>Ga0070715_10000002_pt1 | contig 389554 bp, 299 predicted proteins | sample LARL111metaG_FD_71394 | JGI IMG/M metagenome (GOLD analysis project Ga0070715, IMG submission 71394) | Corn, switchgrass and miscanthus rhizosphere microbial communities from Kellogg Biological Station, Michigan, USA - LAR L11-1 metaG | ecosystem: Host-associated > Plants > Roots >... | reverse complement strand
CGCGCCATCGTGAGGTTGAGCAGCTCTTGGCCCAACAGCACGAAGGTGTAAATGTAAGACAACTCGCCAGTTGATTGGTGCCCCCGCAGGGATTCGAACCCCGAACCAACAGATTATGAGTCTGCTGCTCTAACCGTTGAGCTACAGGGGCACAACAACTTACAAGCAGTCAATTAGCACTGTAGCGGAATTGTAGCGACTCCGTATCGTTTTCGACTTTTTCGGCCGCCTGTTTGTTCAGTCCGGAGAAACGCTCGAACGCGCACTCCTGGCTTTTCTAGTGTCGGATGAATATAGCGTTCCGAAATCGTCACGCTGCTGTGACCCGCGACCTTCTTAATTGTGAAGGCATCAGCGCCAGCCTCACCGAATCTCGTCAAAAACGTGTGGCGTAACGAGTGTATCACGCAGTGGAATGGTAGGTGTTATTCGGGAACGGCCCATTGCTTCATTGCCTTAAATCCACCGAGCGGGAAGAGCGCCGCGGTGCCTTATGGCAGACATGTCCCCAACCACGGGAACGTCCTGCGTAGATCCGCCACCATGCTTATCTCGGTCGCCTCTACTTTTATCCGCGCCAAAGGAGCATAGTGATGTTCGACGCCAGGTGGCGGCACCGGCGCAGGATTTCCCACGGGGCCCGGCCATTCGACATCGCCGGTTGCCGTGCGCGCCGGAATTAACCAGTAATCTCCAGGGCGATAGCCGACAGATGTAACGCCCGAAGGCCGCACGAACTGTATCCTGATACCATCCTCTAGATTCAACCAGTTCTCGCTCGAACCCAACGGAGCTTCCTTGATAACGGCTGCGCCGTCACGCAGATCCAATCCGCCGATCCTCGAATCACCCTGTTCTTGATTCCAGAGGCGCAACACCGGATGGACCAAATTGGCGCCGGCGTCCCCGCTCAAGGTAACGGTCAGGTCCTCGTAACTAACTTCTTCGATTTGCAGCAGTGGGGCAGCGTGGACGATGTCTTTTCGGTCGAGGTAATAATCTTCTATTTCCACCCAGTCGCCGACCTCGACGCTTAGGCGCGCATCACGGCCCAAGTGTTCTAACGTAAGCTTTCGACCGTTTGCAGACCGAATTGGGAACACAACCGATCCATTCTCTCTCGACCACTTAAACGTGGCCGGCGTGGATGCTGTGCTGGCTTGGTGGATCTCGACGCGATAAAGCTGGTTCTCGGCGCCCCGATAGCGAGCTTCCGGCGAGATGAGGCACGGATTAGTGTTCATCGGGTCATCGGCCTCTTCGGCTTTGGCCCGCAGCAGGCCCCGATTTGCCGGCTGCCACTCTTTTAACAGAGCCTCCCAACCTGGGTGAATCGCGGTTGCCCCTTGCGGCAGCGTATTTGCGCAAACAAGATTATTAAACTCAAGGTTGTTGTGCTTGGTACCGTCCAACTTCAGCGCTCTGACCTGCCAAACAACACGGGCACGCGTCGATGTATCAGGCCCCTGCGGTCCCAACGCAACCTCGCGAATCAGTTGATCGTCCAGCGCGGTCGCATGTCGCTCCCACACGTCAAGGTAGATTATGTAAGTCCCGTTCTCGAGTTCCTCAGGGAAGTAGTCCGGCTGGTGAGCCGCGGGAATTTGCGGGTTACCCTGGGCGTATATGCCGAGGAAGTCGTTCTCACACAGAATGCCGCCGACGTAATAATGCCCCCTGCTGATCGCAAAATTGTGATCGAACGCCTCAGCAGGGTAGCCAGTCGGGATGTCCGGGTCCGGGGCTTTGACGATTATCCGGAAGCCGCAGTTAGTCTCGGGCCCGCCGTACGGCCCAATCAGATCGCGCGCCAGTGATCTCAAATAATAAGCAAAGATTGACGCCTGCTCGTTCCAGTCGGCGTCAAGTAACACGCGTCCCTGCTGCATTAACACCGTCGAGTAATGGCGTGCGGGTTGAAAAATATTCCTTGAGAAATCGCCTTTCATTAGCGGCCTCCTTAGGTTACAAAAACCAGACCTGCATCAACGCCGGCGGGCGCATATTCATCGAGCCGGACGCGCAGATTTGCCTCTCGCTGTGGTTGGAAAAGGTCATGAAACGCCCCCATCTCAGATTCGTCATCCGCCCCTCGTTTGATTTCAGTGGCGCATGTTTCTGCCAATTGACAGTAGGCAGGGGTGCCATAGCGCACACTATTGAAACGTGGCCGCACTCTTTGGCGCTCCAGATTTTGCGCCGCTTCGATCGCACTCTGCGGCGGAGGTGGCGCATTCTGGCGTAGCTGATCGGCGGCGGCCGCCTCAACGAGGTCAGGCTGACAGTGGTAGCGTCGCGGCGTCCGCGAACCGGGCGGCACATAACAGAAACGCACGCAGCCACGCTGACTCCGAACTACCGCGACGCGTGCGTTGAAAATCGAATTTTCGGCCAGTGTGATGGAATGAGTGCGCACCGTTCCGAAGACTGTGCTTCTTATAATTGAGAGATCGGCGTGCGCGAATCTCGCCTCCGGCCCTGACAAAGCGTCCAAGGCGTTACTGGTTGAATCCAAAATGCTGTCGCTAATCGAAATGGTGATCGGGTCGGTCGTAACCTCGTTTTGGCTAACCACGATACTGCCGAGGATGCTGTTTTCGATCTGTACCTGAGCGTTAGTGTCGGTCAATTGCAGGCTTGGCTCTGTCTCGCTCTCAGGATTGCACTTGTTATCAATAGACCAACCGGGCACCAGCGTGCAGTGCCTGATCATTAGCTGAGCGAGCCGGCCATTGACTTCAACGCTTCGGCCGCTTACCAACAACCCATCGAGTATCAGGCGCGGCGCGCGCGGCGGGCCCGAATCCTCGCCGGTCTCTTGCTCTTCCGCTGGCTCGATGTCCGGGGAATCCTCAGGCGTTAATTCCGCTGACTCGTCGTCTGCGGTTGATTCAGAATCCAGCGCTGGCATCGATTGTCCGTATCCGAAAACGCCAAGCGAGTCGGGCCGGTTCGTGTACCAATCCAGGAGCCGAATCACGGGCCGGTGTCCGTTTCCGGCGCGGATCTGAAGCCGTTGATTCCGGCGCCGAAAATTGATCCCGATCTGCTCGACATAAGCCCCGCTGTCGTCTATTTGGATAATCGCATCATCCGGATTGTCACTGGCCCATTTTTTCAACGCACCATTGAGGTTCTCGAAGTACGGTGCGGCCGGATGCCGGCGTTGGCTGACGAGGTAGATGTAACAGGCATCCTGTCGGGGATGCGCCGAATCCTGACTTCTGATCTCGGCGCCAGCCGGCGTGCGGAGCTTTCGTTCATATTCGCCACCGCCGATATCGCCGCTGAATCCGTAGTAATAAGAAACAAATACACCGGTGCGGGGCTCAGCGCGCGGCGCGAACGAAATGCGGCCGAGGCGCGGATCGACCGCCACTTGATCTCCCTGGGGCTTGTACATCCAGTGAGTCAAATCAGCGACCACGATGCGATTCAAGGGGATCGGCTTGTCCTCGTCTTGACGCCAAATGCAGAGGCTTTTGTTTTCACCGTAATAGTCAGCGATGCGCGCTTCCAATCCGTGACGCCGAATCGGCGCGGGCACGTTCAGTTCGTCGGCAATATGCGACGGATCCGGTTCTTCGATTGCTTTGGTAAAAAGCTGACTATTGTTTCCCAGCACGCTAAACGTGTAATGGTTCTTTACGCGATCAATACAGTAGGCGGGCGCCCGCGTGATCGAATAGGCGTTCAGGCGCCAGATGAATAGTCCGGTTTCAGTCAGTCCTCGCGTCCCGATCGAGTGGCTCGAGTTGATGCGTCGGGCGTTTGAGGTGTGGGCGAGTTCATCAAAGGCGCCGTCGATCCGATCCAATGCATCGCCTTGCCGGACATCGACAGTTCGGGCGCGCCCCAACCGCAAGTGATTGAGGTTTTGGCTAACGATCAGACCCTGATAGCCCTCGATTGCGCGGGCGGGCCAATTCGCGACATCGCGCGCAAGAAGTTCGAGCAAAGCCAGGGTTCCCTTACGACGCCGATAACGAATCGTGTTCGCGACTTCCCGACGTGGGATAAGTATTTTGTTTCGCAGCATCGCGCGGCTACTCTCGACCTCGCGGGGTTCGCCGGCTTCGTGCACTACGCTGTAGCCTATTAGGTCCGCAATGTAAGGCACCACCCAGTCTTCACAAGTTTCGATGAACCAGTTCTCGTACAACTGCGCAATATCATCCTCAACGATGTTCACTTGCTCGGCGATCAACTGAAGTAAAGCGCGCAGAGGCTCGCCTTGCTCGATATCTTTCTGCCGATAGATCACCGGCAGCAGGTTGTAGAGACGGTCAATTCTCGGGTCTACGCTCATCCCTTCAGCTCCTTTAGAATTAGGGTCTCGGGGATAACTGAACTCAGCAGGACTAACTGCGCCGGCCGGATGCGCAGATCCGGATCGATTGCTGAGCGATCGATCTGTGCCAGGTAGGCGCGAATTCGCTGATGGAGTCCCAGCGTGTTGGATATTTCCACCAGATCCTCAGCGCTGATGTTCTCCGGCACATCGTCGAGAGTATCAACGTCCACATAGACCACTCCCGGGATGGCTTGTATGGTTGCGATCACTTCGCTCAGAACGACATCCTGCCCCAGTTGCCGCTGATTGAAACTGAAGCGATCAAGCAAGGCCGTCCGAATCTTTGGTTCAACGGATTCCCAAATGTAATCCGGATGAATCTTTACGTTCGCGCTGATCACCAGTAGTTTCAGGAAGCGGTTAACAATCTCCACCGGCTGAAACGGATCGCCAAGCTTGCTTAGCGCGGCGCGCAAGTTTCGGTAAAGGTCAGAATTGGGTGAGATGGGAATGTCGTCTGCGCCGGCAATCGTCAGGTGCACCACTTCACGCATGCCGTCCGAGAGACGTGCGGCGCTCGCTTTGGCGACACCGGCAAAGGTGCGTGCAAAGTCTTCGTAATCGACGGTGGAAACAAGTCGATCCAGCGCCTTAACTGCCAGCGGTGCATTGCGCCGTCCCGCGTCTCGATCTTCGCGATCGGCTCCGCCAGTCGCCGCAAGCGGATTGATTACCTCTTTCACGTTCAGCGGCTTTGTCACCGGCAGCGTTATCTGTTCGGCCTTTACATTGCCGACTTTTCCGATTCCCGAGCGATAGACTGCGGTAACATTTTCCTGACCGTTCGGTAGTCGCGATCCATGCTCGCCGTTGCCGAAAGTGATCGTCGTTTTATCCTCGTCATCGATCCTCGTGACGTACTTCCGATCACTTGCAGTCAGATCGGCGAGACTGTCGGCCTCATGCCACAGCACCTGATTAATGCGGACTTGGAGAGTGCTTTCGGCCCCGGCAGCCGTAGGCGCCGCCAGGAAAGTAAGTGGCGGCTGACGCAAAGTGAATGATTGCAGTTCCTGGCTCGCGTTGCCGCTCCCCAGAACTTCGTTCTTAGTTTCACCGTTGGTAGCCCGCACCACGTTGCCGTACAGCCGCACCGTGTCGCGCTTGTACCGGTAAGCCAGCGGTGCTGCCAAGAGCAGTGTGGTATGGGTCTTGTCACCCGGCAGGTCAGGGTCATAACTCTGGACCACTCCTGCCAACATGATGAGTTCTGCCGTCTTCACTCCAGGCACAGCATCCTTCGCGGCGATGAGGCCAGCACGCTCTTCCGCACTTAACGTCCCACCAGCATTAACGCCTAAAGTATTCGGCAGATTGTGGCCATTCTGATTCTCGCGACGGACCAGGGGTCGCGCGATCTGCTCAACGATGTCGGCCCGCTCACCCGTGATAACCAACCAACGGCCCGGCTCGAGACCGTCCACCACACCGGCAAGCTCGATTTGATTACCGGAGACCGCCTCGACCAATGGATCGATGGGTTCTTCCGCCAACTCGAGCTGTTCGCTCTCGGCAAACACGGTCGTCCCGCGAATGATGTCGAAATGATCGCGCTCCGGGTCGATCCACGATTGGTTTATTTGTATCTGAGTACCCTTGCCAGTGATTCCGTAATCGGCGCGCGATATCTCGCGGGCGCCGACGACTTTGGCGATCAGCGGAAGTTCCGGCAACAAAGTTGTCTGATCAAGCTTTATCGGTTTCTCGAGCGCCACCCAACTCTGCGGCAGAATCTTGCTGTCCGTAGATTCGAGCGTCACAAAATTAGCCTGTTCTGTGGGAGTTCCGGCGGGAAGAGTGGCGACACTTCCGCGAACTTCATTCACCACCCCCGGGCCTGAGGTAGTGAACAGCGAGCCTGTATGTTGTACCGCGATCAGATTTTCGCCGACGCTGGTTACGCTAAAGTCCGTTTGGAACCAGTTGATGGCAATTTGAAAAGCTCGATTTTTGAAATCCAAAGTGAAAGTCGACCCGTCGCGGTTTCCAGGGACAGCCGAAACTGTCAAGAGAATCTCTTCGTTTGCGGCCGGAATCAATTGCTTCTCGGTGCCGAGGTCAAGGCTCTTTAGAAACGTTGCGGTGCCCAACTCTTTGCTGGCCCGGCTGAGTGTCACCGTGAGCGTGGCGGTTGATTGCTTCGCAGTTAGTGTGATCTTGAAGTCCTCGACGACCGGCTTCCCCGTGTCACTCGTCAACGTCCATTCTTCATAACCGGTTATGCGGCCGGATTCGGCATCCGTCTTCGGCTTCAGCGGCGCGTTGTTTCCGTAAACTGACACGCGCGTGCGCAAGGCAAAGGCCTGGAGCGAACTGGGCGCGGTCGACTGAATATTTTCCAGCGTGCGATAAATATTTCCTTGTAACGCGGGCCGCAGCTGGGCGAAGACTTTGGTCAGAGCGTCCGACGAACTCGAGAAAACATTCTTAACGCTGCCGGGCAACCGCTGCCGGCTCGCGGGTTGGACGGAAGGCCGTCGCTCCAGAGCTTTGAGAAACGAACTAATCTGAACGACGGCAGGTTGCGCTTCGTTGATGGTGCTCTTTGACAGCTCTTCACGGACGCTGTCGAGTTCCTCGATCATGCCCCCGATCCACGGCTCAAGCTTGGTAAAGTTCGCCTCCTGGGCCAGCCGGTGCTCCTCGCGCAGAATAGGCAGAATCTTCTCCAGCAAATTTTGCAGCGCTTGCTCACGGTCCTGGGCCCCGGTTGCCGGCAATTGATCGAGTTCGGTTTGCAACTGCGCCAGTTGGTCGAGCACCCGCTGCGCCATGCGCGAGTCGGCATTGACGCCAAAGTCTGGGGCTACTTGATAACGGCTGATGATCTCGCGAACTTGCGCTTCGGGCTCAAGCCGTAGCGGAATCGGAACAGCTTGCGCCATCTGCGCTCGCGGAAACCAATCTTGGACAGTGACGGCGGTACGGTCATTTGCCTGATCGGGCTCGACGGTAACCACGCGATAGAGTTCGGGTCCAGGGTTCGGGAAAACGATTAGCAGCGGATCGCCCTGCTTTAGATTCGTGGCTGTACCTTTGAAATAAATCGGCTTTCCTTGCTTCACATTTTGCTCTATCAACTGAGGCCTGGTGAGCCGCACCGGTAACAGATTCCAGTCGCCCCGCGCGTAGAGGTCCTCTCCGGTTTCAAACGGTTGCGGCAATTCTCCGGGGGCCGGCACACTCTGCGCTCGGGTGCCTGCCGGAATCGTTGTGTCCGTACCTGAATCAAGCGTGTAAGCCAGGTAAGTGCTCGCGGCCACGCCGGGCCGGAGTTTGTAGCCGATCAACCAGGCTAGCTCCAGCACCGAGCGACGTTCCAAAGCGGTGCGCAAGTATCCTTCGTTGGCGATTCGTTCCTGATAAAAAGTGAGGACGTCCGCCACCGTGGCCCAGGCATCCAGAAACGCGATCGCCGGGTCGCGTGTCTCGCGCGTTGCTAGTGAACGCAGTGGCCGCGGCGGTGGCGGATTGCTTGCGCCCGCCACTGTCGCAGCGTCCTGTCCCGCTTCCAGCGCGTTCAGCCCAATGCCCGCGAGCATGGTTTCGAAAAAGCTGGCATGCGTTCCGACTCGGTAAGTAAGCGCACTCAAACCCGGCCGATTCACCCGCGAAACGGGAGTGACCTTTTCGATGCCCTCGCAGCAGCCACAGAGTGAGTTCATCTGCCACCTCCCACATCAAGCGTGAACAGGCCGTTTTCCGGAAAACTCGGATCGTTATCAACGCGCGCAACTTCCCGCGGGCTAAGCGGGAGAAAACCACTGGCAAGTTCGCCTTTGGATCCTTCAAACAAACGTTCGAGCTGCGTCACTTGCACGCTTTCGACACCTTCGACCGATTGCGCGGCAGCCACCAGGGCGCTCAAATAAATACCGTCGCCAAAGGTCAAATTGTCGGGATGGAAAAAGCCGCGTTTGCCTCCCGGCAGGGTCCGGTTGCTGAAGACGTCTTCCAGGGCAGCCTTTACGTGGCCGCGCAGGTAATGCGGCTGCACACACACGTGCAACGCAATCCGCAGGGGAACGTATCGCGCGACGTCCACCGCCAGGTCGTGACTGATACGCCGGTAGCGATAGAGCGAATTCAGAATATCTTCCTGTAACTGAGGTTGAGTTCCTTCGACACCAAGCGGATCGATTCCGGTTCGCACTTCATACCAGCTACCTGTCCAGCGCAAATCGGCGGCGGCGCGTTGAACCTGGCTCAGCCGATTCCGTTCAGCCAGGCGCGCGTAATCGTCGGCGGTAATTGCGCGCTGTAACTCTTTTCGAAAGGCGCCCGGCGCGAACATCCGGACTTCTTCGATCGATTCCGGTTCGACCCCGCCCTGCGCCGGTAACGGATTTCGCACGGTGAGACTTGCGCCAATCGACTCTGTTTGCCGAAACACAATATGCGAGATCGTTTCAGCGCCTACGTTGCCGCGTACTCCGTTGCCAACACGATAGGTCGCGGTAAGCGTGCCTCCTGGTTCCGGCGCGCGACCAAGCTCGCCATCGCCAAATCGCAAATGTGCCCGCCCCTCATTGTCGATCTCGGCAACAAAGTGACGATCGCTGCTGCCACTGGCCAGCAAATTGTTGCGTGCATACCAGCGTCGATCACCGGATGCCTTTAAAGAGATGATTTTCTCGCCGGCCTTTACCAGATCGCCGGGCTTAAAAATGACGGAGACAATCTCGCCATCGAGTTCTGACCTCAATTCTTCAACTCGCGGCCTTCGCCCGCCGCCGGTGGTTGCGTTCGTACCCGACGCATCCGTCGCTGCACCCGCCACACGAATACGCGCGAGCGTTGAGCCGGATCGAACATCGGCGTCCACCGTGACGATGCTGACGATCGTTCCTTCAATCGGCGAGTACACGTCGACGAGATCTCGAAGGTCGATACACGGCAGACATTCACGCGGTTGTTGCGAGAGAGCGCGCGCAGCAGGGCCCGCCATTTGAGTCGTCCAAAGGCCCGACTCACCGGCCAGGGTCTCGCCGAACATCTCGCGAATTTCTGTCTCGTCGGCGGCAGTGAGGATGTAACCGCTTAATACGCGCCCTCTTAGTACTTGCAACCGGCGAGTCTTTGCGGCGAGCAACTCGTCGAAGCGACGTAATAATTTACTGAGTGCCCTCAGTTGATGCGCGGGATCGGGAGGGTGTTTCTTTTTGGGTTTAGACGTTGCGGGGATCAAACCGACAGCCGTTAACGCTTTGCGTCCAAAAATAATTTCCAGACCGGCGATCGAATCTTTCGACAGTGCATGTCCGTCTTTGACCTGCTGCCATAGTCCCTCTACATAGCGGCGTACGTTGTTCATGAAGCCCGCAAGCAGATCGAGTTGCGCGCGCGCCAGATCAGGTTTTGCCGGGTAAGGTGATTGATAAGTAACCTGGCCAGACTTAAGCGTTACCGGGAAAGCTCTCGACTTCAGGATTGTTTCGCGAGGTTCGAAGGCCGCCCAGCACCCGGCCGACAGTTCAATCGCGTCGGGAGCGCGGAAAGGTTCGGGTGTTTGAGTGGCGCCATGATCGACGAGGATTACATTGCCCCGCGCCACGCTGACGTCTGTGAGAAGCTTACACTCCGGCACCGGGCCGACGGTTGAAACGCACAAGGTAAAGGGCAAAGCATCTTCACGCGCCCATTCAATGAACAGAATCGGCTGGTCATAGAGCGGATCGACGCCCTCTTCTACTTTCGTAAGGCGGACCGCGTGGCGGTGTGATTTGTCGGCATCAGCGTCGATGCCCGTTTCAGGTCCCAGGAGCTCTTCAAAGATTAGTACATCTCCGGGCCTCAGATGCAGAACGCGTTTTCGCGGCAACTGGGGCGGTTCCCCCGCCGAGTATGATTTGCTTTTCTCCTGTTCCGCGTCAGTCTCTTCGCCGCTTTCGTCTTCGGTGTCACGCGCGTCCTTTTTACCGCCGCGTCCATAATCAGTTTGCTGCTCCGGTGGTTTTTCTGGGTTCGGCGGAGACTCGATCGCTGCCCACGAATCTTTTAGCGTCGCGGCAGTAGTTCCGGCGGGCAGGCAACATTCTTCGTGATGCCAGGTATAAAAGTGAACGCACTTGTGCGCCTCATACAATTGAATTGGATCATTCTGTCCGTTCGCCAGAAGTGGTTCGAACACTTCGTAGCCCGCAGCCGGCACGGTGTCCAGCTCGCGGACCATCAACATTCGCCCGCCTTTGCCATACGAAGCATTTTGTCCCGTGATGAAATAGACGTTTTTCGGATCTCGCAGCACTGCATCCCGATCCGGAGTCACGCAAACCCAGGCGCGCGCGTTGCAGCCCTCGTGCATTTGGTAGTCAACCAGCAGGGCGTGACGGCGAATCGAAATGCGCTCGCGCGCGGTACCGAGATAGGCTTCGGTAGCAACTGCGTCCTGGTAGTAGCTCAAGTAATCGCCGACGTAAGCCAATAGCTCAACCATGGCAATGCCGAAATCGGGCACATGAGTTTCTTTCCACTCCGGCATGATCAAAGACAGACGATCAAGTATTAACTGCCGGAAGCTGGCATAGTCCTTGGAGAGGTAATCGATTTCGGGTTCGGGCAACGACGGTTCGTAACATTGCGCCTTCGGCAGACAGTCGAGGTCGCTCGGGCAGTTAGCTTTGAAGGTAAAGTCGATCTGCGCGTATCGCGGATCGAAGCCGCTTAAAGGCGTCTCGCCGGCGCTTCCCGCGGGAGCGTTAACTAACTTGAGCGTGTAGGTGGAAAAGTCTCCATACTTATTCACCTTTACTCTCATGCAGTCGTCTCTTTCGGGGTTTTCCAACTCGCAGAGCCTGATACTCTCGACGCGGATGTCGCGAATGCGCACGCCACCGGTGATCTTGATGTTCTCGGGTCTGATTTCACGCGGCGCCTTATTGAGAAAATAGACGGTAATCACCAACTGACCGTCTTCGACCTCGACATAATCGATACCGTTCGGCTCGTTGCTTTCCGCCTGTTGTGCAAGCTCTCTGACGCGCTGGCGTCGTTCGCTTTGGTCTTTGCAAACTTCAGTCAGGTTCATCGGTTCATACCGTCCGCGTGAATACCGCGGTCTGTGGTTGGTTAGCAGCGGTTCCCAACGGATTAGTTCCGCGCACCACGTAATTGATCACAACTTTCAAAGAAGAGTCTTCAGCCGTGACCTGCAGCTCGGTCACGTCGATCAGGTCGCCGAGCCATCGTTGCAACCCGGCCTGAATCGTGAATTCGAGGGCACTAGCCAGCTCGGGACTATTCGGGGCGAAGATGAATTGCATCAAGCCGCTGCCGAACTCCGGCCGGTTGACGCGCTCGCCGTGATTGGTGAAAAGAAACTCCTCGATCATGTCGAGAATGTGTGCGTCGTTATCGCAGGGGGCCGTGCCGCCGCTTGCGTCGAAATGAAATGGATAATCAATGTTCACGATGCTTTCCTCAGAATCCCGTCACGCGCGTCTGCGTCTTAATGATCAGGAGTGGAGTACCCGTGGGCACGCACGTGGCTTGGCTGTCCTGGAGCAGCACGGGCTGCCCTTCCGAAGTAATTCGGGTCGCGGCGGTAGTGAATTGGGCGGTGGCGCACGGCCCATTGCCGGCCGAAGGCGGCGGCATCGAGCAACCAGCGATCGTGTAAGGCGACGTTTGCATGACGATGGGTTGGGCGCTGACCGTCACTCGGGTGCTGGTCTTTGTCGGCGTTGCCTGGCCCGGTGCGTGTGAGCAATTCACCGTCGCGCCTAAATGGAGAAGAAATCCCGGCATCACCCACCTACCTCCTATCAAGTAATCACGAGAGCCGTGCCATTAATCTTGACTTGTGGGCCCTGTAACTCGATGCTCGCCCCCAAGCCGTTGTCAATCTTGATCCCGGTTGCATTGATAACAATCGAGGCGCCGCTGATAAGCTTCAGAGCGATCCCATCGGTTGGGTTATCGCTAAGCAGAAACGTCGTTTGGCCAGTGGTCTGCAGTACGAAGTGCGGTATGGTGGGCACTGTTGAAGTTGCCGTAGATGGAACTTCGCCGGTTCCCCAAAAACAACCGCTCCAAATCGGAAAGTTAGGATCACCGCCTTCGAATTCAACCCAGACCTTGGCATTTACAGGCGGTATCGCATAGAAGCAGTTTTGCATCCCGGCATAGGGAATGCTCGGCATCGCCCAACTCAGTCTTCCTTCACCAAGAACGGCTGGCGCACTAACTTGCACGCGGCCCAGATTGTCAGGGTCGATGTTGTTCGTAATCGTACCTCTGTATTTACCGTAGAATTGACTCATGGTCTTACCACTGGAGTCAGCGCACCGACACCTTCACGCGTTAACGTAAAGCGCTGCTTGTACTCGCCTTTCTTAATTGAATGGCTGACACTCTGAACGTAATAAAAACCATCGTTTGTGAATCCAACGCCACGTACGCCTACCAGTCCGCGGGTCTCGAGTATTTGGCCGTATACCAACGCATCGAGTTCGCCTGTCGCCGTCACAACTTTGTCCACTGACTCATTTACCTGGCCCTGCGCCCGTTCAAAGGCGCGCTCAATCGTGAGATTGGTGGTGTCCCGCAACAAACTCTTGCGTACATTAGGCAGATTGAAGAGCGGAGAAGGCAGGCTGACCAGCGGGGGGATGCGCGTATTGGTCAAGGCGAAAACCGGGAACGAAAAGTTGAGCTTGCTGTCTTGAATAGTGTCCATGACGATCGTCGGTGCAAGTCCGTCGTAAGAAAAGCTAATTGAGTTAACGTTGGTATCCGGCCCCATATTGACCGAGAGTGCCGGCTGGGGAATTCCCGCGCGAATTGGTGGGCCCCAGTAGGCTTTGTTCTGGCCCGGAAGAGGTCCGGGAGAAACGTAAAATACATACCCAAAACGCCGGCCCAATTCCTGCAGGTATTTCAGGTCGGTTCCGTGCTGCGCGGGGATGTCTTTCGTCGGTGAGGGCACATCCGTCGTCGGTGTGACCAGCGGTGGCAGCAGGAGATACTGCATATACTGCAAGAGCGTAACGGTCGCGATGATGGACTCGGACTGCGCCGGGTGCGCAACCTTCTTTTCCTCCAGGTCCATCATGATGCTTACGTCTTCTCCGGTTACAACCAGGGTTCCGGTACCTGGATCAGTGCCGGGGGAAAGTTGGGTTCGCGTGATGAAACCATCCATCAGCACTTGAGGTGTGGTGTTGAAGAGCACCACCAAAATCACGCGGTTGAAAATGCGCAAGAGCGGATTCGACACCAGGGGATAATCGACCAAATCAAGCGGGCCCGAACGTCCTACTTTGAAGGTCAATTGAAAACCTGAACGGCCCTGGTCACTGTGTGTGACCTGAACACTATCCAATGCTTCCGTCAGATCAAACGGAGCCGGTACTGGAACGGCGGGACCGATCAATAGAGTTAGGTGAACGCCTAAGATCATCTTAAGCTGCCTCTAAGGCTGCGGCATTGGTATGATCAGCCGACGGCCAACTTCATTAGTCAGGTCAAATGGATTAAGGGCACTGTTCGCATCGCAGACGCGCCAGAACTGCAAGGGGTCGCCCAGCGTGCGGGCCGTGATCAGATCCAGACGATCATTCTCGGTGACTGTCACTTCCGACAGCAGAGTTAAAGTGTTGCCATTTGGCAAAAACCGGCGGCGCTTGTAGGGTATCGACCGTCGATCCACGTCAGTAAAGATGACGGTCTCGATGGAATAGTAACGACTTGTGAAATCAAACATCGCAGCTCTCCTTAAAACAGGCTCACGTTACCGCCCGCCACCGCGCCAATGTTGCCGACGCTGCCAATGGTGGCCAGCGTCTCCTTAACGATCTGATGAGTCAGAAACAGGTAGTATCCTGGATTGGTCAACGACAGATCGTTGTAGCTGAGGACCCGCAACCCCAAAGATGCTTTTGCGCGAATCGGATTAAGCGACACGTCGTAGGCTTCTTCGGTGATGGAGAAATCGGTAAGCCGCACCGGTAGCACTCTTTTCAATCCCCAAATAAGCAAGGTGAAAGGCCCAATTGGCGGCATTACCTCCAACGTGCCCAAGGCCATCAGCACGCTGTTGGCAATAACCAGCGCGCTCTTGGGATACAGCAACATTTCCAAAGCCGATAACTGCGGGTAAATGCCGACGCTCGTCGCGAGTCCATCGGCTGTTTCCAATTGATCCGTAGCATCGATTTCCACATCGAGCTTGATGGTTTCAATCGGCGCTCCTTTTAGCCGCATCGCTTCTGAACGCGCCCCGCCGTCGCCCGAACCCTGAGCCCGCAGCGTCCGCGTCATCGTGTCCGGGTTGTACTGAAACACAACGACACTCGCCAACGGATTGAAGAGATCAATTCCGACGATTGCGCCTTTCAATATTTTCGGTGAACCACTGAATGACATGGTTGAAATTTCTCCACATTGGATTCCAACTTCTTAACCGGGCTTTCTGATTCGGCCCAAAGCCTCCTCAGCCGCCCCCCGCACGAATGGGTCTTGGTCCTCACTGGCCAATTTCAAAAGCGAGAAGGCCTTCTCGCCTCCCAGCGTTCCAAGCGCGGTGCAAGCGTTTGCTCGCACATTCGAGTCAGGACTCTTTAGCGCTTCACCCAACGATTCCAGCGCTTTTGGATCGCCCAGACGTCCCAGGGAGGCCGCCGCTTCCATCGCCACCATTGGCAGATCAGTCTGCAAAGTTTTGATCAGCGCCTCGCCACTTTTTTCTCCGCCCACAAAACCAAGCGCCAACGCCGCGGCACTCCGGACGACTGCTTCTTTTTCCTGCGTCAACATCTGCACGAGGCCACTGTCCTGGACACCGTTTTATCCATTCCGTGTAACCCTCACTTCAACTTCAAAAACTCTAATCACCCGGGCGCTGCTTGATCTCAATATCCGAGCCGGCTTCAGCGCCAGTGGCTTCATCACCGTACCGGGCGCGCAACTTGTAGACACCCGGTGATTCGATGGAAAACAATTCGGCAATATCGAAGTCGACGGCCAACTTGTCATGCGGTTGCAACAGGCGTTTGGCCACGAGCGGCGTGACCCACGGCATCAGCCCCTTGCTGTTTACATTCCCACCGTTCGGACCGATCAGAGATATTTCGAGCAACCCGAAGGAGATCAGAACAGCAATTTGAAAAGCTTCGTCGGAGCCTTTCCAATTTAGATCCGGAGATGGAGCGCCGACCTCGGGAGAGGTCAGCTCAATCTCCTGATCGGAATCATTCGTTATGGTAAGACGCACGCAGATCGGATTTCCCAGAACCGGTGGCGTTTTGGGCTCAAGCGTTGCTACGAGCGGTGTGTTCATCTTCGTTTCCACACTCAATTGATCTTGCCGATCACGTCACATCCATGGATGAAGTAGCGCAGGTCGGGTCCGCGGCTGAATTTGACGGCGTCGCCGTTCCGCCCGTCGCCACCGTTGTCCCGCGATGGGTAATGTTGTTTATCCTGATCCATTCGGCATTCTGTGCGTTCGCGATCTGTGTTGTTGTACCGCCCATCGCCGTAAAGAGAGCGGCTTCAGCGGCAGGTGCACTCGCGCCATTGAAGACCGTGGCGGCTGTCTTCGCTGCTTCAAGTTTCGCGTCCCACTTAACCATGACGTTGTTGAAGCCGATCTTGTGATCGGATGCATGAATGTTTTCATGGGTCCTGACGTTGGCCTTGAAGTCCGCATCGGTCGGTTTACCGTTGACGCGGAAAGTTGAGTCTCCCGCGGTGCTGCAGCCAGCCTGCGCCGCAAGACCAATCCTGGTAAATAAAGCGGCGACATTAGCCTTTGCGGTCACCGTCGACCATGGAGGAACCGTTGGTAGTTGCATGGTAAAACTGGCTACGTTCGTTGGAACCGTGGTCACCGCGGCGTCGAAGGTTCCGTCCGGCTTTGCCGTTGTGGTTATGGTTGGCGCCAGTATCGCTCCCGCCGCCGCTGCGCCACTGAGGATCGCCGTACCGTTTAATGTGGGTGGAGTAAAGCCAATAGTTGAACTTCCTCCTATGAGATCCGCGGCGATATTTGAAGTTTCACTGACGGTACCTGCGGCGAAGTTAGTAGCTCTCTGGATGACCGGCGGGTTGCTCCTGGGTAACGCAAGTGGCGCGCTCGGAAGAGCTAAGCGTTGAGCGACCGGCGCCAGCTGACTGACATAAGGCTCATCCTCAGTGTCTTCGGCTCCTGAGCCTAGCCGCAATTGAAAATTCGCATTCATCGCCTGCCGGCCCAGAACTTGAGCCTGGCCGCCCATTTCATCTGCTTCGTGCTCGAGCGCAGGTTCGTCGTTCACTGATTTGTCTTTCATTTGTAGCGTTGGTCGCACCCGCCCCTGCATCTGTTGCACAACGTGCCAACCTTCATGCGCCAAATGTCTCTCCTGGCCCGGCGCCAGAACGATCTCGCTACCCTCCGTGTAGGCCAGCGCGTTGAGCGCTGCCGGTTCGGTGGAGTTGTAGCGGACGCGAACGCCGGAGAGATCGAAGCCGGAAAGCTGCTCCAGACCTGTGAGCAAGTTATCGGGCAGGCCGCTGCGGTTTTCCCGATTGCGGTCTGGGACCTGGTGGCCGTTTGGCGTTTGGTCGGCAGATCTCGCCTGACTAACCGCGCGGCGCTGCAATTGCTGCTTGCCACACGCTTCACAGCCGCCGCCGGCAATGGTGTGCTGCCCGCAGCCACACTTGCGCTGGAGCAATCCGGACGGCGATATTCGACCCGGCGTTGTTTGAGCGTTTGTCTGCGCTGCGACCTTACTCATTTCACAGTTCTCCTTTGACCGATTGCTGCCGCGTGGTGATCGCGGCGGCCATGCTTTGTGTTTGATTGGTCATGACTCCACCGTTTCCTAATTGCTCGCTCATTGACATGTGAGCGCTTCGAATCCCAGTCGGCAAGCTTCGTCCATCTCCTTCGGCACAATCGGCTTAAGTTATTTCGCACATTCCCGTCAAGACGCGGTTTGGCTCAGCCGATGCAGTCGAAGGATTAATCTGCAAACCGTATCTTCCCGGAATAAGGTTCTGGAAGCGCAATGTGTGCTCCGTGCCTATCGAAAGATTTCCTGACCTGACATTAGAGGCTGAGCTTCCTGCGCGCGTAACGTCACAGTCGTCAACCCACCCATCCCACGTGAGGTAATATTGTGGACGGTCAGCCCTACGACTCCGTTGATCGCTTGGTCTGTCGGCCGGATCAGGAATCTGTTCCTCCCACCGTGCAGTAATCCGAATCGTCACTGAGGTGCCGGTTACTAGCAAACCTCCTCCACCCGGGTAGCCGTCCGCAGGAATGTAAGCAAACCCTCGGTCGCCACTAAAAGATTGATTCGGCCAGGGCATGCTTTGGCCCCAACTCCGCGCCCGACTACATTCCGGCCCCGACGCCATCGGAGTCGCGCCACCCTCCGAGGGCAGTACCAACGACGGTGGAGTGACGGGACTACTCTCTTCTTGACGAGCCAGGCGAACTGGTCCTACTCGGAGCGGACTGCTGCTAACAGAGAAAGGCTGAGGTTCTGCACCGACGGCAGACTCCGCTGGCGCTGCCAACACTCTATCGGTCAACCGGTCTGCTTCCTGTTCATAAGAGTCATTCGGCTGGCTCACCTCGAGAGCATCGGTCGTCGATGACGCGTCTCCTCGTTGCTGAATCGTATGCGTTAACTCATGAGCGATCAGTCGCTGCCCGGCACTTGTGTATGGCGTATAACGCCCCTCTCCGAATACTACGTGCGGCCCGACTGTATAGGCGGCGGCGTTGACGGCTCGCGCTGACTCTGCCGCTTGTACGCCGGTATGAATCCAGACACGGCTAAAGTCGCGACCGAACCGCGGTTCCATGAAGGCGCGTGTGGCGCTGTCCAGCGGTCGTCCCGGCGAGCGCAAAACTGCTTGGACAGCCGGCCACGCACTCGCGGAGTTTCGAGTTTTGAAGTCCGTGTTTTTAGTCGAGCGTTGAAGCGACAGGTGATTCTTGCTGCACTGATTGCATTCGCTCCCGCTAATGCTGTGCTGCCCGCAGCCGCACTTGCGCTGAAGAATGCCGCCCATTGCGCCACGCGGGGCCAGGTTTGACTTAACCTCGACCTGGGATTTCTGATTCATGGAAGTTCCTCCCGTGATGGTGGCACGTTCGAACCTGGTTCAGACGTCTTTGGTGCTGGCGCCGGCGGCGCCGGCTGTTTTGGCGCAGGCTGCTGTGAACCACTAGGCGGCGCAGATGGTGCCGGCGCGCATTTAGTCGACGCCGGAATTAATTTTGCGGGGGCAACTGCGGGATCCCCAATCTTGTTAGTGGTTGACTTTTTGTTCCCGATCAGAATGCGGTTGCAGTCTTTCGAAATAAGAGTCGGATCAAAGTCATGCATTCCCGCGCCGTCCCGCTGGTCCGCACTCATGGTTACGAACTCTTTGGTGCAGTCAAGCGGATCAAATCCCAAGCTCTTGAAGATCGCCGTAAGACACTCACCGTCATTTTTCGCTTTGAACGTTTGAGACTCGAGTTTGCTCAACGCTGCATGACAAGGAACCAGAGTTCGATTGAATGCGAGGTTGAGGTCATCGCAATGCTCCTGCTCGCCGGCCTTCACCAGGTCAGAAACGTCCTGTGTGATCGTTGTGAAGATGGGGACATTCTTGTCTCCACAATTCGGAAGTTGCATTGACTCGCCGGTGGCAGCCGCCGCTTCGACGCGGGCGAATTTTGAAGTGATCGACAGGTTAATGGGGCGTGCTTTGAATGAACAAGTACCAGCCACCGCGTCGACCGTAAATTCGGGAGCACAGATGAGGTTGCTGCTTGAATCAATCTTCGTGAAGCCTAATGTTCCCGCGCCCCCCTTTTTCGCCGTATTCGTTGCCGAGTCAGGAACTGGCGGACAATGCATTTCGCGCCGATAAACTTCCGCTAGTTCCTGTTCGAGTACTTCCGGATAGGAAGCCTTGCCCTTCAAACCATCGCCGGAACCGTTTTGCGCTCGTGGTTCAGTACGAACCGGTAACCGGCTGAAGTCATGCGAAAAACGCTGGACGAGTGAGTGACAAGTAGAAGCAAAGTTCGGTCCTCCTGGATCCGACGAGTTGAATCCGGCTGCTCCTGCGTCGTTGCCTGAAGCCTGCCGATTAAGTGAAATTTGCTGTCCGTTTTGTGCAGCGCGCAAAACATCCTGGCTACAACCACAATTCCGTTTCTGCGCCACACGATTGAACGTGCGCGCCAATTGGCCGCCTGCCGATAGATCGTTGTCAGTTTGGTTGACGTTCGCTTGCATCATTTTCACGGCCACCATTCAGGTTCCTTACAATTCTCGCGCCTGCAATTGTTCCACCGTCTTCGATACCCTATGGACGTCTGGGTGGCGGCGGTGGCTGAGCCGGGCAGTTAGGTGGGTTTTGCATAAAACGTCGCCACGTCGCCATGTGGGTGTTATAGGTCTCGGTTTCGCCGTTCGCAGCGCACTGCGCGCGAATTTCGTTTGTATTGCATGCTTCAATGCCCGCTTCATATGCGGTCCCCTCGTCGTACCTGCATGTCTGCGCCATGTACATGACGTACCAATTAACTTCGCGACGCCCCTCCGCGACAGCGGCCTCGCTTTCGCGCATCGCTCGTTCCACTTCTGCTGCATTGCCTTGCTGCGCATACTGAGTCGCGATCCTAATCCAGAACATAGCTCTCGCGATCGGCAACCACACTCTTTCACAGGGCATGCGCATAAACTCAGCGTGGGTCTGTTCATGACGTTCGGCGCAAGGCCACATACATCGCGGGATGCGAGAGCGGTCGATGCGCCACTCAGGTTGACCGGTGTTGGGATTGCAGTTCGTCGACCCTACCTCTGTTGTTCGGCCGGGAACACCGTTGTCCCTTGCTACCACACGAACCGTATCGGCCAGTTCCGTGACTGTGGCGGCAAGAGCAGCCAGTCGCGGATACTCTGCAACAGGCGCGGGCTGCTCTTGATCCGTAGCCGGCTGCTCTTCGCCGGTCGCGGGCCGCTCTTCGGCATCCGCCGATTCACTCGCGGATTCTGCCGGCTCGCTTTCAGTACCTTCTGTTTGGCGCTGAAGTAGGGTGCGACCGTACGTAGCACTCGTTTCCACCGACTTTCGGTAAGCGCGTCCGGGATCGATGGAGCTGTTTGGGGGGTTGCCGGAGAGACCACTTTTTTCTCCGCTTTTGTCCGCGCCGGTCTGCTGGATCACGTGGGTCAACTCATGTGCAACCAGGCGCAGACCTTCATTGGTCTGCGGCGCGTAGCGTGACTCACCAAACACCAAGTTTGGTCCGACCGTATATGCCAAGGCATCGACGGCCCGCGCCGACTCCGCAGCTCGCGCATCAGTGTGAATTCGAACATTACTGAAGTCGTACCGGTGTCCACCAGGCGTTGCCGGCATGCGTGTGATCCGATCGGCGATTGCATTAGCCTGTTCTTCAAAATGGTCCTGCGACGGGCCGACGTTTAATCGTGATGGTGAAGAGAAGGCCGCAGTGGAAAGTGTGTGCACCATGCTGAAGTCGCGTCCAAAGCGCGGTTCAAAAAAATCGCGCGTCTGGGCGTCGAGCGGCCGGCCCGGCGAACGCAGCACTTCATGAACGATCGCGGGTGCGCCGCTGTGATCTGGGGCTGCACGCTGCGATGCGCGTTGAAGCGAAAAGCGGTTTTTCACACACGCTGCACAGTTGCTGCCGCCAATCGTGTGCTGGCCACAATCACACTTGCGCTGCAGTAACCCGCAACGCGCGGCCGGGATCATCGCTGGGTTAGGCCTCGAGATTTGCAACTGCGCAGTCATTCGCTCAATTTCCAATCATTAGCGCACGACCGGGGCTGGACTTCCCGGCGTAGGCTCCTTTGGAGGCCCGCCGAAAGTCCCCGCTGGAACTGGATAAGGCGGCCTCTTGCCCATCATCGAGGCGATGAGGTTGACGCAGGCGGAAATCGTCGGTGCCCCACCCTCACAGTTAATTTCGGCGCATGTGCTGCCATCAATCTTGTAAGTTGTGCCATTCAGCACGAAGCCATCGGCGTCGATCCACGTTCCACATGTGGCGGCAGCCGCAGGGGCACTACCCTCATCGATGACCCAGAGGGACAATGTCCCTCGGCAATTGCAATCAACTCTCAACTCGCCCCATGAGCCCTTGAATGCACAAAGGCACAAGTCTCCGGCCAGTGATTCGCCAGAGTCCGCTTCGCCGCCGTCGGAAGTGGGCGAGCCCTCACGCTGCCGGCTCAATTGCACATTGCCACTCGACAGTGCAGAGGCGCCAAACGTCCTGGCTTTCATTGCCATTTCGCCCGTGACACCCGGCTGGGACTCAGGCGCCGCCCAAAATCCGACGCGCATTTCGTTACCCTGTCGTATCCCGCCCATCGCCAGATCGGCCATCCTGTCCGCCTGCCGTTCGGCCGTGTCCTCTGGTTGGCTGACCCTTATTTCTGCGTTCACGTTCGCGCTCGCGGAACTACCTAGCTGTTGAATAACATGGCCCAACTCGTGCGCCAGCAATCGCTTCCCCTCGCTCGTATTTGGCGCATAGCGGCCTTCGGCGAACACCACGTCTCGGCCGACGGTGTATGCCAATGCGCTGACAGCCTTGGCTGACTCGCCGGCTTTCCGGTCTGTGTGCAACCGTACCCGGCTGAAGTCATGTCCAAAGCGCGGTTCAAAAAAAGCGCTCGTCGCCGCGTCCAACGGCTGGCCCGGAGCATTCAGTACCTGGCGCACAACGGGCGGCGCGATACTGTTACCATCCTGATGGTCTGAATGACGCTGCAGCTTCTGTTCGTTTCGGATACACTTCGAACATGCGTCGCCCCCGTTCGTGTGCTGCCCGCAAGCGCACTTGCGTTGCAGCATGCCGGCAAAACTCGTTGTCGGACTGGCTGTCGAATTTGTTAGTTGCCTCAACATCGTAACGCTCATCGATTGATACTCGCGTAAACCGATTCCGCGATCTGGCGTCCCAAATTCGCCGGGCTCACTTTGGTGCCGACGTCGAAGCCCGGTGCGCGCACGATCGGCGTGGCTCCGCCGCTTGACTGCTCGAGTGAGTTTGTTCCGGAAAGCAATCGTGCCAACTCTACTTCCAAAGCTTTTTGAACCAGCGGTCCTTGTTGTGTCGCGATCGGCAGCTCTTCCAGCACCAACCGCTCGATGTGCACATTGATCTTCATGCGGCTGCTCCAGTGCTGACGGGCCAGCGAAAGTCTGCTTCATTAATCGGTCGTTCCAGCTTGCGAAATTCAGCGCGCGCCGCTCTCAGCACTAACGGCATCGTGACCGCGGATTCTTCGCGCGCCGCCAGAAACGCCGCGTTCAGCGCAATGCTGTGAATGTTGCCGCCGGTTAGGTTGAACCTGGCCAGTCTGTCGAAATTGAGTTCTTGCGTGGGCACATCCCCGGGGAAAACTTTTTGCCAAATCGCTCGTCGCTCAACCGTGCCGGGGGCCATGAACGTCACGATAAACCGCAACCGGCGGATGAATGCAGTATCGAGCGCACTCTTCATGTTGGTGGCCAGGATGGCCAGCCCGCGATAAGACTCCATCCGTTGCAGGAGGTAATTAATCTCGATGTTCGCATAACGGTCGTGACTGTCTTTGACTTCACTGCGTTTTCCGAAAAGCGAATCCGCTTCATCAAAAAAGAGGATCGTCCCGCCCGACTCAGCCGCGTCAAACAGACGGCGTAGATTCTTTTCCGTTTCGCCGATGTATTTGCTAACGACGGCCGAAAGATCTATGCGATACAAATTTAGTCGTAACTCGTTGGCGATTACCTCGGCGGCCATCGTCTTTCCCGTGCCGCTTTCACCCGCGAACAGAGCGCTAATTCCCAACCCCCGATTCATCTTTTTGTGAAAGCCCCACTTTTCGTAGACCGTGTTTCGTTGGCCCACCTGATCTGAGATCTCGTGCAACAGTTCAATCTCTGCCGGCGGCAGCACAATGTCATCCCAAGTAGCCTTCGGCTCGATTCTTAGCGCGAGCGCGTCAAGACGCGGGCGAGTGGTAGTCACGCACGCGTCCCAAAGCTTAGTAAGCAGGTCTTCCCAGGTTTCCGAGTTCGTCGTAAGCGAAGCTCGGGCGATTTGTTGAATTTCCCGAAAATTCAAATTGAATTGGCCCGAAAGTTTTGCCACCATTCCGTTTGTGTGTGGTCCCAAAACTTCGGTCCAAGCCTGCTGCTGCTCAACCGCCGTGGGTTTCGTGACGTCCATAGTGGCGCTCTCACGATCAAGACCCGGCCAGGGCTCGCGCGTGTCGAGAAAAAAGACTCCGTTGCTGCGCGTGAGGAACCGGTTGAGCGGGGGCGTGCCGAGCGGTTCGGACGTTGTGCCGCTGTCCGCGTCAAGAGCATCGAGGTAAAGGCACACAGGCAAAAGCACATTCTGCCTTTCCCATAGGCGGGCCAGTGTTTCCAGATCGCCCGCTTGCGCGGGCAAGAGCCGCGCCGGCAATCGGTAAACATGGAGGCCGAGGGCGGCGGCCGCGTGACTGGCAATCAAACGCTTCGCGGAACTATCAATGCCCGTCAGTTGAATGATGGGAAACTGTTGAATAGCGATCGCGCTACGAAGTCGGTCGCCGATCATTTCGACGACTGACGCCTGGGAAGGCGGCAGCTTTTCGTGCGCCACTGAGTCCATCCGCACCAGCAGCGGCGTGAGACGGTCGTCGATATAGCTGAGGCCCTTGAGATAATTGACGATCCACTCGTCGGCGCGCAGCGCGCTGGTGGTCAGAGGTTGGGCGCCGGGCTGGTTGATCTCAACCATGCGCCAGTGACGTAATGGCCGTTCAGGCGACAGCACATCCCAGGCGGCGCCATCAAACAAGGTCATCGCCAAAGCGAATGTTGGATACGTACTGTTGCCGTCACCCTGCGCGACACCGCAAAGCGTAGCGACCCTCGAGTCCAACTCGATCGCCGCGCAAAGCAACAAAACGTCACGCTCGAAATTCGAGAGCCCGAAACGTTGCGCCAAGATTATTAGGGCCGGAGGCGGCTGGATGTTGGCTGCTGTCGCCATCGCATCAGCCGCTGACTTGATCTGTTCCGCAGTTACAGGCGGCAAGACCTGCTCGTCCGACTGTCGCCGCGGCGGAGATTTTCGTTCCTGATCAGTTGATGCGGCGCCCGGCGACAGAAGCTCCAGGCGTGCGCCGGCGTCGAGCCGCAGACGCAACCACGTAAGCGCGGCCTCCAGATATTTATCGTTAACCTGGCTCCATTCCGCCTGATCGGTCATGTGATCGTCACCCTTTGCGTCGGATCGAAGGTCGGCGGAACATCTTCATCCGCACGGTTCACAAGCAAACTGTCAACTCCGTCGATTCGCAAACGCACGAAATACTCTCCTGGAACAGCGTCAGTCACCACGAAGGTCAACGAGCCTGTCTGAGTCGCGTGCGCCTCGGCGAGAATTTCTCGGTCGCCAACCAAGAGTACTGCCCGCTGCTCGGGTCTAACTTCCGGCCGGCAATTCAGGTTGATGGTTGCATTACCCCCAACTCGAGCCACAGATATCGGCAGCCCCGGCATTTCCGGCGCCAGGGAAAACATGAGACTGTTCGTCGTCCGACTGAACGTCTCACTCGGGCGAGTGACAGCTACGACTAGCGAATAGAATCCCGCGGGCACATTGGCGGGGTCGTCAGGAATTGTTACTCCCAGCATCGCATCGCTGTTTCCGGGCTCAGGTGGCAGAACGAGATCGTCCTCCAGCAGCCGGTGAGACAGGCGCGCCGCGACATTTGTGCCCGCCAGATTAACTCCATCGACCGTCAACAAATCCCCAGGCAACGCGCTGAACTGCCGGTTTGGCGGAACCACGCGCTCCAGCGTGGGAAAAGGTGAGGTCAAATCCGGTTGGGTAGTGACGCCCCGATCGGCCGGCCCTCGCGTGAGGACGGGCAGCGGCGTTCTTGCAGCTCGCGCACTGTCGATGAGAATTACGGAAACCTGGTACGCGGCCGAGATTCTGTACTCTGATTTGAAGGTCAACCATAGCTTCGACGTGTCTTCCAGCGATAGTGGTTCGCGCGTGATCCTAATTCGCTCGATTTGATTATGAAGATCGCTGTCTGGTAGTGAAGCCGCGCACGCATCTCTAATCTCATCCGCGCCGAGCAGCGGATGGTCGTACAGCACTCTCATGGCCTGACCCAGCAACGTGTGCGCGTCGATGTCATCATCATTCAGACCATAAGCGCTCAACAGGTAATAGAGCGTTAACGGCAACGGCGGCAGTCCCGTCTCGCCCGGCTTTTGCTGATTCGGTATCGGCGTGTTGAGCAACGCGGCGTCCGTCATTGTTTGATAAAGGAAGAGGTTCAATTGATTGCCGGTGCCGCCGTTGCGCGCCTTGTCGAGCGGGCGTGCCGTCACGTTGACGGGCGGATTCGTCAACTGCGCCATGAGTAAGCTGCGCAGGGTTGTGGTGACGGCCGCGATTGCCAGGGGATTACTCATGATCCGCCTCCACTCACGCGTTCCTTTAAATACTGCTCCAAGCTGAGGACGTGTTCGTGTCGTGCTTTCGGCGCCGCGGTCGTCGTGGGTACGGTGATTGCCCGCACCTCAATTCGTCCGATGGAGATGTTAATCGTTGGGCCGGTATCCACCGGTTCAGGCAATATCGGATCCTCACGGCGAACGCGCTCGAGCAGGCGAGGCACGACCATTAGCGGCTCGAGCCCGGGACGGTTTAGGCGCCTCACCGCGTCAGACAGACTTGGCGGAGTTTCGCCTTCGGCGCGCGCTAAGGGTGGAAGCGTCTGCCGCGCCATACTTTGCGGCTCAATACCCATCTCTCGCGAAGGCACATTGAGCTCTGATTTCTCGCGTGGCGAGTCCAGGTTCGGCGTCAAATATGGATGCTGTTCACGGCCGGGCGCGGGATCCATGCGTTGTTTCGCTTTTGCGGTCTTGACGATCGGCCGGACTATCGCTGTGTTGCCTGCAGCCTTCTCGTGTCCAACATGAAAACGTTCGACAGCAGCCGCAGCATTCTCCCGTTCCAGAGACTTTGTCGTGTCGCGAGGTCGCGGATTTCCAGTCCTGGCGATTTCCGAAGTTTCATCGTTGTTCGGACGCGGCACTTCGGGCTCAGACTTGGACGGCGTCTTTAATGATCGTATTTCGCTGTCTGGTGAGCGTCTTTCCGTCCCAGGCTGTGCAACCGACCGGACTTCCTCGGACGCATCGGTCTTTCTTACCTGTACCGCAGGCGCTTGAGGGATCTTCCACGGTGGCGATAAATCAACCGAGAAGGACGTTTCCTGTTCGGGCGATCGATCATCCTGTGTGAACGGGCTGACACCCTGGTTATCTTGTGAAGAAGCTGCAACCGAAGGTCCTCGCGTGTTTACCCCTGTCTTTTCCATAGCCGGCTCGGCCGGTGCAATTCGGGCCTGTGCCTGGAAATGCGGAGGAGTAGATTCGGTCTCAACGTCTTGCTCAGTTACCGGCTGCGCGCGAAACGACGGCAACGCTACCGGCGCAATTTCGGACATGTGCGCGGCGTCGAGATCCGGGACGAAGGTTTCTGCGGTTTCAGTGTCTTCGGTCGCCCCGAATTCCGACATCTCAAAATGAAGCGCCGTCGTCTGCGGCTCGAACCGCGATGGGACGCGAGGCTGTATCGTCTCAACCTCGTTACGATTCCGGACAATCAAATTCGTGAGATAGTTAATCATCCGCCGATTAAATCCACATAGAATTGTCGGCGCCGAGGGCTGAGAGAGAGAATCTCTTCCTCGCGCCAACCGTAAGCAGAAGCGATCGCATGAACTTCGCGCAGCATTCGGCTGGCCCACGCGTTAATTTCGTTCCAGAAGTACTGGACGATGTCGAATCCCAATGACCACTTATGACGGCAGGCAACGCACGACAAAGCTATTTCCACTCGCGCCTGCGGATCGGCTGCGGCCATCCGCGCATTGATGATCGCCGCAATTTCTGCGGGCAAATCTTGCGGAAAACTTTCGGCTCCGTCCTTTGTCACGCGCAGTACGCAACGCTGAAGCAGAGCCTGCTCCGCGTTGTCCAAATCGCACGCCAGAGTTACGTCTTCGCTGTTGGGGAGACGAAAGTGAACTTCGTAGCCGTCAGAATCGACTGAAAATGATTCTGGCTGGGGCGGCGAATCGAGTCGAATATCTGCGACGTTGAACGCGACCTCTAATGGTTCACCACATTTCGCGCAGGGCACCCGGGCAACAAACTGTGGCCCGAATGTCCATTCCCGGAGAGCAATCAGCAACGAGTCGCGTTCGCCGATCGAAAGTCGTGCGAGTTCGTCAACCGCGTTCTCCGGACAAGCGGCGGCAAGCAACAGGAGGGCGCGCTCAACAGCCGTTCGCTGCGAAGCGCGCTCCCAAACTTTTAGGAGTCTCGCGGCTGTTAGCGGGCGCATAGGCCTTACGGATTAGGTTCAGTGAAGGACGGCTCCTTCGGCTCAGGTACTTCGTAGTCGCGCTCCCATCCCTCGTTCTCCAATTTGATGTGCTGGATCGCTACGGCATTGGCATTCGCGTCCAGGTCAGGCATCGCTTGAAACTCGGATACCCAACAGCGAAATACCTTGTAGGCAATCGCTACTTGACCGGCCTCGTTAAGGACTTCGATCCTTAGGTTTTTTCGAAAGTCTTTGAGCGAAACTTCCGAACCCAGCCCCGAGCCAAAGTTCCAAACCTTGTTGGCCCACTGCTCAAAATCCTTGTCGTGGGTCACGCCACGTTCGAGCGTGATTGGCTCATACTCGGTGCGGCCCGGGGACTTGCGGCTGCTGCTCGGATCACCGCCCTCTCGGTGCTTCACAACCTCTGTGGTGCGCTTGAGAGAGCTGATCTTACTAAGTCCCGCCACGGGATCGGTCCGGCCCTCAAATTTGACGAGAAACTTAAAGTTCTTGTAGGGATCAAAACGATCAAAACTGAACTGAGCCATACTGCCTCCTTAGGTCTGAATCTGACCGGCAATTTGCTGAATCCTGATGATTACGAACTCCGCGGGTTTCAGCGGAGCAAATCCCACGTGAATGTTGACGATGCCCAGGTTGATGTCATTCTGCGTGGTGGTGTCTTTGTCACATTTCACGAAGTAGGCTTCGCGCGGTGAACTGCCCTGAAAGGCGCCTTGACGAAACAGATTTTGCATGAACGCCCCGACATTGAGTCGGATCTGGGCCCACAGCGGTTCGTCGTTTGGCTCGAAGACTACCCACTTGGTGCCACGATAAAGGCTTTCCTCAATGAAGAGCGCCAAGCGCCTCACCGGAAGATATTTCCAATCGTCGGCCAGCGCATCGGCGCCGCGCAGAGTGCGCGCGCCCCACACCACTCGACCGAAGATCGGGAATGAGCGCAGACAGTTAACACCCAATGGGTTCAGGCGCCCATTCTCGAGGTCCGTCATCGGCAGACTCAGCGCCTGCGCGCCGTTGAGGGATGCGTCAATTCCCGCCGGCGCCTTCCAAACGCCGCGTTGCACATCAGTCCGAGCGAAGATGCCGGCGATGGCGCCGGCCGCCGGCATGTCGATTGTTCGACCACGCTGCGCGCTGTCCGGATCCGTGATGCGGAGATATGGAAAGTAGAGCGCGGCATTCCTGGAGCTCTCGCCACTCAGGGCAAAGTTTCCAATTCCGGTGACCGCATCCTGAATCGTTTCCCAAGCCGCGGGCGAGTCCACCACCAGAATTGCGCGCCGGTCATAGCATAACGTGAGGGCTCGGGCCAGCACCGTATTTGAGACTAGAGTCGGATCCGCATCGACTTCCGCCACCGCCAGTGGAGGAAGCACCAGAATGTTGAAGATGTCGGTCTTCAGCAGTTGGTAAATGCCCGTTTTGTTGGCTTCGGCGTTTTGCCCGCCAAGTATGTCATTGTCGCCGACGGCTGCTCCCCCATCATCGCCATTTGCACCTGCAGTGGACGCGTGCGTGTTATCGCCCGGTGGATCATTAAATGGATCCGTGCCCGGGACGGCGGGGTCGGCATGGTTGCTGGGCCGTTGATCATGCGCGCCGGTGGAACTAACCAGTGCCGAAGGTTCCAAAACCCGGTCCAAACGGCGCGGCGAATTCGGGTCGATACTGATTTTGGCGTACCGTTCCTGGGCGCCGGTCGTCATGTCGCGAATCGTCAGGTTGTAGTCGGTGCCGGTGGTGTCCAGACCATCGACGCGCGCGCGCAACGAATTCCCCCACGTGCCTACGGACCGGGCCGTAAGAACTACGCCGTTGTCGAGTGTGATGGTGGCCGGATCAGAGCCTGCCGCTACGATGCGAACAATGATCGCCTGGCTACCGCCATTCTGGTAAAAGTGGAAGACGGAGTAAGCCATCGGATTGCCCGCGCCGATGCCTCCAAAGCTCCGCTCATAGTCGGCAAAGCTGGTGATGAACTGTGGTTCGTCCGTCCGACCGCGCGATGCGATACCAACAAACGCTGTGATTGAAGTTGCGACCCCCGTTATGGTGCGAACACCGCTGGGAATCTCCTCGATGTAAACTCCGGGATAAGTTGGTGCGACTGGCATGTCTTAACCTCCAAGAGAAAAAGCGTGAAATTCGATCAACAAGCGCCCTGGTTTGGCCCCTTGCTTAAACAAAAAGCCGTCAGAACCTGCTACACGGACGACTCCGCAACCAGGGTTGATTCGTTTTGTACATCTGCGCGCTTAAGAGACGTTTTGAGGTCATAAGGTCTAAACGCACGAATCACCGGACCAGCTATTCGGTGGAAGCTCAATTCAGTTCCAGTCATGGTCTTCGATTCTGCGGTTCAATCCGATAGTGAGTCTTCGAATCCGTCCCTCTGCGAGCGCTGACCAATCCTTTGGCCACGAGCTGTGAAAGCGCTTCTTCGACAGTTGCCGTCCTTGTCTTTACGTTCTCTTCAGGTAGCCACCATTCGGCAATTCCGTCCAGCGTGTCCTGGGCCTCCGGATGCTTCCGTAGATACTCAAGGATCGCCTTCTCGACGCGCGATCGTCTCGTCTCATACATGAACTTAGACCCACGCGTTCATCAGCACGAGCAATCGCCGGACCGAAAGCCAACTACCATTTTTATTGTTGTAGCCGAGGGCTCACTCGGGCTTTTTTGACCTATCAACCGAGGGGCCGTCAGGCAAAAGCCTTTACGCTGCGGGAATTGTTGCTAGGACAGATTTGTCCCAGTAGAGTTTGAGAAACGCGCGTTAGGAAGTTGAGGATCGGAATTTCTCAACGTCTATCTTGTGTTTTCGAATCAACTCCCAGAATGCCCGCCGGTTTTTCTTCGCGACTTGTGCTGCCCTGGTAATATTTCCACGACATGCGCTAAGCAGTCCTTGAATGTAGTTTTTTTCAAATCGGGCAATCTCTTTTGCCTTCGCTTGCTGCAGGGAATCGTGCTGACTTTCCACCGGTGTAGGTAAAACCAGATCGCTCGCCTCTAAAACTGAACCATCACAAAGAACGATGGCGCGCTCGATCACGTGTTCGAGTTCTCGAACATTTCCGGGCCAATCATAAACAGTCAGCCGGTGGAAGGCTTGAGTTGATAATTCCATGGCACGCTTGCCGAACTCGACGGCGTATTTGTCTAAGAAGTGAAGCGCGAGCAGCGGAATATCTTCTCGTCGCTCACGAAGAGGAGGCAGCGTCAGAGAAATTGTGTTCAGACGGTAAAAGAGATCTTGTCGCAACTTGCCGTTGCCCACCGCTTCCTGCAAATCCAGATTACTTGCGGCAATTATTCGCACATCAGCTCGCCGCGGTCTGGTGGATCCGAGCGGCTTATATTCCTTCTCCTGTAGAAAGCGGAGCAGCTTCACTTGCGAAAGCACGGGGAGACAATCGATTTCATCCAGAAAAAGCGTTCCGCCGTTCGCTTCCTCTATCAGACCAGCCTGGAAAGTCTGGGCATTCGTGTAGGCGCCGCGCTCGTGCCCAAACAATTCATTTTCCACCAGCTCAAATGGTATTGCGCCGCAATTGACCGGCAGAAATGGTTTACTGGCGCGCGGACTGCGGTAGTGAATTGCGCGAGCATACACCTCTTTTCCGGTTCCGGTCTCGCCGGTCAGCAATATGTTCACGTCACATTTCGCCAGCAGCGGAATTCTCTTTACCTGGGTGATGAACTCCGCACTTCTGCCAATTAGCTGTTGAAAATCAATGTTAGTAGAAGAGCGTGGCGACTTCGTCTCGTCTGGACCACCATTCATCACTCTCCACGTGCGGGGAAGGACATCTGACGATCGCAAGGGCGTTGTCAGGAAATCTGCCACTCCGGCTTTTAGGAGTTCAAAAACGTCCTGAGGCTCAGTAGCGTCAATCACCGCGATGATCGGAATGCGCTTTAAGCCTTGCCGGATGACCGCCACTAGTCGGACGACTTCGCTCACTGACGCACTCAGCGAAACCAAAAACACGATGGCTGGATTAGAGTCTTTGATCCGGCCCACGACCTCATTCGCATGTGCGCTCTCAGACATGTAAGGCTGTGGCAAAACCTCTAACGGAAAATAATGCTGAAGGATCGCCTGTAAGGTTGCCGCACTTGCCGCGCTGGTCTCGTCCAAGGCATTTAGTAATACGGCGTTCTGGTCGCGCATGAGAGTTTGTCTGAGCGTCAACCGAAAGGACTGTAACCTTCAAATTCCTTGACGGTCTGTTCGATATGCGGCGCAAGCGTGACGGCACTGAACAGCATTCAGTAATGGCTGATCATCTCTTTGCTTCCTAAAACGCCGAGGTCGTTCAGAAAAACCCGACAATCCTAGGGCGAGACTATTCGCGATTCTTGAAACCGGCTAAACAGTTAGGGGGACTTCCGTAGATCCATTTCAAGCCCCGCGAGGACTTGTAAGATAGGCATTGAGCAACTGCTCCCGGGTTATTGTCAGGCACCGGCGCGCACGGCCAACGATTCGCGAGGTTTCAGCTAGTCTGCACTGGTCGCACGCCTTATACACCGTTGCACAATTATTGTCAATTGACCGACTTGTTGACGACAGCCGATAGTGGGGTAATTACCCCACTATCCGAGCGCGAACCGGGAGATTCAAGCTCAGGATCAACCTATGAGGTCATCCTTCAAACGGTCAAGAAGAAAAAAGAGCCATAGAGACCGAATGTGGATATCCCACTGGGTAGTGGAACGACCGTCAATAACGTGCAGCGTGTACGCGTGGTGAGTCTGATTACTCGCTGACCGCTGGGTTGCAATCTTGTGGGCGATCACGTATATCGCGGCTCGTTTTCGAACGCCCGAACGCTTGGCAGCCACGCGAAGCTCAAAGTGGCAATCGCAAATACGCTTGGCAGCCGCGCGGAGCTCAAAGCGGCGATCGCAAACACGCCTCGCACGCGAAGCTCAAAGCGGCAAACGCAGGCAGGCTTCGCAGCCCCGCGCATCCGAACGATTCTGAAGCGTTAGGATCCCGCCGTGCGCCTCGGCAATCTGGCGCGAAAGCACCAAACCAATTCCCGACCCTTCCGCCTTGGTGGTAAAGAAGGGCACGAACAGGTTCGTGGTGCCGGCGAGCCCGGGCCCTTCGTCGCTGATTCGAATTTCGACCTGGCCGTTTTGTTGAGTCCAGCCGACGCGCACTTCGCCGTTTGTTTCCAGCGAAGCATCCACCGCGTTTCGCACCAGGTTTATCAATAACTGTTCCAGCTGCACATTGTCTCCCTGAACGATCAACTGCGGACCGGGAACGACCCTTACATGCATGCGCGTCTCAAGAGCGGCGACCCGCTGCACTACCGTGCCGATACTCAGAGGCTCAAACCGTGGCTGCGGCAGCCGCGCCAGCTGCGAATATGATTCGATAAAACGCGACAGCGAATCCGCGCGCGCGGATATTACTTCCAGGCCGCGCTCCATATCGTCATGCCAATCAAGTGGCGCCGGCTCGCGATTCAACAAATCGGCAAGACTTCCGGCGACCGACTTGATGGGAGCCAACGAGTTGTTCAGCTCGTGCCCCAGGACGCGTAGCAGCCGCTGCCAGGCAATGCGTTCTTCTTCGCGTAGCGCCTGACTCAGATCCGTCAGCACCAGCAATTGATGCTGGATTCCACCCTCGCGGACGGTGCTGTGACGAATGTCCCAACGCCCAACCCCACCGGGAAAAACCATTTGCGCCGTATGTGGCCCCGCGCCGTTTTCAAGATTGAGACAAGCGGCGAGTCCGAGTTCTTCGCTTGTTCGCCCGAGCAAGCGCGGCGCCGGCCGGGCCAGCAACTTTTCTCCGGAGCGGTTCACCAGACGCAAACGGCGATCAGCGTCAAAGGCGAAGACCGCGACGTCGATCTCCGCCATGATCGTGCGCAGCAAAGCAGTCGCTTCCAATGCGCCGAGGCGTTGTTCGCGCAAGGTCTGACCGAGATCGTTAACTTCCAGCATAACTTCGCCGAGTGCATCTCCGACCGCGGCTCGCCGCCCGCGAATCGAATAATCGCCCTCGCGCACAGCCGCGAGAATATTTGAAAGAGTTTGCAACGGCCGCACGACCCGCTGTTTGAGATTGAAAGCAATGCTCAGCCAAAGCAGGACGAGCATGAGGTCAACTGTCCATTGAAGGCGCGCGGAATAATTATCAAGCCAAAGAAGCAGCGCGCAGAGGAAGACGGCGGGAAAACCGGCGGCGAGTGCCAGGATCGTAACCCTGCGCTCGAAGCTCAAACGCCCACCGCGCTTCAACGCCGGGTCGAGGCTGGGAAGTGTTGAAACGCTCTTAAAAGGCCTGGCCGGAGTACTCACGCGGTTTATGATAACAAAGAGGGTCAACTGGACTTAGCCTGCAGAGTCAGAACCACCGTTGAAAGCAGGAGGGTCCAACGATCAATTCGGAAGTTGAGTCTCTTGATCCACCCCGAGGGCGGTACCGACCAATGCGGTGTTCATTACGACAATCCGTACTTTTGCAGGCGACGATAAAGAGCGCTGCGGCTAAGACCGAGTGCTTCAGCGGCGCGATTGGCGTTTCCTTCAAAACGCGCGAGCGCTTTCCTGATTAACAGCTGTTCGGCATCTTCCAGGCTCATCTCCTCCAGCCGCGCGGAAACCTGCGCCTCCGGCGTATTCTGCAGGGCCAAATCAAAAGCGGTGATGAGGGAATTCGAACTCATCAACACCGCGCGCTCGATTACGTGATCAAGCTCGCGGACGTTGCCCGGCCATGAGTGGACGCGCAGAGCTTCGAAGGCTTCAGGTGACAATCCGGTAATCTGCCGCTGGTAACGTTCCCGGTGCTGACGTAGAAAATGCTCGGCCAGCGCCGGTATGTCTTCGCGCCGCTCGCGCAGCGGAGGCAAATCAATTTCAACGGTGTTCAGACGAAACCGAAGATCCTGACGAAATCTGCCCTCGGCCACTTCGGCGTTCAGGTCGGCATTGGTTGCAGACAGGACGCGCACATTGATCTTGCGTGTTTTGGAAGATCCGACCCGCTCGAATTCGCCAGTTTCCAAAACGCGCAGCAGTTTTGGCTGCAGGACGAGCGGGACGTCGGCAATTTCGTCGAGAAACAACGTGCCGCCGTCTGCTAACTCAAAGCGACCAACACGATCTGTTTTGGCATCCGTGAACGCGCCGCGCACGTGACCGAACAGCTCGCTTTCAAAAATCCCTGCCGCCAGCGCGCCGGCATTTACAGAAATTAACGGCTTGGCCTGCCGCGGCGAAATCGCATGCAACGCGCGGGTGATGACTTCCTTGCCGGTCCCGTTCTCGCCGGTAATCAGCACATTCGCGTCCGACGGGCCAATGCGTTCGACGAGTTTTAAGACGTTCTTCATCGCGGCCGATTCCGCAACAATCTGAGGCAATTCACCTGGCGAATCAGAGACGCTGTCACGCAAGGCGAGATTTTCAGCTTCCAGCCGCCGGCCGCGGCGCAAAGCTTCCGCCAGCTCAACCTGAGTACGCAGCACGGCCAGCAGGCGCGCGTTGTCCCATGGTTTCTGAATGAAATCGCGCGCGCCACGCCGCATCGCCTCGACGGCCAGATCCACGCTGCCCCAGGCGGTCATCACGACTACCGGCAACGACGGATCGATTTCCTGAATGCGGGTCAGGAGATCGAGACCTTCACTGCCGGAGGTGGTGTCACGCGCATAGTTGAGATCGATGAGGACGACATCCAACTCCTGCGAATCGATAATCTTGAGGACCCCGGCAGGCGACGATGCAGTTTCGATCTGAAAACGCTCGCGCTTGAGCAGCAGACGCAATGCTGCGATCACATCGGCCTGGTCGTCGGCGATCAGAATTTTGGCCATGAATCGAACTATGCGGAATCAATAATGCGCGATATATATTCGCGCATCGCCTTTATAGCCTAATGGTGACGGGCCGTGCCAGCGGGAACGGGAAAGGAAACGGTGCCTGAAAAGACAAAGGCCGGCGACGGAAACACAGAGACTCAGAGAAAAACAGAGTAGAATTCGAAAGTGCTCTTGTCGCCGGTTTCGCCCCATCTCGCCATGCAATCGGCAATCGGCAATCGAAAATCGGCAATGGCCTCACTCGTATCGCAGAGAGATCATCGGATCGACTTTCGTCGCCCGCCGGCCGGGAAGGTAGCAGGCGAGCAAGGCCACGCCGATAAGCAGTACCGCGATGGCCGTGAAAGTCAGCGGATCCGTCGGTTCAACACCGAAGAGCATGCTTTTCATCAGTCTCGTCAGACCATAAGCACCCGCCAGACCAACGACAATGCCAATCGCGGTCAGCACCATCCCCTGACTGAGTATCATGCGAAACACATCTCGCGGTTGCGCCCCGATGGCCATGCGAATGCCGATTTCATGAGTACGTTGGGTCACGGAATATGACATGACGCCATAGATGCCCACGACCGCCAGCACCAGAGCGATGCCCGCAAAGATCGTCAACAGCGTCAAATTCAAACGTTCCGTGCTCACCGAATCGGTGCGAATCTCGTCCATCGTGCGCACGTTGTAGATGGGTTGATCTCGATCGATGGCTTTGACTTGCTCACGCATTGACGCCACCAGAAGATTAGGATCGGCGGTCGAGGTTTTGGCGATTACCGTCATCCCCGTAAAGGGCATCTGCGAGAATGCAAAGTATCCCTGTACTCTGCCGGAGTCCTGGCTGAGACCTTCCATTTTCACCCTGCCGACAACGCCGATAACTTCCAGGACAGGAGCAGCCGGATCGGTACCGAGGTGGATGCGCTTGCCCACGGCATCCTCACCCGGCCAATAGCGGCGCGCAAACTCTTCATCAATCACGATCACGTTCAGACCCGCGATCTGTCTTTCATCTTCGTTGAGTTTGCTGAGGTCGCGTCCAGCCAACCACGCCCGGTTATCATGCGGTTCAAAATAACGCCCTCGCCGCAACGGAATGTTCATGGTGCGAAAGTAGTCCGGTGTAACGAGACACGCTTCCATCAAAGGCGTCTGGCTGCGTTCGGGAAGCGGTCTTCCTTCAACGGTGAAGGATGTCTGCCAACCATTGTTTCCCAGCGGCAGGCCCGACGCTGCCGCAGATCCGTCAACCCCGGGCAAGCTGCGAATGCGCTCCAACAGACTTGTGAAGAACTGATCTTGTTGATCGGTAGCCGAATACTTTTTGGAGGGAATCGTCACTGAAAAGCTGACGAGATGTTCGTACGAGAAACCGGGATTGACGTTTTGCAGCCGATAAAAACTGCGAATCATGAGGCCGGCGCCGATTAGTAGGACCAGTGTCGTTGCCACTTCTACTACCACCAGCGAACTTCGAAGCCAATGTCTTCCCGAAGTGCCACGGCCAGTCTCTTTCAATGTTTCATGAACATCCACCGTTCCGCCTTGTAAGGCGGGCACAAGCCCGAAAAGAAGTCCGGTGAGAAAGGCCAGAGCCAGCGTGAAAGCCAACACTTGCCAATCAAGGCTAATCTCACGCGAACGTGGGATCGCGTTGGGGCTGACATAAAGAATGAGCTGGATTCCCCATCGAGCAACCAGTAAGCCGAGGGTGCCGCCGATCAAAGCGAGCAGCACGCTTTCAGTCAGCAACTGGCGCGCAATCCGCCAGCGGCCGGCGCCCATCGCTGATCGAATTGCCATCTCTTTCTGGCGCGAGCTGGCCCGCGCGAGCAAAAGGTTCGCGATGTTCGCGCAGGCGATGAGCAACACAAATCCGACGGCCGCGAATAAGACCCACAGCGTGCGCCTAACATTGCTGACAAAAACTTCGAGCAACTGCTGCACTCTGACGCCGCCGCCGGCCATCTGATCGGGATACTGTTTCTCGAGGTTGGAACTGATCAGGTCCATATCGGCTCTGGCTTGCTCAATAGTTACGCCGGGCTTTAAGCGCGCCACACCGTACAGACCGGGATGATTGCCACGTCGTTGCCAGTCCGACTGCCCGGAAAGCTGGCCCACCGGCACCCACATTTCCACGCGGCTTGGATATTGAAAGGTAGGCGGCATTACGCCGATGACCGTGTAGCTTTTGTTATTAAAAGTCAGTTGCTGATTCAGAATGCTGTCCTGGCCTCCGAATCGACGCTGCCATAAACCATAACTGAGAATTACGACGGGCGTGCCGCCCGGTTGATCTTCTTCATTGGTGAAAAGACGGCCGATTGCCGGCTTAACCCGCAAAGCTCCAAACAGATCCGCCGAAGCCTGGGCTGTGAGGATGCGTTCCGGCTCTCCATTTCCGGTCAGGTTATAGCTGTTGCGGTTAAGGACGCCGATCTTTTCAAAGACATGGTTCTGGTTTCGCCAATCGGTGAAGTTTGGATAAGAGATCGAGATATCACTCATGGTCTTGCTGGTCTCGTTGAGAAACACCAGGCGGTCGGGCTCGTCGTAAGGCAACGGGCGCAGCAAGACTGCATTGACGACACTGAAGATCGCCGTGTTCGCGCCAATGCCCAACGCCAGTGCCAGCACAACAATAAACGTAATACCCGGATTTTTTAATAACATTCGGGCGCCATATCGAACGTCTTGCCAGAGTGTGTACATTTAATTTTCTCCCGATCAGCTATTTGCGATTGCCAATTGCCAATTGCCGATTGCCGATTTTGTGATTAGTGTTTTGCTGTTCCGTTCATCCGTTGCGGTACCAACAATTGTCTTTCTTAGCAAACACCAATCGGCAATTGGGCAATCGAAAATCGGCAATCCCTTCACTCGTATCGCAGTGCCACCAGCGGATCGACTTTCGTCGCGCGGCGAGCAGGAAAATAACTGGCGACGATCGTGATGACCGAAAGCAACACCGCCACCGCGATCAATGTCACCGGATCAGTCGGCCCCACACCGTAAATCAAGTCCCTCATCAATCGCGTCAGCGCCAGCGATGCCAGCAGGCCCAGGCCCACTCCGATTAGCGACAGCACTATCGCCTTGCCCAGGACCAATCTCAGCACGTTTGCCGTCTGTGCGCCGAGCGCCATGCGAATACCAAACTCATGCGTTCGTTGCGTGACCAGGAAAGAAACGACTCCATAAATCCCGATCGCTGCCAGCAGTAACCCAAGTCCCGCAAACGACCCGAGCAACAAAGTATTGAAACGCGGTTCGGAAAGTCTGCGAGCCAGCAGTTCTTTGCCCGTGGCCACCTGGGCCACTGGCTGATCTGCATCCAGATCGCGAACAATCTCACGAATCGTTGCCACATAAGCTGACGGCGCTGCAGTCGTTCGCACCATAACTGCCATAGAAGTCCATCCCTCACGGTCCGCTTGATAGTAGGGAACGTAGACGGTGGGTCTCGGTTGCTGATTAAGTGGCCCATCCTTTACATCATGAGCGACACCCACAATTGCGCGGCGTTTGAAGGGTTGGGATGGTTGACCTGGTGGCGCAGGCGGCAGAAGATTCTCCGGCGGACCCATCCAAATCCGTTTGCCGACCGGATCTTCATTGGGAAAAAACCGTCGTGCAATCGTTTCATTTACGACCGCCACCTGTAGGGCGCTTTCAATGTCCTTGGCAGTAAACTCACGCCCGCTTACCAGCTTGATGCCGGCGGTCCGAAAATAATCAGGACTAACCAACATGAATTCAACATCGGGAACTTGCGATAACGACGCCGCGGGCGGATGGCCCTCAATGCTGAAGTTCTTGCCCCAGCCGCCGCCATATCCGAGCGGCAACTGCGAGCCGGCCGCGGCGCTTTGCACGCCGGGCACACCGCGCACGCGTTCCAGCAACCGTTCGTAGAAATTCAAGGCCGTAGCGTCGTCCGGATATTTTGCCCCCGATAAAGGCAAACGCATGGTCAGGAGATTATCCGGCGCGAACCCGGCGTCGGTGTGATTGAGATTGGCAAGCGTCCTGGTCATCAGGCCGGCGCCCACGAGCAGCACCAACGCCAAAGCGATCTCGGCAGTTACCAGCGCGCTGCGTATCTTGTTCCGTCGTCGTCCTGCAGTCATGCCGCGCCCACCTTCACTCAAGGGCTCGCGCATCTCCCGGCCGCGAAGGCTAAGCGCCGGCAGGATGCCGAAGAACAAGACACTCAGGAGTGAAAGACCAGCCGCGAAGCCCAGCACACGCCAGTCCAGCACGATTGGATTTTGTCTTGGCAGAGTTGGCGGCAAGCGCGATTGAATCAGACTCAAAATCCAATTCGCGAGTGCGATTCCCGTTACACCACCAGCCAGACCCAGCGGTAATGCTTCCATGACCAATTGACGCATCAAGCGGATCCGGCTTGCCCCAAGGCTCGCGCGAATTGCCAACTCTCTTTCGCGCGCCGCGGTACGCGCCAGCAGCAGGTTGGCAATGTTTGCGCAGGCCACGAGCAACACGAACCCCACGCCGGCTAAAAGCACGAGCAAGGCTCGACGCGAGTCGCTAACGAGTTGTTCTTGCAGCGGAACAGTAAGCGCAATCTGACCCTGATTCTCTTTGAATTCGTTCTCCAGCGCCGCAGCGATCCGATTTATGTCGGCACGAGCCTGATCGATCGTCACTCCCGGTTTCAGTCGCCCAACCAGTTGAACAAAATGGTTGTTGCGACTGTCCATATTGTCGTCGGGTGGAAATGAGATCGGCGCCCACAAATCAACCTGCGGCACGTTGTCAAAGAAAGGCATGCCCGCGGGCATGACGCCGCGAACGAGGCACGGCCGGCTGTTGATATTGATCTGGCGGCCGACGATGTTTGGATCACCGCCGAATTGTCTTTGCCACAAGCCATAGCTCAATAGCACGACGCGATGCTGGCCCCACCTCTCATCTTCGGGAAGGAAGTTCTGACCCAGGAGCGGAGCGATATGCAGCACTGGAAACAGGTTTGCGGTAATCCTCGCGCCTTGGATCCGTTCCGGCGTCTGATTAGCAAGAGAAAGATTTACATCGCCATAGAAAAAGCCACCCAGGCCTTCGAGGGTTTTATTCTGATCGCGATACACGCGATAGTCAGGCAGCGCGCTGCCGCCCCTCGGAATTCCCTGCCCCGGCCAGGCAGAGAACAGCGTGACCAGCCGATCCGATTCCGGATACGCAAGCGGACGCAGCAGCACCGCGTTGACCACCGAAAAGATCGCCGAGTTGGCGCCAATGCCGAGGGCCAACGTCAGAACTAAGATGAGCGAAAAAATGGGGTTCCTGATCGCGATCCTAAAACCATGAATAAAGTCTTGCCAAAGCGTCGCCATATCACGCCTCCGATCACAGACTTGGTTGATGTCGCGTCATTCGTATCGCAGCGCCACCACCGGATCGACTTTCGTCGCGCGCCGCGCGGGCAAATAGCAAGCAAGAAATGCCGTGACGAGCAAGGACGCTGACACGACGGCAAAGGTCGACGCGTCGGTCGGCTTGACGTTGAACAGCAGGCTGGCCATCCAACGCGTTAATACGAAAGCCCCCACCAGACCCGCCGCAATTCCGATCACCGCCAGTACCATTCCGCCTTTCAAGACGAGTTTCAAAACATCACTTATCTGCGCGCCCAGGGCCATCCGGATCCCGATTTCCTGTGTGCGTTGAGTGACGTAATAGGCGGTAACCCCGTAGACGCCGATCATCGCCAGCAGCAGAGCAGAGACTGCGAAGGCACTGATCAAAAGCATCGGGGTGCGGTGGGGCGCCACGGAAGTTGCCAGAATGTCGTTCATCGGGCGGACGTTGAATACGGGGGCGCCTTTTTCGAGTGATCGAATTTCGCTGCGAATTGCCCCCGTGGCACTTGCGGGATCGCTGCTCGTCCGTATGACGAATGACATGCTGGACCAGCTGGCGTCCTGGGCGTAAGGAACGTACATTTGCTGGCCCGGATCCTCATCCAGAGATCGCCTTGTCTCGCCGACAACGCCGACAATCTCGCGCGGAAATTTTTCGTCGCGCCAGATTGTAATGTGTTTTCCGATCGGACTTTGGCCCGGCCAAATTTTGCGGGCCATAATTTCGTTAACGATGACTACTTTCGTGTTGTTGTCAGTATCGCGATCATTAAAAACTCGGCCGGCAAGCAAAGGAACCTGCAGCGTCCGGAAATATTCGGGCGTGATGCTGAGATAGGCAGCATCTCCGGATTCTTCGGGGGTGGCCGGGCGGCCCTCTGGGATATAGCCGCGCCAAACATTGAAAGTGTCACCCTGGAGCGGTAGGCTTAAAACCATCCCTGCCGACTGAACACCGGGAAGTGATTGGATTCGATCAATGGCCTGCTGGAAGAATTGAATGCGCTGTGTGTTCTCCTGGAACTTTCCGGGAGGCACCGAAATGCGCATGGTCAGCAGATTATCGGGATTGAATCCCGTTCTTACTTCGCGCAGACGCACAAAGCTTTTAATCATCAGCCCGGCGCCTATCAGCAACATGAACGACATCGCGATCTCAGCAATCATCAATAATCCGCGTAGGCGATTGCTGCGGGCGCCGCCCGCGTTGCTGCGTAGACCTTCCTTTAGACCCCTGGTCAAATCGGAGTGCGAGGCTTGCAAAGCAGGCGCGAGCCCGAAGATCAATCCGGCAAGGACCGTCAGCGTAATAACAAAAATGATCACCCGTGAGTCAGGTCGAATTTCGTCAAACCGTGGACTGTTGGCTGGGCTGATGGCAATCAAGAACCTGGTCAGCCAGACGCTGAACATTAGACCAAGCGCGCCGCCGAGAATTGAAAGGAGCAGGTTTTCGGTGAGCAACTGACGAATTATTCGCAAGCGTCCCGCGCCCAAAGCCGTGCGCACTGCGATTTCTTTATGGCGCGAGCTGGCCCGAGCCAGCAGCAGATTCGCGATGTTCGCGCAGGCGATGAGCAAAACCAAAGCAACTGCTCCCAGCAGCACCAGTAAAGACAGGCGGACGTCGCTGACCAAACGCTCATGGAGCTTCGTGACCTTTACGCTCCAGCCGCTGTTTGTTTCGTTGTAACTTTGGGCCAGGCGTTGGTTGATGGTGTCCATGTGCGCCTGGGCCTGAGCGACAGTGACCCCAGGTTTGAGGCGGGCAATCACATTCATGAAACGGTTGTCGCGAGCTTCTTTTGGAGGATCCAGAGGCAGTGGCACCCAGGCCTCTGATTGGGCCGGGTAGTCGAAGCCCGCGGGCATGACACCGACGATCGTGGTGCTCTTACCGCTGATCAATATCTTCTTGCCCACGATGTTCTGGTCCGCGCCAAAGCGGCGTTGCCATAAACCATAACCGAGCACCGCGATCGGATCTCGACCGGGTTGAGCGTCATCGGGTTGAAGAGTGCGCCCGAGCAAACGGCCCGTGCGGAAGAGCGTGAAGAAATCAGCACTCACAGCCGTGCCGTGCACCCGCTCTGTTTCCTCACCGTTGTTGAGCAGCACGCCGCCCGTCAAGAAGCCGGCCATGTGCTCAAAGACTTGATTCTGATTTTGCCAATCAGCGAAATCCGGAATCGACATATTGCTTTGCGTGATGCCCCTCGGAGGATTGACGCCTTCCAGCACCACCAGTTGATCCGGGTCGGGATACTGCAGCGGCCGGAGCAGTACTGCGTTGACGACGGTGAACATTGCGGTGTTACCGCCGATGCCTAACGCGAGAGTAATCACCGCGACTAAGGTAAATGCCGGCTGTTTCAGCAGAGTGCGGATGCCATAGCGAAGGTCTTTAAAAAGTGTCTCCATCAGTTTATCCCCGATTGCCGATTGCCAAACTTTCCACTGGTCATCCGAAGACCGTTAAAAGAACAGTGGAGTCAACGGATCACAGCATGCCGTTCAATCGGCAATCAGCAATTGAAAATCGGCAATGACTTCACTCGTATCTGAGCGCCACCAGCGGGTCGACTTTCGTCGCGCGCCGCGCGGGCACAAAACAAGCCAACAGAGCCACGATTACCAGGCCCACCGAAACCGAAACGAAGGTCATCGCGTCCGTCGGTGCCACGCCGAACAAAAGGCCGGTAATCAGGCGTGTGAGCGCAAACGAAAGCAGCAATCCGATCGCGACACCAATCAGCGTCAGCGTTATTCCATTTCTGATGACGAGTTTCAGAACATCACCCACGCGCGCGCCCAGGGCCATGCGAATGCCAATCTCATTCGTGCGCTGGGTGACCTGGTAACTCAAAACGCCGTATATCCCGACAGCCGTTAAGGCCAGCGCGAGACTTCCAAACACAGTCATCAGCAAGAGGATGAATTGTCGTGAAGCCAGCGACGATTTAGCCACCTGAGTCATCGTGCGGACATTCGATAGCGGTAGTTGTGGATCAATCTCATTAACTGACTGACGCAGCGTACCAGCGACATCAACCGGACCGGTCGTCCGTACGATCCAGGAAGTAAGGAACCAGCGGTTCATAAACATCATCAGACCGTCGGGCATTTGCGGCGTCGGAACGTAAAGTGTCGGAGCCGCCGGCTGGTCAACCGCGATCTCTCTAATGTCGCTTGCCACTCCGATGATCTGCCATTTGCGTTGTTGCCAGGTGATCTGCTCGCCGATCAAGTTACGGTCACTGCCATAAAGCCGGGCCAACGTTTCGTTAACGATGACGACTGGAAGTGATGCTGGTGTGTCGGTGTCGCTGAAGGCACGGCCCCGCTTGAGCGGGACATCAAGGGCGCGGAAGTAGTTCGAGCTAACGGCGCGGACTTGCGTCGACAAAACCGTTCGGCCGTTAGCGCCTTCCACTGCCAAGCCTGTTCTTAGGCCGCGTTCAAGCGGGACATTTGAGGCGGTCGCCGCTGCCAATACACCCGGAGATGACGAGAGCCTTTGCAGTGTCTCTTGCTCAAACGCCCATATCTGCGCGGTGGTTTTGTACCGATCCGAGGTTAACGAAGCTTGTGCGGTGGTTACTTGAACGGGATTGAAGCCCAGATCGACAGCACGTAGTCTCAGAAAGCTTTTAATCAGCAGCGCCGCTCCGATCAGCAGTACGACCGAAACGGCGACTTCACCGACGATTAGCAAGCCGCGCGTGCGCGAGTCGGCTCGGCTACCGCTGCTCTTCTTCGAAGTAGACTTGATGGCTTCGTTGACGTCGAGTTGCGTTGCTCGCCAGGCCGGAATCACCCCAAACAATAGGGAAGTGAGCAGCGACGCGCCGATGGCAAACAAGACGACGCGGTAATCCAGGCCGATCTGATTCAGCCGCGGCAGTTCTTGAGGAGCGAAAGACAGGATGACCGGCACGGCCCAGAAAGCGATCAGCAGTCCGAACGAACCTCCGGCAAGTCCGAGCAACCAACTTTCCGTGAGCAGTTGCCTTACCACCCGCCAGCGGCTGGCGCCCAACGCGACGCGGATCGCGAGTTCACCCTTGCGCGCGTTTCCGTGCGCGAGCATGAGACTGGCCACATTCGCGCAGGCGATCAGCAGGACAAGCGCGACCGAGCCGAACAGAAGCCAAAGGGTCTTCCGAACATCGCCGACTACCGATTGCTGGTACGAGATGAGCTGCATTCCTTTTTCCCCCGCCCGCAGGTGACTGGGATACTCCTGACGAAATGCGGTCAACAGCCGATCGGCATCCGCTTGCCCCTGCTCACGCGTAATGCCCGGCTTGAGCCGCGCAATCATCTCGGTGTTCTGGCCGTCATCATTGACGTTTGGAATCGACTGCAGTGGCAAAATCACATCAATGGGTGTTTCAAACTGGAAATCATGAGGCAGGATGCCTACGACTATTTGGCTGCGGCCATTCAGAATTATCTGTTTTCCGACCAGAGAGGGATTGGCGCTGAAATAATTGCGCCACAGTGAATCGCTGATGATTACCGCGCCTGGTCCGTTTGGCCGATCCTCGGCAGCCGAGAATTCGCGGCCCTGGGCCGGTGAGATGCCCAGCACGCTCAAGAGACCGGCTGAGGCTTTCATGCCGCGCACCCGCTGTGGTTCCGCGCCCCCCGCGAGATTGAATCCTGAATTCGTTTCTGAAAAGCCGGCCGCCTCAAATGCGCCGGCATGATCTTTCCAATATTGAAATACGAGCGCGGTCACCGAGTCGATTTCCATATTCTCCAACCGCCAGTCACAGCGGACCAATTGATCCGGCTTCGGATAAGGCAACGGCCGCAAGAGCACTGCATTCACGACACTGAAGATTGCAGTGTTTGCGCCGATGCCGAGCGCGAGAGTGATGACTGCGATCGCCGCAAAGCTGGGACGGCTTACGAAACTACGAATTCCATAGCGGAGGTCCTTGATTAGTGTTTCCATGAAATTATTGCCGATCGCCGATCGCCGATTGCCGATCTTGGGACTAGTGTTTTGCGGTTCCGTCTATCCGTTGCGGTACTAACAGCTTCGTCAATTTCAATCGGCAATTGGAAATTGGCAATCGGCAATAAAACATCGGCAATCTCCTCATTCGTATCTCAGCGCCTCAAGCGGGTCGACTCGCGCCGCGCGATGGGCCGGTATGTAACATGCCAGCAGGGCAACTAATGAAAGCAACACCGTCACGACGGCAAACGTGACAGGATCCTTAGTGCCCACGCCAAACAGCAAACTGGCTATCAAACGCGTTAGTGCCAGCGCGCCGGCGACACCGATCGCCAGTCCCAGCAAAACCAATTTGAAACCCTGACCGACGACCAATCGCAACACGTCTCTAGTCTGTGCGCCGAGCGCCATGCGAATACCGATTTCCGTGGTTCGCCGGGTGACTGAATAACTCATCACGCCATACAAGCCGACAATCGTCAGAACCAGCGCCAGCGCGGCAAAAATTGCCAGCAGAGTAGTATTGAAGCGCGGCGCCGCGATCGACCCGCCCAGAAACTCGGTCATTGTCTTGACGCTGAATACCGGCAGGTCGCGATCAGCATCAGCGACCAGTCGCGTCACCGTAGGTATCATCGGGTGCGGATCATTCGCCGTCTTGACGACCATGACCATCTGGTTGAACGGCGTCTGTGTTTGCGGAACGTAATAGGCAGCTCGCGAAGGTTTGTCGAGGCCGATGTTTCGGACATCGCCGACTACGCCGACGATCTCGCGCATCACGGAATGCTCTCCCTCGAAGGTGGCAAGGCCCGGCTTGATATGTTTTCCCAGCGGATCCTCATTGGGAAAGAACTGCCGCACGAAGGTTTCCGTTACTATCACTACGGGAATCGTCTTATGTTGATCCCGCTCGTTGAAATCCCGACCCTTTAACAACGGAATTCCCATCGTCCGGAAATAGCCCGTGCCTATCGCAAAGAATTCCGCGGAGGGTTGATCAGATTTGGGTACCGGACGCCCTTCAATTTCAAACGAAATGCTGAAGCGATCACCACCCAAAGGCAGTGGCATTACGTTACTTGCCGCCTGTACGCCCGGAATGGCTTCGGCTTTCGCCTTCAAGTCTTCATAGAACCTGCTCTGTTTTTCTCCGGAGTATTTTGTTTCCGGGAGTGCGACGCTGAAGGTCAGCACCTGGGCCGGTTGGAAGCCCGGGTTCGTTCCCTGTAAACGCCAGAGACTTTTAATCAAGAGGCCGGCCCCGGTTAAGAGCACAACTGCGATCGCCAACTGTGCCACTACCAGCGCGCCGCGCAGGCGATTGCCGCGAGCTCCTTCACCCGAACCCCGGCCGCCTTCCTTCAATGATTCAGTGAGTCCGGTTTTTGAAGAATGAAACGCGGGGACTAAACCAAAGACAATGCCGGTCAGGAGCGAGATCGCCAGGGTAAATCCGAGCACGGTCCAATCGAGATTGACCTGCATCGCGCGCGGAATCTCGCTCTTGCCAAGTGCGACAAATAAATCGGACCACCAGACGGCGAGTATCAGTCCCAGCAAACCTCCGGCGAGCGCCAGCATGACGCTTTCAGTTAATAACTGCCGGATGACCCGCGAGCGGCTGGCCCCCAGAGCTCCGCGGATGGCCATCTCTTTATGCCGCGAGGCGGCGCGCGCGAGGAGCAGGTTCGCCACGTTCACACAGGCGATCAGCAAAACGCAGGCAACTGCGCCAAGCAGAATTAGTAACGCCGGGCGAACGTCTCCGACCAGCGACAGCAGCGCCGGCTCAACTCTTATTCCGTGCTGCTTATCAGTGTCGGGATACTGTTGATGCAACCGCGCGCCGATCACATCCATATCGGCCTGCGCCTGTTTGAGCGTGACCCCTGACTTCAGCCGTCCAATCACTCTCAGGTAATGCGCGCCTCGCTGCGCGGCCACCGGTTCGCTCCCCGAAAGATCATCGGCTACCGTGGTCCACAATTGCGCCGGCTCATATTGAATTGGGAACTCGAAGTCGGCCGGCATCACACCAACAACGGTGTATGGTTTTCCGTTTAAGGTGATGGCGTGATTGAGTAACTCGGCATCGCTGTTGAAACGCTTCCGGAAAAGTTCCTGACTTAGGATGACTACGCGGCCGTTTTGCGAAGGTTGGTCTTCCGCAGAAAGGAACGACCGCCCGACGACTGGCGTGACGCCAAGGATTTTGAAAAGATCCGCGGTTACAACTGCGCCGGACAGTCGCTGGGGCTCGCCGCTGCCGGTCAGAACAAAATCGGAATCATAGAACGAAGCGGTTCCCTCAAAGACCTGGTTCTGCGATCGCCAGTCGGCGAAGTCCGGATACGATATAGAGCCGCGCAGTACGCCGAGACTCGGGCTCGTTGACCAAAGCGACATTAGCCTTTCCGAACTCGGGAAGGGAAGTGGACGTAGCAGCACCGCGTTGACCACGCTGAAGATCGCCGTGTTCGCGCCGATGCCGAGAGCCAAAGCTATCGTCGCGACGACACTGACGCCGGGCGACTTAAGCAACATGCGGGCGCCATAACGGATATCCTGCCAGAAGGTTTCCATAAGATAATCTCCGATTGCCGATCTTGTGACTAGGTTTTGTGGTTCCGTCTATCCGTTGCGGTACTAACAGCTTCGTCGATTCCAATCGGCAATTGGCAATTGGCAATCGGCAATGCCCTCACTCGTATCGCAGCGCCACCAGTGGATCGACTTTCGTCGCCCGGCGCGCGGGAATGAAACAGGCCGCCAGAGCCACCATCAACAATCCCGTGGTAACCAGTGAAAAAGTCCAAACATCGGTCGGGGTAACTCCGAAAAGCAATGAAGCCAGTAGACGCGTCATCGCGAAGGCGCCGGCCAATCCGGCAGCTGCGCCGATCAGCGCCAGCAACATTCCGTGCCTGACGATTAGTTTCAAAACGTCCGTCGTGCGCGCTCCGAGGGCCATCCTGATCCCGATTTCCTGCGTGCGTTGCGTCACCGCAAAAAACATCACACCATAAATACCAATGGCGGCCAGCAGTAATGCGACCACGGCAAAGATGCTGAGCATCACGGATGAAAAGCTGTAAAGCGCCAACGAGATGGATTGCACTTCGCGCATTGTGTGCACATCAAAAACAGGCTGGTCCTTGTCCAGCGACCACACCTGCTGGCGAATCGGCGCCGCCATCGCCGCCGGCTCAGATTTCGTCTTGGCGACCAACACCATAGACGGCCATGAATCCTGGGCATGCGGCAAATAGAAGTCCGGCGTGATGGGAAGATTCATCTCGTGCTTAACGTCCTGAACGACACCCACCACCTCCATCCACGGGTTCTTGTCCAGCGGTCCGGGAAAACGAATTCGCTTGCCTACGGGGTCGTCGTTCGGCCAATACTTCCGCGCCAAAGTTTCATTGACAATGATCACCGGTGGGGCGTCTGACTTGTCCTGATCTGTAAAAGCACGGCCCTTTAGAATCGCGATACCCATGGTGCGAAAGTAATCCGGGGTACACACGCGATACCGGCCCTCATTCTCTTGACCAGGTGGCGGATCAGGCTGACCTTCGATCAGGAAACCTTCCGATGAATTGCTGCCGCCCAGCGGCAAGTGGTTTACGGCTGCCGCCGAAGTAACGCCGGGAAGTTGCTTCACCCGGTTTATGAGATCCGAATAGAAACTGACTCGCTGGGGCGCGTCCTTGTATTTCGCCGCCGGCAGCATCAGGTTCATGGTGATCAAATTGTCTGATTTGAATCCGGGATCGTTTCGAATCAAACCCAGAAAGCTGCGAATCAAAAGGCCGGCGCTGACCAGAAGCATCAGCGATAGCGCAATTTCGGCGATCACCAGCCCGCCGCGCAGCCGATGAGACGAGGCTGTGTTCTGTCGGCCGCTTTCTTTCAACGAACTGTTCAGATCCGGTTTCGAGAGTTGTAAGGCGGGCGCCAGCCCAAAGAGCACGCCACTCAAAACTGAAAGCAACAGAGTGAATCCCAGCACCGGAAAGTTGATTCCCAAATGGTTCCAGCCGGGCGCGAACCGTGCAGCCTCGCCGGGATTCGCGGTGCGAATGAGATCCACACCCCAATAACCAACCAGTATTCCCAACAGTCCTCCCAGCAGCCCGAGCAGCACGCTCTCAGTAAGCAGTTGCCTGACAATGCGCCAGCGGCTTGCACCCAGCGCCACGCGCAAGGCAATCTCGCGCCGCCGCCCGGCCGCGCGCGCCAGCATCAGATTGGCTACGTTCGCGCAGCCAATCAGCAGAACAAAACCTACCGCGGCCATCATCACCCACAAAGCGGTCGAGTACATCCGCACTGTGTCTTTCACAATCGGATAGATAATCACGCCGCGACCTGTATTCGTTTCCGGATATTGCTTTTCGAGCTGGCCGGCGATTACGTCCATCTCGGACTGCGCGGCCGGCAGCGAAACTCCCGGTTTGAGCCGCCCGATACCGAGATAGAATTGATTGATACGGCTGGGAGGCAATCCGGGCGTAATCGTGAGTGGGGCGTAGATCTCCGCGCCTTTTGGAAAGTTGAGATCCGGTGACATCACTCCCACGATGGTGCGCGTAGTTCCGTTGGTCGTGATTGTCTTGTTGATGATGTTGGCATCACCACCGTATCGCCGCTGCCACAAGCCATAGCTGAGGATGGTGACGGCGTCCTTGCCGGGCTGATCTTCTTCCGCCAGAAAACCTCGGCCCATAATTGGCTTCACTCCGACGATATCGAGAAAATTCGGAGTGACGCGGTACCCCTGCACCCGCTCGGGAGTTCCTTCGCCGCTGAGATTAGTACTCCACCACGTATAGATTCCGAGTTGCTCGAACGTACTGTTGCGCTCGCGCCAGTCGAGATAGTCAGCAACCGTGACTTCGTTGCGTTCGACTCCGCGGTTTGGCAATTTTTCCCAGACTGCGACCACCCGATCCAGCTCAGGAAAAGCCAACGGTTTGAGCAAGAGTGCGTTGATAAAGCTGAAGATAGCGCTGTTGGCGCCAATCCCCAGCGCCAGGGTGATCACAACAATCGCAGAAAAGCCGGGCCTGCCTATTAGATTTCGCAGCGCATAACGGACATCACTAAGAAGAGATTCCATGATCGCTCCTTGTCACGCTCAATCGATTGATCGAACAGCCGAAGTCTCGCGTCGCTGTTTATACACCCTTCACTTCATCGCGGTTTCCTGCGATCCATCCATCCTCAAGCCGCACAATCCGGTTACCGTAAGCCGCATTCGTCTCAGAGTGAGTAACCTGAACGATGGTCGTGCCGTCGCGATTCAGGCGCTGGAACAACTCCATGATTTCCTGGCCCTGGCTCGAATGAAGATTGCCGGTCGGTTCGTCAGCGAGAATTACGCGGGGACTTGCCACGATCGCGCGCGCGATACCGACCAGTTGCTGCTGACCTCCAGATAGTTGCGTCGGATAAAGGTCCTTTTTGCCGACAATCTGAAACCGATCCAGGGTGTCGCAAACGATCGACTGCCGCTCTTTCCGGCTTACGTCGCGATACGACAGCGGCAGTTCGAGATTCTCGAAAACAGTCTGATCGTCGAGCAGGTGATAGCTCTGGAACACGAAGCCAACATTGCGGTTACGCAGTTCAGCGCGCTTTTTGGGATTAAGCGAGTGAACCGCCGCATCGTCAAAATAATATTCGCCGCCCCACGATTGGTCATGCATCCCGAGGATGTGCAGCAAAGTGGATTTGCCCGCGCCCGACGGTCCCATAATGGAAACAAACTCTCCGGACTGAATGTCGAGATCGATGCGGCGCAATACGTAGGTCTTCGACACTCCATGAGCGAAAGACTTCTCGACGTCGCGCATCTTAATCATGCGATGTCTCCAAACCCGCTTTCTTTCAATTCGCGTTTGGCTTCTTCGATCTCCCGACGATGCGCGCCGGCTTCTTCCTCAACGATTAGTCCGTCGAAAAGGTGGACGATCCGATCCGCATGCTGCGCGTAGCGAGGGTCGTGCGTGACCATGCAAATCGTCGCGCCGCCGCGATGTAATTCGCGCAATAGTTCCATCACCGCCTCGCCGTTGGTCGAATCCAAATTCCCGGTCGGCTCGTCGGCCAGGAGGATGCTCGGTTGACCACCGACCGCTCTCGCGACAGCAACGCGTTGCTGCTGACCGCCGGAGAGCTGGCTGGGCAGGTGCTTGGCGCGATGGGCCATGCCGACGCGCTCGAGTGCATCAGTGACGCGCTGTTTTCTTTCACTCGAACTCAATCCCCGATACGTAAGCGGCAGTTCCACGTTCTCGTACACCGTGAGGTCGCCAATCAAATTGAAACTCTGGAAGATGAAGCCGACTTCGCGGTTGCGAATGCGCGCGCGCTGAGACATCGACAGATTCTCGACCGGATTCTTGTTCAGGACGTATTCACCTTCAGTCGGCGTGTCCAGCAAACCCAGAATCGAAAGCAAAGTTGATTTTCCACATCCGGAAGGACCGGCGATGGAAAGGTACTCGCCTTTTTTAATGTCGAGGTGGATGCCGGAAAGCGCATGAGTTTCCACCTCATCCGTGTAGAAGACTTTCTTCACATCGGAAAGATGGATTAGGGGTTCACTTGTACTCATCAGTTCTCCTTGGAAACAAAACGATTAGGTCGAGAAGAAACCGGAAAGGCCATGGTTCCTTCTCAGAGATTTGTGTTGATCTGGCCCACACCTTGCGCGTGATTTGCACGTGCGAAACGGCGGTGCGACCTTCTGAAACAGAATGCTCAACGCAGCCGGATGCGATTGTAACTGTCCAACGTCGAGGTGTCGGAAAGGACGACCTGGTCGCCTTCCTTAAGGCCGCTGACAACCTCGACGTAGTTTACCGAGGTGCGGCCGAACACGATCGGCGTGTGCAGCGCTTCCTGGCCATCTTCCGTGAGCCGAAAGATCATGGCATTAGCCTGCGATTGCGCGAAGGCCGGTCGCGCGACATACAACACGTTCTCGAGACGTTCAAGCTCGATGGTGCCGTCGACGGTCAGGTCAGGTCGCGCGCCGGCGGGCAGTGGTCCGGTTAACGATACATCCACCACCACGGTTCCTTCTTTGGCGGCCGGATCGATTCGCATGACGCGGCCCTGGATTACGCCGTTATGCGTATCGATCTCGACTGGCTGTTGTTCTTTCACGTCGCGCATTTGTGTTTCCGCAATCTTCAGCTGAGCTTTCAGCGAATTCGGATCGGCCACGCGTGCCAGGTTTACACCCGGCGTTACCTGCTGGCCAACCTGAATGGAAACTTCCTGGACGATGCCGGCGCTTCCGGCAAGCACTCTCAAATTGGTCACTTGGTCGTGTTTGAGCCTGGCCAGTGCGCGCAGCTGATCGATCCGGGATTGTTGCGCATTGAGCTGGGCCTTCGCGGATTGCCCGTTGATGGTGAGTTTCTGTTTCTCAGCGTCAAGCTTGTTCTCGAGATCCAGCACATGCACGCGAGAGATCTTGAGGTTAAGCGCGGACACCAGACCCTGTTTGGCCAGCGTTTCATCGGCATCAAGCTGTAATTTTGCCTGACTGTACTCAGCATTGCTGGTGGCAATCACAGCATTCTGCCCAATGTCGTCGCTTCTTAGCCGCACGCGGAGATTTTCCTGATCAGCTTCCGCTGCCTTTAGTTGAAAGTCGGTGTCGACGGCCTGTTGCTCGATCTGCGGATTCGAGAGTTCGGCAATCACCGTGTCGCTCTTAACTTCCACGCCGGCCTGGACCAGGACTCGCTCGATTCGTCCCTCTGAGGGGGCGGGAATCCAGCGCGTGATCTGCGGCACAAGTGTTCCGCTACCTCTTGTCTGGCGCAACATCTCGCCGCGTTTGACGCTGTCGATGACTGCAGTCGAACGCTCGAGTGTGGGAGCAGCGGGTTTAAGTTTTGCGAGCACGATCGTAATTCCGCCGGCCGCAGCCAGTCCGGCGACCAGCAGGATCGCCGTGCGAACTCGCTTTTTAATTTTCGATTTTCCCGAACGCTTAATATCCATAAATCTGTATCCGACACAATTGCTCGCTACATCTAAGTCAAAGCCTGTGCCGCCGCACCCGGCGGAGTAGCATTACATTTCACCTCGCTTGAAGCGGTTTCAAACATTCAATTGCCGAGTCGTAATATTACTCGTCCTATCCGCCGAGCCGGATGGCAAACCCATCAAACCCCAGGGAAAGTTTCACTATCGGGACTGAAGAATCCCACTTTCGAAAATCTCCTGACCTGGAGACATGCAAATTACTGTATGAAGCAGCGGAGTTTCCGGGGCGCGCATTTCAGTAGGCACTCAGTCCTCGGCAATTTCTAAACTTCGCTGGTGAAATGAATGGTGGGACTTGAGACTGGCTAAGAACCTGGAAATCAAAAATTCGTCTGGCTCATAAGACACGGCACATTTCCGATCCCCACGGCGCGGCGACTGCGCGTTTGTAGGTCATGCGGATCTCTGAAAAGTTCCAGTCCTTCCGCTGCCAGATCGATCCGTCCGCATATTCGACGCGGTTGATCACGGCTTTTCCCTGGATCGAATCATCCGGCGAATTGGCCACGCTGCCGACGTTAACCACATCGCTCGGACCGGACAAACTGAAGGCCTGCACATCTTTCTCTTTGGCAGGCTTGATATTGACTCCGCAAAGAAACTGCCGGCGCGTTACGGCACCCGGGTTCGCACTATCCACGAATTGATATTCCCAGAACAGAATCTCAATCGCTTTGGTGTCCAAATTTTTCACTCGGACGAAATAAGCAAAGCCATCGACGGGTTTCGAGTCCGGCGTCCGCGCCGCCTGGACGTTTCTTTCCAGCGCCGCGCTGCGGCCATCAATGGTGTCCTCGTTTGGATCTTTTGCGCCCACCGGATCATTCATCCTCACGTTGCGGGCGTAGTTCTTGTTGGCCGGGATCATCTCAGGCGTTAAGGTGTTCTTTGCGGGATCGACTTTTTCAAATGTCCGGCGAGTTCTTGACCACTTGGAGCCAAGAATCTCGAGCGACGAATCCGACGTTACCGGCTTTTGTACCTGAGGAGCAAAAATTAACAGCAGGGGCAGGAGCAACAGATTTCTCATAGTTTCACTCCTTTGACTCTTTATAGTCCTAACCCGACACTCACGCAAGGGCGACCTTCGGTTGTTTCGAAAGACAACAATCCTTTTCAATTCGAATCGCCGGTACGATCACGGAGTATTTGATCAGTCAGTGCTGCCAGCTCAAGAGGATCTACCGGTTTCGATATGTGGGCAGCAAATCCCGCTGCCATGGCCGCTTCGGCGTCCCTCGTGGAAGCGTAGCCGGTGAGAGCAATCGCCGGAATCGTTTCGAAGCCGGAAAGACTGCGCAGCCGTCTCAATAGTTCGTAGCCGTCGACCCGCGGCATCCCGATGTCGGAAATAATCAAGTCGAAAATGTTACCTTCAGCAGCAGCGACCGCGCTCGTTGCCGAGTCACAGGCCGTAACATGATAGCCGCGCCTTTCAAACGCAGCTCCCAGCATTTCGAGCGTGTCCTCATCATCGTCGACGATCAAGACGCGCTGCGGCATAACCACGTCGGCGGTTGGGACTCTACGTTTCCGCGCCGAACTACTTTGAGCTGTCTGGGTTTCTAAAGGCAGATGTACGGTAAAACGACTGCCATGTCCTTCTCCGGAACTTTCAGCTTCAACAGTGCCGCCATGCGCCTCGACAAAGCTTTTGACCAGCGCGAGTCCCAGTCCTAACCCGCCAAATAATCGCGTCTTCGAGCCGTCTGCCTGGCGAAAACGCTCGAACACGTGGGGCAGAAAATCCGGCGGAATTCCGCGGCCGACGTCCTCGATACGAATGACCGCATCGGCCTTACCGGCTTCGCAGGTCACCCGCACCCGGCCGCCTTTGTGTGAAAATTTCACCGCATTGTGCAGCAGGTTCCAGAACACCTGAATCAAGCGGGTGCGGTCGGCGCTGACAACGATTGGTCTGGTTCCGTTGCTGAACGATGTCTCCAGATCTATTTGGTTTTCACGCGCGAGCGGACGAACGGTCTCGATCGCTTCTCGCAGGACGGCTTCCAACTTGACCGGCGTTCTTTCGATGCGCATCTTGCCGGTGAGAATGGCCGACATGTCGAGCAGATCATTGATCAGGTGTTTCAAGGCCTGCGAGTTTTTGTCGATGACCGCAAGGCCGTGTTCCGAATCATTCCTCGGCACCAGCCCGGTTCTAATCATGTGAATCCAACCTATGATCGGAGTCAGCGGGGTTCGTAATTCATGTGAAAGCGTCGTCAAAAACTCGTCCTTGGCACGGCTGGCCGCTTCGGCTTCCTGTCTGGCCGAGTGCTCTTCTTCAAACAATCTCGCGTTGTCGATGGCCAGGGCCACCCGATCGGCAACCAGTTGCAGCAGATGAGTGTCATCAGTGGTGAACTGATAAGGAGTCAGCTTGCCGACGTGAATCACACCAATCACCCGCCCCTCCGCCAACAGCGGAACTCCCAGCAGGCAATGAATTCCTTTGTCTTTCAACATGGCATTCGCCAGGTCAGCGCTCTTCACATCATCGATTCGCACGGGTGCTTTGGTAGCCGCGATGCGTCCGGCGAAACCCGCTCCCACGGGAATGCGAAGTCCCAATTCAACTTCTTCCTCCAGTCCTCGGGCGGCCCAGGCCACCAATTCATCGCCATCGGACTCAAGCAGCAAAATCGCAACTGTATCGACCTCCATTACCTCACGTACGCGATCCAGCAGTTCCGCCAACAGTTCATCAAGCGTAAGATGCGCGAGCGCGCCGTCGGTAACTTTCTGCACCGAGCGCACGCGGTCCATAGCCACCTCGGCTTCCCGGCGCGCGCGCTGCTCGCGCAAAACGATTTGCTCGCGTTCAGATTCGATCCGCTTCCGTTCAAAGAACTGTCCAATCTGATTGCCGGCACTGGACATCGTCTCGAGGAGAATCCGATCGGGTTCCTGCGACTCGCGACTGAAAAATTCGAGCACGCCGGAAACGTTACCCCCAAGCATCACGGGAAAGCCGAAAGCGGATCTTAAGCCAATCCGCGCCGCCACCGGCCCGCGCGGAAAATTCGAATCAGTGGTGACGTCAGCCAGCCACACCGGTGAACCACTCTTCCATATTCTTCCGGGCAACCCCACGCCTGATTCAAAGGTGCGGCCATGACTTGCGGTTTCGAACTCCGCTGCCTCGAGGCCCTGAGTATGCCAGGCCGCGATCCAGCGCAGGGTTTGAGTTTCGTGATCAACCAGCCAGAACTGTCCCAGCTCCCAACCCAGATTTTCGCAGAGGGCCTGCAATAACAAAGGGGCCGCTTCGTCGAGCGTATGCGCTTCAGCGAGGATGCGGGCCGCGTGATATTGAGCCGAAAGCCGGCGCTCGAGTCGCTTGCGTTCCGTGACGTCGCGCGCGATGCCGGTAAAAAAGCGTTTACCCTTATCGATGAATTCCCCAAACGACAATTCGAGCGGAATCTCTTTTCCGTTCTTATGCAGACCGGGAAGTTCAACTGCTTGCCACGAAATGTGGCGCTTTCCGGTTTCGAGATACCGTTTCAATCCAACGCGATGAATGTGACGGAGATAGTCAGGCATGAGCATGGTGAGCGATTGCCCAATCATCTCTTGCCGCGAATAACCAAAAATTCTTTCGGCGGCGGGATTAACGAAACACATCGTGCTCTGGTCGTCGATGGTAATGATCGCGTCGGACGCGGTCTCAGCAAAGACGCGTGTCCTTCGCTCCTCGTGCGAGGGATTGCCATCCGCCTTGAGGTCGTCTGTGCTGCGCGCCGATGGGTCTTGTTCGTCCATTCGAAAAGCTCTCTCGCTGAACTTTCAGAAAGCCGCTGCCGTAAGGTAGTCCGATGCAATTAGGGCATCGATTGACTTGCACCTCTTGAGAAAACTAATCTTTCCGAAATCGCTAGTCAATATCCAAATGTATCCTGCTGGCAATCTATTTATCCCGGTGTCGCACGGCCGCCTGGAAGCGATTCTGAAACAACCTGTTGGCCCTGTTGTTAACGGCGTTGCATTGGTGTTGCATCCGCATCCGCTGGGCGGTGGAACCATGCATAACAAGGTGGTGTTTCGGGCCGCCGCGGCCCTAAACGATGCCAGCCTGGTCGTGTTGCGGATCAATTTTCGCGGCGTAGGAAAAAGCACCGGAACCCATGACGAAGGTGAGGGCGAGCGTGACGATGTGAATAGTGGACTGGATTATCTGGCCGAGCATTATTCCGGACAGGAGATCACGCTGTGCGGATTTTCATTCGGCGCGCGCGTAGGTTTGGAGGTCGGACTTGCTGACGATCGGGTCGTCAGGATGATCAGCATCGGCACTCCGGTGGACAAATATGATTTCAGTTTTCTCGCTGGCTGCCGCAAACCGGTCTTGTTTGTTCATGGCGAGAACGATGAATACGGCAACCTCGATCGTTTGCGCGAGCTGGTTGCGAAGATCAACGCGCCGGTGGAATTGAGCGTCATCAAAGGCGCGGGACACTTCTTTGGCGATCAATTGGATGAGTTGAAGCGGGTGATTACGAAGTGGGTACAGAAGCAGACCCGGTAGCGCCACGCTTCTGGAGTGCGCCGGCAGAGCGAAGCGGCGCTTTAGTTCGGAGTACCGCCTTCAGGCGGTGCAAATTAAAGATATCCCCGCGCCACCAACAACTCCGCATTCAGAATCGCCGCGCCCGCCGCGCCGCGAATCGTATTGTGACCGAGCGCAACAAATCGATAATCCAGGACCTTGTCGGGCGTCAGGCGGCCAACGGTAACGCTCATCCCGTTTCCCGCATCGCGATCCAGGCGCGGTTGCGGTCGATCGGTTTCCTCACGAACGATAATCGGTCGCGGCGGCGCAGAATGGAGCCTTAGCTCTTGCGGCACCGAAGTGAATGCCGCGAGCGCCTGTTGAATTTCATCGGTGGACACATCGGCGTTGAGCTTGACGCGAATTGAGGCCATGTGGCCGTCAGTGACATTCACGCGATTGCACTGAGCGCTCATCTCGATTGATGCATTCTCGATTGATCCGTTGCTGACCACGCCGAGCAGCTTCAAGGTTTCAGCTTCGATCTTTTCTTCTTCGCCGCCGATAAAGGGAATTACGTTATCGGTCGCATCCAGCGAAGCGACACCCGGATAACCGGCGCCGGAGAGGGCCTGCATGGTTGTGACGATGCACGACTGAATGCCGAATTTTGCATGCAGCGGTGCGAGGGCCATCACTATGACTATGGCCGAGCAGTTGGGATTGGTAACGATGAATCCACGGTCATAGCTGCGGATCTTTTTCTGAGAGTTAATTAGCGCAACGTGGTCATAGTTAACTTCCGGAATCAGCAGCGGAACATCCGGCTCCATGCGATGCGACGAAGAGTTGCTGATTACCGGATATCCAGCGCTCGCAAAATCCCGTTCCGCATCCTTTGCCACTTCACCAGGCAGGCTGGAAAAAACAAAGTCACAATCGAGCGGCGGTTGGGGCGGCTGCACGACGATTTGCTTTACCCGTTCAGGCATTTCTCCAGGCAAACGCCACGTGCAGGCTTCCGCGTAGTCTTTCGCCTGCGAACGATCAGACGCCGCCAGCGCCGTGACTTCGAACTGCGGATGATGCTCCAACAGTTGAATGAAGCGCTGGCCGACGACGCCAGTCGCTCCCAGAATGCCTACCCGAAATATTGTGGTCATAAATTCCTTCTGGCAACGACGTCATGGAGTCAGTACCATCTGCGTCAGCAGATGGATCAAACTCTCAATCAACGGTGTATCTTTAACCCACCCGCTAACGCGGGTGGTTCTGACTCAAGGCGGCGTTACCCGAACTACGCGAGCGAATTTATTGCCACGCCCAGACGGCGCACACCTTCCGTCAACTTCTCTTCATCGGCACAAAACGAGATGCGCAGGAAACCCTTACTCTCGTCTCCAAACGCGGCGGCCGGAATTGTTACCACTCCCTGTTCCAGCCCTGCTTCGGCAACAGTCAATTCATCGCCGTACCTGCTCACGTCGACCATCGTGTAGAAGGCGCCGTCGGGAGTAATGCAGCGCAAGCCAAGATCATTGCGAAGTAAAGCGAGCAGGTGTTCGCGGCGTTTCAAAAAAATCGCGCGATATTCATGACGCGCCGCCGCCGCTTCTGCAGTCCACGCTGCCAGTGCTGCCTTCTGTGAAATACTGGACGCGCAGGTAACAACGTAACCATGTAACACCAGGGCCGCGCGCATCACGTCCGCCTCTCCCGCCAGCCAACCAATGCGCCAGCCGGTCATGCGCATGGACTTGGACAAGCCGCTGACGACAATCGTGCGCGGATAGAACTCGGAGATTGAAGACGGACGTTCCGGCGTGTAATAAAGCTCGCGATAGATTTCGTCGCTGATAATGAAAGCATTCGAGCCGCTGGCCGATATCGCTTCGGCCATGCCTTGCAGTTCTTGTTTTGAAAGGGCGCGACCCGTGGGATTGGAAGGACTGATGCAGATGACCACCTTGGTCCGTGACGACACTTTGTTTTTGAAGTCGTCCAAATCGAAGCTGAAATCATTAGCGGCCGGCAGGCGATAAGTTACGGTCTTTGCGCCGATCATCCGGAGGATCATCGGATACGCGATGAAACCCGGATTCGGTATCATGACCTCATCGCCCTCTTCAACCAACGTTCGCAGAATCAAATACAGTGATTCCTGTGAGCCCGCAGTGACAATTACCTGATCGGTCGAGAGATTCAGGTGGGGATAATCACCGGCAATTCGTTCCCGTAATGCGGGCAGTCCCGCCTGCAACGTGTAGCCATTCTTCTCTTCCTGAATGACGCGCACGGCTTCGCGAATGATTACTTCCGGTGTTGGCAAATCCGGCTCGCCGAGACCGAGACTAATACTGCCCGGTTTCGCCCGATCCGAGATTTTTCGGATCATGCTTTTTTCAATGCCGCGGAGGAATGGTGGCGGTTGGAATTGTTTCAAGCGAGCGCTCCCACAGACAAACCAAAATTGCAAAAACCTAAATGCCTTGACCGCCGCCAATCCTATTGAAGTTAGTTCGAAGTAAAGGCTTCACCACGTCGATGTCAGCTTCGCTGTTTACCGAGTAGCCAGTCCACTTACCTTCTGGGTCACTCGTATAGATCATGAAATGTTTTCGACGCGGTGCGATTAGGGCAAGCACACGTCCCGAAAGCTTGATAGAAATGTCATACTTTGTAGCTTCTGGAAATACACGTTGAGAATCCCACGCTTCAATTTCCGCCACTAATTGCTGTGCTATAGTTCGAATTCTCAAGTCGGTAATATAGCTATATCGGTCGGCGAGGGAATATCCACCTGTATAAGGATCGGGAAGTTCAGGCGGTGTGACTTCTTTGTAAACTGGGACGAGCTCGCCAATGGCATCCTCGAACTCGATGCATTGGAATGTAAAGAGTCTGATAGGAATGTCAATCCACTTAATACGGTTTAATAATGTGACCGAAAAACTCGGAGCAATAAGAAATAGTCGTGGTTGCTGTCTGGTATCGATGTTATGAGTGCTGTATGCACGAGCGAATCCGTCTAGATTTCTCAGCACGTAGTCATAGTAATCAATGCCTTGGACGAGCATTGTGTCGTCCTCTATGACTTTCAACTCCGCCACTATCAAGGCAGGGCCGCTATCTACAAGCAGTACATCCAATGGGCCTCTGGCTGTAAAGGCCTGATGGTCCACGAACCGCAGGCCCGCCTCGATTAGGTCGGGCGCCTGCCTAACCAAGTCTTCAAGTTGCCTTTCCGAAACCTCAACGATTGCGTACTTTCTCATTAACCTCATACGGATTAGCGCCGATTGCTAATGACGTTAGGTTGGATGCGGTAGGTTACGCGGCTCTTTGCCGGCTACCTGCGAGACGCTGATTTACCACACGCCAGAAGGTGGCGACGGCCTTGGCGTTTTGATCGAAGAAGTCTTCAAAGAACCCAGACTTGTTAAGGGGTGGTGGATATGAATATCGCTCGCCATCATCACCGAAATCAGTAACCCAATCTACAGGTTCTTTGGCATCGATCAGCGAAAACAGATTACGTGAATATAGAAAGGGACGACCAGCGTCGTTCAGGATCCGGAGATCATCAGCTTCGATCCCAATCACTACATACGACTGACCAGACGTCAGATCACGGTAACGGCTTTTCTTTTTCTTCAGTTTGACGATCACGATCGGGGGATGACGAATGCTCAGCGGGTTTGAATCGAATTAAGTAAGCCCTTGGCCGTTTGTCGAACTCGTTCTTCTACCCACCTTTGGACCATCGTTCGATACTCAGGTTCGCCCTCGGACTGAGCAACAGTTTTCAATTTTCGAACCAATCCGGGTGATAGGCGGATTGCGTCAGGACTGTGCGACTTTGCCCTTGAAATCACTGGATCCAGTTCCTCGGGGTTCATGCGGTGATAGTCCGCTTCTGCCTTTGCCTGCGCTGACTTCGTTAGCTTACTAAATTTTTTCTTCATCTTTTTCGTCTCGTAGTCTTTTTCAAGTCCCAGCCGGTGAATACTCTCGCGAGTCCGCCGCCTTTGGCCTGGAAACCAAACGCAACCGTCTGCCCCGGTCGGTCTTCCCATCGAGGACATAAACGTCGTCAAATCGTCTGATGTCCTTGGCTAACATGTAGTCGCGGAAGAAACATTCTTCGGCTTCCTCGGGTTCGATTCCATGATCGCGCAAGTGCTGAACATTTCCCCCCTTCTTATTCTCGTCATCCCACTCAAATGTATCCCACTGAGGCTTTGCCATTCATTGCTCCGCAACCTCAACGCGATCAGGAGTCTCGGCGGCTGCTCCATAGCCGATGTTAGGAGCTACTCGAATGCCGGTCAAGTGTTAACAACTCAACGCAGCAGATCCTCCAACTGCGTTGCCGCATCGGTCTTCTCGTCGCGGTACTTCACAATCACCGGCGCGTAGAGCGAGAGGTTCCATTCGCGACCTTTCTCCGTGTTCACGGCGCGGGCGCCAGGCACTACGACAGCGCCAGGGGGGATTTCAAGTGGTCCATCGTCGCTGCGCCGATAAACTTTCTCGCGCACAAGGTCAAACACCGGGGTCGAGCCCGTGATAATCGTTCCGGTTCCCAGCACCGCTCGCTCGCGGACGATTGCTCCTTCATAAACGCCGCAATTGCCGCCGACGATCACGTCATCTTCAATGATCACCGGCATCGCTCCGGCAGGTTCGAGCACCCCGCCAATTTGTGCTGCGGCCGAGAGATGCACGCGCTTGCCAATTTGCGCACATGAACCGACCAGGGCGTGACTGTCAATCATTGTGCCTTCATCGACATAGGCGCCGGCGTTGACGAACATAGGCGGCATGCAGACGACGCCGGGAGCAACGTAAGCACCGTCACGGATGCTCGATCCGCCCGGAACAATCCGAATCCGATCGTCCGGAGAAAATGTTCTGATTGGGTAGGTGTGCTTGTCGAGAAATTGCATGGGGGCACCGGCCGGCGTCATCTCAATAATCGAACCCATGCGAAAGCCGAGCAGAATCCCGCGCTTGACCCAGGCGTTTGTTTGCCAGTTGCCGCTCGAGTCGCGTTCAGCAGCTCGGATCTCGCCGCGGTTTAGCGCTGCCTTGAATTCGTTGAAGAGCGCGAAGTCTTCATCCGAATATTCGCCGGCCGCGCGGGATGCCAATTGTTCGATTTGAACCTGCAGGGACATGGCCTAAGCACTGGCCCGCGCCGTCTCTTTTAGCAAACCAAGTTCGGTAATCACGTCACGAATCTTCGCGCGGCTCTTATCAGTGATTGGTACGAGCGGCAGTCTGAAGTTTTCTTCGAGCAAACCCATCAGGGCCATTGCCGCTTTCACCGGCCCCGGACTCGATTCGACAAAATTAATCTCCATCAGCGGCAGCAACCGGTAATGCAGTTCGCGGGCATCATTCCACTTGCCATCGAGGGCAAGCTCGGTCATGCGCGACATCAGATCAGGAACCTCATTCGAGGCAACCGACACAATTCCTTTGGCGCCCAGCGAAATCAGGGGCAGGGTCACCGCGTCGTCGCCCGAAAGCACGCAAAAGTTGGCCGGCCGCTCGCGCAGAATCTCCATAATTTGTGAGAGATTACCCGAGGCTTCTTTGATGGCGACGATATTTTCGCAGTCTTTGGCCAATCGCAGAGTGGTTTGCGCTGCGATATTCGAGGAAGTCCGGCCGGGCACATTGTAGAGCATGATGGGCGTCTCAGGAATCGCCTCGGCGATGGCGCGAAAGTGCGCATACAAACCTTCCTGGGTTGGTTTGTTATACCAGGGTGCGACCTGCAGGACGGCATCGGCGCCGAGATCGCGCGCGCGGCGCGAATATTCGACCGCCGAAGAAGTCGAGTTGCTTCCGGCGCCGGCGATCACTTTGGCGCGTCCGCGCGCAACCTCGATTGTCAGTCCGATCACACGCGCGTCTTCATCTTCAGTCATGGTCGCGCTTTCGCCCGTTGTGCCGCAGGGCACCAGTAAACGAACGCCGCCATTGATCTGTCGATCGACAAGGGCCCGCATGCTAGCTTCATCAACCGAGCCGTCGCTCTTGAACGGCGTCACCAGCGCGGTTGCGCAACCGCGCATCCAATCGAGTTTCATGGTCATAACTCTTACCTCACGATTCGTTTAGAGGCGGGCTACTGCCCCCATTACTTTCGAAGAATCGGGCGGGCGATAGCCCGCCGCTAAACGGTTCAAATCTCTGAGATGATTTCATCAAACACTTCTGAAAATTCATAGATGCCTTTGCGCCCGATGATCCAACGCGCCGCCATCAAAGCTCCCGCCGCAAAACCCTCGCGCGAACGCGCCTCATGCGTCAACCTGATTTGATCCGCGACCGAATCGAAGCCCAGCCGGTGCGCGCCCGGGATGTATCCCGAACGGGTTGAGGCGACCGGAACATCACGCTCAAGCTTCCTGCTGACGATTTTATGAAGCTGTACCGCCGTGCCCGAAGGCGCGTCGCGTTTGCGCTTATGATGAGCTTCTTCGATAAATGGATCATACGAATCAAGCTCACGGAATAACTCGGCAGCGCGTTCGGCGATGCGATAAAAGATCTGGACGCCGACAGAGAAATTTGATCCGTAGATCAAGGCGCCGTCATTATCGGTCACTACGCGCCGAACCTCGTCTATTTTCGTTTGCCAGCCGGTTGTGCCAACAACGAGGGGCACCTCGGCACGCGCACAACTTTCGGCGTTTTTAGGAACTGCGTCCGCAATTGAAAAGTCGATCGCCACATCGCACGCAGACAAGGCGTTCACCAGATCATCGATCCTTCTGGCCGCACCCTCGATGTCGATCGTGAGCGCAATTTCGTGGCCCTGCTCGGCAGCGAGCTTCCCCACAAGCTGGCCCATCGCCCCGTATCCGATAAGTCCCAGCTTCATAACTTTTTTACGAGATCAACATACAGATCGACCGCCCTGACCAATTCGCTTTTCTTAACTTTTTCATGATCAGTGTGCGCATCCAGAATTGATCCCGGACCGATCAATAAAGGCTTCCCCCATTTGTGCAAGTAAGGAATGTCGGTCGTGAACCGGGCCAGCATCTGATCGAAACCGTCAATCGTCGATAGTCGCACGGGATCATGAACAGATTTGTAGTCCAGCGCGGCGCGTCCGGCAATTGCTTCTTCCAACCGATCCTTGACCGTCGCCGCGTCGACAGCCAAACGAAGCTGCAATGTCGCAACCGCCTCATTCGGGATGATGTTCGCGCGCGTGCCGCCGGATAACACGCCGATGTTGCACGTAGTGTCGCCAAAAACATTATCTGACGGCCATTTTACCTTCCGAATATCATCCAGAACGTCGAGTAATTTTTCAATCGCGGACTCGCCTTGCTCAGGATAAGCGGAATGCGCGGCGCGACCGGCGGCTGTGATCGACGCCTGCAGCGCACCTTTCGTGCCGCTTGCCAGGCGATTATCAGTCGGCTCGCCATTGATCAGGTATTCACATACGGCCGCCAATGGGTGTTCATTCGCCACCTTCGCTCCCGCGCTTGTAGCTTCTTCATCGATGGTAAACAGCAAACCAAAATGGCCGACGCCGGCCGCGCGGAGTTTTTCTCCGGCAGCGATCTGCGAGGCAATGATTCCTTTCGCGTCGCACGCGCCACGTCCGTAAATAAAGTCGTCGTCTTCGCTCGACGGGATGAACGGCGGCACTGTATCCATGTGCGTTGAAAGCACAACCCGCGGCTGACTTTCCGTGGTCGCGATGATGTTCGCGCGTTCGCTGCTGACATCCTGCAATTCAACTCGATAGCCGAGACGATTAAGCAACTCCGCAAGCGAGGTCCCAATCTGAAATTCGTTTCCGGTAACGGATGGAACATCTATCAGCTCGCGCGTGAGCTTCAGGACGTCAATCACGCAATGACCTCCTGGCCGGCAACACTCATAACGGGATGATCGAGCTGACTTGCAAAGCATGCTCGATGCAGGCGCGTGATCGCCTCTCGGGCTCGCTCTTCTTCAATCATAAAAGTCAGATTGACGCTCGACGCGCCCACGGAAATCATCGATACGTTGATGTCACTGATTACCGAAAAGACTCGCGCGGCAATTCCCGGCGTATTGCGCAGGCCTTCGCCAATGACTGAAATAATTGTTCGCTGCTCTACAACTTCCACGGTGCCAAGCTGTTCAAGATCGGAAAGCAGATCGGGCAGGGCGCCGGCATCATCAATTGACAGCGAAACGCTGACTTCGGAAGTAGTCACCACATCGACTGCAGTGCGGTGCCGATCAAAGACTTCGAAAAGCGCACGAAGAAAACCGTAGGCGCCTAACATACGGGCCGACGTTACCTGCACCGTGGTGATGCCGGTCTTGTGGGCTATTGCCTTGATCGTTTGCGGCGTGGCTTCCGATTCAGCGACGATCAACGTGCCCGTTTCCCTCGGCGCGCGCGAGTTGCAGACACGCACCGGAATATTCAGATCGACGGCCGGTTGAATCGTTTTCGGGTGCAGCACCTTGGCGCCGAAATAAGCCAGTTCCGCGGCTTCCTGATAGGAGAGGACCGGAATCGTTTGCGCTTCGGGCACAATCCGTGGATCAGCCGTCAACACGCCGCTGACATCCGTCCAGATTTGAATCTCGCGGGCATCGAGCGCAGCGCCCACCAGCGCGGCCGTGTAATCGGATCCGCCCCGGCCAAGCGTGGTGGTAACTCCATTGGCGGTGCTTCCGACGAAACCGCCCAGCACCGGAAGCTTCCCTGACTTTATTAATGGAAGCACTTCGGCGTTTGTGGCCTCAGTAGTTTCTGCTAACGGGGCCGCGTTGCCGTAATTGTCGTCCGTCTTCACGCAGCGACGCGCATCAACTGCTTGCGCCGGCAGGCTCTCTTTGCGGAGCACTGCGGCCAGCAACTGCGACGATATATGTTCGCCGTATGCCGCAACTTCATCCTGCAAAGGCCGATGCGTGACCGGATGGGCCGCGATGATCTCATGCAGCTGCCGAATCTCTCGTCTTGTATCAGCCACAACAGATTCGAAATCTACCCGTTCGGTATCCGCCAGCAATTGATTGGCGATTTCGAGATGGCGTTCAAGACCGCCCTCAAGCGAACGCGATGCGGCTCGGGCATCGCCACCAATAGCCTTCACGACACTTGCCAACAGCTCATTCGTAAATCCGGCGATGGCCGACACCACGACCACCCGATGCGAATCAGCTTCAGACCTGACGATCGCCGCGACCTTCCGAAAGGCACTCGCATCTTCGACGGATGTGCCGCCAAATTTCATCACGGTTGGCTTCATAGCGCGTTGGTTTGGAGTTCCGCCTTCAGGCGGCAGGTCGTCTGCTAAGCGCATATCGGCCTAACGGCGAAACTCCTAAACAAAAAAAGATCAATCACAAAGAATACGACTGACCGCGCTTCTTTGAGAAGTTTTTCGCGACGTAAAACAATTCGGCGGGAATTGGGCGCAGACTCGGACAGACCCTAAACATCATCTGTGGCCAGGGCCTCCGAAGTCTCCAGCGAGCCGTGCGATTGAGCGCTGCGACGCCAAATCAGATACGCCGGAATTCCTGTGAGCACGAGCAGATAACCAATGCCCGCCGTCAGTGGCGCTAAGTAAGCCAGATCCAGAACGACGAGTCCCGCGATAACAATGTAAATAAGAGGCACCAGCGGATAACCGAATGTGCGATAAGGACGTTCCAGCCTGGCAGCTTTCCGGCGCATGACGATCACGGCAGTCACCATCAGCGCATAAAAGATCAAATCGGCCGAGACAATGTATTCGAGCAGCTGATCGTACACGTTGCCGTAAGTCACGACCGCAGTCTTTGGATCAGTGATGGTCGTCCGAGGCAAAGTCAGAAATGCGGCCCAGAGACCCTGCACGATCAGGGCGATCGCCGGGACGCTCCGGGCATTGACGGTCCCGATGCGCTTGAAGAAGAGATTGTCGCGCGCCATCGCGTAATACACCCGCGCGCCGGCGAGAATCAGACCGTTGTTGCAACCAAACGTCGAGATCATAATCGCCACCGCCATTAGAATCGTACCGGGTCGATTGAAGACCGCCTGCATGACTGCGGTGGCGACGCTGTTTGATGGTTTCTGTATGGTGGTGAGTTGAAGCGTTCCTATATAAGCGAGGTTTGCAAGCAGATACAGACCGACGACTGTCAGGCAGCCGATTAGCAGGGCGCGTGGCAGATTCCGCCCCGGATCGCGGACCTCACTGCCCGTGAATGTCACGTTGTTCCAGGCGGATTGCGCAAACAGCGGACCGACCATCGCGAGGCCGAGCAACATCAGAAGCGCGGTTGCGCCGGTTGTGCCAATTCCGGGCCTGACGATTTGCGGATCCCACCCGTTCACCGAAGGGTGCCACCACGACGACGTGTAAGCTGCGCTGCCATGGTTCCAGCCCAGCAAAAGCCCGATCAGTATCAGGCCCGCTAGCGCGGCCGTCTTGGTGAACGTAAAAGTATTCTGAATGAACTTTCCGGTTTTTAAACCTCGCGTATTTGTCGCGGTCAAAAATAGAATCAGTAGAATCGCGACTAGTTGCGCCGTTGAGAGGCTGATTGCGTAACTGCCAAAAAGGTGTTTCGGTGTGATCAAGTAATGTGTTTCGGAAATCGCCGGCGCCAGTACGCCCATGAAGCGGGCGAAAGCCACGGAGACGGCCGCAATCGTGCCGGTCTGAATTACCAGCAGCAGCGACCAGCCGAACAGAAAGCCAAACGGCCGTCCGTATGCTTCGCGCAGAAAAACGTATTGGCCACCGGCGCGCGGCATCATGGCGGCCAATTCGGCGCAGGACAAAGCGCCGGTAATCGTCAGAACGCCGCCGAGCGCCCAGGCCACCAGCAACCATCCGGGAGCACCGACCAGGAGCGCCGACTTGGCCGAGGTAATAAAGATACCTGACCCGATCATCGAGCCGATAACGATCATCGTCGCGTCGGTCATACTCAAACCGCGAACCAGCTTTTGTGATTCAGGTTTGGTTTCGCTCATTGACGGACTTCCTCGTGATTCTCGCCGGCGGCGGTGCCTGTTACACCCTCAGAGGGTGGTAAGAATAAATCGACGGGCCGCAAAACGCTCGCCAGTCTACCTCGGAGATTAGCCCCTGAAAAGGAAAATTGTCGGGAAAAAATCAGTCAATGACGTGCGCCAGGCTCGTCTGGTGCGCCGCAAGCGAGGTCTCGCGTGAGCGTCGCTTGATTGGCAACTCAACGCTCCCGTACAATCTCAAGTTGCGTTCAGAGTCACATTTTGCCTGAGTTCGCAAAGCATTTGATCAGTCCAACTCTGACCCAAACAATCAATTATGAGTTTCGACAAAGTACTAACAAAGGTTTTCGGCAGCAGTAATGAACGTTTCCTGAAGACGATTAGACCGCTGATCGCCGAGATCAACGAATTCGAGCCGGAAGTTAAGAAGCTTTCCGATGACCAAATGCGCGAACGCACGGCTTTCTTGAAAGCGCAGATCGCTGACGCCGTCAAAGACGCGCGCGATAAAGATGATCGTAAATATCGCGAGCAGGAAGCGTTGAATGAAATTTTGCCGGAAGCTTTCGCGCTGGTGCGAGAAGCCAGCGTGCGCACGACGGGCATGCGCCATTTCGATGTGCAAATGATTGGCGGCCTGGTGCTGCATCAGGGCAAGATTGCGGAGATGCGCACCGGTGAAGGCAAGACCCTGGTTGCGACGCTTCCTGTTTACCTGAATGCGTTGACCGGTCGCGGTGTGAATGTAATCACGGTGAACGACTATCTGGCTTCGCGCGACGCTGAATGGATGGGCCAGATATATCGTTTTCTGGGTTTGACGGTTGGCTGCATCCAGAATGACATGGATGATTTCGAGCGCCAGACTGCCTACGCCGCCGACATCACCTACGGAACGAATAACGAGTTCGGCTTTGATTATCTCCGCGACAACATGAAGTTCGATCTGGCGACGTGCGTCCAGCGCGGGCACTACTACGGGGTCGTCGACGAAGTCGATTCGATCTTGATTGACGAAGCGCGCACGCCTCTGATTATCTCCGGCCCCTCAGAAGAATCAACCGACAAGTACTATCAGGCGAACGCGATTATCCCGCAGCTCGTCCGCGGCGAAGAGCTGGAAGAAGGGAAGAAGACGGGCGATTACGTAGTCGATGAAAAGAACCATTCGGCCGTGCTGACCGAAGAAGGAGTTGATAAAGCCGAACGGCTGTTGGCCGTCGGCAATCTTTACGATCCTTCGAACATGGAGTTGCTGCATTGCGTCGAGCAGGCGCTAAAGGCGCACACGCTTTACCGGCTGGATCATCAATACGTCGTGCAGGACGGCGAAGTCATCATCGTGGACGACTTTACCGGGCGTCTGATGAAGGGCCGGCGCTGGTCTGATGGTCTGCACCAGGCTGTCGAAGCCAAGGAAGGCGTGAAGATTGAACGCGAAAATCAGACCCTCGCGACGATCACCCTGCAGAATTATTTCCGGCTTTACGAAAAGCTCTCTGGTATGACCGGAACTGCAGAGACTGAGGCGGCCGAGTTTCACTCGACCTACAAGCTGGATGTAATCGTAATTCCCACGCACATGCCCATGGTGCGGAAAGATAATCCGGACGTCATTTATCGCACCCTGCCGGAAAAGTGGGACGCCGTCGTCGAAGAAATCAAAGAACGCTACGAACACGGCCAACCTGTTTTGGTCGGTACAGTTTCGGTCGAGAATTCAGAGTTGATTTCGCGCCGCCTGCAACGTGTCGCGGTGCCGCACAACGTTCTCAACGCCAAGTATCACGAACGCGAGGCCGAGATCGTCGCCCAGGCCGGCCGCAAGGGCGCTATCACGATCGCGACCAACATGGCCGGCCGCGGCACTGACATTCTGCTCGGCGGCAATCCTGATTTCATGGCGCGCGAGTTCCTGAAAGAACAGGAAGTCGATCCTGAGGAAGCGACTGAGTCGCAATGGCAAGAGGAATTCCTGAAAGCCAGGCGCATCGTCGAGTCCGAGCATCAGGAAGTAGTGTCGCTTGGCGGCTTGCATATTCTGGGCACGGAGCGGCATGAGTCGCGCCGCATCGACAATCAGCTTCGTGGACGCGCCGGCCGCCAGGGCGATCCCGGCTCGTCAAGGTTCTTTCTTTCTCTGGAAGACGATTTGATGCGCATCTTCGCGGGCGACAAGGTCAAAGCGCTGATGCAGCGCCTGGGTATGGAGCAGGGCGTGGCCATCGAATCGAAGATGGTTTCCAAGCGGATCGCTGCCGCGCAGAAATCAGTCGAAGGCCGCAACTTCGAGACCCGCAAACACCTGCTGGAATACGACGATGTAATGAACAAGCAGCGCGAAACCATCTATGGTTTGCGCCGCCAGTTGATGGAAGAGCCTGATCAGCGCGAATACCTGGTCGGCGAAACCGGAGTCGCGCGCGACCTGCTCGGGGATCTCACCAAGCAATACCTTGATCCTAACCAATCGCCGGAAGAATGGGACGTCGAAAACTATAAAGTTCAACTGCATACGATCTATGCCTTTGACGCCGATGCTGAAACAGTCGATTTTCTGGAATCCAGCAGTGAACAAATCGAAGATCTGGTCTGGGATAAGGTCAAAGCGAAATACGCCGAGAAAGAAAAGCAGATCGGCGATGAGGCGATGCGCACCTACGAACGCATCATTATGCTCAACATTATCGATGCGCAGTGGAAAGATCACCTGCTCGCGCTGGATCACTTGAAGCAGGGCATTGGCCTGGTGGGTTATGGCCAGAAGGATCCGCTGGTCGAATACAAGAAAGAAAGTTTTGACCTGTTTCAGGCGATGCTTGACCGCATCGATACGACCACGATTCGCTCGCTGTTCAATCTGCAAATTGTCGAGGAACAGCCACCTGAAGCCCTGCGGCAAAGACGCGGCCCGCGTCGTCCGCTGACTTTTACCGGCCCAAATCAGGGCGCGGCCGCAGCGGGTGAAGAGGCCGGCAAGGTGAAAACGGTCGTGCGCGACCAACCCAAGGTCGGTCGCAACGATCCCTGCCCGTGCGGTTCGGGAAAGAAATACAAGAAGTGCCACGGGGCGACGATCTAGTCCGGCAGACAATTGACCCGAGTCCGTAAAGCCAAAGAATGAGCTCAACTCCTGGCTCAACCAATCCCGTCGTCCAATCAATCATCGCCGGTAAAGCGCCGCCGACTGCTAGCATGGCTGCAGCCAGAGGGTTGTTGCCATTGCCGCAGGCTGATCTGCTCGAAGTGTTGGTGTTTCTTCGCGCGAGCGATGAAGCAGATCTGGCCAAAGCCGCGCAGGCAACGCTCGACGCGCAGGAACCGAATGACTTGCTGGCAGTAGCTAAATCAGATGAAACGGCGCCGAGCGTGCTTGGTTATTTGGCTGCCCTGCCGAATCCCATGGGAGAGATTGAGGAAGCGATCGCCGGAAATCAAAATACGCCCGATGAAGCGATCGCTTTACTGGCCCGGATCAGCAAGCGAGGTGCTTTGCTCGAGTCGATCACTTTGAATCAGCAGCGCCTGATTGCCGCGCCGGAAATCATTGACGCGATTTTGCTCAATCCGGCGCGCACCGCTGAAGCTGAACGGCGAGCGAAAGAAACGCGGCGGGAATTTTTCGAAAAAGAGCGCGGCGCCCGGCAAATCGCCCAAGAGTTGCGCGCCCGGGGAAACGGCGCCGCCGCCGAGTTCTTTGAAAGGGCGGACCTGACGACCGCCACGGGCGAGTTATCAATCGAAGATGCGTGGGCAATCGCGCAGCACATCGAAGTTTCGGACGCGGACATTGACGATTCGTGGCTCGCGCGCGAGTTCATTGAAGAAATGATGATGGAAACGCCGGAGCAGCTTACCATCAACGCTCAGGCCGTCATTAACGCCGAGAGTTTGGAGGGCGAGATTTCTCCGGAACGTATCTCATTAATTCGGCAGATCATGTTTATGACCGTCAAGGATCGCGTCAAGCTGGGAATGAAGGGCGATCGCGAGGCTCGGGGTATTTTGGTTCGCGATCCGAACAAAATTGTCGCGACCGCGGTAATAAACAATCCGCGCATCACGGAGCACGAAGTGGAAAACATTGCGGCAATGCGGACGGTTTCCGATGAAGTATTAAGGCTGATTGGGCTGAATCGCGCGTGGGCGCGCTCGTATCCGATAATCCATAACCTGGCGCGCAATCCCCGAACGCCGCTGGCCACGGCAATCCAGATTATTCCACGGATTCGCGCGAAAGATCTCCAGTCACTGTGCCAGAACCGTAATGTCTCCGAAGCGGTGCGCCGCCAGGCGTACCGGATCTCTGAGCTTCGCCTGCACGGTTAGAATTGTCACAAAGATATTGAGATTGTCTGGATTTTGCCTTGACGCAGTTAGCCGGCGAGCATATAATCCCGGTCAAGTCACCGAAAAGAACAATCTTCGAGATCACAAATTTCGGTTGATCTTTATCTTTGAAAATTTGGTTTCGGAAGTCATCGAAGGTAGAGCGCAAGTTTTACCCCGACGCGCACGCGACCGTTCCAGAGTTTAATTCAGGTCGCACGAATTTATCTCGCCCGTCCAAAAGCGCTACCTTAATTACGGGATCGGCCATAGGTGACGATTCTCAAGTCTGTGCCAGCCAGCCCTTGTATGACCCGAACCTTCCCTGAAGTTTACGCCCCGCCAGTTCCGAGATATCGGGATTGACGGGGCGCATCTCTTTTAAGATTTGCAATTTTAGATTTTTGATTTGCGATTGAATTCGCCCTATCGGCGCGGGAGGCTCCAAAATCGCAAATCAAAAATGTAAAATCCAAAATGTCTTACATCGCCAATCCCCCATCAACCTGGATTACCTGGCCGGTGATGTAACGCGCATCCTGCGACAACAGGAAGCAAGCGATGCGCGCTACCTCATCAGCTTCAGCAAAGCGACCCAGCGGGATCTGCTCCAAAATCTTTGCGCGGTAACTTTCATCAAGCGCCGTCGCCATGTCGGTCGCCACCATACCGAGGGCCAGAGCATTAACCGTTACTTTGCGACTGGCAACTTCGCGGGCCAGCGCTTTAGTCAGGCCAATCATACCTGCTTTCGACGCCGAATAATTTGATTGCCCGGCCATCCCCACCACGCCGCTAATCGAAGTGATATTCAAGATCGATCCGCCTTCTTCCTGCCGCAGCATCACGCGCAATGACGCCTTGGAGAAATTCCAGGCCCCTTTGAGATTCGTGTCCACGACCGCGTCCCAATCGTCTTCTTTCATGCGCAGGATCAAAGTATCACGAACAATGCCGGCGTTATTCACGAGAAAATCAATTCGGCTGAAGGTGTCTTTTACTTGTTTCACCATTTCCGCGGCTGCTTCGGTATTTGCTACATCGCATTGCGAAGCGATCGCGCGGGCACCTAAACTTTCAATCTCACTCTTGAGGGTGCCGGCGGCTTCTGCGCTTTTCGCGTAGTTGAAAGCAATGTCCGCCCCGCGCCGCGCAAGTTCTAAAGCGATCGCCCGCCCGATGCCGCGGGTCGCGCCGGTGACGATCGCCGCGCGCCCCGAGAAACTCTTAACCGATTCTGTTTCGTTCATGCAGCTGAAGCCTGTCGTAGGATGCCTAAGAAAAACAAAATCCGAAGAGCAAATCGATTCTCAGCATTCCAGTTTCAGCGAATTCAAGTAGGTGCGAAATTCCGTCGCCAGCTCCTGATGCTTCAAGCCAAATTCGATGGTCGCGATCAAAAACCCCAGTTTGTCGCCGGCGTCATGCCGGGTTCCTTCGAACCGTACGGCATAGAGATCTCGTTTCTTAAGCAGCGCGCACATCGCGTCCGTGATTTGAATCTCGCCGATGGCCCCCGGCGCTGTCTTCTCGAGTTCGTCAAAAATGTCAGGGGTCAAAACATAACGACCGATGATTGCCAGATTCGACGGCGCCTTTTCGGGTGCCGGTTTCTCAATCATGTTCCTGACGCGATAAACGTAGCCATCGATGTCTTCGACGTCCAGAACTCCGAAGCGAGAAATAGCCGGACCTTCGACCTCCATCGTGGCCACGACCGGAGCCTCATACTTTTCGTACACGTCGATCAATTGTTTCAACGCGGGCGTTTGCGAATCAATTATGTCGTCGCTAAGCATGACGGCGAACGGCTCATCACCCACGAGTGCCCGGGCCTGCAAAACCGCATGACCCAAACCGAGCGCCTCTCGCTGGCGGACGTAGCTTACCTGGACCATGTCAGAAATCCGGCGGACTTGCTCCAGTTCTGCTTCTTTCCCGCGTTCCCGCAAAAGCGACTCAAGCTCGAAGGAAATATCAAAGTGATCTTCGATGGCAGTCTTGCCGCGACCGGTGACGATAATTACCGATTCGATTCCCGACGCGACCGCTTCCTCGACCACGTACTGAATTAGGGGCTTGTCGACCAGCGGCAGCATCTCTTTCGGCGATGCTTTGGTCGCCGGCAGAAATCGCGTGCCCAGACCGGCGGCGGGGAAAACTGCTTTACGCACTCGCTTTGGCATTAACGTCAGATTTCAGATTTCAGATCTCAGATTTGAGAATTCCAAATTCCCGGCTGGGAATTTCCAAACTCGGCATTTCGGATTGCGGATTTCCGATTTCAATAATAGTCTTGCCTCTTTCGAGATTGCTGTCATAGCACAGAAGAAAGAGTTATCACAAATGCTCGACCTGAATTACGTGCGGGAGAACCTGGAAGCGGTGCGGGCCGCGCTGCAGCATCGCGGCATGCCTGCCAATGCGCTCGAAGATTTCGCAAAGGCCGATGCCGAACGGCGACAGGTGATTGCAGACTCAGACCGGCTCAACGCTGAACGGAACACCGCCAGCCGCGAGATCGGTGAACTGATGAAAACCGGCAAGCGTGACCAGGCCGAAAATCGCCGCGAGGCAGTGAATGCGCTCAAGGAGCAAATTGCTGAGCTGGATCAGAAACGCGCGCTCGCCGAAGCACGCATTCGCGAACTGCTTTCCACTTTGCCGAACATCCCGCACGCCAGCGTGCCGGTCGGTAAAGATGAGACGGCGAACACCGAAATTCGTCGCTGGGGCGCAAAACCCGAATTCGATTTCGAGCCGCAGGATCACCTTGATCTCGGAACGGCGCTCGGAATTCTGGATCTCGAGCGCGCGGCCAAGATCGCCGGCGCGCGATTCGCCATTCTCAACGGAGCGGGCGCGCGACTCGAACGCGCGCTTATCGATTTCATGCTCGATTTGCACACGCGCGAACATGGCTATCGCGAGACGCTGCCGCCGTTCATAGTCAATCGTGATGCGTTGTTCGGCACCGGCCAATTGCCTAAATTTGAAGAGAATCTTTTCAGGCTTGAAGACGAACGCGGACTCTATTTGGTGCCAACCGCCGAAGTGCCGGTTACCAATTACTATCGCGAAGAGATCTTGGATGCTTCACAGTTGCCGATGAAATGGGCCGCCTATACGCCCTGCTTTCGCTCGGAAGCCGGCAGTTACGGCAAGGACACGCGCGGCGTAATTCGCCAGCACCAATTCGAAAAGGTCGAGTTGGTGAAATACTCGCTGCCGGAAAATTCTTACGACGAACTTGAATCGCTGACGCGCGACGCGGAAACGGTTTTGCAGCGGCTCGGAATTCATTATCGCGTCGTCGCGCTTTCGACCGGCGATCTGGGATTCGGCAGCGCGAAGACTTATGACATCGAAGTCTGGTTGCCCTCGCAGAACACTTTCCGCGAAATCTCTTCGTGCTCGAACTGTGAAGCGTTCCAGGCGCGCCGTGCGAACATTCGCTTTCGCCGCGCGGGCGGAGCCAAACCGGAGTTTGTCCACACACTGAACGGCTCAGGTCTGGCCATTGGCCGCACCTGGATCGCGATCCTGGAAAACTACCAGCAAGCCGACGGATCTATAGTGATTCCCGAAGCGTTGCGGCCGTACATGCGCGGAATTGAACGGATCCGTTAGCTAACCTCAAATAGGACGCGAGTATCTTCAATGTCCGGCGCGATGAGCATGTCGATGCCTGAACTGGCGAAGCGTCTGGCTGCTGCAAGGGCGCGGCCGTCGCCTTGATGAATCTGTAACCATTGAGCATGTTCGATCAGCAAGGCCAATTCGACTACGCGTCCTATCGTCATCGCAAATCGCCGGGCCCCAGCCTCAAGCACTTCCTGACTTTCTTGCTTTGACTGATTCAACCAACTTTCGGTGTGGGCCAACGCCGATTTAGCGATGCGGGCGGGTTCTGCCAGACGAGGGTCGCGGACTGATTCTAAACAGCGGCTTACTTTCGCGGTCATTGCATAAAAGACTCGATTGTCATGACCCAGGGCGCGAAGCGCATCCAGTGCCAACACGTTCGTGGTTCCTTCCCAAATCGGCAACACCTGCGCGTCGCGAAGAAGCATCGGCAATCCGGTGTCTTCAACATAGCCGGCCCCGCCAAAAGCCTCGAGGGCCTCACTAACGACCGCGACGACTTGCTTGCCGGTCGTGAGTTTCATCACCGGTGTCAGCAAGCGCAGCAACAGGGCTTGCTCCTCATTGATCTCTCGCGTCTCATTAAGACCGTTTAGTTCCGCAACGAAAAACGCGAGTTGAAATGCAGCTTCGGTGTCCGCCTGCATCGTAGCGAGCGTATCCAGGTGGAGTGGTTTGTCCAAAAGCCGCCCGCCAAAGGCCATTCGTTTGCGCGCATAATCAAGAGCGAGCGCAATACTGCGACGCATCAGCGAAACAGCGCTAATACCATTCCACAAACGCGTGATGTTGAGCAGTGGCGTGATGTTGCGCACGCCGTCGGTAGTTCCCATTACGAGTTGCGCCGGAGTGCCGTCGAGAGTGAGTTCCGCAGTCGGCACTTTGCGAGTGCCAAGCTTATCCTTGAGACGATCGATCAGGATGTTGCGCAGGCGGCCGTGCTCATCGCGCAGCGCGAGATAAAAAAGAGCCAGCCCTTTGCCACCGGGCGGATTACCTTCGGGCCGTGCCAAAGTGAGCGCCACTTGCGAGTTGATGGCAGATGTGAACCACTTGCGGCCATAGAGCCGCCACCCGTCGGCATCTTGTCGCGCAATAGCTTCCGACGATCCAACGTCTGATCCGCCGGTGATTTCGGTCATCCATTGACCGCTGGTCCAAAACTCCTTTGGATTGCGGGTCGTCAGGTGCGGTACTACGCGATCGATGAGTGCCTGATTCTGAGAAACAAGCAGCGTACGGGCCGCGCCGTCAGTCATCGCCAACGGGCAACTGTAGATGTCCGTCGAAGGTGTGAAGAGATATGCGAGTGCGCATTGATGCAATCTCGAAAATCTTCCATGCTTTTGTTCGTACGCGGTTGCTACCACGCCATGCTCAACGGCGATGCGCTCTGCCGCGCGCCACAGCGGAGTTACTTCGATTTCGTCGACGCGATTTCCCCAGGCGTCCCATTGCGTAAGCTTTGGTTCATTGAGTCGATCGGCAAGCTGCTTGTCGTAAAGCTCGCTGCCGGCCAGGCGTCCCATCTCGATCAGCGACGGTTCGATTTCACGGCACACTTCAGCCGGAAGCTTGCGCGCCAGGTAGGAATGAAGAACTCGGTCGTCTTCGTACTGATTCCCGAGAGTCGGGGGCGGTTGCTGGAAAGGCATCGCGTGCGTATCGTGAACTGTGAATCACTAATCGTCAATGGCAGTAGCGATCAGTATTGGGTAGCGGTATCATCGCGCGTCTTTAATAGCTAATTCCTTGACCTGAGGAGCACATTATGCCGGACAAGAATAATTTCAACGAAGTATTTGACAGGCTAAAAGCAATCTTCAAGCCGTATGCGAAGAAAATGGACGTCGCGTCCAATACCGAGCAGTACTATCTTCTTAACACGCGGCACATCATGAAGAACAAGCAGCCGCTTTGCTTTGGTGGTGTGCGGCGCGGGAAGAATTACGTGAGCTTTTATCTGATGTCCGTTTACGCCTCGCCGGACTTGTTGAAGGGAATGTCGCCGGAATTGAAAAAGCGAATGCAGGGCAAGTCCTGTTTCAACTTTAAAGAGGTCGACAAGAAGTTATTTGGCGAGTTGGCAAAACTAACGAAAGCGGGCGCAGCAAAGTTTAATGACGGAAGATTCATCGAGAATCTGCGAAAGTTGCAAGGCTAATCCAAGTGCCTTTTCGCTATCCATTGGTTCGTCGTGTTCCACAGTGCCGTTAGGCACTTACACCACCTACCTGATCCTCAGATCAAAAGGCAACAAATACATGGGTTCGTTTTTGGCCCGGTCGAGCAATTGCGCGTAACGAAACGCGTGGCGCACGTCTGCAGGCAGCACGGACATGATGGATTCCTGCTGTCTTAGTTGCGCGCTCGCGTTGACACTTTCTTCGTCGCCGCCGCTGCTCATTAGTTGTTCGAAGAAGGTTGGCGGCTTAGGCATGATGATTCGTTGAACACCGCTACCTGCCGGAATTTTTGCGAGTTGTTTCGCTACCTCGATTGCACTGTCCAGGCCGCCATATTCGTCGACCAGGCCGCGATCTTTACCCTGTTGGCCGGTCCAGACGCGTCCCTGCCCAATGGCATCGATGTCTTTTTTGTCCCGGTTGCGGCCCTTTCCGACCTTGGTAATGAAGTCCTCATAAGTGCTGTTCAGGAACTGTTCGAATTTCTTTCGCTCTGAATCGTTGAATTTTTCTGTTTCGCGGAACATGCCGGCATTCTTTCCGCGCATGACGTACTCGTTGGTAATACCGAGCCAATCGTACAGACCTTTGACTACGGGCTTGCCGCCAACTACTCCGATTGACCCGGTAATCGTCGAAGGCTCAGCCACGATCTTGTTGGCGCCGCAGGCAATGTAATACCCGCCAGAGGCGGCCACGTCGCTCATCGAGACGACTACGGGTTTCTTTTCCTTCGCCGATTCGATGGCCCGCCAGATTATGTCTGATGCCAGGCCGGAACCGCCCGGGCTATCCACGCGCAAAACGATCGCCTTGATTGACTGATCATCGCGCGCTTCTTCAAGTGTCTTCGCGAGAGAGTCTGAGCCAATCGTCTCTTCGCCGTCGCCGCCAAACTGTGATTTTCCCGAGGTAATGTCGCCGGCAGCGTAAACAATCGCAATCTTCTCTCCCTTATTCAGGCCGAGCGACTCCTGTGATATCTGGCGATAGTCAGAACCTTTGGCGATGTGCAACTCGTCGCTGTCCTTGTAGCCAAGTCGCTTCTTCAATTCCTTTTCAACTTCGTCGTGATACAGCGCGCCGTCGATCAAGCCCGCATCTTTCGCCTGGGCGGCGTTGTAAGGCGAATTGTCGATCAACGCCTTAATATTATCTGAGGATTTGTTGCGAGCTTTGGCGATTCCATCGATGTACCGGCCATATAGATCATCCAGCAGCGAGTTGATGAATTCACGGTGGGCGTCAGTCATCTGCTTCTGCGTGAACGTGTCGCCCGCGCTCTTGTATTTTCCAATCTGATAGATGTCGGGATAGATACCGAGCTTGTCGAGCGAGCCGCGGAAGAACATCACATCGGCCGCCAGCCCGTTAATGAAAAGTTCTCCGGGCGGGGGCACAAACACTTTGTCGCAGGCAGTCGCGATGTAATAGTCCTTGTTCATGCCATATTCCAGATAGGCATAAACCGGTTTTCCCGACGCGCGAAAGTCCTGAATCGCGCCGCGAATCTCTTCAGCTTTCGCCCAGCCCGCGCTCGATTCGTCGATCTCCAGCATCACAGCGGTGATGCGCTTGTCAGTTTTCGCTTTACGAAATTGCGCCAGCAAACTACTCAACGATTGCGGCTGGCCGCCGAAGATGCGCCGAATAGGATCATCAGGAACGTAATCAGGCAGGGGGCCGGAAATGCGCAGCGCGAGCACGCTGTTGTCCCGAATCGAAGGCGGATTTCCCCGCACCAGGGTAACGACGATTGCGATTCCGAGGACCGAGATAAGCACCAAACCAATTACGATGCTGGAAATTATCACGACGACTTTGCGAGTGGTGGACATAGCCATAAAGAGTTTTTCCTGAGTTTTTTAGGGAATATAGTCGAATGTGAGTACGAGCCAGGGAGGGAAAAGGTTTAGGAAATCCAGAAGGCAGAAAGCAGAAGGCTTCTGGTTTCCGATTTCGTTCGCCTACTGCCTACTGCCTACTGCCTACTGCCTACTGCCTGCTGCCTACTGCCTGCTGCCTTTTGCACTATCCACGCACCGCCAACCACTTCATCGCCGCGATGGAACACCGTAGCTTGTCCGGGGGTGATCGCGCGTTGCGGTTCGTCAAACTTAATCCGCACCCGGTCGCTGGGAAGCGGCGTGATCGTGGCTGGCGCTGCCGTATGGCGATAACGCACACGAACTTCGGCGCGCACCGGCTCGGCGGGGTTATCAAGTGATATCCAGTTGACGCCTGTGGCGGTGAATTCATCGCTGAGCAAGCCTTCCTGATTGCCGACCACAATTCGATTATTCGGCGCATCGATTCCCAGGACGTACAAAGGTTCGGCGCCGGCGATGCCGATGCCGCGACGTTGTCCGATCGTGTAGCGGTGAATGCCTGCATGTTTGCCGATCACCTCACCGGCGGCACTGACGATTTCACCGGCGCCCGGCGCGCGATCAAGCTGGCCTTCCGCGGCCAGATACCGATCAATGAAACCTGCATAATCGCTGTCCGGAACAAAACAGATCTCCTGCGACTCTTTCTTTTCAGCGACTGCCAGCTGATTGTCGCGGGCGGCTTGGCGCGCATCGCTCTTTGACAGTTCACCAAGCGGGAACAGCGCGCGCGATAGCTGGTCCTGCGTAAGCTCCCAAAGAAAGTATGACTGGTCCTTTTGCGGATCACGACCGCGCAATAGTCGATAACGATTTGCGGTTTCGTCGAATTCCACCCGGGCGTAATGACCGGTCGCAACCTTCTCGCACCCCAGACTTGTCGCCAGGCGATCCAACGAAGCAAACTTTAGACGGCTGTTGCAGGCGACACAGGGAATCGGCGTTTCACCGCTGAGGTAACTGGTCACAAAGGGCTGCACGACATCGCGTTCGAATTCCTTCTCGAGATTCAAAACATAGAAAGGAAAACCCAACTCTTCAGCGACGCGCCGGGCGTCATACACATCATCGAGCGAGCAGCAGCGCGAAGGCAGCGGTTCGCCGTTCTCATCTACACTGATGCCGCGGCGCTGGTTCCACAACTGCATCGTAAAGCCGACCAGGTCATGGCCCTGCTCTTTTAGGATGGCCGCCGCCGCCGCCGAATCCACACCGCCCGACATTGCTACTGCTATTTTCATGTTCTCTAGTTTCAGGTTTCAGGTTTCAAGTTTCAAGTCCAAAACGGGTCAAAGCTTCAACTGTTCAGATTTGAGGCGCGTTCAATGTGAATAACTTGAAGCTTTGGCCTGTGGTTTCTGCGGATGTTAAGATTCCTAACTTGAAACCTTAAACTTGAAACTTGAAACCATTTTATGCCTGAACGCGCCATTGAAGAATATCGAATAGTTGACGAGCCGTTCTATCTGCCTGTCGATCATGAAATCGATCTGTTCGAAGCGGCCCATTCGGCGCGGCTGCCGGTTATTCTGAAAGGCCCGACCGGCTGCGGCAAAACCCGCTTTGTCGAACATATGGCGTGGCGTCTCGAGCGGCCGCTAATCACTGTCGCCTGTCACGAAGATCTCTCTTCGACCGATCTGGTTGGCCGCTTTCTGATCGAAGGCGAAGAAACCGTCTGGCATGATGGACCGCTGACTTCCGCGGTGCGCCACGGCGCGATTTGCTATCTCGACGAAGTCGTTGAGGCTCGGAAAGATACGGTGGTCATTATTCACCCGCTCACCGATCATCGCCGGCGACTGCCGATTGAAAAGCGAGGCACGATCCTCGAAGCACCTTCTGATTTCATGCTGGTGGTTTCTTACAATCCCGGTTATCAATCGATTCTGAAGGACTTGAAGCAATCCACGCGGCAAAGGTTTGTGGCGATCGATTTCGACTACCCGCCGGCGGAAATGGAGCAGGCGATCGTCGCGCGTGAAGGTGGCGTCGACGAGGGCACCGCCCGCGATCTGGTTTTGATTGGACAGAAGGTGCGCAACCTGCGCGGTCATGGATTGGAAGAGGGCGTGTCGACACGCCTGCTGATTTATGCGGCGCAATTGATCTCGCACGGCATCCCGCCGGCAACGGCGGCGCAAACCGCAATGTGCTCACCCATCACCGATGATCGCGATCTGCAAAGCAGCATCCGCGAGATCGTAACGACGGTGATCTGAACTTTAGTCCAATGTCCCGCCCAGTCTACATATTAGGCGCAGGATTCAGCCATAATTTCAACCGCGAGATGTTTCCGTTGGTTAGCGATTTTCTCGAGTAGATCCTAAGGCCACTGAACTTGGAGGAAGACTTCGCGATGTCTTTGGCTCGACCCCAGCGCCCGCATTGGAGATGTTTTTTAAGGATTGTGATTTTGTGAGTTACGCAAGTTCTCTTTAGGATGGCGATGTCTGTGTTGGCCACCTGCATTGGGCGGGTTATACTTGAGGCAAAGAGGTTTACATCAATGCGAACGAAAGTATCCGAACAAGGCGTCGTCATTCCAAAAGAGCTGCTTGAAGGTATAACGGAGGTCGATATTCGCAAGCAGAACGGGATGATTGTGGTTACGCCCGTTGGGAAAGAAGACCCCCTCTATGACATCGGCAGGAACCCAGTCAAGCTTGGGATCCCGGATGCTTCAGAGAATCTAGATGAGTACATCTACGGTGATGAATGACTCCCCTCTTCCTTGATGCCAACGTTGTAATTGCACTCGAAATCTCCGACGACCAACACCATCACGAGGCCGAAGTGTACTGGAAAACTCTTCTTGAGACGTCTTTCGCTCTGGTAACCACCTCTTATGTCCTTGATGAGATAGTGACGTTTCTCAATAGGAAACGACATCATGACAAAGCCGTGAAAGTGGGAAACAACCTGCTCAACGCCTCGCACATTCAATTGATTCATATTGATGAGCCGCTGTTCTACGAAGGCTGGCAATTCTTTGAACAACACTCGGACAAGACGTATTCGCTCACAGATTGCATTTCGTTTGTGCTCATGAAGAGACTTGGTATCTCGGAGGCGTTAACCTTCGATAAGCATTTCGGGCAATCAGGTTTTAGCAAGTTGCCATAATGTGCCGATCTATGCATCAAGAGCGAGAAAAGTTGGCAGATTCTAAGGAGAACCTATTCGGCGAAGAGCTCGACAAACAGTTGCGCTCAGTAAAGAATCCGGCTGAGCACCGAAAGATAACACGCGTGCTGCGAGAGGTAGGCAGGCTCCCGCTCGAGCACGCGCGCGCGGCGATCGAAACAAGCGCCTCAATTGCGGCAATTTCTCTGCGCGCAAGCATTGAATTTCTTCGGGCAGCGCCCGCAACGACAGAGGTGCTGGAACCTGCCGAACTGCGCGCGTGGGGCGAACTCGGCCGGCGGTTGACAATGACGGACGTAGAAGACGGCGTCGGCTTTTTCGTCACCGGCGTCAACGATTTTCACCGTGTTCCATCCAGCGCGAGACCGTTTGTCTTTCAAGTTTGCTCGCGACAGATGGTGTTGTCGCCGCAAACAGCGGCCGATACCTTCCGCGCCGCACCCTCGCTTGCCGAACAAATCAGCGATCCCGAACTGTTGCACAGAATTTATGAAGTAGCGGCTGAGATTTCGCGACGCTCAGCAAAGCATAGCGCTGAGTTTTTGAGCGCGACGCCACTGGTTATCTCCTCGTTTAGCGGCGGGCTACCGCCCGCCGGTTCCCAATCGATGGCAGGCGATAGCCCGCCTCTAAACGATTTGACGCAGGCTGCAATAACGCTGGCCGCGTCATTCGCCGAACGCGCGGGAGGCATCGCGGCCGATGTCTGGTCGTCTTTGCCAAACGCAATCGAGGGACTCGCTCCGGACACCGCACTGAAGCTGATGCGTCGGGCGGCAAATTTTCTTGAGCGCGGTGGCGGTGCTGCATTGCATGTGCTGGCCGCCGGCGGCGAAATCCTGCGCACTCAGCCCGATTGCTTTGACGATTGGATCGAACTGCTCTGGGCCGTAGCCGCGCACGGGAACGCCGGGCTCGTAGCGTTCGTTCGCGCCAGTCCCGCCTTCTTTCAGATGATTACGACGCAAACCAGCCAGGAGAAAGCGTCTGTTCTGACCCGTCGCGTGATGACCCTGACCCGCGAGGTTGCCCGGGTCGATGCCGAAAGCGCGCTCGCTTGTTTGCGATCGAGCGGAAAAGCGCTGCGCACAGTTTCGATCGAGCAGTTCGAAACCTGGGCGCGCGCCGGTTTGGTCAGTAGCGATGGACGAGCGCGGCGCAGCTATTACGCGCTTGAGACACGGACGAGCAACGAAGTGCTGCGCGTCGGCGGGGGAGGCCTGTCACTTGAAGCTGTGCAACCTTTGCTCCGCTTGTATGTCGAAGGACTAACCGGACGCGCGGTTGAGATCGTGCCCCTGGCGGCTGTCCCGGCTGAAGCACGAATTGGCGACGGCCGCACTATTCACCTTCCTTCGTTGGTCACTGAGTTCGGTGATGAAGACCTCGACTTTCGACTTTACAAAGTTCTCGCCGCGCATTCGGCGGGCCAAATCGAGTTTGGAACCTACGAGCGTGATACCGATGACTTAAGAGCGGCTTACGCAGCTCTCTCGGATCTTTATGATCCGGCCAAGCAGGATGAACGCGATGCATTCGCGCTGGACGGTTATCTCGACACGTCAGAACCGCCCGTGGGCGGTCTGACCGCTAATAATGACAAACTCCCTCCCCCTTTGGGGGAGGCTTGGAGTGAGGGGTTACACGCGACTAGTCCCTCTCCCCCTACCCTTCCCTCAAAGGGAGAGGGGAATATTAATTACCGTTCCGTCCTTAATCTGTTTCCAATTCCTACTCTGGCGCGTCGAATTTTCGGGACGATCGAAAATGGCCGCATCGACCGTCATTTGCGACAAACCTATCGCGGTTTGAATCGCGATCTCGATCTGATTCGCGAGCATCTCCGCAGCCGGCGGCCGAAGTTACTCGATCTTCCGCCCGCTCTTGTCCCTTTTGAATTGTTGTTTCAGGTTGCTCTGTTGGGCGGCGCACTTGATGACGCGCGAGAATTTTATCGCCAGGTGGTTTCTGAACTCGAAACGATCGTTGGCGAATATCTCTCAAGTGCGAAAGCCACCGTGGCGGACACCTTGATGGCGACCAGCCGTGTGTATTCTCTGTTTCGATCGATTGCCCTGGAAAACTCTGAACAGCAGGTCGAGGTACCCGATGAACTTGACCAGGAAGACGCCGGCCGCCTGTCGCAGGAGATGCTCGCCGAGCGCGACGCCCGCCGCCAGCCGCAACGCCGCGACGCGCGCGAGCTCTTTAACGCCTGGAACAGCGAGGCGGAAAGTGAATTTGACGACCTGGATGGCAGCGAGGCCTGGAGCAAGGGGGAAATGGCCGAACAGGATCTGGAAGCCGGCGAGGTTGCTTTTAATTACGACGAATGGGACCGCGAGTTGGTCGATCATCGCATCAGCTGGTGCCGGGTGGTGGAAAAGAAAGTGAAACGCGGCAGCCGCGCATTTGTCGACGAAACCCGCGAACGACACAAAGGAATGATTTCTTCTATTCGACATCAGTTTCAGTTGATGAAGCCTGAGAATCTCACCAAAGTCGCGAACGAACTTGATGGCGAGGATTACGATCTCAACGCCGTGGTTGACTACTACGTCGATCGCCAGGCGGACGGTCATCAATCCGAGCGGATTTATACCAAGCGACTACGACGTCGGCGGGATGTTGCGGTCTCATTCCTGCTGGACCAATCCTCTTCGACGGCGCGCACGATTGGCCGCCATCCGCTGCAGCCTTACACGCATCCGGGCCGCCGGATTATTGACATTGAAAAAGAAGGGCTCGTGTTGATGAGCGAGGCGCTGGAAGCCGTCGGCGATGTTTACTCGATCAATGGTTTCACTTCTGAGGGGCGGCGCAACGTAAAGTTTTATGTATTGAAGGATTTCAACGAACAGTATTCAGACGAAGTGATGCGGCGCATCGGCGGCATTACTTATCAGAACAACACGCGCCTCGGCGCCGCCATTCGCCACGCCAGCGCCAAGCTGGAAAAACAAGAGGCGCGCACGCGTCTCTTGATCGTCTTATCGGATGGGCGGCCTTACGATCACGATTACGGCGATGCTCGGTATGCGCGGGAAGACACGCGCGAGGCTTTGCGGCAGGCAAAGACCGCCGGGATCACGCCGTTCTGCATTACGATCGACAGGGAATCGGAAAGCGAGCTGCGCGACCTGTACGGCGAGATTGGCTACACGATCATCGACGACGTGCTTTCACTTCCGGAACGGCTGCCGGGAATTTACCGAAGGTTGACAACTTAAGAGAAGAATGAATTCGGCTCACAGGTCAATCAAATGTCCAAGCTGCGGGGAAATCAACTCGGCGGACAAATTTTCATGTTCTCGCTGCACTCAACCTCTCTCGACCAGACCAGAATGGTTGACAGCGCGAATCGTCGCGACAGTTGTCACGGCGTTTGGCATTCTTTTTCTCGTAATCATGGCCGTCGTTGCTATAGCCTTTAGATTCTGGCCTCTCGCCGGAATTTGTCTTGTCATGGCAATGTTGTTGATTTTCCTCGTCGGTGCGTCCAATCTATCAAAGGTCATCAAAGCATTCTCATCAATTTCCTTTAGATGGTGATGATTTGTAGCAAGAACGTTCTGCGTTATATTCTTCGTATTGTAAATTACGGAGGGGTCGCATAATTGGTAGTGCAGCGGTCTTGAAAACCGCCGCCCGAAAGGGCTTGCAGGTTCGAGTCCTGTCCCCTCCGCCATTTCTTCTTGTCTGATGAAAAATGTCTATCGCTAATTGTTCCGAATAATTCGCATTCGCGGAGGGCCTCGATATTGCGTTTTGCTGTTCTGTTTTGGGTTTTTCTTTTCGCTGGCGGCGCGGCGGCCCAGGTGCAATCTTTTGGCGAAGTCTCTTTTGCAGTTCCTGATGGATGGGAATACAGCGTTGAAGCCTCTGGAGATCATGCGACCTTTTCGACCGCTCAGAATGGTCAAGGAATCGCACTGGCTGTCTTCCGCCCCTTACGTTCCAGTGGAAATCCCGATAACGATTTTCGCGCGGCCTGGGCAAAGGATGTGCGCTCAATGCAGCCGCCCGAGCCCGTCTACGAGCATAAAAGTCTGGCTGGCTACCAGGGTCGCTACGGCAGCACGAACACTCCCGATAATAGCCACTATGTCTACTTATGTGTGCTGGAGGCCGGCGAGGACGTGATCCCGGTGCTGGTAATCACGCCGGATCGGCAGACGTTCAACAGCCTGGAACCAGTCATCTCGTTATTTGTAGAAGGCGTGCGGCAGCTTCCGCTAAAGGCACAACTTCCGAAGACTTCCATCACCATTGCCGACCTGGCCGGCGAGTGGCGCAGCAGCGGTGACAGCAGCTTGAACTACGTCACCTCGAGTGGCGCCTACGCCGGCAGCTCCACTGTGGCGCATGGCGTCAGCTACACCATTGCCGCCGATGGAAGTTACAAATCACAGTTCGCCGGGATAACAAACCGGCAGATTGTTAGGAGTAACAGCGTCGGAACCGTGGAATTAGGGCCAGGCACTATTGGTTTTCGCGAGCGTGGCGGCAAGCTCTCGCGCTATCACTTTGTTTCTTATCAGACGGCACTAAACGGCGCGACTGTGCTCACCCTGCTCGGCGACCAGTACGAAGCCAACCCCGCCAACGTCAGCTTTTACGGCGAGAAATGGGTACGCGAGCCAAGGCATTGATCTTCAATAGGCCCGACCGACACCAAACCCGTCACTCAAAAGCGCTTGAATTCTTTGAAGACCATTTGGGAGCGGAGCAAAAGGGGTGTCACTGCGGGTTCAGACGCGGAACTGTCGCTTTTTTTCTTAACTAACTCGGCCCGGCCGTTGTAAACTCTCACGCTCATAACTCGACAAAACCCTAATGATTCAGGAGGTGTGTCTTGATAAAGAAACTTGTTTGCGTTTCCGATTACATCCGGTTGCGATCGCTCGCAGTACGGTCACGTCAAGCTTACAACCAGCCACTTTCGTGCGGACTTGGGATCCTGACTACGACTTTGGCTTTGATCGTCTTGCTATTTTCCGCATCGAATTTACTCGCCCAGGATCAACCGACGATTGCCAAAGACTCGGTCCAGGTCACTGCTTTCACGCTCAGCTCCTACAAAGGGGATTTCAAAACCTTCAGTTGGGTACCCAGATTACATCTGCGCGTCAATGGACCGATTGCCAGTGGCAGTCAGATCTATGCGGAATTCACGGTGCCGGGTATGGGGCCGTGGGTAAAGTTCGACTGCAAAACTGAGGAGACGCAGGCAGGTCGTTGGTGGCAACCAGAGAGTTGTGGCGGCCGCGATGGCATTCCTGAAGACAAAGGCCTTACGTATACCGGCCAGGTAAAATTCACGATCAAGATGAGAAATGAATTGATGGGCGGCGACATGACGCTCTTCACCGGCACAGTGAAAGTGGCGAAAGTGCATTCCAACGAAACCGGCCCTAACTACGTGAATCATTTTGTTTATTACGTCGATCAGGATTGGAACCTGCCGATCGGTTACGTGTTCTATGATCGCGATGACATCGCAGGAATGAACAAGCCTTCGTTCAGCTTCGCGTTCTGGGCCCGCGGTGAATATAACTCGCCTTATGAGCCCCACCTGTTTCATAACGGCAAAGAAGTCGGCAAGATGTTTTATGAAGGCGAACAGGTTGGAAAGCCAAGCTGCGGCACTAGTGAAATCGAAGACAATCCCACGCACATCACCGACCCGCACGGCCAATTCATCTGGACCCGCTGGAAATGTAACTTCTCAACTATTCGCGCCTGGAATAAGACCGGAGAGCCGAATGAAGGCATGTTCGGGCCGATGTACTTGATGAGTGAGAATCCCGGTGATTACGAAGTTAAGATTCTCTATAACGGTCATTTGGTGCGGTCGATCAAATTCGCGGTCGACGCCGCGGGCAAAATCGTCGACAACGGCATCGCCACCAGCAACAAGCTCGGCAACAACCGCGTGATCGTGCCGGTGCAGATACTCGGTGACTCAGATGGCCAGTGGGATCGAATGGCATGGAAGAACGCGTTTTACGGTAATCCACTAACGGGATTTACGGCTGCGCCGTAGTTAGAAGGCAGAAAGCAAAAGGCAGAAAGCAGAAAGCGGTAAGCAGAAACTTCCGGTTTCCGATTTCGTTCGCCTACTGCCTACTGCAGTATCCAGCGAGCGGCAAATTACTTCCCTATAGACTTATATTGAAACGTAATTCTCGTCTCCTCATCCAAAACCAGCGGTCGCACAAAGCGATAGGACTTTCCAGTGCGCGGAACGTCAATGTGAACCGGCAGAATGCCGGCGACTCGACGCTGCAAACTAAACACGTTCGCTGAGGGGGCGTTGAGTTGCGCCTGCTGCTGCTTCCGGGCTTGTTCCTCGAGTCTGCGACTGTCGGTTTCTATGCCGCTTCCGCTTGTTACGGTTACCGTCTCAGAAACCGCTCCAGCTTCCAGTGTTGTTCCCAGCCGAACTGCGCGTGAACCGTTCACCGCAAGTTCCTGCTGCAAAGACTTGAATCCCGGCCTATCGATCCGCACTGTAGTGGCGCCCGGCTGCACATTTGAAACCACCCAGTGTCCTTCGCCATCTGATTCAGCGCTCTGGCTGACGCCAGTTTGCCTGTTTGTGACGGTGACTCTTGCGCCGGGAACCACGGCGCCTTGAGAATCGACGATGATGCCGCCGATTTGTCCTGATGACATTTTGTCAATATCAACTTCAGTCTCGGACCAGCCAACCGAATCCTTTGCGCTGTAATCGTCCGTTCCGTCCACGATGACGTTCTGGACAGCAGCCGGAAAAAGCTCTGCGGCGAGCGCATTGCCGCCGAATTGTTTTACTTCAAGTCGATCTGGCAGCGAGACTTCCCACGTCAACAGATTCACCGGAATGTCGAGCTTCGGCAAAGTCATCTCATAGGCGCCATTCTTCGCAAAGCGCGTTCCCGGACTGAGATAAACAAACGAAACTGTATAGGCGCCCGAAGCATTCAATCCCGGCCGCAGCAATGGCACGCGGTTACCATCCGTCCCCGTGACTGGTCCCACTCGTTCGCCTTCGACTTCCGCCGAAAGCAATTGCGCTCCAACTGGCAAGTCAACTTTAACGAAGGCCTGAGAATGGTTTCGCACTCGCAGCGTCACCTCAGTCAGCGATTTTCCTTCAACATTAGTCAGCGTCGTGATCGTCGCGCGCTCCGCCACTGCGGAGAGCACCGGGCTGTCGGGAAACTGCGTCCATTCGAGTTTCAGCTTTGGTGCATCGCCTGCACGACGGTTGTAACGAAACGCGGCCTGTAATGGAAAACGCACGAGCGATTTGGCAATGGGCCCCACTTCACGCACGTCCATGCGCCGCAGCCCGCCACTTTCGGTCGGCGTTAACTCCATCGAGCCCACGCCTTCCACCAACAGTTCACCGGTCTCGCGCTGCGCTCCCGCGAAAGCAAGCAACGGAGGCTCGACCTTCGTTTCCTGGTTGGCCCGTTCGAAGGCAACCAGGAACTGATGATTGCGTCGCGCGGGTTCGCGAACTTTCAGCACCAGAAAACCGGCATCCTCGGCAAAGGAATCGAGCGTGGTGCCATTCGCTTCCGTCAGCTCAAAGCCCGGCGGCAAAGGCATGCGGAATTCTGCCGCTTCACCCTGAATCACGGTCACATCACAAAGCGCGGTAATTCTTAGCTGGGAATCGCCGATGGAAACAACGCTCTCGATGTCTGAAAGAAAGCGCACTTCGCGCTGCGCGACCGGCGCCGCAATCTCTCTCGTGGTCCACCACACGCGGGCCGGCTTTCCGGGTTCGAGTGTGGCCTCAACAATCGTATGGCCATTCGAAGTCGTGCGGCTGGTTACCAGTCCGGGTTCGACGCGAACGTTAGCGTGATTGCCGGGCAGGTCCAGAGTAAGCAGCGAAGTACTGGACGCCGGAACCGGCACGATGAAAGATGCGCGTCCGGCTTCGACCGTCAGCGGCGAGGCAATGTCCAGGGAAACCGAGAACGGGCCCGGCCCATTTAGAATTGCCGCGTGCGTTTGTCCTGCCTGCGCCAGCGGCAAGGCGTTACCTGAGTGCTTCGCCTCAAGAATCGTCAGGCCGGTCGTCAGCGGAACGACTACCGGTCCTTTCTCCAAAACCGCGCCGTCGATATCGACGACGCCGATGAGCGATTGATCTTCCACTCGCAGCTTGAAAGCGGTGCGCGACAAAACGAACGGCAGCGGGACTGCTTCGTCGGTCTTTGGCTTGTGCGAAGCCAGTTCTGTCAGGCGATTGTACTCAGCCAGGGAGAGCGTGACTGTGCCGGTTGAACCAGGCGCAGGAAGCGTCGCGGTAGACCGCGAGTTTCGCTGGCCATAAGCGACGGTCGCTAACATCAGCATTAGAATGATTGTTCTTTTCATCGTTCGCCTCTCTTTCTGTCACGTTGAAAATCAAGTTCGACAACCGGTGTCTGGCTTTCACTGGTCAATTCAGATTTTAAAAAGATGGAAGGACCAAAGTGCGGGAAAGCAACGCGCAGTGGCAGGTTGCGCGCCGGCGTCGCCGCGCGTTTCGTGTCGTGTAGTTTTGAGACGAGCTGCCTGGCTGAGTCAGCGATCGCATCGGTTTGAACTGAGCTTTCAGCCACGGTTAGCGAGGCGGCGGGCGCGCCACTTGTCAGCGCGTTGGATTCCGGAGCTTCGTAAGGTACGACGCGGAACGTACCGGACATTCCTGGTGGAGCCGTCAAACGAAAAAGCGGCGGGTGATGCAACAACAAATGGGATTTCGAGATGGGCAGGTCAACTGTGAGCAGCGTTAGTTGAAACCGGCCTTTGTCATTCCATGCTTGAGTATGATCCAGATATGAAACTTCGACGACAAACGCCGGCGCCTCGTCTCCTGATTTCGTCTTCTCGAGTGGCAACAGCAGCGAACCATCAGGCGCGCGGCCCGGCCTGATCGGCCGGCCGGCTACCGAGGCACTCCACAGCGTCGCCGTCGGAGGTAGGTTGAGCTTGAGGAAATTTCGCTGATTGTTACGCACTGCAAAGCGAGATTGCACCAGCATCTTTCCGTCAGCCGTAATGAGTGCGTTATAGTCGGCTTCTTCAACGTTGGCAGTCAGGACGGCCTGCGGCGTGTAGCGAGCAATATTCAGCGAGAGTGATCGTTGCGAGCTTCCCTCCGCAGGCTGAAGCCGAAAGGCGATCAATGACGGCGATTGACGGCCCGCAATAAGTTGGCCTAACTCTGCCGCTTCGGCTTCTTCCATGCCGCTGGCTCTTCGATCTTTTATTTCGCCCGCGCCTAATACTTCGACCGCAACCCCGCCTGTCTCACGTTCAGCGGCGGGCAGTCGCAGCAAAGGGACGTCAAGATTTCCCGTTTTGGGAAGACGTAACTCGCCGATCACGATAAACCGCGCATTGGTTTGGATCGGGTCGATGAAACTCACCGTCAGCTCGCGAGCCGACGCGTCCCAATCTGCAATCATTGCCCCAGAAACCTGATTGACAGTGAATTGCTCCGGCAGTTGCACATGGATTTCCTGGGCCAGCCCTTGCAAGACTTCGAATTGAACTTCCGCATTTACCTGGGTCGAGTCTTCGCCGAGCCCTACCAGTTCAGTGACCGCACCGCGGAGCCTCAGCGGTTGGGCGGCTTTCTGATCGTCTACTTTGCGTCGCCACGCAAATGTCAGTGGTTCATTTCCGCGGCCGTTCGCAACCCAACGACTGCCGGACGTCGATTCAGAATGTTCCAACAGCAGGCCGCCGGTGATGTGCACATCAACGCCCTGCCGCGTCAATTCGATCGCCGCATGCGAGATCGCCGAGTTACTCACCGGAAGTTGAAGGATGTCTGTACCCGCAACAGTTGAGACCGGCGCGTCGATTTTCAGACTCAACACCGAGCGACCGGTCTTCGACAGTAATAGCTCGCTCGCGCCCGGTCCTTTGCCCGGCGTTTGGGTGACGAGCGTTACCTGCTTGCCGTCGAGCCTCGCTTCGCGAATCATCAAGCCCTGAGGCAGCGCCAGACGGACCCAACCTTCCTTGATTGCATCGACGGTCAGGCGCGCCTCGCCCGAGGCCAGGTCGCCATCAACTTTCAACGCGTAATCGATGCGGCTTAAGGTGGCTTCAACTGGCGGCGCGGCAGGCTCTGTCTCAGGAGGCGATCCCGCCTGCCGCAGCGCAACGTACTCAGCAACAGGCAGCACTACCCAACCTTCCGGAATCGGTGTCGTACTTTGAGCCAGTGCTGTAGAGACAGAAAAAGCGAAAACGAGGATCGCGAGCATCGTCGATATTGCCTGAGCTGCCGAAAAGGTAAGTGTTGTTGCGCGGTCATTCGGTCGTCTTCCGCGTAATGGGAATTTATCGAGTAGTTTCATGGTGCTTCTCCTACAGGAAAGTTCGTGCTTTTGGTTTAGAACGCAATTGAATCGGCGGCTTGCACTCCCTCTTTTCAAGAGCCCGAGCACACTTACAGGTGACACGGCTACCGCGAGAGTGCGCCGCTCGCTCTATTGCTCACTTTGATTTCTGACCGAGACCGGCGATCGGCCTGTTGTTTGTAAAAGCTGGTTAGACCATGCGGGGGAGCCTGCGCGAGAATTCGCCAGGTCAGCGTTATGATGCGCAGAGTTTGCGCTCAGGTAGCCTCAGAGCTTTGGAGTTGTCAGTAAGCAGGCCGGAATATCTTGGGAAACTGATTCGCTTTGAAGGAGGTCAACCCTGGTTTATATTGACTAGCTGTGTTGCTCCTTTACCTTCAGAATCCGGAAGCCATCGCCTCGCGGGCGTGGTATTACCTGAATCACAAAATCACGGTCGGCAGCATCGAGGTCTCAGTCACCTCGCTGCTTGAGGCCCTGTTAATTTTTGCGCTGGCGTTGATTCTGTCGCGCACCCTCAGCCGGCTGCTGGAACGGCGCATCGCCAAACGCGCTTATCTGGATCCGGGTCTTCGCTACACGCTCGGGCGCCTGACGCAATACCTCATTGTTGGGCTCGGGACTCTGCTGGCGCTGAAAACAGGTCTCAGTCTAGATCTGACTTCAATTGCCGTTATCTTCACTGCGCTGTCGGTCGGCATCGGCTTTGGGTTGCAATACATTGCTGCCGACATAGCTTCCGGTTTCATCTTATTGTTTGAACGCCCGATCCGCGTCGGCGATCGTATCACCATCGGAAAGGAAGAAGGTGACGTCCAGAGCATCAATTTGCGCACTACGGTGATGACCACAAACGACCGCGTCTCGGTCATCGTGCCCAATTCCAAACTTGTCCGGGATCATTTGATTAACTGGTCTTACGGCGATCCGCGCGCGCGAATTTCGATTCCCGTAGGCGTGGCGTATGGTTCGGATGTTGACCTGGTAACCAGGACCCTCTTGCAAGCGGCGGACGGAGTAGACAACGTCTTGAGCGACCCGCCGCCAAAGGTCCAATTTTTGAAATTCGCAGATTGGTCGCTCGACTTTCGTTTATTGATCTGGACAAACCGGCCCCGCCTGCACACCCAAATCCGGAGCGACATCAACTTTCGGATTGAAAAGCTTTTCCATGAAGCAGGAATCGAGATTCCATTTCCGCAGCATGAATTGCGGCTGCGCAACGGCTCGTTTCACCTCGATTCCGCGGATAACTTGCTATCAGCGAACCCTGGCGACGAGCAATCGGAAGCCTGACTGAATTTGCGATTTTAGATTTGCGATTTTTGATCGGGCTTTACGTTAAATCGCAAATCAAAAATCCAAAATCCAAAATCCGCTTTGCTCATTGCAATCATCTGCGGCGCGCGCTAGGCTACCCTCTCTGAGTGAGGACTCATTCACTATGACCCGAAGCTCCGCGCCGACGCGCGGTTCATCACGAAATGTTCTGCCTGGCAAGCGCGAAGCGATTTTGCGGGCTGCCATACGCGTCTTTGCGCGTAACGGCTATTTCAACTCGAAAGTCGCCGACATCGCGAGCGCGGCCGAGGTTGCTGATGGCACGGTCTATCTTTACTTCAAGAGCAAGGAAGAAATTCTCCATTCCATCTTCGACGCCTCGATGGACAAGGCCATCGCCGAAGCTCACAGACTCTTAGAAGACGTAACCGATCCGCGCGAGAAGTTGCGACGGGTAGCGACCATGCATCTGGAACGGCTGGGTGCGGATCGCGATCTCGCGGTCGTCTTCCAGGTTGAGTTACGAGGATCGACAAAGTTCATGGAAGAGTTTTCGGCGGCTGGCTTCGCCGAATACCTGTCTTTGATTCGCACGACGTTAGAAGAGGGACAGCGCGCCGGAGTGTTTCGCAAAGACTTGAACGCTAAGGTCATGGCGAAAATCCTTTTTGGTGCACTGGACGAAATGGCAACGAATTGGATTATTTCAAAACGGCGCTATCAACTCGAGCCCATGGCCGGTTTGGTAATGGATGTTTTTCTAAACGGAGTCGGCGCGAAGTGAGCAGTGTTGTTAACATCACAGCAGTGGAACCGCAGGCCGCGAACGCGCGTGCGCCGAGTAAAACCGATGAACCGATAACGCTCGTTGAAATATATGAGCGCGTTGCTCGCGTTCATCCGAAATCCAATACTCTGAATTTCAAAAAGGACGGCGCCTGGCATTCGATTTCTGCGCCGGAAATGGTTGACCACGCCCGCCGGATCGCATTGGGCTTGTATGCGCTGGGAATTCGCAAAGGTGATCACGTGGCGTTACTCTCCGACAGTCGCGTCGAATGGGTGCTCGCCGATCAGGGTTGTATTTTCGCCGGAGCAATCACGGTTCCCATCTATCCAACGCTCACGCCGGCACAGGTGCAATACATTCTGAGTGACTCCGGTGCTCGCCTTTTGTTTGTGTCCTCCGGCTCGAAATACCAACAGATTGAACATGAGGTGAGCGCCTCCCCGGCGATCGAACACGTCGTGTTTTTCGATTTCGAAGAATTGAAGCAGGCAAATTGCTTGAGCTTGACCGAGCTCGAAGAGCGGGGACGCAAACTCGGAGATGAGAGACGAGAACTTTCGGATGAGCTGGCCGCCGCCATCACCCCGGATGATTTGGCCACGATAATTTATACGTCCGGAACCACCGGCGAACCTAAGGGCGTGATGCTGACGCATGCGAACATGGTTTCGAACGTAATTGACTCACCGGCTGATCTCGATTTTGGAGAGAGCGATTCAGCGCTTTCGGTCCTGCCGCTGTCTCATATCCTGGAACGGCAGGCGATGAACAATTACCTGCATTACGGCATGAGTGTTTATTTTGAGGAATCGCTCGACACCATCGGCCGGGATATTCGTGAAGTGAGACCAACAGTGCTGGTTGGCGTCCCGCGTCTTTACGAAAAGGTTTATGAGCGCGCCAAAGATCGCGCTACTGCCAAAGGAAGATTGAGCCGGGCGCTGTTTTCGTGGGCCATCGACACAGGTACCGAGTGGGCCCGGCGTTCGTTCAATCGGCGCAAAGTCTCGTCCTGGCTGCAGCTGAAACACCGGGTTGCTGATCGCCTGGTGTTCAAAAAATGGCGCGAGGCAATGGGCGGACGCATCCGCCTGCTCGTTTCCGGCGGCGCGCATCTGTCGAAAGAGATTGCCTATATCTATCTCGGCGCAGGCTTGCGCATTTTGCAGGGTTATGGCCTGACAGAGACTTCACCAACGATCACGGCGGGACGATTGCACGAAGATCGGGTGGGAACCGCCGGCAAGCCCATCCGCAATGTCGAAGTACGGATCGCGCGGGACGGAGAAATTGAAACCCGTGGACCGCACGTCATGCGCGGCTACTGGAACAAGCCGGAAGAGACTCGCGCAGTGTTCACCGAAGACGGTTGGTTCAAGACAGGGGACATCGGATCGATTGATGCCGACGGGTTCCTGACGATCACCGATCGCAAGAAAGAATTGTTCAAGACATCAGGCGGCAAATATATCGCGCCGCAACCAATCGAACAGTTGATTAAGAGCTCGCGCTTTGTGAGTCAGGTGGTTTTGATCGGCAATGAGCGCAAGTTTCCTGCCGCGTTGATTGTGCCGGATTGGGAGCGAATTGAATCCTATCTAAAGCTGAAGGGAATCAAAAGCGAAACGCGGGCCGAGCTTTGTCACCATCCACGCATAATCGATTTGTTTGAACGCCAGATTGCCGCGCGCACAAACAACCTGGCGCAATACGAGAAGGTAAAGCGCATCGCTTTGCTGGATCACGAACTGACGGTCGAGGGAGGCGAATTGACACCGACTTTGAAAGTAAAGCGCCGAGTAGTAGACGAAAAATACCGGGATGTGATCGACCGAATGTATCTCGAGGCCGAGAGTGCAGGTCTGAAAAGCTCTCAACTCAATCAGAGTTAGATAGAAAATCTCCCAGGTTCATGGAAATCTCTCAGCCTAGAAAAACCTCTCCAGTCAGGAAGAGGGGGCCTGCGCTAAAGCCAAAACCAGAAAGCGGGGGTAAACCCCCCTTCCCGACCTTGAGATAATTCCGCTTGAATCGATCTTTTTGAAGTTAAATTATTTCCGAGGAAATGACGGTCTTCACCGAGCAGTCTTTTCTTCCGGAGGTATTATCTCAAACGCTCTCATTACGAGATCTGCGGCTTCCCTGGCCGCCTGTTTCAATGCATATTCCGAGTAGATCGGATTGTTGCGCGAAGAGTTTGGCGCCGACATGCCGCCGCCGCTCATCCGATAGATGCCTTGATGGGTTCGGCCTTCCGCTTTCGGCTTTCCATCGCCTGGCTCGAAGATCGTGTAGCGCAGGTAGAGTTCGTCAGGCCCTTTCTTCGGTTGCCTGGCCCCCACCGGAATATCGCTGACGACCTGTAACCAGACCACGTAAATTTCTTTTTCGGCTTTCGCTCGACGAATCGCCTCTGCCCGGCTCAGGCCGCGGGCTGATGAGCTCACACTGATTTCCGCGACATCACGCAGGCGATCAATGCAGTTGTCCAGCGCACTGTCGGCAAGGTAATACGGAATGTTGGAAAATTGATCACGATCTTCGACACTCACCAGCAGAGAAACTTTTCGCTGCGGCGGCTTCTCTGTTTTATCAGCGGACTTTGCCGAACGGCGACCGGACTGAGCCTGGGCAACGACTACGAACGTCACGGCGATCGCGAGAAACAATACTGCCGCGCGACAGCTATGACGGCGCCAATGATCAAAACCAATGTTCATGGGTTGATTGTGATTTTACCATGGAACATAAGGTTGCTCGGGCGTCTTTGGGTCCGGCAATCAGATTTTTCCAGGGCGCGCCTACCTTACGTTCCGCAGATGAAATGAATTAGACTGACAAACCGCCGGCAAGAAAATGGAAAGTCACAAGCCAAGCTTTCTGGTCATTACTGACGTGCGTGATCAGGGCCGCGATACCAGGTCATTTGATCTCATGCCTGAGGATGAAAATGGCGGGCCCGGCGTCGATTTCATTCCCGGCCAGGTCGGGATCCTGCGCGTGGATGACCAGGAGCCGGCTTACTTCGCTTTCGCCAGCGCGCCGGAAGACCGAGAAGTTGAGATTCTCGTCAAACGCAGTATCGGCGCCAGTGTTGAACTATTTGATATGAAGCCGGGTGGCCGGGTTGAATTACTCGGCGTCGCGGGCCACGGTTTCGATTTGGACGAACAGCAGGGACGTGATCTGGTTTTTGTGGCGATGGGTACGGGTGTCGCGCCATTGCGTTCCGCACTGCGACATGTGCTCCAGCGCAAGAACGATTTTGGCCGGCTCGTGGTGCTTTACGGCGCACGTACGCCTGACGATTTCTGTTATCGCGATGAAACTGAAAAGTGGGAAGAAGCGGGAGTTGAATTGCGCCAGGTGATTTCAAGACCCGATGGACACGACTGGTCCGGGCCAACGGGTTATGTTCAATCATTGCTGGATCATGTGCTGCCGGACTTAAAATCGCCGGTGGCTTTGATTTGCGGCTCGCGCGAGATGATCGAGCAGACACGTGTGCGGCTGCAGCATATGGGCTTTCCACCCGACTCGATCCTTACCAATTATTAGCGTCTGTCGAAGCGGCAGGGGACTTTGATTGCAATTGACCGCGGATCAAAGCTGTAATACTCTTGCGCTCCCACCACGAAGTTTTTCGACGTAGTTTTCGTCAACCGATTCCAGGGAGATATAAAGATGCAGCGTCCGTTCCCACGTTATTTGGGCACGTCGCTCAAGATGGTAGTTGCCGTCGTGGCAACTGCATGGGTCGTTCCCTGCACCACGAAGAGCGACCGAGCTACTGCGAGCCCTGGGCCGGGCGCGCACCGATCTCATTGCCTCTCAAAATCAGACCGACAAAGGTCAACTCGTGCCGGGGCAGACGGTCAAGAGCGAGCTGAAACGCGGAGAAAGCCATACATATAATATTGCGCTCAAGCTGGGGAGTACATAAGGGTGGCGGTAGATCAGCGGCAAAGACTTGATTTCAAAGTGGAGGCCCTTAATCCCGCCGGGGAGGTGATCGCCGATACCACCTGGGAGGCACGGGACCCGGTGAATCAATTTGGGCGGGGACTGAAGTGACCTGAAACTACGAGATCAAAATAAGTGCGCCCACGACCAAAGGATCATATGGGCCTTACGCGGTACAACTGGAAAAAGTTGCCGACTTAAGGACCGCGCCGGCGTCAGATCAAATTTATGTGAGATTCCGTCCCAAATGCTCGCACCGCTTAAGGCCGGAGTTAACAGGAGACAGGCAATCCGAGCGCTCGGAGTAACCGCGCTCATAGCCATGCCTTTAGTCACTTCAATGGTAGCACCTACGCCCGCGCAGGCCGTATCGTGTCTCAGGCCCGGCTCGGCGTGTACCACCAGCGCTCAATGCTGTAACGGGAGCTGTACCAGCGGAACCTGCAACTGAACTGGAGCTGAATTCCCAGGGAGTCATTTTCAATCACTCTGCTCAAGCAGGGTGGTTGATTATTCGGGTAGTAATTTCCGGCGCCCGGCGGAACAACGCTGCAAGCTGATAGGGAAAACGTGGCCGATTATCAAATGCTCCATTCATTTCAACTGTGGCGCGAATCGGATCGCAGCGAAAATAAATGTCTTCCAGCAGCCGCATTGGTTTCCATTTATTCGACCACAGCGAAGGCAAAGCCGTATTGCGATAGTCGGAATTAAACCAACGGCCCCATCGACGCAGCACGGCGCGCAGCAGCCAACCAGGCACGTTCGCCGCCGGTTCGTTGACCGGCGTATCATCCACGCGCGCCCCCAATAAACGATGTGCCAGTCCGAGGACGCATACTAACCAGTCCGCTCGCTTTGAATCATTCCCAAAGAACAGTTGCCAGTCAAAGTTTGCCGCCCTCGTCTCCAGGGCCAGAGCAATGTCGCAAAGCCAAAGCGGCCGCCAGGCTCCATGTCGCAGCAGGTGCAGGCAAAGAATGCGAAGATGATCTTCCGGACAAGGAAGCCGCGCTGAACTTTCCGCGACTGGAACCAGGATTGATCGGTCAAACAGTTCGGCCTCGGTCGCGTAATCAAGCGGCCCGGTTCCTTCATGAAGATCGATCCAGATTTCGCTCGTCAGACTTTGCTGCAAGAGTTCCAGTGCGGTTCGGTAGTCTTGAGCGCGAACGCATAGATCGAGATCGCCGTAGTGCCGCAGACCCGGGTCGGGATAAAGACGAGCAATGGCCCAGCCCTTAACTATCAGCGCCTCCAGCCTGGCGCTGTTCAGGGCGCGAAAAACCTGCGCGACATCATCTTCATGCACTGCAGCCTCGAGGGTTTGTTGTTTATATGCCTCGAAAAATTCTTCGTAAAACTGCGATTGGCCGGTGCGATTAAGGCGCCACCAAACCAGAGCTGCTGCTCCTGATTTGAGCAAGATGGGCGAGATTTCTTCCAATTCAACTGGCGTGAGCTGGATCGGACTCGGCTCTGCTCGCCAGCAGCTTTCAAGGGCCCTGGCCACGAGCATGCCGTGACGAGCGGTGAATGTTTTCTGAGTCATTTGGGCCGGTTCACCGGCGAGAAGTTCACCTTAATCCGTCAGCAAAAGTCGCCGGCCGATTCTATTGTGCTTGCATGGCGCGCCGCCAGTTGGCCACAGGCAGCAAGGATATCCCGGCCCCTTGGCCGCCGCACAAAAGCGTCTACCGCCTTCGATCGCAAAATCTCCTGGAATGCCGCGACGCGTTCAGCCGACGAAGGTTGATATGGCAGCGGCGCGGCGGGATTGTGCGGAATCAGATTAACTTTGGCGCGCAGTCGATGGCGATTCAGGAGATTGGCCAGCTGCCGCGCCTGTTCGTCTGAGTCGTTGACCCCATCGAGCATTACATATTCAAACGTAAACCGCTCACCAGGTCGCAAAGATTTTTCGAACTCCTTGCACGCAGAAAGTAATTCATCGATTGGCCACTTCCTGTTTATCGGCATTAGCTCGTCGCGCAACTCATCGGTAGGCGCCGCCAGCGAAATGGCAAGGTGTGGCCGCGCCGCGATCGCCGCGAGCTGGCGAATGCGCGGCACCACACCCGCGGTCGAGACGGTGATTCGGCCTGGAAGAATGTGCAGCCCGCCCGGCTCGGCTATGATCCCGATCGCTTTCAGCAAGGCATCAAAATTCAGAAAGGGCTCGCCGGCGCCCATGCCGACCAGATTTGTTCCCCGGGGCGTCTTAAATCCAACGCCGTAGGCGTCATTCAAGGCGGCAATGATCTGTTCGACAATTTCTCCAGAGGTCAAATTACGAAGCAAGCCAAGCTGCGCCGTCAGACAAAAGGTGCACTGCAATGGGCAACCGGACTGCGAAGAAAAACAGATTGTGTCGCGGCGCTCTTCGGGAATGAAAACTGTCTCTACCGGAAAGTTGTCGTGGGTCTTGAAAAGATAACGCCGGGTGCCATCGTCTGAGAGATATCTGGACTCAAGCGCGAGGGTGGAAACTACGGCCTGCTCGCCGAGTTTCGTTCGCAATTCATTCGGCAGGTCCGTCATCTCGGCAAAAGAACGTAACCGCCGTTGATGGATGCCCGCGAAAATCTGGCGCGCCCGGTAAGCGGGTTCGCCGGCTGACTGCACAAACTCAGTGAGTTCTGCGAGCGTTAGTCCTGCCAGATGTAAGCCCTGCATTTCTGATTGAAATTCTAACATCGACCGACATCGGGCGCTTAATATCAGATTTCCCGGGATCGAATCGCGAAAGATTTACCGGCGTGAATAGTTGGACTAGACTTGGAAGCTAAACGGTGTCCACGATCGCCAATGTCGAACGAAAGATTCGCCGCGTTGAAGGATTCGATGTGCGCGTGCTGCACTTGCGGGGCGCGGATGTGCGCGGAGATCGGATGGGTCTGCCGCAGTATTCGTTTCGTCACGCCGCCGACAACGACTACACGGTTGAGCGTTGGAAAGAAACGCGATTCCGTTCGTCATTTCCCGGATTTGAAGTCGATGTGTTGGATGGGCGCGGGCGGTCAATGCAGGGCAATACGAAGCTGAGCACCGTGAGGGCGAGTTATTGAGGCTGAGATCGAAAGCCGCAGGCAAAAATGCTTTCAAGCCGCCAGCAAGATGCGGGCGCCCTTTTACGCGATGCGGACGCTCCTCTATTTCTAAGGAACGATCGTAAACTTCTGCGACTGCACTAATGATTGCCCGCTGACGCGATCTTTGACTCGAACTTCAATTGAATATTCGCCCGGCGCCAGCGCCCGCGAATCAACTAACCGGGCCAAAGTTAGTCGCTGGCCTGAGTCGGTGTTACCGCGCCAGTCTTCCATCTGTTTGCCAATCTCTTTGCCGTCTTTCAGCAAAGCATATTCGACATCCACTGATGGTTTTAGCGTCGTTTGATCGATGCCCGCGTTGTAAATCTGCATGTACACGCCAATCGGCGATCCCCGGTGGAAGCTGCCGGAGACGTTCGGGATGACCTTCACATTCCCGATGGTGAACATGCCCACGGCCGGTTGATCGCCCAGGCCTTCCAATTTTACCGCCAGGACGAGTGTTGAGGTCGAAAGTTTCGTGGCATCGTATTTCGGTACCTCAAAGCCAACGTGCCGCACGCCCGTAGCGCCGGACGCCACGTCGCGAACGATCACATCGACCCGATATCGTCCGGGCAGCAATGCGACGGCCTTCTGGTAAGCGGATTTGCGTTCTTTCGCGTTGCTTAGCTCCTCAGGAGTCGCGCGCGTAATCACCGGATCTTCGAAAACTCCGGCACGCCGTCCCGAAACATGAGTGATCTTGCCGAAAATATTCAGCTGCGCCTGTTGCAACCCACCGCTGTCCTGAAAGACCAGATTTTGATTGTCAGTCTGGATCGTGAATGCGGTTACCACGCGCTCATCCGATTGCCGGAAGAAGTCTACCCGCACGTCAAAGTTGAGTGGATTGTCTTCAACGACCGGCGTGTTCACCGCTGACGCCAGGTCATTGAACCTGATCTGCGGCGGGCGACTCAAATCGGCGATCAGCTGTAAACGTGAAAAGGGACTGTCCTGCTCGCGTTGAGAATTCGGATTCCCGAACCCGCCAAGGTTCGCAATCCGGTCACCTTTGTTTGCCAGACCGAGTTCTTCAGCCAGAGTCAGGCCGGCGCCGGGAATGTTGAGCATCGCGTCCTTCTCATCAGGGTTTCGGGCAATGCGATATTCACCGCTCCCGGTCGGGTCCACGAACTCGATTTCTATTCCTGAGCCGATCCCCGGAAGATAACGATAGAACCACCTCTCGAAGGGATAGGTCGTAGTTTGACCGCCACCTTCATAGGACTCGCGCTCATACGGCCCCCCCGCCGGATGGGACTCTTTTTCGTCCGGTTTTCCATACATGATGTAAATGCGGCCGCGATCGGTTTTCCAACCGGGAATTCCCGAGGCAAAGTGTTCGTTCGCGTAGGCGATGCGTTCATAGTACTCCTCGCGATATTCATTCTCATCGGTGTCGGGATCGGGATCGCGCCGCCGCCAGAACTCTTCGATGAAACGTTCGCGCTCGTCATCGGTCTCCAGCTTCTTGAAAGCTTTTCGCTCCTCGTCCGTAATGATGTAAGCGACATCTTTCTCCAGCCAGTCTTTGTAGACTCTTTTGAGTTCGGGCTTAACATTGCGCTCTCGTTCGCGAGGATCGGGATTCTGATTGTCGTTCTTTTTCTTTTGGGCCAGCGATGGCGTAACCAGGAAAGCCAAAGCGAGCAGAACAACACTCAGGCGTGACAAACTCTTGGATGACATTAATTATTCCTCCGGAAAACTGAAGAGCACGGGTGGCGAAGCCTTGAACGCTACAAACCAATGCTTCCGATAAAAACCAAGCCAAAAAATTGGGCCGCTGTTCCCGCGTTTAATGGCGTTTCCCAATCAGGGACCTTACCAGGAGACAATGAATTCTAAGTTTGCCCCGGAACAGAGTCAAGATGCAGAAAAAACTTGAGTTAGTTGCCTCGATCCAAGCGATCAGCGCTCACAAAACCGGACTATCAAAGCCAGGATCGCGAATAACAGACCCCAGCGGCCTTCGGATGGCGATCTTCATGCCGCTCGGCGCTGGCGGCCGAAAATCCACGCCACCAGAATTGAGACCGCGTACAAGATAAACATCGGCGCCGCGAACAGCAGCATGTTGGGAACGTCATTGGTCGGCGACAAAACAGCCGCGGCGATTAGGATTACAATTATGGCGGTGCGCCAAACGCGTAGCATCCAGCCCGCGGTAACCAGGCCGATGCGCGACAGCACGTAAGTTATGGCCGGCATTTGAAAAACAACGCCCATCCCGAGCATCAATAGAATGATAAAATCGAAGTAATCGTCGGCCTTCAAGAGCAGGCGAAAATCCTGGCCCAGACCAAGCAGATACTTTGCCGCCGGCGGAAAAATGAATCTGTAAGCGGTCGTGGCTCCGGCAATAAATCCAATCGTCGAGAATCCAATGAATGGTGTCACGTACCGGCGCTCATGAGGATACAGGCCCGGGGAAACGAAGGCCCAGATTTGCCAGAGCAGAAACGGTACCGACAAAGCCAGCGCGGCGTAGAGCGATACTTTGACATAGAGAGCGAACGGCTCCAGCGCAGTCGTGACCACCATTTTGTCAGGCAAGACGTCAACGTGGGCATTTATGTCGAACGGCAGCCGGACATCTTTTGGAATCACTTCGTTGCCGGCTGAGAGCGGCTCGTCTGTGAACAGACCCACGTTTCCCTCACTGTCTTTATCAAGGCGAGCTATCACTGAAGCGCCGGCAGGGATGACCGCGGGACCCAAACTCTTCGTCTCAGGAAAAACGAAACGGATTCGATCATTGAGCTTGAGCGAGTTAAGCGCCACTGCAGACGTTGGTCCGTTCAGCCCCTTGATGCCCACTCGCTGAACTTGTGCTTCGGCGAGCGCGTGCTGGACCGGTCGCGCCAGAAAGTTATAGATCCGATCAGAAACGAACCAGCAACCCATCGCCGCGAGCAAGACAAAAACCATCGAGCGAATGAGGCGGGTGCGCAGCTCGTCGAGATGTTCAAGAAACGACATCTGGCCGCCGAGGTCTTCCTCGCCGGCGCGCGTCTTTTCACTCTCTCGAATTAACCTCAGGCTGGGCATCGGGTGTCTAATTTGGCAGGAACGACTTCAAGAATTCGATTACAACCAATCACGTTTGGTTAGAACTTGATCGGCCGGCTTCGATTCGCTGGATTCTGAATTTGTTGAATGCGGCTGCACCAGAGATGGATCGATCGCGGTCACTGAAGGCGCAATCGCGGACGACGTTGAATCCAGGGATTGTGAATCGCGCGCCGCTGCCTCGCGGGCAATTCTGATCCGTTCCGTCGCTTTGTCGAGAAGTGAATTTTCGTCTCCGGATTCGACGCCTTTTTCCAAATTTTCGATATTTACTTCGCGCTCCCAGGTCCGTTTGAAGTCTTCTGAAGCGCGACGGAACTCCGAAAGGCTTTTTCCGAGTTGGCGGCTAAGCTGGGGCAGGCGACGCGGCCCAAAGAAAATGAGCGCGGCGCCGAGAATAACTAGTAACTCGCTGCCTCCGACCGAATCCAGGATAAAAAGAAACATAAGTGTTCTACCGGCCGAGCGTAGTTTGTCCGATATTCATCGCTTTGCCTGGGCTAGATTGTAACGCGGACACCTTCGCGAGCACCAACTGCAATCGAAACTGCGTCCGCCTCGCCGGCCGTTTGACACGATCTTTCCCGTCGAGCAATCTCTTTCAAAGATGCCGCCAAAATTGGGAAACCTGCCACCGAATTCGCTCGAGCAGCTCGGTCGCACCGCGGATGCCGTTGCGGCAACTACCAAAAAGCTCGAGAAAGCCTCGCTGTTGGGCGCGTACTTTCAGGAACTTTCAGACGACGATTTGGCGCGCGCTGCACGATATTTTGCCGGACATCAGTTCGCCATGCGCGATGCACGCACGACCAACGTTGGCGGCAGCATTCTCAGCGAGGCGTTGGTGGCGGCCACCGCGCTCCCCAGCGAGGGACTGGGTGCGCGGTACGCGCGCTGGGGAGACGCCGGTGACGTGGCGTTTGAAATGTTCCTCGAGGCAAGACCTCGGAACCAACCGGCACTCACTCTCGGTGAAACCGAAAGTTTGCTGGCGCGTTTGAGTTCGACCCGCGGAAAGAAAGCAAAAACTGAATTGCTGACGGCAGTTTTGTCGCGGGCTACCGCGCTCGAAGCTAAGTATCTCGTAAAGTTGCTGGTTGGAGATCTGCGGATAGGCCTGCGCGAAGGATTGGTTGAAGACGCAATCGCGCGCGCGTTCAAGCAGCCGCTCGCTGAAGTGTCGATGGCAAACATGCTAACGGGTGACATTGGCGAGGCTGCCGCACGAGCCCGCGCCGGCGCGTTGCGCGAGGTCAGCATGCGGCTCTTTCATCCATTGAAGTTCATGCTGGCGACGCCGGCATCGGATCTTGCCGACATCACGAGAACGATGCCCGATGAATTTTTTGTCGAAGACAAGTTTGATGGCATCCGGGCGCAGGCGCATGTTCAAAATGGGCGAGTCGCAATGTATTCTCGCACGCTCGATGAGATCTCGATGCGGTTTCCTGAATTGCATGACCCGCTCCGCTCTCTGGCGACGGACGCGATCATCGATGGCGAAATTATCACGGCGCGCGGTGAAGAGATTTTGCCCTTCAGCGATCTGCAAAAACGGCTCGGGCGCAAGCACGTTAGCGCAGAGCTATTAGCAAGCGCTCCCGTAGTTTTCGTGGCCTGGGATCTTTTGTACGCGACCGGTCGAGTTCTGATTAACGAGCCACTGCAAGCCCGCCGCGCACAGCTTGAAGCAGTAATCAGCGCGCGCGTTCCTTTCGGAATAGTGCGGTTGTCTCTGGCAAAGAAGTTCTCCGACGTGGCCGCGCTTGATGATGAATTCGATGCGGCGCGGGCGCGCGGCAACGAAGGATTGATGATCAAGGACCCGGCCTCTTTCTACAAACCGGGCCGGCGTGGCCGCGAATGGCTGAAACTTAAGAAGGCACTGGCAACACTCGATGTCGTCGTTACCACCGTTGAGCTCGGTCATGGGAAACGGCGCAGCGTGCTTTCGGATTACACCTTCGCAGTCCGGCGTTCCGAAACCGAGGACGAGCTGCTCAACATCGGCAAGGCCTATTCCGGTTTGACTGACGCGGAAATCGCCGAGATGACCGAATGGTTTCGCGCGCACACAATTCAGGAGTTTGCTCACGGACGCGTGCGCGTGGTCGAGCCGAAAATCGTGATCGAAGTGGCATTCGATCGCGTCCAACCTTCAAACCGTCACAAGAGCGGCTATGCGCTACGCTTTCCCCGTATCGTGCGTTTGCGTCCGGACAAGAGCGTTGATGAGATTGATACGCTCGAGAGCGTGCGCAACCTGGCTGAAAGAAGTTGAATCCCAGCTGCATGAGCGGGGGTAAACCACCCTTCCTGACCTTGAGACTTTCCTGGTGGTCCCAAACAGCTCCGCCTTGAAAGGCTTTCCAGCAGGATGTAGAGGTCAACTCAATAACCTCAGGGTCAGGAAGGTGGGCTTACCACCGCAGTCTCTCCTCTTACTGCTTACTGCTCACTCCTTCCGCCACCCTCCCTCACGGTCGGGTTTCTGCCGCTTACGGGCGGAGGCGCGGACGTCCTGATTTTGTGCGAAGCATCCGATCACTTATTATCTGCACTCTAAGCCGAGGACGAGTTAGCGTACTGCGGAGAACGTGTCCCTGTTTCTCAACGTCAAACTACTTATGAATCAAAAAACGATTATCACTGCCACTCTGTTTTCACTTTTCGTCGCTTTCGCAGCGCCTGCTCAATCGACCCGTCGCGGTCCGGCGCAAAGACCAGGTCCGAAACCGACGCCGGCGGCAACTACAAAACCGATTGACCCACCGGCACCGCCATCGCCCGCGCCCAGCGCGCTGTTGGCGGTCGTTAACGACACACAGATAACCGCCGCGGACATCGAGTCGCAAATCAACACCGTGATCCTCAACGACTCGGATCCTTATCTGCGCGCCTTCTACGCCGATCGCGAAAAGGAGATTAAGGAAGCCCGACAGCGCGCCGTTGACGCTCGCATAAATTCAATGCTCATCGCGTCCGAGGCAAAGAAACGCGGCCTGGCGACTGACGAATATGTGGCTCGCGAGATTGACAGCAAGATCGCGCCCCCGTCAGAAGCGGAGATTGTCGCGACTTACAACTCGAATCGGGCGCAAATGGGTAACACTGATTTGGAAAAGGTCCGGCCAGACATCATAAAGTTTCTGCGTGGGCAAAAGCGGCAGGAGCTTTATCCGGCAATGATCAATCGGCTGAAAATGACAAATACAGTCGTCAAACACGCGGACGTGAATGCGCCGAATCTCGCCCCGGGGACCGTTTTGGCGGCGGTCAATGGCCAGCCCATCAGAATTGAAACAATCAACGAACGGATGAAGGCTTATGTGTATCAGCTGGAAACGCAAATCTATGACGCGCAAAAACAAGCGCTGGATCGCCGCATCAACGATCTGCTGTTAACTGCTGAAGCCAACAAGCGGAATGTCGGTTCAGAAGTGATCATGCGCACGGAGATTACCGACAAACTCAAGCCGCCTACCGAGGCTGAGATTTCCAAATTCTATGATGAGAACAAGGCACGCATCGGTGACGACTTAGCGGCCGCGCGCGTGAGCATTGTCAGCTATCTTCAGGATCAGCAGCAGCAAACTCTGGAAACGGCGCTGGCTGAGAGATTGCGCGCCGGCGCCAGAGTGAAAATATTTTTGAAGGAGCCAGTGCCGCCGGTAATGAACGTAAGCCCGGCAAACAGCCCCGCGCGCGGCGATGTTAACGCGGCGGTAATGGTCATCGAATTCACCGACTTTCAATGCTCGGCCTGCGGCGCAATGTATCCGGTGATGGAAAGCGTTTTGAAGCCGTATGGCAGTCGGGTCCGTTTTGTAGTTCGAGATTTCCCCCTGACTGTGCTGCACGCTAATGCTTTTCGCGCCGCCCAGGCGGCCGCAGCTGCGAATGCCCAGGGAAAATTCTGGGAGTACATCGATCTGCTTTTCAAGAATCAGAATTCTCTCGATGCCGACGCCTTGAAAAACTTTGCGACCCAGGTCGGGCTGGATCGGAAACGTTTCGATGCGGAATTTGAAAGCGGAAAATATGACGCCGAGATTCGCCGCGACATGGAAGATGGCGAGCTGCTGGGAATTGAAGGAACCCCGACCTTCTATATCAACGGCGTGATGCTGACCACCGCTGAATACAGCGCCGATGGTGTACGAGCTGCAATTGAGAGAGCGTTCGCGAAAGCACCGAAGCGGACGCCGTAAGGAACACGCCTGACTATTTGCCCAGATTCTTAAACGCTTCTTCGATTATCTTATCCAGGGCGAGTTTCCAGTCGTTATCCTCTTTTACGAAATAAAGTTTTTCCCACTTCTTCGTATCAGCGTCGAGAACTTCGAGCGTCGCGTTGGCGCCTTCGATCTTTTCATTCCGCGTCTCCGGAATGTTCGCAGCTTTGAAAGTCGGGTTGTCGAAACCTTCCTTCAGCGAGTCGTCAACTGATTTGTTCTGTTCCTTCGCGGCTTTCTCAAGCATGTCCAGCGAATTCTTCGACAGGGTCTTCTTGATGGCCGGCACATCCTTGTTTTTCTGCGCCTCGTAAAAAGCCTTAAAGGTTGCCGTCGGCGAAGAACCAAAACTCAGGCTCTTGCAAGCTAAAACGCCTAATACGAGCAGCGACAATGCGAGCAGCATTGTGCCGGAAGATTTTGTCTTCATGTTGTCTCCTCTAAGTCGGCCGCCACGCTTAAGGTCAAGATATTAAGGTGACGCTTTTTTGTGCGTCAGAATGTTGCAGGCATCCTCGGCGCCCGCGATGTCGATGGCGACGTTGCCTTCGTCGATGTGTCGAATGATGCCGTCTTTGTCGATCACAAATGTCGCGCGATTGCCATAACCACCGTCTTCGTTAAAGATGCCATAGTCTTTCACCACCGTGTGCTTGATATCGCTCAGCAGCGGGAAGGTGACTCCGATCTGTTTGCCAAATTCTGCATTGGCATAAGGGCTGTCAACACTGATCCCGAAAACCTGAGTGTCGGTAGCTTCGAATTTGGCGATATCAGCCTGATACGCCTTCATTTCCTTCGTTCAACCACCGGTGAACGCGAAAACGTAAAAGGCAAGCACCACATTCTTTTTGCCCTTGAAATCGCTGAGCTTGTAGCGCACACGTCTGCCCTCCGCGCCGGCGATAGTGCTCGGCAAAGTGAAGTCGGGCGCCTTATCGCCGACTCTCAAAGTCGTATGCGGCGGAGTTGGCCTTTGAGGATTTGCGGGCGCTCCCTGGGCCATCGCCATGATAGGCATCGCCAGCAACGCGAACAGTCCGACGGCTTTTTTGATCATCGATCCATCTCCTTCGGTTGGTCTCGGAAGCGTCGAGAGTTTACCTCTTACTTCGAACGGTGGCAATGAATTGACGCCCGGCAAGTGTTGTTTTAATGTTTACGCGCGGCAACCACCAGATCCGAATCCGTCGCGCGCAGGCGCGCCATTCGGAACCAATTCCACACCGGAGGTCCAATTATGTTTCGCGCACGCCTGACTCTATCGCTGCTGTTACTTACAGCTGTTGCGCTCTGTTATCAAACCGGTTTCGTCACGTCGGCGCAGCGCATGCTGGCGCCGCCGAAAACCCGCATTGATAACGTTAAGGAAAACCTTCACGGAGTCGAGATCTCCGATCCGTATCGCTGGCTTGAAGACCAGGACAGTCCCGAAACGCGCGCCTGGATCAACGAGCAGAACCAGTATTCGCAAACGGTGCTCAGCACCTTGCCCGGGCGCGATGCGATTCATAAACGGCTGGAACAGCTGCTGAAGATCGACACGATTGGAATCCCTTCGGCGCGCGGCGATCGCTACTTTTACAGCAAGCGGCTGGCGACGCAGAACCAGTCGGTCATCTACGTGCGCGCAGGTCTCAGCGGCAAAGAAGAAGTGCTGATCGATCCGAATCAGATGAGCGCGGACCAAACCACTTCTGCCGGCGTGGTGGACATTACTGAAGATGGCAAGTGGCTCGCCTACGGCATTCGCCAGGGCGGCAAAGACGAAACGACGATTCATTTTCTCGATGTCGATGCGCGCAAGGATCTGCCGGAGCAAATGACGGAAGCCCGCTATTCCGGTATTCAGATTCTGCCCAACAAGAGCGGCGTTTATTATTCGAAATCAATCTATCCTGCTGGAGAGAAGCAAACGGTCTCCCGCGTTTACTATCACGCGATAGGCACGGACCAGTCGCAGGACAAAATGATCTTCGGCGAAGGCTATGGCCCCACCGACATCATTAGTCCGGACCTTTCGCTCGATGGCCATTATCTCCTGATTTACGTTTCTCACGGAGCGAGCGGCGATAACACTGATGTCTTCATGAAAGACACCAGGAGTGACAGCGCGATTACGCCGATCGTGCAGGATTTGAAATCCACGTTTACCGGAGAGATTGTCGGTGACCATTTTTATGTGCTGACCAATTTCAAAGCACCCAACCGCCGGATCATCGATATCGATTTGCGCACCCCGGCGCAGGACAGCTGGCGCGAAATAATTCCCGAAGGCCAGTCGGTGATCAACACCTTTTCGATCGTGGGCGGCAGGATCTTCGTGAACTATCTGGAAAACGTCAGCAGCAAGGTCAAGGTTTATGGCATGACGGGAAAGTTCGTGCGCGACATTCCGTTTCCGACGATCGGCACGGCGGGAGGCATGGCGGGCCGGCCCGATCGCGATGAAGGCTTCTATAGTTTCAGCTCGTTTGCGCAGCCCTCGACGATCTATCGCTATTCCGCGGCCAGCGGAAAACAAGAAGTGTGGGCGCGCCTCAACGTGCCGGTCAATAGTGCGGAGATCGAAACAAAGCAGGTTTGGTATCCATCGAAAGACGGTACGAAGATCCCAATGTTCCTGGTTTATAAGAAAGGAATGAAGCTGGATGGAAACCGTCCCGTGTTCCTGACTGGTTATGGCGGCTTTAATCTGCGACAGACGCCGGGCTTTTCATCAACAGCAGCGCTTTGGGCCGAGCACGGCGGCGTGTTTGCTTCGCCGAACCTGCGCGGCGGCGGCGAGTTCGGCGAGAAATGGCATCTCGCCGGAATGTTTGGAAACAAGCAGAACGTCTTTGATGATTTCATCGGCGCGGCTGAGTGGCTAATCAAGAACAACTACACGAATCCAAAGAAGCTGGCCATCTCCGGCGGATCGAACGGCGGATTGTTGGTTGGCGCGGCGCTGACACAGCGCCCCGATCTTTACCAGGCGGTTGTGTGCGCTTATCCGCTTTTGGACATGGTTCGCTATCACAAATTCCTGGTCGCGCGCTACTGGGTCACCGAGTACGGTTCGTCCGACGATCCTGATCAGTTCAAGTACATCTATGCATACTCGCCATATCACCACGTCAAGCAGGGAACGAAGTATCCGGCCGTGTTACTGATCACGGGCGATTCAGACACGCGTGTTGCGCCGCTGCACGCGCGCAAAATGACGGCGCTCCTGCAGGCGGCCACCGGATCGGATCGTCCGATCATCCTGCATTACGATACCAAGGCGGGCCATTCGGGTGGTTTGCCGGTCAGCAAACAGATAGACGATGCGACCGACACGTTGAGTTTCCTGTTCTGGCAGCTGGGCGTGACGCCGTAAGCGGTTTCGAACTGAAGTAATGATTATCAAAGAAGGCTGCATGAAATTCCGCAGGCCGGGAAGCCGTAGACTCGTATCACTGGCTCTCCTCGTCATCGCCTCGGTTGTTTGCCGGGGGCAGGATGTACCTCGGAAAATTCCGAACTGCCAGGCGCTACCTTCTTCATCCTCTACCGTCCAAATCACATCCAAAGTTCGCGGTGAATTTCTTAAAAATGGGAAGACGCTCATTCAGGACATCTATCTACGGGCGCAGGATGGATCGCAGACCCGCGCGTTTCTGATAAAGCCTAACAAGCCGGCCGCAAAGCAGGGAGGCGCGGCGTTCTTTGTACATCTGCTCGGCGCGCCTCCGGATAATGATCGAACAGAGTTTTTCGAAGATGCCATTGAGCTTGCCGACAGCAACGTAACTTCGCTGCTGGTCGAAGCACCCTGGGCTGATCCGGAATGGTTTTCGGCGCGAAAACTGGAAGAGGATTTGCCGAATGTGTTGAAGTACGTTTCTCAGCTGGAAGGTCAATTCAAACTCCTGCTTGCCCAATCAAAGGCCCCGCCTGAAAAGGTAGCATTCGTAGGACACGATTTTGGAGCGATGTATGGCGCGCTCATGCTGAAAAATCAGGACTCAATACGTCACGCGGTGATTATGGCGGCCGTGCCTGATTTTGCCGACTGGTTCCTGCTTGGCCAGAAACTTTCAAACCCCCAGGAACAGCAATACCGGCAGAGGGTGCAGGCCATCGCTCCGTCCCGATACTTGCGTTGTGCGCCGAAGCTGGATGTTCTTTTCCAGTTTGCCCAGACTGACAGATTTGTCAGCCGCAAGCAGGCTAATGACTTTATCGAAAGCGCGCCCGCCGAAAAAGAGGTTCTTTGGTATACGAGCGGTCATGAGCTGCAGGAGCCTTCGCGGAAAGATCGAATCGCCTGGCTAAAACAGCGGATTGGATCTGCGACCGTTCCCTAATAAGTCGCGCCCTGCATCCGTGGAAACCTCCCCATTTCCACAATTTCCGATCCCTCTTAAACTTGGTTTTCCGCGAAAACACGCATAAAACCGCCCATTTTTGTTATAACAGGCGCGTCGACAACCCCCAACCCCCCAAACCTCAAGAATTCCTCAAGTCTTCTCCGGATAATCCTGCGTGTCCCAAATTAGCGCCCTGGATCCGGGCCGTAAATCTCAGAAGAACTCACACGGGGTGAATGGATGAACAAAGGGGAAGCACAGCTAATCAACGAAAAAATTGTCGTGCCCGACGAACTCCCAAGGGTGTCTCGCACACGCTTGTTGAAGATGTTGGATAACAATTTGACGGCATACAACGCGACGATCATCAACGGCCGCGCCGGCACCGGAAAGACGACGCTGGCGGCTGACTTTGCGCGACACACGCGACGGCCGGTGTCGTGGTACAAGGTCGACGCCGCGGACCGGGACCTGCAGATCTTTTACGAATATCTATTAGCGAGTATCAGATTACAGCGGCCGATGATTAATCAGAGTGGCTTGTCGCATTTGGCGGAAACGGTCGGCGCCGATAACGCTCCGCTGCTTGCCGAGGCGCTCGTGTTTCAGTTGAGCGAGACCAAAGACGAACCATTGCTGATCGTCATTGAAGACCTGCACCTGATTTACGACGCCGAGTGGCTGGTGCCATTTTTTCGCCGCCTGCTCCCGTTGCTTCCGGCAGAAGTGCACCTGTTGATTTCGTGCCGCAGTTTGCCGCCGGCGCCCTTATGGCGTTTGCGTTCAAAACAGATGCTTCGTGTATTGGACGAAGAAGAGTTCGCCTTTTCTCTCGATGAAGCGATCGAGTTATTCCAGACCTATGGCCTTGGTGAAGAGCATGCACATGCTGCGCTAATACAAACGGGCGGGCGGGCGGCAACGATCGCGAGTTTCGCGGCGACGCCGGGCCGCGCCGGACTTGCGGTGGCCGACAGCCTGTTGGCATTGAAGCCTTCGCGATTGAAAACAATGATTCCGGTCCAGGATTGTCAGACTTAATGAATTAATTCTCGCCACGGATGTCACTGCCAAGCGAACCCCGCGCTCGAGCTGCCCGCGCCTTTCGGGGCGCGCCGGCGTCAACCTCCGTCATCATTGATAGAACTCGCGCTTTTGGCTGTGCTACTCTCCGCGGCAGTCTCAAAGAATTCTTGCTGGGAAACCGATCGATGGCCAGGCAGCCACGAAGACCCGTAACCACAAATGCGGCATCTGCGCCGGAGTTCGCGCCGACCGGCACATTTTTTCTGCGCACCAAGCTGCTGCCGCCGCGGCCTGCGCCCGAGATGCTTTCGCGGCCACGCCTGATTGAACGCCTGCGCGCCAATCTCGGGCTTCCGGTCACCCTGGTAACGGCAAATGCCGGTTCGGGCAAGACTACCCTGGTGGCCGATTTTCTCCGCGAACAAAATCAACCTTACGTCTGGTATCAACTCGATCGCACTGATGCTGATCCAACCGTGTTTCTGGGTTATCTCGCCTACGGCGTCCGCCAGCAGATCCCGCATTTCGGCGAGACCATGTTCGCCTACTTACAACAAGCGAACGAGATGGCGCAACAATCCGAGCGCGCGGTCGATGTCTTACTGAACGAGATTCTGGAAGGTGTCGAGCAGCAAATGATCGTCGTGCTCGACGACTATCATCATCTGGGCGCGGACACGCCGGTGCACTCAGTGGTCGATCGTTTCATTGCTTACCTTCCGGACGTAATTCACGTGATCATCATCTCGCGCGACATTCCGCCGCTGACTTTGGCGCGGCTGCGCTCTCAGGATTCGCTGGCAATTATCGATCGCGCCGACTTGCTGTTCACTGACGAAGAGACACAGGAACTGTTTCGCAAAGTTTTCGGTCTTAAACTCTCGGCCGAACAATTGCGCGAATATGGCGAACGTACTCATGGATGGATCACGGCGCTGCAACTCGTCCGCCAGGTCGCGCAGAGACAAATTGCCACGAGCCCGGGTGAGAAGAAAACGCCCGATCCGCTCGCGGTGTTGCGGCAATCCGAGCGCGACATTTTTGAATATTTTGCCGAAGAAGTACTGGCCGCAGAATCTTACGAGGTCCAGCAATATCTGATGCGCATTGCCTTGCTCGATCGAATCGAAGTCGAGATTTGCGGGCAGCTTTATCCTCAGGTCAGAAGTGCCGCCGTGTTGCCCGCATTGGTACGCGGAAATGTTTTTATGACCGTCGCCAGCGACGCCCGCGGCGAAGAATATCGCCTGCATCCGCTTTTTCAGAGTTTTCTGCATCGACGTTTGCGCACGGAAGTCGGCTTTGCCGGCGTCGTCGCGGAACACGCGCGATTGGCGCAATTCTTTCTCGAGCACCAGGCCTGGGAGCAGGCAGTGAGTCATCTCTTGGAAGCGGAAGCTTACGATCGAGCTGCCGAAATAATTGCCCAACACGGGAGCGCCTGGATTGCGTCAGGAAAGCTTGGCTCGCTGGCGTTACTGGCCGAAGCATTACCGGCCGGCAGTTTGGACGCGCACCCGCGGGCGCTGGCTAATCGCGCAGAAGTGGCGCGCCTGCGTGGCGAGTTTGACGCGGCGCAGAATTTATTTCGGCGCGCGGCGACAGCGCTGCATGAAAAAGATGATCGGGAAGGAGAGGCCGAAGCGCTGCACTCATTAGCGTCCATCGCGCGACGCCGGGGTGATTATGCGGCCGCGTTTGCTTATCTGGATCGCGCGGTCGAACTGACTGAGCCATCGTCACTCGTGCGTACAAAATGCGGTAACACCCGCGGATTATGTTTCGTTACGAAGGGCGAATGGATCGCGGCCGAACGCGAATTTCGCATGGCGTTGCAGTCAGCCGAAGAACAACATGACGCGCACCATGTTCGTTTGATTACCCATAACCTCGGGTTGCCGGCGATGATGCGCGGCGATTTTCTGGAAGCGCTTCGCTGGTTGCGCCGGATGATCAGAACCAATACCGGCGAACCACCCATTCCGCAGGAGACGATGGCCTACCTCAACATCGCTCGCTGCCATCTGTATCGGGGCGAAATGGATGACTGCGAAAAGCATCTCGACTCAGCTCTGGAGCGATGTCAGTTATTCAATCTGGTAGGTCAACGAGGCGAAACTTTCGAAGCTTACGGGAACCTTTATCGGGAACGCGGCGAGCTGTCTCGCGCCGCTGAATTCTATGAACGCGCGACGAGATCCTACGGCGATGCCGGAATTGATGTGGCGCGGGTAGAGCTGTTGGAAGAACAGGCGCTGCTGAGTTTGAAGGCCGGCGATCCGGCCCGGGCCCGCGCGCAAATCGATCGCCTGCTGGAATTTCGCCCGGCCGGCAAAGATGATTTGAGTTTTTTCACCGCCACCCTGGCGCGGGCGAGAATCATGCTGGCGCAAAATGAATTTGCCGCCGCGCGTGAGCAACTGGAACCGGCGCTCAATTATTTTCATCAGAACGGTCTTTATTATTATGAAGCGCAGACTTGCATGGCGCTGGCAACCTGTAATCTACAGTCCGGTTTGGAGCCGCAAGTGCTTGAACAGTTGCGGCGGGCGCTCGATTTGGCCGCGCGTTACGATTATGAGTACTGGCTGCGCCAGGAAGTAACTCATCATCCCGATCTTTTTGTTTCTGAGGATGCTCGCGATTTGCTGCCTCCGGATCTGCGAGAACAGCCAGCGGCAGTCACCGAAGTCATCGAGCCTGAGCGGTTGCCGGCGATCGTGCTGACAACAACGCCGCTCGTCGATCTGACGATTAATATGCTGGGACCAGTGGAGATAGTTCGCGATCCGGCCCGGCCACTCGCGGGCGATGCTTGGACCACGCGGCGCGCGCGCGACATTTTGTGCTTTATTGCTTCGCGGCGGCATCATCGCGTTCCCAAGGACGCCATCATCGACACCTTTTGGGGCGAGTCGGATATGGAAATTGTCGAAAAGAATTTTCATCCTACGGTTTCGCACATCCGCAAGGCATTGAACAGCAACCAGGCGCTCAAGCAGAATTTTCTGGTCTATCGGGATGGCGATTACCAGCTCAGTTCGGAGTTTTCGTACCGCATAGACACTGAAGAGTTCGAGCAGCTGATCGGCGAAGGAGAAACGGCGCGCCGCGAACGCGACTTTGATCGGTGCATCGATCGGTACGAGCAAGCGATCGCGCTTTATCGTGACGAGTTCATGCAGGGAAGCTATGAAGGGTGGGTCGATGAGCAGCGCACCTATTATCGCGAACAATATTTACGCATGCTCGAGGCGCTGGCGGCCGTCGCGGAGAAGAAGCAGGAGTGGACGCGGTCGATGGATTTGGCGCAACGCATTTTGCACGAGGATCAATTTCGCGAGGACATTCATTGTTTGGTGATGCGCGCGCAAGCTGCGCTTGGGAATCGCATGGCCGTGAAGGAACAATACGAGATGCTCCGAACCGTTTTGAAGAAGGAGCTGGGGGTCGAACCGGCAATGCAAACCCAGAAAACCTATCGGGAATTAGTGGGACATTGATAGGTTTTACTAAGAATTTTTGAGAGAAAAGTGCCTGAAAAACCAAGAACGAAATTGCAAGAGTCATGCAACAAATGGTGCAAATTGGTGACCTAGAATTCGCGAGTCATCTCAGTTTTCGCACCCCCCCAACTCGCGTTATCAAGCCGCTGTCTCTGACCCGACTGTGGCGATGGCTTGGACTCGATGAATCGGATCGCACTTAAGAACATTTATCGGCTGACCGCGCTGGCATTGAGCTGTTTGCTAAGCTCTGTTCCGGCATTAGCAGGCATCACCATCGTGGGGTCGAATGGGATCACCGTCAGCGGCGCCGACGGCATCGTCTATAACGGAACCTCCGGGATTACCGTGAGCGGTGCGGATGGCGTTTTGGCGTTCGGACCTAACGGTATCACCGTGAGCGGCGCCGACGGCATCACCGCGTCGGGCGCCGATGGGATTACGGTTAGCGGCGCCGACGGCATCACCGCGTCGGGCGCAGACTCAACCACGATTACGCGCGCCGATGGAATCACCGTCAGCGGGGCTGACGGCATCACGATCAGCGGCGCGGACGGATCGCAGTACCAGGCTGATTCAGTAGTTGTCAGAAATCCAACCGGCATCACCGTGAGCGGCGCTGACAACGTGATTGCCACAGGTGTCAACGGCATTACGGCGAGTGGCGCAGACACCCGAGACCTTGCTCACGCTGACGGCATCACGGCAAGCGGCGCAGACAACACTCTTACCATTAACAGCACCGACGGCATCACTGTTTCCGGAGCCGACGGGACGATTTTCTCGATGGCGCCGACCGCCTTAACGATCACCGGAGTCAATGGCATCACCGTGAGCGGGGCCGACGGCATTACGATCAGCGGCGCAGACAATTTTGTTCAGACCGGAGTCAACTCGCTGATTTCAATTCTTAATGGATCTCTCGCCCCGACTGGATTGCAGAGCGTTGATCCCGAATTCTCGGTTCTGCTTGATCGCCTGACTGATGACAGCAACATTGATGCAGTCATCATCTATTATCACCTCCCCAATGATTCCGACATCGCAGATCTTCAGCGCGTTGGCGTGCTGGGCGGTACTCGTTATCACGCTTTGCCAATGATTGCGATTACGGCCTCCAAAGGCCAGATCGCGGCGATCTCTCATTTCCCGTCAGTGCGATCGATTTACGGTAACCGGACCCTGCAGTGGAATCTCGAACCGGCGGCGCGCTCAGTGACCACAGTCGATCGTGTGTCCCGTAATTCAGATCTGACCAGGGCTAATCATGGACTGCCGGTTAGCGGTCGCGGGGTGACCGTAGCTGTGCTCGACACCGGCGTCGATGGAACACACGGCGATATCGCGGGACGCGTGGTTCAAAATATTAAACTCGCCGACACGCAGAGCCTGGGGCCAGGCTTTAGTTACCCGATCGCGGCTCCCAGCCTGTCGAACACCGATCAACTTTATGGTCACGGAACTTTCGTGGCCGGCGTGATTGCCGGCAACGGACAGGAATCGGGCGGCAAATACGCGGGCGTTGCGCCAAATGCCGGCATTCTTGGTTTGAGCGCCGGTGACGCCAGTTTGTTCTTTGTGCTTTCCGGGCTCGATTATCTTTTGATGAACGGATCCAGTTTCAATGTGCGCGTCGTTAATTGCAGCTTTTCAGCGAACACGGTATTCGACGTCAACGACCCGGTGAACATCGCCACGAAAATGCTGACCGACAATGGCGTGAACGTCGTTTTCTCTGCCGGGAACAATGGCTCAGGCACTGATACGTTAAATCCTTACTCGGTGGCGCCATGGGTGATTAGTACGGGAGCGACAGATGACCAGGGAAGACTGGCGAGCTTTTCATCGCGCGGCGAATTTGGAAGTCCATTGTTTCATCCGACGCTGGTTGCGCCGGGTGTGAATACCGTCAGCCTGCGCCCTTCGACGATTGCGTCCGTGACTACCATCGACGGACTCGCCGCCAATGATTCGCAATTAAGTCCCACTGAGCTGCCCTACTACACCACCGGAAGCGGCACCAGTTTTTCAGCCCCGCAGGTAGCCGGCGTAATTGCGCTGATGTTGGAGGTAAATCCGCAACTGACTCCGGCGCAAATTCGCGACATCCTGCAGCGCACGGCGACCCCTTTGCCGCCTTATTATGAATATGAAGTTGGCGCGGGATTGTTGAATGCTCAGGCTGCTGTCCTGGAAGCGGCATTTCCGCACAGGCATTTCGGCGGCTGGCGCGGAATCGCATATCGCAATCAAGTCCAATTCGTTAATAACTCGCCGCAGGTCTTTACCGGTTCATCGTCATCGGGCTCTGTCAACGACTCATCGGTTACGATCCCCGCAGATACAGTTTTCGCATCGTTACAAATTGCCAGGAGTGGTCTAACCAATCCGATCAATCTGAATCTCGCAGTTTTAGATCCGGCGAATATGGCAAAGGGCAGCGCGAACACGATCGCTCAATCGGGCCTTACGGGAGGACGCCAGCGCCTCGTGATTAACAACCCCCTCAGTGGCGCTTGGAAAGCTCGAGTCGAAAATCCGACGCCGGTCACGAGCACGCTAAACGGTTTGCAGTCGTACACCGGTTTGTTGCAGACAACCAGCGTGCGCTATGCCCAACTTTCGGATATCGGGGGACTCGACAATTCATCTGTCGCCGAGATCTACCAGAACTTCCGAGGGCTTTTGATGTGGCCGATTGGTCAACGTTTCCGTCCTGGCTTCGGCGTTACGCGGTCCGATCTGGCGTCAGCGCTGGTAATGGGCGCGCGTGTTCCGCAGTACCTTCCTGCCAGCTCGAATTATCCCGATGTGCGAGATCAGGCGACGATGTTGTTTGTCGAAAGCGCTCAAGCCGCGCCCAACGGCGCGCTGTTTCCGAATATCGCCGTGGGCAGTAACTTTCAACCAGACGCGGTCGTTAATCGATTGACGGTCGTCGTTGCTTTAGTTCGCGCCGCTGGTCTGCGCCAGCAGGCTGAATCCGGAAGTTACACACTTACATACATCGACGCGGCGTCAATTCCTCCTTCACTTCGTGGATACGTAGCGGTGGCAGTGCAAAACGGGCTGATTAAAACGGACGCGATGACTTTTGCGCCGCAAGCAACCTTTACCCGCCTGGATCTCTCGCATGCGCTCGCGCGCCTGACCACGCTTGCCACGCAATAACGGTCATTACAAAGCTTCCTTAATTGGCTCCGCGCCAAGGTAGTACTTGCCGCGCTCTTTCGCATAAAAACTGTTGAGGAAAATAAGCGCTTCATCTGTCGGCAGCGACAGAACTTCGTCGAGATCGACGTTGAGCGGGAATTTTTCTTTCCGATCAGGGCGATCCATGTAACCTGCTCGATAGGCTGTTTCAGGATCAACTGCGCGTTCCAGGGCTAAGTCCCTTGGCGCCATGAATGCATTGTTGTATTCGACTTCAAGAATTGCGTAATTGAATTGGCGGCACAAATCCGCAAGACTCATGATGCTGAAGCCATAGAAGTGATGACGTAAACGGAATTCAGGATCGTATTTCGTGATAAAGCGCAGCGGCGGGGGAATCTTCTCGTTGATTTCAGTGACTATCAACTGCGGACGAAATTCTTCAAGGATTGATTGAAAGATCCAGTAGTCATTCCCGTCGATATCCAGGCTGAGCACCTCGAAGTCTTTTTCGATTTTGTATGACCTTAATAAGGGAGCAATACGATCCGGTGTCGCGGGTTCGTTGCATGTCGAAACGTTCGGATAGCGTCGATACGTGCGTTTGAGTTTCCGAAATTTCCTGCTGTCGGCCTCGATTGCTAAGCCATTCCAGCCCTCGAGAAACAGCGCGTGAGTGTTTGACCAGCGAACCCCGTCTCCGGCGCCGATATCGACTGCGGTGCGCCCATGGCCGGAAGGCAAAAGCTGATCAATATACCTGACGAGGGTTCGCTCTTCTTCGAACCGTGAAAAACCGTTCTTCTTCCTGAGCGACCGCCACAGCTGTCGGAGTTTATGATCCACGGGGCGAAGCAGACTCTAATTCGCCAGTCGTCCAAAGTAAACCTTCGTCTCGTACTCAAAGGTAACACTGCCTGATTGTTGATGCTTCGCAAAAATAGAGTGTAAATCGTGCAGCATCGCATCGAAATATTCATGTCCGGGCGCGGGAGCATATGAAGCCGAAAGCAATCGTCCCTTTGCTGCTTCAAAATCAAATACCTGTTGATTGTCAAAGACTCTCAATTCGTAACCGTTGGGAGCAAACAGCTCGGCTATGTCACCGTAGATATTTTCATGACGCACAACCGGATAATCGGTCCCGTACTTCAGCAGCAGATTTTCATACGACCGCAGGAACGGCGTGGTATCAAGCCGCCGCTCGTTCCAGACGAGCACCGTCCATCCATCGCGTTTGAGGATATGCTTAAATTCTCGCTTTGCCTTCCTTCCATCGAACCAGTGAAACGCCTGACCAGCGACGACAAAGTCGATGCTCCCGTCCGGCAATGTCGTAGCCTCTGCCGAGCCTTCGACACTTAGAAAAGCAGGAAACCGGGCGAGCAGCTTCTCTGCTGCTTCGCGCATTGCCGTGTTTGGCTCGACACCGAACACGCGATTTCCGTTTTTCAGAAATAGTTGACTGAGAATTCCCGTGCCTGAACCGATGTCGGCGATTATTGAATCCGACGATAACCCACATTCGGCCGCCAGGAGATCGATAACCGCAGCAGGATAACTCGGCCGGTACTTAGCGTAATTCTCGACGCGATTGGAAAATCGTTTTGTTGGATCCATTGAACTGACAAATCCGAGGGCAGAGGACTCAACGCCGCGGCACCACACTGCCGGCGGAGTGCGGCTGAGCCGAGTAATATCTGGCAAAGGCGCGAAAGCCGAGCAAAACAAAAAGGAGAAATGCGAAAGTTAACGGCAGGCGCACATCTGATTTTACCAGCATGTAATAATGCAACACGCCGAAAATCCCGGCGAGATACACAATCCGGTGCAGTCGCGCCCAGCGCTTGCCGCCCAGCCGCTTGACCATTTTATCGGTGGAAGTTATCGCCAGCGGCAACATCAAAAAGAACGCCGTCATGCCCACCGCGATGAACGGGCGTTTGGCGACATCGGCCGGAATGGTTCGCAAATGAAAGAAACGATCAAAGGCGACGTAGGTCATTAAGTGAAGTGAACCGTAGAAGAATGCAAACAACCCAAGCATGCGGCGAAATCTAATCAGCCAATTCAATCCCGTGATGCGCCTGAGTGGTGACACCGCGAGCGAGATCAGGAGAAAGACGAGCGTCAACATTCCGGTCGTTCGCGTAACAAACTCCAAAGGATTGGCGCCAACCTGTTTTCGATAAACATCCCATAGCAAAAGCGTCAACGGCACCAGGCAGTTGATAAAAAGAACCAGTTTGGCGAAGCGAATGTCTTTCATCCGAAGTAGCCACTAACAACTGACCACTGACCACTGACCATCTAGTAATTCGCGCGCAGATCCATGCCTTCGTAAAGATGCCCGACCTGCTCGGCATAGCCATTGAACAAAAGCGTCGGGCGCGAGCGAAATTCACCAATGCGACGTTCGGTTTTCTGGCTCCAACGAGGATGATCGACGTTGGGATTCACGTTTGAATAAAAGCCGTATTCATTAGGCGCCTGAATGTTCCAGGTGGTGGGTGGCTGATCAGCGACCAGCGTAATCTTCACGATTGACTTGATGCTCTTGTATCCATATTTCCACGGTACAACCAGACGAACAGGCGCGCCATCCTGCGGCGGTAACTTCTGGCCGTACATTCCGGTCGCCAGGATTGCCAGTGGATTCATCGCTTCGTCCAAACGCAAACCTTCCACATAGGGCCAGTCAAGCACACCCGTGTTTTGATTTGGCATTCGCGATGGATCGAGCAGGGTTTGAAATGCGACGTAGCGCGCGGAAGCGAGCGGCTCGACGCGCTTCAAAAGCACGTTGAGGGGAAAACCAATCCACGGTATCACCATGGACCAACCCTCAACACACCGAAGGCGATAAATACGTTCTTCCTGCGGCGCGAATTTCAAAAGATCATCAAGATCGAAGGTCTTCGGCTGGTTAACGAGGCCGCCGACTTCTACTTTCCACGGCTGAGTCACGAATCCGCGCGCGGCCGAAGCCACCCCCCGCTTTTCCGTATCGAACTCGTAAAAATTATTGTAGTTGGTGATGTCTTCGAACGACGTTAACGGCTCATTCACTTTGAAACCATTTCGTATCGCCTCATCTGAAGGTGCCTTGATGACACCGGCAATTTTCGGTTGTTCGACGATTTGTGCCGGCGGCGGATTCAGTTTGCGATATAAGAAACCGGTGGTGGCGACACTGCCTGCCAGGATCGCTCCGCGCATGAACAAACGCCGGTTGAGATAGACTGATTTGTCGGTGATCTCGCTGGATTTAAGGTCGCTGGCTTTCTTGATGAGCATAAGGATTAGAGCCGAATCTTAGCGCCGGGGTTTACTTTGGTAATGAAACTTCGATGTCCGATCTGCATCCGCTTGCCTGCTGCTCCCTCCCCTAATAGTCGGGTTTGTGCGCCTTTCCTTACAGTCGGGTTTCTGACGCGGCTTCCATCAGTTCAATGAATCTCTTGAAGTGATGTTCTGCGTCGTGCGGGCCGGGGGCGGCTTCGGGATGATACTGAACGGAAATAATTGGCAACGTTTTGTGACGCATTCCTTCGACGCATTTGTCATTGAGATTTACGTGAGTCACTTCGACTTCCGGCGGCAGACTATCGGCCTGCACGGCAAAGCCGTGATTATGTGAAGTAATCTCAACGTGGCCATCGCGAAAATCCTTGACTGGCTGATTGCCGCCGCGATGGCCAAAGGTAAGTTTGAAGGTCTTGCCACCAAACGCCCGCCCAAGTAGCTGATGACCAAAACAGATTCCGAATGTCGGCACGCCTGATTGCGCCACGCGTTTCACTTCTTCCACTTCGTTGTTCATTGATGCCGGATCGCCTGGGCCATTCGACAGAAAGACGCCGTCAGGTTTCATCGCAAAGACTTCGCTGGCGGCGGTCGATGCCGGCACGACTGTAATCCGGCAGCCGGCACGCGACAATTCGCGCAATGAGTTCGTTTTCACGCCAAAGTCGTAACAAACGACGTGGAAACGTTCGCTTCCTTCTGCCGGGAATTCGTAAGGGTGCCTGGTTGTGACGACGCTGGCAAGCTCGCGATTTTCCATCGGCGGTGACTGGCGTGCTTTGTGAATTACGCTATCGGCCTCGGCATCGATGGTTGAAAGGCAAGCGCGCATGGCGCCTTTGTCGCGAATGTGGCGCACCAGCGCCCGCGTATCGATATGGTCAATTGCGACGATGTTCCATTGCTTCAAATAAGCTTCCAGCGTGTTTTCAGCGCGCCAGTTTGAAGCCATGCGGCTGGCTTCCCGAACCACAAAACCTTCCACCCAGGGCCGCGCCGATTCCGGATCCGCATCATTCACGCCGTAATTACCAATCAGCGGATAAGTCATGCAGACAATTTGTCCCGCGTAAGATGGGTCCGTGAGTACTTCCTGATAGCCGGTCATCGAGGTGTTGAAGACCATCTCGCCGACACTTTCGCCTTCAGCCGCCCACGAGCGTCCGCGAAACACGCGCCCGTCTTCAAGAGCAAGAATTGCAGTGCCAGTTTTTAGTTCCCCAGCCATCTTTGCGCAAAGTATACGTTATCGTGGTGAATCCGAAAAAACCGTGGCGGCGGTTTCTGTTTTCCTGCAGGCAAGGTAGAATTCCTAATCATCAAATCCAAAGGGAATTTTCAGAAATGAACAGTAAGATCTTAAGTCGGATTTCTATCGGATTGATCACCCTGGCGCTATTGAACCTCTCGCCGACTTTTCTGGCAGCGCCGGCGCCCGAACCCAACATCGGCCTCAATGGTTATTTTTCGACCGACAGAGTGCAACGTGGTCATCTGGTGCAGGCAGCGATAGTTTTGGACATTCCGGCCGGTTATCACGTCAACGGCAACCGCCCATTGAACAAGTATTCAATTCCTACAAAGGTGGAGATTGAAGCGCCGCGAGGGATCTCGGTTGGGCCGGTAATGTATCCGCGCGCCATTGTTCGCAGGCTGAAAGCCACCAATAACGAAGCCCTTGCGGTTTACGAAGGCCGCGCAATCCTGCGGTTCAACGTGACCGTGCCCGCCGGCTACCAGGGCGGCTCGGCAGATTTGATTGCGCGCGTGAAATATCAAAGCTGTAACGATGACGTTTGCTTTCCACCTAAAACCCAGCAGCTAAATATGAACATCGGCGTCGTGGGCGGCAACGATCGCGTGCAGCGCGTCAATGGGTGGGCCTTCGGCGGCCGGCGATAACTCGCAGTTTCGGTATTAACCGAATGAAGGCAGACACTTTGCCGACGGAACGAACTGGAAAGGAAAGTGAGATGAGCGAGCGAAACAACACGGCAATAGCCCGAGAGGCTTATGACAAATTCAAAAAGGGTGATATTCAAGCGCTGTTGACCTTAATGTCGGACGATATCATTTGGGAGTTACCAGAGATCGAAGACGTACCAATCGCCGGAAGCCGAAGCGGCCAGGCCGCAGTCGGTGAGTTCTTTGCCATGGTGGCGCGCGACCAGGATGTGATTGTATTTGAGCCCCGCGAATTTGTGGCTGAGGGAGACAAGGTGGTGGCCCTCGGCCATTACCAATGGCGGGTCAGGGACACTGACCGCGAATTCGCCACGGACTTTGTTCATATCTTCACCATTCGCAACGGGAAGATCGTGGCCTTTCGAGAGCACTTCGACACCGCTGCGGTAGCATCGGCTTATCAAAAGGCGATGATCGCTTAGATCCTGTTTTTCCTGCGGCCAATGATCGACATTAATCGTCCGACGCGTCCATGAACCTCTTTCTCGCGACGATAGGAAAAGAAAAGGTCGGTTCTGTCCATAGTGCAGAGTGGGGCGATATGGATTCGATTTGATAACACTCCAACAGATAATAGTTGATCGCGATTGGCACTTTGCAGGTCAATGCGGGCGTGATTTGATGTCGTGGGAGCGAACAAGTGATCTGAGCCGGGAAAGCGTCCTTTGAACAAGTCGATAACTTCGCTGCCAACTTCGTAGCAGCAAACATTCGCCGCCGGTCCGATGGCGCAGCGAAGATCTCTTTCACGAGCAGCGTATTCAGCGCGCAACTGTTCAATCGCTCGTTTGACGATCGAGGCCGAGGTTCCGCGCCAACCGGCATGCACCGCCGCGAAAGCGCCGCTTCTCGGATCGCCAATGAGAATCGGCACGCAGTCGGCAGTTTTTACCGTAAGCAAAATGTTCGGCGTGTTGCTGACGAGTGCGTCACAGTATTCAGCGTCGCCAAGTACACCGGGCTTTTGTTCGGCCTCCTGTTGGCTATGAATAATGCGCACGTCCGCGCTGTGAGTTTGCCAGCAGCCGGTCAAGATCCAATCGCCTTTAAAGAGTTCAAGGAAACGACGCCGATTTTCGTAAATGTTCTCGGCCACATCTTCATTAAAGCCGGCGAGATTCAGGTCGTCTTGAGGCATCGGGCTGACGCCTCCCAGTCGGGTTGAGAAAGCATTTGTAAAACCGTCGGTTTCCAACGGCGCGCAAACCAACGCGCGCACTCCGTGGCGCACGCGCCAGTAGAAGCCGGCACTTTGAATTGCGGAATCGTCTGTGATTATTTCAATCGGTATCGACATTATCGAAGTGCGCCGCGTGCGCGAAACTATCGAGCGCACGCCGCGGTTCGTTACCCGCGTCTTCACGAAAGCCGAGCGGGCTTATTGTGAATCGCGCGGCGCAGTTGCCGCTCAACATTATGCCGCGCGCTTTGCGGCAAAAGAAGCCGCGCTGAAGGCCCTGCAAACCGGCTGGAGCGGTGGAATCGGCTGGCAGGATATTGAAGTGTCGGCCAAAGATTCCGGCGCGCCGGTGATTTCATTCCATGGCCGGGCCCGCGAACTCTATCAGCAAACGGGCGCTACGGCCGCGCATCTTTCAATCGCCCACACGACGGAACATGCGATCGCCGAGGTAGTGCTCGAGAAAACTAGCAGTTAGCAGTTGCGGCTTTGCCGCTTGTGAGATTTTGATCAGATTGAAATGGAGAAGGGCGTAGCCCTCGTTAGGTTTTTGAATCTTTTTTGGAAGGTCAGAGACCTTCCGCACATCAGGCGGCAAAGCCGCGACGGCAGATTCGTAAACTTATCGACCTGCCATACGCATTTCGTTTATCAAGATATTTCTTCCATGTTTGTCCGTATCTATTCTGGTATCCCTCAAAAATGTGAATTCTGAAGCCTCGTATCTTTGTCCGGTTCTCTCGCTCCCCTTAGGCCGGCGTGCTGAATCTGTTTCAAACTTTGCAAAGGCAGGCGTTTCGGTCTTTGGATTCAGAGTTGAGTCCAGCAAATCAAAATAGACACTGTGACGATAGCATTCTGAACTCGGGACCTGTGTATTCAACATTGCTATTCGCTCATGCTGTGGACACCTCCCGGTAGCGAGCTGACCGGTTTCCGGATCGATCTCAACGACGGTGACTCCGTCAGGCCGATCGAAGTATCTACCGCCAAGCTCCGGCCGCAAATCAACTGCGCTGGTCATGAAATCGGTCCAGGCTGGGAGGGCTGCTTCCGCCCCGGTCAATCCCAGTTGCTTGTTATCGTCAAATCCGATCCAAACTGCGCAAACCAGATTTGGCGTGTAGCCGACAAACCAGCCATCGCGGGAGGTGCCCGTCTTACCGGCCACGGCGGTGTTGCGTATCGAGCCGCGGGCCGACTGCGCCGTGCCATGTTCGATGACATTTTCTAGCATGTCAGTGATCACAAAAGCAGTCTCCGGTTGCAAGATTTGGTTCGGCTCGGTGGGTGATGATTGGGCCAGCGCCTTTGGTTCAATTCGTTTTCCACCATTGGCAAACGCTGCATAAGCTGCGGCAATCTGCATGGGAGTCACTTCGGTTGTCCCCAATGCCAGCGCCGGATACGCAGCGGGTCGCGGAAGGCCGAAATCGGCGGCCGTGTTGGCCACCCGCGCCAGTCCCGTTTGCATCGCCACGTCCACTGTTACGACGTTCAATGACTTAATCAGTCCTGTGCGCATGGCCACGTCGCGCATCGAAAAATTGCCGCCGTAGTTCACAGGCCGGTATTTCGATTTGTCGCCGTACGTGAATTCGCGGGGAGCGTCTTTGAAAGTCTTGAGCGGCGACATCCCACTTTCGAGGGCCGCGGCGTAAACAATCGGTTTGAAGACGGATCCCGGCTGCCGGCGCGCGTCTGTCGCGCGATTTAGTTGTGAAGCCGCATAGTCACGCCCGCCAACCATCGCCAGCACATTTCCGGTTTTAGGATCGAGCGCAACCAGCGCTGCCTGTGGCGTCAGGCCGCGCGGCTTGTAAATATTGTCGAGGCGGTCGAGCTGATGTTTGATTGCCTGACTGGCGAGGTGTTGCAGATCGAGATCCAGCGTCGTGATTAATGGGTCGCCGGCATCTTGCCGGCGGCTGGCGACCGGCATCATGCTCGCATCCTGGGAATCGTCCGACACTCTTTCAGGTTCCGCGCCGACCTCGGCTCTTGACGCGCGGGCTGCTGCGACGCGATTCACGTAATCAATGAAATACGGTGCAGCTGATTCGCGCGCCGGATCGAAATCCGCGAGCACGAGGGGCTCCTTTGCCGCTGATGCTGCCTGATCGATCGTGATAAGCCCATCGCGAGCCATGGTTCCCAGGACGGTGTTGCGACGGGCGCGCGCTTCATCGCGGTGCTGTACCGGCGAGTATCGCGCGGGACTTTGAATCATTCCGGCGATGGTCGCCGCTTCAGCAACAGTCAGGTCTTTCAAGCCTTTTCCGAACAACACACGCGCGGCTTGATCGACGCCACGAATGGCAAATGCGTTCCGCTGCCCCAAATAAACCTCGTTGCAGTAAAGCGCAAAAATATCTTCCTTTGATACATGTCGCTCGAGAGTGAATGCCAGCATCGCTTCCGAATATTTGCGTTGGAAGGTGCGCGCAGGCGTAAGGTAAGTGTTCTTAACAAGTTGCTGCGTGATCGTCGATCCTCCCTGTCCCCATCGCTCGTCACCCGCGTTGCGCAACACAGCACGGGCAATGCCGAAAATGTCCAGGCCGTGGTGATCAAAGAAGCGGCGGTCTTCGATCGAGGTGATCGCATGAATTAGAACCGGTGGAATGTCTTTAAAGGAGAGTTGCGTGCGCGCGCCGCCCTTGGTCGCGTAATCGTCATTTAGCGATTCGGGCGCGAGGCTGAACGATTCGAGCGGCAAGTCGTCGGCCAGCAGCCTAAGGATGCGACCATCAGAGTCAAAGTCCACGCGCACGACTGAAGGAAAGGCCGGAGTATTGGGGCGAATCTCAATTGCACTTTCAAGGACCAGGAAGCTCCCATTCCACACTTCACTCGCATTATCGCTTTCAAGATATCCGGCCCGGCGTAACGCCGCCGCGAGGCCATCTCGCGTAGGTTTTTGACCGGGGCGAAGCACCCGCGGAGCAGCGTAGATTCCGCCCCGGCTGCTGAGATAGCCGCGGGTTAATCGAGCGTCAACGATCCGGGCGTAAGTCCGATATGAGTGAATGAGAAAGATGCCGAGCGAGATTGACGCGACCGCGAAAGCGCCGAATAAGGTGCGAAGCCAGGGCCGATTTCTGCCGCGTTTCCGAGCAGAGCCGGCGGTCCGGTGGTCTTCCCTTGTGCGTGCGCAACTCGAAAAAATGCTTCGAGTCCCGAAGAAGAACGCTGAGCGATCCATCAGTTCAAGTCCGTTACCAGATTAAAGTATGAATCGGGGATGAATTCTTGAAGGGGCCAATAGTTGGAGAACCCGGAGCTATCGAGAGAGCGGATCATAGAGTCAACTTAAGTGCCAGTTGAGGAGGGTAATCTTGCTTTTAGAGTGGCGAATCTGTGTCCCGATAAACAAAGGATTCCGCCATCTGCTTTGACGAAGCGTGGCGGTCGATCATTTCCGAGATCCGGCCGATCGATTCCCGCGCGGCGTCATAGCCGGCCGTGAGAAATTCTTTAGCGCGGCGAGTCTCGTCCCAGCGGAGATGGCCGACTCTTGGCGTGATGACAAGGTCAGCGTTCTCGCGCTCCTGGTTCGATACAATTCGTTCGACCGCCACAAAAACCTGTGTGAGCACCCCCAGCGCCGTGCGCGGAGTGTTCATAAAGCGAGCACCGTCACCGCCAACGTCGACGCCAATTACAATGTCCGCACCCAATCGCCGGGTTTCATTTACAGGAAGATTTGCCACCAACCCGCCGTCAACCAGCAGACGCCCTTCGTTATCCTCAATGGGGGCGTATAAAACAGGCAAGCAGTTGCTGGCGCGAATCGCGAAGGGAACGTCACCCGTGTCCCGCATAACAATCAGAGTGCCGTTCCGCAGGTCGGTCACCATGGCCGCGAAAGGAATTTTCATGTCTTCGAATCGCGTTACCGGCAAGCGCGCACGCAGAAATGTTTCCATGCGCTTATTTGATTGCACCCCGAGGCGCGAATATGCCAGCCGGCCCATGTGGCGCCAACGGAAGGTGCGCGCCATTTCTTCAAGTTGCTTGATAGACAATCCCGCAGCATAGCAACCGCCAATCAATGCCCCCGCGGAGGCGCCGGCAATCGCATCAATTGGGATTTCATTTTCCTCCAGCGCCCGCAGCACGCCAATGTGGGCAATGCCGCGTCCCGCGCCCCCGGAAAGCGCAAGTCCGATTCGCGGACGATGGTGTCTGTTGTGCTTTTCGGACATTATGATTGCTTAGAGGCTTGCTCGTGCAGCCTGGATTGATTCCCGGCCGGCGGCAGCCGCCAACGTCTTCAATGTCAGACCGGGCTGAGAATCACAATCTCCGCGCGCTCTCGAAGATTATCGACGAAGGTATCGATTTGCGCCGCGATTTTTTCTTCTGTCAGCTTATGTTCGATGGCGTTGCGCGCTTCGGCAAGCGTAGGGATGATATGACCCGTATTTTTTTGCCGGCCGTAGAACTCGTTGTAATAAGCAGTGATGTCCTTGTCGCTGATCAGGACGAATGCGCGAAAACGAAAGTCGATATAGTTATCGACCACAATGCGTTCGCGCAGGATCTCATCTAATTGTTCTTTGGAGAGTCCAACGCGGGTCATCCGTTGTTGCAAGACTGCCTGAGAACCAAATTCTCGCGCCAGCTCATCGCGCCGGTCCTTAATCTCGGCGGCTGTCGGTTCGCTGCCCGGCAACTTTTTGGCCTCCAGCAGGATCAGGCGTTGATCTTCGACCAGCTTTAGAGCGTCATTCAAGTCTTTCGAGCTCGGTTTGTCGATTGGGGTATCGCGCTGCAGCGCCATCTGCCAAACCAGATCCGAGTAAGTAATCACATCAGGTGTCGTCAGCGAGCCGTTATTAACGGTCGCCACGGTCTTGTCGACGACAACCTGAGCCTGGGCGACGGCAGGCAAGCAAAGGGGTAAAAGGGTAAAGGGTAAAAGGGTAAGCAACTGAAAAAACCGCCGGTGCTCCCTTGAATCTGCACGCCCGTTAATCTTCATCTTGCGTCCTCAGTTTCCCTTTTACCGTTCCCCTTTTGCCCCTTCAACCTAGAACGTCTGCGAGAACCGAAAATGAATCTGTTCCCGATGCACGCGAAAGATCGCGGTCCCCGTGAAATTTCCGAGCGCATCCAATTGTGGGATCAGAAAACGCGGTGGGTTCAGGAGAAAACCATAGTCGACGGCGAGCGCGCCGCCAAACGGCGTCTTGATACGCACGCCGACGCCCACGGTATTGGTCCAATGCGCGCGCAGATTCTGGGCGTTGATATCATCCAGAAAATTACCCGTTGGCGGAGTTACTTTCGCATGCCCAAAAATATCGCCGGGTCTGCGGAACACATTCCCTCCGTCATAGAAGGGGACGATTTGCAGGTCAGCGGTGATCGGTACGCGCGCCTCGAGATTAGTGACTACCATTGCGTCTCCGCCGACAGGCACGGTGAACGGATTCAGCGTGATCAGCTTTCCCTGCGAGTTGCGAAATTGTCCCTGTGGGACGATCACCAGCCGCGGTCCGGCTTCCTGAAAAGCAAATCCACGCAATGTTTCAGAGCCGCCGGCAAAAAACCTTTCGCTAATCGGCAGCAGGCGATCGACATCATCAATGACTCCATTACCATTGCGATCGCGCGGATGAAAGACGCGGGCCACGCCGACCGTCAGGTTTCCCGCGAATATCGTGTTTCGCAGCGACTGCATCTTGTAATAACGATGGTAAGTCGACTGAAAACGGGTAAAGGACGTATTACCGCCCAGCGAGCGGAGCGCAATGCTGTATTCAGCCGACAGATATTGTCCGCGCGTTGCGTCCAGCTGGTTGTAGCGGCAAACCTCGCTGGCGCGTGACAAGTCTTCGTCTTCGAGAGAGCCGCCGGGGAGGCGGCGCTCGCAACGCTGGCGAGTGTCGTACACGAATGACGTTCCGAATCGCGAAATGCGCACCACTTCGTCGGGGCGCAGGATGTCTTTGATCAAGAGACTTTCAATGTTGCGCAGGCGCACGTCCTCGTAACTATAACGCGCGAAAACGATGCTGTGGTTTCTTTGGCTGAGAACGCGTTGCGTTTCTATATTGAAAGTGAACCGATCGATCTGGGGCTGTCCGACTCTCTGCCCAAACACATCGATCGGATTGCCCTTGGCATCCAGACGCTGCACAATCCCGAACGTGCCGCGATCGATCGTCGAGCGAAAGAAGCGCGTAATCGTGGAGTCGCGCGAGTACTGCAATGAAACTCCCAGAGGAGCAAACTGCTTTTCACCGTACCGCGCAAATCGCGGATCAAGATATTCGAAGCGAAGCAGCTGCAGGCGCGGGCTGGCGCGCAAACGGATGGCGCCGGTGCGCAGCTTGTTCATCAAATTCACGTCCGTGAGTTCGACCAGACCGAACGGACCGGTCGCCGTCGAATATCCACCTCCGTATTCGATTACCCGCGGCGGCTTCTCCTCAACATCTATTATGAGATCGTATTTCCTGGTCCCCGGCGCGCCCGGGCCGGCATCTACGTGATGAATAATTACCTGCCGATAAGCATCGGTCACATAGAGCGCGCGCTCAGCATCTGAGATACGGTCGGCGCGCAGAATGTTTCCCTCCGATAAAGGAATCGCGCGAATGATTGCGTCACGCTTCAGGCGTTGCACGCGCGCGCTTCCGGTGACGCCGTTTACAATGATCTTATTGACGATGGCTTTATCGCCTTCATTCGTGACGTGATACACCACGCGCACCTGCTCGTCATTGTCTTTCTTCGGCAGTTCGTCAACCGAGGCGTCAATCTTGGCATCGATGTAACCCAGACGCGCGTAAAGATTGAGAAGACGATCGGTGTCCGATCTGACAATCGAGCGCGAGTACGGCGCGCCTTTGATTGTCCGAATCCGGCCGCGCAAACGATCCTCAGGCAAAACTGTTCCACCTTCGACCACGATGTCCGCAACCCGCGTCAACGAACCCTCAGTGACGTCAAAAGTAATAATCAAACTTTCGCCGCTGATCGACGCGCCCTGCAAGACATTCACCTCGGAGTGCCGGTAGCCAAAATCGCGCATGTGCGCTTTGATTGTGCGCTTGTCCTCTTCGAGTAGCGCATTGCTCGTCAGGCCGCGGCCAAATCCAAGAAAGGGAATAAGGCCCAACGTACTGGCGCGCTTGCTCTTCAATTCATCAGCAACATCCGCGTAACTGAGTTTATTGGTGCCGGCAATACGAATCTCTGTAAGCTTGAAACGACGCCCGCGATCGACTTCGTAGACCACCTTAACCGTGTGATTGTCGAGCCTTTCCGTGTTGAGGGTCTGGCAGGTCGCATCACTTCCATTTTCAACTGTGTCAGGTGTGGGTGGTGTGACTGTGCAAGCGACGCTAACCGTAGCGAAGAAATATCCCTGCTCCTGGAGCTGGTTGCGCACGCGACGTGCGCCTTCTTCAATGACCGAATAATCCAGATTACCCTCGCGTTTGATCGGCAGGAGTTCGCGTTGTTTTCGCTCGCTCAAACTATAGTTTTGAAACTCCACGTCGACCTTTGGACCCATCTTGCCGCTCACATTGATCTCGATTTCGTTAGTTCCCGGCTTTCTGGTGACCTTGGGATCGTCGAGCGTGGGAGCGAGATAACCCTGTGACAGGATCGCCTGGCGGATGGTGTTCACGTCCTGGCCCAACGCGTCGCGGGTAAACAGCGCGCCCCGCTGAAGCTTCAGCGAACCGCGAACGCTCTGGTCGTCGAAGTTTGGTTTGACGTCAACGTTGAACGTGGCAACGCGCGAGGGCTCGCCCGGATTGATCGTGTAAGTTACGGCGACATGTATGCCCGTGTCGTCCGAGGGTTCTTTCATGGATTCGACCGTGGCGTCAAAATAGCCACGCTCGCGCAGGTAGGCCTGGATCTCATCCGCGTTGCGGCCGACACTTTGATCCGAATAGCGGCGACCCGCCTGAAGCACGTTCAGCCGCGCGCGAATCTCATCCGTTGAAATCGGCGTGCCCGTCGGCGGGCTTACTACAAACCGAACTTCAGAAATAACAATCGCCCGCTTGACGACGAAGCGCACTTGAACCGGGCCGCCGGTTTGACTCTCGCTGATCTCGACGCGCGCTGACTCAACGCGATCAGAATCATAGAGAGCTTTTAATGACTGCCGCGCGCGCCCGGCGGAGTATTCAGAGTTCGCTGTTAATGTCAGGCGTGACTGGAGCTCAGCCTGTGCCAGCTGATCAGGTGGCGAGCCTTCGAAGCTGATCCCAACTGAAACGATTGGGCGACCTTCGTAATTGCCCACTTGCGCCTTAAGCGGCGTGGCGAGAAGCAGGAGGCACAAGGCAGTAGGCAGAAGGCAGTAGGCAGAAGGCAGTAAACAGAAGGCAAAGCGCGAGACGCAGAAAACCTGCACAGCTCGCCAGGGTTGGGTGCTCCTGTCCGCCGTCCGCCTTCTGCCTTCTGCCTGCTGCCTTTTGCTTACTGCGCTCTGCCTTCTCAAAATCGTTTTCTAAATCTCACTTCAAAGCTGTAGTTGTTATTGCGCGTGCTCAAATTTGCCAGGGAGCCCTGCTCGTACTGCGCCACGAATGACAGCCGGTTCGACAACCGATATTCAACCGTCAGGACCTGGTTTGGATCGGAGGCGATGTTTGTCGAGTAAGTTACGGTCAGGTCTTTGCTGATGCGGCGCGCAACGGTTAAGCGCGCCGTCGGGGTCGAGCCGGTCGTGCCGGCGATCACTGGATTGATCTCCAGCCTGCTCAGGCCGAAAAGCCGGTTGCTGGCGCGCGATACCGGGGCGTTGATGAGCGTATCCGTCAGCAAACTGGCAGCCGTTCCCAATCCCGATTGCGCCAGAACTGAACCGCCGGTTTCCGTCGAGGTGAGCGTGCCGTTGAGCACCAGCGAAACAACATCTTGCTGTGGCAATGATGGCTCAGAACTCAGCGTGGAGAGCGGATTCGAAAGAGGTCCGTTGAGATTGACTGTCACCCGGTAACCGCGAATAACGGAATCGGCGGCCAGATTAATTATCGGGTCGGCGCCGCGCCGCGCCGGAAAGTCCAAACGTCCGCGCGTAATGTCATACGGATTGTTACGGAAGCTGATTGTTCCGGACGTGGCCGTGATGGGGCCTTCGATGATTGGATCTTTGACCAGTCCGTTCAATCGCAGCGAGACCGAAGCAGTCAGATTCGCGAGATTGTTCCGAACGACAAGAGCATTTCGTCCTTCGACGCGCAGATTATCGAAGATCGCGTTTTCAGTGAGGCTGAATTCGCCGCCTTCTTCGATCGAAGGTTCCGGCCGTTGATTTATTAGATCGGCCAGTTCGAGATCTTTGGTGTACTCGCTATGCCTGACGTTGACATCGCCGCTGATGACCGGAAGCTGCGGCGTACCATTTACCGCCAGGTTCAAATCGACCGTCGAGCGAAAGTCCTGGGGATAGTTAACCGTGACATTGTCACCGTGAATATCCAGAACAAATCTTTCCAGCGCAAAACCTTTCAGTCGCGCGCCGCCGGAAATGCTTAGTTTGCCGCCGCCCAAAGTGCCGGTTAGCGAATCGATTTGCGCGAGGTTCGTATTAAAGATGATTAGGCCTTTGAGGTTCGCGAAGCTGAACCGCTCGTCGCCGATGAGGATGGCGACGGATGCGCCATCGACCCGGGCGGTGCCGGTTACGCGCGGATTTTCATAGCTGCCACCGACGCGTAACCTCAGATCCGCCACCCCGGATGAAAATACGTCAGGCGAAACCCCGTTGAAGATGCGCAGGTTTACCGTGCCGTTGACTTCGAAGGTCTGCCGTCCGCCCGGCCCTGTGGCTATTGTGCCGGCCACATCCACGTTGGTCCCTGGGCCGGTGAATTTTGTCGGACTAAAAGTGACTTCCTTCGGCGAAAACTCAACCACGACCGGCCCCGAGGATGAAAGTTGCACGTCCTCTACTCGCACTGAAAGCTCGCTGAATGTGCCGGTGCCACTGAGTCCGCGAAGTGAAAATACTTCTCCCTCGGTCTCGTCTTCGAAAATTAGATTGCCGCTGGCTTTCAAAATTCCGGTCGCGCGGCCGCTGACGCTGACCTGGCTGTCGGGCAGAACCATCTTTAAGACCTGCGTCAGATCCGCGTTGGTTATCGTTGACTCAACGGTTGTCGGAAGTTTTTCATTGCTCAGGTCGACATGCGCTGTCAGCACCTGGGCAGGGCCGAACAGCCCATTCTCGTCGGTCGTGAAAGTGACGGTCAGCTGCTTGTTCTCAGTGCGGCCAACCAGGGCCAGCGTGCCGGCCGGCCGGCCGGCGATCGTCACGTTGTGACCGGTGCCGCTGAAGTTGATCTGATAGTTCGAGAAATCACTCTCGCCCAGATTACCCGAGATAGTCGCATCAAGATCCGCAGTGCCGGTTAGATTTGGAAATCCCGGCCTGTTAGCCAGCGCCATCAACCTATCGAGCTGAATCTGAGTACCTTTCGCCTGTGCTTCGAACGCCTTGCTTACGGTGTCGTATTTTCCCGTGCCGGTGATGTGGCCCGCATTGAAGTTGATGTCGACATTTTCAATATTGACTGACGAACCGGCGAAACTTGCGCGGGCGGTCATGCTCCGCAACTGCTCACCGGCAAGTTTGCCGGGGCCGAAACGCAGGTCGGCACTTCCGCTCATGGCGCCGGGAAGACCGCTGATCCGCACGCTGCCGGAAACATCGGATTGAGTGTCGCCAATGGCTTCGCGGGTTTGTTTGTTCAGCGGCAATGCCCCGAGTATGGCCGCGCCGTTTGCGCGATCGAGGGTCGCATCAATCGATGCGTTGTTGGTGCCGCTGCGCGGCGCCACCAGAGTGAACTGCACGCCGCCGCCGTTGGCCTGAAACAACCGCCCGTTGTTGATGCGCAATTCATCCGGAGTTGAGGCAAGGTTGGCGTTCAGCGATCCAAGATCATTTCCATTTACCTGGAATGAACCGAGCTCGGCATGACCGTTCACGATTGGATCAGTCAGCTTGCCCTGCAGTGTGCCATTGAAGACCAACCGGCCGCCGACGTCGATGGCATACGTATCGAACTGATCGTAAAGCGCGGGAATCACTCCTGACGTCACGAGCACCCGTTGAAGTTCGGCGGCATCGGTGGAGGTGAGATCGACCCGCAGATTTGAGTCGCGTTCGAAAGAAAATTGTCCGGTTGCGTTTAGCGTGCTGGCTGCTGTTTGCAGGTTTGCTTTCTGTATTTGGAACAAACCATGATCAGCATTCAAAGCCAACTGGCCGGACAGCGGCGTGAGATTGCTTCCGGCCGTCTGCGGCTCGCTCGTAAGCTGGGCATTGATATTGCCGGTTGCCGTGGCAAAATCGGTTCCCGCAAAGGTGACATCAGCTGTGCCGGTCGCGCGAGAAGCCACCGGTACGACCCGATCGGACACAGCGGTCAATAGACCGCTGAGGTCAAAGTTTGTGAAGTTGGCCGCGATGTGTGATGGCGCATTTTTTGTGCGGCCGATAGTGGCATTACCAGTCGCGCGACCATTCAGCGCCTCGACCACGAAGTTACTTAGTTGCACTTGATTGCCGGTGGCGACGAGCGAAGCGTGCGCCGGGCCAAGCGGCATTGTGCCCAGGACGCCGCCGCCGAGGCTCAGATCGGCGCTCGCGCGATATCGACCCGAAGGTTCGATCACAAACACCGGCCGGCCGAGCTTCACATTTTCCGCCCGACCTTTCTCCGCCGTGACCGTGCCGACGTTGATGTCGTTCGTCGATCCCTCGAGGCGGCCACCGTGAATCGTCAGGCGCACGCCCGCGATGTTGATACTTCCTGTCCTGGCGCCTAAGGCATTGGCGTCGGCGACTTGCGCCTCTTTCAGCGTAATTATAGTGACACCACCGCGGCTGTTGAGGTCGATGTTGTTGATGTTGACGCCGCTAAAGGTCGCATTCGCCGCCTCAATCTTTCCGACTTTGGCATGCGCGATCGTCGCGGTCGCCTTGTCCTTTTCAACTCGGACGCGAAGATCGGTCGCCTTAATGCCTTCTTTCACTCGCGCTTCTGCCGAGCTAAGACTGGTTCCGGTGATTTGTGGTGAGGAAGCAGTCAGGATCTTGTCGTGATATTCGGCGCGCACATCACGCAGGATCAAACCGGTGATCGTCGTGCCATAACTCTTTTCCGCGGCCGCGCGCAATTCACCAACCCAGCGAAAATCGCTGCCGGTTCCCATCACTCCGCCGGTCATTTGGACTGAATTGAGAATGAAATCGCCGGCAGCCAATAACTGCGCGACAGCGCGTCCGTTTGCTTCGTAGGTTTCGCCCTGCCCTGAACCTTTAGCGGTGATGTTCAAGCCCTGGAGGCGAAAACCGTCGGCAGCCAGGGCGTCCGACTTGATGGTGCCTTCGACTTTGTAATTCGCGCCTTCGCCGCTCACAGTACCGACAAAGTTTCCTGCGCCCCGCAGCGTCGTGCCGGCGCGCAGAAAATCGGACGCCTGGGTCAGGTCGACGGATGATGTAACATTCAACTGATAGTGGAGTGCGCGCCAATCGTCCATCACGCCCTGCAGATGCGCTTCAGCCACGGGAGATTTCAGCACCAGTTCCTGAATCTCAGCGCGAGTTTGATTGATGCGGCCGCGGGCTTCGATGTCGATACCATTGATGGGACGATCGTCGTAAGCGAATTGTGAGTTGGACGCGCTGAGGTTAACCGTATTCATCCAGCTCGCCGCCGGCTGAGTGGGATCGTCCGGCTGAATCGTCGCGCGGACATTACGAGCTTCACCTGAAATTCGATGTTCAGCGTCGCCGTAATGGATTACAGCATTTTTCAGATCGATGTGTGCGGTTGAATAAGCAAACAGGATTCGCTTGTTCGGTTCCGGAGGCGGAATATGAACGTTGCGGAAGTTCGAACGGCCCTGGGCGTCAAACGATACCCACAGCTCGAGACCCTCAACCTGCAGATCTTTCAGATTGATATTTCGTTGGAGACGAAGCGCGTAGAGATCCTCGATTCTAACCGTCGCCAGCAAGCGGGAAATTTTGCCCAGCCGTTCACCGCTCTGCGCGTCGTAGAGCTCGACGTCGAGCATCTCGACGGTTTGCGGCGAGATGGATGTATGAAAATCCCGGATGTTTGCGCGAATGCCGTAAGTCGCCAGCGTGTCTTTGATTTGTCCGGCGACGTATCGATCTACGAAGCCCAGGCGCCAGGCCATCAGCGCGAGAAATAAAACGACAACAATGCCGGCGGCGATTAAGATACCGAGAATGACGGCATTGCGGCGGGTGACATAGCGCCGTCGGCGGCGAGAAACAGGACCACCTGGCGAAGATCGACCGGCCGATTCAGTCGGCACAGATTCTGTCTTGCTTCCTGGATCTAATTTCGCTGATAGGTCGTCGTTGTGGTCAACCGGCATTAGCGCATGGCCCCGTTGCGGCTAAAAAATTTAGTTCAATTTTTAAGGGAGAGCCAAAATGCAGATGTCAGAGGCAAGATGTTAGATGTTAGTGCGCGCGACAAACGCTAACATCTGGCATCTAACCTCTAACATCTATCTTTTTGTAAACTGAAAGCGGGGGAATTTCAAGGCGAGGGGGGTTGAATTAGCGCCTTGACGCCTCACGAAATCTTCACGTGATCAGTTCGCAAGCCCGAAGTCGCTCTGTTGCGCGGATCGTCGGATGCCGGCGAGCCCACGGGCACGTTGCCTACAACCTCTAATTCGAAGCCCTCGAGGGCGGTGACTTTCGGCGGATGATTTGTAAGAAGCAGGATGCGCCGCAGGCCGAGTTCGTGCAGAATCTGAGCGCCCACGCCGTAATCGCGATTCAAACCATATCCTGTTTGGGCGCTCGCCTCTGATTTGCTCAGGCCGTTTTCCTGCATCAGTTTGTAAGTGCGCAACTGATGCAGCAAGTCCAGGCTGTGCTCGCTCTGGCGAAGGTAAAGAACGACGCCGCATCCCGCTTCTGAAATCTTTTCCAACGCGCGCCGCAGTTGATATCCGGCATCGTCGATCGTCGAGCCGAACATATCACAGGTCACATTCTCAGTATGCACCCGCACGAGCACCGGATCCTCGGTGTTTAAATCGCCCATTACCATGGCGACGTGCACGTCTCCGTTGATGGCGTTCTCGAAAGCGATCGCCCGAAAGCGACCATAGATTGTCGGCAAGTCGGTTTCGACCGCCCGATGGACCAGCACTTCCTTGCTGATGCGATAGCGGACCAGATCAGCGACGGTAATGATCTTCAGTCCGTGGACGACCGCAAAGTCCCGCAATTGTGGCATGCGGGCCATGGTTCCGTCTTCATTCATGATTTCGCAGATCACTCCGGCGGGATACAGCCCGGCGATACGGGCGATGTCGACTGCTGCTTCCGTCTGTCCCGGACGAACCAGCACGCCGCCTTTTTTTGCGCGCAGCGGAAACACGTGGCCCGGACGTGCAAGATCCTGTGGTCTCGTGCGCGGATCGACAGCCGTGAGAATTGTCGTGGCGCGGTCGGCGGCTGAAATTCCGGTCGTCACGCCGCGCCTTGCTTCAATTGAGATGGTAAAGGCCGTGCCGAGATGCGAAGTGTTGTCGGCAACCTGAGGCGGCAGGTTCAATTCGTCACAACGTTCTTCGGTCAGCGGCAGGCAGATGAGGCCGCGCGCATGCCGCGCCATGAAATTAATAATCTCGGGCGTGATTTTTTCAGCTGCGCAAACCAGATCACCTTCATTCTCGCGATCTTCGTCATCGACGACGATAATCATTCGCCCTTCCCGAATGTCGGCAGCAGCATCTGGAATCGAAGCGAATGACATTTTGAAAATACAGGATCTGAATCGGAATCTGGAATTGTTTGCTCGGGTTATGTTATCGCAAACCGGCGGAGATTTGCGACTTACGACCCGGCGGCTTCGCTCCTCGGGCCGCCGAGGGCAAGGATTCGCTCAACATATTTCGCAATTACGTCAACTTCGAGATTCACTTGGTCGGCAGGCTTCAGGTGAGAGAGGTTCGTTGCTTCCCAGGTCTTCGGAATCACGGCAATTTCAAAGTAATTGTCAGTTAAGCCGGCAATTGTCAGGCTAATGCCTTCGACAGCGATTGAGCCTTTGAAAACAAGGTAACGCGCAATTTCTTTCGGGTAAGCAATGCGTACCGTCCACGATTCGCTGTGATCCTCAACGCCGAGAAATTGACCGCGCGCATCGACATGACCCTGCACAATGTGACCGCCGAGCCGGGTTGCAGGCGTTACTGCTCGTTCAAGATTAACCGGCGCGCCCGCCTGTAATCGGCCGAGCGTGGAACGGAGCAGAGTCTCCTTTGAAACATCGGCCGCAAATGAATCCTGCATTACCCCCAGCGCGGTCAGGCACACGCCATTGACGGCAATTGAATCGCCATCGCGTGAGCCTTCTGTCACCGTCCGCGCTTCGATGACAATCCGCGCGTCCTCCCCACGCTTTTCAAGCTCGCGTACGCGACCAAGCTCTTCAATGATTCCGGTAAACATCAGGGCATTTTTGATTTGCGATTTTTGATTGCCGATTGCCGATTTGTCGATTTAATAGAGAACTGTCGGTGAACTTAAGCACCCAGCCCGTGGTTTGGTCCGTTTTAAGATCTCTGCATCTCTGTGTTCCTCTGGCTGTTCTGTTTCTCGCGAACAATCTCCATCATTCTCTGAAAAACCTCGTCAATGGGGACCGCGGTCGTATCGATCAGGACTGCATCATCAGCGGCCGCCAGTGGCGAATCAGCGCGCGTCGTGTCTCGGCGATCGCGCTCAATCATGTCGGCGAGTACTTCATTATAAGTCGCTGCGGGATTGTGTTCACGTTCTTCTGCCAGTCTCCGCTGCGCCCGCTCTTCAGGCGATGCAGTCAGAAAAAATTTTATGTCAGCGTTGGGAAAAACTACCGTGCCTATGTCGCGCCCATTCAGGACCGCGCCGCGTTCACCGAGTTGGCGCTGGCGCCGGACCATGGCACGTCTGACGGCGGGAATAGTTGAGATGATCGAAGACATGTCAGTTACGTCGTCATCGCGAATGCGATCAGAGACATCACGCTGATCGAGCATGACCGAGAGCGAATCAGGATCGCCCGCGAGATCGATGTCGACACGCGAAGCGAGCGAGCCGACTGCGATGTCGTCAGTGGCGCTAATGCTCGATTCGAGCACTGCGAGCGCTACGGCGCGATACATTGAACCGGTATCGATATAGAGCAACTCCAGCTCGCGCGCGAGCATGCGCCCAAGCGAAGATTTCCCCGCGCCGGAAGGGCCGTCGATGGCGATAATCATAGTGGTCAGTGATCAGTGGTCAGTGATCAGTAGTTAGTGGTCAGTAGTCACCATCAATAATCATAGTGGTCACTGATCACTGATCACTGATCACTGTTCACTGACCGCTACTTACTGCTTTCTGCATTTCGCTCAAAGCCTTATCGATATGCGCGCGCGACACGTCGTAATGCGTGACCATTCGAATCGACGAACCGAATCCAGAAGCCAGCACTCCCGTCTCGCGCAAACGCGCGCAGATTCCGTCTGCCGATATTCCAGTCTCGGAAACATCAAAGATTACGATATTCGTTACCACTCTTTCTGGATCGATCTTGATCCCTGGTATCTCGGCCAATCCTTCCGCCAGGCGTCTGGCGTTCTCATGATCTTCGTGCAGACGCTTGGGCGTGTCTTCCAGGGCGATTAAGCCCGCGGCAGCCAGCACGCCCGCTTGCCGCATGCCGCCGCCCAACATCTTGCGAACCGCGCGGGCCTCGTCGACAAATTCGCGCGTCCCCAGCAGCATTGAACCAACTGGCGCGCCGAGGCCTTTGGATAAGCAAAACATTACGGAATCGGCGGGTCCTGCGAGTTCAGCCACCGAATTACCGAGGGCGACGGCGGCGTTGAAGATGCGCGCGCCGTCCAGGTGGACCGGAAGCTTTTTCTCATGCGCTCGAGCGCAAATGTCCTGCGTCCGGTCGCGCGTCAACAAAGATCCGCCGGCGAGGTTGTGTGAATTCTCGAGGGCAATCAGTCCGGTCGGCGCAACGTAATACGCCGCGTTTGTATGGATGGCGCCGGCGATTTCGTCCCACGTCAGAATCCCGCTGCCGTCATCGCTGTGCACGGGCCGGGCGATAACGCCGGAAAATGCCGACATCGTGGCCATCTCAAAATTGTAGATGTGCCCGCGCTCTTCGATGATCACCTCCTGACCCGGTCGCGTGTGCAACTTAACGGCGGTTTGATTACCCATCGATCCGGTCGGCACAAAGATCGCGGCTTCTTTTTCAAAGATTTCCGCGGCGCGTTCCTGCAATCGATTCACCGTCGGGTCTTCGCCATAAACGTCGTCGCCGACTTCGGCTTCAGCCATCGCGCGGCGCATAGCAGGTGTGGGCCGCGTAACAGTATCGCTACGTAGATCGATCATTTTCGGTTATCCAGGGACTGCCGCGATTGTCTGGAACGGCATGGCAAACTCTATCATAGCTGAGTTTAGGGTATCGAACTGATTTGAGAAGCTATTGCAGGATTTAGGAAGGAGGGCCGAGCAACTATTCGGCCGCAAAAACCATCGCTCTGTTCACCGGAGTAGCAGACCTAACTTGGTCGTCGCCCGCGCACCCTGCGCGCGAATTCAAGGACGGGACGCCTGTCCTGCTCCTGGATTCAGGACAACATCTTCGCTGGGCAACTCCTGCCGGCGCGCCCCTCCAGCGAAGGTCTCGGAAACTAGTTACCGTTTTGAATCTTGACCGCCAGCACGTCGTTAAACTCGCAGATAGCGACATGCTTTGCGGGCTCCGGCAGCTTTATGTTTTTCAGCTCAACTGAGGAATTTCCGATAATCGTAGCAGATCCGATCCGCGCCCAGCCTTTCGCCACATTGACGTAGACCGGAACCAGCATTTTGAAATTATCGCTCACGCCGGATTGAGTGATGCGCCCGGATAGCATTTGGCCGTCCAGTTGATACTCAAAGCGATAGCTGGGTATCTCAGTCCCGTAGACCCACTCGTTAAAGAACCAGTCCATGCGGCCGTTGCCGTCTAGATCCATGTGTTTGGTCATGTATTTTTCGACCGTTCGTTTAAGATCTTCGGTTGAAACGTCTTCGTTATAGTGAGACTTGATGAAGTCCTGCATCATCTCCATGAATCTTTTATCGCCGCCATTGCGCGGATCGAACATCATCTGTCGCAGCATGTGCAGAATGTACGCACCTTTGGGATAAATCATGAACCGGGCCACCCCGCCGGTTTTGCCGCTGTTCAGGCGATAACCCTGAGTCACCGGGCCAATGGTGTACGGTCGCTTGTCATGTGTCTGCGGCCGCGACAGGGTAATCAGGTCGCGTTGATTGTTCCAGAAGTCGGTGAACTTGTGATCGTCGCGCATAATCTGCTGGACGAAGAGCGAAGCTGAGAATTCGGCAAAGCCTTCGCTCATCCACTGATCGTGATAACTCTTCCAACCGACCATATGGCCCCACCACTGGTGGGCAATTTCGTGGGGCGCAACGTATTTGAAGAAGTCGTCGGTAGCCGCGCGCACGTTGCCTGTCGCCATGTATCGCTGGGTCGGATCCATGAACGCCGTGAACGGCATGTAAACAAGCGTCGGCCATGCTTGTCCGAAATTTGGCGCGGGCTGTTGCGTCAAGGCCAGACGATTGAAAGGCAACTTGCCGAAATAGGCGCTGTAAAGCCGGGTGGCGTTTTGCGCGTCCGCCAGCATCGGTCCGGCCATGCCGAGCGTGGACATCGAGCCGATCTCTTCGGCGCCACGCATAGGAGCGACGATGTTCTCGTTGGCGTAGAACTCGATGTTGTATCCGGTGTCCTTGTCGAGCACTTCTTTTTTCTTGAAGCCGCCATAGTTAAATCCGGCAACTGCCAGGGCAGTCTCGCCGCTGGACCATTTCTCTATTTTTCCGTCGGCCTCATCGGCCGGCGGCGCGACCAGTGAGCCAGTGCCGATCAGCGTCTTGTTCTTCGGATGATGAAAGGTGAGATCAAAAGTCGCTCGATCGCCAAACTGCGTTCCTTCATTGTTTGGGTACCAACTGGATCGAGGACCGAGGAAATAATTCCCATCGCCTACGTCTATCAGAGCATCGCTTCCGCCATACTCGATCGTTACCTTGTAACTCTTTCCTGCTTCCAATGGTTCGGGCCAGATGACTCCGAAGTCGGCATCTTCGTTCTTGTTCTCCTGAATAAAGTCCAAATCGCGGCCGCGCTCGTCGCGCACGCGGGAGACCCGCAGCGAGGAAAACAGGCGGAACGGCAGCACGCGGGCGCCGGAATCGAGCTCGCGCAGCCTAACCGTGTCGGTGCAGGTGAGCTTCGCTCCGCGGATGACCGTGTCGATATCATGATGCGTGATGTCATAAATCCGGTGATCTTCATCGCTTGACGCTGTGCCCCTGGCGTATTCTTCCGCGCGATGAAAGGCTGTCCAGAGGCCGCCGTCAGTGTCACCGTAACTGAACAACAGTACTTCTTCCGGCGAAACCAGAGGAATCCCCAGCGAATCGTACTGAAAGACAAGTTTGTTGTACCGTTTGCCGTTGATGAACGCGGTGAAAAAGCCGGGACGGTTGGGGTTATAGAGATCGACCAGCGTGCGCAGTTCCATGTTGCGCCTCAAGGTCTTGCGCAATAACGACTGATTTTCATGATAGGCATCCCGCGCGCGTTCGGCCTGGGGGCCGTTTGTGCCAATGCGAACCTGCGCTGATTGCTTAACCTCGTCAAATGTCTTGTCCGTAAAGCGTAGGATCAGACGGTCAAAGGACTCGGTAATCGTGGGTTCATCGGTAAAGAGTTTGAGGCTGTGCTTCTCAATATCGGTAGGCGGCGTCAGAGACAGTTCACCATCGCCGAAGAAGACTGCGCCCACCTCTCGATGCTCGACCTCGGAAGCAAAATAAATCTCGCCACTGCGCAATGTGAAGACGCCTGCATCTCGTTTGATCACCAGATTGTTCACGGTGGCAAATGCGCCGGCAAAGTCCCCCTGATCCTTCGCCTGCTGTCGCAACTGCTGATATACCGGGTCGGAATTGGCCTTGATGCCGCTCACCGGAACAGTGACGGCTGCTTCAACCGGCGCGATCTCAAGCTTGACGTCCAGACTCGCGACCGAGCCTTCTTCCACTTTTATGCCATCGCGATGCGCGTCACTGAAGCCTGGCGCAGAGACCGTTATCGAGTATGTCCCGGGTGGCAATCCTTCGATTTTGTAGTGACCGAGCTGATCGGTTGTCGCGCTGAAGTTTTGATTGTTGAGGGGGTCAGTCGCGGTGATGGCCGCCCCGGCAACAGTTGCCCCCTTTGGATCGGTGACCCGTCCTTCGATCCGCCCGCCCGCGGCCTGGACAACGTTCAGCGACAAAGTGAATACGGCCAAACACACTAGACCGACAGCAATTCTCACATCTAAATATTTCTTCATAAAACCTTGATTTTGAAAAACCGGACACGCGGGGGCCGACGTCCGTGAGTCTTTTGCCAATGCATTATCATTTCATTGATTACGTCAGTCAAGCGTTGTCAACGGCGCTGCCGGCGTGGCATCCTGAGGCCTCACAACGGTGATGTTTGTCGAAGACAAGATCAGGTCGAAACTGCTGCGGCGCATGGGTGAGGCGATCGAGGACTTTCGCATGATCGATCACGGCGATCGCGTGATGGTTTGCCTGTCCGGAGGCAAAGACAGTCATACGTTGCTTGATCTTCTGCTCGATGTCCAGAACCGCGCACCGGTAAAATTCGATCTGCTGGCGGTGAATCTTGACCAGAAACAACCGGGTTTTCCTGCTGAAGTTCTGCCGAACTATTTCCGTGGACGAAGGGTGCCTTTCCGCATCATCGAGCGCGATACCTACTCGGTTGTTAAGCGCCTGGTGCCGGAAGGAAAAACGTTCTGCGCGGTTTGCTCGCGGCTGCGGCGCGGCATCCTCTATAACATCGCGGTCGAGGAAGGTTGTTCGAAAATCGCCCTAGGCCATCATGCCGACGACATTATCACGACGTTTTTGTTGAATCTGTTTTATGTCGGCTCGTTGAAAGCAATGCCGCCAGTGCTGCGTTCCGATGACGGGCAAAACACCGTCATCCGACCGCTCGCTTACTGTCGCGAGAAGGACATTGCCCGGTTCGCCGCATCTGCACAATTCCCAATCATCCCATGCGACCTGTGCGGGTCGCAGTCAAATTTGAAGCGCGCGCGCGCCAAGAGATTGATCGAAGACTTGGAAAAAGAGATTCCTCACATCCGGGCGTCGATGCTGACTGCTCTGGGGAATGCTGTGCCTAGTCATTTGCTCGATCCGAAGCTTTTCGATTTTAAGGGCTTTTCATCGGCTACCGGCGATGTGGAAAGCGAACTTGATATCGCGCTGGGCCACACCGACAGCGAACCGACTCTGGTAGCAATTGCCTGAGAATCCGACGTCAGTACCACCCGCGTCAGCCGGTGGGACAAGGCGATTTGTAAGACCCATCCGCTGACGCGGATCGTACTGACTTCATAGTATCTTTGTGATTAAATTTGCGCTCATGCGGGCCACAAAGAAACGCGAGCTTGATCTCAAAGACTTTCCGCCCGGCACAGTCACTGAATACACGACCCTCGTCTGCCTTGCCTGCATCTTTGATATTTTCACCAAACAACTGGGCCTCGCGCCGCGTTCAGCTTTTACTGAAATCAAACGGCACGCGCCGACAATTGAAGAGCTGACCACGCGCCAGGCGATGCGGCCCTACTTCGACAGCGACGACAAGAATCCGCATTGCCCCTACTGTGGATCCGCAAAGCGCTGGCTGGCGCGCCTTGATACCTATTGCATTGAAGGTGGAAAAACCACGGATGCCGCGCGGCGAGCGCTCCTGAAGAAACTGCCAAAGTCGGACGATCAATTCCTGATAATCGAAAAGAAGTCTGACTCGAGGGCGGTCTTTTTTGAATGGCTCGATACCCTCGGTGGCAATCTCGATTTCGCTGACGAGGGGTGGTTAATCGACGCCACGCGAATGTACCTGGCCCGGCGCGAGCGAAAGACCAATTGGGAAGAGATTTTCAGCGAATTGCGCGCCGTGCGTCGTTCCAGTCGACTGAATGAAGGTTGGGAGCGCGACGGCGGGCGATTGTTTCTCGCGCCCGATCTTTATGGCCAGGCGCTACTGATTCAGTATCTGGTTAGCCGCTCTCACGCGCACGGCGGCCTGACGATGGAAGGCCGTTTGACACTTATGGAACTGGTTCGCCGCCTGCGATACGGCGGCTATCTGGATAGGATTGGAATCACTGAACGCGAACCCGGGGAAGTATTCGAGAAGCTGATCGACCATCTGGCTTCGACTCACGACTGGTCTCGTGTCAGCACGGTTAGCGGTAGCGACCGGGTTCCTAAGCAGCAGTCAACCTCTAAGAAATCAGGTAAGAAGCCAAAGAAACCATCCAAATCGCGAAAAGCAGAACCCACTCTTCCCGAACCAGAAGAGATCGCGTCCGAACCGGTCAAGCTTCATTACATCGTCGACCGTCGCGACTTTCTGGAGAAAGTGAAAAGCACCTACGCGAGTTACGCTGCCTGACCGAATGCGCTCGGCTACATCACCGGTGGTTCGACTTTGATGTTAGCGCCGTACTCATAAATGACGTGCGACTTTTGGGCATAAGTGCTGACATTGAACTCGGTGTCGCTTTGACGAGGTAGCCCATCAGCTGCGCCGACCCAGGCCTTGCCGGTACCGGTGTATCTCTGGCCCCCGAGATTAGTCTCGAGCGTATAGCTGTAAGCGAAACAAGGCACACCGTTGATGGTTTCCGGACCGAGATACTTCACTTCCTTAACCATTTCGGCGATTTTGTTTGCGAAGTCCTCACTGCGATTTACTCCAGCGGACGAAGGCAGGGTTCCTTCGGTCCACTTACCGTTCGCGAACCAATAGTGCTTTTCCCCGATGCTGATCGCCTCAACATCACCACCCTGGCCGCCTGTCCACTTCATATGGGAACGATCGGGGCCGGCAAAGTCCACTACGCGCGTACTCTCGGGCATGGCTGTCCGTCCATTCGCGGTGGCTGACATAGTTTCGGTGAGCCGGTAGGGATAGGCAGTTTTCAACCTGCGCAAAGCATCGCCCAGATCCTTGCGCGCGTCGTTTGAAGGACTGAACGATCCCGTAGTTTTGGCAGGGCGGTTGCCGGTGCCGTCGGACGACGACTCCGTGCCGCCTTTCAACCGTCCCAAACTACAACCGGCGAAGAGCAATACTCCGATTGGAAATATCAGGGCCTTCCACCCAAGATCTCGGATTAATGTCATTATTTCCTCCTGCGCGAACTCTTTTTCAGCGTTGCGAGGCGACGGCTAGAGTCTTTGTTCTTTTCCTGCAGATTCGTAATCTCCGCCTCGGTATTATGTCGCCGGGACCAGGCGATGCTCAATCAATTTCATGCTTCGCGCTGCAAAATAAGATCCGCGATCGATCGCAGGAGCTCGGTTTGTCTGGCGACGCTTTCCAGCGCACCGCGCGCCTGGTGATGAACCGCCTCAAGCTCTGCGCGTGTAGCTTCCAGCCCGTAGATCGCGGGGTAAGTAGCTTTGCGCGCGCGCGCGTCCTTACCGGGAGTCTTGCCAAGCTCTTCCGCAGTTGAGGTCACGTCCAGAAGATCATCGGTGATCTGAAATAACAAACCGAGATTCGTTGCGTATTCTGTGATTGCCGCAAGTTCCTTTTCACTCGCGCCGGCGATCATTGCGCCGCAGCGCGCGGCGGCCCGAATCAACGCCCCGGTTTTGAGATGGTGAATGAGTTCGAGTTGGGAGCCGCTCACGTTCGTCGATTCCGCGACAAGATCGTACGCCTGGCCGGCCACCATCCCCTCCGGCGTGCCGGCGGCGCGGGCGATTTCGGCGATCAGGCGAACGCGAAGCTGGGGTCCTAGCTGATCATCTTCGGCGATCGTTTGAAACGCGAGAGCTTGTAATGCGTCGCCGGCCAGGATTGCCGTAGCCTCGCCAAATTTGATGTGGCAGGTGGGCTGCCCGCGCCGCAAGTCGTCATTGTCCATCGCAGGCAGATCATCGTGGATCAGCGAATACGTGTGGATCATCTCCAGCGCGCAGGCCGGGCGCAGCAAATCTGCAACCGGCGCGCCGAATGTTTGGCCCGCGGCCAGCAGCAATGCCGGCCGAAATCGCTTGCCACCGGCGAACACGCTCCAACGAATCGCCGCATGAACCTGTAGCGGTTCATCGGCCTCTTTCGGGATCAGGCGATCGAGTTCGGAGTCAATCAGCGTGCGGCGGGAGGATAGAAATTCACGGGCGCCAGTTGCGATTAGATTAACCACAGAGAAGGCCGAAGTAACGGAGTCTATTGAATAATTAAGCGCCAACGAAGGCGACTACTGAAACTGGTACGAAACCCCCACAGGTCAGGATCCTCTACCGCTTTACGCCCTTATTGAGTCTCACCGTCGTCAGTTGATCCCAGCTCCCCGGGCTCAAATGGTCGCACCGTTGCGCGGCCCTGATTGTCGCGCATCAGGATCTCAATCCGGCGCTCAGCCTGATTCAAACGCTCCTGACAGTCGCGCGACAGCTTCACGCCCTGCTCAAAGAGTTCCAGGCTCTTCTCGAGCGTCAACTCGCCTTGTTCCAACTGGCGCACGATGCGCTCGAGTTCTTCAAGCGATGCTTCAAAGTTTTTCGGTTTCGAATTGTCCATCCTGCAATTGAGCGCCGGCATCCTTGCCGGCGGTTCGTGGGTATCTCCTCGCTGCTTCGATCCAGTCGCTAACGCCCACGGCCCGGCAACTTATTCAAATGCCTGCGAATGCCGTCCTGCAATTGCGTGCCCGGTGACGGCATATCGCGCGCGATTCCATCCGCGATGCGCTGAGCCAGCTTGTCATCCTGAATCGAGACAATCCGCCAGCCGCCGTCATGGGACTGCATTGTAAACCGAAGCTTGTCGTCCTTGATATTCACCAGGGCCTCAGCGGTTTCACCCCGCTCGGTAATGTCCACAAAATGAGACACCGACAATGCGATCAACACAAACGGTTTGCCGGCGGCACGAGCTGTCAGTCGTTGCAGTTCCGCTACCATTTCGTCGTGAATGGTGTTTCTTAGATTGGGCGCCACGGACACAGGAGATGGCGCGGTCTGAACCGGCAAGACGGAAGTGATCGCCGATGAATATGAACTTGCGTTACGCTGCCTGACTTGCGACACGAAATCATCAGTAATCTTGTCAGTATCGAAAATGCTGTCGATGGTCGAGGTGTCATTTCGTTGCGCCGCATCCGCGAGCAAGGCAAGTGTATAAGCCGGGCCGCTCCGATAGTGTCGCCACCAAAAGTAAACGCCTGCCGCGGCGCCGATGAACCCAACGAACACGATAACTGCGATGATGAGCAACGCCTGCGCAATGCTGCCACGACGGCCTGGGCGGGCCGATCTTCGAGGCGCCGCAGCCTGCGCGCGCGGCGATCCGTCAAAGTCGATAACGATTCGATTCCGGCCCATTTTATTCGTTTTCGATTCCCTCGACTCGACAACCAAGCGCCCCTTTTCGCAAGCGCACGCGCAATGCGTCACCTGGCGCCACCGCATTCGCTTCGCGCACTACCCGACCTTGTGCGTCCTGGGCGATCGCATATCCGCGTTCTAAAACTCTGAGGGGCGACATTGCGTCAAGCGCTGCCGCCGCCAAACCAAACTTCTGCCTGGCCATGTCCAATCGGGTTGTAATCCCTGCGTCGCGCGCCTGGTTCAGCGCCGCAAAGCGGGCCTGGGCAGCGCGGACATGGGCGCGAAGTTGCGCCGGCGATAAGCTATACGCAGCCGCTCCCAGCCGTGTCTGCGCGCGCTGCAGGGCATTCGCGATCAATCTCTCCAAATGATGTTCGGCATCGTCAGCGCGCGATATCGCATCGCGCAACCTGGCGTTCACTTCGTCAAAGGCCGGCGAGAGCGCAAGTTGTTGTGCCTGCGCGCGCGCGCGGCCGATTCTGAATTTGATCGAGTGCGCCAGATTTGTGACCAGGCGATCGAGTTGCGAGCATAGTTGAGCTTCGTGCGTCGCCACAATTTCCGCTGCCGCTGACGGCGTCGCCGCCCGCAGATCCGCGACAAAGTCGGCAATCGTGAAATCAGTTTCGTGGCCGACGGCCGAGATTACCGGGATCACCGATGAGCGAATGGCGCGCGCGACTGCTTCCTCGTTGAAAGTCCAGAGATCTTCGATCGATCCACCGCCGCGCCCGACAATCATCACGTCGATCGCCGCTTCGTGACGCCCGTCACGCAAGGCGCGGGCATGGTGTTCGTTGAGAAACCTGATTGCGCGCACCACTTCATGAGCGGCGCCGTCGCCCTGTACGCGCGCCGGCACAAAGAGAACATGCACCGTACGGGTGCGGCGTGAAATCACATTCAGAATGTCGCGGATCGCCGCGCCTGAAGCCGAAGTGACCACGCCAATCCGTTGCGGAAAAAAAGGAATCGGCCTTTTCAATTCCTCGGCGAACAATCCTTCAGCCTGCAAACGAGCTTTTGTCTGCTCGAAGGCTAATTGGAGCGCGCCGGCGCCCACGGGCTCCAGCGCTTCGACAATCATTTGATACTCGCCCTTCGGCTCATAGACACTCAGGCGCCCGCGCGCGCGCACTTGCAAACCGTCTTCAGGACGAAACCGGATGCGTTGATTGCTGCTGCGATAGCACGCGGCGCGCAGTTGGGCGAACTCGTCTTTCAGAGTGAAGTACCAGTGGCCGGAACTAACGGAACGAAAATTCGAGATTTCGCCTTCGACCCAAACGGAAGCAAAGCGGCGTTCCAGCTCGCCGCGAATCATGGCCGTCAGCTCCGACACGCTGATTGGCCGGCGCTCGGTCTTTTCAAAGAGGGATGCGAGAAGGGGTTGAGACATTTGGCACTATTGCGGCGTGGCCATCGCGGAACTCAACCTCACTGCCGCGCCCTCGCGATTGACCCGCACGCGGAGGCGCCGGTGGTTCGCGGAATTCGATGCATAAGTGATCGTGTAGGCTGTGCGGAGTTGCGCCACCACGTCGTCATAAGCCCGCTGCAGATCTTCCAGTTTCCTGATCTGATAAAAGACGCCGCCCGATGCAGTGGCGAGTTTTTGGCCCTCTTCGGCGGCGCGAGTGGTAATAGTCAAATACCGAGAGCGCAAGGGATCTACGGTAATCGTCGGTTGCGGCACGCTCGATTCCGGAATCAGTCCTGAAGGAACGTAGAGCGGATAAACCAGGGCGCCCGATTCGCTTAGCGCTTCCAGCACCGCTGGGAACGGAATGAACGATTTGTTGTCATCGCCGTCTGAGAGCACGACGATGGCGGTCCGCTCGCCCCGCAAAGGCTTAAGGGTATCGGCAATCACGTACGCAAGCGAATCGAACAACGCGGTTGCACCGCCGGCTTCGATGTCGTCGAGCTTGCGCGAGAGTAGTGCCCGATCGGTTGTGAAATTCGAGATGACCTGCACGTCATCTCGAAAGCTGATGATCGAGATACGATCCTGGGGGCTGGCGGTGCTCAGGAAATCGCGCGCGGCTTTGCGAATGAAATCGATCCTTTCTTCGACGCTGCCGGACACGTCCAGGAGCAACACCAGGTTGAAAGGCTCAGTCGCCGGCCTGACGTTAGTGATTTTCCTTTCTGCCCCGTCTTCATAAACCGCAAAGTCCGACAGGTTCATTCCGCTGATCGCTCGCCCGTTACGGTCAGTGATGCTGGCGTTGACCCGCATCAATTCGGGACCAGCAGCAGTAGCTATTTCTCCGGGAGCATGCAAAGTAACCAGTGAAGGCTCGCTGCGGGGCGGCGGCAAAGTCTTCGCATAGTCGCCGAACATTTTCGGGCTGACTTTCCGGATCGCATCCATCAAACGACTGTCACCGCCGCGAATAATAGCGCGCGCGGCCTCAGTCAAAGGGCGCTCGTGCAAATCAGGCGGCACCATGCTCGGATCGACGTTAAGAAGAATCACGCCGCGACGGGTCCTGAGATCCAAGCGCACGGGCTCGAGTTTTACGGTTTCGGTTCCTGGATTCTCGGTGGTCCCGTCCTGATCACCGGCGGCGATTGCTTTGTCGTCAGCTTCTTTAGGCGTGACGTCCGCAACCTCTTTTTCGGAACCGAAGATTTTCCAGCGCCTGCTCCTTTTTATATGTTTGCCCAGGGTTCCTGAGATTGTGAATCGACCGCCACGCCCCTCTTTGACTTTCGGCAATTCAACATCGCTGAGATATCTCGGGCGGCTGGCTTCCCAGAGAAAATTAAAGCGCAAAGAATCGAGCGAGACGTCGGCATGAATCGTTCCCGTATTGGTAACGACTTCGGCGAACTCGAGATTACCCATGACATCGACCATGCCGCTGTCGCTTTCAATCTTAACTCGCGAACGCGACGGCACCCGGAGCGTAATGTCTATCCGATCATTATCGTTTCGTTCGCGGACATCTATCGTGCTGCCATTAACGCGCACGTCACCAGGTTCCACCGGCGATCCGGGCGAAGTCGCCTGCAAACTCATCTTCTTTTTTGATTCGTCAGAGGCGAGCACACTCACTCGGCCGTTGCGGTTCTTGATAGTCAACGAAGCGGGTCCGGATGCGTTTAGCTCACGCTCATATCCCTGCAGCGCAGGAGACGTCCCGGCGCGCCATGCCGAGTGCGTAAGGCCTTTCGCCAAAGGCAGAAGCAGCGCACTGAGAACGATGAGAACCGTTGCGCTTAATTTGAAGTGAGTCCGAAGACTTCGGCGGAAAACAGCTGGGCCGAGCATGACGACTGATCTTGCCTGCCTGATGTGCTGAGGTCAAGTATGAACAAGGTTGAATAATGTTCGCTACAACGAGCGGGGTTGCGGGAAAAGCCTGAACCGCCGACCGGACAACTTGTCGAGTACCAGGCTTAAACTTCGCAGGAGTTTACAAGTTCTCATTCACACCCGGCTTCAGCCGGGTGATCGGGAGTGTCAGGAGATCGGGGAAACCGTTTAAACGGTTTCCGGCCCTTAGCTTGCCGCAGTTCACCTGGCTGAAGTCAGGTGTGAATGAGACCTGATTGGCCCGAGAGAATTTTGATAGCCTTCGGTGTCCGGACGACTCATTATGCAGAGCTATGTCGCGTAACTCGGCGTATACGAAGGAGCCTTTGCGCGGAGCATTCTCTTCCGCCGCAAGCTCTCAGCCCGCACAACCTTCTGATAGAATCAACGCGAAATTCCTATGACGGATCGTGAATACAAATCCTTCGCCGAGTTCTGGCCTTATTACGTTTCGGAACACAGCAAGGCGGCGACGCGTGCATTGCACGCCATCGGTAGTACTGCGGGATTAATCTTAATGCTGGTTGTCATCGCGATCGGGAAGTGGTGGCTGTTTCCGCTGGGACTCGTCGCCGGTTATGGTTTCGCCTGGGTGGGCCATTTTTTTGTCGAGAAGAACAAGCCGGCGACTTTCAACTATCCGTTGTGGTCTTTCATGGGTGATTGGAAGATGCTGGCTTTCATGATTGCGGGCCGAATGAATAAAGAGGTTCAGCGATTGGGTCGAAATCGAACAAACAACTGACCACTGACAACTGACTATGGACAAAATTAATCTCGCGCAAAAGCTTTCGATCATAAATGATCACTGGAACCCTCGAATTGTCGGCGAGCTGAACAATCAGTATCTCAAGCTGGTGAAGTTCGAAGGGCCATTCACCTGGCATCATCACGAGAATGAAGACGAAATGTTTTTGGTGGTGAAGGGCCGCTTCCGGATGGACTTTCGCGAAGACGGAAAAGATCGCGCCCAGTGGATCGAAACCGGCGAGTTCATCATCGTGCCCCGCGGCATCGAACACCGGCCCTTTGCGGAAGAGGAATGCGAGGTCTTGCTCTTTGAACCGGCATCGACACTGAACACCGGCAACGTTGAGGATGAATTCACTCGCAAGCAACTGGAACGAATCTAAGTAATATTCGCTGCTTGAGATGGCTCTGGCGGAGCCGAATGTGTAACGAGCCCTCCGGAGGCATTCTAATGGCCCGGTGCCATAAAATATCTCGCTCGTAACGGAATTCAGGAGGTTGTACTTAGTCATCACCCGTGTAACTATTAATCATCGCAATTCCGTTGGTGCAGGGAGAATACGTTTGCCTGACAAAGAAAAGAGCGCAAGTGTTGCCGATCTATTCCGGCGCGCGCAGGCGATTAGAACTGAGAACGCGCAGGCTTCCTACAAGGAGATTGTTGCCCAGCTTGTGCGTGAATATTCGGCGTCGCCGTTTCCGCCCACCTACAACTTGACCATTCCTGAGCAGGACGCGCGGGCGCCTGAGGAAGATTGGTCGGCCGGATTACCGCTGGTGCTGCGGGGCATTCAACTTAAAGATTGGAATGACATTGCTCAGGGAATCGTGCTTTCGTTGGAGCAAACCGAGAACTACGAACGTGAGCACGGCGCTGAGGGCACGCGCGACAACTGGCACGATCGTACGAAAGGCGTCGAAGGCGCGACCGCCAAAGGCATCGGCAAATGGATGCCGGAAGAGTTGGTGAAGCTGGCGGAGAAGACGGTGCAGGACCGCGAGCGGTGACGAAAAGAATTTGGAGTGCGCCGGCAGAGCGAAGCGGTGACGAGCGGTTTCGTTCGGAGTTCCGCCTTCAGGCGGCGCCGCCGTTTTCGTGATTTCCACCTAAAGGCGGGACTCCAAACATATAAAGCGCCGGCAACGTCGCCGGCGGAAATCAGGTGTCGCGGGCTGGCTTCTGACTCCTGACTTCTGAATTCTGACTTCTGTCTTATGAGCTTTCTTGACGGCCTAATCAAAGATCCGAAGTATCAGACCCACGATCCGCGCAGACCCGACGAGGTTGCGGAGCCGGACGTGATCATCAGTCCCGACACGCGGCGCGATAATCGAATTCCGCCGGGTCAGACTCGCACAAAAAAGTGGCCGGTGCTTGACGCGCATGGCGCCCCACCGATTGATCTGGCGACCTGGAAATTCGAGGTTGACGGCCTGGTGGAAAAACCGCTTCAATTTTCGCTCGATGAATTCATGCAACTCGAGGCGGTGAAAGTTTATGCCGACTTTCATTGCGTGACCCGCTGGTCAAGGCTCGATAACGTTTGGACCGGCGCGCCCACGCGCGAGATTGCCAAACTCGCCGGCGTCAAACCGGAAGCGAAGTTTGTTCTGGCCCTCGCCTACGATTATGGGTGGACCACTAATGTTCCGATCGAATACTTCCTGAAAGAAGATTCGCTCTTCGCTTACCTGCATGATGGCGCGCCGATTCCACCGGAACATGGTGGTCCTGTTCGTCTCATCATTCCGCAACTGTATGCCTGGAAATCCGCGAAATGGGTGAAAGGCGTGCGCTTTCTTGAAAGCGACGAAGCCGGATTTTGGGAAGAAGGCGGCTATCACATGCGCGGCAATCCCTGGGCGGATGGCGATGGAGAGCGGTTCCGCTGGTCTTAGCAACAGCGGGGGCAAGCCCCCTTCCCGACCTGAGAGGCTTTCAGAGATATTCCTGGCCTATCTGATTGAAAGCCGTTCAAGCGTAGATTTCCAAAGAAGTATGATCAGCTCAAGGTCAGGAAGGGGGCTCGCCCCCGCTCTCCGAGTTTGATAACAACTCCTTAAATGCCTTTCTACCAACTCCTTGAATGCAAACTTCGCCAATCCCCAAAGATGCAGCCGCGGTAATTCTTCTTCGCCACAATACGGATCGAACTAATCCGGAAATCTTTTGGGTCAAGCGCAGTACGAAGCTTGCCTTTCTTGGCGGCTTCTATGCTTTTCCCGGCGGTGGGCGAGAGACGCACGACGACGAAGTACAGGTTGAACACTGCGACGATCAGGAACGCGCGGCGATGATCAGTTGTGCCGCGCGTGAACTGTTCGAAGAAACGAGAACACTGCTGGCGCACGGATCGAAAACGTTGACGAAGGGACAGCTCGCGTCGCTGCTCGACGACTTGGAATCGAGGCGAATGTCATGGCCAGAGCTGCTCAAACATTACGGCCTGCGTCTGGACGCAAACGATTTTACGTTCGCTGGCCGCTGGGTGACCCCGCCGTTTGCTCCGCGAAGATTCGATACGTGGTTCTTTCTTGCGAATTGTCCCGCGAAACAGCAGCCGCTTGTGAGCGGCGATGCCGAGCTGGAATCGGGCGAATGGATCGCTGCGGGTGAAGCTTACGGAAAATGGGAACGAAGAGAAGTGCTCGCCGTGCCGCCTGTGCTGCACGCCCTGAAAACTCTCTCTCGCGGACTGACAGAAGATCTGGTCGAACGATTTCTGGCTCTCCCGGAAGCGCATCGCGAGCCGACGCGGCGAATCGAGTTCCAGCCCAACTACATCTGTTTTCCGGTACGCACGCCGACCAAGCCGCCGGCCACGCATACAAACTGTTATCTGATCTATTCCTCGGAAGAGTTGCTGATCATCGATCCGGGGTCGCCGTACGAAGACGAACAACAGACGCTGGCAAAATACGTCGATGACTTAATCGCAGAAGATCGAACGGTAAGCCGGATCATTCTCACGCATGTTCATCCTGATCACATCGCCGGCGTTAAGGCGCTGAATGATCACTTGAGACATAAGCACGGCGCGAGCGTTTCGGTTGCCGCGCATCGTCACACTGGAGAATCCCTGAAGGGTGAAATTGACGTGGATCGATTTATTGAAGACGGTGAACTGATCCCGCTTGAGGGCTCGCCCAGGATCGTGTTGCGCGCGATGCACACGCCCGGCCACGCGCGCGGGCACCTCTGTTTTCACGACGAAAGCGCCGGAGTGCTTATTACGGGTGATAACATCCTCGGCTTTGGCTCAGTCTTAATTGATCCGCCTGAAGGAAACATGCGCGACTATTTGGATTCGCTGAGGCGAATGCGCGCGCTCTCGAACTTATCCGTGTTGATGCCGGGACATGGACCTGCCGTCGCCAATCCTTATGAAAAAATTGACGAATACATCAGGCACCGTCTGGATCGCGAGGCAAAGATTCTAAGTGCAGTGCGTGATGGGGCTGACACGCCTGAACAAATCGTCGCGTCTGTTTACACCGATGTCTCACCGAAAGCGCACGCCATGGCGCAAAGGGCGGTGCTTGCGCATCTGGAGAAACTGGTAGAGGACGGGTTAGTAATTCGCAACTCCTTTGGAAAATACGTCTTCTTTCAAGGCGTATAGATTTGGAGTGCGGCGGCAAAGCGAAGGGGGCGCCGACGGCTGCTTTGGTTTGGAGTCCCGCCTTTAGGCGGTAATGGTGTCTGCGGATAATAATCCGCCTGAAGGCGGTACTCCGAACGATTGAAGGCACGTCGCCGCTTCGCTGCCGCCGCACTCCAAATCTCGCGTTCGTACTTTGCTTCCTTTCCGGTTAGAATCTCTGTACCCCAGACTAGGAAAACGAAATCACCAAAAACAAAATGGAACGAGCAAGGACTCTAGGCGAACTCATCGAGAGCGGCTACAAGAGCGTCTCGGTAAAAGACGAGATGCGGGCAAATCTCATTTGCAAGTTGAAACGCCGCGAGAGACTTTTCCCCGGCATCGTCGGTTATGACGAGACGGTGGTGCCGCAACTTATCAACGCGATTCTCGCCCGGCATAACTTGATTCTGCTTGGCCTCCGCGGTCAGGCGAAAAGCCGGATCATTCGGCAGCTGACGAACCTGCTTAACCCGGAAATACCGATCATCGCCGGCTCCGAGGTCAACGACGATCCTTTCCATCCGATCAGCGCGTTCGGCCGTCAGACGATTGAACTGCATCAGGACGCGACGCCGATCGCCTGGATAGAGCGCGATGCCCGATTTGTAGAAAAACTCGCGACCCCCGACGTGACGATCGCCGACATCATCGGTGACGTGGATCCGATTAAGGCAGCGAAGGGCGGTCACCTGCTCAGCGATGAATTGACCATTCATTACGGCCTCCTGCCGCGGGCCAATCGGGGGCTCTTTGCCATTAATGAGCTGCCGGACCTGGCAGGCAAGATTCAGGTTGGGCTTTTCAACATCATGCAGGAAGGCGACGTTCAGATTAAGGGATATCCGGTGCGTTTGCCGCTCGATGTAATGCTGGTGTTTTCGGCCAATCCCGAAGATTACACCGCCCGCGGCAAGATCATTTCGCCGCTCAAGGATCGAATCGGCGCCGAGATCATGACTCATTATCCGAAAGAGATTGAGCTCGGGGTTGAGATTACCCGGCAGGAAGCCTGGACCGCGCGCGAGGGTTTGAAAGATCGTCTGGTGATCCCTGATTTCATTCGCGAAGTTATTGAACAGATAGCGTTCGAGGCCCGAGATGATCAGCGAATCGACAAACATTCCGGCGTCTCGCAGCGCCTGCCGATAACTGTGATGGAGTCGGTCATCTCCAATGCCGAGCGCCGCGCCCTGATGACCGACGAAGGCATGGTGGTGCCGCGCATAGCCGATATCTATGCGGCGATTCCGTCAATGACCGGCAAGCTGGAACTGGAATACGAAGGCGAGCAGATTGGAGCTCATCGCATTGCCAAAGATTTGATCAAGCGCGCCGCCGGCGAGATTTTCGAAGGCTATTTTGTGGGCATTGATTTCGCCAACACGGTGCGGTGGTTCGACGAAGGAAACAATTTGCGGCTGGCGGATACGGCCGCGGCCGAAGAATGCATGCTGCTGGTGGAGTCGGCGCCGGAATTAATTGAGACCGCGTTGATTCCATTTGATTTCAAGCGCAAGGATAAAGCTCAGACCGTCGCTGCCTGCGAATTCGTGCTGGAAGGTCTTTACGCGGAAAACAAAATCAGCCGGAACGAAGAAGGCGGGTACACTGCAGTTACGAAAGCTAAGAAGGACCGGCGGGGAATGATCTATGACGATCTGACGGAGACAGGGAGATATAGCTGATTGCCGATTGTCGATTGACAATTTTTGATTTGCTTGCGTTAACACAACTGGAATTGAAAATGAAGTTTACTCGTTACTCAAAATTCAATGGCCTCGATGTTTCGTCTCTCAACCTCGGCGACCTGATGGAAGGTTTGTCTGATTCGCTCCTCTATTCCGGTTACGACGATGATTACTATTGGACGCGGCAGCGAATGCCCCAGGACACTTCGCTCGATGCGCTGCGCCGCGCTCTGTTGCAGGCGCTGATGGACCAGGGACTCCTTTCGCAGCATCAGATTCAGCAGATGCTTGACGAGAATGAAGGCAAATACGAAGGTTCGCAGCTGCAGGAGATGCTGAATCAGTTGATCGAGCGCCTGGTTGAAGAAGGCTACCTGACTTTGCACGAAGAGCCACAGACTTCGCGACAGCGGCGTGAAACGATGCGGGGGAACGGCGAAGGCCGGATCGAAGAACGGCTGCCGCGAAACATCAAGTTTGAAGTCACCGAGAAGGGCCTGGATTTTCTCGGCTATAAGACTCTGCGCAATCTGCTCGGAAGTTTAGGCAAGAGCTCGCTCGGACGTCACGACACTTTGCATTTGGCCACCGGCATCGAAGCTGAAGCCGCGAGCAAGTCCTACGAATTCGGCGATACGATTAATCTTGATGTCAATACGACTTTGCTCTCGGCGATCAAGCGCGAAGGCTTGTCAGTTCCCCTCAATCTCGAATACAAAGATCTGCACGTTTACCAATGTGATTACCAATCATCGTGCGCGACGGTCGTAATGCTCGATTGCTCGCATTCGATGATCCTCTATGGAGAGGATCGCTTTACCCCGGCCAAGAAAGTTGCGCTCGCGCTGAGCCATCTGATCCGGACGCAATATCCGGGCGATTCGCTAAAAGTCGTCTTGTTCCATGACAGCGCCGAAGAGTTGCCGCTGGCAAAACTTGCGACGACACAGGTTGGTCCCTATCACACGAATACCGCCGAAGGATTGCGCCTTGCACGCCGTATCCTGCAGTCACAGCGGAAAGACATGAAGCAGATTGTCATGGTAACGGATGGAAAACCGACTGCATGTTTTCTGGAAGGTGCATCGACGTCAACTTCCACTGCGCGCGGCCGTCCTGCCGTTTCCGGCGGGCTCGGCAGCACAAGCTATGCTGCCAGGCGGCTATATAAGAACTCAATGGGCGGCGATCCATTTGTAATGGAAGCGACCTTCCGCGAAGTTCAGGCTTGTCGCAAAGCCGGAATCATGATCAACACCTTCATGCTGGCCAGCGACTATTACCTGGTCGAGTTCGTCAAACAGATGACTGCAATGACGAACGGCAAGGCATACTTTGCTAACCCCGCAAACCTCTCACAATTCGTCTTGATTGATTTTCTTAAGAGGAAATCTCGAAAAATCAGATGATCGAACCGCGCCTGAGTATTAAGGCGAAAGAATTCCAGAAGTCAGGGCCGAAGCAGTTGATTTCAAGCGAAGAGCGGCGAGCTTCCTTTTAGTCTCGCCGCTCTATTACCGCGCATCGTCATGAGTCGGGAGCGTGCAGCCCCACCGCACGCCGCGTTCATCGACAAGCGCTTCTCCCCGGTTGAGCAAAGGGTGAGAACATGCGCCGCAATCTACTCTAGCTAGTGGCGTTCTGTCAATAGCAATAGTTCCTGCGGGGAGATGGCGTTGCCGGAGGCCCGGGGCATCGACCGGCTGCTCGGTCACTTCATGAAGTTGTGGCTGCCTTCCTGGCCAACGGCTTCTTCATAATTGATTTGCGCCGGACTCTTACGGGTGCGCGCGAATCGAGCAGGCTTTTGTGGCGGGTATTGATGATGTAGCAAAGACCCTGGTGCGTAAGACCCAGGTCTCTGGCCGCGCGGGTGACGCTGCCTTGAGCCTTATCGAGCGCCCGACGAATCCATTCTCCCTCAAATTTCAACACTTCCTGTTCGAGTGAATCGCCGGCCATAGGAGGAATTGCGCCCATTGCGCCGGCATGACTGGCAATCAGGCGCGCGGCGGCTCTGAGGCGATTAGCAGTATCGGGGCTCAGTTCATTTCCCAATCGCTCATCAGCCTGCCGGTAAAACGAGCCGAGCTGGTCGGGAGAAAGAACAGACCTCAACTCCTCGACTATTGTCAGAAGTGTCCGGCCGGATAATTCAGGATCGCCGGCGATTTCGGCCACCTGGGCGGCCCGCTGCAGCACGCTAAAAGCCAAATCGTGTCGATTCATTCGCGCGAGCCCGGTACCTTGCGTCGTCAGCGCCTCGGCCAGCAGAGACTGCTCGCCGCCACGCTCAAGCGCACCCGCTGCCGTGAAGGCGGTTTTTTCTGCTTCTTCGTATCTCCCTTGCGCGAGAAAAACGCGCGAGCGAGTTTCATTGAATATCGCAAGAGTTCCCACGTCTCCCAGATCTCGGACAGTGCGACATGCGCGCTCTACGTGTTCAAGCGCATCGTCAAGGCGGCCCAGATCGAGCAGGGCAATTGCCGTATTGTTTTCGACGCGGGCGTAATATCGCTTATGACCAGCCCGCTCAAAATATGCGCTAGCTGCGGCGCTTTCGATAAGTGCCTTATCCAGATTGTCGGTCCCTCCGAGCTTCATAAGAACAATCGCGCGCTGCGAGTGATATCGCGCCTCGACGGCAGGATCTTCAATTTCATCCAATAGCGGCGCCGCTCGATCCAGCAGTACCAGCGCGTCGGCAAATCGGTTCGAGGAGACTTCCACGATGGTGCTATTGATAAGTACGCGAAATTGATTGGTTGGGGCGCTCGCCCGAGTCAGGGCCTCGCTAAACCAAACGCGCGCCTCGTCGATCGCGCCTTCGCGCCAGTAACAGATAGCCAGATCGGTTTGGGCTTCCGCCAGTTTGTCCCGGTCAGCCAGGCGCTCAAACGCCCGAATACTTTCGCTTATTAGATCCTTGGCAAATTCCTGAGCTCCCGGGATCTGACCGGACGTGCCCAACCAGCCCGATATCGTTCCCGCGCGGAGCAACATCTCTGCTCCGTCTTTGGGTGAAAGGCCCTCGATATCTGGTCGCTGACCAATGCCCCGCCAAATATCAGCCAGTGTCTCGCGAGCGCCCTCATAATCGCCTGCGTTTTCCAACTCGCGGGCCATGGCGCATTTTGCGCTCACGTCCGCAGGGGTATGACCCGCGATTCCTAGTGTTTCCATCCGGATTTTGTTAGTCATTGAAATTCTTTCTCTTAAAAGGCCCAAAATTGACGGCACCGAATAGCTGGTTTATTTGCTAACGGTGCTATTATGCCTGCGCTCAACACAATCGAGGGATTCGCAGAGTCAGAAACCGCGCGATTCCCCCCAAAAAAAGGAAACAAAATGAAAAAGCTAACAACTTTCGTGGGGTGTTGCATCCTGGTGCTTTCCCTATCCGTCGCCGCGCTAGCCGATGGCGGCATAGCTCAAACTCCAGGCAAAGACGGTTCGCCGCCGCCCCCCAGCAATTGCACGACGTCCAGCGACCCCGGTTCGGAAACCTCTACCGATACTGAGGTGACATGTTTGCTAGCCGACCTTACCTCGCTCGCGGCCTGGCTCGCGGGATCGATTCTATAAAGCGGTTGAACTGGCTTCATTCAAACCTCGGCGCATAAGGTCGCCGGGCGCTAGAAGTGTATACGAGCCTCCTTTGGAAGGCGTCCCGGTCTACAGTGGCGCATCCTACAACTAGTGCGCATATTAAGGCAACAGCAAAAAGCCTTGCCGTGATTTTGACGGGGCTAGTTCTCCTGTGATTTCCTCTTTCAGCAGCCACCGCGCGAGTAAATCGCAGCGCACAAAATCGCCGGGAAGCTGACCGCGACCGAAACCACCGCCATTTACTAGAGAACGATCGCCTTGCTGCAACAATCCTTCAGGCTGAATGGGGAAAAATTATTAGTTTCGTCGCTCTTTGTGCTGCACGGTTGGCTTATTCCTCCAAATTGCGCGCGAACAAGTTCGGAGTGCCTTGGGCAGTCCTATTAAATTCATTAAGGAGTTGATTATGGACAAATACGAAATTAAGAGGGTGGGATTTGTTACAGTCCTTTGCATCTCGGTTCTCTTGCTGACGGGGTCATCGGTTGCTTTTGGTCAAGTCGCAAACACACAGGTTTCTGTCAGGACGGCGAACACTCGATCAGTTCCGAGTGGCTCGAAGATGAAATTTCAGGGTGTGGTTATCGACCGTAATGCGGACACTTTTACCATTCGTGATCGGACCCGCACCGACTATCAGGTTTTGATAACCGATAACACGAGCATCAAGACGCACGGAGGATTTCTCCGAGGCGGTAAGAAATATCCGGTTACCGATATCCTTCGCGGCCTGATTGTCGAAGTCGAGGGCCGGGGCGATACGCAAGGCCAAATCGTGGCCGACAAGATCAGGTTCAACGAATCGGACATGCGAGCAGCGGTTACATCTGATACGCGCGTCACGCCGGTGGAAGAAAACCAGCAGCGCATGGCGGGTCAAATGGATGAGCTCTATGCGATTGCTCAGGAGGCTCGCCAACAAGTTGCCGCGGTCAACGATCGCGTTTCGTCTCTGGATGATTACGATGTTCAGGAAACTGTCGCAGTTACCTTCAGGGTAAATAGTGCGGTGCTGTCTCCTGAAGCGAAGCGACAACTTGATGACCTTGCCGCCAAAGCCACGACTGCCAAAGGTTTTATGATCGAAGTTTCCGGACACACCGATTCAACGGGTGGTGAAGCGAAAAATATGCGTTTGAGCCGGGAACGTGCAGAATCGGTTGTCGAGTATCTGACGATCGCGCACAAGATTCCCGCGCGTCGTTTCATCACCCCGATGGGCTATGGCAAGACCGAGGCGGTCGCTGATAACTCAACCGCCGCGGGCCGCGCCCAAAATCGACGGGTCGAAGTAAAGATCCTGGTCAACCGCGGTTTGGCCGGCAGCGCGAGCACCTCGGCTGCCAAGCCATAATCGGCCGTTCAGCGGTCAATTCCGACTAAGGAATCCAGGCCTCTGCTGAAGACCTTCAATATCATATCCCCCGGGCCGCGATTTGCCGGCGCCCGGGGGATAGTTCTTGCCGTGCCGCCCTTTCTGTCCTTTATTTAGTTTCATGCCTGCAGCCGCATGCGAAGCGAGCAGGGCATGTGACTAATTGAGAAGCAAAATGCAAACTCCATTCGATGAACCAATCGCGCTGGTCCTGTATCGATAGAAGAGGAGGTTTTTATGTTTACTGCCAAAGAAGCTTTCGCAAGTTTTTCCGTCAATGATCTTCAGAGCGCTAAAGAGTTTTACACGCAAAAGCTCGGACTAACTGTTTCACAATCGCCTGAGGGTCTGGATTTGAATGTCTCGGGCGAGCGGGTTTTTATTTATCCCAAACCTAATCACACGCCAGCAAGTTTCACGGTGTTCAATTTCATCGTGGATGATATTGAAAGAGCGGTGGATGAACTAAAACAGACGGGGATCCGCTTCGAAAAATACGAAGGCGAGCTGAAGACCGACAAAAAGGGCATTCATCGCGACGGAGGTCCGATCATCGCGTGGTTTAAAGATCCGGCCGGTAATATCCTGTCGGTGGTTCAACAGGGCGACTGATAATCGAATCGACTAAGTCGGCTGTTTCGCGCGCCGCGCCATCCGTCGACGTGACAGATTCTCTGTGCCTCGCGATAATCTTTTAGCTGTTCAGAGGAGCAGCTAAAATATTTCCTTAAATCATCAAGAAGAAAGAGCGCGCATGCCCGAGGCGCGCCAAACATGCAAGGCGAGACAAACCCTCGCAAGCAGGCACAATCATCCAGCCCGAAGCGACACCGGCGGGCTAAGTCTGCGCTGCGGCGGATGCTCGCCTTTCAGGAAGATAAAGCGCGAAGGTTCATCGAGGACGATTACGATCCGACCCCGGCGATGCGCCTTCGTTCGCTTGAGATACGTCGTTTACTCGAAAGGGTAAGGACGATCGAGGCTGAGGCGCGCGTGCTTGAGGTGGGCAGCGGCGCGCATGGACTGATTTTCTTTTTTGGATCACGACTTGGAATAGGTCTTGACCCGCTCGCGAATCACTACGTCAAACTGTTTCCCGCCTGGCAACGCCGAGTATCGACAATCGCTGGATATGGGGAATCACTTCCCTTTACAAACGGAGCTTTTGACGTTCTGTTGTCGGATGATGTGCTCGACTACGCTGAAGATCCGGCACAGATCCTGGCGGAAATGTCGCGCGTCCTGGCGCCTTCGGGAATTCTATACCTTAGCTTGAACATCTCACATCCAGTATGGAAGTTTTGGAACGCCGTTCATGAAACGCCGGATTTTCACACTACCAACATTTCGCTCCGAGAAGCGCGGCGACACTTGACCCGCTTGCCCTTGCGGTTGATGTGGCAGAGGGACAATATTCGCGAGACGCGAGCCGCGATGAAAAAGCGGAAAGAACGGCGCTGGCGAGCCTGGGTGAAAAGTGTATTTTATTTTCGCGCTCGTTTCGAGGCGATCGCAGTGGGCGAAGAGAAAAAGAAGTGAAACGCCGGTAAAATTCTGCGCTGCCACCGTTATTACCTTCCGGACAGGCCCGGCGAGAATGTTTCTTATTCGCGATCGGCGGCGGCCTTGAAACTCACGTGACCGTCTTCAACATCGACGGAAAATAACACGCGTTCCGAACCCAATCGCTCTTTCAAGTTATTTGTCTTCTGCGCGATCAAGCGGTGAAAGCGAGGGAACGACAGATCTCGCGTCGGCTCGCCGCACCTCTCCTTGGCGTCGATTAATGAATCGTAGAGTTTTCGAATTGTTCCCACGTCCTTATGAACGTCGGCGCAAACAAAAGTGCTGCGTTCGAAATCGACGATTTGTTGACTGCGCGCTGCGGCGCGATTCGTCGCGCCCGGATCGCGACCTTCTTCGCGTCCCTGCATGGTGCGGCGCCACATGTCGCGAAAAGCGGCATAACGCGCCGCGAGTGAGTTGAAATGATAGCGCTGGGCGAAGGTTAACGTGCGATCGTCGCCAAGTCGTTTGATATGCGCCTCGACGCGCATCTTTGTATCATATGGCGGCCGTTTCGATCCGCCGTTAAAATAAACATCAAACTCAATCTTGAGCCGCCGAATGTCTTCTTCGAGGTGGGCGAGCTGTTCTTCGATTGTCAGCTTCTTCTCAGAAGCGATGCCCTTGATCTTATCGCGCTCATGACGCTCGCGCGCTTGTCTGGAAAGCTTGTTCTCACGGATTCGCAAAGGGTGGTCTCCAACGGGGCGGCGGATGCGGGGTCTACTGGGCCCTTGATCTCAGTCTAGAGGCTGGCACTTCGACTGTCAACGAAGTTTTTCCCCGTAGGATTGCTTCCCTGGCGCTCCCGATCATATGCTTGCCCGGCGTCGGTTAGTTTAACCTGGAAGAATTTCAAAGAATGGTTACCAAATCGACTTCGAAGATCGCTGCGCTGAGGGCATTACCTTCGGTTGACGAGGTGCTGCGAACTAAGACGGCCGGCGAGCTGGAATCGAAGTTGGGATCAAAGCGCCTGGCGACGCTGGCCCGGGAGGTAATGGCGGTAATGCGCCGCGAACTGCAAACGAACGGCGACAATGATGAAGTCTCGCGCGCCATGCTGCTCAAAGAAGCCGAGCGCCGCTTGTTTTCGACTTACCGGGATGAATCAATGCGGGGACTGCAGAAGGTCATTAATGCCACGGGCGTAATACTTCATACGAACCTCGGTCGCGCTCCTTTGTCAGAGACGGCCCGCCGAGCGGTCTCTGACGAAGCTGCCGGCTACTGCACACTCGAATTTGATCTGTCTACCGGTGAGCGGGGGAGCCGCGGCGGGCTGGTCGAAGAATTGCTAGTCCAGTTAACGGGGGCAGAGGCGGCGCTGGTAGTTAATAACTGCGCGGCGGCGGCGCTTCTGATTCTTAGCGTCCTGGCGCGCGACGGCGAAACCATCGTTTCGCGCGGCGAGCTGGTAGAGATTGGCGGTGATTTTCGCGTGCCGGACGTGATGGCGAGTTCCGGCACAACTCTCATCGAAGTCGGCACCACAAACCGAACGAGCATCTCGGATTATGCAAAAGCCATTAACGCGCGGACTCGCCTCATTATGCGCGTTCATACTTCGAACTATCGCATTGTCGGTTTCACCAGCACGCCGACACTGGTCGAACTAGCCGAGGTGGCCCACAAGACGGGCCTGCCTTTTTACGAGGATGCGGGCTCGGGCGCCCTTATCGATTTCAGTGAATACGGAATTAGCGGTGAGCCCTTAATCTCGGAATCGATTGCGGCCGGCGTCGATGTGATTTCTTTCAGCGGAGATAAACTTCTGGGCGGCCCACAAGCAGGTTTGATCGCGGGACGAAGTGAGATCATCAAGCGGCTCAAGTCCCACGCTCTATATCGCGCCCTGCGGGCAGACAAACTTGCGCTCGCGGCGCTCGAGGTCACTCTCGATGCGCATCGCCGCGGCCAATCCTTCAAAGAGGTTCCGGCACAAAGAATGATCTCGATGTCTGCCGCTGACATCGCAGCCCGAGCCAGGGCGTTCATCGAACGCGTGCGTGAGTTCAATTCGCTGGAGGCTCTGCGCCTTGAAGTTCTCGCGGGCAACTCGGCAATTGGCGGCGGTTCCGCGCCGACATCTCATCCGGTCACGACGCTTATCTCGGTTACTCATAAGATCCTGACGGCAGCTCAAATTGAATCCCACCTTCGACAAGCATCTCCTCCAGTTATTGCCCGCATTGCCGAAGATCGCGTGCTGCTGGATCTTCGAACGGTAGCCGAAGACGAAGAAAAGCACCTCACGGAACTTTTGGCCTCTCTGGAACACGTCAACTAACCTTCTTTTTTTAGTTTCCGCTTGCGTAAAACAGTGGCCATCAGGGTATAATTAGTTGCCATTCAGGCGCTTAGGGTCCCTGGCAGCGCCAATCTTCCCAGTAAGTTAACACTCCTCTTCGTGCTGATACCTTGACGTATCGGGTTTCAATCAAGTCGCTGTTCATCTCTCTAGGCCTTGCTGCTTTGGCGGGACTGGGCACCTCCGCCTTATGGCGCGCCGGGCTCTTTGACTCTTTGCAGTCCATTTTCGTTGTGGGATCGAGCCGCGCCGACGCGCCCATTGCGGCTCCGCAACCCTGGTTAAGCTCGCTACTAATCATCACCGTCGGCGGGTGCGCCGGCTTTTTTGTGGGACGAGTGGGCTTGCGCCGATCGTTTTTGATTTTGGGGTTGGGATTTCTGATTCTCTGCGGCGCGAGTTTGTGGGTTTCGTATCAGTGGAGAATCGATATTCAATTCGCGCCGATGGCCCTGGGAGCAATGGCCGCCGTTTTTCTGGTGCAGCTCTATCGATTGTGGGAAATCGATGCGGTGCTCACGAGACGAGTCAACTTGATCGCCTCAACGAATGGCGAGGTTGAATTTGGCCGAGCTCAAGCGCGCCTGCTAAGCGGTCTGAAGTTGTTGCACACCATCCTTCCGCTGGAAGAATCAATTGTCTATCAACCGAATGAAGATGGGGAACTGGTGCCTTGCGCTCGCCTTCGCCCGAGTCCGGCCGCGTCGCTGGATCCCGGGCGCAACAAAGTCTGGCGGACTCTAATCAAGTTATGTGATCGCGCCCTCGAGAAAGATCAGATTAACCGAATTCGCACCGGCGAACTGGATGGACTTGAGAACGTCGCCATTCCTCTCCGCCATGAAGCGCACTCGGTGGGCGTGTTGCTACTGCGCATGACTGAAAGTTTCGATCAGAGCGACCGATCGCTTTTGTTCGCAGTGGGCGGGCAGTTGGCCCGTAACCTGCAACGAGAGAAAGCGCGCAATGAAAGACAAAACAACGCGATGCCTACCTTCGTATCGACCCACGCTTCAGGAAGGCGGCTCGAAGCTTTTGATGTCGTAAGCGGATTTCTGATTGAACATCGCTTCGGCCCGCCAGCCCTGGCCGAGGCCTTTGACGGACACGCGGTTGCGTATCTCGACGGCACGTTGGCTTACATCAATCCGGCGATGCTCGAGGTGGCCGGCCTGGAAGAAGCGGAGGCCGCCAACCTCGATCTGTTTACTCTATTGGATCGATTTCGCTATGGAGTCTTTAATGACCCTTCGATTGCCGTCCGCAGAGTGCTGCAATCAGGAGAGGCATATCAGACTGAAATCACCTTGCCGGCCACCAACACCAATGTTGAGCTCCGCATCGCGCTCGCGACAGAGCGCAACAGTAACGGAAATGGCGGTCATGCTCTGCCGCTTTGCTTCGCGATTCGTGCCCGGGACATAACCAAAGACAAAGAACACGAGCAAATGAAGAGCGACATGATCTCGCTTATGTCGCACGAGTTACGCACGCCGCTCACCAGCATTAACGGCTTTGCAGAGTTGTTGGTCAGAGACCGGACGCTCCCCGACGAGTCGCGTGAATTTCTCCAAATCATTTCCAGTGAATCGCAACGGATGGCGCGGATGATCGACACTTTCCTGTCGGTAACCAAACTGGAACGGTCGGATAAACAGGAAGTAACCAAGAGCGCCGTGCGCCTGGACCAGGTGGTGCGGGATGTAATTACCACGCTGCAGCCTTTGGCCAGAAAAAAGCGAATTCGGCTGGCGGAACAGGCATCCCCTCAGATTCCGCCTGTCGCTGCTGACAAGGGCCTAATGACTCAGGTCGTCACAAATCTGATCGATAATGCGATTAAGTACAGCCCTGAGCGCACCACCGTCACGATTACAACAACGCTGGAAGCTGAAGCCGTGCGCGTCACCATCGAAGATCGCGGTTACGGTGTTCCGCCCGAATCAATTGATCGCATCTGGGAAAAGTTCTATCGCGTCGCGCGCGACGGCCAGGAAAAACATGAGGAATCGACGGGACTGGGCTTATCGGTAGTAAAGGATGTCGTCGAGCAGCACGGGGGCACAGTCGTAGTCGAATCTGAAGTAGGCCGCGGATCAAAATTCAGTTTTGGGCTGCCGCGACTTTAGCCGACGTTCCAGGGAGGACTTAAAAGAAGAAGATCTTCTCTGGACCAATCCGCTCTGGATTCAGGGTTCTCTTAACCCAAAACAATAATCGCGCCGACCTCTGGCGATTTCATCGGTTGATCGTGCCGCGACAAGTCGAGCTTCCACATTTACATCGTTTCGAATCCGGATGCAGTGTGTATTCGTAATCGATCGTGATCTCTTCTCCCGGACGAATGTCGCGCAAAGCAAAGAACAGCACCTTTCCGTAAAGCGTTTTTATGAAAGCGTTGGGGGCGCATGAGTGATTAATGTAATGGGTGCCGTTTCCGCCACGGCTGCCGTCCAGGCTGAAGCGTCCGTCGATGTCGCAGATACGCAGGGTGCGACGACGCCTGGCTCTTCTGGTTGCTTCCAAATCAGGAATTCGTTCGCCGGTGTATTCAGCAATCTTCTTTCGGCGCCCGAAACGGATCGCCGCAAAGCATCCTTTGCCGTTGATTGGTGATTTCTGAATTGATAAACCGGGCGCGAGTTTAAGACTCATTTACCTGCATTGTACGACAGGCCCAGGTGGAAGCGGGGGGTAAACCCCGCCTTCCCGACCCGAGAGATCTTTAGAGTTGAGTGGTTTCAAGCAAAAGATGAACCCGCTCAACTGTCTTTTCACTTCGAGCAGCTGACAAGCAACCCGAAACCACTCGTCCCTGAAAATCTCTCAGGTTAGGAAGGGGGGGTTACCCCCGCTCTTTGAATACTAGTTGTTCCTTACCTGCGGCGCCACGTAACGCACAAACTTCAAATCAGCCAATGCCGCCAGCTTGTCGATCGGCAGGCGACCAATGACCAGTTTCGCAGTCTTCGGATCAAGCACTACTTCGAAGCCGAGTTCTTTAAGCTTCGCCATAGTCTCGTCCGATTTGTCAGTCAGCCAAATTTGAATTTCAGCCTTGCCGTCGTGAATGAATTTGGTTTCATCCGGCGCCGCAGTCAGCTTTGTGTCTTTCAAACGCTCGATGACAGCCAGAACCGAAGGATGAACCTTACTTAACAACTCGCGGCGCTTAATTTCCTCAGGAGAAACCGCCTTATCGTAGCCAGTCCCACCTGCACCGCCGCCGACACCTGTACCACTTCCACCGCCAATTCCCCCGCTAGCGCGCTTTGATTTCGGTCTCGGTGCGGGTGTGCTCCCATAACTCGGAGGGGCTGGTGCCTTGTAAACCGTGACGACGTCGGTCGCCGAGTTTCTGTTCAGCACTTCTGGTTGTGCCGAAACCATTACCACACTTTCGGACACGCCGCCAGACAGGTAAAGCATTCCCCGTCCGTTAACGGGAAGATCGCTAATCTGTCGCCCAAAGATCGCCTCGCGATTCACGCCCTCCGGAACTTCAACCGGCACGTCAATCCGGCGCGGCTGCCCGCCATCAGTAACGATCATCTCTTCGACCGCGACGAACGAAGTGAACTGGGTCATCAGACGATAATCGAGGCCGAGCTGGACGATCGCCTGCTTCACATCATCACGCATGTTGCCCTGCTGCGCGCCGTTGAAGTCCTGACTCATCAAATCGTCAACGCGGTTGCGCGCCCACAACGTCGCCAGCACATCGTGCTGTTTTTGGGAATCGGAAAAGTCGACCGGGATCTCACGAACAAAATCGCGCCCCGACATCTTGCCTTTCAAACGAATTGAGCCCTTGCCGCTGCCGGTATAGCGACCGGTTAAGATCACCGGCTTGACGCTGAAAAGATCCGGAATCGTCTTCGGATAAACATCCGTGACCGGCAATCCGTTCCAATCGATCGAAATGTCAGTTAGCAAAGGATTGCGCACGCGCTCGTGAAAGCGCCGCGCGGCCGCCGAGCCGTCATCGCTCAACGCCACGTATTCAACTTCACCACGGCCGTACTTCGCCATACCGTCCAGCAGGTACCGGTTGACGCTGTTGCCAATGCCAAAAGCAAACACCCTCGCGTTCGGGTGCTTTTGCACCTCGCCAATGATCTCCATATCGTTGCCGACATAACCGTCAGTCATGAAGCAAACGATGCGCACATGATCCTGGGCGTCCGAAGGATCCAGCGACGCCTTGATGGCTTTCATCATCTCTGTGCCGCCGCCGCCCTTGCGTGACTCGAGAAACTCCTGCGCCTTTTGCAAATTATCTTTGGTGGCCGGCACCGGTTCAGGGAAGAGAATGTGTTCGTCGCCCGAGAAAGTGATCAGGTTGAATGTGTCCGTCGGATAGAGATTGTCGAGCGCGAGCTTCATCGTCTCTTTCGCTTTTTCGATCGGAAAGCCGCTCATCGATCCGGAAGTATCGAGGACGAAAATCAATTCCTTGGGCATGACATCCGCGGCGGTAACTCTCTCAGGAGGCTGCAGGATGAACGTGAAGTAACCCCCGTTGTTGCCGGCATGAGTCAACAACGCGTCCTGCATCTTCTGTCCGGCAACATCATAACGAAGGATGAAATCCTTGTTGGGAATCGTGGCCAGGTCTTTCAGATGCAGATGGGCGCGCCGGTTATCAGCACGCTCGATATCAACGTCATGGGTTTTCGAAGCCAGCCCGTCGATTGAAACGCCGGCATCCAGCGCGATGTCCAGGGAAATATCGTGGCCGGCGCGCATGCCTTCGGGCGGAGGCGCAGGCGTGATGCGCGAAGCGTCAGGCACACGATTCGTATCGGGTGCGAAACCATTTCCTTTCGCGCCAACCGGCTCGCCCGGCACATAACGCGGCCCGACGACCATCGGAAACATGAATTCATACGACCCGTCTTCATATTTCAGGGTCTCGACGTAGCTGATATTGATCTTGATTTGTTCGCCGGGAAGGATGTTCGCGACCGATTGCGTGAAGATGTTTGGCCGTTCCTGATCGAGGAGACTTGCAGTTTGACCATTCGTCCTGGCAGCCTCATAAACCGCCTGAGCTTCCTCGCGCCGCAGGATCTTTCCGCGCACCGTGCGATCGCCGACGGTCATCGTCATGTCATCGACCGCGGCATTCTGCGGGAGCGGAAAGGTGTAAACCGCTTCAATCTTTTCGTCGAAGTTATTTTCGAATTCCTGGGTAACGTTTACGCGCGAGAGAAAGCCGCTGATCTCGGCTTTGACGTCGGTGTGTTTCAACGGGCAGGCGCCTTTTGGTTTGCCGCCGCTGTCTACGGCCAGAAGTGATCCGGAAGTTTCCTTGCCCTGCGCCGAGGCGATCCTGTTCGCACTCCGGAACAAGGCCGCGACCGCGACAACTGCGAACGCCGCGATAACTATTGAAAGCAACTTGTGAAAGAACGTTGGCTGCATGATCTCCTCCTACAATTCTAGAGAGCACGCGATGTTTTCATGACATCGCGCGAAGGTTGAACCGATTTTCCGAAGCTGACTTAGACCGTCAGATTCGGCCTCTGTTCCCTGATACTCTGGGGATAGAACGTGGAAAGAGGGAGAGCTTGCACTTGTCTGTCGCATAGATGCGAGCTAGAGCATTTCGCGATGGCCGCGCCGCGAAAAATTTCGCCAGATCGATAGATCATTCAAGCCAAGCCACCCAGGGCACACCTCTTCGACGCAACGCAAGAGTTTGCCGGCCAGAACCTATATGTTATTACTCGGTGGGTTTAAAAAGTTACGGACCTGGGAACTATTTCAACTTAAAGCTGCGGGCGATCTGATCGGTTTGATTGCGAATCACGGCGAGCTTCGCGCGCAATCCAGTGAAGCGCAGCGCGTAAACTGTACGGCTGTCAGCTTGCAGGTAATATGTGCGCCCCGACATCGTCTTTCCGGTCTGCGTGAATTCATACGCCACAACTACGCCGTTCAGGCGGCCGGCAAATTTTTCTTCCTTGCCGACATCGAGATAGCCAGGGAGAAAACGAATCCGAGTGTCGAGATCTCGATGAGCAAACTCTGAAATGCTTTGATCCGGATCGAGTGCTTCCTTGCGAATGCGCAGATAGCCGTCGACCCGATCGCCATAGATCCATTCGGCGTGCTGATGGGTGTCGTCGGGCTCGCCTACCAAACGCCACATCGTCGAAGGAAACTCGACTGAATAATCAACTTTGGCGCTGGTATAGGTATGTTGAGCCAGGAGACTTGGCGCGGCTAACACTGAAATCAGTACCAGGAACGACGCCATCTTAAACGCGATTCGCATTTTTGCAGTCCTCTTTAACTTCTTATTGCTATGCGAGATCATCCCGAAGTGCGGAGTTAGATGCAAGCCGCGCTGCCAGGCGTTGGTTGGTAGTCAGTCAGTTGTCAGTGGTTAGCCACTGACTTCCTGGATCGCTTCTCGCTGGGCCCTGACCAACTGCTCGATGCCTTTGCGGGCCAGCTCCAGCAATTCATCCATCTGCTGCCGCGTGAACGGATCGCGCTCTGCCGTTCCCTGGATTTCAATAAACCGCGCGTTGCCCGTGCAGACCACGTTCATGTCGACTTCGGCGTGCGAATCCTCGTCGTACTTCAGATCCAGGAGCGGCGTGCCCTCGACAATGCCGACGCTCACGGCGGCAACTTCGCTTACTACCGGAGACTTCCTGATCCTATTTTCCTTCAAAAGCTTCGCACAAGCGATCGCGAATGCGACGTAAGCGCCGGTGATGGCCGCCGTGCGCGTCCCGCCATCGGCTTGCAGGACATCGCAGTCGAGCGTGATCGTACGTTCACCGAGCACGCGGCGATCGGAAATCGCCCGCAGGCTGCGACCGATCAAGCGTTGAATTTCATGCGTCCTCCCCGACGGCCCACCCCGGCCAATCTCGCGCGCCGTGCGTGTGTGCGTCGATCGCGGCAGCATTCCGTACTCGGCCGTAACCCAACCTTCAGTTCTTTGGTTGCGCAGGTGAGGTGGCAACTTGTCTTCGACAGATGCCGCACAGATAACACGCGTGTCGCCCATTTCGATCAGCGCCGAGCCTTCCGCGTTCGCCAGAAAGCCAGGCGTGATTTTGACCGGGCGCAATTGATCGGGCGCGCGATTGTCGGTGCGTTCGAAAGTCATCGTTGGTTGCGGGCGTTGCCCTGAAACTCGTTGAGCAATTGAACCGAGTCAGTTCCGTAACTGCAACGGCGAATGAAAAATGGGGAATGACAAATGGAAAATGATCTTGATTTCCTTATCTCTGTACTTACCCTATTCCGTTGCTCGAAGCCGATCCTCGCCCCAAATCTCAACCGCCTCCAACCGCGAGGGCTTGCTGCCAAGAAATCTCTCTGCCACGCGCGCGAAGCGCTCGGCCGCGTCAGTCACGTAAAAGTGGTCCAAATCATCGCACAGTTGCCGCTCGCGCGCACCGGTTGGTGGCGTCGTGCGCGCCAGACCCTCTTCATTAAGTCGAGACTTTACTTCCGCGGCGGTTGCCTCGCCTGAATCGATCAGTTGCACGTTCTCGCCGACCGATGCCTGAATCACCTTGCGCAGAATTGGATAATGCGTGCAACCGAGGACTAGTGTGTCGATCTTTGAATGCAAATCTTTCAGGTAAGTCTCGGCGACGGCGCCGGCGACCTTATTGTCGGCCCAACCTTCTTCTGCCAGAGGGACAAACAGCGGGCACGCGCGCTCAATCACGGTTGCGTTGGCGTTAACTCTCTTAATTGCCTTTGTGTAAGCGCCGCTCTGCACTGTTGATTCTGTGGCAATCACGCCAATTGAGCGCGCGCCTCCAGCCCGCACCTTTTTTTCTTCGCTTTCTTCGTTTCGAGACCGCCCTACCGCCGCCCTTGCCCCCGGTCCAATCACACCGACAACGTCGATCTTCAACGCCGCCCGAACCGCGGGCAGCGCCAGGGCCGAAGCCGTGTTGCACGCAACGACCAGCATCTTGATGCCATGCGTGGCCAGGAACTGCGCGTTCTCAACCGCGTATCGTTCCACTGTGCGAAGCGACTTTGTGCCATAAGGCACACGCGCGGTGTCGCCGAGATAGACGAAGCGCTCGTTGGGCAGTTGCTCATGCAGCGCGCGATAGACGGTCAGTCCGCCGACACCGCTGTCAAAGATACCGATGGGAAGGGAGGTGATTGCCGGTTGCCGATTGCCGATTGCCGATTGATTCATGGCCGACTCCCAATTTGCGATTGACGTGTGGTTTGTCGACTAATCAAGGCGCCAGGTCGGAAGTCGATAATAACGTGATATGGAGGATTCAATTGGCAATCGGCAATCGTAAATTGGAAATGTTTTGGTGGAGGCGCCGGGAATCGAACCCGGATCCAAAAGCCAACGCCGAAGGACTCTACATGCTTAGCTGCTTCTCTTTCCACTCACAGTTACGCGAGCGGGTTTTGCCTGGTGTTAGGTAAGTGAAGCAGCAAGACCCTGGCACCGGCTAGTCCGGCTTAATCTCGCCCACCGCCACGGACCGAAGCGATGGGCCAGCTCATCTAAGGTGACATCTCCATCCGCGCGCATGAGCAACTTGCGGCGGAGACGCTCACTGGCTAATTAGGCAGCGAGAGCTAACTCGTTAGAGTTGGCAGTTGATTTTCCCTACGCTTTTTAACGAGCTGCATAAGGTAGCCCGGCATGCATCGCGACGAACGTCAATGCTCCTGTCGAAGCCTGTCGCCCCCCATTTTGCGAAGCAGGATGATTATAGGGGATGCGGAGCGGGATGTCAGGTTTGCCTACGGTTCGGTACACGTTTTCAAGGCGAAAGTAGCGAGGGATGCGACCGCTCAAGTTGAGTTTATGATGCAATCGCTATCGCTCTCGGTTCTGACAGGAAGTTCAGGCTGCTGATCAAATCATCCGCCGTTCCTGTCCACTGATCTCATAAACGTGCGTTCGTACTTCGTGAAGCACTTTGTTTGTTGGTAACGGGTTGTGGCGGCGAGACACTCGGGATCGCTCGCAACTTGGCGGCGATAAGTTTCATATGCTTCGACGCTGGGAAAACTAAACAACGCCACCGCGACGTTGCCCGGGCCTTCTTCACCGATACCCGGAAAACTGAAGGCTGCCGAGGGCGGACCGTCGCCGGGCACGAAATAGCCATGATGCGTGCCGCCGTATTTTTCAATCAGACGCATCCACACGCGCGCATAATGCTCAAAGTCCGCCAGCTTGTCCGGATCAATCACGTAGCGCAAGAAACAGGTAATCAAATCCCATCTCCTTCGGAATAGAGTAGAGATCAGAGGTTAGCACCAGTCGGCGCGGCTGCAATGATTTTTGCCGGTGATCCGTGTAATCTGTGGAAAAACAATAAACACGAAGGAGACACGCATGACTGTCAAAGAGTTGTTACGCGCGCAGATGGATCGCGAGGTTGAGCGTTCGCGGCGCGCGCTGGAACAGGCGCCTGAGGGCAAGTACGACTGGAAACCGCACGACAAGTCGATGGAATTCGGCTATCTCGCGAACATGGTGGCGACGATTCCGATGTGGGTGGCAATGCAGATCAATCAAGACGAATTGGACGTCGCGCCAAAAGATGGCGGCAAGTTCGAACAGAAACGTTTGGACTCGTCATCGCAACTAATCGACGCCCTTGATAAAGCGGCCGCGGGCGCGCGCGAAGCTTTTGACAAGAGTACCGACGAACATCTGATGACTAACTGGCAACTGAAAGCCGGCGGCAACGTGGTCGCTGAAGCGCCACGCCACGAGATGATTCAGGACACGATACTTCACTGGGCGCACCATCGCGGCCAGATGACCGTTTACCTGCGTTTGATGGGCGCGAAGGTGCCGGCGATTTATGGACCGTCGGCGGATGATCGCGAGTTTCGCTAAAGAAAAGCGACCGTGTCAGAACCAGGAGCGTAGCGAGGATGTGATCATCCACCTGTTTGGAATGCGCCGGCAGAGCGAAGCGGCGACGGCGCTATGGTTCGGAGTACCGCATTTATGCGGAGTTGAACTTCACGAATGATTCCGCCTAAAGGCGGGACTCCAAACGATCCAGAGCGGTGTCTCTCAATGCATGGGGATTGCCGCGGCACTCCAAGACCCGCTCGCTGCAGCGAGCGGGTTCTGCTTGTCCCCCTCAAACATTGTCGCGTCCACTTTCGTTACTTTCCGCGCAAAACCAAAACATCATTATCTTCTTCTTCCGCGACGACGATGTCGGCTTTGCCATCGTGATTAAGATCGGCAACTACAACGCCATGCGGACTGTGACCGACGCGAATTGGAGAATAGGCAGCCAACGTAATTCCGGCTCGTCCTCCGAGGTAGACCGTTAATGTTCCCTCTTCATAATTGGGCACAACTATGTCGGCAATTCCATCACCGTTGAGATCCCCCGCGGCAAGAGTTCCCGGATAATGGCCGGTTGAAAATGGCGAACCCTTTGCTAGTGAGAAGTTTCCTTTTCCATCTCCTAACAAGACTGAGAGCGCGTTCTTGCTCGGATCGGTGCCTTGTCCGGAATAATGACTGATAGCAATATCAAGATGCCGGTCGCCATTAAAATCCGCCAAAGCGATTCCGAAAGGATCAGGCGGTACCGGAAAATCCTTGCGCGTGAAATTTCCATGACCGTCCGCAACTAAAACTGAAACCGAAGCCGCTTCGAAATTCGAAGTGATGATGTCTGCATTACCATCTTCATTAACATCGGCGGCCCGCAGACGTTGGTATGGCATCCTGCCGACATCAAACTTAACGCCCGGCGTTTGAAATGCGCCATCGCCTTTGCCGAAGATTACGAGCACTTTGTTCTCGGCCCAGCTATCGATCGCAATATCCGGTTTCCGGTCGCCATTGAAATCCGCCACTGCGATTCCGTGTGGATGAGGATTGCTCTCGACGCCGACTGGCGAACCGGGCGCGGACGAAAATTGGCCCTTGCCATTACCGAGCAGCACCGTCACCAATTTAGCCCCGTGATTCGCAATGGCGATATCAGCGTTACCGTCACCATTGAAGTCTCCGGTGGCGATGTCCGCGGGGTCCTTCCCGGCCGAGAACGGCGAACTATTCGCTTGCGAGAAACCTCCTTTTCCGTCTCCGAGATAAACCGAAACATTTCTACTGCCACCGTTCGCAACGAGGATGTCGACGTTTCCATCTTTGTTTACGTCCGCGATCGTGACCATCGTTGGATGGGTGCCCACCGGCAGACGAATTGGACGGAAAGGAGATGAATCAGCACCACCGGCGTTGGAATAGCTCGATTCATGCAGTCGGCCATGACAACCAATCGCCGCAAGTTCCAGAACAAGAATGATCAGGAAGACTATTTTCATCGTCGGCTAATTTCTTAGACGATCATGTCGGCGATTTTCTTCCCACATATTGCGTTGAAGAATACTTTGCACAAAAAGCCTTTCGTATGACTGGCAGCTAGAATTTCTTCCCCTCCCCGCGAGTGGGTGGAGGGGGTTAGGGGTGGGGTGTGCGGCGCGTCCTACCTCTCCCCCGGCCCCCGCTCGACCTGGGATCCGTCGACCCTACAACAACGGGACCCCGCGCCTAAGTGCCACAGGCGATCTTAAACGTCCCGATGTCGAGGTTCACTGCCCATTACGCTATAATTTTCCTGGAGAAAGGTCGTCCTTGTAAGCAAACTGTGGGAAACCACGTTGTCGCCAGTTTGCCTCGTCAAGCATCGTAGTCCAAGAGGTCGAAATACATGTCATCAAAACACCCAGGTTCGCGTCTGAAATCATATACACCTCAGGCAATCTATAGCGCTCCACCTGCCGAGCGGAAACACATCCTGCGCCGGTTTTGGCTGCCGGCGGTGATTCTTTTGGCACTGGCGGCGGGCGGACTGACAGGCATCATCGCCGCATATCAGCTCAATTATTCACAGGCGGCGAGCGAAGTTGCGGCGCTGGCGACCTACCGGCCCAGCTTAGTGACACGCATTTACGCGGATGACGGCAAGACAGTGATCGGAGAGTTCGCACTCGAGAAACGGATCCCGCTGAAATACGAAGAGATTCCGCCGGTCGTCAAGAATTCGATCCTCGCCGTCGAAGACGTGCGCTTTTACGATCACATGGGCATCGATCCGGTCCGGATCATCGGCGCGGCGTGGAACGATCTGACCAGGAAAAAAGTCGAAGGCGGATCGACGCTGACTCAGCAGCTCGCCAAGGACCTTTTCCTGACTCGCGAGCAGACGCTCAAGCGCAAAGTGAATGAATGGATGCTGGCGCTGCAGATCGAGCGTTACTACACCAAGAACCAGATCATGGAGTTGTACGTCAATCACATCTTTCTGGGCGCCAACTCTTACGGATTCGAAGCTGCCTCGGAAACTTATTTTGGCAAGCCGGCCAAAGATTTGACGATCGAGGAAGCCGCGCTGCTCGCCGGCATTCCCAAAGCTCCGGGCGAGTATTCGCCGACTGCAAATCCGGCGAGAGCCAAAGAGCGCCGCGATCTGGTGCTCGACTTGATGGCCAGGAATGGATTCGCCAGCGAATCCGAAGTTAACGCTGCGAAGAGCAAACCGATTCAGCTCGCCGATTCGGCTTACTATCAAGCCCCGCAGGCCCTGTCTCCGGCTTTCGATTATCCCGTCGAATTTATTCGCCAGGATTTGGAAGACAGGTTCACGACCCGCGTCGCGCAAACCGGTCTGGCCGTCTATTCGACAATTAATATTGCGGCGCAAAAGAAGGCCTACGAAGTCATGCGCGAAGGCCTGCGCCGATATGATCGCACCCACGCCGGATGGAAATCGTCATATCAGATGATTCCGACCTCCGTGAACAATGGCGCCGGCCCGCCGACGCAACAAGAGCTGGTAAACTTTAAATTCTCCGACTGGTATCGAAACGATTACGTTCCTGGCCGTTATCTGATGGGGCTGGTGACGAAAGTCGAGCAAGCACGCAACCAGGCCGAAGTGCGCATTGGCACTTACACCGCGACCGTGACCGCGACTGATATGGGATGGGGAAAACGCGAGCCGCGCAGCGAATTTAAGGCTGGATACCTGGCAGAATTTGTAATCAAAGAGGTCGAGAAGAAGAACCATCGCCTGAAAATCGAGTTGGCGCAAATTCCCGGAGTTGAAGGAGCGCTAATGACGCTCAACGCGAAGACCGGTGAGATCATCGCGATGATCGGCGGTTATGATTTCTATGCGACCCCGACTGGAAAATTCAACAACGCATATCAGGCGTATCGGCAAACTGGCTCGTGCTTCAAACCGTTTGTTTATACGGCGGCGATCGAATGGGGCATGACGCCGGATACGACGGTGAGCGGCGCGCCCGTCAGCATCGGCGACTGGCAGCCGCACAATTACGACGGCTCGCTTAGTTGCGCCGACATGCCGTTGCGGACGGCGCTGGCCCAGTCGATGAATATTCCCGCGGTGCACCTGCTGCAAACCGTTGGCGTACAAACGGGCGCGCAGATGCTGCGACGCTTTGGCGTCAAAGTACCGATGGCCCCATATCTTTCATCCGCATTGGGCGCGACCGAAGTCCCTCTCGATCAGATGGTTTCGGCATACTCAACTTTTCCGAACAAGGGCGTGCGGGTTGAGCCGCACATGATTCGCCGGGTGCTCGACCGCGATGGCGCGGTGCTCGAAGAATGGGAGCCGACGACTTACAAAGTCATCAGCGAGTACGTGGCGTTGACAATGGTTTCGTTGATGCGTGGCGTGGTGCAGGGCGGCACTGCTTCCGCGGCGCAATCACTCGGGGTCCCGCTCGCCGGCAAAACGGGCACGGTCAACGATCACACAGACGTTTGGTTCATCGGGTACACGCCGACCTATGTCACTGGGGTGTGGATGGGCTACCCGGGAAGAAAGAAACCGCTGGGCAACGAGATGACCGGCGCGCACGGCGCGCTGCCGTTCTTCATCGACTTCATGAAAGACTTTTTGAAAGACAAGCCGAAGGAAGATTTTCCGAAGACGCCATCGATGCCCGAAGACATGAAGGAGATGTACAAGCAGCGCCAGCGCGAGTTGGCGGAAGAGCGCGCGCAGATGGCCGCCGATCTGAAGGAAGAACAGGATCAGAGCGGCGAAACTCCGACCACCCCAAAGACAGACGAACTAGGCTTGCCGCCTCCGCCGAAAGTCGATCAAGTCGAACCGGCGCGTAATAATCCGGAACCAAAGAAGACCGAGCCGGTTGCGCCGAAACCCGAAGCGACCGCGCCGGCGACGCGACCGCGCGAAGTTGAAAAGAAAAAAGGGAAGAAAGGCGACGGGGAACCGTAAATAAAGGATGAAGGATGAAGGATGAAGGATGAAGAACGCCTTCTCCTCGAGATCCCGTTCTTCCGAATCGCCGAGGAAAACAACTCTTTCTCTCTGCTACCAAACTAAAACACTACCCTCTGCTAACGGTGTTTTGAGCGGTTGCGTTTTACCTTTGTCACTATCGTCACCGGAATTGCCATCAATTCTTCGGCTTCCGAGTGTAGTGGTTCCAAACGTTTCGTCGGGAGTATCTCGGCTTCTCCTATGAGTTCGAGCCAGTAGGCCGTCTCTTCAAGCTCTTGTAGAGCCCCTTCTATCTTATTGATAAAGTCAGCATCAGATTTTGCTCGGCAACCTTCACGATAATGGGCGCCGACTGAGGTTCCAGACTTCAGTACCTGATTACCGAGAATTAGCGCGTCGCCGCGCCGCGGTAGAGCCGAATATAACTTAATGATTCTGAGGGCGAACTTTTTTGTTCTTTGTCTAAGGTCACTTTGCATTGTGGGAGTCCTCCTGAGATTTGTCTTATTTCATCCTTCATCCTTCATCCTTCATCCTTGTTCTCTTACCCAACCATCATCCCCAGCACATGCGGCAGCATCTTCCGCCACCACGGCCAGTCATGATTTACGTCAGGCCCCCACAGATCGAGCGTGTGCGGAATTCCCTTCGCCGTGAGAATGTCAGAGAGTTGACGGCTGCGGTCCGGATCTTCATATGAGCCCTGACCCGAGACGATGTAGATCGCGTCGGCGTTGCGCAGCATCTTCAGATAAAAATCATCATTCAGGTTTGAAAGGTAATCGACCGGGTTATTGAAATAGACATTGTCGTCATAATAACCGTCAAGAAAAGATCTGATGTCGTAGCTGCCGCTCATCGGAATCGTGCCGCGAAACAGGTCCGGATGCTTGAAATACTCATTCGCGGCGAGAAACGCACCGAGACTTGCGCCCGTGGTGATCGGTCGCGCATCCCCTCCGGCGTCATTTCGAATCAGCGGCAAAACTTCATCGACAATGTAACGATCGTAACGTGTCAACAGCTCCGCTTTGATCCTGGGCGGCATTTGCTTGTTCAGCAAACTCCAGCGGTTGACGCTGTTGATTGAGTAGGCGCGAATTTTTCCGTGCTCGATGAACGGTTTGATTGAATCGACCAGATAAAATCTCTCGTACTCCAGATAATCGGCGGCGGCTGTCGGCAGCATCAACAGAGGCTGACCCGCATAACCGTAGGCGACCAGCGGCATCTCCATTTGTAAGTTCGGACTGAACCAGGCAGTGGTCCTGCGTTCCACGAAACCCTCCTAAGCGAACAAAGAATTATTTGCGGCGACAGATATTGTCCCAGGTAACACGTTGGGTGCAAGGGCAGCGTAATAAGCCGCGGATCAATTAATCTCAACTTCCACCGGCGTTCGATCATGCGCTTCATAACCAGCCGGCCAGCCCGAGATGTTCAAACCATAGATCCAATCTGAATCGGGCGTGACTTCAAAACGAATCGCCAAAGGAAGTCCGCGCGCAGCTCGCAGCCGCGGTCCCCAGGAGTCAACCAGCCATTCCTGAGTCAAAGGTGATTTTGGATCTTCCACGGGAATCAGGCGCGAACCGCAATTCGTCCCGTTAGCAAACAAAGTCACGCGCGTGCGAATTTCCCCCGGCCTTGCATCAGGCGGCCATACCGGTTGCAGGTGCGCGCGCACGATAATCTTTCCTACTCGACGCCGGTTTTTACGGCCCGGCACAATGTATTCGAAATATCCGGCGCCCAATCCCCAAACATATCCCTGCCCGCCGCCGAGTTTTTCAAAGCGACCCCGGATAACCATTGCCGGTGCATATTGGTAGAGTGCCTGTCCCGGCTGAAACATTGCCCGAGGTTGTAATGAAGGATCATCATCGGCTTGTGAGAAGACAAATTGTCTTGGGATCAAATGCTGTTTGGTGTTCAGCAGTGACGGTGGCAGTGAAGTATTGTCAGGCAAAGCAAAAAGATTTGCGCCGCGCTTAATCTCTGCGAACTCAACTTCATCGCGGGACGAAACAAAGGTCACGCCGTAATCGCGGTCTCTTTTGGAGGTTAGAATCCAAAAGATTGCGCCGGCAACGCCGTCGCGCGCTGCATTATCAAATAACGCCCGAAACCATTCGGACCGGGGGACGCCATTGAATCCGGCTGCCGTCATTCCGAATTCTCCGATCACCAAAGGCTTATTGATTGTGAGCGCGGCGGCCGCACGATTGTCGATAAACTCTCCGAGCGCCGACGGTGAATCGACGAAGCTGTCCGTGTCGTCACGCGGATAGTTGTGGACATCGCAATAGTCAATATTTGGCAGCGCGTGATCGAGCAACCATTCGCGCCGCTCCGCGGCTGACCGATAGCCCCAATCGCCCGGCGCGATCAGGTGATTGGGATCGAGCGACCTCAGATACAAACTCATCTCAGCAATCCACGCACGCCTTTCATTCCAACGACCAGTTAGAGACTGCGCTTCGTTCATCAACTCGTATGCAAAGATTGTGGGATCGTCACGATAAAACATGCCGCTAATCGTGTTACGACGGGTAGCAACTTTCTCAACATGCTGGCGATAAAGACGGCGCGCCGTTTCGTTTGAATAGAACAGCATCGCCTTTTCATTATTAATGCCGAATGGATAACTGTTGTCGTCGGCGCCATCGATTCCCGCCCAGCGCAGATACTGGGTGACGCCGCCGGTGTCGCGCCACCAATTGGTCAGGCAGAGTTGCACGCGAAGGCGATTGCGGGCAGCTTCGGAGATGACCTGATCAAGAAATACGAACTCGTCTTCGTTCCATTCGTCCGGAGCTCGGCGAAACCAGACATCCCGTCTCCATTTGCTGAATGGTTGTATATCGTCGGGACCGCCTTCGCCGGAAACCCAGACACGTATGACCGTTATTCCTTGGTCTGCAGCAAAGCGCATCATCTCGCTCAGTTGACTGCGGGTCTCGCGCCGGAACATTAGATCGACATTCGCGCCGACAAATCGAAACGGTTTTCCGTCGACCACGAACTGCGTGCCCTTTGATTGAATGAATCCAGGAGGTTTGTTGGGTTGTCCGCGGCGGCTGGAAAATAGAAACAGAAACGAGGCGCCGGCGAGCAAACTGAACGCGGCGACTAAAAGTGCTCGCTTGCCCATGGAACTATGCCGGAAATTCTTAACTTCGGCGGTGGCGACGAACTAAAGCGGAGCTAATCATTCTGCAGGCGGTATCGGCGATCGCGGACTGGTGAGTCGCACGAAACCCATAATGGCGCAGACGGCCCCGAGCACTACGAACACGTTGAGGAATGCGCCCACACTGAGCACCGGATCAAAATCATCCTGTTGCGCACCCATTATCGTCACGATTCCAAGCAGAACGAATTGAATATGATAGAGAAGCAAGCAAAGGGCGGCAAAAGTAAACCAGCGAGTCGAGGCGCCGAAGGCCCGCGCCCGAGCAAAACCAAGCACGGTCGCAATCAGCCAGGCCACGCCGCCCACAATTAGTGAACCAATCAGGACGGCGGCGAAATATCCCGGCCGTTTTGCGCTCATCCCATTTTGCAGGAAGATTAGCAGCGGGTTTGCTAGCATTGCTTCGTTACTCCTCTAAGTGATAGCCAGAATAAGAGCCGCTGCGCAGGACTACACAGTGGTCGAACGCAAACGGCTCAAAATATTGGTTTCTAAGAATCTTGCATCACAAGCGCGAGGTTCGAAAACAAAAATTTTCGAATCCGTTCCGAGCTCAGGCGCGCGCGTTGCGAAGGCCGCTCTCAGGCGTTGTCACTGAGTGATGTGGATCTCCTCTTCCTTATTTACGTGGCGCAGGAAGAGCAACAAGGCGCACGCACAAAACACCACGGCCAGTGCCAACGCAATCCAGCCGTTCTTGTGTGCGAGGCCCTGCGGGGAGGTGTCAGTCACGAAGACATAAAACTCCCAGATCGCACCACCCAGCGCAGCCAGGCCCACAATTGACAGGAGAAAGTCAACCATAATCAAAACCCTCCGGCATCCGCTAAGGTTCAGTTATAAGATCATGGATAAAGCCAAAAAGCGTGTTCAAAAACCTCTGGCCGATCCCCTGAGAACTGAGTTCTGTTAGACGCCCCGCATGTTAACGCCAGCGAGCAAGTAAGGCAAGCCCGTTTTTACACTCACCGCGACGGAAATAATCCGATTGTCAGCAGGTCCTCACTTGCCGCACTCGGCGTTTGTATGTGTGGGCGTGATTCCGAACCGCAGTTGATATTCAGGCGAAGTAAGGAAGGCGCATACCATTGCGCGATATGAGTTCGCGTCGTTCGGTCGTTTGCTATCGAGCAGGTTGAGCCAGAAATCATAGCCGCCCCGATCGGCGTCGCGCCGGAGGTAACCAAAGTATTGCATTAACACAAAGGCGCGTTTGTATTCGGTTTGAATAAATTCGGGATTCTCAGCGAGCTGTCGCACGATCGCCGCCCGGCCGGTATCAGTTCCATCCCACAAGGCGAGCAGCGAGGCGCGCTGTTGCGAAAGATCGAGACCGGAGCTCTCGCGAACCAAAGACAACAACCGATTCATGAATTCTTCTGAGGACAGACTCGACGGATACTTCTCAACAAACGCCTGACGCTGGACGAAATCCAGAGCAAAGGACTGCCGGCTGGATTCCAGACTGCCGCCGGCGACTATCTCACCGCGATCGTGATTGAATTCGGAAAATGCGGGAGGCCGGGCCAGACCAGCTTTGTAAACGCGATAGACAAAGCCGCCGGTTTGTTGGAATTCACTTTCAACAAAGAAAGCGGCCGAGATTGCCAGCCGTTCCTTTGCGCTGCATTCGGCGTCATTGCCGCATGACCTCAACTGACTGATCCAATAGTCCAGGCCAGTCAGGTCGGGTTCGCGTCCCAGGAAATCTCGATAGTGCTGCCGTACAAAAAACTCAGGATCGTCAACGGCATTTGCGGAGTCGGACGTGTTCGCGCCGGGATCAATCGTCAGCGCCCCCGGAAGATAGCTCATCTCCCCATCCGGTAATTGCAAACGAATACTGTAGTCGCCCGCCTGGGCGTTAGGCGTGACGGCCACATCAAAACTAATTACTGGATAAGGCGTGTCGAAGTGTTGTAAAGAGAGACTGCCGGGATCAATCTTAAAGAAAGGGGACTCGACCGAAATCCCCGACGCTGAAATCTGATCGACACCTTCACCGCCAATCAAGATCCTCGAAGTCTTTCCCGCTTCCACAGGCAGGGCCACTGTGGATAGTTCGCCGTTGAGTCCAATGACTTTCGGTTGCAACGCCGGGGATATGTTCAAGCTGACGGGGAAGTCTGCCAGGCTGTTACCAGTTCCTGCGACTTTGACCGTTGATATCTGCTGGGCGGTTTGACCATCGGCGCCGCGAATCGAAATTGCGGCCACGTTCAATTCTGCAGATTGCGGGATGTCAGCCGCAGTTATCGGGCCGCTCAAGGTTTCTCCCAGCAAACGATACGAGCCCGGCGCCAGTCCCTCGAGGCGATACCCGCCACTGGTATTGGCGATGTTTCCCGCGATTACTTTGCCCGTGGCTGCATCTTCGGCGACCACAAAGGCGCGCGTGCTATTGAACTGAGGATTTAGCGAGGCTGCGTTAATCAATAGCTTGCCGGAAATTGAGCCGCTAACCTCCGGCGCGTACAACGCCCTCAGGCCGGCGCGGTCATCTTCAGACAAGGTCCGCTGGGAAATTGCCGGCAGGTTGAACAATCCATTTTTTGCCTGGCGTGGTTGCATCGTGGCGCCAATCACCACCGAATGTTCAAGCCCCAGCAAATGCCCGACTTCATGCGTGAAGGTGGATTCAAGATCGTAAGTACCGGGAGTTCCGTCGGTCGAAAAAGGCTCGTTCGGGTTCAGGGCTATGTCCGCCTCCACGATTGTTCCGGCTGAGTCATAGAAGACGCGCGTTCGTCCCGGGCTGTCTGACGAACCAAACGCGGCGGCGTTATCCGTTGCTACAGTAATCAGGTTGATGCCATCGCCGCTGTTTTGCGGACTGATTGTTTGCGTCGCCGAGTTGTTTTCCAGGAACTTGATGTTGGCTACTCTCGACCAATGATCGAGCGCCCGCCGAACAGCTCCGATTACATCACTTCCGGTTTTGATATTGCGGGGCGGGGAAGTCAGCGAGGATGAGAAGGTAATTATTATTGGATTGGTCACCCAGTGTTTGCCGCCCACGCCCTGGTTGTCCCGGTATTCGTAAGCGAGAGCCGGCGGGCAGAAAGCGACCAGGACACAGAAAGCTATGGTCGCACTGGCTGCTCGTCGAATCATCCTGTTTGTCCGTTTGGGGAGTCCTCAATGACCAGCGTTGAGCGCGCCGCGACATCTTATCACGCCGAAGGCGGTTCGCACGCTGGCCAGGCACGCAGTTAGTACGATATTTTCGGACGTCGACGGTGTCAACAAAATTAATGACGAGGTACATTTTTCGGCTTTTTTTTGCAGTCCGCCGTCCAACTCCTGGGTGGCCGCCGACCTCTAATGTGTTCGCTGCTTTCTGAGAAATTTCGGCGCGATTCTTTGCATTGACAACCTCGTTGACAAGGTTCGAGCTGAAGGCTAGACTGAATTTCGCTTTGGGTCGAAGCCCAGCCCTGCTGAATGAATGAAGAGAGAACCCACCTTTCTCTGAGTCTTAAATGGCAAACGTGACTGCTTTTTGAGGGGTTAGGAGTAACATGATGCTGAAATTTGCTGCCGCTGTTCTTGCCATTACAGTCGTTTCGATTACCGCCGTTGGTCAGGCGCCCACGCTACAAATAACGCAACCTGACGGTCCCAATCTCCCGTCTGAGCTTTGGTATGGCAATGTCAAAGTTAAGCCGCTGCGTTTTCGGCCGGGTACGAACACACCGATTACGATTAATGACTCTGACTTCTTCGTTTCTCAGCACTATATAGATTTTCTCAGCCGCTTCCCCGATTCGGGCGGCTTGGACTACTGGGCCAATCAGCAGATCAACACTCTCTGTGGCGCCGATACGAATTGCATCTACAACCGGCGCGCGGCGGTGAGCGCCTCCTTCTTTTTTTCGGACGAGTTTCAAAAGACCGGTTACTACGTGTATCGCCTTTACGCGGGCACCTTCGGACGCCAACCTTCATTTGCGGAATTTAAAGCCGACCGAGTTCAGATAGATCCATCCGCAGCTAACATCGACGCGAGCAAAGCAGCCTTTGCCAACGCCTGGGTGCAACGGCCGGCCTTTCTGACGATGTATCCGAATTCTTTGCCGAACGATCAATTCGTAAATAACGTGCTTCAGACGATGTTGAACTCAAAGGACATTGCCGGCAATAACGTGGGTTACGACCTTACATCTCAAGCGTCTAACTACATCAGTCAGTTGAATGCTTGCGGTGGAACTTGTAAGGGAGACGTTGTACGCCAGATCATTGAGGACACCGGATTCCAAAACAAAGAGTTCAATCCGGGGTTTGTCCTCATGCAATATTTTGGTTATCTGCGGCGCGGTGCAGACATCAACGGCTACAATTTCTGGTTGAACAATATTAACAACGTACTGGCGGGTGATACCGCGGGTTATCGAAAGATGGTCTGTGTGTTTATTACCTCTCCTGAATACCAGTTCAGATTCAGCTCAACTGTAAGTCAAACCGATCACTGCAGTACCGTGCCGTAGGACTAAACAGCACGTGATTTGGAGAAAAGGCCGGCTTCCGTTTTGGAACCGGCCTTTTTTGGACTTGTCCCACCGCCGAATATTTCTGGCTTTTGCGGTTATCTCACGCGTGTTGTTCACGGAAGCGCTTCATTGCCTCCTCATAAACTGCTTGGGTTAGCTCCGCGGTTCGGCTCCACGAAGTCTGCGCTGCCTGCCTTCTTCCCGCAGCGATGAGTTGTGATCGAAGATTCTGATCGTCCAGTAATTTATTGATACCTATGATTAGTGAGCTCACCGACTTGGGCTCAATCAGAAGCGCCGCTTCAGCGCACACCTCAACCACGCTGGCGATGCAGCTGACAATCACCGGTGCACCACACGCCATTGCTTCCAGTGGAGGCAAACCAAAACCTTCGTAAATGGACGGATAAACAAATATACGACACGAAGAATACAGGGCGCGTAACTCTTCATCATTAAGGTAGCCCGTAAGTTTGATCCGATCGGCAAAAGTTGATTCGCTAATTTCTTTCAGCAGTTCCTGAGCCAGCCAACCCCGTTGCCCGGCCATCACCAATTGCAGAGTTTTATTACCTTCGGCAATTTGCTCGAAAGCGCGCAATAGCGTTTGCAATCCCTTTCGCGGTTCGATGGTGCCCACAAACAACAGAAAATCATCACCGATTCCGAGGCGCTTTCTAATTATGGTGGCTTCAACAGCCGGCATGGGCCGGAAGACCTGACGCGCGGCCTCAGGCACGGCGAAAACTCTTTCGCGCGCGATTCTGAGGAGTTCGCAGACCTCATCGCGCACACTTTTTGTCGGCGTAATGATTAGGGTAGCTGCGTCAGCCATTCGCGGCAGGCGGCGCCGCGCCCGGCGTACATTCCGCGCCTGATGGGTGCGCGGGTGAAGGAAGAGAGAAAGATCGTGAATCGTGATTACGGTGGCACACCGGCCGTTTGACCAGAGCGGCACCTCAAAATTGGTTCCGTGAAAGACGTCGACAGGGTGTTTCGCCAGGTACCGAGGCAAACCGATGCTCCACCACCGTCGCGTTAACAAATTCGTGCGCGCGCGAACCAGCTTGATATTCGGAGGCAATCCATCGCGGGCGGGATTTTCGAAAACATAAGGTCGGGGGGAAATGATGTTGAACTGAGAATCCGGCGAATCTTCGGCCAGCGCGCGTGCCAGTTCAAGAGTGTAGTAGCCCACTCCCGTGAGTGGCTGATTCAGCGGCAGGCCGTCGAGTCCGATACGCATGAGCAACTATTGTTGGATTGCTGTAATCTTAACGCGTCTTAAGGTATATTTGCTCACCGCTCGGCAGCGCGATTCTCAAGGTGCCTGCAGCGCGAACTTAAGTTCAGGGAAATCAAATTCTCCACGCACCAAGGGTTTTTCCGGGGAACTTCTCCGCTCATGAAAAGGTTTCTGACTAAGAACCAGCATCGTGCCATATTGCTGGCGTCTGTCGGTCTAGTCAGTCTGCTGTTATGTGTTACGGCGACCTTACCCACAGTTTCGAATGCGAAACATACCCCTGTCTCGGTCCAACATCGAACGGCATCGATCAGCGCCCAGCCAGGCAAGCCAAAATATCGTAAACCGGAATTCGTCGCCGGCGAAGTTCTGGTTCGTTTCAAACATGACCAGGCGATTGAAGGCGCAGTTTCTGTCGCCGTGCCCAACGAAACTCGCGGCAGACAAGTAACTGTGGCGCCGAATGAAAAGACTCTTATTAGGATTGATCGCTTTGAAGGTTCCAACCTGGTCGATGGTTTACGCCTGGCGCACACGATGCAGCGTGACACGTGGAAAGCAGTCGTTGCCTTGAGAGCAAGAAGTGATGTCCTGTACGCGGAGCCGAATTACATAAGATATGCCGACAACACCCCAAACGATCCAAGCTTCGGCTCGCTTTACGGCATGACGAAGATTGCCGCCCCCCAAGCCTGGGATTTCACGACTGGTAGTAACAGCATCGTGGTAGGCGTAATCGATGAAGGAATTCAACTCGATCACCCAGATCTACAGGCGAACATCTGGACCAACCCAAGTCCCGGCTCGATCCCCGGAATCATCGGAGATCTTCATGGCTATGACTTCATAAATAATTCCGGAATGATCCCACCGGAGGGCCACGCTTCGCACGTCGCGGGAACAGTAGGAGCCGTCGGCAACAACGGCATCGGAGTGGTTGGCGTCAACTGGCAATCCAGTCTGATGTCCCTCCGGTTCATCGATCAGGTAACAAACATGGGCGCAGATTCGGACGCGATTAGAGCGTGCAACTACGCCAGGCAGATGCATGATCTTTGGATTAGTTCAGGCCACGCCCAGGGAGCGAACATCAGAGTCCTGAACAACAGCTATGGTGGGGCACCATTCTCCCAAGCGTTTTCGGACGCGATTAATGCGCTCAATTCGTCAAACATTTTGTTCGTTGCGGCCGCCGGGAATGATGGCACGAACAACGATGTGAATCCGCATTACCCATCAAGCTATCAACTTCCGAACGTAATGGCCGTCACGGCTACCGACTCTAATGATCAGCAGGTCTTTAACTACGGCCCGCAGACGGTTTTGCTGGGTGCGCCGGGCGTGGGAATCTTGAGCACTGTTCCTCCGAGTACTTATCAATCGCTCACTGGCACTTCGATGGCCACACCTCACGTCGCCGGGGCCGCGGCTTTGCTCCTGGCCGCAAATCCTAACCTGACCGTGGTTCAGTTGCGGGCGCTATTGGCGTACAACGGAGATGTCATTCCATCGCTTCAAGGGAAAACGGTAACCGGACGAAGACTCAATGTTTTCAAATCGCTTCAGGCTCTCAATGAAAACGATACAACACCGCCGGGAGCCGTCGGCAGCTTTCAGATTGCGTCACAGACCGGAAGAACGGTCAATCTCTCCTGGGTTGCGTCGGGTGATGATGGGCCAACCGGACAAGCGTCGCTTTATGACATCAGTTTCATCGACGCATACAACAACGCTGTTATTCCGTTGACGACGATACTTCCGGCGACCACTGGCACACTGCAAATGACGAGCGTCAACATCCCATATCGACATACATCGGGAACGATTAAGCTTCGTGAGTTTGACAACGTGGGAAATGAAGGAACGCCCAGTACAATTCCGGTCAGCGTCGATCCTTTCTTCGCTGATCCCTATGCGGCAAGCACCGCGGTCAACGAACCCCTTTCGACCGGAGGAACCGCACTGGGTTTAACTCAGGACGACGCTTACATCTCGGCATATTCGCTTCCCTTCAGCTTTCCATTTTTTGGTCAAAACTTTTCCACCGTTAGGATCTCGACGAACGGGGCGCTCTATTTCAGCACGCGAATAGATAATGACTCGCAGAGTTCGATCGGCGGACTTCAGCAGTTCAAGATGATCGCCGGGATGTGGGATGATCTGGATTTGCGGACCTCGAGACGCGCCGATGCTGACGTTTATGTTGTGACCCCGAGTGCCAGCCGCATAATCTTTCGCTGGCAGGGTGTGCAGTTCGGAGATGGAGTAAACGGTGACCCGATTAACTTCGAGATCGAGTTGAACTCCGATGGAACGGTAAAGACGCGATACGGAAGCGGCAATACCAACCTGTTTCCTATAGTTGGAATTTCCGGCGGTGAGCGGGATGTTTATTTTCTGAGCACGCTAACGTCTGATCGAAACAGTGATGTACCTATAAATCTTACTAACGCTCAGAACGGCTTATTTGCACCGCGCAATAATGGATTGAAGATCGACAGCACGAGTGCGCTCGCCGGACGTACCTCGGGCGGGCAACAGATAGTTTTGAATGGTGCCTTCGCCGGGCTGTCAACGGTAACAATGGGTGGAGCAGCAGCCTCGTTTATTTACACTAATGGGGGTGGTGATACGAGCAAGATTACGGTGACCACTCCGGCGCATGCAGTCGGCGCTGTCGATATCGTGCTGACTCCAACGGCGGGCAATGCGTTAACGAAGACAAATGGCTTCGCCTATCTTCCGACCGTCTTTACTGACGATACGATTACGGTCGGCCAGACGACGGCGAAGGCGCAGCACATCCTCGAATTACGGCAGGCAGTGGATGTCATGCGGGCGGTGGCGGGTTTGAGTGGCGCGCCGTGGACTGATCCGGCCCTGGCCCCGGGAGATCCAATCAGAGCGGTACACATCACCGAGCTGCGGACATTTCTGGATGATGCGGCGACGCGTTTGGGATTCTCGACCTCACCGTATACCGAACCGGGATTGACAAGCGGATTTGTAATCAAGAGAATTCACATCGAAGAGTTACGACAACGGATCAGGACCATCGCCGGATAGTGCCGGTTAAGATTTAGTTGTAGAGCAGAAAGTTATGATTAAGAGCACAACATGGACGGCAAGTTTGTTGACGGTCTTGTTGATCAGCGTCAACGCCTGGGCACAGATTGGGTCGCCGCCGGAGAGCGTTGCGGCAAACGGCCCGGCGGTCACGATCTCAGTGAGGAATATTAACGAGAAGCGCAACCTTCTGCCGAAAACGACCATCGGATTCAACCATGGCGCTAGCGCCCGGCTTGCGGTTGCCGTGTACTAATGCTTAGAATGACTGTCTTTGACTGCTAAGCGCATCTCAACGAGCTTTCTTGCTGCTTTGACTCAATCCCCAGTGAGCATTTTAATGATTTGTACGGTGTCTTCATGGTGAGACTGTTTCTTGCCTTCATATCTGCTGCGTTCGCGATCTGGCTGGTGGCCGGCGCGGTTTCTTCGGGCCGGACTTCCGCTTCGCCAACAGTTGCTTCCGCAACACCCGACCCGTTTGTGGCGCAAGTCACGAATTCAGCCCGCAACTCTTTCGCCGGCGATATGTCGGCGGATGGTCGCTTCGTGGTAATCGAGTCAGACGGCGACATCTCGACCGAGAAGACTGCGACGCGCAACAACACTGACGGAAACGGCGAAATATTTCTTTACGATTATGCGCAGCGGCGAGTCTTCCAGATCACCAACACACGGCCGGTAATAAATCCGAACGCTTCGCCATCACCGAGTCCAAGTCCGAGCCCAAGTCCGACGGCCAGCCCGTCACCGACAGCCAGTCCGACGGCCACGCCGATCGATCCAAGCACCATCAAGGTTGCAATTACAAATACCCGGCCGATGATCAGTATGGCCCCCGCGCTGGATGGCTCGAATCAGCGCACGTATCGAATCGTTTTTAGCTCGAACGCGCCTAATCCGGCAAACTTTGATGGCACCGATTCGCCGGCGTTGGATGCGGACGCCAACGAAGAAATTTGGGTTTATCAGTTGCCACCAGTTTCGGACGTGGCGCTGAACACGGGAGTTGACCTACCGCTTCAAGATTTAACTCAGGGCACCTTTACACAGATCACGAACACGACGGCAAGTCGTGCCCCGACCGCGGGATCGTCAACCCAGTCTCCATTTATCGCAGACGACAATCGAGAGGGTTCGATCAGCGATGATGGCCAAAGAGTTGTGTTCATCTCGGTGCGCGACCTCACGCCAGGCGCACCGGGAAATGCTGATGGTAATCCGGAGGTCTATCTGACAACCGTGGGATCGGGTACGTTTATTCAGGCGACCAACACCCACGACGGGCCGGGTTTATTCAATCCGGTGGTCAATCAGAATCCAGCAATATCACTGGATGGTTCCGCTTTCGCGTTTGTGTCGAACGCAAACCTTACTGGAAGCAACAACGACGACGGCAACGGGAATGGAAATTTTGAAATCTATTGGGCGAACTTCAATGGCAGCACCGTCAGCAATCTACGCCAGGTAACCAGAACCAAAGCCACCAACGCGAACGAAGCCACAACCAATATTTTTCCCCATGGAAGTGGCGGTGCGCGCCGTCTGAGTCGCAACGGGAACTTGATCGCCTTTAATTCCCTCGCAAACGATCCGAAAGCAAACGGAGCAAACGCGACGTCATATGCTGTTTTTGTCTACGACGTTATCTCCGATTCGTTCGCCCAGGTGGAACCTCGCGCGTTGTCGGGCGGGGACGTGGTTAGTTTTCCCACGTTTACCGACTACGACAACTCCGGCGCTCCGGCCTCCGTCGTTTTCATTTCGGGCTTGAATTTCCTGCCTAACGGCGATTTCCCCACCGCAGATCAAGACAGCACGGGATTGAACCCGCAGCGAAGCTCTCAAGTCTTCATCGCCCCGATTCCTTCGCCTGGTGCCAGCCCAACAGGGCCCTTCACGCGCATCACGAATCTTAGTGCCGGCGCTATCGCGCTGCCGCCGATGACCAGCAATACGCGCGCGCGAATGGCCTTTAGTTTTTTTGGCGAACTTGGTGGCGGCAATACTGATTCCGCAAATGAGGTTTTCTATCACCTGTCGCCGCCCAACACCAGCGAGCCGGTCGCATCAATCTCGATCTTTACAGGGGCCAGTTTGATCCCAGTGACAATGCCGGCGCCCAGTGGGAGTCCCTCGCCATCTCCTAGTCCGAGCCCATCCCCAAGCGCCACTCCATTTGTTGCGGCAGGCCTGGCGCCTGGCGAGCTTGGCGTGCTCCAGGCAACGGTCTCTCTCGCGCCGTCAAATGTCCAGGTAAACAACAATAGCGCGTCTTATGCCGGTCGTGAGCCGGCTCTGCCAGTTGAACTGAACGGAGTTTCAGTTTCAATTAACCGCGCAGCGTGCGGTTTGTATTTCGTCGGACCGTCACAAATCAACTTCGTTGTGCCAATCGGATTGACTCCCAATTCCAGCGGCGCCAGTTATCCAATCGTCATTAACAATAACGGCACAGTTCTTCGTGGCCTGATTGTAATTGTTGCGACCCAACCGAATATTTTTACAACTGCGAATGGTCCCGGAGGTCGCGCAGTAGTCTTTAACGTGACCAATCCGATGATGCCGAGTGGCGAACCATTCAACGTGACCTCCGACGATGGCACGGGCACGCAGGTGCCGACCGTGCTCGAGATCCATTTGACCGGAGTGCGCGGAACCACCGCTTCAGCGGTTACGGTGACGATAGGTACGACCGCGATTGTACCGACTAAACTCGTTTCTACGGACTTACCTGGCTTTGATCAGCTTCTGATCACTTTGCCTTCGACGGTCGATCGGGGCGATCTCCCGATAGTCGTCACTGCCGGCTCTACCAGCCAGCCGGCCGCCAGCGCGCCCCACATAACCATCAATCCGTAAGAGGTGGCCCTTCGGTCCCTGCGACTCGCCGCTTTTGAGCCCGCGCTTTTCTCCTGGTGTGCCTTCCGAACACGCTCCCTAATTGGTTCCTGGCCCCTTGCTCAATTACACTTATCGCCATATCGATCCTGGTCGTGGCTGCTGCCTCCGCCATTAGATGGTGAATAAGAGCGTACCGAAATTCGGAGTTGAAGAAATTGTGGCCCGCATGCAAGCCGGGGCTCGGAGGTCGAGGCTTTCTGCAACTGACGACTACAAGACGACAAGACGAACCTCATCTCGGTCGACGAACGAAGGCCGTCTCGACCTCGAGCGGATCGAACTGCAACCCGCCTTTCGGGTGCACTCTGATAATCACTATCAGGTTAATGACCTGCTGAAGTATCACGATCGGGCGTTTATTCAGAATGCGTATCTCGCAGTTTTGAAGCGCGGTCCCGATGCGACCGGGTTTCATGAGTTCATTGATGCGTTGCGCAGCGGCCGGATGAATAAGATCGACGTGCTCGCGCGTTTGCGATACTCGGCGGAGGGACGCGCCAAGAAAGTTGAGGTCGACGGTTTACTTCTGCCTGCAGGGATCCGCCTCCTCTATCGCATTCCGCTAATCGGTTATCTCCTGAATCTGCTTGTGGCTATCGCTCGTTTGCCAAATTCTCTTCGTCATGAACAACAGTTTCAAGCCCACGCATTGGCCCAGCAGGAAGTAATTGCTGAGCACACAAATCACCTGGCCGATACGATTCAATCCTTCAGCAGGCACATGGCGACACTTAAGGCAGAGATTTCCAACTCTCTGTCGCAATCAATGCAAAAAACGGCCGAGCTCCGCTCAAAAGACCAACTTCGCGACGATCTCCTGGCGCGATTCAGAGCCGAAAACGAACTGCTTCAAAAAGACTTGAAGACGCAACAAACCAGTCTGTTCGCGAAACTTTCTCAGTTGAACGATCGTTTCGAGAATGCGATCGCGACGGAACGCGAGGGACGTGAGGCAGGCTTTCGGGATCTGCAACAACGCGTTGACGCCGCTTTCAGTTCTGAGCAATCCGCGCGTGAGCGGGGCCTCGATCAACTCGCCGATGCCTTGCAGGCTGAGCAAACTGCCTGGGCAGCAAGCTTTGATAGATTGACGCAGGCCATGATTGCCGAACAAGGGGCGCGAGAAAGTGGCCTTGACGGGCTCGGCGTCGCTTTAGCACAGGACCAGCGGGCTCGCGAGCAAGCCTTTAATACGCTGTCTGCGGATCTCAATGAAAAATTGGTTGGCGTAACGGAAACGCAAAATGCCCAGGCCGGCTCACTTGCAGCTCAGCTTCGGGGAGACATTCAGAATCTTTATCAAAGACTGCAGCAAGCGCGGGTTGAGCTCGTCCTGCAAGGAGAGCGCGTCGCGAGACTTCTGGACGGTTTGAGGACTGGTTCATCAGATCCATCTAAGCCCGCGCAAGTAGAGGTTGCGGCCGGAGCCGATCATGCTCTCGACGCTTTCTATCTTTCGCTTGAAGATCACTTTCGCGGAGACAGGGCTGAGATAAAAGAGCGCTTGCGAGTCTATCTGCCGTGGATTGAGCGCAGCGCTATCGGCAGTGATGATCGTTTTCTGCTGGACGTTGGATGCGGCCGAGGCGAATGGCTGGAGCTCTTGCGAGAACAGGGCGTGCGGGCAGTCGGGGTCGATTCCAATCGGGCGCTGGCGCGCCAGTGCCGCGAGCTGAATCTGGAAGTCGTCGAGGCTGACCTGATTAGTCATTTGCGCAGCTTGCCGGATGAATCGCTGGGGGCGATCACCGGGTTCCATGTTATCGAGCACCTCCCAATCGAGGCGCTGGTCAAGTTTCTTGATCAGACAGTCCGGGTCCTGAAACCCGGTGGCCTTGTTATTTTTGAAACTCCCAATCCGCAGAACGTCCTGGTGGGTACCTGCAATTTTTACTTCGATCCAACTCATCGCAATCCTTTGCCGAGTCCGATCGCCCGGTTCCTGCTTGAGTCGCGCGGCTTTACGAACGTCGAAGTTCTGAATCTGAATCCGTCCGATGAACTTCCGGTCGCCGGCGACACCGATCTCGTGCGCCGTTTCAATCAATATTTTTATGGCCCGATGGATTATGCGGTGGTGGGAACCAGGCCCGGGACGAATTGAGCATCGAAGCTCGACATGCGCATTCTCATCGCCACAACTCACGTCCCATTCATTCGCGGTGGCGCCGAGGCGCATGCCGAAGGATTGCGCGATGCCTTGATCGCTGAGGGACACCAGGCCGAGATCGTCGCTCTGCCGTTCAAGTGGTATCCGCCCGAAACAATTCTCGATCACATGCTGGCGTGCCGGCTGATCGATCTCTCTGAGGTGGCTGGAACTCCCGTTGACTTGCTGATTGGTTTGAAATTTCCGGCTTACCTGATTCCGCATCCAAACAAGGTCCTATGGATTCTCCATCAATTTCGCACGGCCTATGAGCTTTGGGATCATCCTCTTGGTGATCTCGTTTATTCTCCGAATGGAGATCTGGTGCGGGACGCCATTCGGGAAGCTGATCAGAAATTGATTCCGGAAGCGCGCAGGGTGTTTGCCAACTCCCTAAATGTAGCAAGTCGTTTGAAAGAATTCTGCGGAATCGATGCGCCGCCGTTGTACCATCCGCCTCCCAACGCTGATAAATTCTACTGCGCGACACCACTTGATTACTTCTTTTACCCGAGCCGGCTGTGTCATCCGAAGCGGCAGGCTCTCGTCATCCAGGCCCTCGTGCACACGAAAGAAAAAGTTCGCGTCCGTTTCGCCGGGTCCGCCGATAACCCGGGGTTTGCCAATGAATTGAAGGCGCTGGCAAAAAAATTGCGCGTGCACGATCGAGTTGAGTGGCTGGGCCAAATCAGGGAGGAAGAAAAGGTCGAAGCATATGCATCAGCGCGCGCCGTTGTTTTCCCGCCGGTTGATGAAGACTATGGTTACGTAAGTTTGGAAGCGATGCTGGCTTCGAAGCCGGTACTCACTTGCCGCGATTCAGGCGGTCCGCTTGAATTCGTTCTGCATGAAAAAACGGGACTGATTGCGGATCCTAATCCTGAATGCATGGCCAACGCCATGGATCGCCTGTGGCGAAACTCAGATGAAGCGCGAGCGTTAGGCAAAGCTGGGCGCTCAAGCTATGAACAATTGAACATCAACTGGAAGAACGTGGTGCGAAAGTTAGTCGATTGATAGCCGACCGCTGGGTTGCTCCCAGCTCGTGCTGGTCGCCGTCCATATTAAACAAGCAACACCCGGACCGCTTAGGGCAATGGCGCTCAGTTCTTTAACGCTTCTCGGATAATGCTCTCGAGAGCCTGGCGAAAAGATCTTTTGTCGATCGCCGGGTACTTATACAATCTATCCTCAATCGCATTGAAAAATTCGCGCAGGCGAGCGGGCTCGATTAGCTTTTGCTCGAGCATCTTGTTCAGATCTTGCAGATCCAGCTCGTGACCGCGTTCAATCTTTGCCAGCGCCTGGGAATAAAAATCGTAGTGAAAAAACTCGAGCGATCCTTCTTTCTGAATGAACTGGCTGCGTTCGCGCCAACTCGGTAATTCTGGTATGAAATCGTCGGGCGAGGCCAACTCGATGTTTATTTCTAACTGCTCTTTCAACCGTGGCAACTGCCTGAGAATATCATCGCTGTCAGGAATTATTTTCAGATCAACATCGATAGTCGAGTCCCGCCAGCCGAATAGAACCGACGTCGCGCCGCCAACCAGATAGACACTCGCTTTGGTGCGCGCCGCAGTTGCGAGTGCCTTCATAAATTGCAGTAATCGAGGTGAATCTACGGGCTGACGCATTCGGCTGCTCGTTCGAAACTGACTAATCGCCGGATCAGTGCATTATATCGACCATGCGCAGAATCTGAGTCGTCCCTCGCGAGGAGATCATACAGCCGGTGTTCAGGGTCGGTTGGCAATTGCGACGGGAGTTCCAGGCCCAGCCGTCGGAGCCGGGGTGCGCCAATGGCGACGATCAACGCCGCGACGGTTTCGCGATTTTGCCGGAGATCGCGTAAACCCTCTTCGATGAAATCGTGGCCTGGCAATGCTGTATTCATTATGGTTATTCTAGCATTCTTAAAATATTCGCCGCACGTGGGCGGGGCGCGGACTTCTCCGCCGGTGCGTCAGCGCGAAGTGATTTTGTCGGGAAGTGGGAATATCCCGTCCGCATCAAAACCCGTCAAACGCGAAACGGCTGTAACTTTCTTATGAAACTCAACTGGTTTTCACCTTTGCCGCCCGCGGCCACGGACATTGCGCATTTTACGATGCGGGTTCTGCCGGCGCTCTCTCAACGCGCGGACGTAACGCTGTGGACGGTGTTACAAGCAGGCGCGTCCGGCGGCGCATCGGTCGAGGCCCTCTCAAAACTCGCCGATATTCGGACGTTCGATCCCAACCGCGTGCCCTGGGAAGATCTGAATCGTGCCGATGCGTGCATCTATAACATCGGCAACAATCCAGTATTTCATGGCGCCATCTGGCAAGTTGCCCGGCGTCACGCCGGGATTGTGATCCTGCATGACACGCGCCTGCATAATTTCTTTGATGGACTTTACCGGGTTCAATGGCGCGACCTGGCCGGCTATCTCGAAGTGATGAACTTTTATTACGGAGAAGAGGGCCTGCGAGACGGCGCGGATTGCTATCGCAATGAAGCACGGAATATCAAAGAGATGAGCGAGAGATATCCGCTCACCGAACATGCTCTGGAAAATTCTCTGGGCGTCATCGTGCACACAGAACAGGCGTTTGAGGAACTGAGCAAGCGAAGCGATCGTCCAGTCGCTTACCTGCCGTTACCGTTTACCGCGCCTCGCGGTCAGAATCGGACACAATCCTCGCCGGGAACGCGAACGCCCATGTCCGACTCCAACGACGCGCCATATCGTCTGATCATGTTCGGCTACATTGGTCGCAACCGCCGTCTCGAAGCAGTGCTCGAAGCTTTACATGGCATGCCCGAGCGCGAGCGATTTCATCTCGATGTTTTCGGCGAGATTCTCGACAACGAAGATCAGATCAGGAGGCAGATTCGTGATCTCGGTTTGAAGAAGCTGGTCACTCTCGATGGTTTTGCGCCGGAAGAGAAGCTCGACGAAGCTTTGTTACAAGCAGATCTGGCAATCAACCTGCGCAATCCGACGATGGGCGAGGCTTCCGGCAGCCAGCTTCGCATCTGGGCGCATGCGTTGCCGAGTCTGGTCACTAATGTTGGTTGGTATTCAACGCTGCCCACAGATGCCGTCGTTCATGTGCGAGCGGATGAAAATGAAAGCGGCGATATTCAATCAGCACTCCGCGCCTTCGTCGACAATCCCGAACGCTTCGCTGCGATGGGACAGCGAGGTCGAAAGATTCTGGAAGCGCAACACTTGCCGGAAAAATATGCTGAAGGACTGATCGAGTTCTTGGGTGTAGAAAAATGCCACCACACGCGCGCGGCATTGCTTAACCTTGCTGAGCGAACTGGAGCGATTGCAAATGAATTGTTAGGGAGCGAGACATCCGGAGAATTCTTCATGAACGCCGCGCTTAAGATCCGCGAATTAGTACGATAGTTTGCTTACCTAAAACCGAAACTTCGATCAAGTGTTACTCTCCTGAGGCAGCTTTTTTGCGCAAGGAAATTGCGACTGAATCATCACCAAAAAGTCAATTGACTATTTTCCTGCCCGGGCGTAACGTCTCCGCCGTTCCGAAAATTTAACCTAACGGCTGATTCCCTCAGAGCCTCTGCGGTCTCCCGCATACTAGCCCAGTTTAGCTAGTTACTCGTGTAATAGCTCTCGCTTAAGCGTTTGCGTCAGTGAACTCCTGAACTCACATATCTGATTTCGCATACCGAGAGAAAGAAGATGTTTCACAAATATGGTCAAATTTTCCGGCTGGTGTTGCCCGGGTTACTCCTTGTAGTGTCCATGATTGATGTGAGCGCGCAGACTACAAGCACCACCGACGGCACCACCCCCAGCGGCATCGCGCCGGGTTCTCCTGCAGGTTCTTATGCGCTTAGTAAGCTGGACAATATCAATTTATACAATGGCAATCTCAATTTTGCGTTACCGCTTTTGCAGATTGGAGGGCGCGGTACTGCCGGGTACGAGATGATGGTTCCGCTCAACGTCAAGAGCTGGCACGTTCAGAAGATTTATGATCGTACTAATGATGCATACAAATACAGACCAACCCAGAACCAGTGGGTCATGGGAGCCGGCCTTAGCCCTGGTGCATTAACTGGAAGACAACTAGGCGTTGATTATCAACCGACTGCGTGTTTTGGTGGTTACAATTATCCCGACTATCCCACAAAAAGCATCACGACTTTAACGTTCGTTTCACCTGGCGAGACCGAGCACGAACTGCGCGACGTCAACACGAATGGACAGCCGTTGCCGCGCGTGAGCTGCTTCGTGGGCGCCTCCAGAGGAACAGTTTTCGCAACCACGGATGGCAGTTCTATTACTTTTGTTTCCGACACTTCGATAACTGATCAGATTGTCACAACCGCTCAAACCTTCTATCCCTCCGGTTACCTGTTGTTCTCAAACGGGACCCGGTATCGGATCGACTCTGGCCGCGTATCCTGGATTCGCGACCGCAATGGCAATCAAGTGACCTTTGCCTACGATACGAACAGCCGTCTGAGCAACATCACTGATTCGCTCAATCGGCAAATCACTCTGACATATGGAGGATCTGACCCTGCTTACTACACAGACATCAGCTACAAAGGACTTGGCGGTATAGCGCGGACGATTCGCGTCAACTACACCACGCTTAGCAACGCTCTGCGTCCAGGCTACGCGATCCAGATTTATGGCCAGCTATTTCCTGAACTCTACAGCTCTTATCCGGTCGATGCCAGCATCAATAATAGCAGCAACCCAAGCGTTCTTTCCTCCGTCACATTGCCTGATGGTCGCCAGTATGGGTTTCTCTACAATAGCTACGGAGAGTTGGCGCGATTAGAGCTTCCCACTGGCGGGGCCATCGAGCACGACATGGTTCCGGGATCAGGAGTCATTGCTTACTCACCCACAGACGACTACGAGATTTACCGGCGAGTGGCTGAACGGCGTGTATACCCGGATGGCAGCACTGGAAATACTTTTGAGGGCCGGGTGACGTTCACGGCCAGCACGAACAGTCCTTTTGATCCAAAGCCATGGTACACAAACCTAACGGTCGATCACCTCAATCAAAGCGGAACGCTGAGCAAACAATGGTGACCGGAAGGGCGCCAACTGGGGCAGTGGCGGCGGGTGGAACGACGCTGCTCCCGGCAACACGTTTCCTGACTGGCTACAGATAGATTTCGCCAGTAGCAAGACTATCGATGAAATTGATCTTTTTAACATCCAGGACAATTATTCAAATCCTTCCGACCCGACTGAGTCGATGACTTTCGGTCTTTACGGTCTGACCGGGTTCGAAGTGCAGTACTGGAATGGATCGGCATGGGCCGATGTGACTGGAGGCAACATTACCGGCAATAACAAGGTCTGGCGCAAGGTCACTTTCTCGCCGCTCACCACAACCAGGGTTCGGGTGCTTACCAACGCTTCGCCTGACGGCTATAGCCGTTTGACGGAACTGGAAGCGTGGGGCAATGCGACGATTGCGCCGCCGCCGGTATTCAGCGACAACTTCAACTCGACCTCGCTCGACACGACGAAGTGGAGTGTCGTCGATCCAAACTCTTCGGCAGTGGTGAGCGATAACGGACAGCAACTGCAAATCACTCTACAACCCAACACCGCGGCTTACAACGGCGTCTATTCCAACGCGACTTATGATCTGACCGGCAAGAGCGTGCAGGTTGAAGAAGCGCAGCCTATCAGCCAGGCCGGTTGGTGTGAAAACTTTATCGAAGTTCGCCGTTGCAAGTTTTATGATGGCTGCGAACGTCGTGACCCTTGGCAAAGGTGAAGGGGCGGTGGTTTTAGGCGAATCAATGGAGACTCGCGTGATACCTGTTGCTGAGAAGGTTGGAGCTGGAACCTACGCAGGCCGAGCCATTATCGAAGAGAATGTTCATTGGGTAGAATCTCAGATAGGCAAAGGGAAAACGGTACCCGATATCGGCATAGATGCGACGAGAAGTGCCGGCCAGCGTAGTAAGTTCTACGCTGCTGAGGTTCAAACGCTCCTTAAGCACGGCTACAAGCGCGTGGAAATTGGAACTGTCGAAATAAAGAAGCAGAGCTTTAAGGTGTATCAGTGGGTCAAAGGATAGAAGGAGCGAACAAATGCTGGAAAAGATTGATGACACCACAACGAATAAGGCTGAACAGGAATGTATGGAGGTTTGTCCTGAGTTCTGCATTCCGATTGTCGAATACTTAGGGTTCCTTAATGATGACTTCGGTTTCGACCAACCAACCTTCAAACGGGTGAGCCGAGAGTGTTGGCTCACATTCGATAAGGAAGATGTCGAGATCAAGATTGGATATGAACCCTACTCACTTCCGTGGGGCCAGGTTACTCGATCTGATGAGATCCTTCCGATCAACGATTTGATGAAACAATACGGATTTCATCTCGATGAGCTGAAGTACAGCGAATACAACGAAATAAGTAAGAGGCTCTTTGCACTATTGGATCGGCCGAGAGAAGCAGATGAATACGCCGCCAGCAAGAAGAAGCAATTTGACAACGCTGTTGCTGAACATGTGAAGGATATAGCGAACTTTTTCAAAGGCCATTTGAAGGAGATTCTCTCGCAACCGAGTTAATATCTTACGGATCAATGTTCGCAGAGTATGACAGTGGCGCGCTCTTTGAAAACCAAATAATGCTCTCTCGGACGCGTGAGGTGAGGTAGTCACTGCGTCTTCTAACTGCCGTTCGGTGAAGAGTTGTTTGCGGGTCAGGGCATCCGTACGACGGGGATTGGCTACAGCGCGAGCGACAACGTGCGGCAACAGTTCACCCTCAAAGAACGGGATGTTGAGACCGGACTCGATTACTTCGGTGCACGGTATTACGGGAGCATGCAGGGAAGGTTCGTTTCGCCTGATCCGTTGTTGTCTTCTGGAAAACTCGAAGACCCACAAACCTGGAACCACTATTCTTACACCTTAAACAATCCTCTCGCTCTCATTGATCCGACTGGACTCTTCACGATTGGTGCAGGTGTAAGCCACGATGAACAGGAACACACTGAGGGCAAGCTCTTGCCGGGAAAGTCCGTCAACTTTACGGTTCCGCAAGAAGATTTTCCTAAATGCAGTCAACTCTTCGTGGACTTCGATTTTTCATGGGAACTCTCCAGGGGCGAAAGACTTCGCGATGAGGTTGTCCATCGAACGTACTTTCTGTCAATCGACTTGCCTCGTTGGCCCGAGAAATGACACGAGCAATTGCCTAATCTTTGACAACTTGGGCTCGTGTGGGCGGGTGCGCGGGGAGTAACTACCCGTTCTTAACCCTCAAGGAACGGGACAACGAAACGGGATTCGATTTCGCTGAGGCACGATACTACTCAAGTGGCCAAGGCCGGTATGCGAGGCCTGATCCTTATAACATCATCTTTGAAATGAAGGCGGGTAGGAACGCGCGGGAACGCGTTCAGATTCTACAGGCATACATCTCAGAACCGCAGAATTGGAATCGTTACAGCTATTGCATAAACAATCCGACCAATCTCTACGATCCTTCAGGCTTGGTTTGGGTCTGGGACAACTCCGATCAGGTTTACACATGGGTTCCTGACGAAGACTACAAAAAAGGTAACCCGTACTTTGACGACAAGTCTCGGGACTTTCGTGACACTGGTTTACCAAACAGAATTTGCGCAGGCGGGAGCTCAAGAAGAGTTTGTATGGCGTGTTCATGGTAACCAGGCGACTCTTTGTCGGTACAGCATAAACTCTCTAGCACTCGTAACTAAGTAGTAACACGAGAGCAGTCTCTCGAAGGCCCACTTTATGAGCCTGCTTTATTGCACCATGCGGTGATTATGGCTGACGATGACTGCTTAACTTTGTAAATGAGTAATTTGATCTTTCAGCGACAGTGATCGAGAACTAAACTCGCAAGTGGTGCTGACCTGCTCCCGAAAACCGGCCAGGATGAGCTACGATCCCTGGCGTTGGCGTGGAGAGAAAACGAGGCGCTTTCCTAACTAAAACCTCTGTCCGATCTTCTCAGTCCCAAACGTCCCAATCCCATTCAACCGGAACGCAAACACCACCCGGTTTTCTTTTCTCACGCCGACATTGAAGGTGAAGTCCTGGACGGTAACGGCGCAGCAGTTCCACGCGTAACCGATCGTCGTAGTTGAGCTGATTAGCGAGCGATTGCCCGCGAAGGGATGCTTCTGGAAGTCGAAGAACAACGATGTCCCGCCAAACAATCCTTTTTCACGATTGCCGACAAAAATCTGGGGACTCCATTGCGAGCCCCGCAACGTCCCCGGTTCTTTTCCATTTGCCAAAGCAAACTTCGCCAGGCTTGGCACCAGGTCGATAGCCCGGGTGTAATAGAAAGTTGAAAAGGCCTGGACGATCGATCGCCGGATCTCAAAGGTTGTGGCCATGGCGCGCAAGCCGCCGCCGTGCGAATCGATGTCTCCGCGAAACTCAGCGGAGAGACTGCGGTTCGGCCGGTAACGTACTTCGATATTGATCGGCGAGAACCGGCGCGGCGCGCCGCCATAGCTAAAGCCTGAAAAGGTATCGATCGGATAGAACTGATTGCGCTGCCCCGGTTTGAGCGCCCCGCCGAATGTCGGATCAAGAAAATACTTCCCGCGAATCATTATTGTCAGCGCTTCGTAGGGCTGTCGCGAAAGCGTCTTTTTCTTTTCCGTGGTTTCCCGCGCCGCTTCCCGCCTGGCTTTGCCGGTCACAGTTTCAGTCGAGCGGCGAGTAAAGAAGCGATTTGCCAGGCCAAACTCGATCTCGTTCGTATTGGCGACCGCGTCGACATAATCAAAGCGGATGATGCGATCAAAGTTATCCAGCCCTCCGATGCGCCGGTAGATGACGTATGGTTCGATCACGTGACGAAAGGTGACCGAACCGTCAGCGCGATGAAAGTTTTTGGCCAGCGCCGGAGGCCGCAACTCAAGTTCTAACTCGCCATAGCCACGCACGACATCGCGACTCAGGATCAATTTCGTTACGGGATCGATGGAATTTGAGTAGTAGGTGGCGCGCCCGCCCAGAGTCGTCGTCAACGTCCACCCGGCAAAGTCCAGCGGAATCTCGAGCTGTGGATGAAAATCAAAGCGCTGCACGACCGACGGTGTGATGATTGGATCTCGTCCGGCCTGCGCGCGAAATGCCGCCAGGTTGTCTGTCGTTTCTTTGCGGCTGACACCTTCAAGCCCGCTTTCGAATGAAAAATAGATCGGAAACTTCTCTAAGAAGGCAAAAGGGGAGGGACGTTTGTCGAGCGTGATACTCGGCAGCTCGCGGATGCGGATGCGTGAATTCAAAAGCGAAGTAACCTGCGAGTTCATGCGATAGTTGAAACTGTAATCGTGATAATTCTTGGTGATAAAAACCAGCGATCGCTCCTCGGGCGAGATCGCCTGCTGGATCGAGTCTGAGAAAACCTGGCGGAATGCGAGGTTCGAAGTCACATTCACGTCCGCAACCGCCAGAAAGCCATTCGGAAAATAATGAACGCCGTGGACATAAAAGCTCGATCCGCCCTGATCCGGATGCTGTGCATCTTTCTTTGGCCCAAAGATCCGGTCCTTAACGGTAAAGAAGCCGGCATTAAGAAACGATCGTGAGTTTGCCCGCGTGCGCAACTCGCCGCCAAATCCTAAACCCCGTTTGCTGTAAATATCACCGCGCAGCGTCAAATCCGCCGACCGGCCGAGGGTTAGGAAATATCCTTCCGAGAAGCGCGCGCCCTTGGCGCCCGAACCGCCGAAGGTCGGAGTCAATAAACCAGACGCTCGATCCTGGCGCTTCAGCGAGATGGAAGCGTAGGGCGAATACATAATCGGAATTCTTTTGACGCGAAATACGGGCGAGATGATCCGCGCGCGATCGCCGGTTTTGATTTTCACTCGCCTGGCATGAAAGCTCCACTTGGGAACTTCCTCTTCACAAGCGGTGATGTCCACGTTTTCGCCGATGATTGTGTCCAGGCTGACCCGCTCGATGCGATCGGCGGTGAAATAAAGACGGGTTCCATCCTGAGTCCGGTTCGTAAAGCCCGTTGAGTTAATGAAGAACCCGGTCTTGGTTTTGTAATTCCATTCAGCCCGGGAACCGGTGATCCGTTGCTGATCACCCTGATCGAAAACTACGTTTCCTTCGGCAACGACCTTGTTCGTCGCGTCATAGACGGTGACTTTGTCGGCCTGCAAACGATAGGTCCCGATGCGGGCATCGACATTGCCTTCACAAACGGACACCTGGGCCCCTTTCGGACCCGTGACAGTTTCTTTATTGCAGTTAACCACCAGCTCCTCGCCCGATTGTCCCTGTGGTCCGGCGGCCGGCAAACGGGGACGCACCGGCTGATCCTGTTGGAGAGGATTTACGTTGGGCGTATCGGTAATTGGGTTGGTGACTTTCTGCTCTACCGGGCTGGTTTGTTGCGCGCGCACCGGCTCGGCGAAGCGAGCAAACGTGAGGCACGCGAGCGCGAGCATCAATACGAAGCGCAAAAGTTTCATTGGTACTGCGCGCAAACGAGCAAGAATCTCCGCGGCCATGACGCATGCGCGTGTAATCAGATCGAACCGCGCGCGTTGTCGTGCCAGAGAGCGTGCCGATGCTAGCATGCGGCGTTGATTGGTCACAAGCGGAAACGCCTTCATTTTTTGAGTTAATGTCCGGCAAGCTTCAGCTCGTTGATCTCCAGCCGACAAAACTAAAGTTGGTGGACAATTGACCTCAGTATTTAGAATAGCCTGGTCTGCTGATCGCGACAGTGTTAAGCTCGCGCGCTGACTTGTTCGGGCACGCGTATCGGATCTTGCTCACCATCCATGACTCAAATCGCTAAGCGCAAAATGCGTTTGATGCTGGTCGCGGGCGAGCCTTCAGGAGACGCCCACGCAGCGCATCTCGTCAACGCACTACGAGAGGTCGCCCCTGATGCGCAGTTTGAATTCTTCGGGTCGACCGGCGCGCAAATGCGAGCGCAAGGCGTCGATCCAATCGTGATCGCAGATGATCTGGCGATCCTTGGGTTGGTCGAGATCGGCCGCGTCCTGCCAAAGTTCTGGCGCGCCTTTCGTCAACTTAAACATGCAGCAATTGAACGACGACCCGACGCAGTGATTTTGGTTGACTGGCCTGATTTCAATCTGCGGCTGGCGCGAAGCCTGCATCGCCGCGGTCTGAGAATCATCTATTACATCAGTCCGCAGCTCTGGGCCTGGCGCGAGTATCGCGTGAGAAGTATCGGGCGCGACGTCGATCTCTTGCTTTCAATCTTACCGTTTGAGAAAGACTGGTTCGCCGCGCGAGGCGTCTCGCAAGTTGTGTACGTCGGCCATCCGCTCGCCGGCGAAGTGCGTGCACGCTACGATCGCGCAGAATTCTGCCGGCGCAACGGTCTTGATTCATCGCGCCCGATCGTTGCGCTATTGCCCGGCAGCCGTCACAAAGAAGTCGTGCGCATTCTGCCGCCCATGCTCGGAGCGGCTTCGGCTATCGCCAAACAGCGCGCCGATATTCAATTTGTCGTAGTAGTCGCGCCGAGCCGCGATCCTCAAGAGGCACGGGACATTATCGCCGCCAGCAAGAATGATGCTTCCGAAAATTCGCTTCGCATCGTTCATCACGAAACACGCGAGGCGTTGGCCGCTGCTGACGCTGCGGCAGTGGCCAGTGGTACCGCCACGCTGGAAGCGGCATTGCTCGGCACGCCCCTGGTAATCGTTTACAAAGAATCGCGGATCAACTGGCATACGCTGGGGCGCTTGATCACGGCCCAGCATTACGGTCTGGCGAATTTGATTGCCGGCCGGCGCCTGGTAACGGAGTTAATGCAGGATGACTTGAATGCTGAGCGTTTGGCGAGAGAGTTGTTGCTTCTGATCGAACCTGAGCGAAATCAATCAATGCGCGCCGACCTTCATGAAGTTGCCGAGAAACTTGGCGAGGGTGGCGCGTCCCGCCGGGCGGCGCAGGAAATTCTGAGGTTTCTTCTGTCTGAAAAAACTCCAGGAGGTTCTTAAGTCGCATGCCAGGTCGTGGAAAGAAAGTTGTGCTCCTTACTCTGCCGGCAGCCATTGTGCTTATCAGTTTGGGGATTACATTTACGGTCGGTTGGCGGCCAATCATCGGCGCGAAGAAACGCACGCTCACGGATCGAAAATTTGAATCGACTCTGCCGCGTCTGGCGCGCGGCAAATATCTCGTCGATAGCGTCAACGGATGCTATGGGTGTCACACGGACGCCGATTGGACTAAGCGCGGCGCGCCGCCGGTTTCCGGACGGGAAGGCTCGGGTCACATTTGGTCGACCGAGGGTCTGCCCTGGCTCGTATCTCCGAACATCACGCCCGACAAAGAAACCGGCATTGGCAACTGGAGTGATGATGCTTTGGCGCGGGCGATTCGCGAAGGCATCGGACACGATGGACGCGCGCTCTTTCCGAAGATGCCTTATCCCGATTATCGCCGGATGTCGGACGAAGACCTCGCGTCAATCATCGCCTATGTTCGTTCAATGCCGCCGATTCGCAATGAATTGCCGACCACAAGTATGCCGTTCCCGCTCAATTTCCTGATCCAGAGCATGCCTGAGCCAATCACAACTGCTGTCGGTCCTCCGGATCAATCGGCGGTCGCGCGCGGTGCTTATCTGGCGCGCATGGGCGCGTGCGCCGACTGTCACACGCCCCAGGACAAAGGTCTGCCGATTCCCGGAATGGATTACGCCGGCGGCTTTATTGTGAATGGCGCTAACGGAGAGCGAATCGCTTCCTCGAACATTACACCCGCGCCGTCAGGGATCAGCTATTACGATGAACGCACTTTCATCCAGGCAATGCGTCAGGGCAAGGTCGGCGCGCGCGAGCTGCATTCCGAGATGCCATGGATCTTCTACAGCAGGATGAATGACGACGACCTTAAGGCGATCTTCGCGTACTTGCAGGCGCTCAAGCCGATTAAGCACCAGGTCGACAACACGGTGGCCCCGACTTTCTGCCGATTATGCAAACAAGAGCATGGATTCGGCGCGAGCAATTAATTCACGCCTTCCTGAGTGCTTGGGTCAAACTGACCGTAAGTGTTCGATCAGAAAACGAATCCTGTGACGAAAGATTGCATCTTTGTGATCACCCGGACTCATTAGTGTTCAAGTGTTTTAGTTTCAATCGCAGTTTTCACAGAACAGTCACATTGCTTGTTGTCCGAGCTTGCTTCGATCATTAGAATCGAATTCCCTTCACGCGGTACTCATCACCGCGAGTGCGGCCCCTAAAAGAAAAATTGGAGAAGGAGAAAACGGTTCCCTTGAAGTCTACAAAAATTTCCCTCGGCTTGCTTACCGCATGCTTCCTCGTCTTTTTATCCACGACCACGCTCGCCCAATCGCCTGAATCGAATTCACGTCAATCGGCCATCGCGTTCAAGTCTGACGGTTCCGAGGTGCTCGAGACTGAGTCGTTGATGCCCAATTCGGTCGAAGAGCGGCGCCCGCGCGTCTTCGCGGCCGCGCCAGTCGCCAGCCGGTTTAACCAGCTGTTACTCGGCGCGATTCAGACACGGCTTGGCTCGAGTTATCATTACGGCTCTACGGGGCCAAACACCTTCGATTGTTCAGGATTTGTGTGGAGCACTTTTCAGGAAGCTGGACTGAATTTCACTCGCGGTCCGGCACGTTCGTACTGGGCCACCATGCCGGCAGCGACGAAGGAAGAGGAAAGCAAGTTCGGGACCCTGGTTTTCTTCAGTGGCCTGGCTCACGTTGGTATTGTGGCGGACGGCAAGGGCTTCTATCACGCATCCCGCCATCACGGCGTCATCTATTCACCCTTCAACGATTACTGGCTGGCGCGGATTGATGGATTTCGCCGGGTACCGATGAGCGAGCTCAAGCTGCCGGCGCAAATCGAAAAGAGCGTAACTTCCAAAGGACCGCAACGCGGCGGGAATGTTATCGACAGCAGCCTCGGCAATCACTAATCGCTTCTTCTTTGAAACAAAAAGAGGCCGCGCGGGTTTCAAAACCAGGCGGCCTCTTTTGCTGCAACTTTCAGTAGCGGTCGGCTAGCTCTTGAAAACGAAACCCGGCAGGTGCGTCTTTTCTCGTTTCTCCCAGACAGCGACGATCTTCTCAATCGCAATGTGGCAAATCTGATCTTCGTCATCCTTTAGTTGCAGGACTCCGTTTTCAACCGCCACGACTTCGCCGCGCAGACTCGAGGTGCCTATGCAAACCACGTCGATTTCGCGGCCGACGAGTTTTGCGAGTAATGCTTCCATAATTTTTGTGAGCCACCGGCCCGGTCGCTATCGCTCCCGGTACTGACTTAGTCGCCGTTGCGAAAAGTAATCTGCACCAGCGGGACTACGCTGTCATCGCCCTGTTGAACGCGCTCGAACTGCAGTAAATCATAATAAGCACAGCGCGGGTGCGCGGGAAATTCGCGACAGACTTTCGGGCGCGCATCGTAGATCGTGCACTGCCGCGTTTCGGCGTTCAGAAATTTGCAGGCCTTGCCGAAAATCGGATCGGCTTTGCGGCGCAGAATGCGTTCACCATTGTATTCAGTGGTGAATCGCGTGGTCGCTTTTTTGACGTCGAGGCCAAAATGTCTGGCGATCTGTTGCAGATCTCGCTTTGTGAGCTGGACTCGCTCATATATCGCGCAACAGTACGCCGGACATTCAGAACAGTCGTATTGGTTTGATTGCCTTGGTACAGATCCCATCCCTGACTCGTCCGTTTACCGTCGATGCGATTTTTGATATTCAGCCAATAATAATTCCATAAACTCGCCACGACGCTCGTAAAGTCGTTTCAGCGCGCGTGGTTTGTGTCTTTCCAAAGCATACGCTGCAATGATCGGAAGTGCCACCGTTGAATCGAGATAACAGACTACTGCGTCGGGCAAGCGATCGGGATCAACTTTGCCCCACGATACCGCTTCGCCCGGTGTGGCTCCCGAAAGTCCGCCGGTGTCCGGGCGCGCATCGGTGATTTGCAGAAAATAATCATGACCGCGCTCGTCGATGCCGAGGACTTCCTGAATCTGCGGCTCAGTTTGCAGCGCGAAATTTTTCGGCGAACCGCCCCCGAGAATGAAGATGGCGGATCGGCCGGGTTTAAGAGCTGCTCGCTTTTTGACGGCCGGGTTTCTGCCATTGATCAGCCCGCGTTTGGCGGCCAGGACAATGGCCGCAGTTTCATTCACATCAAGCGAGGGATCAAAAGCCAGCTTGTTGCCCTCCAAGCTTTTCGCCGCGACGTTCATTCCGATGGACGAGTCGCCCGGAGACGAAGTGTAAAGGGGCACCGCATACTTGTGAGCTGCCGCCAGCAAAGATTTGTTCTTCAAACCCAGCTTGCGCTCGCGTTCCAGCACATAACGTCCGGCCAGGTAATGAAATTCAGCCGTCGACATCGGTCGTTGGAATTCAGGTCCTTCGATTACGCGGCGGAAGAACTCGTCGGTATCGAGCAATACGGAATAATCGAAGAAGATGTCATAGATGCGCACGACCTGCTCGTCGCGCAGCACGATGTCGGAAGTCTGCGCGTTGCCCGCATGCATCGAAAGGCCAATGCCAAAGTGCGTGTCGTGATAAAAGTTGGCGCCGGTCGAGATGATCCAATCAATAAAGCCTGCCTGAATCAACGGAATCAATGCAGAAATGCCCAACCCTGCCGGGGTCAGCGCGCCCGTTAAAGTCACCCCGACAGTAACATCAGGCTCGAGCATCTTTCGGGTGAACAACTGGCAGGCCTCGCGCAATCGCGCCGCGTTGTAGGCGATGAAAGCATTGTCGACGAGATCGGCGACTTTGGTCCTGCCGGTAATCGGAGCCGGATCAATGCGGCGGCCTTGCAGGAATTTACTTCGCTTTTTTGCCAAGGCTCTCCGGAAAAATTATTCAAGTTGATCGAGCAAAGTGTGAAGCAGAATAGTCGGCGAGTAGAGATGGGTTGTCAACTGCTTTGTTTCCTTCCGCCTGTGAGAGGTGATCGCGCAGCGTACGCCTTACCAATTTACTCTCACCATTGCCAAGACTCAAATCCGTTTTGGCCTGAAACCTTGGTGCTAACTTCCGCTGTAAAGTCCTGCGCTTTAGAAGGATAACAAAGCGCAACCTCTTGAGGGTCTTTAGGACAATTGAATTGGCCGCCCAAAAACGATTGCTAATTCGGGCAAATATAGGAACACCGATTAATTATTGACTCTGTCGGAAACAAAGAATAGCATGGCCTGTCAGTTGAAAGCATTATCCGCGTGCCAGCACCTGAAGCGTAAAGTGCTCGCCCACTGATTCTTCGGACAGGCGTTCTCTTACGGCAAAAGCTCTCCGCTTGTTCGGTCATCCAAAGCAGCCTCTTGCTCCCAAGGAGAAACTCGATGACTAAACTGTACTTCTTGCTTTGCATGGTGTCGCTTCTGATCGGGCCGTATACCTTTCCCTTAGCTAAAAACCAATTTCAGCAACCAGCGGTCAAAGTACCGTCGCAAGACGAATACGAACGTCAGCGGCGGTTGTTCAAACCCGCTAAAGAACTGCTGGATCAAAAGGGCGTGCCCTTCGAGGCAGAGACTTTATTAGACCCGGAGTGGCGAACCAAACTCTATCCTGTCTTCAACCAGATGCGCGAAATGCAAATCGAGCGTCGACTGGGAAAAGAGCTGAAAGGCGTGCAACTCGCCGACGTGTTGTACTTGCCAGAGAAGGTTAATATCACCGGGGACACGGTAATCATTGCGCAGAGAATAGTGCATGAGGGCGCTGACGTCGTCATTAAGGGACCTCACAACATTTACATCTTTCCGATCGAAGACTGGGGATCTCTTGGCACTACGCTGGAACAGGCAATCAGAAAAGATGGCCGGCTAGCACAGGGAGTGCAATTTATGCCCGCGCGTTTCAGTGAAACGCCACTCCGTTCGCGCTTCGTTCCACAGTTGATTGCGGACGGGCGCATCACAATCAACACGGACGGAGAGGGATACCTGGAATGGCTCGAGAAGCAGAAGGAAAAGAAGAAGCACCTAAGCGAGGTCAGTTTTGTCAAGACCGGATTTCGCGTGCAACCGCAATATAACAGCGATGGTAACAGCCCCGGAGGTATAGGAGCTACCGGCGCAGGCGTGAACGCTGGCGCCAACGGAACGCTCGACCCGGCAGCAACCGGGTCGGCGGGGAGTGTATCGGAGGTGGGACCGATGGCAAAGTTGGAGATTTTGGAGATGCTGGTAGCACGCCCGAAACTGCCGGTCAAGGAGGCACGGGAAATCCGGGTGGAAATGCCTCGAGTCAATACGTGACCCTTCCAAACTCTTACGGTACCTTCGTCATCAGCGCGCGAGGAGGACAAGGGAGCAAAGGCGGGCCGGGGGACCAGGCGGCACGGGAGGGAACGGTGCAAAAGGCGGAAGGGGCGGTTCCGGGGCGAACTGCTCTTGCCCAGCGGGAAATGGGGGCCCTGGAGGGCAGGGAGGTTACGGCGCGCAGGGTGGACAAGGCGGAAAGGGCGGTACTGGAGGCAAAGGTGGCAACGGGGGCGATGTTACTTTAGTCGTGCCAAGCAACTGGGCCGGGAATTATACGTATAACCTTTCCAGAGGCCATGGCGGACCAGCTGGAGATCAGGGCGCGCAGGGCCCTCCAGGTGTTGGAGGAGCCGGAGGAGATCCTGGCACGCACGGCATCAACTTTTCTTGCGGCTCTGGGCAGATAGGATCGGATGGTACCGCGGGATTGGGCGTCGGTAATTTGGGCTATGGACCCTTAGGCGATGTGGCAGATCCCTCCAGCGATGGTGATCGCAATGGCACTCTCACCACGGTGCCTGGTGTCTGTAAGCCGGACTTGTGCGATCCGGATCAACTTTGGCACGGCTATCCTACCTGTCAGTGCCAAGCCAAGGGTGGCTCGCCCATTCTGATCGATGTTGACGGCAGCGGTTTTTCTTTGACTAATGCCCAAGAAGGTGTCGAATTCGACCTTAAGGGGAATGGAGTCGCGGAACGCTGGTCATGGATCGCCCCGGGGTCGACGAACGCTTTTCTCGCCCTCGACCGCACGGGAATGGAACTGTAGACAACGGCAAAGAGCTATTTGGTAATTTTACATTACAGCCAAGGTCAAGCGACGCGAACGGCTTTCTGGCGTTGGCTGAATATGACAAGGCAGAGAACGGCGGTAACGGCGACGGCTTCATCAATTCTCGCGACGCCATCTTTTCGAGGTTGCTTTTGTGGCAGGATGTAAACCATAACGGCATTTCTGAGCCCTCGGAGCTACATGGTTTGCTGGCGTTGGGCGTTGAGTCAATCTCTCTTGACTACAAACAGTCGTTACGCACTGACCTATACGGAAATCAATTCCGGTATCGAGCAAAGGTTGATGACCATTTACACACCCGCGATGGCAGATGGGCTTGGGATGTGTTTCTGCTCAACCGTTGACTTGTCGGACGATACGGCGGGAATTCGGCTTATAGTTGTTTAGACTTCTTCGCGGCAGGCGCACCGTCTGACAAGCGTTCGAGGCATGCGCGACATAGACAATTGCGATATCGCGTCCTTAACTCGGCCCGCGTTTCATCGCTCAGCTTAATTTCTGAGCACCAGCAACCGGACAGGGACGCACCGCAGGTAAACGGGTCGCCACAAGCTTCGCAGACCGCGGCTTCACGTAATCGCGGAAGGACTGTTTGCAGCAACGCGCTCAGTTTCATTGTCAGCCTTTGGCAGAGGCGGCGCCGTTGGGCGTGCCGGCTGCGGCGCGCTTCACGCGTAACCGGCCAATGCGTTTTTCGTCGGCCTCTAAGATTTCTACGTCAAGCCCGCGAAAACTTAATTTTTCCCCGGGGTGCGGCACGCTGCCTTTCTCGGCTATCACCAGTCCGGCAATCGTCGTGAAGTCATCGGCTTCGATCTCCAGGTCAAACAAGTCTTCGATTTTTCCAATCTCGGTTCCGCCGATCACTTCGTAAGCGCCGCCACTCGAGGCGACGATCCCTTCCAGGTCCTTGCCACTGATGTCTTCGTCTTCAATTTCGCCGACCAGTTCTTCCAGGATGTCTTCCACGGTTACCAGTCCGGCCACACCGCCGTATTCGTCGATCACGATTGCCATGTAGGCATGCGCCTTTTGCATTTCTTCCAGCAGTTTCGCCACCGGCTTCGTTTCCGGCACGCAGTAAACCGCACGGATGAGCGACGGGATTGGGCTATCGGCCTGGTTGGCCGACCAGGTGTGCAGGAGGTCGCGCACGTAGATGAACCCCTCGATGTTGTCCATCTGCTCGCGGTACACGGGCAGGCGCGAGTGCCTGGTCTCAATCATCAGGTTGCGCGCTTCCCGCACCGTGGCGGTATGCGGCAGGGCCACGATCTCGGTTCGGGGGGTCATCACTTCGCCGACGGTCGTGTCGCCAAACTCGATTGCCGACTGAATCAGCTCGCGTTCTTCCTCTTCAATGATTCCCTCGGCTTCCCCCACGTCCATCAGGGCTTCAATGTCGTCGCCTTCATCTTCTTCGGTTTCGGTGGTCAGCGCATCTTCGAGTTCTTCCTGGCGTCTCAGGCGGTCGAACGAGCGATGCCAGGGCTCGACGGCAAATGCCAGCAGTCGATAAAACGGACGCAGGACCGGTAATAGAAAGAGCAGCTTGCTTTCGGGATTACGGAGAGCGATGAGCCGGGGAATAAATTGACGAAAGATTCCCGCGAGGATGAGCGCGATGGCCAGCGAGATAAAGAGAGCCAAAACGTTTGCCGGCAACCACTGAATCGAAACGTAAGTGACCAGTACCGTGAAGGCGACCAGAAAAAGTTGAATAGCCGCGGAAAGCGTAAAACTAAAGTGCGATCGATTTTCGAGAATTTCTCGAACGAAAGGCGTCGACTTCGAGTCGGGATGCTCTTCGGCTTCAGCCGCCAGGCGGCGCAGGCCAACATCACTCAATTGACGAAAAGCCGCGTCTACCGTTGCCAGAAATGTCAGGACAAAGATTAGAAGTAAGGTTATGGCAAGTTCGATTTCCATTGAGTTAGAAGGACGGTGAACAATCGACGACGGACCCTGAGTTCCGCATTCCATGGTCTCTGATCTGTCGTCTCTTCAAATTATATTCCAAGCCGGCGACGAAGACGGAGTTCGAGGCGATTCATTTGGCCCTTATCAGTTTCGTGGTCATAACCGCTAAGGTGCAGCAAACCATGGAGAATCAGCTGTTTAACTTCATCTGCAAAACTGTGGCCGGCCTCTTTCGCCTGGGCTGCCGCCCGATCGACAGAGATCACCAAATCGCCCAGATTCGATTTGTTTTCAGCTTCAAACGCCGCCGTGTCAGTTCGAAAAGACAAAACGTCGGTCGCATAGTTTTTCCCGCGATAGCTGCGATTGAGTTCTTTGATCTTCCGGTCAGAGACAAACACAATTGTCGCCTCGTGATGATCGTCTCGAATCGCTTTGAGTGCTCCGTCGGCGAACTCGCGCCATAACCGCGTATTAATCTTGCGCGTGCGCTGGCGATTCAGGATCTCGATCATTGCCGATTTCCAATTGCCAATTTCCGATTGTGACCGTCTGGACGCCGAATGATTCTTGCGCGCCAGGGATGTCGAGTGATTTTTCGCAATCGGCAATCGGCAATCGGCAATGGCTTATATCTCGCTCTTCTTCGTATGCGTTTCGTAAGCCTTGATTATCATCTGCACGAGTTTGTGACGGACGACGTCTTTGTCGCTGAAGTAGATAAATTCGATTCCTTCGATGTTCGCGAGCACGCGTTCAGCTTCGACCAGACCGCTCCGCTTTCCCGTGGGCAAATCAATCTGGGTGACATCTCCGGTGATCACAGCTTTCGATCCAAAACCGATCCGCGTCAGAAACATTTTCATTTGCTCACTGGTGGTATTCTGCGCCTCGTCCAGGATCACGAAGGCGTCCGACAGCGTGCGTCCTCTCATGAATGCCAGGGGCGCGATTTCGATCACCTGCTTTTCCAGCAGGCGCGTGACCCGCTCGTAATCGACGAGATCAAATAGCGCGTCGTACAGCGGCCGCAGGTAAGGATCAACTTTCTCCTGGAGATCGCCGGGCAAAAAGCCCAGCCGTTCTCCGGCCTCCACCGCCGGCCGCGCCAGCACGATTCGATTTACCTGCTTTTGCATCAAGGCCTGTACTGCCATGGCGACACCGAGATAGGTCTTGCCCGTCCCCGCGGGTCCGATGCCGAAAACGATGTCCCGTTGTTGGATTGCTTCCACGTACTTGCGCTGCATCGCCGACTTTGGCGCGACTTGTTTCTTGCCTGCGGGACTGAATCTCGATTTGGTGAAGTAGTCGCGCAGACTGTACGCGCGATCCTCGGCGATCTGGGTGAAGGCTTCACGCAGCTCGCGGTCGGTAAATTGCTTCCCTTCGGCAAACAGTTGGGCAAAATCTTCCAGGATTCGCTCGGCCGTCGCCACATCATCCGCCTCGCCATTGACAGTGATGCTGTGTCCGCGCGCGTTAACCGTCACATCCAGCAATGACTCGAGTAACTTGATGTTTTGATCGTGGACGCCGAACAGCGTCTCTAAACCTCTGGGTGGAAGCTCAATTTGCTTCAAAGGTTAAAGGTATCTCCTTTTGAGTGCGAAAGGTTTGACAGGCGATAGGGGTTTAGATGGTCGAGTGCGGAGAAAACCTGCATGCATAAGTACAACTCGGACGCTACTACAGGCAATGTGAGGTGTCAACGACTGACATGTCGGGGGTAGTGTCCTAATTTGAAATCAGTCTTGGAAGCTGCGGACTATCAACATGCTTAAGTGGCTTATTGCTGCCGTCTGTCACTTTCCTTGAACTGCCCAAAAGCAAGAAACCTCGTAAGAAAGCAGCTAAGAAAAAGTAGAGGCGGCGAGACTGAGAATCCCGCCGCTTTAATTGTTAAAAGCCTACGGTATTGACCCACCTAGTCCTGAAAGTCGAGTTGGCGAAAAGTGCGAAAATCTTTCCTACGAGCTCTGCTCGATTTTCGTCTTGAGCGATAAATTTCTTGTCCATCTCAGCTTTCAGATCACGCAATTTTCCTTGACTCTTCTCATCAACTTTGTATTCCGCAGAATCGACAAAATGCCACAAATCTTTAGGTGCTTCAAGGGTAGCTCCAAGACTCGTTTCATACTCTCTAACGTAGTCATCTAGTTGTTTCAGCTCATCAGGGGACAATAACGCTAGGGCAGCCGCTTCACGCTGAACATCCTTGGGCCACAAATAAACCCAGCTCATTTCTAAGGATCGTTCAAGATGGTTCTTATTTAATTCTCTATGTGCTTCCTTCAATTCAATACACGAAAGCTTCATACGGTGAGCATGCGAATCGAAAGCAGGCATCAAGGATGCTAACTCGGCCATCTTATTGTTGAACTCGTTATTGCGGTCTCCAAATTTTATTGCTCTCGTTAGTCTCGCCTCGCGCAATGATCTAACGTAAGTGTAATTGGAAAAAGCCCAAGGGATTAAGACATACAACACCGCGGCAGCTAGTATAGGACGTAGCCACGACAGAACCTGTCGCTTGTGGTTGAGATCGGTACTCATATGACGCCTCCTGTTGGGAAGTAAGAGCGTTGATTAGGCGCGAGGAACAAGAGGCTTATATCACCCATCAAGACATGAAACAATGGCGAGCAGGACAAGTCTTGTACCACACAAACTCGGACGGCTTTTCAAATTAGGACACTACCCATGTCGGGAGCTCGTTCTTCTGAAAGATCCCGCGGTCTTAGCGCATTTTGCCGAGCAGCCAAGCCTTGAGAATACCGGGGCGCACATTGTCAACCGAGAAGTAGTCCTGTACCAACTGGTTATATAGTCGCGCGCGCTCAGCGGTTCGCAGTTCAGAGTTCAACGGCATTTGACCGCCTTTCACGAACGAGCTAATCAGAGTTTTATCCATCGGCCAGTTCAATGATCCCAAGCGGTTTGGCCGGTGACATGACGCACACGTTACGGTCTTGAAGGTGTCTTTCGCGCCGCCGAACGAAGCGCGGCGAAACAGCTCGCTGTCGTCGTCGCGCAGGGACCCGAGTCCGGGACCAAACTTGCTCGGGTCGAGATATCCGCCAAATCGCGCCGGTCCATAGCTGCGAAAACGTTCATTTACTGTTTCAACTAAAGGTTGTTCGTCACGACTAACGCTGCCGGCCTCCGGAAAAATCGGCAACACACCGCTCTTGTGACACGAAACACAGTTGTCGTCATCTTCGCCCAGTTCCCAGCGGCCTTTGATGGTGACTGAGCCGTTGCGACGATAGGTCCGGTAAAAATCTTTGAAGTAAACGTTCGTGGTTTGTTCAGTGGCGCGCAGGACTGCAACCACCGAGATGTTGCGCACCGACTTTGGTTTGCGCGGATCGGCAATTCCGAACTGCACCCACTTTTCCGGCACCTGCTGAGCTCGGTTTCCCGGCACGATAATCAACAGACGCCGATAGCTGTCAGGGTTATCGGGCGTCCCCAGATGTCGCGACGTATAGCTGAAGAAAATTAGTTTTTCGTCAGGCGTTCGGCTCGCATTCATTTCGCGTAGCAACGCCCTGGCTTGCGGCAAATTCTCGGCACGACTGACGGCCCGAAGAAACTGCGGAGTCAGGAGAAAGTCAGGAATGGCCGTGTATTGGCTTGTCTCAGCGAAGTATTGTTTGTCGGTAACTTCAAACCCAAGCTGATGATCATCCTTCAGCGCGAGCGATAGGAGTCTCAGATACTCGTTGAATTCGGGATAACGTCGAACGAAATCACGATCGTCCGTCAGACGACAGCGATCCAGTGTACCACTGATGCTTTCAACCACGCCCTCGTACCGTTCGCGCCGATCGTCATTTTCGTAAGCCATGCGGGCCGCGCTAACCAGAGCGTCAACTCGGGTAAGCAGCCACAAATCCTGCTGGTTAGCTGTGCGGGGACAAGACGCCGCCGAAACGCTGGCCACCGCGATAACTGAACACAATATGAAGCCGCCGGCGTACTTAACAAGCCTGGTAAGATTTTTGGCGCTCATTCTTCCTCAAGCCCCGCGCCGACACGAAAGGTATGTCCATCAGGATGTCGAAGATGAAACTCGCGCACGCTCCACGGTTCATCATTAGGCGGCATCGTGACCGTCGCCCCCTGCTTGAGGGCCAGCTGATATGCCGCATCGACCTCAGCCGGCGATTCCAGCCACCAACTCATCCAGACACCGCCGGTTTCGTCGTCGCCCACGAACTGAGGCGTTGGGCCGCCGCGAGATCCCTGGCAGTTTTGGCAAAGGAAGATTTGCGACTTACCGCTGCCCACGGCGCCAAAGCTCGGCGGCTCGCCCCAGTCCCAAACCTTCTCCCAGCCGAGTTTCGTAAACCACGCGAAGCTCTCTTTAATGTTTGAAACGTTCAGGATCGGAGTCAGGCCTTGAACTTTCATTGTAATCAACCTCCGCAATGCGGGTGAAATGCCAAATGAAAAATATCCAATTACGGATGAAAGATGATCAGATCTCCATCAAGTCTCTCCCAACGATAATTCGCCCTTTGAAATTCTTCCGCACGCCCTCAGACCATTGCTCATCAGTGATCGAGGGATCATCTCCGGGAACGAAATGCGAAAGCACGAGCGTCTTAACTTCTGCCTGAGAAGCGATTCTTCCCACATCCTCGCGCAAAGTGTGAGCTGCCATCAAGTGCTCGCGCAACCTCTTCGCATTCGGCAGTTGGCTGATCAATTTTTCAATACCCGGCAAATACATTACCTCATGGACGAGTATATCGGCGCCTTTGGCGAATTCGGCCAGCTCTGGAGCATAAGCAGTATCACCGGAAATCACGACTGAACGATCCGAGGCGTCGAAGCGGTACGCGTACGCTTCAGTGATGGGAGGATGGCGGACCCGACAGCTGCTGACCTTCACATCCTGGTTCTGCATGACCAGCCCGGGCTGCTTGAATTCGTGAACTGTAATCAATTTGCGCGGATCCGGACGGCCTTCATCGACAATACGGGTGTCGATATCAAACTTCTGGTAACTAAAGAAATCCCCCGTCATCTTTTGCAGACCAGCAGGTCCGTAAGCATCAACCCGAACCGGTTGGCCGGTAATCCACGCGTTATAAAACAAGGTGCCATATTCAAGATTATGATCCGAGTGATGATGAGTGATGAAGACGTAGCGAAGTCGGTTAAGCGCCACACCCGCCGCCAGAAGTTGGCGCGAAGTGCCATACCCGCAGTCGATCAGGTACGGAACATTATTGATCAGTATGAGCGTCGAAGGATTACTGCGGCCCGCTTCGCCCACGCGCGGACCACCTTTGGTACCGAGAAGAATTATGCGGGTTCGATTCTGGTTTGCTCCCTGGCCGTCCGCGCCTAACGTGCGAAGCAATGCATAAGAAGCGGCAAAACTTCCGGCGCTCGTGAGAAAATGTCGGCGATTAGATGACATCGATCAATGTTCAAGTCTCCGCGTCTGCGATAATCAGCTCCATTAGATCCGAGCGAACGGCGAAACCGTAACGCTGGTACAGCGAACGACTATTGTCTGTCGGCCACAAGATCACCGCATGCACGTGGGAAGCTTTACACCAATCGAGTGTGGTTTTTAATAAACGTGATCCGACTCCTTGTCCGCGCTCCGATTCCTGAACGTAGAAATTGGTCAGGTAAGCGTGATGTTCAGGTTCAGATCTCGGGTTCGGAATCTTCTCGACGAGTTGCAGCCATAAGTTACCAATCAGTTGACCATCTGACTCAGCTACCCAGCAGTGCCAAAGACTTCCTTCTCTCAAATGCTCTTTCATCCACGCTCGGCAGCGGGCCAGGAACTCTGATTGCGACTCAGTCACTATGCCGGCACTCGCGCGCAGCGCGTAGCGCAATTCAGCCAGGGCAGGAACATCGGCATCATTAGCCTTACGGATGTTAGCGCTTTGCGGGCTGGCACTCACTTCGCTAATCGCAATCTCCGGATTCACTTCCTCTTCGAGACATACTCGCCCGAGGGATCGATCTGCTTCATCGCCGTAATCTGTCCATTCTCTTCAACGAATTCAATTACGACATCGGCGAACTCAGGGATCCGGAACTTGAGCCCTTTGTAAGGCACCAGCTTTTGGTCGGGCGCGCCGATGCGCACGACATAGAGGCCAAGCCCCGGTTTCCATACCACCTGAAACTTCGCGCCGGTTGCTGTTTCATACGTTCCGGCGATGCGCGCCGCGACGGCTTCGTCGAGTCTGGCCGGCCGGCGCACAAACGTCGCTTCAGCTTCATCCAGTGACATCGTGGCCCGATCAATGTCGCCCTGCGGGTTCGTTGAAAAGTTCACGGACCATTTGCCCTCTTCCTCGTCGTCGGCCGTATCAAATCGATCGTAATGAAAATGCGTCAAAGGCATTTTGATCTTGTGAAACTCAAACTGAAGTTGATTATCCTTCACCCCGATTTTCAGCTTGCCGTACGCGGGATGCTCGTACTCGCCGACATAATCCGCAAGGGCATGCGACGGCCGGGTATTCATGACGCGGCCAAAGCCGGCCTTGCTGCGCGCCTCCATGCCGGCTTTCTTGTTCTTCAGGCGGATGTCGAGCAGCCGATCGGTCCAGGGAGTCGGCTCCATCCCCAGCAGACGCTCGTAAACGTTGTAGCTGATCGGATTGTAAAGAGGAGCGATGTGATTGCCGATCACAAACACGATGACGCCGATCCGCTCGTTCGGCATGAATGAGATCTGCGAGTGAAAGCCGGGCAGGTCGCCACCGTGGAAAGCGATCAGGCGACCGCGATACGAAGCGGTCCAGCGGCCCATCCCGTAAGCCTGATTTAAAACTTCCCACCAGCCACGCACCTGTCCGGCGGCATTCGGCAAAGCGATCGCCGGTTCGAGCGTCGCCTGCAGGACTTTCGACGGCAGCACCTGTTTGCCGTTGTACTGGCCGTTGTTCATCAAAGCGATCAGCCAATGCGACATGTCTTCAATGTTGGAAATGATCGCGCCCGCGGCGGCCAACCCGTCCGTGTCTTCGTAATAAGGAATTTTGTAAAGCTCCATCGAGTCGCGCTTCTCAGTAAACGGCACGCCGTAGTCCGGCTGCTTCAACATGTCTGAGATTGAATAGACGGTATGATTCATTTCCAGCGGCTGCAGGATCTTTTCGCGTACGAACTGGCCCCATGGTTTGCCCGATTGCAGTTGAATCGTGTAGCCAACGCCGGCGTACATCATGTTGTTGTAGAGGAACAATTGCCGCGGCTGTTCTTTTGGTTCGAGATAACGCAACCGTTCGAAAAGCTCCTTCGTCGAATAGTCGGATTTGTACCAGATGGAATCATGTCGCGTGATGCCGGTGCGATGCGCCAGCATGTCACGCAGCGTGATCGTGTTGTTTAGATAGCTGCTGTAAAAATCGATCGTGGGAACGGATTCGCGAATCGGCTGATCCCAGGTCAGCTTTCCTTCTTCGACCAGGAACCCTGCGGCCACCGCCGTGAACAGTTTTGTGTTCGAGGCGATGGGAAACATCGTGTTTGCGGTGATCGGCAATTTCTTTTCATAGTCGCGATAGCCATAGCCTTTGGCGAACACCAGTTTGTCGCCGACGACGATGCCCACGCCGATGCCGGGCGCATTCCAGTCTTTCATCGTCTTTTCCATGAAGGCGTCAAAACCGGCCAGGCGCTGGGTTACGTCGATCGCCGGCGGCGTTCCGTTTTGCGCTTGAATCGAAGTGGAAAGGCCAAAGGCAATCAGGGTCAGGCCGAAAGCGATCCGCGGAGCGAGTCTTGAGATTAGGCGGTATTGAGATGAATACATGATGTCCTCCAGTTCATTTAGTGCGGAGATTAGATAATGCCTCTGGTGAATAGAGTCAAGGACTTTGTCGGTAATTGTGGCCGCGTCATAGGGCGTTGTCAGGCACTCGCGGAATGAATCAGGACAAAAAATAAAGGCGACCTCTGTTACGAGATCGCCTTTTCTTTTCGCGCCTTCCGGGCTCACGACCGGAAGCGGGGTCAGTGGCTATGCTTCAAGAGCAAGCCGGGGAGACCTACATCTTCGTCACTTTTTCTGCCTGAGGTCCTTTCGGTCCCTGCGTCACTTCAAACTCGACTTCCTGGCCCTCTTCGAGAGTCTTGAAGCCATCACCTTGAATGGCGCTGTAGTGAACAAAGATGTCCGAAGAGCCGGGCTGCTCAATGAAGCCATAGCCCTTCGAGTTGTTGAACCACTTGACCTTGCCGGTTATTCTCGACATAACTAACGAATCCTCCTAACCAATCAATGAAACTGGCCGAGTAGCATAGGCCTTAGCCTGTGATTTTTCCGGGGACATAATCGAGATTCACATCACAGACCAGGGTCTATGCTACTTTGCCTGGGTTAATGCTGTGAGCCGGACGCGCTTTGAAATGGGCGTGAACGGAAACACAACGAACAAAGTGACGCGGAATCGCAAGGATGCGATAACGTCGTGCACCAACTTACCGGGGGAAAACTAAAACTCATTCATTTGTCGCGCTTGCAAATCGAAATGCCGAAGACCACTGGGCATGTAGGTCGAGCACTGATTGAAAACGTCGGCGCATGCTAAACGATGCCGTTTCGGGCTGTCAAGAGAAAAGGCAGTGAGGGCCCAAAATTCACACAATTTCAGCATTTCCGGCGTACTTGCTGCATTTCTGGCTACCGCGTTCAGGCCGCCCGTCGCAATCCGGCCGGCGCATTCTTGATATCCATCTCCTTGAAGATATAACCGGCGCCGCCGAATTTGTCAGTCACGAAAAGAACGTAACGAATATCCACCGCGATGGCCCGACCCTTGGCGTCGTTGTAAAAGAAATCGTTGCCGAGCCCTTCGTAGTTCCCGTCGAAAATAATCCCGACCTGTTCGCCGCGGCCATTCATGATGGGCGAGCCCGAGTTGCCGCCGATGATGTCGGTGGTGGAAAGAAAATCGACGGGCACATTTTTTCCATCGGGCGTTGCGTACGGGCCAAAGTCATGTGTTCGGTAAAGCTGCTTGAGTTTCTCAGGCACATCGAATGGCTCGCGACCGGTGTCTTTTTCGATCACGCCCGAAAGATTGGTGAATGGTTGATACACGGCGGCATCGTGCGGCACGTAACCCTTTACTTCACCGTAGGTAAATCGCAGCGTGCGATTCGCGTCCGGGTAAGGTTTGGTTCCGTGCATTTCGCTCATGCCCTGCACCAGCAGAGGCCGCCAGCGTCCCACTTCGGTATTGAAAACGCGTGTGCGCGCTGCCACTTCATCGCCCAAGTCATCGATTTCACTGGCAAACGAAATTAGGGGTTCGTTCAATTGTTGAATTTGCGCCGCGCTCATGTCGAACAACGCTGACACCGCTTGAGCCGACGCAAAGTTCCTGCTTTCGATCGCCGCGCGGGCAAAATCTTCTTCCGCCCGGACCCGGGCCTCGCCGGTTAGATTGCCAAAGCGTTTCTCGACCGCCTCGATCGTCTGGCCCGCAGGAAGCCCGGCGGCTTTTCGTAGATAGAACGCCAGGAGCTCGCGCTCGGTGGTGATGCTACGGTCCGCGAATATTTGTGGCAGCGCGGCGCGCGCTCGCTGCACCGCCAAAGCAACGTTCGGATTACGCTGAGCCTCGGGCTTGTCTTTGTCGGCCGCAGCGATCAGGATGAGCGGCGCGATTTCAAACAGATCGCTTAACGATCCAAGTTGTTGGATCAGTGCATCGCGAGGCTGGTCCTTTAATAATTCTGCGTAGGCTTTTTGCAGCGAGGGCAGCACGTCCCCATATCTCGCTTTGCGTTCGGGAGTCTCGTTTAGCCAACGCGTAAAGGCCGCTTCATCACCGCGCTTTTGATCGACGATACCCGCGCGGCGCATTGCTACAACCGACCCCTCGAAATCTTTCAGCGTGTTGCTAATGTCAAAGATCCTGCTTTGCAGCTTGATCTGAAGCTCACGGTTGTTCTTTCCAAGGTTCTGCAGGACTTCAATCTGTTTGTTGAAGGCATCGATCAAAAACGGCATGAAGACGTCCTGGTTGTAAGCGACTGAGTAACTTTCACGATAGCGACGAGTCGAGCCGGGATATCCCATGACCATCACAAACTCATTTTCCTTCACGCCGCCCATCGACAGCGTCATGAACTTCTTTGGTTTGAACGGGACGTTGCTGGTCGAATACGCGGCCGGCTTGCCATCGGCGCCGACATAAGCCCGGAGGAAGGTGAAATCGCCATCATGGCGCGGCCATTCGAAATTATCCGGATCGCCGCCAAAGAAACCGATATTCTTTGGCGGGGCATAAACGATGCGAACGTCATTCAACGTAAACGTCGTGAAGAGATAATAGGCCTGACCTTCATCGAGCGGCATAACCGTCGCGGTTACCCCGTCGACAGGCCTGGTATTGCCGTTTCTTACGGCCGCCGAATTGCGCTGAATCGCGGCGTTGCGCTCCTGCGTCGACATGGTATCGGTGACGCCCTTCAACACATCGGCAGTGACATCTTTTAAATCCCGGGTGATCGAGATGGTGTAGCCCTTCGCGGGCAATTCCTCGCCGCGGTTGTGGGCCGTATAGCCATTGGTCGCGTAATCCTTTGCCGGATCGGACGCGGATACGAGGGCGTCGAAAGCCACGTGATGATTGGTAAGGACCAGTCCTTCTGCTGAGACGAACTCGCCGGTTCCATAACCCGGTCCAAACGCCACCGTGACGACGGCGTCCTTGATTGACGGACCGTTTGGATTGTAAAGATCGGTGATCGGGATCCTTAATCCGCGCTGGTTAAGTTTCTTAAGCGGCAGCTGATTGAGCCTATCCGGTAAGAACATGCCTTCGTCCGCTAATGCTGAAAACGAAAACAGGCTGACAAAGAGCAAAATCGGCAGCAGTAGCGCACTGCGTCGGGAATATTTTGAAGTCATTAAAGTCTTTTTCCTTATTACTGATTGAGATCGCGAATTTGTGATGTTACCAGAGGGTTAAGTCTTCTGAAAGCAGGGCGAGGAAGTTGGGGTCAGGGCGATATCCGACCAACTTTAGCTTGTCGATCTAACGCGACAAACTGAAGTGTGCGGGACATTTGACGGCAGACGACGATTTACTTGTCTGATCCCGGCAGGTACATCCGGGGATCAACGGGTTGATTGTTAATTCGCACTTCGTAATGAAGGTGCGGGCCGGTTGACCGGCCGGTCGATCCGACGAGCCCGATCGTCTGTCCGCGCGACACTGCCTGGCCAACACTGACGTCTATCTCTGACAGGTGCCCGTAACGCGTCGACAAACCGCCGCCGTGATCGACGTAAACAACCTTACCGTAACCTCTCTGCCATCCAGCGACGGTAACTCTTCCCGTCGCGGCAACCTGGACCGGCGTGCCGTAGGCCGCATCGATATCCTGGCCTTCATGATATTCGAAGCCCCGGCCGCCGAATGGATTGCGCCGGCCTCCCATACCGCTTTCCAGTTTTCCCATCACGGGCCAGATTGAAGGAGTCATTCCGTGCTCGCGGAGAAAGCCTTCGTACATTCTTAATTCGCGTTCCAGCTTCTCCGTTTTCAGATCTAAGGCAGTGAGCGCCGCGACGCTGTCGACCGGGCGCGCGGGGCCGCCCTGGCCATGCACAGCGTGGTCGTCGGGAACGCCTGAGATCTCGGCCAACTTCCGTGAAGTATCCTCGACGGCGATGACTCGATTATTAAGATTTTGCAGCTCCTGACGCTGCCTTTCGGTCTCGGCACGCAGTCGTTCATTCTCGTGCTCGATTCGCAGGTGCCTGGCCTGTTGAGTCAAACCATAGAATCCGTAAACTAAACCGCAGGTAACGGCGAACAGAGCGATGGCGTAGAACTTCATCCATCGTTTGTGCACGTAAACGCGCCGGATTATGGCTCTTGACTTGGAAGTGCGGGTGACAAAGAAAGCATAAAGAATATCGTCTCGGGTCATCATTCTGCTCCTGGCGGTCACAACCCGTACGCTGGCGCGAAGGGGCCGCATTGTGAACGCGAAAGTAACAGACGCCACGAAGGCGACTGAAAAACTAATTTTTGCGAGGCCTTAAGTTAAGAACCTGCCGAAGATCTAACCCTGCTTGAAGACTAGCAGCTGATATCGATCTGAATCGCCGGGTTTACGTAGCACCTAGACTCAGATTCGGATCACGGATGCTGCTAGAGCGCGAACCCTACCACACGAGGAAGGAGAAGGCAAACGCAGAAACAGTGCAGTGTGTGGAATACCGGCGGGAGATCAGATCTTTGTTGAGATCGATCAGGACTCGTTCATTTCGGCTTTTTCCCGGGTTCGAGAACGCCAGATGGCGAGCCCAATCATGGCAAGCAGCGCGATGAAGGCAATGATGATGGCAAATTTGACGAGCGCGAGCAGGAAACCGACCAGCATGATCAACTGCTTGAGCAACGCCACGACTAAGAGAATAAGTGCGATGACTGCGCCGCCCCGACCAACTGCTGCTAGTATTGACATGAAAGTTACCTCTTACTTATTCAGCCTTAAATATCAAGTCCCACGCCTACCCCCTCGCGATCGCGAGCGGTCCCGTATCTACCGCGATTGAAACCGGGACGATCCCAATTGCCGTGGAGGCACCTGCGTCACAAACTCGCCCGTGCCAAACCGGCTGTTCATCAGCGGATTACTCGTAACCACAGACGGTGGCGGACTGTTAGCGTCAAAGAGGCGCATTTCCTCGCGCCGGCGATGACGTTTCAGATAATCAAACAAGATGTATGCGCCCAGGATGACCAGAGCAACCGGCAGCGCCCGCCGCATGGGAAATTGCAAACCCAACAAAGTATGTGAAAGGAACATCGTTCCCAGGACGATCAGGGTCACGCCCCAGGCCAAAGGATTGCCGTACAGTTGACGAGCGATAGCGTCCTCTTCAGCATCGGGCGCCAGGCCGGCGCGTATCAGCTGGGCCGTTCGACAGGCATCTACCGCCGCGAATAACCAGGTGCCAAACACTCCGAGAACGAAGAAGCTGACACCGTCCGTGATCACGGCCATCTGAAAGAAACTCGCGAAAATTGCAAAATGAACTATGGCCTTCGAAGTTTGTCCGTTATAAGCGGCGCCAAGGCCCGGGACAAAAAATGAAAGAAAGGTCGCGATGAAGGGCGACGTCTTGCGACGTACCACCTGGTTGCCGGTTAACCGTGACTGCTGATGGCGAAGTAATTCAACGCCTGCAATAATGCAATCCTGGCAAAACGGAAAGCCGCGAATGCGATGATCGCACGCGGGGCAGAGCGCCCGTCCACACTGATTACATTGGACGACGGCTGAATTCTTGGTATGAAATGCGCAATTCATTGATAAGATTCAAGTCTCAAGTCTCAGGAGCGCTCTAGCTTACGCGCGGGCTTTCTCAACGATTGCTCGATTGCGAGTTTCGCTGATTTTGTTTTCCCTTGCCCGGCGCGTCTTGCGGCGCGCTGTTCTTATTCGACGGATTCTGACTCTTGGTTCCATCATTCGCGTTATTTGTACCTTCTCCTTCGATCAGTTCGTTTACGCTGCCGGCCAGTTGTTTAACTCCGGGGTTCTTTGACGCGCTGGTTGCGGTGCGTTGGGCAAGTTGCAGACTGGCTTGATAAACGCCGCTGATCGTGCCGTCAGCCGAAACCGTATTCGTCAGAACAAAAATTGACACCAATAGCATCGTCGCTACGGAAGCCAGTTGCGGGGAAACAATCGGGTCAAGCGCGCCGCGAATCCATTCGATTAATCTGGCGGTTGCCGGTGGCCGCACCTCGCGCGATATCACATTGCCTATCGTGGCGTGAAGAATGCGCGCCTCAAGTCCCGCGGGGAACGGCAATTCTTCCTGTTTGTACGTATAGCAGGCGCCGATCGCACGCACGACCTGCCCTGGTAGTTCACTGCAATCGGAGCACAACGCCGCGTGCCGTTCCCAACGGTGATAAAGCGGCGCCGCCAGGAAACCGTCGAGATAATCCGTCAGATAGTCTTCAAAATCTGCGCAGACCATTGCCGTTTCCGGCATCGTCTTGAGCAGGATGCGCGCCTCGAGACCGGCATCAGCAGTCGGAGCTTCCGAAGATGAACAAGCGACCAGCGTGTTCTTAACATCGCTCAACAGATCATGACAGACAGGACAGCGCATGGCGTGCTCAGCGAATTCCTGATGCGCCTGCACGTCGAGCGCGCCGTCAAGATACTCTGTCAGGATTTCTTCAAATTCGTTGCAAAGCATATCGTTGTTTATGATCTCCGGCGCACCCGGGACTCGTGTTCGCTTCCGCTTGAACCTTCCCACTGCCCGCGGTTCTCACGCGTTCATCTCTACTACTCGCATACGTCGAAGTATCTTCGCAAGTTCAATTCGGCCACGATTGATGCGCGATTTAACCGTGCCCTCCGGTATTTTCAGGAGATCGACAATCTCCTGATAGCTCAACTCCTCGATATCCCGAAGGATTACGCAGGTTCGCAAGTCCGGCGAAAGCTTGTCGATGCCGGCCTGGACCTGTACGCCAAGTTCTCGCCGTTCCATTTCGCGCTGCACGGAGCCGCCGGCGGCGCGCAGGTGATAAGTGTGATCTTCCAGATCATCGGCGGCGGTGTCCTGCGGCGCGCGCTGTCGCTTGCGGTAGTCGTCAATAATCAGATTCCGCGCCAGCCGCATCAACCAATTTTGCAGGTCACCCTGCTTGGGGTTGTACTGATCGAGGGAACGATAAACCCTTATGAATACTTCCTGGGTCAGGTCTTCGGCGGCGTCTGCTCGGGAGGTAAATCGATAGGCAAGGTTGTAAATCCGTCGCGAGTACGACTGCACAATCTCTTCCCACGCCGCGCCGTCGCCCGCGCGACATCGTCGAACCAATTCAGTTCCGGTGACAGCCAAGCTTCGTGCGGCCCCCAATTTGAGTCCTCGCCCTTTCGTGGAACTGAAATTAACAGGAGGGTTACCCTGCCAGGAGCGGTTTACGAGGAGCGCCTCAGTAAAGTTCCATCGGGCAATTCAAATCCAGACGACAGACCCAATTGATCTTCGTTGCGTGGCGAGAAGAACTGTTGTAGCCTAACCGCGCCACCCCATATCTTGTGGTCAACGTTCTATTGAGTCAACTATTTGCGTCTGACCTGAATAATAGTCAGCCCTTGTGATCTTGGCAAAGTACCGCAAATATTTGGAATTTACTGCGCTCCTGCTGCTTGCCGTCGGAATTGTCTGGTGGTTTGGCCGCAAGCTTGATTGGAGGCAGGTCAAGGCCGCGGTTAAGCAGTCGGACTGGCGTTTGATTGCCCTTGCCGCAATCGTGATCGGGATCGCGTACTTTTGGCGAGCTGTTCGCTGGCAGGCGCTGCTTGCCCCCTTAACTCCCGCCAAACTCAGCCAAATTTGGATTGCGACAACCATCGGCTATGGCGCCGTGCTGTTGATTGGTCGCGCGGGCGAAGTCGTGCGGCCGGTAGTTTTGCCCATGCGCGATCAGCGCGTCAGGCCGGCAGCATCGTTTGTCACGATCATGGTTGAGCGATTGTATGACTCGATTACGGTGGTATTCATTTTTGCATTGAATCTTTTGTGGTTTCGACCATCGGGCATGTCCGCTTCCGACCTCTCGTACATGCGCGAAGTCGGATGGGCCTTCTTAATTGTTTTATGTTCCGCCGTTTTGACGCTGGTCCTTTTCCGGCGTCGATCACGGACAGTGATCGCCTGGCTCGAACGGAAATTCGACGTGTGGCCACGGGTGCCAGGGCGACTCAAACGCGCCGTCCTGAGCACTCTGGATCAACTCGCCGGTGCGTTAGCCGTGCTATCAAGCGCTCGCGCTCTGGCGACGACGGTCGGCTGGTCATTGATCATGTGGTTCTCGGTTGCGGCAGCGAACTTACTCGTCTTTCGCGCGTTTGGTTTGCAATTCGGCGTGACGCACGCGCTTTTTGTTTTGGGATGGTCGATGGTTGGCTCAGCTATTCCAACACCGGGAGGCGCCGCCGGCGCATTTCATGCGGTAACCGCAGCTGCTCTGGTGCTGCTTGGAGTTGTTCGTGAACAGGCCGCCGCCGTCGCGATCGTCTTGCATTTGGTTGACTTTGGGCCGGCGGCGCTTTTCGGATTCTTCTATTTCCTGCGCGGCGATGTGAACTACACGCGGCTGCGGGCTCTCATTTCGGCTGAGGCTGTCGAGCATGCGGTCGAAGACGAACAGATTATTCCGGCCGGCGCCGGCCGGAAACCCGAGATCATTCAGGCGAGCGATTGAGCATAGCTAATGTGAGGTTGATATGAAGTGTCCATTCTGTGGCTTTCTCGAAGACAAGGTCGTCGATTCGCGCGAATCGCGCGAAGGCGAAGCGATTAGACGGCGGCGCGAATGCTTGAAATGCGAACGGCGATTCACTTCGTATGAACGCATCGACGAGATCCCCTACATGGTGATCAAGAAAGACGGGCGCCGCGAGACTTTCGATCGAAACAAAGTCATGGCCGGCCTGCTGCGAGCTTGCGAGAAACGGCCGATCCCCCCGTCGAAACTTGATGGGATCGTAAACGCGATCGAGAAATACGTGCAGGAGTCGCCCGAGCGCGAACGGCCGACTACAAAAATCGGCGAAATGATCATGCGCCGTTTGAAAGAATTGGATAAGGTCGCCTATGTGCGATTTGCTTCCGTATATCTTGAATTTGAAGACGTCTCGGAATTCATGCACGAGCTGAAGAATCTGGTCAGGGCCCGAGCGACTGGCGCGACGAAACGAGTTTCGTGACCAAACTCATGAGTTTGAGCAACGTGCCTGGGAAATTGAAATGATAAAAGTGGTTGGATCGGCGGGGCTTGAACGGCTCGAATTAAAACGGCTGACTGAGCGCATCGCACGCTTATTCTCGGCTTTGGAAGAGGCTGTCGAGGCAGAGACCCCGCTGGCCGCCGGTTCATGGGCGCCCGCCATAGACATCTGCGAAAACGCCGACAAGATTTGCGTTCGGGTTGAGTTGCCTGGTGTCCGAGCCGATCAAATCAAATTAGGATTGACCAGTACCCAACTGCGCGTCGCGGGAGAGAAAAAACCGATCAAATCGCGCTTGCGTAACGTTTCGCACCTGTGTTCGGAACGCAGCTACGGGCCGTTTAATCGGGTCGTGCCGGTCAGGTGGCCCATTTGTGTAAAAGACGCAGCCGCAGAATTGAAAGATGGAGTATTGCTAATTCATATTCCAAAAATAAAGGATCGCCGCGGGGCCGAGTTCAAAATACCAATTAAGGAAACCGACGCTAAGAAACAACCGTCTTAATATAGTGGATAGGACAAGGAATGGCTGAATCCGAAATAGACAAGCAAAGTTCCGAACCGATGGCGATGGAGCCGAGCGACCTCGACCAGCAGCTGCAGATTCCTCCGGAATTGCCGCTGCTGCCGTTGCGCGACATTGTCATCTATCCATTCATGATCGTGCCGCTGTTCGTTTCGCGCGAAAGATCGATCCGCGCGGTCGACGAGGCCCTGGGTGAGAACCGCATGATCCTGCTCACCTGTCAGAAGGACCTCGATAAGGAAGAACCGCAGCAGGAAGATCTTTACACCGTCGGCACAGTCGCGGTGATCATGCGCATGCTCAAGTTGCCAGACGGCCGGATTCGCATTTTGGTCCAGGGCATTTCGCGCGCCAACATCGAGTCGGTCAGTGCCGAAGGTAGTTACCTGCGCGCGCACCTGCACCCCATGCAGGAAGTAATGGCGCCGGAGCGCTCGCTGGAAGTCGAGGCGCTGGTCCGTAATGTGCGCGCTTCGATGGAAAAAGCCGCGAGTCTCGGCAAGAACATTTCGCCGGAGGTCATGGCGATTATCGCTAATCTTGATGACGCCGGCCGCCTCTCCGATCTATCGGCTTCGAATCTCGAACTGAAGGTTGAGGACGCCCAGTCGGTTTTGGAGATTGCCGATACTACTACTCGCCTGCGGCGCGTGAACGAGTTGCTGAACAAGGAAATCGAAGTGCTCACCGTTCAACAGGAAATCAATACCCAGGCACGCGCGGACATCGATCGCTCGCAACGCGAGTTTTATCTGCGCCAGCAAATGAAGGCGATCCAGGGCGAGTTGGGCGAAGGGAACGAATTAGCTGAAGAAATCGCGCAATTCCGCGAGAAGATCGAAGCGGCCAGAATGCCAAAGCCCGCCGAAGACGAGGCCCTGCGGCAATTGAAAAAACTCGAGCGCATGCATCCGGACGCGGCTGAAACCGGCACCTTGCGCAGCTGGATGGAAATGATCACGGAACTGCCGTGGTCGAAGTCTTCAAAGGACAGTCTCGATCTTCACAAGGCCGAACGCATCCTGAATGAAGATCATTACGCGCTGGAAAAAGTAAAAGAGCGAATTCTGGAAGCGCTGGCTGTGCGCAAGCTGAAAGAAAAACCGAAGGGCCCGATCCTCTGCCTGGTCGGACCTCCGGGAGTCGGCAAAACCAGTCTGGGCCGATCGATTGCGCGTGCGCTGGGCCGCAAATTCATGCGCCTGTCGCTCGGCGGGGTGCATGATGAAGCTGAGATCCGCGGGCATCGCCGCACTTACGTGGGCGCGATGCCGGGACGAATTATCCAGGCGATTCAGCAGGCTGGCACAAATAACCCGCTGATTATGCTTGATGAGATCGACAAAGTCGGCGCTGACTTTCGTGGCGATCCTTCTTCGGCGCTGCTTGAAGTGCTGGATCCTGAGCAGAACAACAGCTTCCGTGACAACTATCTCGGCGTCACGTTTGATCTTTCCAACGTCATTTTTATGACGACGGCAAACATTCTCGATACGGTTCAGCCCGCGCTCCGCGATCGTATGGAAGTGATCCGGCTGTCAGGTTATACGGAAGAAGAAAAACTCGAAATTGCGCGCCGCCACTTGCTGCCAAAGCAGATGGAAGAAAACGGCATTGGCGCGCGAGACGTTAACATTTCGCGCACGGGGCTGCTTTCGATCATTCAACGTTACACCCAGGAAGCAGGCTTGCGGCAACTTGAGCGCGAGATTGGATCCATTTGCCGTAAAATCGCCCGCCGCATAGCCGAAGGACGCAAAGGTGCAGTGCGCGTTACGCAGAAAAACTTGCACGAGTTTCTGGGCGCGCCAAAGGTGATTCCCGAAGAAGTTCTCAAGAAGGATCAAATTGGCGTCGCCACCGGCCTGGCGTGGACCGCAGTGGGCGGCGACGTTCTTTTCATCGAAGCAATGCGGATGCGCGGAAAAGGCAATCTGATGATGACCGGACAGCTCGGCGAAGTCATGCGCGAGTCAGCTCAGGCTGCCTATTCGTACGCCAAGTCGCGCGCAAAAGAGCTCGAAATCGATCCGGAGGATTTCAATAACTACGATGTGCACGTTCACATTCCCGAAGGAGCGATTCCTAAAGATGGCCCGTCGGCGGGAATCACCATGGCTACGGCAATGGTTTCAACCCTGGCGCAGCGACCGGTGCGGAAAGATGTTGCCATGACTGGGGAGATCACCTTGCGGGGAAATGTGCTGCCGGTCGGCGGTATTAAGGAAAAGGTGTTAGCGGCGTTGCGCGCCCGAGTATCGACCATAATCGTGCCGGCCCAAAACCGGCGCGACCTGGACGACGTTCCGAAGGAGCCGATCAAGCACATTCGATTTGTTTTCGTCGACAATGTACGCCAGGTATTTCGGGAAGCTTTGAAAGAAAAGGTTACTGTGCCGGTAACCGCAGGTCCCCGCCCAAATCGCTTGCCGCAGGCAGCCAGCGGACGACGAAGCGCCAATCTGAGCGTTCAGGTGGTCCGTGATCGGCTTAAGTGAGCCGATAAATGGGCGCTTTACTATCGATGACCAGTCAACGAGATGAGAAGCAACCGGAAACCCTCAGACGCATCCTAATCTGGCTATTGTTGCTGCTCTTAATCCTGGCGCCGCCGCTTATTGCGCTTTTACTTTTCATGAATCTGTGATGATCCCTGGATTAGTAGAAAGCCAACGGTCAGATGTTGATAAACCCGCAGCATTTTGCATGAAAAACAGAAAGTTCAATGGTTTGACTAGGCCAAAACCCATGTGATAACCTCCGCATCTGTTGCGGCTTGCAGCCCGAACCTGCTAAGCGAGCCGCTAAAAAGCGGAACTTTTTGAGTTTCGGTAATGTTTTACCAGTAGTGAATGCCGCAGCGCGACTCTTCAGGGAAGTCGCAGTCGTGGATTCGCCCGACGCTTTACCAGAGGAGAACAACGATTGATGACCAGTAATGTCCCCCGATTAAACTTGCGCGCATTGCTCGCAGTCGCCGCACTTTGCTTTCCCGCTATCATCCAGGCCCAGATTCCGAGCGGTTCTTCGGCTCGCGAGATCCCAAACGAAATTCAAAAGGCTGAGCCTCAGGTCGAGCAGATCATTGAGCGAGCTAATGACCACTTTCGCCGGGGCAAGCTGAATCTCGAAGACAACAAGCGCGAGCAGGCCCGTGACGAGTTTGATAAAGCGGTTGATGCCATCTTGCAATCGGGACTCGACGTACGCGCGAACCAGCGGTTGCAAACCTTCTATCTCGAGCTGGTCGAAAAGATTTATCGTGAAGAAGTTCCGGTAATCCAGCAGACGCAGCAAAACATTATTCCGGTGGTGGCGCAGGGCGCGCCCAACCCCAGGGTCGAGAAGGTCGAAGTCGCTCAGGCGCAGGCGCCAAAGCAACCTCAGATTGGTTTCCGCCAGCAGGGTTTTGAACCTTCCCCTCTTGATCCGCTCAGTAAATTGATTTTGACTGAAGAAGAGAAGCAGGTTTCTGGCGAGCAGCTGGCAACGCTTGAAGAAGCCAAGAACGCACTCGATTTCAAGTTCACCATCAATCCGCTGATTCAGCAGTTTATTAACTACTACCAGGGTCGCGGTCGCCGGGATATGGAATCCGGGCTGCGTCGATCGGGCCGATTTATGAAGATGGCCCGTGAAGTTTTCCGCCAGGAAGGCGTGCCGGAAGATCTAGCCTGGCTGGGTCAAATCGAAAGCGGTTGGAATACCAAGGCTTATTCATCTGCCGCAGCCTCCGGCTTATGGCAGTTTGTTCCCGCGACGGGCAGGACTTATGGCCTGCGCCAAACTGCCTGGATCGATGAAAGAAATAGTATCGAGCAGGCCACCCACGCTTCGGCGCGTTTGCTGAAGGCGTTGGGTAAGCATTACAACGGCAATTGGGAGTTGGCGTTGGCCGCCTATAACAACGGCTCGATCGATCGAGCAATCGCGCACGCGGGCGTCGCCAATTTCTGGAGTATCTATCCCTTCATCGTCCAGCAAACACGCGACTACGTGCCGAATATTTTGGCCACCATTTTGATCGCAAAGAACCCGGAAAAATATGGCTTCCACGGAATCCGACCGGAAGCGCCGTGGACCTACGAACGTTACGAAATTGCCGGCGCCACCAGTTTGAAATTGATCGCGGACGCTACTGATACCAGCGTCGACGTCATCCAGACACTGAACCCCGAGCTTAGGCGCGACACGACTCCGCGCGGCGAACCCTACATGGTCCGCGTCCCGGCGGGCAAGTCGAAGCAGCTCGCTTCGGTACTGAAGCGAATTCCCTCTGAGCGTCGCGATTCGGTGCGCATTGTCTCCGTTGCTCCCGGTGAAGAACTTCAATCAGTGGCAAATCGCACGGGCGTGAATGTCGCGACCTTGCAGGCCATGAACGCCGGCATCGATCTTAAGTCGGCAAACAAGTTGGTCGTTCCCGGCGGCAGCGTGCGCTTGACCAATTGGCGGCGGGCCGCTTCGCCGGCGGATACTACGACTGCTGCGAGCCTGACCAGAGTACGCGCTCGCAAGGGCGATACCATTGCCAGCATTGCCGCGGCGCACAAACTTTCTGTCGATGAGTTAGCAAGACTGAACGGCATTGCCCCAAATGTCGAGTTGCAAGCCGGCCAGGAAATTCGCTTGCCGGGAACTTCGGCGAGCAGCACTCCCGCGCCGTCAAACTCGAGACGCCGTTAAGACTCAGGAACTGGAGAGCGTTCGCCTCTGACCGAGCGCTGAAAGAATTAGCCGAGCGCGCTTTCACAGGCGCGCTCAGTTTGTTTTCATGATATAGATTTCAGTCTGTACCGGCTTATGTGACGCTCTACAATCACTGACACTCTGAATTCTGCGGTTTCGAACTCCCATGCTCTTCCGCACCCAATCGGCTGCCGTCTATGGCATCGATGCCAATCTGGTAGACGTCGAAGTCGATCTCACTCCCGTTCGCAGCGAAACAGACAATCCGTCAGCCGTAATCATTGTGGGATTGCCGGATCTCGCTGTCCGCGAATCGCGCGAACGCATCCGCGCGGCCATCAACAACAGTGCGTTTTTCTTTCCGTTTCATAAGACCACAATTAATCTCGCGCCCGCGGACGTGCGCAAGGAAGGAGCAAGCTTTGATCTCCCAATCGCGCTCGGCATTCTTGGAGCGAATGGCGATCTCGGCAAGGCTGAACATCTGACTGACATTCTTTCCGTCGGCGAGCTGTCGCTTGATGGACGGGTGCGGGCGATCCGCGGCGCTCTGCCGATCGCGCTGCGAGCGCGCCAGTCGCAAACAAAACATTTGCTACTTCCCGACGTCAATGCTAAAGAGGCAGCCGTGGTTTCCGGTGTGAACGTCTATCCCGTCACGGATCTGAGAAACGCGGTCGAGATGATCGCCGCGATTCGATCCGACAGTCCGCCTGAACCGATTCAGGTGGATCCCGCGGATCTCCTGATCCATGACGAGCCATATGCGGTTGATTTTCGCGAGGTGCGCGGCCAGCAGGCAGCCAAGCGAGCTTTGGAAGTAGCGACGGCCGGCGGCCACAACATTCTGCTGATTGGCCCGCCGGGCTCAGGCAAAACGATGCTGGCGAAACGCCTGCCGACGATTCTGCCGCCTCTCGAATTCGAAGCCGCGCTCGAGCTCACCAAAATTCATTCCGTCGCCGGATTAACCGGCAGCGCCGGGCTGGTCACGGAAAGGCCATTCCGCTCGCCACATCACACGATCAGTGACGCGGGTCTGATCGGCGGCGGCGCGGTGCCGCGTCCCGGTGAAGTTTCTCTGGCGCACCAGGGTGTTTTGTTTCTCGACGAGTTGCCGGAATTCGATCGCAGCGTTCTCGAAGTCCTTCGACAACCTCTGGAAGATCAAAAAGTCACCATCAGCCGCGCGGCTATGTCTTTAACTTTTCCAGCCTCATTTATGCTCGCGGCAGCAATGAATCCCTGTCCCTGCGGATTTTGGAACGACCCGACGCGCGAATGCCGGTGCACGCCTTTGCAGATCCAGCGATACGTCGGACGCATCTCAGGTCCGCTGCTCGATCGCATCGACATTCACATTGACGTGCCGGCGGTGCGCTTTCGCGACCTCACGGGGGCGACTGCGCCGGACTCGGAGGATTCGGCGGCAATTCGCGGGCGGGTTATCCGGGCGCGAGCGCGCCAGGGCGAACGTTTCGCGGGCGACGGAATCTTTGCAAACGCTGCGATGACACCGCGGCTTATTAGAAGTCATTGCCGCATCGATGCGGAAAGTGAAAGCATGCTGGAACGCGCGATGACACGCCTGGGACTTTCCGCGCGCGCTTACGATCGAATTTTGAAAGTCAGCCGGACCATCGCCGACCTCGAAGATGCCGACGAAATCCAATCCGCGCACGTATCCGAAGCGGTACATTATCGTTCGCTTGATCGGACTTATTGGACGTAACAAGGACACGCTCAACGCTAAGGAGAAGCCATGGAATTGTTGAAGAGGTTCAAGGTCGTTCCGGGAAGTCAGTACGGTTCGCCGAAAGAGGTCTGGGGATTTCACACCAAACCGCGGCGCGGCCGTCCGGCGTTAATCGCGAAAGAATTTCTCAAAGCTAACGTTGAGCTATTCGCGCTTAAAGGCCTTCGCCTGCAGCGGACGCGAACCATCGAGAGTCTGGGCGCGCACCACGTCATCCATCAGCAACAGCTGCGCGGTTGGCCCATCCACCGCGCTTATGTGACCGTGCATTTGGATCGAAAAGGACGAATCTATCTGGTTAAGAACCGCGCCGTCCCCCGCGATCTTCTGGAACCGTCTGCCTCCTTCAAAATCAGTCGCCCCGGAGCACGCCGGCGAGCCCTGCGGAGCGCCGGGAAGAAATCCGATTTGTTCCGCGTTATTGCGAACGAGAAAATGTGGTTTCCCCTGCAGTCGAAACTGCGGCCTGCCTATCGGGTGCGCCTGCAGCAACAGAAACCTCGCGCTGACTGGATTATCTTTGTCGATGGCGAGACGGGCCGCATTCTGCGGAAGTACGACAATCTGGCTGAAGCTACCGCCGTCGCATCCGTGTTCGATCCCAATCCGGTAATTGCACTCGGAGGTTCAGCGAAGCTGTTTGTTAATGGCCGCCTGCAACAGCCGCCCGAGGAAGCGTACACGCGCGTTACCCTACGCGATCTAAAATCAAAAAAGAGATTGGATGGGCTGCGCGTCAATACAAATCTTACCCGGCGACAATCTCCGGGTAAGGATGGGCAGTTTCGCTTTTCGAGCAACGATCCTGCATTCGAAGAAGTGATGGCCTATTTCCATATCGATCGCGCCATCCGCTATCTGGAATCGCTCGGATATCGCGGGACGCGCAAGATATTTCGCCGGCCAATCTCCGTAGATGCTAACGGCACGCAGGAAGACAATTCCTGGTACAGCCCGCACGACTGCAGCTTAACTTTTGGTCTGGGCGGGGTCGACGATGCGGAAGATGCCGAGATCATTCTTCATGAATTAGGCCACGCGATTCAGGACGCAATTTGTCCCGGGTTTGGGCAATCACAGGAAGCGGCGGCGATGGGCGAGGGATTTGGCGATTATTTTTCGGCGAGCTTCTTTGCGGATATGAAGCCGCGACGCTACCAGACTTCAGTCGGCACCTGGGACAGCATCAACGATGACACAAACGATCCTCCGAGCGTTCGGCGCGTCGATGAACGGGTCACTTACGAGTCTTTTGATCATGCCGAGAACGCTGATGAACACGATAATGGCCAGATTTGGTCGGCCACGCTTTGGGACGTTCGCACGTCGCTTGGCAGAGACGTCGCCGACCGGATCATTTTGGAGAGTCATTTTCAGTTGGATGGCTTTACGACTTTTGCGCGCGGCGCGCGTGCGATCATCGATGCCGATCGCAACTTAAATGACGGACGTCATGCAACAGAGCTGCGCAACGTATTTCATCGAAGAGGCATCGGGCCGGTGGAATAGTGTCCTTGGCACCGATTCGATCTGAGACTAAGTCGACCGTCCATGCAGCATCGCGTAAACCGTCGGCGTTACGACCAGCGAGAGCAAGAGCGCCATCGTCAGTCCGCCGATGACCGCAATTGCCAGCGGTTGTAGTAGTTCTGAACCGGCGCCGAGAGCCAGCGCCAGCGGCAGCATTCCCAACATCGCCGCCAGCGAAGTCATCAGGACCGGTCGGAAACGCCGGCGGCCGGATCGCAATAGTGCCTCGCGCAGAGTGTCGCCCGCCCGCAGGTGATCTTCAACGGCATCCAGCATCAGGATTCCGTTTTTCGCGACGATCCCCACAATCATGATCATGCCCATCAGCGAGACGACGTTTAGCGTCTTGCGCGTTATGAAGAGGGCGAGCAGGACACCGCCCAGCGCCAGCACCGCGCCCGTAACGATCGCGATCGGATGCGCGTATGAACGAAATTCGATCAGCAGGGTAATGAATACCAGGAGGACAGCCAGCACCAGTGAAATCAATAGTTCGCGAAAGCTGGATTGTTGTTCCTGGTAAAGGCCGCCATATTCGATGGTCATTCCCGGTGGAAGTCTCACGTCTTTCGTTAATTGACCTCGGATTTGATTAATTGCCGTGCCGAGATCTGTCCCCTCCAGTCGCCCCGTAACGGCGACGACCTGTCGTAGATTCTCGCGCCCGATCTCAGTTTGGCCCTTTTCGTAAGCGATATCGGCGACCTGATCGAGGCGAAACAAAGCGCCCGAAGATGAGCGCACCTGCAACGCGCGAACCTTGTCGAGCGAAGTGCGCACATCTGCCGGAAAGATAACGCGCACCTTGATCAGCCGGTCCTGTTGCAGAATTGAAGAAGCTTCATCGCCGGACATCGCCGTCGTAACAGTCGCGGCGATGTCGTTTGCGGTAACGCCGAAGCGTGAAGCCCGCTGCGGATCGATATTAAAAGTAATCGCCGGACCGCTTACTACAATGCCGTTCTTGGTATCGACGACTCCCGGAACTTTTTTGATCGCGGTCTCGACTTCATCGGCTTTGGATTGCAACGCGGCGGCGTCTTCGCTGAAAAGTTTGACTTCGATGGGTTCGGGGTTTCCCTGCAAGTCGCCAATCACGTCTGGAACGATACCAACGAACTCAATTTGCAACGCCGGTTCAGACTCTTCGATTTTTTTTCGCAGTTCCGTAATTACATCTTCCGTTGGCCGCTTGTGCCCGGGCTTCAACTTGACCGCGTAATCGCCTCGGTTCGGCTCGGTCACGAACAAACCCAGCTCCAGCCCCGTGCGCCGCGAATAACTTTCCACCTCGTCTGTCTTAAGCAGCATCTCTTCGACGTGCCTGAGGATTCGGTCAGTTTCCGCCAGCGACGCGCCCGGAGGCGCCCAGTAATCGAGAATGAATGCACTCTCGTCAAATTCGGGAAGAAATTCCGACCCGAGCGAGCGATAGAGCAAGTATGATCCGGCGACGACGAGCAGCATGATCACGACCACGATCAGCCGATTATCAAGCGCGTGCCCGAGTACCCATTCATAGCGTCGGATAATGGCGCGCAAAATCGGCCCCTGCTCTCGCTCTTCTTCGCGTTCGTCGGCAAGGAGCTCGACTTCGTCTTCATCTACATCTGCCCGCACTTTCGCGCGCACAAAACGCTCAGCCAGAACCGGCGTAAAGGCCAGCGCCAGAACCAGCGAAGTCAAAAGCGCCACCGACATTGTCAGCGCCAGCGAGCGAAAGAAGACCCCGGTGACGCCGGTCAGCAGGGTAAGTGGGAGAAACACAACGACCGGCGTGATTGTCGAGCCGATAATTGGCACCGTGATTTCCGAAACGGCACTGTGCACGGCTTCAATTCTTGTCTGGCCCCGCGCCATGTGGGTGTAAATGTTTTCGACGACGACTATTGCGTCGTCGATCACCAGGCCGATCGCGGCCGCGACTCCTCCCAGGGTCATCAGATCGAAACTGAGTCCCGCCAGATACATCGCGAGAAAGGTCACGAGGATGGTCACGGGAATTACTACAATCGCGACAAAGGTCGTGCCCCAGTTGCGCAGAAATGCATAAAGAATTCCGACGGAAAGCAGCAGACCCATAATGATTGAATCGCGGACTGAGCTGATCGAATCGCGCACCAGCAATGATTGGTCGTAATAAGCCGCCACCCGAACATCGCCTGGAATCTGTCCTTTGATCGCCCGTAAAGCGGCTTTGACTTGGTCGACAACGGCAACGGTGTTGGCATTGGGCTGGCGATTGACGTTGACCAGAACTGCGGGATGTCCGTCGGCTGTTACCATCGTGTATTGAGGTTCAACACCGGGCGCTACGGTAGCCACATCGGCAATCGTCACCGGCGCATTGTTGACCGTCGCTACGACGATGCTGTTCAGCTCTTCAGGTTTTTTGGCCTGGCCGCTTACCAGAGCCAATTCAAGTTGATGGTTCTCTTCAATCAGTCCCGGCGAGATGATGATGTTTGAATTATGAACTGCGTCAACGACTTGTTGGGCTGAGACGTTGTGAGCTGTCAGCCGATCGGGATCGATGGTGACGTGAAACTCGCGCACCTTTCCGCCGGCGACGCCAACGATCGCAACGCCCTGTAAACGCGTGAGCTGGGGGCGAATAACATAGTTCGCAATATCGCGCAGGCTCGCCTGATCGCGACGGTCGGAAGTCAGGCTGTAACCGGCAACCGGAAACACCGCGAAGGTGAGCCGCTCGACATTGCGAATCTGGGCCGTCGGCGGCAGCGTCGATGACAGTTGAGACAGTCGCGCCTGGACGAGTTGCAGCTCCTGAATAATGTTTACGTTCCAATTAAAGTACAGGTTGATTTCGGAAGAGCCGCGCGCAGTTTTGGTCTTGATTCGAGCGATGCCGGGAATTCCGTTCATCGCCTCTTCAATTGGCCGGGTCACGGCGACGAGTGTCTGTGAGGCAGGCGCTTCGCCGTTGTCTGCAATAATTACGATCCGGGGAAAATCGGTTTGGGGAAAGACGGCGATGGGAAGTTGCCAGGCGGCGTACAGCCCGGCCGCGCAAAGCAAGGCGACGATGACGACAATCGCCCGGGAATGGTTGGAAACAAGTCGCGCGAGCCTCACGGTTCTTCCTCTTTTTTCTTCTCGCCTTCCTGTTTCTCTTCCTCGTCGCCTTTACTGATTTCGACTTTGCTTTTGTCGGGCAAAGAGAAGTTGCCTTCGATGACCACTGTCTCGCCACCGTTTAGTCCTGAAGTGATCTCAACTTTATCCGGATTGCGAATCCCCACAGTGACTTTCGTTTCGCGCGCGATATTGTCCGCGCCTACAACCATGACTGTGCCCTCATCCGCGTTCGTCGCTTCGAGCGTAACTGCCGAAGCCGGCACGACGACGGCATCGCTTTTGGAATTTGCGGCAATGGTGATCTGGGCAGCGCCGTTGGCGTGCAATAGTCCATTGCCATTGGCGAGAGTCACCCAGACTTCAACCGTGCGATTTGTCGGATCACTCGAACGGCCAACCAGCGTGACCCGTCCTTTCATCGCTTCACCGGCAGTGTCCGTGGGCAAAACGGTTGCCGGATCACCTACCTTTAATTGCGCCACCACCGTGTCGGCGAAGGGAGCCTTGACGATTACCTGGCTGGTGTCCGCGATACTCACGAGTTTGGCGCCGGCGGACGCGAATTCGCCTTCATATTGAAATTGATCGGTGACCATGCCGGTAATGGGAGCACGAATCGTGGCGTATCCGAGTTGCGCGTCGAGCGTCGCCAGATGTTGCTGAGCTTCGGCAACCCTGGCGGCGGCCAGGGCGCGGTCATTCGGATTCAGCGATCTCGCACGCAGTGCAACCGTCTGCTGCTGTAACCGTAATTCATCTTCGGCAGTGGTCAAATCAAGTTGCGAGGCTTCGAGATCCTTTTTCGAGATGCCGCCCTTTTCGAAAAGTACGCGACGGCGTTCGTAGATAGCGCCCGCGTTATTCACTTTGGCTTGCGCGTCAAGCAATGCTTTTTGATCCTGCGCGTTGGTTTGCGGAATTGTTCCGGTGACCACACTGCGCTCGCTGGCTCGCGCCTGGTTGAGCGAGGCCAGGGCTTCGGCTCGCTGGGCCTGCAGGTCGCGCGATTCCAGGAGCGCAATCACTTCGCCGGCCTTAACGAATTTGTTCTTCAGTAGCGCCATCCGTTTGATCTGAGCGCCGACCTTTGCGGCCACATCGGCTTTTTCGCGTGGCCAGATTGTGCCGACGGCTGATACTTCGGCAGCGATCTCGGCCTTTTCGGCCTTCGCAACTTTCACACTGACGACGACGTTGGTTGTTTCTTTGGGTTCGGAGGAATTCCTCCACCGCCAAATTAAGACAATGGCGACCAGGACGATTAGAAAAGCAACAATTGCTGCTGAAACAATAAGAATTCCTCGCCGATCGAGTCGCGGAGGTTTGGTTTGCGGAGGCGGCGGCGCGATGAATTCGTCGTTCGCCGTAGAACCAGGATTCTGAATTTCGTTTGGAGATCTATCAACCATAAGACTTAAGTTTATCCATCTTGCAGACAGAGTCAGATCCATCCGCGTCACCCACGCCTTTCATCTTCCGGTAGCTTGCCGCAGGCGTCCCAGCGCTGTCTGGTAATCAAAGATCGCCTGATAAAGGGCCGCTCTCTGGGTCACGAGGGTGGTTTGCGCATCCGTCACTTCGATGATTTGAGCTTCGCCCGCGCGATACCGCGCGATCGATGCCGCCAGGTTGTCCTGAGCTTTCAATACGCCTTCGCGGGCCAGGCGAATGCGCGCCGCCGCGGTTCCAGCTTGCGCCTGCGCCGCGTAAAACTGTTGGGTAAAGCCCCGCACGGCGACGGTGCGCTGGTTTTCCGCTAATTCAACCCGCTGGCGAGCCTGGCGTTCCCGGCTTCTGGTGGCGCCCCAATCAAAGATTGGAATCGACAGACTAAACGCCGCCGAAACACCCGAATGCTCTTTCAGGCGCGGACCTTTCAGTGAATCAGTGTCGAAGCCACCGTTCATGGAAAACGAAAGCGACGGCAAACGGTCGGCGCGGGCAATGCGAGTTTCCTGGCGCGCGGCGCGAAGTTGGGCCTCGAGCTGCGCGAACTCAGGACGGTGCGAAATATCATTAGCATTGAATTGCTGAAATTCGGAATCGGCTGGCAAGGGGAGCGTAAGATCCGTTGTACTGATCGGCCTGGCAAAATCGTAACCGACAAGTACACGCAAAGATCCGGCGGCTATTTCTTCATTGGCCCGAGATCTCTCGAGTTCATCGCGACGAGCAATGGTCTGCAATTGCGCGCGGGTCAGATCGACGGGAGCAATTTCGCCGCCACTCAAAAGGAGCGAGGTGATGCGCTCGAATTCTTCGGCCGCGGCGAGATTCGCTTCGGCAGCGGCGCGTTCCGCTACCGCGAGCGCCAATCCGTAGTAGGCTTCGATAACCGCCTGCGCCAGTGCTCTGCGCGCCACGTCCGTCCCGGCGTGCGCCGCTTCGAGTAGCGCGCGATTCTTCGCTAGCGTAGCCCGCAGCTTGCCGGCGATATCGACGTCGCCGGAGACATTCACCAACGCCTGGTACTCATTAATCGCGTTACCCGCTATGAAGCTTTGGGCGCGCGGCTCGCCAGCCGTCAGACCGATTGCCGGTGATGTATAGATATAACTCAGCGGCGCGCTCACTTTCGGCAAGAACGCAGCTTGCGCCTGCTTCACATCTTCGGCTGCGATGCGCTCATTAATCGAAGCCTGCTGGAAACTTGATGCCTGAGCGGCCGCCAAACGCAATGCCTCATCGAGCGTCAATGTGCCTGCGCCTAATCCAGGTTGAGTAACGAGAGGCACCGAAACAGGAGAAGGGCCCGGATTTACGGAAGGAGTCGCCGTTGTTGTCGGCATCGAGGGAACCGGAAAGGGCGTCGATTGTGGCGGAGGCGTTACCTTTGGAGCCGGCGTTGATTGCGGCGTCCCAGCTGGCGATGAAGCGGGCTTCAAAGTTTTCGGTGACGCACCTTGACCCAAAGAGCCCGTGGTGACAACGACCCCCATAAAAATCAGGAATGAAACGCTGCAGGCGAAATTGTTAGGGACACGGACATTAAGCCGCATCGAGAGTACCCTGATGAGTAACATGCTCACTAAGGTCCGAGTCGCCGTAATAATAATTCAGGGGTAGAAGAATCCCCGGCATTGTAATACAAGTAATGTTGATTACGCATTCGCCCACATTTGACCTGACTTTGATGGTTCACGTAATCGTACGGGCTTGTCACCTTTAACCGATGATCGGATACTAAAAGCGAAGAAAGGATTAACTTTAAAGCAAGCAAGGGGCAACGACGCGCAAAGCGCGCTGCATCACAAACCACGTGAACAGCCTGTGAATTTCGGTTGAATTCACCGGCCTCGTGAGTTTGAAAATCAGCATCCGCGTTGCCGGAGAACGGTCAGAGAGGTATTTTTTACCTCAGGTCGCTTGCCCAATCCGTAGGAACAAGTGACGGCAGCCGAAACCGACACACCGCGAATTTCAGATTACGCTTTGGCGCAAAAGGCCGCCGAGGGCGATATGAAGGCCTTCGAGCAGCTTTACGAGCGTCACAATCGCCGCGTTTACTCGCTCTGTTTGCGAATGACGCAAAATGTGTCCGAAGCTGAGGATCTGGCCCAGGAAGTTTTCATCCAGCTGTTTCGAAAGATTGGGAGCTTTCGCGGCGAGTCGGCGTTCACCACCTGGCTGCACCGCCTGACCGTGAATCAGGTGTTGATGCACTTTCGCAAGCGGGGGGTGCGGATGGAGCAGACCACCGACGACGGCGAAACTCCCGTGCAGATCGTCAAAGGTACGGAAAACCCGAACGCCATGCCGGTTGTCGATCGGATCGCCCTCGACAATGCGATCAAGCAATTGCCGCCCGGGTATCGCACGGTTTTCACCTTGCATGATATTGAGGGCCATGAGCACGAAGAGATTGCTCGAATGCTCGGATGCTCGGTAGGCACGTCAAAGTCGCAACTGCACAAGGCACGGATGAAATTACGGGGGCTGCTCAGGCAACAGAAAAAGCCGGGCTAGCTTCCAACCAAGTCGGGTTCGACGAACCTGGGTTTGCCGGGCTTAAACATGCAGTCTCCCCTTTGTTGCTTTGAGACCGCTAAAGTTGCGCCGTCAAAGCTTTATCCGAAAGATGCGCGACGCATCAGAGGTTAAGAACAATGAACTGCGAGAAGTGTCAGAATTTAGTCAGTGAGTTTATCGATGGCTCGCTGAATCGCAATGATTACAAGCTGCTTCAGGAGCACTTTAAGGAATGCCTGGAGTGCGCCGAAGTGCGCAACGACCTGAGCGCAATCATCGGCTTTTGCCGCGAGCACCGCGGAGAGTATGATGCTCCGGCGAATGAGCGGGCGCTCTGGGTGCGCATCAGCAATAGCATCGAAAGCGAGCTGAAAACGTCTTCCCCTGCTCGCTCTTATGCCGCGCGCGCCCGGAGTTGGACAGGTTTTTTGAATCGAAGTTGGGAGCTGAGCTTTCCGCAGCTCGCAGCGTCAGTTATTGGCGTAGTCATTATCGTGGCGCTGGTAACGGTTGTCGGACTGCGTAGAATTCAGAATTATCAGAGCGCGCCACCAGCCGTTGCATCCACCGGCCTGTCGGTGACTGATCGGTACCGGCGGCAACAACAGATGATTGAGTACTGGAACCAGCGGGTCGAACTGAACAAAGCGCGCTGGAACCAGCAGATGCGGGACACTTTCGATCGCAATATGAGCGTGATCGACGCCGCGCTTAACGATTCGATGCGCGAATTGAATAGAAATCCTCATGACGAAGTATCCGAGGAAACGCTTAACGCCGCGCTCAACGACAAGGTTGAATTGCTCAAAGAGTTTGCAGATTTGTGATTCAGAAAAGATTAATAAGAATTCGAGTCGATAACCCGATGAACATTAGTCTTCGCGCGGCGCACCCTCGATCGAACCGGACTGGCGCAGCGTTTCAAATTCTCACAGCTATTTGTCTGGTCGCCCTCGCCGGCGCCGCGGCGCGTGCGCAGCAGAAAGTCTCTCGTCATTTTCCGGCCGGCAAAAACGTCCGCCTCGAGCTGAAAAATCTATCAGGCACGATTACCGTCGAATCCTGGGCGCGCGATGAGGTCAGAATTACCGCCACGATGGAATCACCGGCGGCGCATTTCAATCCCCAGCAGACTGAGAACGGGATAATTATCGATCTGGTCGGCGACAATCGGGGTCGCGGCGACGTCGGAGACGTGAATTTCAAGATCCAGGTGCCGGCGCGATCGTCTGTCGATCTCGAAACTCGCCGTGGTCAGATTACCGTTAGCAATATTCAGGGTGATTTGGTGCGCGCCCATATTTCGACGGAAGGCGATATTGAACTAAGCGGCATCAGTGCCTCGCGCGTGTTCGCTTCGAATACGATTGGCAACATTTTCTTTGATGGCGCGTTCGCCTCTGGCGGAACTTACGAATTCAAATCGGGTTCGGGAGACATCACCATTCGCATTCCGGCTAATTGCGGATTTCGCCTGGTCGCTACCGGCCCCGCCAAGAAAATCTCTATGGGACCATTTATGAATGACGGCATGAAACTCATGGGTGAAGGGCGAAGAATTGTAGGTGACGTCGGCGACGGAAGGGCCTCGGTAACTGTTACCAACTATCGCGGCGGGATTAATTTCCGCCGGCGCTAGCCTTCCGACGGGCGCGGCATCCTGCTCAGTAGCTCGCCGGCGATACGCCGGCACCGCTTCCAGGGAACACTACCCGAGCTAGACAAGCCTTTTGTTTCTCCCGCACAATCAGCCGCAGTGAAAATGGCGAAGCCTGCCACGTTTCTGTTTGCCCTGCTCGCGTGTGTCCTAGGTGTTGTCGTTCTCTCGCCCGTTACCATCGCTCAAAATAATAAAGACAAATCGGTCCCGCCAGGCCCGCTTCTGACGCGCACGACGACCCGCCGCGAAAACCGTCGCTTTGCATTTGGCGGAACGGTGACGATTGTCGGGGCGCCCGCCGGCTCAATCAGCATCCAGGGTTGGGACCGAAATGAAGTTGACCTGGTAGCGGACATCGAACTGCACGCGTTCACGGCGGAGGATCTGGCGAAGGTGGCAGTGGTGAACAATTTTGTTTTTGACGAGGACACGAATCACATCCGCATCATGACCACTGGCGCGCATGATCGCTCGTTAATGAAGCGGCTGGGAAAGAACTTTCCGAAGGGCCTTAGCGGATTGCCCTGGAAGATCGATTATCGCATCAAGGTTCCATCGTTAACCGATTTGGAAATCAACGGGGGCGTGGGCGCCATCAAGCTCGCTGGTGTCGAAGGCGCGTTGCACTTGAATGCGCTGGAGAGCGACGCAACCCTCTGGCTCACCGGTGGCGATGCAATTATTACTGTTCAAAAAGGCGCTGTGTACCTGGGCGTGCCGGCGCGTGGTTGGCATGGACTTGGATTGGATCTGAAACTTGCAGTTGGTAATCTGGCGGTCGAATTGCCGGTCGACTTTAGCGCTGACATCAACGCCAGCGTTCTGCGCCTGGGAAAAGTCGAGGTTGCTTATCCGAATCTGGAGCCCCGAGAGCGCAACAGCACGGGACCCAATTTAGTGAGAGCGCGCGCCGGCAGCGGCGGCGCAACGCTTTCGTTCACGGTTGGTGACGGCACGATAAGTATTAAGCAAATGCAGTGAGCGTAGCGCAAGTTGCTAACTTGCGTGGCAGAGGATAAGCGCGAGTTACAACTTGCGCTACATTTGGCCTTGATCGAACAAATGAACAACGACACGGACCTTGATGTCCTGGCAGTTTTTTCACATCCTGACGATGCAGAGTTGACGATGGCCGGGACGCTCATCAAGCTGAAATCGTTGGGCCATCGCACGGGCGTGCTGGACATGACGCGCGGCGAAATGGGCACGCGCGGCACGCCGGAAATTCGCGCAAAAGAATCGCTTGACGCGGCGCGCGTGATGGGATTGGATACTCGTCTGAATCTCGAACAGCCCGACGGCCGCGTCACGCTCACGGACGAAAGTCGCGGCGCGCTGGTTCGAGTTCTGCGAAAGACTCGGCCCAGAGTAGTTTTCACTTCACATTGGGACGATCCACACCCTGATCATGCGGCGACCTGCCGGATTGTCCGCGAAGCGTCGCGCCTGGCAACCATTCGCCGTTATGATGAAGGCGCAGGTCTGCCGCCGATCAAAATGCCCGCGATTGCTCACGCTGTTTACTCGCGCCTGGTGCTGCCGTCTTTCATTGTTGACGTTTCGGAGTTCGCCGATGCAAAAATGAATGCGATTCGCGCTCATGCGTCGCAGTTTTACAGCGACGAATCGAAAGAACCATCCACGCGTATCAGCGCCAAAGGGTTTCTCCGGCAGATCGAAGAGCGCATGCGCTATTACGGTTCGCTGATTGACGTCGAAGCCGGCGAGCCTTTTTATGTGCGTGAGGCATTGAATGTTGATGATCCGTTTGCGCTGCTCACGAGATCGATGAATATCTATTCGTGATAGTCAGTTGTCAGTTGGTGACTCAACACTAAGCCCAGACTGGCTACGGACAACAAACTACTGACCAATCTTATTTCTTCTTCTCTTCAAACACGGCCCGCGCAATGGCAATCACGGCGCTGGCGCGTGGCGCTTCGCGCTCAAATCCGCGCGCGAGCTCAACCGCGCGGCCATAATCCTCTTTAGTCAGCAAGGTGAAAAGGTCTGCGACATTGAACTCCGCCACGCTCGAGCTGCGAATTGAACTCATCGATTGAGTGATTAGACTAATTCTCAGCACGCCATCCTCTCCGCTGAAACCTTCGGCTGAATTGGCTGCTTTGATGGCTTCCATTGAAGTTTCCCAGCCGCGCGCGTGATCGACCGTGAAAACAGTATTAGCGATGGCCATCATGGCGTGCGCGCGATCCGGATCGGAAGTATCGATGCGACGCGCTTCATTTGCCGCCTCGTCGAGCAGAGACATCGACTTCTCATGATCGGTTTTGGTCAGCAGCTTGCTCACCTGAACAAGGGCCCAGGTGCGATGAAGATGGCTGAGCTCCCCGATCTTAATCAACTCGAGTACTCGATCCGCATCTTTCTTATCGACGGCCCGCATCACCATGCTGGTGTCGAGATAAACATGGGCCTTCTGCCGCAAATCACTATCCTGAATCTTGTCGACGATGTCCCGAGCACGCAGGTCGCCACGCTCGGCAACAACTCGGGCCAGTTGCACATAAAGCCGATCCTGCTCGGCTGAGGTCTTTGCGCGATCGATTCGATCCTGTAGCCCCTTCTCAACATCCTCGCTCGCCTGTGGCGGCCGGATGCCCTCGCGCAACGATCCATCATCGCGTTGGCGATCCTCCGCAGGGACCGCGCCGGCCAGCGCTTCCATTTGCGCGCGCAGCGCGTCAGCCATTTCTGGTGACGCGTATTGCTCGAATAACGGCAACAGCCGCTTAATCATCAGGTACTTGCCTTCAACTCCCGCCGAAGTCTGATCTTGTCCGGGCGGCGCCAGCGGCCGCAGGAGAATTTCGGACGCGGCGCGGAAAAATGCGGCACGCAGTTCTGGGGCGACGGCCGGTGGGGCGCCAGTCCGGGCGCTCGACTGAGTTGACGCGCCGCCGCCGCCATTAAACGTGACGAATGTGTGCGGCGTGAAAAGATACGCTGAAAGCAACGAGACGGTGTTCGCGTCTGACTGCATATTACCTGCAGCGTTCGCGAGCAGCGCCGCATATCTTTGGTCGGCAGCTACCGCATCTTTCTCCCGGAGGTAAGACAGAAAATCGATTCCATCTCTGGTAATCGTAGCGAGGGCGGGATCAGCAAATTGAAGTGCTCGCTCCACATCGGTATCCAGTAGTTGTCGCGCCAGACTCAGCCGTTGACTCAGGGCTTCCGGAGTATCAAATAGATTAGGCCGGCTCTTATCGGCCGCGTCGGTCACCTCCTGCTGTCTTTCAATTTTCAATTTGCCCAGCAGTTCTTCACCGAGGGCGCGGTCATGACGCGCTGCCATGCGTAATACCTCGGCGCGGATGTTGGGCGGACTGTTGATGACGCCGTTGCCTCCATTGCGTATTTTTTGTTGCTGCATTTCCTCCTGCATTCGCCGCTGACCTTCCTGATCTGTAATTTCAGCCGCGTCCCAGGCCTTGCGAAATAGTGTGCGCGCGCGCTCAGGGTCTGCGTCCCAAAGGGCATCGGCGATCCGCGCCTGCGTCCGCGCTCGAAGCGTCGAGTCACTGTAGTTGCCGGCGTCCGCAGCCAGCGAGATCAAAAGCGTTTGCGCTTGAGCTCGACGCTCTTTCATAATTCGTTCGGCATTCGCTTCCTTCGCGGCCTTTGCTTCCTTGTCGGCACTGGTCTTTTTCGAGTCGTTGGGCCTGGCAGTGGGACCGGTTTGAGCGAGGGCTGCCACGGAAATGGCCAGCAGGCATGCGGCCAAAATGAAGGGACGCCTGAAGTGAATCATTTTAACCTCCGAAAGTTGGGCGGATCGTAATGCGCGGGCGAAATCTGGAATTCAAACGCTCCAGGTCGCGAACAGTTCCAGATTTGTGAAAAGTTTGAAGCTGCCTAGACGGCGATGACTTCCAGTTCAGGATCGACTTCCTGCTTGAGCATGCCTTCGATCGCCATCAGCGTTCCCGTTAACGAACTCGGGCAACTGCCACAGGCGCCCTGATAGCGAATATTCAACGTATGATCCTTCAGACTGAGAATTTCAAGATAGCCGCCATCACCCATGAGGTAGGGCCGAACTTTTTCATCGAGAATCTCATTGATACGAAGCAGGCGAGGATCGTCACTGGTAACGGCGGCAATGGCGCCGCCAATTGCTTCTGTACCACTCGAGTGGACCGGCGCGGCCGATTGGGCCGCGCGAATAGGAACTGCCAAAGTTGGCAGAAGTTCGTCCCAGTCAGCGGTATCCTCTTTTTCTACGGTAATCATGTTATCCATGTAGAACACGGAAACCACACTGCCCACGTCAAACAGTGATTTCGCGAGCGAATCGCCCTGTCCCTGTTCCAATGACGCAAATTGCCGCGCTACGCCGTTACTCACGGGCTCGCGCAAAATGAATTTGACTGCGTTGGGGTTCGGAGTCTCTTGAATGTCGCTAATCTTTGGCATTACTTAAGGATTAATTCTCACTAAGAATTCATCAGCATTATAACCGTTGTCCCACGTGGCTGCTAATCGTCATCGTCGCGAGGGATCGTGGCCGTTGCCTTTCATCGAAAACTCCTTGCAGGCTGGAGGTACTGGGAATATACTCGCGGGCCTCACTTGCCCCCTTGATGAAGGTGAGACAATGTGAGAAGAGGCAGGCGATTGCGAGGGTCGCCTGCCTCGCCTTTTTTAGTAAGCAGTAAGCGGCGAGCAATAAGCGGTAAGCAAAAGGCAGATGACAGAAGGCGACTACTGACTACAAAACACACTCCACTGACGTGTTTGCCTACTGCTCACTGCTCACTGCATACTGCTCACTGATTCATGAACATCGGCATCACAGTCTACCCAACCTACGGTGGTAGCGGCATCGTCGGCTCTGAGCTGGGCAAGGAACTCGCGGCGCGCGGTCATACAGTGCATTTCATTTCGTCCGCCTTGCCCACCCGGCTGACTGAATTGAATGAGCGGGTGCGTTTTCATGAAGTCGAGATGATGTCGTATCCGCTGTTTGAGCATCAGCCATACACACTTGCCCTGGCGACCAAGATGTCTACTGTGGCCGAGACTGAGAACCTGGATTTGCTTCACGTTCACTACGCGATTCCGCATTCGATTAGCGCGATTCTGGCCCGCGAATCACTCAAGCCGCATCGCCGGCTGCCGGTGATTACAACTCTTCATGGAACAGACATTACGCTGGTTGGTGCGGACAGGTCATATCTGCCGATTACGCGTTACGGACTCGAGCAATCCGACGGCGTGACGGCGATCTCGAATTATCTGAAGCAGGCGACGATCGAAACATTTCAATTCGATCGCATCCAGGTGATTCCAAATTTTGTTTGTCCCTCGGACTACAAACCCAAAATTGATTGCGATCTGCGCGAAACGCTTTCGCCGAACGACGCGCCGATAATGGTCCACGTTTCGAATTTCCGACCCGTCAAGCGACCTGTCGATTGTATCGAGATTCTGGCGCGCGTGTTGAAGCAGACGGAAGCCCGTCTGGTGATGGTCGGGGACGGCAGCGAGCGCACTAATGCAGTCCATCGCGCCAACTGCCTCGGCATTTCCGATCACTGCGTATTCGTCGGCAAGCAACCTCGGATAGTTGATTACCTCTGCGCGGCGGATGTTCTGCTGCTGCCGTCTGAGCAGGAATCATTCGGCCTGGCTGCCCTCGAGGCCATGGCTGTCGAGGTTCCGGTGATCGCTTCGCGCGTCGGTGGTCTGCCCGAAGTTGTCGATGATGGCGAGACCGGTTTCATGAGTCCGGTGGGCGATGTCGATAAAATGGCGGAAGATGCCGTGCATTTGTTGACCGATCCAAAACTGCGCCGCGCGATGGGCAAACGAGCGCGCGAATCGGCGATCACTCGCTACAGCACAGACAAAATCATTCCGCAGTACATTGAGTTTTACGAACGGGTGTTGGCTTAGTCGCTCAGAGTTGAACCTTTTCGCTTCCGGCCAAAACAGGTTGTGACCTGAGCTCTAAACGGCTCATTCTTCGAATCTTGACACCCCTCAGACCCGCCGTTATCATGCTTGTTTCCGCGCAGGCCGGAATTCTTCGCAAGTGACGTATGTTCGAGTCTCTTTCCGATAAGTTAAAGCGGACGCTGAAGAATCTGCGCGGCGAAGGCGTCCTGACGAAAGAGCACGTGGACGCAGCGTTGCGGGAGATTCGGCTGGCGCTGCTCGAAGCCGACGTTAACTACAAAGTCGCGAAAGAGTTTATTGCGTCGGTCAAAGAGAAGGCCGAAGGCCAGCAGGTTTGGCTGGAGCTAAAACCTTCCGAGCAGGTGGTCAAGATCGTTTTCGATGAGCTGGTGGAGCTGCTGGGCGGCCAATCTTCGCGGCTGGTCTTTACCAAATCGAGTCCGAACGTCGTAATGATCGTCGGCCTGCAGGGCTCGGGCAAGACGACTTCGACGGGCAAGATCGCGCGGTGGCTGTCGCTTAATCAGCAGCGAAAGCCTTTGTTGCTTTCGACGGACGTTTACCGCCCGGCGGCGCGCGAACAGTTAAGGGTCATCGCGAAAGCGACCGGGCAATCGATCTTTGAAAATCCCGAAACGAACGATCCGCTTGAGCTGACGCGCGAAGCTTTGAAGCAGGCGCGCGACGTTGGCTACGACACGCTCTTGATCGACACGGCGGGCCGGCTGCATATCGACGATGAGTTGATGGAAGAGCTGGTCAATATCAAGAGCGAAACACATCCGGTTGAAATCCTGTTCGTCGCCGACGCCATGACCGGACAGGATGCCGTCCGATCGGCGGAGGAATTTCACGCGCGCATCGGCATTACCGGCGTTGTCCTTACCAAGATGGACGGCGATGCACGCGGCGGCGCGGCCTTGTCGATAAAACAAGTTACGGGGCAGCCCGTGAAGTTCGTCGGCGTCGGCGAGAAATATGATGCGCTCGAGCCGTTCTATCCGGATCGCGTAGCTCAGCGAATCCTAGGCATGGGCGATGTGTTGTCGCTGATCGAAGAAGTCCAGGACAAAATCGATCAGTCAGATGCCGAAGCGCAGTTACAGAAGCTACAGCGCAATCAATTCACGCTCGACGATTTTCGTTCGCAGCTCAGGCAGGTAAAAAAGCTCGGCTCTTTCTCGAAGATTTTGAAGCTGTTGCCGGATCAGCTTCTCGGCGGCGTGGGCATGCCGGATTTGACCGACGAACAATCGGAGATGATGGAGAAGGAGCTCAAACGGACCGAGGCAATCATTGATTCGATGACGCGTGAAGAGCGCATCAATCACATGATTCTCAACGCGAATCGGCGACGACGAATCGCGCGCGGTTCCGGAAGCACAGTCGCACAGGTGAACTCGCTGATTAAGCAGTACACCGAAATGCGCCGCATGATGCAGGGAATGTTCAGCGGCGGCGGCTTGCGCGGGAAAATGATGCGCCGCATGGCCGGCATTCCAGGCATGGATGCGGGCGATCCGATGATGGCCGGCTTACCCGCCGGGCCGTCGCGGAAAAAGAAAAAGAAGAAGAAGCGGCGGCGGTGATTTTCCCCCTCTCCCTTTGGGAGAGGGTCGGAGGGATTAAGGCGGAAGAGATTTCTAAAAAATCAATTTTGCCGCTCGTTAAAGCTAAGGCCCTCACCCTAACCCTCTCGCAAAGGGAGAGGGAACTGAAATATTGGGAGGAAGAAATTTTGTTAGCAATCAAATTGATGCGCACCGGCGCCAAGAAGCGACCGTCATATCGCATCGTAGTCAAGGAAAAACAATCCAAGCGCGACGGCGCGTATCTGGAAAAATTAGGGACCTACGATCCGACTCGCGAGCCGGCTGAGATTAATCTCAACTCGGATCGCGTGCGCTATTGGATCGAGAAGGGCGCCCAGCCAACGGATACGGTGCGCCGGCTGATCAAGCAAAGCGCGAAGGCCCAGAGTGCTGCTGCGGAATCGCAAGCCGAGGCTGCATAGTTTAGTGTTTGGAGTACCGCCTTCAGGCGAAAAGTCCTTATGGCCTCGGGCATCCGCCTGAAGGCGGTACGCCAAAGTATCGAAGCGGCGACTAAACGGATCCTAAAGATTAATGCGCGACACGGTTGAACTAATTGTCAAAGCTCTCGTTGACGACAAGGATTCGGTTGATGTGCGCGAGCTTGATCGCAACGGCACAACGCGAATCGAAGTGCGGGTGGCCCAGGCCGATATGGGAAAAGTAATTGGCCGGCAGGGGCGCACGGTGCGAGCGTTGCGCTCGATCGTCCACGCCGCGGGTCTGAAACAAAAACGCCGCGTAGTGCTGGACATTGTCGAATGAGCGTTGGGTTGTTCGGCGCCGCTCGATGAAAAAGACGGAAGCAGAAACGAACGCGTCAAATCCGGAAGGCTTCATTTCGGTGGCGCGGATAGCCCGGACGAGAGGTTTGAGAGGCGAACTCGTCGCTGATCTTTTGACAGACTTTCCCGAACGCTTCGAGCAGTTGGATTCACTGCTGGCCGTCAAACCCTCGGGAGAGCGTGAACAGTTAACGATCGACGAATACTGGTTTCAGCGCAATCGAATTGTCCTGAAATTCGGTGGCTACGATTCGATCGAAGCCGCGAAGGCCCTGGTCGGATCCAATTTGGTCGTGCCGGAAAGCGAGCGCGTAGAGCTGCGGCAAGGACAGTATTACGACTGGGAACTTACCGATTGCCTGGTCGCAAATACTGCCGGAAAGAAGCTGGGCCGAGTTCGCGAAGTGATGCGCACCGGTGGCGTCGACATGCTGGTGGTCGAAAGCGAGGCGGGCCGCGAAATATTGATCCCGATGGCCGAAGACATCTGCGTAGAGATCGACATCGCCGCCAAGTCAATTCGCGTTGATCCGCCCGAGGGACTGCTGGATTTGTGATTTGTGATTTTGGATTTTTGATTTGCGATTGGCGATTATGGTCGAGAGAGGTCGTCAGTCTCAATCTAAAATCCGAAATCCAAAATCAAAAATGAAAGCGATGCTGATCGACATCGTCACCATCTTCCCTGATTATTTTCGCGAAGCGTTTGATCATGGAATCATTCGCCGGGCCCGAGCGGCCGGTTTGGTAGATATTCGCGCGCACGACTTACGTTCATGGACTGCGGACAAACATCACGTCGTGGACGATCGGCCATTTGGTGGCGGAGACGGGATGGTGCTGAAGCCCGAGCCGATCTTTGCCGCGATTGAATCATTAACCGGAGCGGCTCGCCGCGAAGAAATTCCAGCAGCCACGCGCGCCGTTTTGCTTTCACCGCAGGGGAAGCGCTTCACTCAGTCACTTGCCGCTGAGTTCGGGAACTGTGAACACCTGGTTTTGCTTTGCGGCCGTTATGAAGGTGTCGACGAAAGGGTCGCCGAGACTCTGGTGACTGATGAGCTGTCGATCGGTGATTATGTTTTATCAGGTGGTGAACCTGCGGCGCTCGTGGTGATTGATGCGGTCGTGCGTTTGATACCCGGCGCCCTCGGCAGCGAAACCTCGGCGTTGAATGAATCGTTTGCCGACGGTTTGCTGGATTTTCCCCACTACACGCGGCCGCCTGAATTTGCCGGCCTGGGCGTCCCGGACGTTTTGCTGACCGGCAACCATTCCGAGATCGCTCGCTGGCGGCGACAGGCTGCCGCAGAAAAAACGAAACGGAATCGGCCGGATCTTTTGAAATGATTTTAGATTTTTGATTTGCGATTTTTGATTTCGGCCTGGCTACGTTCACAAGATAACAATCGCAAATCCAAAATTAAAAATCGAAAATGGAGTATTCGTCATGAATCGTTTGGACAGCGTTGAAAAAACCCAATTACGTAATAACCTTCCCGAATTTCAACCCGGCGACACGGTCCGGGTTCACGTGCGCATCAAGGAATCCGAAACCAAAGAGCGTTTGCAGGCTTTTGAAGGCGTGGTCATCGCCAGAAAACATGGCGGCGCGCGCGAGACAATCACGGTGCGCAAAGTCAGTTTTGGCGTCGGGGTTGAAAGAATTTTTCCGCTGCACGCGACGATCGTCGATCACATCGACGTCGTGAAAAAGGGTCACGTGCGCCGGGCCAAGCTTTATTACCTGCGCGAGTTGCGCGGCAAGGCAGCGCGTATTCGCGAGCGCGACTCCCGCCAGGGTGAAACGACGCAGGCAGCGGCGGCCGCAAGCGGAGAAACGGTTGCCGTCGCGAGCGAAGAGAGCGCCGTTGAAGAGTAACTTCCGGATCAATTTCCATTTGTCACTTTTCATTTATCAATTTTCATTGAACCGCACACCAGAGGCATCGGCAATGAAAAATGTGAAATGACCGATCATGAATGGAAAATGTTCCTGCCTTCTCACCAACTAAGTTACACTGGCAAAGTCTTCCTTAACTTAAATAAAGCCGCCTAACGGAGCGAAAGCGATCGTGCATGTCGCGATAGACGCGCATTCTGTCGGAGCACAGCTTGCCGGCAATGAAAGCTACGTCACAAATCTGATCGAAGCCCTGGCGGAAATCGATCATGAAAACCGCTATACGCTTTATGTTACCAAACGCGCCGCGATCGATCGCTTCGCTAATCGCTGGCCGAATTTCACGGTGCGCCAGACCTTGCCGCACACGCCCCTGGTGCGCGTTCCGCTAACCCTGTCGGCTGAATTGCGGCGTAATCCGGTCGATGTTCTGCATGTGCAATTCACCGCGCCACCCATACCGCCATGTCCGGTCGTGGTCAGCATTCACGATCTTTCGTTTGAGCATTTGCCCGAAACCTTTAAGCGTCGCAGCCGCGCTCAACTGCGCCTGACCGTGCGGCGAAGTGCGCGGAAAGCGGCGGAAATTCTGACGATCTCTGAATATTCAAGGCGGGCGATTATTGAAACCTACCATGTCGATCCGGAACGAATAACCGTCACGCCCCTGGCCGCCCCTGCGCACTTTGCCCCGGTAAGCGACGAAACGGAACTGTTGCGAGTTCGGCAAACTTACGGAATAGAGCGCGATTACATTCTGACGCTCGGATCGATCCAGCCGCGCAAGAACCTCGCGCGACTGATTCGTGCCTTTGGGATGCTGCGGAGCCGCGATTCGAAAAAGCAGGCTCCACAGTTGGTAATTGCGGGAAAGCGCGGCTGGCTTTACGACGAGACTCTGCGCGTTGCCGGCGAGCATGAGGCTGGACGTGACATCGTTTTCACGGGCTACGTTCAGGAACGCGATCTGCCCGCGCTTTATAGCGCCGCGGCCTGTTTCGTTTATCCGTCGTATTACGAAGGTTTTGGTCTGCCTGTAGTTGAGGCAATGCAATGCGGGACTCCGGTCGTCGCCGGAAATCAAACCAGTTTGCCGGAAGTGGTAGGCGATGGTGGAGTGCTGGTCGATCCATTCAGTGAGAGGGAACTGGCGGAGGCAATCGCCCGGGTAATCGATAATCCAGACTATCGAGCGGAGTTGCGCGTCAAAGGCCTGGCGCGAGCAAAAGCTTTCAGTTGGACAACGACAGCGCGTCTAACTCTGCAGGCATATCAACGCGCGATCAAAAACAAATGAACACGGCTCGACTTGTTCGGCGGTTATGTGGTCTTATGTAAGTCGAGCCCACACCAACATTCGCATGCGCATCGTGATTCTCGGCACGAGGGGAATTCCCGCCAACTACGGCGGCTTTGAAACATTCGCGGAGCATCTCTCAACCCGGCTCGTGGCGCGCGGGCACGAGGTCACCGTTTATTGTCGCGCGCACTACACCAGCCCTCGCCAACTGGAATACCAGGGCGTTCGCCTCAAGGTCCTGCCGACTATCAGACACAAATATTTTGACACGGTAGTGCATACCTTTGTCTCCGCCCTGCACGCCATCGGCGGGCGGTACGATGCGGCGCTGATTTGTAACGCGGCAAATTCACCGTTCGCGCCGCTGTTGAGAGTTGCCGGCACTCCGGTGGCGATTAATGTTGACGGGCTGGAGCACAAGCGCAAGAAGTGGAACTGGCTGGGACGCAAGTATTATCTGCTTACTGAACGGCTGGCCACGATTTTGCCGAACGAAACGGTCACCGATGCCCGGGTCATTCAGGATTATTACGCGGCCAGTTATGGCGCTCCTTCGACGATGATCGCCTACGGCGCGGAAATCGAGCGGCGTCCGAATCCGTCAGTACGTCGCTGGCGCGTTGAGCCGAACCGCTATGTGCTTTACGTGTCGCGCCTGGAGCCTGAGAACAACGCCCATCTGGTGATCGAGGCCTTCAAGAAAGTCCGTACTGCGCACAAGCTTTTGATTGTCGGCGACGCTCCTTACGCGCACGAATACATCAAGGAGTTGAAAGCGCGTGCGCGTCGCGACAAACGCATCATCTTCACCGGCTTTGTCTTCGGCTCGGACTATCGCGCGCTGCAACAAAACGCGTATTGCTATGTGCATGCGACTGAGGTCGGCGGGACCCATCCGGCGCTACTGGAGGCAATGGGTTTCGGAAATTGCGTGCTGACGCTTTCGGCTCCGGAAAATATCGAGGCCATCGGCGACGCCGGAATCATTTATTCAGACGAGAACGATCTGGCGGAAAAACTGCAGCGCGTTTTGCGCGATGGGTCACAGGTGCATTCTTTTCGCCAGCGCGCTCAGCTTCGCGTGCAGGAAAATTACGATTGGGATTACGTCGTGGATCAGTACGAACGGCTGTTCGCACGCCTATGCGGAAAAGAAATCCCCCAGGCAATTGCGGTGATTGCCGAAGAGAAAAGCAAAGTCGCTAAGCAAGGAAAAGAGTTAACACGTTCCGCGTCAGGGTTATGAGTGGTCTCGAAAGGATTTTTAGATCAAGGAGTCTCCCAAGCGGGATGAGAACCACTCCTCACTGAAAATCTCTCAGGTCGGGAAGGCGGGTTTACCCCCGCTTCCGGGCACGCGACTGGGTCTACCTGCTCGCTAACGCGAGCGGTCCTCCACCTACTGCAAATAAAAAATGGCCACGCAACTTTGGCGTGGCCTTTTCTTATGAGCTGGTAGCGCATACGGGACTCGAACCCGTGATCTCTGCCTTGAGAGGGCAGCGTGTTAACCAACTACACCAATGCGCCGCAATCGGACGTTGGGATTATAGTGTCGCCATAATCGCGGTCGCAAGCTGGGTTGATTCCGGGCGATTCAGCGGACCGGCGGAAACCGGCTCAAATAATTGCCGCAGGAGTAACGCCCTTCTTTCGCAATTCCTCGAGCAGACGCTGTTTGTACCACGCATGTCCACGTAAATTTGGATGTACCGTACCGTATTTGTTGCCCTGGATTCTCCAGGAGTCGTTAAAAGTATTAACCCAACGCTGGTCGTCCGCGCAAAATCCATGGGCCACGTGATCGAGAGAATCACCTCCGAATTCGTTCAAGATTCCATCGACGTAATTCCAACCCCAGGTCTTAGCCTGGTCTTGAATCAGGCTATTCAAGGGAACGATCACTGCGTTGAGGGCCCACTCCGATTCAGCGGCGCTGATCCCATTTAACAATTCGGTGATCGGAGTCGAGTGATCGCAAAAATCTCTGGTTTCGTCTCGTACGATATCAGGGTATTGAGTTATGAAGACGCTCGCGACTTTGGCTGAATTACCCGGCGCGTTGAGTCGCTGTGCCAGGGCTGCGAATCGACCTGGAAGGGCTGCCATCCCTTCGCGCAATAGGCGATCCGCGCCCGGATCTGATTCAGCATGTCGCAGGGCGATCGCTTTGGTAACTAGAGTCGCGAAAGAAATGTCGTTTCCGCCGATTGAAACCAGTAATGCGTCGATCGGCCTAATTCCTGCGGCTCGAAACACCTTGTTCAGTTGGGGGGCCATTGTGCTCCCGTGCGCCTCCTGTTTGATGGTCAAAAGGTTTTCCACGACCGCGCCTGAACATGCAAATGAAATAAAGGTGACCGATGAGTGCGGATCAGACCGCTCGATTTCAATTGCCGCTTGTGCGGGAGCAGCAGAAGCGGACCTATGACAAGGCCGAAAAATCCATCGTGCCGGCTTTAGTTTGTGACGGGGGACATCCGGGTTTCCTTCCCCAGAAGCAAATGAATCTCCGATTGATACGATGAACAAGTCCCGGAGCGTGATATTTGATACGGTGGTACTGGTCTGGCCATCAGGCGTCGTAGCCGTAAGTTTGATAACGTAAGTTGTGAGCGTCGGAAACTCATAAGCGAAACTGCATTTCGTTTCAGTAATCGGCTTGCCGTCGATCTCCCAACTGAATGTGCTCGGCGCAGGGGTATTGCCGCAAGCATTGAAATCAACAACCCACCCGGTCGGATGAACGTAAGCGTCATCATACGTTTGTGATACCGGGTCCCAGTGATAGTCAACTAAACCGTTCTCGGCTTTCGCGCCAAAACGTTCTCGCATGCTCCAGGAAAAACTATTGGCGGGCGGTGGCAGTGACTTTGCTTTGGTGTAGACGCGCACCCACACACCAAAACCAACGGCGGCTGTGAGCGCTACCAATAACAAATGGCGCCAGACTTCGAAAACGTGGTACTGAGTGATTCGGTTCATGGGTTCTCCTGCTTCAGGCTACTATCGCCAAATTGAGCGTCTCGGCTCCCGATATTTATGAGCTAATTGAGAAAACATTTCGCGCGCCCAAGTGCCGGCGTTTAAGATAGAGATTCTTGAATTAAGGGATAAGTCGATTTGTCGCAACGGTCAAACGGCCCATCCTGCTGTCTTCCGTTCATGGTATACTCCGCAGCGTAATTCCTACTTCATCTATTCGACAGAATCCTGACAGCAGACCAATGAACATTGGCGTCTTGCGCGAAACGGCTGAAGGCGAAGCGCGCGTCGCGCTCATGCCGGATTCGGTGAAAAAACTTGTTGCCGCCAAAGCATCGGTGTCGATCGAACGCGGCGCCGGCCTGGGCGCGGCGCGTACGGACGATGATTACAAATCGGCCGGAGCGACGATCGTCAATGATCGCGCCAGCTTGCTAGCTAACGCAGAGGTGCTCGTCGTCGTCAATCGGCCGTCCGCAGTTGACTTTCAGAAAATGAAGAAGGGCGCAGTCGTGCTGGGATTTCTGCGAACGCTCGATGAACCTGCCAAATTAGTTCCGGCCCTTGAAAATGGATTGACGACTTTCTCGATGGAACTAGTGCCGCGCATCACGCGCGCGCAGGCGATGGACGCGCTTTCTTCGATGGCCACGGTCGCCGGTTACAAAGCGGTCCTGCTCGGCGCCAATCACATTCCGCGCATGTTTCCTCTATTGATGACTGCCGCCGGCACGGTTCCTCCCGCGCGAGTTTTGATTTTGGGCGCCGGAGTTGCCGGCTTGCAGGCGATTGCTACGGCGCGACGACTCGGCGCCGTGGTTGAAGCGTACGACGTGCGCGCGGCCGCGGGTGAACAAGTGCGCTCACTGGGCGCCACTTTTCTGGAAGTCGATCTCGGCGGGATTCAAACGGAAGACAAAGGCGGTTACGCCGTTGAGTTGTCTGATGAAGCCTTGAAACGCGGCCGCGATCTAATTGCCGAGCACGCGAAGACTGCCGACGTGATCATCACGACAGCTCAAGTGCCGGGAAGACGCGCGCCCGTGTTGATGGAAGACACGGCAGTCAACGGCATGAGACGGGGCGCGGTCGTAATCGATCTCGCCGGCGCGACCGGAGGAAATGTCACACTGAGCAAAGCCGACGAAGTCGTCGAGCTGAACGGTGTGACGATCATGGCGCCCACGAATTTGGCGGCAACTATTCCCGTGCACGCCAGCCAACTTTATTCGCGCAACGTGACATCGTTTTTGAATCTGCTAATCAAAGACGGCGCGTTACATATCGATATGAAAGACGACGTGGTTGGCCCATCATGCGTGACCCATGAAGGCCAGTGGATGAATCAGCGCGTTGCGGCAGCGATGGGTCCTTCCGCAAGCAAGTAATGGAAAACAGCATGAAATCGAAACTTGTCATTGCCACGGTTCTTTTGCTGTCCTCAAACATTGCCGCTCAAACAAGATTCAGAACTCCGGAACAGATTCCCAGTCAGATCATGACCGCTGAGTTGCAAGCGGTTGATGGTTCCGCTGCCGTAAGACTATCGAATGAAAACAGGGTGGTTGTTTTGGGAATGTGGGCAGCGTGGTGCGGGCCCTGCCGTTTTCAAATGCCGGAACTGGACAATATAAACAGGAAGTATCATGCGCGCGGCTTGGACGTAGTCGGGTTGGTGAGCTTGGAAGGACACGCCAACTCTGAGGAGGTCCTTCAATATCTTCGTCAAATGCGTGTCGCTTTCAAGAGTCTTTGGATTACCAAAAACATGTCCGAAAGCTTAGATCCAGATCATCTACTTCCCATTACGTTCGTGATAACGAATGATGGAACTGTAGTTCGTACTTTTCTTGGCTGGAGCTATAAAAAGACTCCTCATCTGTTGCGTCAGGCTGTGAAAGAAGCTCTCGATCATGGCAAAACAAAGGAGAGTGGAAAACCGTGAACAGTGAAACAATCATCGCGGCGCTCTACGTTTTCGCGCTGGCGGCGTTTCTTGGCTACCAGGTCATTTCGCGCGTGCCGCCGCTTTTGCACACGCCGTTGATGTCGGCGACGAACGCGATCTCGGGCATCTCGCTCGTTGGTTCGATCGTGATTGCCGGCGGCACGGGACCACATCACAGCACAGTGGCGATGATTCTGGGTTTCATTGCCGTGGTGTGCTCAACGACTAACGTAGTCGGCGGATTTGTGATCACCGATCGCATGCTCAGAATGTTTAAGCGGAAGGAAGGACCAGCCGCCGAAAAATGAAGTCAGTACCATCCGCGTAAGCGGATGGGTCAAAGACTCGCCTGCGACGCCGAGTGTTTGGTCCACCTGCTTACGCAAGTGGTAGTGACTTCTGATTCCGCCTGAAGGCGGTACTCCAAACACCAAGATCTCAGATTCAAGATTCCAAATTCCAGAATGAACTGGCAAACCTACTTCATCGAATTCAGTTACCTGCTCGCCTCGATCCTCTTCATTCTCGGATTGAAAGGCCTGAGCCATCCCGAGACGGCGAAGCGCGGCATGCACCTCGCCGAGTTCGGAATGCTGATGGCCATCATCGGCACGCTCATGCACTTCGAGATCGTTAGTTACACCTGGATCATCGTGGGCCTGCTGATTGGCTCGACGCTGGGCGCGGCCATGGGCGTTTGGGTGCCGATGACCGCGATGCCGCAACGGACCGCGCTGTCCCACGCCTTCGGCGCATTTGCTGCCGCGCTGGTTGGCATTGCCGAGTATTACAGCTACACGCACGGTTTCAAGCCGCTCGCCGAACTCGGTCATCTGAAGATGGGCGCGATGGGCTTCGAGATCATGCTTGGCTCGTTGACGACAACCGGCAGCTTGATCGCTTTTGGAAAGTTGCAGGGTCTCGTGCCGGGCCAGCCGCTCATTTATCGCGGCCAGAATATTTTCAACATGACTTTGCTGGCGACGACGGTCGGACTGTTCATCTATCTGATCCTCGTGCCCACGGCCGTAATTCCTTTTTACGTGATGTTGGGCCTGGCGTTTGTGTTTGGCGTGCTCCTGGTACTGCCCATCGGCTCGGCAGACATGCCGGTGGTCATGTCGCTCTTAAATTCTTATGCGGGCCTGGCCTCGGCGGCAACCGGCTTTGTGCTTTCGAACAACGTTTTGATTATCGCAGGAACACTTGACGGCTTCTCCGGATTCATCCTCTCGATCCTGATGTGCCGGGCAATGAACCGTTCGATCACTAACGTTTTGTTTGGTGCGTTCGGCAGCGCAAAGACGGCCGCCGTCGCGGAAGGCCAGCATGGCGTGATGCGCGAAGTCAGCCTCGACGACATAGCCGTGCAGTTGGCTTATGCGAGCAAAGTGATCTTCGTGCCGGGTTATGGCCTTGCGACGGCGCAAGCGCAGCATGCCGTCCGCGAACTGGCGAGCGTCCTGGAGAATCGCGGCGTGACGGTCAAGTACGGAATTCACCCCGTGGCCGGCCGCATGCCCGGACACATGAATGTCCTTTTGGCTGAAGCGAATGTGCCTTACTCGCAGCTTTACGAACTCGAGCAGATCAATCCTGAATTTCCGACGACGGACGTGGCCGTTGTCATTGGCGCAAACGACGTCGTTAATCCTGATGCGCGCGACAATCCCGACAGCCCGATCGCCGGCATGCCCATCCTCGAAGTCGATAAGGCCAAATCAGTCGTCGTATTGAAACGCGGACAGGGCAAGGGCTTTTCAGGACTCGAGAACCCGCTCTTCTTCAAGCCGGTGACGGGAATGCTTTATGGTGACGCGAAAGAGACACTGACGAAACTTGTTAGCGCGGTGCAGCACGCGTAAATTGATTTCCCTCCCATGTATTTCGAAGTCGTTAGTGAAATTACCGACATTGAAACCATCGCGCTTGGCTCACAGATTCGCGACATCAGACGTCTTCGAAAGCAGTTTGGTCCCGGACGATGGCGGAAGTTGAAAGGAATTGCTGACGTTAAATTTCAAAGTGGCAGGATAAGAAAAGTTGAACTACACTGGCATGAGGCGCACGGCATCGGAAAGAAAAAAATGAAAATCAAACGCTATCTGGATTGGGTATGAAGGACGAGAATAAGGAACCAGGATTCGTCGTTTGCATCCAAAACGATGAATATGAAGACCTGGAAATTCGGAAAATCTATCAGGTGCTCCCGGACAAGGATGCGGCGGCTGATGGACTGCTGCGCATCGTGGACGAATCAGGAGAGGACTATCTCTATCCCGCAAAGTTTTTTCTTCATATTGAGCTACCTCAAGCGGTCGAAAAGGCTCTATCGCCCGTCGCCTAATTTCTTTACTTCGGCAGCAGATCAAATGACTAAAACCATACGTGGCCTGAGAATAACCGCATTAGTTCTGTCTCTCGCTTTAGCGCAGTCTCTTCCGACCACGCGCGCGCAACGCAAAGGCGCATCCCGTGCTGCTATCTCGGCCGCGGTTCTCAACGCGCGCGGCGTGAACACAATCACCGCCGCGCAATTAAAGGATTATCTTTCGTTCATCGCCTCAGACGAGATGGAAGGCCGCGACACGCCTTCGCGCGGATTGGATACGACTGCAAAGTTCATCGCCCTGAATCTTGACCGCTGGGGTTTCAAGCCCGCAGGCGACGACGGCACTTTCTTTCAACACATCGCGCTGCGGCGCGAAGCGCTGGATGCCGCCCATTCATCAATGGAAATCAACGGCCAGAAATTCAACTTCGGAGAAGACTTTCTACCGAACGCAGTCGGCGCAACTTTGACCGGGGGCCTGGTTTACGCCGGGAACGGTTGGGTGATCAAGTCGAAGAACCTCGACCCTTATCAGGGAGTCGACGTGAAAGACAAAATCATCGTGGTTTATGGCCAGGGCTTTCCGCGCGGGATTGCGCGCGCGGATCTTGCCGGCCGGCAGGGCGTTGACTGGAGCAGCCCTGCAGTGTACGCGCAGCAACATGGCGCGAAAGCTGTGCTGGTGATTCCCGATGCAAATGTCACCCAGAACTGGGAGCAGCAGCGCCTGCGGAGTTTGCAGCCGGGCCGAGCGGTAGTTGAAAAATTCACTACTCACGTTGGAACACCGCCGGTGCCCAACATCTTAATGTCGATGAAAATGGCGACGGCGCTGTTTGCCGGCGAAAAGGACGATGCGGCAACCCTCTTGAGCCGCGCGCAGAGCGACGAACAAACTCCCGCGTTTGAGTTGACTCCGTCAAAGAATGTCAGCATCACGATTGCCGTGAAGACGGAACACCCGGGAACTCAGAATGTTGTTGCGGTTTGGGAAGGCGGCGACACGGTTCTGAAGAACGAATACGTAGCCGTCGGCGCGCATTACGATCACATTGGTATTTGCGCGCCCGGGACCGCCGATCCGATCTGCAACGGCGCGGACGATGACGGCTCAGGCACGACCGGGTTGTTGTCGATGGCTGAGGCGCTCGCGCACGCCAAACAACGCCCGAAACGATCAATTGTGTTCGTCTGGCATTGTGGCGAGGAAAAAGGTCTATGGGGCTCGCGCTACTTCACTGATAATCCGACGATTCCGCTCGCCCAGATTGTGACGCAACTCAACATCGACATGATTGGTCGCAGCAAAAAAGATGGAGACACCGACCCGCGCAACAGGGAGCTTTCCGGGCCGAACCAGATTTACGTGATCGGCTCGAAGATGATGAGCACCGAGCTCGGCGAGCTGAGCGAAGCCGTGAACAAGTCTTTTCTCAACCTTCAATACGACTATCGCTACGACGATCCTAACGACCCGAACCGGTTCTTCTTTCGCAGCGATCATTTCAACTACGCACGCAAAGGCATTCCCATCATCTTCTTTTTTGACGGCGTGCACGAAGACTATCACCGGCCCGGTGACGAAGCGCAAAAGATCGATTATCAGAAGATGGAAAAAGTCACGCGCACTATTTACCTGACGCTTTGGGAAGTCGCCAACCGGCCGGCGAGGGTGAAAGTCGATAAGCAATTGCCGGCGCAACTGCAGCAAAGGGCGGGATAGCTACAACTGCGCGCCGAGTCGCGCGGCGATTGTCTGCCGCGGAACGGCGCCCACGATCTGGTCAACGACCTGACCGTTCTTGAAAATGAGCATGGTGGGAATACTGCGGATGCCGAACTGCGCTGAGATGCGCGGGTTTTCGTCTACGTTCAGCTTTGCAATTTTGTAACGGCCTGCGGATTCGGCGGCCATCTGGTTCAACACTGGAGCGATCATTCGACAGGGCCCACACCATTCGGCCCAGCAATCCACCAGCACCGGCAGCGCATTGGAAGCGTCTACAACGTCGCGAGCGAAGCTATCATCTGTCACAACTTGCGGCCGGCCATCCGCCGAAGCAGCGCCGATTGCCAGCTTTGCGCCGCATCTACCGCAGACAGGTTGACTCACTGCCGCTGCTTTTTCATCGACACGATTCTTGGCGCCGCACCTGGGACATGTTTGAATTGCCATAAGCCTTAACCGCCACCTTGTCCGGCGCTTTTCGAAAGATGCTTGCGGAAATGCTCCAGCACTCTCTGCCAGGCATCTTTGGAACTTTCGGCGTCGTAAACCTGCGGACGCGTATCATTGAAGAAAGCATGGTCGGCATCATAGCTGACGACTTCAACCGGCAGGCCGTATTTCTTCGCTGCCTCTTTCAGACCATTCACTTTCTCAGGATTGATCCACGCGTCGCGCTTTCCGGCAATGAACAGCGTCGGCACTTTCAACTGCTGCAAAATATTTTCTTCCGGAATATCACCATAGAAAGGAGCAGCCGCCTTGAGTTCCGGCATCTCGCAGGCGGCGCGAAGCGCAAACGTGCCGCCCATGCAGAACCCATTGATCGCGAAACGATTGATCCCATAGGTCTTTTCCGCCGCATCCACGCTACGGCGGATTATTTCCATGCCGTCCTCGATGCCTAAGGCCTGCATCATGCCTGCCGCTTCTTTTGGGTCCGCGGCGAGTTTTCCGCGATATAAATCGGGTGCCACACAAAGATAACCTTGATCTGCATAACGGCCCGCGAGATCGCGAATGTGTTGATTGATGCCCCAGTATTCCTGGATCAGAATCACCGCAACTTCGCTATTCTCTTCCGGCCGATCGACGTAGGCTGTCGTGCTTCCTCGTGCAGTTGTTAGATTCAGGCTTTCGACACGCACAAATAATCTCCTTCCGAAGTATCGCGATCTAAGAATCAGCTTTTGGGGTAAACTTCATTATATTCAAACGGAGCCGCGCCGCGTAGTCCGGAGCGGTACGCCAGCTTCGTCACGCGGAATTTCAATGCCACGACCGTCGCTCATCGGCTTAATCTCGATCGCGCTTTTGCTCGGGCTGTTAATCAGCGGGCATTCGCAGTCTTTGTCCCCAGATATTCACCGAGGCGAATTGATTGAAAGAGTTACCTGCGCGGATAAACCAGGCCAAAGCTACGCCCTCTACGTTCCTTCTTATTACTCTTCGGATAAGCGTTGGCCGGTCCTCTACGCCCTCGATCCGGGTGCCCGGGGCAAGCTCCCCATAGAACATTTGAAAGACGGCGCGGAAAAGTACGGTTGGATTGTTGTTGGATCTAATAATTCTCGGAATGGTCCGATTCAGCAGTCAATCGACGCGATGAATGCGATGTGGAATGACACACATCAACGTTTCGTCATTGATGACCGGCGGATTTACTTTGCTGGATTCTCAGGAGGCGCGCGCGCGGCGGTAACCATTGCGACGGCTTGCGGCGAATGCGCCGCTGGAGTTATCGCCGGCGGTGCGGGCTTTCCTGCGGGGCTGGCGCCATCGCCGGCGACTCAATTCGCTTTCTTCGGTACAGTCGGAATCGAAGATTTCAATTTTCCTGAGTTGAAGAATCTCGAAGAGGTCCTGACAACGTCGGGTGTTCCGCATCAGATCAAAGTATTCGACGGACGACATGAGTGGGCGCCGCCGGCGATAATGACGGAGGCGGTTGAATGGATGGAATTGCGCGCGATGCGCGCCGGCACCGTGGCGCGTAATAACGCACTCATCAACGGACTATGGCAAGAGAGAATCCGGCGGGCTGAAGAATTCGAAGCCGCGAAGGACTTGTATGGGGCCTACCAGGTTTATCTGGCGGTGGCGAATGCATTTCCGTCCCTTCATGATCTGACGCAAGTCGAGAAGAAAATTGTGAGTCTCGGTTCCAGCCGCGAAGTGAAGGATGCGATGCGCCGCGAAGAACAGGAAATCAAAAAACAACGTGAGCTGGAAAGTCAGATTCATCGATTGCTTTCAGGTCGAACGGGAAATGCGAGCGTGTTCAGCGATGACAATCCCGGCGCCAATGGTGGAGCTACTGATTTGCAGCGTACCACCAGAGCTCCGGCCGACATCAACAATCAAAGTTCGTCGGCGGAAAACGATGCGAGCTCGCCCTCAGCCAATAACAAATTGCAATCCATGTTTGCAGATCTGGAAAAGGCCGCCAGGTCCGCGCAGGACACTAGCGAGCGTCGGGTCGCTCGCAGAGTAACGGGCGGTTTGTATGTCGCATTGTTTGAGCAGGGTGTTAACCTCCTGGAAACGCAAAAGCGTTACGCAGCCGCGGTGCGGATTTTTGAATTGGCGGCGGATCTGGCTCCCGATCGGCCCGGCGCTTTTTACTACCTGGCCTCGGCCCACGCCTTGATTGGAGAAAAGAAAAAGGCGCTGCAGGCTTTGAACCAAGCCGTCGACAAAGGCTTTTCCGATTCCGGGGCCATTAAAACGAACAAGGCCTTTGATTCGCTTCGAAAAGAACGCGCCTATCAACAAATAATCCAAAAGCTCGACGCTGCCAGGTGAAACATCGCGAAAGAAACTTATCAAAGAGTTGAGTGATTCTCGCAACTTGCCCACTGTGATATAACTCTGCCGCTCTTCCAGCAATGATCCAAACTATGCAAAGAGAAGTCTCATGAAAGTATTCCTGGTAGTTTTGAGTATTCTGCTGTTCGGTCTGTCGCCGAATCTGCCCCGAGCCGAAATGGCTGATCTGATCTTTGTTAATGGCAACATCTACACAGCGAATGACAAGCAATCACACGCGGAGGCCGTTGCCGTTAAAGCCGATCGCATCGTCTTTGTTGGTTCGAATGCCAACGCGAAGGAATATCAGGGCGCTACCACCCGAATAATCGATCTTCATGGCGCCACCATGCTGCCTGGCCTGACTGATGCGCATCAGCACCTGGCGGGCGTGGGCTTTCGCGAGATGACCTTGAATCTGGAAGGCATCACCAATCTTCAGGATTTCCTGGCTAAGGTTAAAGCGCGAGTCGATCAAGCGGCACCGGGCCGATGGGTGACCGGGCGCGGATGGATCGAGACTTTCTGGCAGCCGCCGGTGTTTCCCACGCGCTGGGACCTCGACAAAGTTGCACCCAACAATCCGGTGATCCTCACGCGCGCCGATGGCCATGGCGCAGTGGCGAACAGCGCGGCGCTTAAGATCGCGGGCATTACCAAAGACACTCCGAATCCTTTTGGTGGTGAGATTTCAAAAGACAAACAAAGCGGCGAGCCAAACGGCATGTTGCTCGACGCGGCGCGCGGACTTGTCGATCGTTACATTCCGCCGACATCGCCGGCCGATGCCGAACGCGCTGTCGTGCTCGGCGTGAATCGGGATCTCGGACTTGGTTGGACCCAGGTGCAGGATCCGGGCGGCAGCTACGAAGATATCGCGCGTTATCAAAAGCTGTACAACGAAGGAAAGATCAAACTGCGCATCTACAAAGCCGTGCATGGTCCGGGCAAAGAAGCGGACCGGCTTCTCCGGGAAGGACCGATCCTTGAAGCCTTCGGGAATCGATTCAACGTTCGCACAATCAAGGCCTACGCGGATGGTTCACTTGGTTCGCGCAGCGCGGCCTTGCTGGCGCCGTACTCGGATGATCCGTCAACGTCGGGCTTTCTCACGGTCAAAGAAGAAAACCTTCTGCCAATGCTTCAGGAAGCATTGCGCAAAGGCATCCAGGTGCAAACGCACGCGATTGGAGATTCTGCGAATCGCTTTATCCTCGATGAATATGAAAAAGCCTTGAACGCGGTGGCGAAATCCGAACGGAAGATCGCCGAACCGCGTTGGCGCGTCGAGCATTCACAGATCGTCAACCCTGAAGACATTCCGCGCTTTGCGAAGCTGGGCATCATTCCCTCAATGCAGGCATCGCATGCGATCGGTGATCTGCATTTCGCGCCCGCGCGCTTGGGAATCAAGCGCCTCGCCGGAGCCTATGCATGGAACAGTTTTCTAAAGACCGGAGTAGTCGTCCCGGGCGGCTCTGATGCGCCGGTCGAGCGCGGCGAGCCGATGATCGAATTCTATGCGGCCGTGGCGCGCAAAGACATCAAAGGATTTTCCGGCGAAGGCTGGCATCCGGAAGAAACGCTGACCCGCGAACAGGGATTGAAGATGCTTACCGTCTGGCCGGCCTACGCCGCGTTTGAAGAGAATCTGCGCGGCAGTATTGAAGTTGGAAAACTTGCCGACTTCACCGTTCTGTCAGCCGACGTCATGAAAATTCCGGAAATGGATATTCTCAAGACGCATTGCCTGATGACCGTCATTGGTGGCGAGATTGTCTATCAAGCCGCGCCAAGCTCGGCTTTTCTCGAAACTGACTTCACTTTGCTACCACCAACCGATCTCTGGAGGGCGAGCTGCGAAGACGACGAATGATAGGAAACGACCCATGCGACACACGACTGAAAAATTTAACAGCTTTGACCGCCGCGATTTTATTGCGCTGGCCGGCAAAGGCCTTGGGCTGGCAGCCCTGACTTCATCGACAATCGCTTCGCTCCTGAAAGAAGTTGAAGCCGCGACGAAGAGCGTCGCCCATCTGACGCCGGAACAGGCGGCGATGGATGAAGACTACTGGGCGACGATTCAGAACGCTTTCACGGTTACCCGCGGCATCATCAATCTCAATAACGGCGGCGTGTCGCCCAGCCCACGCATGGTTACGGAAGCGCTGGTGCGTTACATCTGGCAGCAGGAAGACGCGACCGCGTACACGATGTGGCAGATTCTCGAGCCGCAGTCGGAAACGATTCGCACCGGACTGGCGGAAATGTTCGGCTGTGATCGCGAGGAGATCGCCATTACCCGCAATGCGTCTGAGTCCCTGGAGATTCTCCTGATGGGTATGGACTTCAAATCAGGCGACGAGATTCTCACCACCACCCAGGATTATCCGCGCATGTTGACGACTTTGCGCCAGCGCGAGCGGCGGGAAGGTTTGAAGTTGAAACTGGTTCAGATTCCGATTCCGCCAAAGGACCTCAATGAAATCACGGCCGCTTTTGCCGGTGGGATTACCAATCGCACGAAGCTGATCCTGATTGCCCATCAGATAAACATCACCGGGCAGATCACACCGGTAAAGGCCGTCTGCGAGATGGCCCGCGCGAAGGGAATTGAAACGATCGTCGACGGCGCGCATTCGTTCGGCCAGTTTGAATTCAAACAAAAGGATCTCGGCTGTGATTACTTCGGCACCAGCTTGCATAAGTGGTTGTTCGCGCCGAAAGGCACCGGCCTGCTGTATGTGAATCGCGAAAAGATCGAAAAGCTTTGGCCGCTAATGGCCGCGGAATCAAAGCAGGCGCCCGACATCCGCAAGTTTGAAGAGATCGGCACCCATTCCGCCGCGCCGAAATTGGCGATCGGCGAAGCTTTGCTTTTTTCCAACGGCATCGGTGCAAAGCGCAAAGAAGCGCGACTCCGTTATCTTTCGCGTTACTGGATGAACAAGCTAAAAGATGTGCCGAAGGTTCGCTTCAATACTTCATTTGATCCAAATCAATCGTGCGCGATCGCGAACGTAAAGATTGAAGGGCTCGATCAGGGCGCAATCGGCAGTTACCTCTTCAACAAGCATCACATCTTCACCACCCCAATTGTCCATGAGGAATTCACCGGCATTCGTATCACGCCGAATTTGTACACGACGCTCGGTGAGCTGGATCGATTCTGCGACGTGATGGAGATGATTGCGCGACGGGGTTTGCCAACGACGTGAGGCGAATCCGAATCATCCGGCGCCCAAAAAATCCAGCTCAGCGCTCGCACCCGATCTCGCTTCCGTTGACACGCCGGAGATTTTCCCATACATTGCGCCCCGCGAACGAATAAGGTTTACGCTGCGGTAATTCTTCACGTGCGGCAAGTAATGGCTTCAGACAGCGAGATTCCCGTGCCTCGCTGACGCCGGCCCCCAACTCTTAGTACGGGCAGGAGTTTACTATGAAAATGAAACGCAGAGCTCTCGCTTTGCTGGCAGTATTGGTCTTGATCGTTGGCATTTCCGTCTATGCTCAGGTTAATCGCCCGTATCACAACGGTTCGGTTTGGAATATCGCGTTCATTCGCATCAAGCCGGGAATGGACACGGCTTATATGAATTATGTGGCCACGTCGTGGAAGGCTGAGCAGGAAGCGCAAAAGAAAGACGGGAACATTCTTTCTTACAGAGTGATGTCAGTAGAAGGCCACACTGCGGGCGAGTGGAACCTGATGCTGATGACCGAATACAGGAACCTGGCGACAATGGAAGCCAACGAAGATAAATCCGAAGCAGTCGCCCAAAAAGTAGTTGGCGACGACGCAAAGCAAATGCAAGGTTATAGAGAGCGCGAGCAAATCCGCGAGGTGCTGGGTAACAGGCTGGCTCGTGAGGTCATCCTCGAGCCCAAAGGACGCTAGCGCCGCGCAAGTTGCCAAACAAACAGACTTGGGTTTTTATTTTAGGAGAGTGCCGTTCTCAACCGCGAGAACGGCATTCTTGCTAGAATTGACGATCATCGGGTGATTTTCGGTTCAGGGACAGAAGGAATACCACCATCAATCCGCTCACTTTCAAAACCCTAATCAGTCTCGCGATTATCGTCATCGCCACCATACATGGTTACGGGGCGGCATGGCTCGCGATCTGGATGCTGTTTCACCCTTATCGCGCCGTGAAATTCTTAGGCCTCACTGTCTGGCCGCAGGGCATGATTCCACGCCATCGCGAGCGGCTGGCGCAGTCGATTGGCGACGCGGTCGGCAACGAATTGGTTTCGCAGGAGACCGTCTTTCACGCCTTATTTGAGACCGGATTCTTCAGTCGCAAAGTCGAAGGTTTCGTCACTTCGTACACGACGGAATTGCTCTCAACCGTTTACCCGTCATTGCTCGATGCGCTGCCCACGGGAGCGCGCGCGCCGGTGCTGGACACGATCGCCGCGCTGCAGCTGCGCCTGGCCGAACACATCGCGCGCGTCCTGAAGAGCGAGCAGACGGCCGAAGCTATCGAGAAATTTGTCGATCGCCAGGTTGACAAGCTTCTCGAGCGCAGGCTCAGCGACACAGTTAGCGAGGAAACGTTCACCCAGATCCTGCGGTTTGCGGAAGAGCGCTTTCACCGGCTGGTGAGCGAAGAAGGATTCGAAGCCAAGGTGCGTGCTTTTGTCGGCGAGCGCCTCGACGATTTGGCCGGCACGCATGCGACCCTGGCCGAGATGTTTACTCCGGAAACTGTCGCGATTATCAAGGACCGCATCGATCGGCAGGTTGAGCCGATCGCGCATCATTTGGCCGAGCTGGCCACCACCAAAAACACACGCCAGCAAATCGGCGGCCTGATTAAGCGGGAAGTGGACGACTACTATGACCAGCTTTCATTCTTCAAAAAGATTTTCATTTCGCGCGAACGCATCTACCGCGAAGTAGATGAGCTGGTGAACAACACTCTGCCGCGACGGGTCGAAGAATATTTGCGTGGCGCTACCTTCTCTCAGGAAGCCACCGCATTTCTCAACTCGACGATCGACAACCTGATGAACAAACCGCTCGATGAAATCGTGGGCCAGGTTTCTTCGGAACGATTTGACACGATCAAAAACCAGGCCGCCTCGCGTCTGATTACGATCGCTCAGAGCCCGGAGCTGGCGACTTCGGTTTCGGCTTATTTGACCGATGCCCTCGCACGCTTGCAGCCGCAAACGCTGAAGGAGTTAGTGGAAACTCTGAATCCCGATTCCGCGCCGCGCGTTAAGAGCTTTCTGACAAAAAGTTTGCTGACGGTACTGGCGCGCGATGACACGGCGATGACCATCAATGCGATCCTGAGTTCACAGATTGAAAGATTTCTGGTCGCCCCGATTGGCCGCCTGGGAGATCACATGCCCGAAGGCGCCATTGAAAAAGCCAGCGCCGCATTGACAATCAGAATTACCGATGCCGCGCGGGAACGCCTGCCCGCCGCGATTGCGGAATTCGATGTCGGTGGTCTCGTGCGCAAAAAAGTTTCCGAATATCCGCTCGAGAAATTGGAAGAGCTGGTGCTGCTGGTTGCTGAGCATCATCTGAAAACGATCGAATTGTTTGGCGCGGTGATCGGATTCTGGATCGGCATCGGGCAAGCGATCTATTTTTGGATTACTTACATGCCTAGGCATTGAAAGTTTGACCGTCGCGTCTGTATGCTATGATTCAATTCCGTAGAATCGTTTCAGAATTGGCGGACATTGAAAAGGTTGCGGTTTCTGGTAGCATTAGAAGTCTTAAGTGACTCAAACGCGCTCACGGCGGAAGGCGATGGCGAAAACTAAAAGGCTCGGCCTACGTTGAATTGCTTACAGGCGAAATTCGTTTGGCAGAGTTGCATTGGTATGAAGCTCATGGAATTGGGCGGAAAGAAATAAAAATAAAAAGGCTGTTGGACTGAATTCATATGAGATTCGCGATTTGTCTGGATAATGAAGGATACGAGGCGGCTTTGGAACTACGCAAAATCTATCCAGTTATGAAACCCGAAGCGAATGATCCCAAAGACTACATTCGCATTGTTGATGAATCGGGTGAAGACTATCTTTATCATTCAAAGGGTTTTGAGATTATTGAACTGCCGCAACGAACTGAGCGCAAGGTTCTCGCTACTTTGAGATCATGATCTATCGTAGATGTCGATAATTCTCTTTCGCATCGGTTATCTCACAATGCTCGCGAAATTTTCTGTTGACATTCCGCGCAATAGATAATAAACATTTTACTGATTGAAAGGAGTCATCCTCGAATGACCTACGTTGTTGCGGAACCCTGCGTTGATTGTAAGTACACTGATTGCGCTGCCGTCTGTCCGGTAGAAGCGTTTCACGAACTTCCGGATCGTTTGTATATCAATGCCGACACCTGCATCGATTGCGATGCGTGCGTTCCTGAGTGTCCGGTAGAAGCGATTTTCGCCGACAACAACGTGCCCGAGAATTATGCGCACTGGACGCAAATCAATATTGATGAAGCGCCCAACTATCCGGTGATCAGCCAAAAGATTCCGGCGCTGCACGGTCCCAATTGTACGGGCCCGGCTGAATAAAATTCCATGACAGGTTTTCAAGCGCTGCGTGTTCTCCTGCTTCGCCTGAGAGAACTCGCCGCGCTTTTCTATTCTCACCCACCTTCGAGTTGAGCGCTCAATCTTAACCTGCCCCGTGAGCGCAGGTGGTGACCCTGGCATGGACATCGAATCGGTTCGCGCCTATTGCCTTTCCTTCCCGCATGCAACTGAAAATGTGCAGTGGGGAAATGATCTGGTGTTCAAGATCGCCGGCAAGATGTTCGCGGTTGTGGTGCTTGAGGGTGCTTCAAAGTATTGCTTGTCGTTCAAATGCACGGAAGAAAAATTTGCCGAATTGATCGAGCAGGATGGAATTGATCCGGCGCCTTACTCAGCGCGTTACCACTGGGTGGCGCTGCAAAGCTTCGATGTGTTGAGCGATAGAGAACTGAAGGCGTTGCTGCGAAACTCGTACGAACTTGTGTTCGACAAGTTACCCAAAAAGATGAAGGCCGAGTTGGAAAAGAGCACCGCGACGAAGACAAAAAAGCGCGCGCAGAATCACTGAACCTCATAAGGACAATGACGGCAACCGCTGCCGCAGCAGTAGCCCCGGCGCTGCAAATAACTAGCCGTAAAAACAATGTCTTCGCCGTCGCGATAGTAATCTCGCTCTTCAGCAAACAATCCTCGCAACAAGTCGGGATCGACTCTCAGGTACGCATCAGCGGGACCATTCCATGCAAAGCTCTCGGGATGAATCAAGTGCGCCAACAACTCGGTCCCGTCAACGACTCGCGGGCCCGGCCGCGCAAAATATGAATTGGCATCGACAGCGTAAACCCGGTCCTGGCGCACTGCCGGAAGATTAAAAAACGCCGCCGAACTTTCTGATGGAAATGAAGAGTATGGTCCAAAGTGTTGCCAGACCTGTTTCATCGTTTGCTGCAAATTGAAACCGCACGGCATCATGACGAGAACCTCGGGCGCCCATTCAGCCAGCTTCTGCCAACTAACCCGCACTGATTCGCCGCCATCTGATCCGATTTCGTCCGTGCCGCCGGCAATCCTCACCATCTCGGGCGCCCAGTGTCCGCAAGCGTAAACTGGGTCGAGCCATTCCATGCAGAAAACTCGCGGGTGATGTCCCAGCTTCGAAGTTTCTGATTCCAGCTTCTCCAATCGTGCCTGACGGTCAGCGATGAGTTCTTCAGCTTTCTTAGTCTGGCCGACAGCCGAGCCAAGGTCGCGCAGGTTATCGAAGATCTCCGCAATAGACTGCGGCGTCATCCAGAGAATCTCGGGTTTATGTGGAAGCGCCTTCAGCACCTGCGAAACTTCATTGCCGGATGGCGCGCAAACCTGACAAAGATTTTGGGTGAGAATCAGATCAGGCGCGAGTGAAGCGAGAAGTTCTTCGTCGATTTGATAGAGGCTTTGGCCGTCGCGCAGCCTTTGCGCTACGGCCCGGTCGATCTCGCTTTGGGTCATCGTCTCGATAGGCAGAACGTTGCGCACGACGACAGGCTTACTCTTAACCAATTCAGGGTAGTCGCATTCATGCGTGACGCCGACCAGGGAATCTTCCAGACCAAGCGCGCAAACCATCTCACTGGCCGAAGGAAGAAAGGAAACGACTCTTGGCATCAGAGACGAGTCTAGCACGAGGTGGAAGGGAGCGATGATGGGCGAAGAATTGCCTGGCGAAGTTAAGAGTATCGGATTCTCGGGACATGACCGCTGATGGTATGCGCAGTATTCTGACACTAAGCTTAGTTCATCTTCGCAATAATCGCGTCGGCAAACTGATCGGTCGATGCCGTGCCCCCGACGTCCCGCGTGCGGACTTTGCCTTCCGCAAAAACCTTCAGCATCGCGCTTTCAATTCTATCCGCAGCCGCACGCTCGTTAATTTGCCGTAGCATTAGAATCGCCGACTGTAAAAGCGCGGTAGGATTGGCGATGCATTTACCTGCAATGTCAGGCGCAGAGCCGTGCACGGCTTCAAACACCGCACCTTTCTCGCCGATGTTCGCGCCGGGAACCAGGCCCAGTCCGCCGATCAATCCCGCGCAAAGGTCCGAAACGATATCGCCGTAAAGGTTTTCGCAAAGTAGAATGTCGAATTGTTCAGGTCTCATCACCAGCTGCATCGAAGCGTTGTCGACGATCATGCTTTGCTGCTCGATCTCCGGAAACGCTTGTCCCACTTCTTCGAAACACTGCAGGAACAAACCGTCCGATAGCTTCATGATGTTTGCTTTGTGTACAGCGGTTATCTTCCTGCGTTTCTCGACTCGCGCGTATGCAAATGCAAAGCGCGCAATTCGCGTCGAGGCTTTCTCCGTGATGATCTTCAAACTTTCAATCACGCCGGGCACTACTTCGTGCTCCAGTCCGGAATAAAGGCTCTCAGTATTTTCGCGCACCACTACCAGATCGAGATCGGGATTGCGGCAGGGAACGTTTGGCAGCGCCCGCACCGGTCGCAAATTGGCATAGAGATCCAGCGCTTTGCGCAAACCGACGTTGACGGAGGTGAAACCTTTGCCCACCGGAGTCGTTATCGGGCCCTTGAGTCCAACCCGGTTGCGCTTAATTGATTCGATTAGTTCATCCGGCAAAGTCTTGCCGAATTTATCCAGGGCCAGTTGTCCGGCGATGTGCTCTTCCCACTCGATCTCGACACCGGACGCTTCGATAATCCGCACGACCGCGCACGCGACTTCAGGGCCGATGCCATCGCCGGGAATCAGTGTGATACGATGCCGCATAAGCAGGAAGTCAGTAGACAGTAGTCAGTAGTCAGTAGTCAATCCCGAAAATGTCGGCGAGATCAGTAACGCGCGGCGCGACTGCCGACGTGGTGATAATTGGCGGTGGCGTGATTGGTTTGACGATCGCGCGCGCTCTGGTGCGGCGCGGAGTGCGAAGTGTCACTCTGGTTGAACGCGCCGGATTCGGCGCGGAAGCTTCGTCGGCTGCGGGCGGAATTCTCGCGCCGCAGGTCGAGGCTGATCGCAACGACGAATTTTTTCGATTAATGTGCGCGAGTCGCGACCTGTATCCTGGGTTTGCTGATGCCCTGCGCGAAGAGGGAGATGTCGATGTTGAGTTGGATCGCACCGGCACGCTTTACCTCGCTTTCACCGGCCAGGATGAAATCGAACTCAAACGCCGATTAAGGTGGCAAACTGAACAAGGCCTAAGTGTTGAACTTCTGGCTGCCCGCGATGCGTGCACGCTCGAGCCTCACATTTCCGAACGCGTGCGTTGCGCGCTGCGATTTCCCAATGATTGGCAAGTCGAGAATCGTATGCTGGTTGAGGCTTTGGTAAAAGCGAACGACCGATTGGGCGTGAGCATGCTTGAGGGATGCGAACTAAAGAGCGTTCGGATCGAGAGTAATCAAGTTCAAGGCGTGCAGACTTCAAAAGGCGGTATCGCCACAAAGACCGTGGTCGTGGCGGCCGGTGCCTGGGCTTCTCTTGTCAACTCGCCGAACGGGTCGCTGCCGGGAATTTTTATCGAGCCGGTTCGCGGGCAGATGCTTTGCTTCAAATCAGCGCCGGCGCTGACACGTCATGTCCTCTACACGGCGCGCGGTTACGTTGTTCCGCGACGCGATGAACGCCTGCTTGCGGGTTCGACCTCTGACCATGTGGGGTTCGATAAGCGGGTCACCGTTGATGGTATTGGAAACATTAAGTCGGCGGCTGCGGAAATTATCCCCGCGCTGAAACATCTGCCCCTTTTCGATTCATGGGCCGGGCTTCGGCCGCGCGCTGAGGATGATTTTCCGGTGCTCGGACCAGCGAGCGAAATTGGCGGGTTGTTTTATGCGACAGGTCACTATAGGAACGGCATTTTGCTGGCCCCGATCACCGGCGAGCTAATCGCGGAGGCGATTGTCACCGGCGTCCCGTCGATTTTGCTAACGCCGTTTTTGCCGGATCGCTTTTGTCAAAAGCCCAAACGTGAGGACAGGCTCGCCCTTGCTGACGCGCGAGCCGCTGAGCCCCGGTTTTGACACTCCAATCGTCGTGTCCTACCATGCTTTCAGTCTCTCCAAAGGCCGCTGACAGGAAATAAAAACTAGATTGCAAATGAGAAATCCGGTTCGTCTTTTCTGCGCTTTGCCGATATGCCTGATGTCGGTTTGTCTGGCCTTAGGTCAGGGCGATCGCGTCAAAGATGCTAGTGTCGCCAACGGAAGCGGTGAAGTGAACAAGTCCGCGAATGCCAAACCCGTCGAGGTCAAAGACGACCGCAGCGCCGAGCAATTTTTCCAGGAAGCGGACAGCTACACACGCAGGAAGTTCGCGGAGTTTAACCGGCAGCACCGGCCGTTCGATGATCAGCTCGCCGGCAAGATCAAGCAGGAGCAGCGCGACCTTGCGGCGCGATACGCAAAGACTCTGGCGGCCCGGACGGTTGAAGGCAAAGACGTTTATTATCTCGGTTTGCTTTACAATCTCGCGCGAGATTTTGACCCCGCCTTGCTCGCGATGCGCCGTTTTCTTACTGAGAATCCCGTCGTTGCCGGTGAGCCGGCGCAAAATGCGCGGGCCATCATCGTGATTCAGGCAGCGAAGCAGGGGTTTCTGGCGGAAGCGGAAACTCGTCTGGCCGAGTACACAAAAGATCAACCGCAGATAGCTGAAGATCGATACGCACTCGAGAACTGGATGACGACCGGATACTTCGCGACGAAAGATTACGAGCGGGCCTTGCCTCACGCGCAGGAAATGCTTAACGCCGCGAAGTTGCTCGCCAAAAAGAAAGATCCGTTTGAGCGCGACAAGATGCTGAGTGATGCTCTGCTGATGATTTCGGAAGCTGATCTAAAGCTGAAGAAGAGAGATGAAGCGGTTGAGGCAATTCAGCAACTCCGTCATTTTGCTTTGACGGTACCGTCAGGCAATTTGTACAAATTGGCAACCAGGCGCCTCAATGCCGTGGCACCGTCGATCGATTTGTTGAAATCATTTGAGGAACCGCCGGCCATAAACCCTAACCTGCCGGATCCCGTCGCGAAAGAGTGGATTGATCAAAAGCCCTTTAAGCTTTCCCAGTTACGCGGCCAGGTTGTGCTGCTGGATTTCTGGGCGCCGTGGTGCGGGCCGTGTCGCGTGACGTTTCCGCAATTGCAGAAGTGGTATGACAGTTACAAGGACAAGGGCCTGGTCATTGTTGGCCTTACGAGATTTTACGGACACGGCGAAGGCAAGCAACTGAACACCACGGAAGAGATCAATTACCTGCGCGAATTCAAAACAAAGTACCATCTGCCGTACGGGTTTGCGGTGGCTGATTCTGATGACAACGACATGAGTTATGGCGTCTCATCGATTCCGACTACATTTCTCATCGATCGGCGCGGCGCGGTGCGATTCATCAGTGTCGGCGCCAATGAAGATGAGGTCGCCGCGCTCGGCAAGATGATTAAGAAGTTGATTGCCGAGCCGGCCCAAATTGATTCAGCTAACGCCGCGCGATAATCGCCGGACCGCCTTGATGCGAACGCTGATCTACAGAGTCCACATTTGGCTGGGGTTGATTGTCGCGGTTCCGGTTCTGGCGTGGGCCTCGAGCGGATTTCTCTACGCATGGCCAAACGCAGTTGAAGGCGGCAAAGTGGAAAGCATCGATGCAACCCGAGTGCGCTTGCTGCCGTCAGAAGCTTTGTCGAAAGCCAACGAATTTGCCGGGAGAAAGTTGCCGACGACGGCCTTGACCTTATTAATGCATGACGGTCGGCCTGTTTACCAGGCGGTTGGCGGCATGGGAGCGGATTCACTGCTGGTCGATGCGGAAACCGGTACCGTAATTAAAACGCCGCCGCCCGGTTTATTGACGCGGTATTTTTGGCACGCCCACTATTATTTTTTTGCCGGGAGCTGGCAGACGAAGTTGCTAATCGGGTTTTCGGGGCTGGCCTGCATTTCAGCGGCATCAGGGTTGTATTTGAATTTGACGCTGTGGTTTGGGAAACTGTTCGGTCGAAATTAAGTTATGCAAGTGTCAATCGTTAACATGCTGGTTGCCTTTGCCGGAGGGTTGCTGTCGTTTCTATCACCGTGCGTGCTGCCGCTGGTGCCCGGATACATCTCGCTGATGTCCGGGGTCAGCATCGATCACCTGAAAGGTGAAGGCGGCGTCAGTTCGCGGCGAGCAGTGATTCTTAATTCGCTCGCTTTCAATGCCGGACTTTCGGTGATCTTCCTGGCGCTGGGCGGCACGGCAGGTCTGGTTGGTTCGGCGATTATTACAAATCGCTGGGTGCGAATAATCGGCGGACTGGTAATCATTGTTTTCGGCCTGCACTTAATCGGCCTGCTGAAGATCAAGTGGCTCTACAAAGATACGCGTCAGTTTTCGAATGAAAAGCCGCGCGGCATGTTGGGGTCGCTGACGCTCGGTATTGCATTCGCCGCCGGGTGGACGCCCTGTATTGGTCCAATTCTCGGCGGCATCATCGGACTTGCAGCCACCAGCGGTGGTTGGAAAGGCGGACTGGTGTTGGCGATCTTTTACTCAGCCGGACTGGCGGTGCCGTTCCTTCTCACGGGCCTGGGAATAAATAGGTTTCTGAGTTTCTATTCGCGATTTCGCCAACACCTGCACAAAGTTGAAGTTGTCTCTGGAATTGTTTTGATTTTGATCGGCGGATTGATCGCCAGTGGCTATTCAAGTCTGTTAGCTAGTTCAAGATTGGCTGCCGTGTTGCCAAATCTTGAAAGCGTCTTGAAAGTTGCACCGCCGAAGGCGGCTAATACTGCAGCAGACGCATCCTTTCCCGCCCCGCCGGATGTTGAGTTTCAATCGCTTGATGGCAAGCCGTTTCACCTGGCGTCCTTGCACGGCCGGGTCGTGCTGCTTAATTTCTGGGCGACCTGGTGCGTGCCTTGCCGCGCTGAGATACCCGAATTCAACGTGATGCAAAAGGAACTCGAGACTCGCGGATTCACAGTCGTGGGGGCTTCCGTTTCGCCAGTCGACACGGCGGACGCGATTCGCAGTTTTCAGAAAGACGTAAAGCAGGAATACACCGTCATTCGCGGCGCGGAAGAAATCGGCAATACCTTCGGCAACGGACCGGGATTGCCCGTGACATACATACTAGATCGCGAAGGCCGCATTCGGCAGAAATTTATCGGGCAAACGCCGCGCGAGAATTTCGAGGCCGTAATCAAACCGCTGCTGGACGAAGGGCAGGCGACCGCGCAGAAGAATGACTAAACCGTCAGAAACCCGAGGGTGAGCGAGAGTGCCTGTCAGGGCTCACTCCCTACTGTCGGGTTTCAGCAATAGATCTTTATGGAGAAGCAATGAACAAAGTATTAATTTCCATTCTCTTAACGCTCGTCTTTGCACCCGTTGCGTTGCGCGCGCAAGGCAACCACGAATACGCGCCGGTGCAGGAGAAAACCGTCAACTATAAAAATTGGACGCTGAATGATCTTGCGAATAACAAACCGGTTAGTCTTCGCTCGCTCATGCAGGGAAAAAAGCTGGTGATGGTTCTTTACTTTGCGCCCTGGTGTCCGAACTGGCGGAACGAAGCGCCGGTGGCGGCCAGTCTTTATGAGAAATACAAGTCGCAGGGTTTCGAGATCGTCGGCGTGAGTGAATACGGCTCGCGCGATGACGTCAAGACTTTCTTTGGGTCGGCAGGTCCGCCGTACCCGGTAGTGAGCGAGTCAGAATCCCGCGATGACCGCGAGAAGACGCCGCATTTTGGCTATCGTCAGTTGACTGGTGACACGCGCAGATGGGGCTCGCCCTGGAACATTTTTCTTGATCCGGCAAAGTGTAATTCCAGCGGCAACGTGCTGACGGAGAAAGCTTTTGTTGTGAATGGTGAGCTGATCGAGGCAGACGCCGACAAATTCATTCACGATCGCCTGGCTGCGAACTCCGTGATCGTTCCCTGCAAACAATAATGTTCGGAGTCCCGCCTTCAGGCGGACAATATGTTCAACAAGGGCCGCCTAAAGGCGGAACTCCGAGCAGGGGCTACTGACCATCCCTTACGGTCGGTTTCCGACACAATTCGCGCCGCAGAGACTGAATCCAAATCGAATATTTTTCCGTTACAGAAGAATTAGCCGGCCAGCGCCTTGATGCATTTCTCGCTGCCCGCATCGATGGTTGGAGTCGCGCCCGCCTGCAACGTCTGATCGAAGACGGCGACGTGCTGGTCAACGGCTTAATTGCAAAACCGTCTCATAAACTTCGATCGGGTGATGAAGTCGAAGTCGAGCTCGTTTCGTCTCCTTCATCTGCCTTTGTTCCGCAGAACATTCCCGTTGAAATTGTTTACGAAGACAACGACTTGATTGTCGTTAATAAACCGGCGGGAATGGTGGTCCATCCGGCCGCGGGTGTCGAGTCGGGCACCCTCGCCAACGCTCTCGCTTTTCATTTTCAAAATCTGTCGCAAAGCGGTGGCGCGGCGCGTCCGGGAATTGTTCATCGGCTCGACAAGGGAACTTCGGGTTTAATGGTGGTGGCAAAAACCGAATCTGCACATGATCATCTGGCAGATCAATTTCGCGCGCGCGAAGTTTTCAAGTCATACGTCGCACTCGTGCACGGGCAAATTAAGAAGCAGACTGACCTGATCGATCAGCCAATCGCGCGCGACCCTCGGAATCGCACCCGCATGGCGGTCGTGCGCGGAGGCCGGCCGGCACTTTCAATCTACAAAGTGCGGCGTCGCTTCGAACGATTTACCCTGCTGGATGTCGAGTTAAAGACGGGGCGCACCCATCAGATTCGCTTGCATCTCGCCTGGCTGAAGCATCCTGTGGTTGGCGACGAAGTTTATGGTGGCGGTCGCGACAAGACTGTGCCTGACACGCGCATTCGGACGCGGATCGCAAAGCTGGGACGTCAATTCCTGCATGCTGAGCGCCTGAAGTTTCGTCATCCGAGGACGTCCGAAGAGGTTAGCTTCACCGCGTCGTTACCCTCCGAGTTAGCCGAATTGTTCGATCTATTGTCGCCAGGCGTGTGACAACTCAAAACGCCATCTCACGATTGTGCTTCCGACACTGCCGCCGGGGCGCCAGTTACGCGCACGATGCGCGTGCCACAATTAAACTGAACCCGCCAGGAAGCGGGCTGAGATGCGTCCGTCTGCGCAGGTTGTTATACTGACTTGCTCGTGGCAATTGAAGGCAACTGCCCAGAGATGAACGGGCATCGTAACGAAGCCTCGGTCGTGGAACCGCCAGTTAATCTGACTTATGATTAATCGCAGATTTCTTCTAATTGCTGCCGTTGCGTTGTGCTTGTGCGGGACGTTCGTAGTTGGCCAGCAGCAGAAACAACCGCAGAAAGCGAATCCGCCGGCGGCTACTTCGCAAGATCCTAATCAGGAACGGGAAGTCGTGAACATCCGGCGCGTGCGTTTGCCGATCACGGTGACCGATAAACACGGCGCGTTTGTGTCTGGTCTGACGCAAAACGACTTTCTGATTTTTGAGGACAAGGTACAACAGCAGATTGATTCATTCACCAGCGAGCAGAATAACAATCTACCCCTGAACGTCGCCGTCCTGATGGATACCTCTCCTTCCACCGCCGGAAAGCTGAGATTTGAACAAGAGGCGGCGAAGAATTTCATCTACACCGTTGTGCGGCCGCGCAAAGATCGCGTCCTGTTTGCGACCTTTGACGATCAGATCACCTTGCGACAGGACTTTACTGATCGGATCGAGTTGCTTGATCGCGCCGTGGATGCGGTAAAAAAGCCCGGCACGCAAACTTCGTTGTACGACGCGGTCTGGGAATTCTGTGACGAGAAAATGCGTTCCGCCCAGGGCCGCCGCGCCCTGGTGGTGATTACTGACGGCGTTGACACATATAGCCGCGCGAACCTCAACGATGCAATCGATATCGCGCAACGAACAGAAACAACTCTGTTCGCAATTTCGACTAAGGCAGGGCTTTCCGGAACCGTTCCCGGTGTCGAAAGTGGACAGGTGCTCGATAAGACGGACAAGGAACTCGTGCGGCTTTCCGAAGAGACCGGAGGCGCGGCATTCTTTACCGGCGACATGCTGGCGTTGGAAAAGGCATTTACGAGGGTCGCGAAAGAACTCCGCACGCAGTATTTGATTACTTACAGGCCTGCGAACGACCATTATGATGGAAGCTATCGCCGCGTCGAAGTTAAGCTGACAAACGGGCGCGACAATCTGAAGTTGCGAACCAAGAAGGGTTACAAAGCCGTGGCCGACAGCGTTACGGCACGTTAACAAGTAAGATGAGTTTCGGAAGAGCATTTTGTCTTAGCTTGGTCGGCCTCCTGGCGGCGATATTTGTGGCGATTGGTCCGGGTCAACCTTCGCGCGCGCAGGATCCGGCTCAACCGCAAACGAAGCGACCGCGGCAGGCAACGAAGCCCACGCCGAAACCCGACGAAGACACGACGGTGCGATCCGATGAAATCGTGCGCGTCGATACTGCTTTGACGAATGTCCTGTTTACCGCCGCTGATAAGCAAAATCGATTTCTCAGCAGTATCAAACGTGAAGATATCCGCGTCTTTGAAGACGGAGTCCAGCAGGAGATTTTTACTTTTCAACCGAACGTCGACTTGCCGTTGTCCCTGGCAATTCTGATTGACACCAGCGCCTCAGAAGAATTCACTCTGCCGGAAGAGAAAGCAGCAGCGCGATCGTTTCTCGAAACTTCGCTGCGCGCGAACAAAGACGAAGCCTCAATCGTGTCTTTCACCGGAGAGGTTACGCTCGAACAGGGATTGACCGGAAACGTTGAGCGCCTGCGTCACGCGGTCGATCGGGTCGTGTTCGCCCCACCTTCCGGCTACATCGGCGGTGGGATAACGGTCCCCGGCACTCCGCCCATCTCCGGTACCAATCAAACGCTGGCGGGAGGCACGGCCATCTGGGATGCCATCTGGGCGACGTCGAAAGAAGTTCTCTCGGACTCAGCCGAACACACTCGGCGCGCGATCATTTTGATTACCGATGGTGTCGATACTGTGAGCCAGATGAAAATGGCGGACGCCGTTGATCGGGCCCTGAAGGCCGATGCCTTAATTTATGCCATCGGAATCGGCGATCGGTATCACTATAACGTCGACAGCGGTTCTCTCAAGAAGATCGCTGAACGCACAGGCGGGCGCGCCTACTTTCCGCGCAACGAAAGAGACCTGCGCGATGCTTTCGATCAGATTCAGCGCGAGTTGAGATCGCAGTACCTGGTCGCCTACTCACCTTCAAATAAATCCCGTGACGGCACTTACCGGCGCGTTGTTATCGAGATAACGAACCCGGACCTTCGGCGGGAAAATCCTCGACTTACCTATAGACCAGGCTATTTTGCAAAGGAATCGGGTCCTTCACGCCCTTAATCGGTTGCTAGTTTTCTAGCAAACAATTAGTGACAAGCCTGTTTTAGCTTTGTTATACTGGGTTTGCTGTGGCCCGGAGATCTTAGTCTCCGCTCCCGAGTCCCGGCGTTTTCAGAAAGCCGCAAGCGAATCGTCCTACCGCGTACGTCGAACTTCACGATCAGTTCCTGGTCGTCGGACGGACGCGAGAACCCAATGAACATTCAGTCTGAAACCCAGCGTAGCAGGGTGAGCTTTGCGCCCCCCAAATCGGAGGAAGAGTATCGGATTTTGTTCGACGGAAATCCGTGCCCGATGTACGTCTACGACGAAGAGACGCTGCGTTTTCTGGCCGTCAATGATGCGGCCATCATGCACTACGGCTACTCTCGTGATGAATTCCTCGGGATGACGATCAAAGACATTCGTCCTGCGGAAGAAATTCCCGCCCTGCTGGATCGGCTGACGCGAAACCAGGGCTCCTATGATTTCGCGGGCACATGGACACATCGGAAGAAGGACGGCTCGCTCATAAAGGTCGAGGTTAGTTGGCACCGCGTGGATTTTGTTGCCCGTCCGGCCTATCTGGTCTCGATAAATGATGTAACGGCGCGCGTGCAAACCGAGGTTGCTTTGCGCGAAAGCGAAAACCGTTATCGCGATCTTTTCGAAAACGCGAACGATCTCATTTATACGCATGACCTCGCTGGTAACTTTACGTCGCTAAACAAATCGGGAGAAAGTCTGACCGGATACACCAAGGAAGAAGCCATCACGATGAACATCGCCCAGGTGGTGGCCCCCGACCACTTGAGTCGCGCTCGAGCCATGACTGCGCGCAAGGCGCAATTCGAGAGTACGGCAACTGTTTACGAATTGGACATTATTACCAAGTCCGGGCAGCGACTCTCGCTGGAACTCAGCACGCGGCTGATCTATGAGGATGGAAAACCATGCGGGGTCCAGGGCATTGGCCGCGACATCACTGAGCGCAAGCGGGCCCAGCTGGAAATTCTCCAACGGAATCAGGAACTTGCCGTACTCAACGAGATTGGCCACGAATTGAGCAAGCTCGCCGAGCCGGTTGAAATGGCAAAACTGATTCATGCGGTCATTGGAAAGGTTCTGGATAACCGAAATCTTTACGTGGCGTTGTATGACGACGAAAGACAGGAAGTTTCTTTTCCCGTTTATACGATCAATGGCGCGCCATATCATTCGCCCACCCGCAAACTTGGACAGGGCCTGACTGAGTACGTCATCCGCTCGCGCAAACCTCTCTTCATACCTCGTGATGTGGAAGCCGCTTTACGGCAGATGGGCCTGGTTGCCAGCGGGCGGGCCGCCGAGTGTTGGCTGGCCGTGCCGATGATCACCGGGGAAAAGGTGATCGGGGTCATTACAATCCAGGATTACGATAAGCCGGAAGCTTACAACGTCGCTCATCTTGAATTGCTTTCCACGATCGCATCACAGGCTGCGGGTGCAGTCGAGAACGCGCGGCTGTATGCCGGGATGAAACAGCAGGCTGAGCGCGCCGCGTTAACGAGCCGGATTTCTCAAGCAGTGCGCCGGACTCTTGATCTTACGGAAGTGTTTCAGACTGCGGTCCACGAACTGGGCGATCACCTCGGAGTCGATCGTTGTTCACTATTTATAATCGATCGCAAGGCGAATCGGGTAATTAACGTTGCCGAATACGATGGATTTGCGGTTGGACCAGCGGGTCGTGAATTCGATTTGCCGCAACTGGCCGACCTAATCGCCCACGTCGAAAAACACGGTGTGCTTACTTTCGATCACGCAGGCGCGGATGATCGCATTCGCGATGTCTACGAGAGCATTCTAAAGAAATTCAGCGTCAAATCGATTATGTATGTCGGCGTCAGGGTTGGCGATGAATTGCTGGGGGCGTTCTCGCTTTCCACCACCCGGCAGGCACGAGCCTGGAATACCGCGGATGTTGAACTGGCGCAGGCGGTTGCTGATCAAACCGGTATCGCAATTCGCCAGGCGAAACTCTACGAGAAAGCCGAAGCCACCTCTGTGCGCGAACACCTGGCAAACAAACTCAGTCTGGCAATTCGCGCCTCGCTGAGTCTGGACGAAGTTTTGACCACGGCAACGAGAGAACTCGGAACAGCCCTGTCTGTTTCACGGGTGCAGTTAAGGATGTGCGACATTGCCAGCCGCGATCCCGCGACAGTGCATCAGTATGTCTCTCCCGATTGCAGTGATCTGGGTGAAATCAAGCGCGAATATGATGATTTTCTCAGAAAACATTTTTTGCGCTCGCGGAAACCGCTGGTCATTGACGACGCCGCGCACTATGGCGGGGGAGTGCCGCAGTTTAATGAATTCATCCGCGCGCACGCTACCAGCGCCGGCATCACCTCGGAACTGAATTACCCGGTAAGCGTGAGTGGCCAGTATCGAGGCGTCATTTCAATTCACCAGAGCGGCGCTATCCGTCGGTGGAAGAACGACGAATTATTGCTGGTTGAATCGGTGGCCACGCAATTGGCCACGGGTATTGCCCAGGCAGAACTATTTCAATTGGTCGAGCGTGGGAAGAAGGACTGGGAAGCGACTTTTGACGCGATGTCTGACGGCATTTTTATTTTTGATCGGGCAGGCCGTTTGATGCGAGTCAACGACGCCGCCGCGGCGATGGAAAAGAGCTCGCCGAACGAATTGCTGGGCCGTCAGTGTTGCGACATTTTGCCTAGCGGCTCGGAAGAAGCTGCTTGCGTGGTCGAGCAGGCCGTGCGCCAGGCGAAGAGTGTCAATGTCGAGATCATTCCCACGCGCTTGAATCGTCCATTGCTCGTTAGTGTCGAACCGGTTTTGGACAAAGACAAGAGAGTGATCAGCGTGGTGGCCACGGCGCGTGATTTATCAGAGCTGCGCAAGGTCGAGGCCGTCGCGCGCGAGCGGCAAACGCTGCTGCAAAATATTTTGGAGAGCGCGCAGGAGGCGATTTATGCGCTCGACCTCGAAGGCCGGTATCAATGGTGCAACCAGGCAATGCTCGATATGACCGGCTACAAGCCCGAAGATGTGATTGGCCATCGTTTTCTGGAGCGTACGCACGAGGACGATCGCGAGATGCGCACGCAGCGCTTCGCCGCCTGTCTGACAGGCGAGCCGCAAAGTTACGAGTCGCGTTATATTGCCCAGGATGGCCACATACGTTACGCCCTGGTAAACAATGCGCCGATCATCGTTGATGGCCGCATCACCGGTGTGCTCGGCATTGCGCGCGACATCACTGAGCAAAAGCAGGAGCGCGAGCGCGCCGCGCGCGCCGACAAACTCCGCGCCCTGGGGCAGCTCGCGTCGGGTGTGGCCCATGATTTCAATAACTCGCTGGCCGCAATCCTTGGCCGAGCCCAGCTGATGCTGCGTCAGGTTCAGGACGAGTCACTGATTAGGAACCTGGGCATCGTCGTGACTGCGGCAGAAGACGCCGCTGCCACCGTACGGCGCATTCAGACCTTTGCGCGCAAGTCTCAGATTACGGAATTCGAACACCTTAACGTCAATAATCTGCTGCATGATGCGGTCGAGATCACGCGCACACGCTGGCAAAACGAAGCCCGCGCCGAGGGTGTGAGCATCGACGTCAAACTGAATTCAGATGATGAGCTATTCACCATGGGCAACGCGTCAGAGCTGCGCGAAGTCTTCGTCAACTTGATAGTTAATGCTGTCGATGCGATGCCGGAGGGCGGCGATTTGAAGATTTGCGGCACGCGCACCGGTGACCGGCTGCGCCTGCGATTTGCCGATTCCGGAACGGGGATGGAAGACGAAGTGCGCGAGCGTGTCTTCGAGCCGTTCTACACGACCAAAGGAGTGCAGGGCACCGGGCTCGGTCTGGCCGTGAGTTATGGAATCATCGAGCGACATGAAGGCACGATTAGTGTCGAATCGCGACTTGGAGAAGGAACGACCTTTCTGATTCTCCTGCCGGCGGCCGAAGGCGGAGCGACTGAAAAAACCGCTGAAGTCATTAATGAAGCCACGCCGGCATCGCTTTCACTTCTGGTGATCGATGACGAGCCGGTCGTGCGCGAAACTCTGGCTGAGATCCTGAAGGATCTGGACCACAATGTGGTTACAGCCGAAGGCGGCCGCGCCGGACTGGCGAAAATTGCCGGAGGTGATTTTGATTTGGTTTTTACTGACTTGGCGATGCCCGAAATGGACGGCTGGGAAACCGCCCGCGAGATTCGGAAGCAACGGCCTGAACTGCCCGTCGTTTTGATTACCGGCTATGGCGCGAGCGCCAAACCGCCTTCCGGCGAGCTCGACTTGGTCGACGAAATCATCTGCAAGCCTTTTGATTTTGATCAAGTCGCGGACACGCTGGCGAGGTTGTGCAATCACTCTGAAGCATAAGCGGGTACTCCTGGACCGCGCTGAGGCGCGGATCTGCTGCGGCATATGACGGTATCGCTATTGGAAAATCGAGGCTACGCCTCCGCTTGCACCGAAACGATTAAATGCGGTGAATCAGCAAGCCATCCCGCAGCTTGGGTTCGAACCAGGTTGATTTGGGTGGCATGATCTCCCCGGCGTCGGAAACGCGCAGGAGATCATCGACCGTAGTCGGGTACAGTGAGAATGCAACGGCGGCCTTTCCTTCGTTGACGAGCCTTTCCAATTCCTCAGTGCCGCGAATGCCGCCGACAAAGTCAATTCGCTTGTCGGTACGCATGTCTTTGATTCCCAGAAATGGATCGAGCAGGCGTTCCTGTAAAATACTCACGTCGAGCGACGCCACCGCGCCTTCAGGAACCGAAGCCCCGGCAGGCAAACTCAGTCCATACCACCGGCCCTCGAGAAACATGTTCCAGTGTCCTCGTTCCGCGGGAGTCGCGCCTGCGTTTTCAGTCACTGTAAAACCCCCGCGGATACGGTCGAGAAATTGTTCCCGGCTCAGACCGTCCAGATCGCGGACGATCCGGTTGTAAGGAAGAATTTGTAGTTGGTTGTCAGGAAAGATCACGCAAAGAAAAAAGTTGGATTCCTCGGTGGCGATAAAAGCGAAGCCGTTATGTTTCAGCTGGGCGCGAGCGCGGCTGGCGCTGGCGGCGCGATGATGACCATCGGCGATGTAAAGATACGGCACCTGGCTGAATGCTTTTACCATGTCGTCATGAGCAGCCACCCGCCAGACGGTGTGGCGAATGTGATCACCAGCGACAAAATCATACAGCGGCGGGTTCTTATCCAGGGCGTCGCCGATTATTGAGTCGAGTTTTTCCTGCGCGCGATAAGTCAAAAAAACCGGTCCGGTCTGCGCCCTCAGGGCCAGCATATGGCGAGTGCGATCGTCTTCCTTGTCGCGCCGCGTGCGCTCGTGTTTGCGGATAACGTCTCGGTCATATTCATCGACTGAGCAGCAGGCGACGACCCCAATCTGCTCATGATTGCCCATGATGAGACGATAGAGATAAAGACTCGGGGTCTCTTCCATGATGAGCGGGCACTCTTTGGCGAGTCTTTCAAAATTGGTTTGGGCTTTGCTGTAAACTTCGTCAGAGTAGAGATTAGTATCGGGCCGTAGATCGATCTCCGGACGCGAAACATGAAGGAAGCTCCACGGATTGCCGGATGCCAGGGCCCGAGCTTCTTCGGTATTGACTACATCATAAGGAACTGCTGCGACCTGGGCGGCACGGTCGGGAGGCGGCCGAAGAGCTTTGAAAGGTCGAATGACGGCCACGTGAATCTCCTGCTTGTAGTCTAAAGAAACACGTAAGCCTAACGCAGGAGAGTCAATCAGCCCAAGTGAAGCGCGATCAAACCCTATTTACCGTACAATGCTTCCGATGTCGTTAACCGAAAGCGAGAGGTTGCGAGAGCGACTGCGCAATCTCGATGAAGAATTCGACGATGAATTGCGCAAACGCGGATTCGATCCGGCGCAAGCTGACAACGTCGCTCTGCCAACACACCTCGCAGAGCTGAAGGCCGCGCGCGATGAGGTAAGCGCGCAACTCGCTGAATTCGAAGGCCGAGAGAAGATTGGATAAGAGCCATGACTGAAATTGAAAGAATCCTGGATCAACTAAAACGAGCCTTTGAGGGAAACGCCTGGCATGGACCATCGGTGAGGGAAGTGGTCGAAGGCGTCACGGCTGAGCAAGCAGTCGCCCGGCCGCTGCCGGGCGGCCATACAATCTGGGAACTGACTCATCACATTGCGGTTTGGGAAGGCGCCGGACGACGGCGGCTGGAAGGTGATCGCGCGCAGATTGATATTTCGTCGCCGGAAGACTGGCCGCCTGCCAATGACGCGACCGAAGAAGCCTGGGAAAAAGCGAAAGCTGCACTCGATCGCGGACATCAGGCATTGGTTAAGGCTGTTGCACGCGTGCCTGAATCACGTCTTGATGAACCGATCCTCGAAGGCATGTCCTCGGTTTATGTCACCCTCCACGGTGTCATTCAGCACGATCTGTATCATGCGGGGCAGATTGCGATTCTGAAGAAGGCTTTGACGAAGAGTTGAGCGGCTGGGAAGAAAATTCTGCAGCAGTCTTCCCCGTGCAGATTCTTCTATGTATTGCGCCTTCGGCTTGATAGGCGGACGAAGTAAATCCATTTACTCGCCACTTTGCTGCAGCAGCTTGGCGACGAGACCAGTCCAACCGGTTTGATGGCTGGCGCCGATGCCGGCACCGTTGTCGCCATTGAAATATTCGTGAAAGGGGATCAGATCCCGCCAATCGGGATCTGTCTGAAACTTTTCCGCACCACCGAAGACCGGGCGGCGATTATTCGTATCTTTCAAAAAAATTCTGGAAAGACGTCTCGAGATTTCCTCCGCTACTTGCCATAGCGTCAACATCTGACCTGAACCTGTTGGGCATTCCACTTTGAAGTCATCGCCGAAATAATAGTGAAACCTTTGGAGCGAATCGATGATCAGATAGTTAACGGGAAACCAAATAGGACCGCGCCAGTTCGAATTACCGCCGAACAATCCGGTCTGTGATTCCGCGGGTTCGTAATCCACCCGATGTTCGCTCTCGTTCACATTGAGCACATAAGGATGATCTTTGTGGAAGCGCGAGAGCGCGCGAATGCCGAAGGGCGACAGAAACTCCTGCTCATCCAGCATCACTGTCAAAACCCGGCGCAGGCGATCCGCGCGCACCAGGCTCACAAGCTTTCGTCCCTGCTGCCCGGGAGTTCGTAATGTCGAAATGTCGGCCGTCAGATCGGGACGATTATTGATGAACCAATCCAGGCGCCGTTTGAATCCCGGAAACGATTCCAGCACGTTGGCCTCCACCGTCAACACCGCGAACAGCGGAATCAGGCCTACGATCGAGCGCACGCGCAAGGGAAGGTACTGCCCATCGGTGTGCAGCACGTCGTAATAGAAACCATCCTGTTCGTCCCACAGTCCGATGTTCTCGCTGCTGATGTTGTTCATCGCGTTGGCGATATAAATAAAGTGTTCCCAAAACTTGCTGGCCACATCTTCATAGGCCGGATCTTCGCGCGCGAGCTCGAGGGCAATCGTCAACAGGTTGAGTGTGAACATCGCCATCCAACTGGTGCCGTCGGATTGCTCGACATAGCCGCCGCCGGGAATCGTCTGGTTGCGATCAAATACGCCGATATTGTCGAGTCCCAGAAATCCGCCTTCAAAAATATTGTTGCCTTCGGCGTCTTTGCGATTCACCCACCAGGTGAAGTTGAGTAGCAGCTTATGAAAAACCCGCTCGAGGAACCTGCGATCGCCGGCGCCGCGGCGCTTTTGTTCAATCTTGTAAACCCGCCACGCGGCCCACGCATGCACGGGAGGATTTACGTCGCTGAACGCCCATTCATAAGCAGGCAGCTGGCCATTCGGATGCATGTACCACTCACGCAGAAGCAGCACGAGTTGTTGTTTCGCGAATTCTGAATCGACCAGCGCCAAAGGAAGGCAATGAAAGGCCAGGTCCCAGGCGGCATACCATGGATATTCCCACTTGTCAGGCATCGAGATCACATCCGCGTTGTAAAGATGCCGCCACGTGCTGTTTCGACCATGCAAGCGCGCGCGTGGAGGAGGTGGGGTAGCGGGATCACCTTCCAGCCATTTCTCGACAATGTAGTGGTAGTACTGTTTTGACCAGAGCAAACCGGCCAGCGACTGGCGCATCACCGAACGCGCATCGTCGGAGAGTCGTTTTGGTATTATTGTCTCGTAAAATTCATCCGCCTCTCGAATCCGGTCGGCAAAGACTCGATCGAATTTCCTGCCAAACAAGTCGACGGCCCCTGGCCCTCCTCCAGACGTCGAGTCGTCGGTTAGCCGGAGGCGAATCGTCGCGGTCTGCCCCGGCGCAATGGTCAGTTTGTAGTTTGCCGCGGCTTTAGTGCCGACTTGCGCGGGATTGACCGCCGAGTGATCACGACGAACCAGGTAATTGTTGACGCCATCTTTGACGAAGGACGATGCATTTGGCGCGTTGAAGAGTCTTTGATTATTAGTCTCGTTTTCAGTGAACAGAAGTTCGGGCGTTCCTTCACAGTAGAGCCGGCGACGGCCGTAATGAAAATGCTCCAGTTCAATCGCGCTTGCTGTTCCTGGCGCGGCGCGCAGGCTCGGTTTCGGATCTTTGTTGTCGCCCCAGGTCCACCGATTACGAAACCAGATAGTTGGCAGGATGTTCAGTTCCGCCGGGTCCGGGCCCCGGTTAGCGACGCTGATTCGGATCAGAATGTCTTCGATGTCAGCCTTTGCGTATTCAACCAACACATCAAAGTAGCGATTGTTGTCGAAAATGCCGGTGTCGATCAGATCGAACTCAGGCATGTTCTTACCACGACGGCGATTCTCCTCGACGAGTTGCGTGTATGGGAATTCGGCCTGAGGATACTTGTACAGGTATTTCAAGTACGAGTGCGTGGGGGTCGAATCGAGATAGAAGTAATACTCTTTTACGTCTTCGCCATGATTGCCTTCGTTTCCAGTCAGACCGAACGCGCGCTCTTTCAGAATCGGATCCCGGCCGTTCCACAGAGCGAGAGCAAAACAAATCATCTGATGGCGATCGCAGATGCCGGCCAGCCCGTCTTCGTTCCAGCGATAGGCGCGCGACCGCGAGTGATCGTGCGTGAAATAATCCCAGGCGGTGCCGTTACCACTGTAATCTTCGCGCACAGTGCCCCACGCGCGTTCGCTGAGGTAGGGTCCCCAGCGCTTCCAATGCGCTTTGCGCTCGCGCGACTCTTCGAGGCGCTGCTCTTCGGTTGTAGCCGTTGATTGACTCAATGCCTTCGCGACGTGCTAATCGCCGGTAAGATTACACGAAATGTTTCGATTACGAGAGGGCAGCGTTCAGATACTTACCCGGACACATTCGCAGGTGGCGACCTCTTACACGATTTTTGAAGACCGGGCGTGACCTCTCACTGAGTTTTCGCATATGATTCCCCCTTCCGAATTCGTCCTTCTTTCGTAAGGTGAAATGACAACTGGCGAGAACAGAACGTTTCTGAAGCGGACCGCAGGTTGGATCCTTCTGCTGCTGGTAGTTTTCTTCACGCTGGCAATAGTCATCCTGCCGGTCTGGTTCATTCAACCTTTCAAGCCGCAGTCCGGGCAGGACCTCGCATTCTCTTTCGCGCTGCGTCGCTGGTCTCCGTGGATAACTATCATTGCCTTGATGGGTGCTTTGCTCCTGGTAGTCGGGTTGTGGCGAAGCGCTCGGCGATGGTGGAAGAAAGCGGTGCTGGTGTTGATATTGGTGCCGATGCTGGCTTCAACCTGGTTTGCGCGACAGAACCATTTCGAATGGATGTTTAATCCGCTGGCGAATCCAGCATATGCAAAGGCGAGCGATGCTTCTTTCGTCGCCGGCTCAGACATGGTTTTGGCGGTCGAGAATAATGGTGAAGCTGTAGCCTATCCGGTTCGGCTGATGGCTTATCATCACGTCGTCCAGGACGTCGTGGGCGGCACTCCGATCGCGGCAACTTATTGAACGCTTTGTCACACCGGTCTGGTGTGGGAGACAACAGTCAATGGCAAGGTTCTTCACTTTCATCTCGCCGGAATCAACAATCAGAATTTCATCATGCGAGATGAAGAGACAGGATCATGGTGGCAGCAGGTGACTGGTGAAGCGATTTATGGACCGCTGAAGGGCCAACATCTGCGCCTGGTTTTTCACGACGAGCTCACCTTTGCACTGTGGAAACAGGAAAAGCCGCAGGGCCGAGTGCTGCGGCCTGAAGAAGAAATCGCGCGCGCCGGCGAATACGCTCCCGCGGACTGGGAAGAACGGGTGGCAAAAATGCGCGTAACGACTTCACGAGACTTTGGCACGACACTCGAACCGCGCAGACTGGTCGTAGGAGTTGCGATAAACAATGCCGCGAGGGCTTATCCGTTCGACGCGCTGTTGAAACAAAGTCCATTAATTGATGATGTCGGCGGAACTCCGATCTTCATCGTGGTTGGCGATGACCGGAAATCCGTTCGCGCTTACGAGAGAACGGTGGATGGACGTAAGCTGGAATTCTTCGCCAGGCATGACGTTTCTCCTTTGCGACTGATTGATGCCGAGACTGGAAGTGAATGGGACTTTACGGGAAGGGCGATCTCCGGCGGTCTCGCGGGAAAACAACTGCAGAAGGTCCCGGTGCTTGATGACTACTGGTTTGATTGGAAGACCTACCATCCGGATACAATGATCTATCAACTCGGCGATCGATAATCCAAATGAACTGCCCCTGGCGCTATCCAATCATAAGTTTTGCGCTGATCGCGCTCCTGGGCGCCGCCGTCTCAGCACAGCAACCTCACACTCTGACCGGCGATATCCGCCTTCACAAAAGCTTTCATTCAAAAATCCTGAATAATGATCGCGATGTAATTGTGTATTTGCCGCCCGGCTATCAAGGAGACAATGCAAGGCGTTACCCGGTTTTCTACCTGCACGACGGCCAGAACCTTTTTGATGGCGCCACCTCGTTTATTCCCGGACAGGAGTGGCGCGCCGATGAAATCGCCCAGTCGCTGATTTTATCAGGCAAGATCGAGCCTCTGATCATTGTCGGTATCTATAACACCGGTGCGGGCCGGGTGAATGAATATACGGCCGCTGCTGACGCGAAGTACAAGACCGGGGGCAAAGCTGATTTGTATGGCCGTTTTCTCGTCGAGGAGCTTAAGCCGTTCATTGATTCAACATATCGTACACGCGCCGACGCGGCCCATACAGGGCTCGGCGGTTCATCTCTCGGCGGGCTCGTATCGTTATATCTCGGCCTGAAATATCCGAACGTGTTCACGCGAATCGCGGTAGTCTCGCCCGCAGTTTGGTGGGCTGACAATCAGATCGTGACGTACACCGAAGCGCACGCAAAAGAGCCGCTACGAATCTGGCTGGACATCGGAACAAACGAAGGACGCGATGCTAAAGAGGCGCAGAACACCGTCGATGGCGCCCGGCTCTTGAAAGAGAGTCTGATGAGAGCAGGTTGGAGGGTTGAAAAGGATCTCAAATACTTTGAAGCCGAAGGCGCCAAACACAACGAACGTGCCTGGGCGGAGCGCTTCGAGCAGATACTTGAATTCCTCTTTCCGCCACGAATGTAAGATAATCAAATTTCAATTGGCTGAATTCTCCGGAAAGGAAAACCATATGACGAGATCACGATGCCGTCTTAGCTTTGTGTTGGCGGCGCTTTTTCTGGCTTTCTTTGTTCCCAACGCGGTGGCGCAAAATTCCGTGATTGTTCTTTCAGGTCCTGAACTTGCGCGAGTAGTGCCTCCCGGTTTTTATTTCGACGGCTTGACTGCACCAACCCAGATGCGCAATTCCGCAGCGGCAAAGTTCGGAAGTAAGCGTTACGTGATTGCCGGTATGGTTGACACGGCCGGCTACGCGGCCGATGTTCGGGCAAAGTATGAAGGATTTTTTATCACCGACTCGCCCGTGAAGATTAACGGCTCAAAGCTGGGAATCGGTGCGTACGGATTCGGTTTTAGCGATGACGGGAAAATGCAGATTCTCGATCTCGCCGGCAATCAGATTCTCTCAGTCGCCACTACCAAAGACGCCGAGCTGAAAAGGCCGCGTCCCTTGATGATGGCCAAAGCGTCTGACGGCCTTAGATTCTACAACGGCAAAGACTATGTGACGATAATCGCAATATGAAGTCTGCTCGCCAGATTAGTGGAAATGAAATTAAGTGATTGTGCGATCGCCCGATGGTCTTTGTTCATTGTGGTTTTTCTGGCCGGCTCGCTAAACCTGAAAGCTCAGCAGCCGTCGCCAACCGCCACTCCGCGCGCGGGGCGGTCCTACAGCAGCGATAATTTGCCGAAGACTCCGCCCTCTCCGGGACCTAAAGGACAATCGCCAGTCAGCTTCACAGATATCACCGCGCAGGCAAGGATCGATTTCAAGCACCAAAACTCGCCGACTTCACTTAAATATTTGCTGGAAACCATGGGCGGCGGCGTTGCGATTTTTGATTACGACAACGACGGGCTTATGGATATCTTCTTTACCAATGGCGCCCTGCTGAAGGACCCGATGCCGAAAGACGCAATGCCAGACAAAAGTGACCCCAGGTTCTGGAACCGGCTCTATCACCAGAGATCCGACGGCACATTTGAAGATGTGACTGAGCGAGCGGGATTAAAGGGCGACGGCTATGACATGGGTGTCGCAGTCGGTGATTACGATAACGACGGCTACGTCGATCTTTACGTCACCGGCTATGGCAGCAATCATCTCTACCATAACAACGGCAATGGCACGTTCACCGACCTGACAAAAAAACTTGGCGTCGCCGGCAGCGGGTGGTCAACCAGCGCCGGTTGGATTGACTATGATCGCGATGGCCGGTTGGATCTATTTGTCGCACGCTACCTCGACTGGGACTTCGAAAGAGGATCCATTCCCTGCGGGGATGCGAGACCAGGGTTTCGCGCCTATTGCCATCCGGACAATTTCAAAGGGGTCGCGAACATTCTCTATCATCAGAAACCGGATGGAACCTTCGAAGATGTCAGCGTCAAAGCAGGAATCGCCGATGCGAGCGGAAAAGCCCTCGGCGTCGCTTTTGCTGACTTTGACAACGACGGCTGGTCCGACATCTTCGTAGCCAATGACAGCGTGCGACAATCGCTCTATCACAACAAAGGTGACGGGACATTTGAGGATGTCGCGGTGATGTCAGGAGCAGGTTACGATGAAAATGGGAAAACTTTCGCCGGCATGGGTGTAGATGCCGCGGATTACGACAACGATGGCTGGCCGGATGTATTCATCACAACGCTTTCGAACGAGACGTATCCGCTTTATCGTAACAATGGCGATCTGAGTTTTACATGGGTGACAAATTCTTCCGCCATCGGTCAAATCTCCCTGCCCTATTCAGGTTGGGGAACCCGTTTTGTCGACGTCGATAATGACGGACTGCGCGATATTTTCGTCGCCCAGGGCCATGTACTCGATACGATCGAGAAATCAACGACTTACTTGAAATATAAACAGACGCCATTATTAATGCGCAACACAGGCAAGAGCTTTGTGAATGTTTCAGCAACTGCGGGCGCCGCTTTTAATCTGCCGATCGCTGCACGAGGAGCTGCGTTTGGTGATTTGAATAATGATGGGCAAATCGACATCATCATCGGAACATTGAGCGACCTACCGGTCGTGTTGCGAAACAATGGAACGCGAAATCACTGGTTGGGAATTCGGCTCGTCGGGGCGAAGTCCAATCGCGACGGCGTTGGTGCGCGCGTCACTGTTACCGACAAAAGTGGACGCCGCCAGATCTTCGACGTCTCGACGGCGGGCAGCTATCTTTCATCTAATGATTCGAGAATCATTGTCGGGCTGGGCGCGGCAACCGGAGTCAGCGGCATCGAAGTACGATGGCCGAGCGGACAGACGCAAATAGTCGTGCCTTCCGAGATCGATCGATACATAACGATTAACGAACGTGATGCGAAAGAGGGAAAATGACCGAGGCCCAGGCCCAGGAATAGCTTTTGGTAAGAAGCGTCGCACGGCTGCAACCATGAATTACTTAACCAGAGATTCGAATGAATAAGAATAAGTCCTATCACACCGTTTTAACTATCACTGCTCTGTTTATTTGCGGAGCACTGACGGAAGCGCCCCTCATTCTCGTGGCTCAGACACCACCGAAAAATCCCGAGGCAAAGCAGCCGGCGGGCGGAGTTTCGACCGGTACGCCGTTCACCTCGGCAACCAAGCGCACTGTCGGGATTACCGATCCCAAAGCGCCGGTAATTTTTGAGGATGTGACTGACAAGACCTCGCTCGCCAGCTTTCGTCACCGCGCCGGGACTCTGGAAAAGAATTACATCTTTGAGGTGCCGTCAGGCGGTGTGGCGATATTCGATTATGACGGCGATGGCTTGCCTGACATATATCTTTTGAATGGCTCGACAATTCCCGCGCTGCAGGGAAAAGAGAAACCACCTCGGGCAGCCTTGTATCGAAATCTGGGTAATTGGAAATTTGAAGATGTCACTGACAAGGCAGGAGTTGCAAATGAAAGATGGGGTATGGGCGTGGCGATTGGTGATTATGACAACGACGGTCGCCCGGACATCTACGTAAGCAATTTCGGAGTGTCGCGTCTTTATCATAACAACGGCGACGGAACATTCACGGACGTTGCCGAAAAGCTGGGCGTCGCGCGCAAAGGCTGGAGCACCGGAGCAACCTGGGGCGACTATGACGGCGATGGCAAGCTCGATCTATTTGTTCCCGGCTACGCGGAAATCGATCTTAACAACTTGCCGCCGAGTCCAGCCGAAGCCAACAAACCCGGCGGCGTGGGCCAGAACTTTTGCCAATTTCGTGGTGTGCCTGTGATGTGCGGGCCACGTGGTTTACCCGGTGAAGGCGATACGCTGTACCATCAGAAGGCTGATGGTACTTTCGAAGATGTCAGCGTCAAGGCTGGTGTAAGCGATCCGCAAAAGTACTACGGTTTTTCCTCGGCGTTCGTACACGTCGATGATGACAAGTGGCTGGACCTCATCGTAGTCAACGACTCGACGCCCAAGTTGCTGTACATCAATAAAGGCGATGGCACATTTGAAGAAACCGGATACCCTTCGGGCGTTGCGCTGAACGAGAACGGTCGCGAACAAGCCGGCATGGGATTGGCGGTTGGCGACTATGACAACGATGGTCGCGTCGACTTTCACATTACCAATTTTTCGGATGATTCGAATGTGCTTTACCACAACGACGGTGATGGAAACTTCACGGACCTGACTTTTCAAGCCGGACTTGGTGAAACCACAATTCCATTTCTCGGTTGGGGGACGAGCTTCCTCGACTACGATAACGACGGCTGGAAAGACCTGTTGGTGGCCAACGGGCACGTCTATCCGACGGTTGATGATCATCAGTGGGGAACGAGCTACGCGCAGCAGCTTCTTCTTTTCCGCAATTTGCGCAATGGCAAGTTTGAGCGAGTCGGGGCGCGGCCCGGCGGAGCTTTGGCCGAAGCCTGGTGTGCGCGTGGAATGGCTGTTGGCGACCTCGACGGCGATGGACGGCTGGACGTGGTAATTAACAACGAGGATTCAAGACCTACGGTGCTGAAAAACGTAACTGCTCCCGCTGGTCACTGGCTGGAACTGCGGCTGGTAGGCGATGTGTCCAGGAAAAGTCCTCGCGACGCAATTGGCGCGATCGCGTACGTCACGACTGGAAAACTTCGACAGCGACAGGACGTCGTAAGTGGCGCGAGCTACGCTTCTCAAAACGACATGACTTTGCATTTCGGACTCGGCGAATTGAGTCGCATCGACAAGCTTGAGATAAAGTGGCCGGACGGCTCTACGGAAACCATCGATGTGCCCGGCGTCGACCGAAAATTGACCATTGTCGAAGGCAAGGGCGTTTCGAAATAACGCTTAAGGCTAAGTAGTTTGATTCGCGCCTGGTTTCCAACCAGCGTGTACCCGGCATTCCCTTTGCCCTTCTCACCTTTCCGCTTTTCGTCGGCGTTGACTGGCGCACCGCCGTGTAATATGTATGAAGGCTTACAATCACGAGCATTTTTCCTGGAGCAATTGTGAGACGAATTGATCTACGAAAGGTCCAGGCGGCGCGTCTTAACACGATTCGCGATATCAATCGTCAGATTGTGCTCAACTATGTTCGCGAACGAGAGCCGATCTCCCGAGCAGAGATAGCGCGCGAAAGCGAGCTCCAAAGATCAACTGTGTCAGCGATTGTCGATGCGTTGCAGAGCGAAGGGTTGGTGGAAGAGGTGGGGGAAGGCGAGTCGACCGGCGGCCGCCGGCCGACGATGTTGCGGCTGCGAACGGCGGGCGCGATTGCGATCGGCGTGGCGCTCACGCCGAGCCACACGACCGTAGCCACAAGCGATCTGGCTGGTCGCGTCCTCAGTCACAGCGGATTCGTTACCGATCCAGATCCTCAAAAAACATTCGATCGAGTCATAGAAATCATTAACGATCTGAAAGCTCGCGAAAGATCGATCGAATCCGTTGGTATCAGTCTTCCGGGACTTATTGACCCGGAAACCGGCGCTGCTATCTACATTCCATATTTTAAGTGGCGCGACCTTCCGATCGCCCAGATGATTTCGACCGCGACCAGCTTGCCCGTCCTAATCGACAATGATGCGAACGCGGTAGCTCTGGCCGAGCTCTGGTTTGGACGGCCCGAGGTAAGTGACGCGCGAGATTTCATTCTCGTTTTGGTTGCTGAAGGTGTGGGTACTGGAATTGTTTTCGACGGTCAGGTTTATCGCGGTAAGCGAGGCGCTGCGGGTGAGTTCGGCCATATGATTATCGGTGCGAATGCGCCAGTCGCGTGTTCGTGCGGCAACCGCGATTGCTGGGAAGCCTTTTCATCAGAAGGCGCAGCCGTTGCGCGCTACGCGAAACTGTCCGGCCTTACTCAGGATGTTCCGCCTGGGTTCGCAGACCTGGTCGATCGCGCGTTGAAGGGCGAGACCTCTGCGAAGACGGCATTAATCGATACTGCACTCTGTTTGGGCGTGGGCATTTCGAACTTGATCGTTGGCTTTAGTCCTGAAGCAGTTGTTGTGGGCGGAGAGATCGCCCGAGCCTGGCCGCTGGTGGAAGGGGCGCTGCGCGAAACAATTGAACACAGCGTCCGCCGGGGTCTGCCCTCCGCGCAGATTTTGCCTTCGACCCTGGGCGCGCAACCGACGCTAAGAGGCGCACTCAGCCTGGTGCTGGCGAGCAAATTCGCGGTGGCCTTTGCTGCATAAATTGGGTTGTTCGAAAGTGACCTGACTGTGCCGTCGCCGGCACAACGGACAAATAAATTTCACTTAATTAAGGAAAAACTATTGACACTTCCGGAAAACTGTACTAAATACTTCGTTCGTTGAGGCAACAAACTTTCAAGGCGGGCGATCTCAAGCGCTTTTCGTAAAATAAAATAGCCAAAGTAAAGGTATTGCAGCCTTGGTAATGCACCTGCTGTAAGAGCGTCAAGTGGTAGTCCTTGCCCGGCGGGTGCGAGCGCGTTCCGACATTCTTGATCGCATGCGAGGTTTAATTATGTCTTCGAACCGAAATGCCGCTCACCTGGTGGTGCGCGTTATCAGTCTTACCCTTCTGCTTGGGACGTTCACTCTTATGACGGTGGCCCAAACGAATAAGGCCGACATAGTCGGGACGATCACCGACAGTAATGGGGCTACAGTGCAAGGCGCAACCATTACTGTCACCAAAGTAGATACTAACACTACCCGCTCTGTGACGAGTGGCGACTCCGGCGAGTACAACGCACCTTCATTGGACATCGGAACTTACAAGATCACGGTCACAAAGCAAGGATATCAAACAGTGACCCAGGAGAATGTTGTCCTGCAGACAAACGACCGATTGAGAATTGATCTCACGCTTTCTCCCGGCACCGTCAGCGGAGAGGTTACGATCACGGCAGCGCCACCGCTGGTTGAAACAGAGTCAAGCGATCGCGGTAGTGTAATCAGCGGGCGCGAGGTCACCGAGTTACCGCTTTCTGGGCGCAACTTTACGGAGCTGGCTACGCTGACGCCAGGTGTGATTCGTGCCAACACTGTGGGTCTCGGTGGCGGTCCGGAGGCTCGGTCTTTCAACAACGGCGATCCAAGGGCGGGTTCCGGCGGTCCCGGAAGCAGTAACTCGCAAGGCAGTTCAGAGTCTTCGCGTTTCAATCGATCTGGCGGCGCCGCAATTTCCGCAAACGGCCAACGTGCGACGAACAACAACTTTTCCCTTGACGGCGTAGATAATAACGAACCCCAATTTGGTACGATTGGCACATTTCCGAATCCTGACGCCATTGCTGAGTTCAAAGTAACAACCAGCATTCCTCCCGCCGAAGTTGGGCGCGCAGCAGGCGCCGTCATTAACACGTCAATCAAGTCGGGCACCAATGACTTTCACGGCTCGCTTTATTATTACGGTCAGAACTCGAAACTTAATGCATATCACGTAGCGCTCAAGACCCGTTTGGCTGAGGCAATTGCCCGCGGGTCGTCAGCCGCGGAGATCTCTCAATTGCGAAAGGCGGTACAGCAAATACACGAATTCGGCGGCACGCTTGGCGGTCCGATTATCAAGAACCGGACTTTCTTCTTCTTTGACTTTTTGGGTCAACGAAACAATTTGCCTTTCCCAACTAATAGTGTGGTGCCGACGTCATTGTCACGCACTGGAAACTTCACTGAGTTCCCGACAATCTTCAATCCGTTCACCGGTAATCCCTTTCCGGGAAATATCATAAATTTACCGCTTAACGCTGTTGGTAAGGCGTACCTGGCTGCATATCCGTTACCGACGAGAAATCTCTTCAATCCGAGCGGTGACAACAACAACGTCAACGGGAACAACTACTTCACTCAACGCGCGAACAAGGAAAGAATCAACAATCCGGAGATCAAGATCGACCACAAGCTCTCCGATAAGAACTCTTTGTCGGGTCGCTTCAGCAATCAGCCTCTGGAAACCGTGCGCGCGAATCTTTTTCCGGGAAACATACCGACTGCCGGCTTCGGCGCCGGCGAGGAACGTGGCAACTCGCGACAAATTACGATCAGTGATACGCACACGTTCAGTCCCACGATATTGAACGAGTTCCGGTTCGGATTAACCCAAATTCAAATCTCCATATTCAACTGTGGAGTTGGGGGCGCGTGCGGTGTTAGCCCAACGTTCGCTAAAGACATTGGGATTCCTAATTCTAATGATGGATCTCTGGAGGCCTCGGGTGGCGCGCTGATTGGAAACTTCGGTAATGGCTTTCTTGAGTTCACTGGAGATGGAGGATTGTTTCAGGTCAAGAGCAAGAACCCTTATTTTGGCGACACGGTTACCATTGTGAAGGGCAATCAGGTAATCAAAGCCGGGGGAGAGTTGCGTTTGCGCCACCTTAACACGATTGACGGCGGACGCACGGGCGCCCTGAAAGGTCAGTTCCAGTATGGAGACACCGGCCCGATCTCGCAGCCGCTCGCGACTGGCCAGGTCTGTCCGCCAGCTTCGACAATTGTGGTTAGCGGTCAGACACAATGCTTCGTGAGGCCTGATGGTATTCCCTATGGTGGTACTGGAAACGGTCAGGCCAATATTCTGCTTGATCTGCCGGCCATCTTTGTCAGCAAGAGCAAGATCTTTGGCGGCCCATTTAATCTGCGATCACAGGAAATCGGGCTGTTTGTGCAAGACGACTGGAAAGTTAATAACCGTTTGACGCTCAATCTCGGCTTGCGTTATGACCTGTTCCTGCCATTCTCAGAAGCGAACGGACGTTACAGCATCTTCAGCATTGACCAGCACAAAGTGATAGTTGCCGGCGGTGGCGGTGATCGAATCATTTCGACGGACAAGAACAACTTTGGCCCGCGGATAGGTTTCGCTTACGCGGTGAACAAGACCAAGAGCCTGGTGCTCCGCGGCGGCTACGGTTTGCTCTACACGCTCGACGGTGTTGACTATCCGCCGGGCGTACGCAACGTGCCGTTCACTAACAGCGTGGCTTTTAACCAGAATGGTTTTAATACGAGCCCGACTGCTACCGCGTTCAGTTTGAGCACGGGACCGCCCAACATAACCGCGCAGATAGATCCCAATAACATCCCTGTTGATATAGGAGTTTTTGCCGTTGATCCAAAGCAGAAGACAGCTTACGTTCATCAGTGGCAAGTGAGCGTGCAGTATCAGTTTGCCAAGGATTACTCACTGGATGTCGGTTATGTCGGCAATCGTACGCACAATCTCCTCTATGCAAATGATATTAGCGCGGGCGGCTTGGCGCTGGCGAAAAATAGTTCCGGCGCATTTCTGAATAACGCCGTGCTCTACACAAATGGTGCCTCTTCCAGCTATGACGCTTTGCAGACGCAATTGCAAAAGCGGTTTTCTCGGAATGTTCAGGGGCAGATTTCCTATACGTGGGGTCACGCAATCGACAACAATACGGGAATCTTTAATGGTCTGGGTGATTCTCGTAATGGTCGGGGCGGTCCCATCAATCCGTTTGACATAAATTCGGATCGCGGCAACTCGGCCCTGGACGTGCGCCATCTGCTTTCCGCCGACGCAATCATCGACTTGCCGTTTGGAAAAGGCCAGCGCTACCTTAGCAATGGTCCCAATAGGTTGGTGGGTGGGTGGCAAGTCAACATCATCGAGTCAGCCCGTTCAGGCATCCCTTTCAGTGTTACGTGCAGTAATTGCCCAAGCGGAACTCGCCCGTCGCTCTTCGGTGATCCCTTTGCCAATCTTCGACCTGGAGTTTTACTTAATCGGAGTGCCTTCTTACCTGCCAGCGGTCCAAACACTGCCGGTTTCAGCAGCGTCACAAACGCCGCAGGGAGAACGATTTTTATCGGCTCGCTTGGGCGCAACACCTTCCGCGGACCGGCGATCTACAATACTGATTTGTCGGTTTTCAAGAATACGGCAATAACGGAGAAGACCAAGATTCAACTCGGACTCGAGTTTTTCAATTTATTCAACCACCCGAACTTTACCGTTCCCAACAACAATGTGGACTTCAATGATCCGAACAATGGGTTCGGTGAAATCAAGAACAATGCCTATCCCGGCCGGGTGGTCCAGTATCGGCTCAAGTTTATTTTCTGAGGTTGCGGATTTCCTTTATACTCCCTGCAACGTTCAGGTGGTAGCAATAAACTGCGATCAGATGGCGCTCAGCGGCACGGGCGCCATCGTAGCACTCGCCGATGTCGTCACCTTTTGCTAGAATCCTCTCGTTTCCCCTCGGGTTCGGCGCAAGCAAAATGAAAGTGAAATTGAGCAGTCTGGTTCTGGTTGCGCTGTGGTCCGCCCTTCCTTCGGGCGCGCAAACGCCCTCGGTCGCTGCCAGCATGCGGTCGCACGTCGAGCGGTTCAGCACCCCGGAGGTGCGGGCTGAAAAGTCTGAGGCCGACGCGACCGCAAAGCTCAAAGCGAATCCGGACGACGCCGAGGCCCTGAACACCCGCTCCCTGGCCCGTTTACGTCTCAATCGGTATCAAGACGCATACGAGGACCTGCGCCGGGCAATCGCCCTGCAGCCCACGAACGCAGATTACCGGGCTAACCTCGGTTACGTACTTTGGAAACTCGGCCACGGGATTGAAGCTATTGACGCTGAACGGGCTGCCTTGAAGCTGGATGACAAGAACTACACAGCACACTATCAGCTCGGGCGTTTTCTATTGCGCGTCGGCGATCCGCAGCAACTCCCGGAGGCGGCCGCACAGTTTCGCCGCGCTCTTGAGCTGGATCCACGGCAATATGACTTGCGGTTTGAGCTGATTGCCGTTTATCGGTTGCTCAATGATGCTCCGCGTGCCATGTCGCAGCTCTTGCTGGTTCAGGATGCGCGACCGTCCGATGCCCGCGTGCCGTACGTCAGAGGCTTGCTCGCCGCTGATCGCGATGATCTGAACTCGGCGATCAACGATTTTCGTGAAGCCCTTCAACGTGAACGCACGCTCGTAGGGGCCTGGCAGGATCTTGGACTTGCCTATGCGAAATCGAATCGCTGGCCTGAAGCAGTCGAAGCCTTTGGTGAGCTAGCCAATCAACGCGCAGATTCCTTAGAAGCGGCCTATTTCCATGCGCTGGCATTGTACAACGCGCACCAGGGCGGAGCGGCCGAAAAGGAAGTACGGCGAGCATTGCGACTCAATCCGGGTGCGGCTGACTCCTATACACTGCTCGGAATCATCCTGGCGTCACGCGGTGACGCTAACAATGAAGCCATCGAGATGTTAAGCCAGGCTGTCGCCCTGGACGCAGGGAATTTCGATGCGCTCTTTAATTTGGGACGCGTGCAATATACGGTGAAGGATTTCAACGGCGCAGCCAGGAGTTTTCGCGCTGCTGTTGCGTTGAAGCCGAAGTTTGCGGAAGCGCGATTCTTTCTCGGCACTTCGCTGGAATCGGCAGGTGATTCACCGGGAGCCCTGATTGCATACCAGGAACTCGTCCAGCTCGATCCAGAATCGGCCTACGGGCAAGTCGGCTCTGGTGCTTTGCTGTTGAGGCAAGGTAAGACCGAAGAAGCCGTCAGTGCTTTGCGGCGGGCAATTGCGATCGATCCGAAGAATTTTGAGGCGCGATGGTCGCTCGGTCGGGCGCTAATCCTTAGCGAGCGTTACGCCGAAGCAGCCGAAGCGCTGCAAGTGGCGGTTACGCTCGATCCGCGACGCGCTGATGCGCACTATCAATTGGGCCTGGCGCTGAGGCGACTCGGACGAACTGCAGAGGCGACCCGCGAGTTTGCCATCGTTGAAAGGCTCAATACCGAGTTTCGCACTAAGTCACCCTTAAACAGTCCTTGATACGAAAATAACGAGTGAAGAAGCATTCGACACAAACTGCGACCACAGGCCGAGCATTGCGTTTAGGTTTGCCGTTCTTGTTCTGCGGACTCTTGTTCTGCCAGAGTGAATGGTCAAGCCAGGCACAAAAACCTCCGGCCCGCAAATCGACGAGGCAGAGTGGAGCAAACACGGCCGAACTAGACGCTGGCACACGGGCGGCAATGGATGTCGCAGTCGCAGATTTACAAAAGGGATCATTGGTTGAGGCTGAGCGTGCCGCTCGCGAGGCTGTTTCGACCGCGCCGCGATCTGCCGTTGCGCACAACCTGCTAGGGGTCGTACTGGATAAAGCGGGGCGAGCTGAGGAAGGTTACGCGGAATTCAGCACGGCAATAAGACTTGATCCGAGCTTTGTTAGCGCCCTGAACAACCTTGCACGTTATTTAGCGGAGCACGGCCGTACAAACGAGGCGATCGCGCAGTTCGAACGCGTGCTGAAACTAGAGCCCGCGCACGTCCAGGCGCATTACAATCTCGGCACTCTCTATGGTGACACCGGCAATTTCGTGAAGGCCGCGGAACATTTCGCGCAGGCGCGCAAGGCTGAACCTGACGACCCAAAGTTAGCGCTGGCCTTTCTCAACGTGGCTTACCGAGCAAACCGTTCTGCCGAAGCAGACGCCGCCGCTGCTTTGGTTGAACGTGCGGTAGGTACGGACGCGGGCGGATTGTTCACGCTGGCGACCGCGCTCGCCCAGGGCGGTCAGTACGAAAAGGCTGCGCGTCTATTCGCGCGCGTGAATGCGCTGACGCCGGACACCTTTGAAGTGCTTTACAATTTGGGCATTGCGCTTTACAACGTGGATCGCAACGACGAAGCCTCCAGGTATTTGGCCGAGGCCGCCGATCTAAATCCCGGACCGCCCGAGACACACTTGCGTTTGGGGCTCATTGCCAGTGGGCGCAACGATTCGGCGAATGCTATCATCGAGTTCAAACATGTGCTTGAACGCGATTCGAAGAATGCCAGCTATTATTTCCTCCTGGGCAGAGAGTATTTCAGGGTTGGATACTGGGACGGGGCGATCAGCGAATACAGCCGCGCGGTTGAATTGGAACCTAAACAGGCGGCGTACGTCCTGGCGCGAGCGGACGCCTACTATCGCAAAGGTGAATGGAGCTCGTCGGCCGCGGACTTTGACCGGGCCGCCGTGCTTGACCCTAACCGAAGCGACATCGAGTATTGGCAGGGTTATGCGCATCGCGCCGCAGGCAATTTCGACCGCGCTCGCGCACACCTGGAGAAGTTTCTTACCAGGAACCCGGACAACGTGGAAGCGCTGGCAAGTTTGGGTTACGTAGCCATCGAGCAGGGGCGATTTGAAGAAGCCGAAGCGCCGCTCAGACATGCATTGAATCTCGATCCCAACAATGTTCCGGTACTCTACGATTATGCACGGCTGGCGCTAAAGGAGCGTAATTTTGCGGAAGCTGCCCTGCGGTTGCAGCAAGTCGTAGTCAGGAGCCCGGCGCACACGGCGGCTCACTATCAACTATTTCTTGCGTACACGCGGCTCAAACAGACGGAACAAGCGCAGCAGGAACTGACGGAATTTAAGCGGCTGGATGCCCTGGAAAAGGACTCGACCAAAGAGCGTGCGGCGGATGAGAAGCTCCGTATCCAGCAGATGCTGAACCAACTGCCGCAATGAATTGCCCTATGATTCTGTAGAATTTGATATGAAAGCTCGAAAAAGAAATAGGCTTTCGCTGAAGGCATGGGGCCTGGCATTAATCGCCGTGGCAGGGTCGATTTCAAGCTCGCTGTCTTTTCCGCAAGAGGGCCATTCGCTCAAGCCTTTTCGGCAATGGTCTAAGAAAGAGGCTAACAGCGTGCTCGAGGAATCTGACTGGGTAATCAAGCAGGAAGTGCGCATCAGGTACGCGGAGTTATCGCGGCGCATTGCCGGCGGGTCAGTACCCTCAACCTCTGAAGGCGGATTAACCAACACCACGTCCACCATGGCCGACATGGGCGGGGCGGAAGCTCCCGTCGATTTTCAGTTTACACTGCGCCTTCGTTCCGCCGTGGTTGTGCGGCAGGCGCTGGTCCGGCTCAAACAACTGGATGCGAACTATGATCAAATGAGCCAGAAGGACCGGGCCGCTTTCGATGCCAGGTTCAAAGGATTATTGGAGTGTCCGGCTTGCGAGCAGAACTACGTGCTCACTCTGAGTTCAAGGTCGAAACAAAATCCCGGCGCGGATCCGGTTTTTACGGTCTTCAAGGGGGGACGTCTTTCAGATTTACAGCGCTACGTCTTTATTGCTAACGGTCACGGCGAGCGCCGCGACCTCATTCATTTCGTCCCCCCAAAGGCTCCTGGCGACGAAGCAATATTTTATTTTCCGCGCTTCAACCTGGAGGGGAAGCCGCTGCTCACTTCTACTGAAACTGAATTGATTGCTAATTTCACCAACAACGACGTCAATATGAACACGAATTTTCAGGTAGATGTTACAAAACTAGTGGTCAATGGTCAGATTGACTTCTGACTCGTTTTAAGGAAACTTGGCGAGCTGTCATGAGAAACGCATTTCAAAAAATTAAGTCGGACCGCCAATCCAGGGTTGGCGGCAGCCAAACCATTACGCTGGCCGTACTCACGACGTGCATCGCGATAATCGCTGGCATCGTTACCGTAGATGCAAACCGCGTTGCGGGACCGGATAAATCCACGGAAAGGAACTACGCCGAAGAGATCTCCCGGACCTACGACTTCAAATTCGGCCCCAATCCTTTCTCGCCGAGCAATGCCAGCACCACCACCGGCATGTTCATTCCCGGTGAGATGTTTGTGTCGGCAAAGCGCTGCGGAACCTGTCACACGGACGCGCACGCGCAGTGGCGCCAGTCCGCGCACGGTAATGCATTCCGCGAGCCCTTCTATCAGAAAAATGTCAAAGACCTGCAGAGTCAAAAAGGAATCGAGTTCACGCGCCATTGCGAATCATGTCATAACCCCGCGGCGCTTTTCTCAGGAGCCTTGACAAAAAATTCGCACGTCAAACGACCGTTCGATGATGACGGGGTTTCGTGTATTGCCTGTCATTCAATTCAGTCCGCGACCGGGCGAGGCATTGGCGGTTATGTGATGGGAGAGCCGGCGCTGCTCGTGAAAGAAGACGGTACGCGGTTGTTGGCGGGCGTGTCCGATCAGCAGATTCTCGATGACATTCCTTCCCATCGCCGGGCAATGATGCGGCCGCTGTTGAAGACCCCCGAATTCTGCGGCAGCTGTCACAAGTCCCAGGTGCCACGCGAACTGAACGACTACAAATTCCTGCGCGCGTTCATGGTGGCGGACGAATTGCAGCAGTCTTCATTTTCGAAAGAGTCACCGCACCCTTTCTATGTTCGCGACAAAGAGACTTGTAATTCATGCCACATGAAGCGCGAGCCCGCGCCGCTGTTCGACGTGTCCGCGAAAAAAGGCACCCTGGTTTCGCACCGTTGGGCGGCTGCCAACACCGCAATTCCCGTGTTCTACAAGTGGAAGGACCAGTTGGAAGCGGTCACAAAATCTCTGGAGGACGACAAGCTGGGGATCGATATTTTCGCGATTCGTCGCAAGGCTCCCGGAGTGGGGCCGGAGGAATTCATCGCGCCCGTCAATCGCAGCAATTTCAGAATTAACAATGGCGACCGGATCACCGCGGAAGTCGTAATCACAAACAAGAACATCGGCCATTCATTTCCGCCAGAGCTGCGTGATTTCTATGAAGCTTATGTTGAGTTCGCCGTCAGCGACGATGCCGCGAAGGTCTTGTTTCGCTCGGGTTTCCTGAAGCCCGATGGTTATTTAGAGGAGTCGGCGCACAACTACAAAACATACCTGGTCAAAGCCGACGGCACTTACAATGACAAGCATCACATCTGGCGCACTCGAGTCTTTGCCCAAAACAATCAAATCAATTCCGGACGATCGGACGTAGCGCGCTATCGATTTCAGGTTCCGTCTACTCTCACGGGGGCGCTGCATCTGACGGCGCGGGTGCGCTATCGCCGCTTCACCCGCGTCTTTAGTGATTACAGCCTGGGCAAGTCAATCGATTACCCAATCGTGACCATGGCCACTGCCGATTACACAATGCGCCTGGGCGACAATGCAGCCCTGCCGCCTGATCCAAATGACAAGCTGGCGCCACCTGAATGGCGGCGCTGGAATAATTACGGGATTGCCCTGTTCGACCAGAGACAATATTCCATGGCCATTGATGCGTTCGCGCGGGCCGCGGAACTTGATGAGAAGTACCGGCCGATGGCCATGGTGAACCGCGCGATGGCCATGATTGAATTAGAGCAATATGACGAGGCGGCGGACGTTCTCGACGCCGTGATAAAAGCCAACCCGACGAACCCGCGGGCACTCTTTCAGCAGGCCCGGATATTCATGAAGCGCGGCAATTTGGATCAGGCTGAAACTAACATCAGGCAGGTGCTGGCCGCCTTTCCGCGTGATCGGATATCTCTGCAGCAGCTGGGCGAGCTATGTAAAATCAGACGCGACTATCAGGGTGCGCTCGATTGCTATCAAAAGATTCTGCAGATTGATCCGGAAGATTTGGGCGCGCACTACAATCTGATGCTGATCTATCGCAAACAGGGCCGCGGGGACGATGCGAGGCGCGAGGCCAAAATTTTTGCCGATCTGAAGGACGATCCCGGTGCGTTGGCGCTGGCCAATCAGTTCCTGCGCAGGCATCCGGAGATGAGTAATGAAAGCGTCTATTGGCACATCCACGATCTGAGCCGGGCGCCGGGAGACTGAATCCAGAGGAGCGATGAACGTCCCGAATGAATCAAATCGTGAAGCGATTCGCCACGCGCGGACTGGGTCCTTTTTTACTTGCACTTCTCTTAGTTGAACTAACAGTTATCGGAGCTACAGCCCCGCAGCGGCGCCGATCCAGGGCGAGTGCCGGCAACGCTGAGCGAGTTGGCGATCTGTTCAGAAGCAACTGTGCCCGTTGCCATGGCCCGGACGGGCGCGGCGATACGCCGCTCGGCCACACGTACAATACACCCGACTTCACCGGCGATGAGTGGTGGCGCAAGCATGCGGAGATCACCGGCACGACGACCCTGATTTCCATAGTAAGTCGCGGGAAAGGCGGCATGCCCGCGTTCGGCAAGAAACTAAGACGGACTGAAATCAAATCGTTGGTGAACTACGTCCGGCGCTTTCGTAAGCAGCAATAGTAAATGAGCTTTCCCCGATCGAGCGGCATCCTGCTTCATCCGACATCGCTTCCGGGCCGCTTCGGCATCGGCGACCTGGGAAGCGAGGCTTACGCTTTTGCTGATTTCCTGGGCGATAGCGGCCAGAGCATTTGGCAGGTGCTGCCGCTTGGACCGACGGGCTATGGCGACTCTCCTTATGCCTGTTACTCAGCGTTCGCCGGCAACACTCTATTGATCAGTCCGGAGCGACTGTTTGAGTCCGGTCTGATCAGCATCAGCGATCTGGATGACCTGCCGTCACTGCCGACTCGCCGAGTCGATTTTGCTGCCGTCGCCAAAGCGAAGGATATTGCTCTGGTAAAAGCGTTCGCCCGATATCAGCGAACGACCGACACAGAGTTTCGGAGCTCATTCGAAACGTTTGTGGAGCAAAACGCATCGTGGCTTGATGACTATGCGCTGTTTCGCGCGCTCAAAGCGGCCCATCAGGGATTGCCCTGGAACCAGTGGGAACCATCGCTGGTGCACCGCGAACCTGCGGCCCTATCGCGTGCGCGCGAAAAACTTCACGATCAGATCGAGGCCCACAAGTTCTATCAGTTTCTGTTCTTCAAACAATGGTTTGAGCTTAAGGCCTACTGCAATGAACGCGGCATCCGGATTATCGGTGATATTCCGATCTTTGTGGCCCAGGACTCAGCCGACGTTTGGACCAATCCTGACCAGTTCAAGCTGGATGCGAACGGGATTCCCACCGTGGTTGCCGGAGTGCCTCCTGACTATTTCAGCGCCACAGGGCAATACTGGGGCAATCCGCTTTACAACTGGGAGCGAATGCTGAAAGACGGATTTAGATGGTGGATCGAGCGTGTGCGCGCGACGTTGCAGACCGTGGATTTTGCGCGCATCGATCACTTTCGCGGATTTGCAGCATGCTGGGAAATCCCCGGTGAAGATAAGACCGCCGAGCGCGGGCGATGGGTTGAAGCGCCGGGGCGCGAGTTGTTCATGGCGATTCGGAAAGCGCTGGGCGACCTCCCAATCATTGCCGAAGACCTCGGCGTAATTACGCCGGATGTCGAAAAGCTGCGTGACGATTTTGGCTTTCCCGGCATGCGGATCGTGCAATTCGCCTTCAGCAGCGATACGAAGAATGTCGACCTCCCTCACAACTATCATCACAACGTGGTTGTCTATACCGGCACGCATGACAATGACACGACGGTTGGCTGGTTCAATAGCGTTCCCGGCGCCGGTTCTACTCGAACCAAAGCGCAGATCAATGCGGAAAGAAAATTCTGCAGTAAATACCTCAACACAAACGGCAGCGAAATCCACTGGGATTTTATTCGCGCCGCGCTGGCGTCGGTAGCCGATACCGCGATCGTGCCCCTGCAGGATGTGCTCGGCCTCGGAAATGAGGGCCGCATGAACCTTCCGAACAGCGCCTCGGGCAACTGGACGTGGCGATTTAATACAAGGGCATTAACGGCGACACACGGTGACCGGCTCAGAGAAATTTCCGAAATTTACGGTCGAATTCCGACAGCCAAAGTTGAAACTATCAAGTTGCATCAGGACGGTACATGAGCTCCAGACGTTCGCTAATCAGATTTCTGCTTTTGGCATCCATTTGTTTTCCCTGTGCCACCATCGCAGCCGCGCAAGCGCCTGAAATAATAAAGGTCGAACCACCGAGTTGGTGGGTCGGAAGCTCCATCAATCCCGTCCGCCTGCTGATCCGAGGACACAACCTGGGCGGGGCGCGGGTACAGTCATCCGCCGACGGGATTCGCGTTATCGGCCTACCCAAAATAAACGAAAATGGAACCTATCTCTTCCTGGATATAGCCATCGCCACGAACGCACCCGAAGGAGAACGCCGGATTCAGATCGAGACGGCAAACGGAAGCAGTGAAGTAACGTTTCGCATTCTCCCGCCTTTAAATCGCGCGGGACGGTTTCAGGGATTCACGACTGACGATGTCATTTACTTAATCATGACTGATCGTTTCAGTGATGGTGATTCGTCGAACAATGATCCCCCGCAATCGTCTGGTCTCTACGACCGATCGAGAACTCGCTACTATCACGGTGGAGACTTCGAAGGCGTAATTAAGCACCTGCCTTACCTGAAAGATCTTGGAGTGACCGCGATCTGGCTGACGCCCTGGTACGACAATGTCAACCACCTCAACGAGCGCGAACAATATCCGGATCGTGCGGGTGAGCCAAAGCGTCAGATCACCGATTATCACGGTTACGGTGCGGTCGATTTCTATGGTGTCGAAGAACATTTCGGCACGCTCGAAAAACTACGGGAACTGGTCGATCAGGCTCATCGACTCGGTATCAAGGTGATCCAGGATCAGGTCGCCAATCACACCGGGCCGTATCATCCCTGGGTGAAGGATCCCCCCACTCCGAGCTGGTTCAACGGGACCGCAGCGAAACACCTCGCAAATGTTTGGCAAACATGGTCAGTGCGCGATCCGCACGCGACTTACCAGGTGCAGCGGGAAACACTCGAGGGTTGGTTCGTTGATATCCTTCCCGATTTGAATCAAAACGATCCCGAGGTCGCGCGTTACCTGACGCAGAACACGCTCTGGTGGGTGGGCGTCACGGGAGTCGACGCAATTCGCCAGGACACTTTTCAATACGTGCCGCGCACTTTTTGGCGGCAGTGGATGGCGGCAATCAAACGCGAATATCCGAAAGTAAATGTCGTTGGGGAAGTTCTTGATGGCGACGTCGCGCATACTTCTTTTTTTCAGGGAGGCCGCGCAAGCTATGACGGGATTGATGATCGGCTCGACACGCTGTTTGATTTTCCGCTGATGTATGCACTCCGCCGCGCCTTCGCCGAGGGAAAGGACATTCGCGAGCTGCCCAGAATCCTCGCGAGCGATCCGCTATATCCGAATGCCGGCGTGCTCGTGCCGCTAATCAGCAATCATGATCTGAAGCGATTTATGAACGAGCCCGGCGCTACCCTCGCAGGATTAAAGTTGGCGCAGACTTTGATTATGACAATGCGCGGCACGCCTCAATTGTATTACGGAGATGAAATCGCAATGCCTGGCGGCGACGATCCCGACAACCGGCGCGATTTTCCCGGCGGCTTTCCGGCCGACGGTATTGACGCTTTCCAGACGCGCAATACCAAACAGAAAGAGGTTTTTGAACACCAGAAACTTCTCGGCCGGTTGCGGGCCGAACTCGAGCCGTTGCGGCGCGGGAACTTAATCAACCTCGTCGCGACTGAACATCAATACGTTTATGCGCGCACGACCGCGAATGCCTGGGTAATTGTCGCTTTCAACAACGATAAGAAGGCGGTCGAGGTTGAATTCACCGTGGCAGATACCAGGTTGCCGACTGGCGGAACTCTTGTGGATCGGCTCAGGAATGTAAAAGACGTGCGGGTTATGAATGGAATTGTCAGGTTTGAGATTCCAGCAGATTCGTCGGCGATTCTGACGTTGAGATAGGACCGATCTTTTTTGCTTTCCATGAATGCGTTGTTCCCTCTCCCGGCTCTCTCCCAAACGGAGAGGCAGGTATTAAAACGGAATCGATGCTCAAGACCAGGCCATTGACCGAACAAGTCGCTTTGGTGACCGGCGGCGGCACCGGTATTGGAAGGGCTTTCGCCGAGGCGCTGGCTGCGGCAGGCGTGCGAGTCGTCATCGCCTCGCGGCGCGAAGAGGTTCTCAAACGAACTGCCGGTGAACTCAATCGCAAGTGTGGCGCCGAACGCGTAGACCCGCACCTCGTTGACCTTCGTAACCCGGCCCAAATTGATTTACTTGTTAATGACGTTATTGAACGTTACCAATCGCTCGACGTGCTCATCAATAATTCAGGGCTTGCAGTGCCCGAGACAGTCGACAAAATTACGGAAGAGGGCTGGGATAGAGTCATCGAGACAAACCTGCGCGCAGTGATGCAACTGGTGCGCGCGGTACTGCCGCACATGATCCGGAACGATTTTGGCGACATCGTAAATGTTTCGTCCCAGGCCGGCAAGCATGGATATGCCGATGTGCCGTCTTATTGCGCTTCAAAGTTTGGGCTGCTCGGTTACGCTGAATCTCTGCGAGACCATGTCCGCAAAATCGGCGCGAACATTCGCGTCTTTAACTTCTGTCCGGGTTTGGTTGATGTCGAGAAGACCGCGCTGGACGCCGAACCGCGCGCGGGTTTTATTCACGTAACAAATATGGCGCGCACGCTGATGTTCGCTTTGTCGCTGGAGCGGAATGTGGTGCTGGAAGATTTGAATATCTACGCCAGATAGACCATGTGATGCGACTATGCCGCCCGATGTGTGAAAAGGCTTTGCCTTTCCGATAAACGGCTTCCTACTTTCTGGGCTCAGCCCTCGGTTGGTGCGCAGCCCCAAATGAGCAAGACGATGCTGCCGGAAGGTCAAAGACCTTCCGCACATCGGGCGGCAAAGCCGCGAATAGAAATTAATGGCCCACTGTTCTGAGGACACGCGATGCAAAAACCACGATTGAGCCTTACTCAGATCGGAAACATGAGTTTCGGATTCCTCGGCATCCAGTTTGGCTGGGGTCTGCAGCTCGCCAATATGAGCGCCATTTACAGTTACCTCGGCGCTAAAGAATCCGACATTCCTCTGCTGTGGCTGGCCGGTCCCGTAACCGGTCTCATCGTGCAACCAATCATCGGCGCCATGAGCGACCGAACGTGGAACTGGTTGGGGCGCCGGCGTCCGTACTTTCTGGTTGGCGCAGTTCTTTCCAGCATTGCGTTGTTCTTTATGCCCGACTCCACGGGTGTTCGAATGGCTGCGAGCCTGCTGTGGGTTTTGGACGCGAGCATCAACATCAGTATGGAACCGTTCCGCGCCTTCGTGGCGGACAAATTGAATTCGGACCAACGAACGGTCGGTTTCGTCATGCAGAGCTTTTTCATCGGCATTGGCGCTTCGCTGGCGAATGCTTTGCCGTACCTGTTCCGTTACTTCGGCGTCACTGGCAGGACCGTGAGCGGCATCCCGCTGACCGTTCAGTATTCATTCAAATTAGGCGCCGGCGCGTTCCTGTTGGCAGTTCTGTGGACCGTGTTCACGACGAAAGAATATCCACCGGAAGATATGGCTGAGTTCGAACGCAAACGCCGCGAGCACAAAGGAATCCTGGCGGTCATTGCCGCCCTCGTCAAAGAGATCTTTTCCGCGATTAGCGAGATGCCCGCTACCATGAAGCAACTGGCAGCGGTTCAGTTGTTTACCTGGCTCGGACTGTTTTGCATGTGGCTGTTCTTCGGGTTGATGACTTCATATCACGTATTTGGAGCGAAGAACCCGGACGATGCCCGGTTTCCACTCGGCGGCGAGTGGGGAGGCATTTGCTTCGCGGTTTATTCGATTGTTACGTTTCTGGTCGCATTTGCTCTGGCAAAAATTGCAGCCGCCACAAGTCGAAAGACGGTTCACGCCATTTCGCTCGTTTGTGGTGGCCTTGGCCTGCTTTCGGTTTACATGATCCACGATAAGTGGACGCTGCTCTTGACCATGGTGGGCGTCGGCGTTGCCTGGGCGTCAATCCTTTCAATGCCTTATGCGATTCTTTCCGGAGCTCTACCGCCGGAGCGCATCGGGATTTATATGGGCGTCTTCAATTTCTTCATTGTCATTCCGGAAATTACCCAGGCGCTGACGTTTGGACCGCTCATTCGCGCTCTCTGGGGAGCAGAGAATCATAACGCGCCCCTTTACATGGTAATGATCGGAGGCGGATTCATGCTGATCGCCGCGGCGCTTGTCGCGCGCGTCGAGGACTCGGCGAGCGGCGATGCGCCAGGCAGGGATATCATTCGTGGTGACAGAACCGAGCCAATTCTGGTCCAGGAGTCAGCGCAGCCAGTGCCGAGCACGGGACTGCTCGACGAATAGCAGATTTTCTTTGCGAGTTTTCCTTTGCGGACTCTGCGACTCTGCGTGAATTTATCTCTCGCAAAGCCGCAAAGACGCTAAGAAGAAGCGCAAAGAAGAAGCGCACAGACGTAAATTATGATTGCGGCTACTCGAGAAAAGGTTCACTCCAGATACATTCGCGATTTGCTGATTGCGGCAGGCATCATTGCGACTTTATCAGGTTTCACTCTCGCCCAGAACCCAACAGACTTCTCAAAATTATCCGCTCGTCCGGCGCGCGATTGGGTCCGCGACGGGGTGATCTATGAAATCTACCCGCGTGACTTTTCCGCGGAAGGAAATTTCAAAGGCGTCACGGCGCAACTTGATCGCTTAAAAGATCTCGGTGTGACCATCCTTTGGCTGATGCCGATCCACCCGATTGGTCAGGAAAAGAAGAAAGGCACGATTGGCAGTCCTTACGCCGTCCGCGACTATTACGCGATCAATGCTGACTACGGCACGAAAGAAGATCTAAAGGCGCTGATTTCCGCGGCCCATCGCCGGCAGATGGAAGTAATCATCGACATCGTTGCCAATCACACGTCCTGGGACAGCGTGATGATGAATCATCCGGAATTTTACGAGCACGACAAGGCCGGAAAGATCACCTATCCGCACGACTGGTCTGATGTCGCCAAGCTGAATTACAGCAATCCGATGCTACGCGAGTACATGAAGGAGATGCTCAAGTACTGGATTCGTGAATTCGACCTGGACGGTTTTCGTTGCGATGTTGCCGAAGAAGTCCCGACTGATTTTTGGGACCGCGCTCGGGCCGAACTCGAAAAGATTAAGCCCGACATTTTCATGCTGGCCGAAGGACACAAGCCGGATTTGGAAGTTAAAGCATTTGAACTCGACTATTCTTGGCCGTTGCACAGCGCGCTGACGGAGGTCTTGCAGGGACGCAGCCGAGCCTCGGATTTGCGCGAAGCCTGGGAGAAGGAATTCAAAGACTGGCCACGTGGTTCGCTGCACATGCGCTTCTCAGACAATCATGACGAGCGGCGCGCCATCGCCCGGTTTGGCGAGCCGGCGGCCATCGCAGCTTCGGCGATGATGTTCACGCTTGATGGCGTGCCTTTGATTTACAACGGAATGGAAGTTGGCGACACGACTGAATCAGGCGCGCCTGCGCTTTTTGAGAAGTTGCCCATCTTCTGGCCCATCGCCGAACGCCGGCCTGAGTTTCCGCGTTTCTACAAACAGATGATGGCGTTGCGCCGGTCCAGCAGTGCCTTACGTCGCGGTGATGTTCGGTGGCTGCACAACTCGGACGAATCGCGTCTGGTCAGTTACTTGCGCCGTTCCCGCGACGAAGAAGTGCTGGTAGTAATCAACTTTTCGAATCGCCCTTTTTTTGGTTCCGTAGAGATTGCCGGCGGCGAGGCACTCAGAGAAGTAACGCCGGACATCGGCGCGCCGCTGCCGCCCGATGCGCCGGCGACCGAGCCGGCTACGCGCGCGCGTATCAATGGATTGCCGGCTGTTTATCTCGACGCCTGGGGTTATCGCATATTTCGGCGAGGGTTAAGGTGACTTAAATGAGGAGACGCATTCGCAAGGTATCTATCAAACTGATTCTCGCGATCGCTTTTTCGGTCGCGATGTTGGCCTCAGCAAGTTACGCGCAGGAGATAAACGTCTCCAGCCTGGAAAAAATTGGGCCCGTCACTGGTCTCGTCAAAGCAGAACGAGGCGTCACCCTGACCTGCGCTGACGGCTCACAAGTTCAGCTGACTGTCCTCGCCCCGGATCTGATTCGCGTTCGTGCCTCATTCACCAAACCTCTGCCGGCGCACGATCACTCTTGGGCGATTGCGAGAACTGATTGGCAAACAACGCCATGGCAGCTCACCGAGACGGCGGCGTCAATCACCCTCGCCACCGCGGAAGTCGAAACGGTCGTAAACCGCTCGCCACTCCTGATTGACTTTCGCGATGCGCGCAGCCACGAATCAATCAACGCAGACGAGCAGCCGATGGCTTATGACGGCAAAGGCTCCCTGGCCGGAATGCAATTCGATCCCGCAGCTGGAACCTTTATCGCTGCCGCGAAAAAACTTGGTTTCGATGAACACTTCTACGGCCTGGGAGAGAAGGCCGCGCACCTGGACAAACGGCGCGGTTTCTTTGTGAATTGGAATTCCGACACACCTGGTTACGCCCTGGGTCGCGACCCGATTTACCAAACAATTCCGTTCTATATCGGCTTGCAGAAGGGCTCGGCTTACGGAATTTTCTTCGACAATAGTTATCGCAGCTATTTCGATTTTGGCAGGCTGTCGCAGGAACGGATTTGGTTCGGCGCCGAAGGCGGCGAGATGAACTATTACTTTTTCTATGGGCCGTCGATCAAAAAGATACTCAACCGGTATGCTGATCTCACCGGGCACATGCCGATGATGCCGCTCTGGTCGCTGGGCGTACAGCAGTGCCGCTACAGTTACTATCCTCAATCCGTCGTCGAAGAAGTTGTGCGGCAGTATCACGAGCGGGACCTCCCTCTGGATGTAATTTATTTGGACATTCATTACATGAACGGGTATCGGGTTTTCACGTTTGATACGAACCGATTTCCCGATCCGAAAGGCATGATTGAACGTCTGGCCCGTCAAGGCGTAAAGACCGTCGTCATTGTCGATCCGGGAGTGAAGTATCAACCGGCGGCGCCTGGAGCGGCACCGATCAATTCACCAAAACCGGAAATTCAGCCGCAGGATCAGCGGTACTACGTTTTCGATCAGGGCGTGGCCGGAAATTATTTTCAACACCGCAAGAGCGGTCAGCTGTTCGTTCCCAGAGTTTGGCCGGGCGATAGCACCTTTGTAGATTTCACGCTGCCCGAAGCGCGGCGCTGGTGGGGCGATCTTCATCGCGCGTATACAGATAATGGCGTAGCCGGGATCTGGAACGATATGAACGAGCCGGCCGACTTCGTCGATCAAACCGGCAAGAACCAGATCGATGTCGTCAGTTACGATGAAGGCGAAAATTCAACCCACGCAAAGAACCGGAATGTTTTCGCGTTGCTGATGGCCCGCGCCACTTATGAAGGGCTCGCGCGCTTGAGACCGGACCAGCGTCCTTTCGTGGTGACGCGCGCGGCCTACGCCGGCATCCAACGCTACTCGACGATGTGGACCGGCGACACAAACAGCACCTGGGATTCATTGGCGCTGAACGTGCCGATGTTTACCACGCTCGGACTCTCGGGCGAGCCCTTCGTGGGCAGCGACGTCGGCGGATTCATTGGACGCGCAAACGGCGAGTTGCTGGTCCGTTCTTATCAGATTGGATTTCTGGCGCCGTTCTTTCGCAATCACCACGCCGTCGACGGTTACGACCAGGAACCGTGGCGCTTCGGAAAATATTATGAAGACATCATTCGCAAATACTTAAAGCTGCGATATCAACTTCTGCCGTTTCTTTACACGACGCTTGAAGAGGCGCACCGCACGGGCATCCCGTTTTTCAGACCACTCATGCTGAATTATCAGGACGATCCGAACACCTACAATCTGGATGATGAATTCATGATTGGCGACGACCTGCTGGTGGCGCCAATCGTCAAGCCAGACGTAACCGCCCGGCTCGTCTACTTGCCCAAAGGTGTCTGGTACGATTACTGGACGAACAAGAGGTACGCTGGTGGGACTATGATCCGAATGGAGGCGCCATTGGAGTTCGTGCCGATGTTTGTGCGCGGCGGCGCAATCATCCCGACCGGACCGCAGATGAATCATGTGGGCGAGAAACCTTTCGATCCCATTACCTTCGCGATCTATCCGGACGAAAAGGGCTTTGCGACAACGACGCTTTACGAAGACGATGGATCCAGCCCCACATATCAGGACGGAGCTTTCCGTCGCACGGCTCTAAAAGCCCAAAGAGGAACTGCAGGCTATCGAGTAACTGTCGGGACGCCACAGGGCAGTTACAATCCCGGACCGCGAAAATTCGCCTTTCTAATTGAGACGGTCGCAGCTTCCAGGACGGTCACGCTTTCGGACGACGGTAGAGCGCGAACGATTGAGATCAGATAGTGAAGTCAGTACCAGCTGTGAGAAGCGCGGGACGGCTTTGCCCCAAAAGCCGAAACTCAGACGTATCATTCACACCGGGCTTCAGCCCGGTGATGAACGGCAACAGAGACGCGGAACCGTTTTAACGGTTTTCTTTTCTGGTCAAACCACTGAGGCCGTTGAACCCGAGGAAGTTACGTCAACTGCCGGACCGAGAAACCGTTGAAACGGTTTCCTAATTTTGTTACGTTGCCTGACACCGGGCTTCAAGCCCGGTGTGAATGAGAGGTCGCACTTTCAGACTTTTGAGCAAGACGGCTGGACCCAACGATCAACCTGCATCTATGTGAAGGCCGCCAGAAGGATTACCGATCCTATGACCTGGATCAAAACAATCTCTCCTGAGGACGACGATCGCGTACGGCGCGCGATGGAGGGGCAACGCGAACTCTATCCAGCCGAATATGCGGTGCCGATTCATCCGACTGCCGATGGACAGTCTTCTCAGATCGTAGCTTCGCACAGCCTGATTCCAGACGCGCTATATCACGCGTTTGCTACCTTCGGAGCATTGATGTCGCCGAAGCTGCCCTTGACGCGGCGGCAGCACGAGATGATTACAACTGTCGTCTCAGTCCTCAATCGGTGTCACTATTGAATCGAATCTCACGCAGAGTTTCTGCGTCGCGTCACCCTGGATGAAGACCTGGTAAAGGCGCTGCAGGACGATTATCGGACTGCGCCTATCTCTGATCAGGACAGATTGATGCTCGATTACGTCGCCCAGTTGACGCGCGATGCCACCCGAATCTCCGAAGGCCATCATAAACACCTGCGCGCGGCCGGATTCGACGACCGCGCTATCCTGCAAATCACGTTGATTGCATCGTGGTTCAACTATATCAATCGCGTCGCCGATGCTTTGGGAGTGGGCCGGGATGAGCGTGTCTAAGAAGAACACGCACAAGCGCCAGACCTGAGATCCCCGCGATCCTTTGTGCCGAAGAATGACGAGTAAGAATCGCACAAATCGCCGGCCTGACCCCGGTCTTTTGAAGCCTTGTGGTGTGGGATTGTAGATCGGCGCGACTTATAACACTCTTCCAGGGACGAGGCAACAATGGCTTTAAGGCTGAAAGTTCAGCCGTGCCTGCGACTCACTGCTTCGCCCTCAGTAAGGCTTGAAAGTGTTCATGCTGAGATCTTCAGCTCTTGTGATTACTGGCCCCCAAAGCTCCCTGGGGAGCGCTCGTTAGACTAAACTTTTCTATTGATCTAGGATTCTGACCAGGTATATAGTTTCGCCACCCTCAGTTCTCCATTTTACAAACTCGATCAGCCTCCCCTGACTGATCTTAACAGTACGTCAGTTGCCGGGGTTTTTGTCCATCACATCCGAATCCAGCTGTCAATGCGGCTTTGCTGCCGACAGGTTGTCGTGTAAGCGACATAGAGCGGTCCGACTCATGAGCCACTGCGGCCCGGAAACTCTTGAGAATCTGTCGCGCGGCGCTTTCGCTGAAGGAGGAGTCAATCATGCTTAGTAGATCTATTGTCTCGACCAAGATTTGGAGATTTACAATTGCCATCGCTGTCTTATTGTTAGTAGCAGGTGCCGTGATAGCCAGCACTTTTTTCACTCCTTTCGTAGCACGATCATTATTTGGATCACCGGTAGTCCTCGAGCGAAGCGTGCCAATGTCGAAATCGGTTTCGAGCGAACCCCTACCAATAACCCAGAATCGGATTGCGGACTTCGAATCAGAGATAATAACCGTCACGCCGCATGGCTTCGAACCGCGTGCACTAACTCGGCCGGCCGGAAGGTTTTTGCTCCTGATCGACAACCGCAGTGGCCTTCCTGAGTTTTCGCCTGCCTTGTCTCTCTTGGGCGGTATTCAGGTGCGCACTATGCAGATTCCGCGGGAGCAACCGAACTGGAGCGACATTGTGGATTTGCCACCGGGCACTTACGTGCTGACCGAGGCGAATCACTCACGTTGGCTCTGTCGCATTACAATCACGGCGCTGTGAGGGATCAATTTTGCCTTCCGGAGAATAGATTATGCCCTCTCCAATCACAATTCACGAGTTCAAACAATTCGGATTCTATCGACTGTTAATCAGCTTAGTACTCGCATCACTGATTATTTTGACTTCGGGATACCTTGCATTAGCTCAAACCACAAGTCCCACAGACGGCTCAACGCCGCTAGGCTTGTCGCCAGGCGCCCCGGTGGGGTCTTATTCCGTCAGCGGATTCGAAAGCATCAACCCATACAATGGAAATCTAAGCTTTCATCTTCCACTGGTGGGAATAGGTGGACGTGGCGGCGCCGGCATGGTGTCAAGCTTGTCAATTGATGCGAAGGGATGGACGGTTAGGCATCAGGAGACGACGGACTTGCAAGGCAATCCGGTTGATGTGTACACGCCTGTCGAGAGTCCGTGGGCACCAAAGCCGGGCTACGGGCCGGGAACGCTGATCGGTAGACAATCGGGAATCGATCCGACGCAGACATGTCAGGCTCCCGGTGGTGGCATTATCAGGTATCTATATTGGCAGACGCTCACGCGATTAACATTTACCGCAGCAAACGGCACAGAATATGAGTTTCGCGATCAGCTTACAGGAGGACAACCTGCTCAGGTCATAAGTCCCTGCACAACTGGCGCGTCACGGGGCACTGTCTTTATCACCGCAGACGGAACGGCCGCGACTTTCATTTCTGATTCAGTCATTTACGACAAGAACCAAAGCCGCGGCTCCAGCATGATTTTCCCTTCTGGTAACTTGATGCTGCGAGATGGGACAAAGTATCGCATCGATGGCGGCGCGGTGACCTGGATGCGCGATCGCAATGGTAACAAACTGACGTTCAGTTATAACGGCTCGGTAACGACAATTACTGATTCACTCAACCGTCAGGTTTCATTCACTTATGCCGATTACAGCAGCACCTTTTCCGACCAAATCACGGTCAAAGGCTTTGGCGGCGCCACGCGCACAATCCTGGTGAATTACGCGACCTTGAGCAACGCCCTGCGTTCGGGTTACTCGATTCAGACATATCGTGGTTTGTTTCCTGAACTGAATAATGCCAGTCAGTACACTCAATGGAACCCGTGGGTTGTGTCTTCGGTAACGCTGCCGAACGGCCAGCAATACCAACTTCAATATAACAGCTACGCGGAGCTGGCGCGGGTGGTGTTGCCTACGGGAGGGGCAATCGAGTACGACTACACGTCGGGCTCAGGCGCCGTCACGGATGGTGACAATTATCAGATTTATCGTCGCGTCACCACGCGTCGCGTCTATGCGGATGGAACCAATCTTGAAGGCTACACGACCTTCGGAGACGGAAGCGGTGGTTCGGCGATTACCGTGGACCAGTTGACCCCGAGCGGCGCTCTGCTAACTCGAGAAAAACATTATTACTACGGCAGCGCCGGTAGTTCACTCTTCGCTGCGACCGGCATTAGTTATCCGGCCCGTCGGGATGGCCGCGAATACAAGACCGAAGCCTACGCCGCTGACGGCACCACACTCTTGCGGCGGACTGAAACCAGCTGGGCGAATCGCGGGCCGGTAAGTTGGTGGTGGAATCCGGGCGACGTAACCGAACCTCCAAATGACTCGCGCGTCACTGACGTCACAAACACGCTCGCTGATGTGAGTCCGAATCTAGTCTCAAAGCAAACTTTCGGTTACGACGATCTGGTTCCCTACAACAATCGAAACAACGTCAAAGAATACGATTACGGCAGCGGCACTCCGGGAGCGCTGGTGCGTGAAACGCGCACGACTTATGTGACGTCGAGCAACTACATCGATGCCTCGACGGGGGCGCACATCCGCAGTCTGCCTTCGCAAGCCTCGATTTATGATGCTTCGGGTGTGGAAAAGGCCCGAACAACTTACGAGTATGACAATTACACCGTCGATACGAATCATGCCGGGTTAATTAATCGCTCAAACATCAGCGGTCTCGACTCAGCTTTCACGACTTCGTACGGATATCGGGGCAACGCGACGGGAACTACGCATTACCTGCTGAACACCGGCGGCTCGGTCACCGGGTCAGTTTCAGCGTTTGCGCAATACGACATTGCCGGAAATGTGGTTAAGTCTATCGATGGTCGAGGAAATGCAACTACATTTGATTACAGGGACAACTTTGGATCTCCTGGCGAAGCCGTTGAGTCGGGCGGTGACCCAGTAAATACTCCACCTGGTAATTTAGCCAGCCAGATAGCGTATGCCCTCCCCTTCAAAATAACGAACGCGCTCGGGCAGACAGCTTACAGCAAGTATGATTATTACCTGGGCCGCCCGGTCGATGCCGAAGACGCCAACGGAATTACTTATTGCGGCTATTCGGATAACGAGGCGCTCGACAGGCCAACCAAGATTGTTCGCGCGGCCAACCAGAACTCTTCGCTGAAAAGCCAGACCACGTTCAGTTACGATGACACGAATCACGTCATTACGATCACCAGCGATTTCACGAGTTTCGGTGATGGTGCGCTTGTGCGCAAAACATTCTATGACGGTTTGGGCCGCACCTCTGAGGCGCGCACCTACGAGGGCGGCACAAACTACATCACAGTGGAAACACAATTCGATGCGTTGGGACGTGCTTACAAGAATTCCAATCCTTTCCGTCCTTGGCAGAGTGAATCCGCGGTTTGGACCACGACCGCATTTGACGCGCTTGGTCGCACCGTCAGCGTGACTACGCCGGATGGTTCAGTGGCGACGAGTTCGTATGCCGGCAATAGTGTCACCGGCTCGGACCAAACCGGCAAGTCACGCAAGAGTGTCACCGACGCTCTCGGCCGACTCACGACTGTTTTCGAAGATCCCGCAGGTCTGAGTTATCAGACGAGTTACAGCTACGATGAGCTGAATGACTTGCTGACCGTAAATCAAGTCAGCCAGACGCGGACATTTGTCTACGATTCATTGAAGCGCCTGATGAGCGCCACGAATCCTGAAAACGGATTCATTTGCTATGGGACAGTGGTGAACAGTCAGTGTCAGGCGAATGGCTACGATAACAACGGGAACCTGCTTTACCGAACTGATGCTCGTGGTATCCTAACAATTATTGCCTATGACGTATTGAATCGGCCGACATCAAAGACTTACTCGAATGATCCGAGCGGCACACCTGTAGTCAACTACTCTTATGACAACCAAACGCTACCACCTGGAGCACCGTCGTTCACGCGCGGCGCTTCGATCGGTAAACTTGTAGCCATCACCTATGGCGGCAACAATAACAGCGCGGGAGATTATTACGGCTTCGATCCAATCGGGCGCGACATACTGAAGATTCAGCAGACCGGCGGCATCAACTACCCAATCAGCGCAGCCTATAACGCTGCCGGTGCGCTGACTTCCGAAACCTATCCTTCAAATCGGACAGTTAGTTACTCGTATGACAGTGCCGGGAGAGCGAACAGCGTCACCGGGACTCTCGGCGATGACACAAGCCGAAGCTATGCTACCGGCATCAGCTATTCTTCCTTCGGCTCGCTGAAACAGGAGCAATACGGCACAACTACTCCCATTTATAATAAACTCTTCTACAACTCGCGCGGACAGCTGTCTGAAATCCGTGAAAGCACGACGCCAAATGACACCAGTTGGAATCGCGGCGCGATCATCAATCAATACAGCTTCCAATGCTGGGGCGCGGCCTGCAGCGGCACCGATAACAACGGTAATCTCAAGAAGCAGGAAGTGTATGTTCCAGACAACGATCAAGTAACGACCTACAAGTCTTGGTTTGATCAATATGACTATGATTCGCTGAATCGCCTAACACAGGTGCATGAATACACCGGCAACACGTCACTCGATTGGCAGCAGGCATACAATTACGATCGCTGGGGCAACCGCACGATTGACGGCAATTCTTCGAAGACTTTTGGCAGCGGCATCAACAACATGCAGGCGAGCATCGACCAGACGAACAACCGCCTGTATGCGCCGAATGATTCCAACCACACTCTGATTGATTACGACCTGGCAGGTAACCAGACGAAGGACTTACTGACATCCAACAGCAGTACGCGCAGCTATGACGCTGAAAGTCGGATGATCAGCTCTACCGACACCAATAATCAGACCAGCACGTACACTTACGACGGTGAAGGGAAACGAATCAAGCGCAACGTCATTGGTGCTGAAACATGGCAGGTGTATGGTCTCGGGGGCGAGCTGGTGGCTGAATACGCCGCCAATGCAAACCCAAACAGTCCCCAGAAAGAATATGGCTACCGTAATGGACAACTTTTGATAACTGCTGACAAAAGCACAGGTCCACCGCCGACGCCGATATTCAGCGATAACTTTAATTCCACTACCCTCGATGCTTCGAAATGGAGCGTCGTCGCTCCAAGTTCATCAGCAGTCGTAAGCGATAACGGCCAGCAATTACAGATTTCACTCCAACCAAGCACTGCAGCTTATAACGGGGTGTATTCAAACTCGACTTATGACCTCACCGGCAGAATGGTCCAGGTCGAGGAAACGCAAGCGGTTAGCCAAACTGGTTGGTGTGAGAATTACATTCAAATCGCCCTTGATGGAAATAACTACTTTCTGATGGACTCCGGTGCCGGCAGCTTGTTGATGCGTTCAATGGTCGGCGGAGTCAACAATCAGACTGTGTTGAGTTTCGATCCCACGGCTCATCGCCTCTGGCGCATACGACACGATCAAACTGCGAACACGATCAACTTTGAAACCAGCAGCGATGGTACCAATTGGGTGACGCGAAAAGTGGCCGCGGTCGGCTTCTCGCTTAGCTCGCTTCGGTTCTATTTGTATGCCGGCGCGTGGGGTACCGGTAACAGTAATCCTGGGGCCGCCAAATATGACAACTTCCAATTGCTTAGCAGCGCGAACGCCAGGGTCAACGTGGCGCTGGCCGTGAATGGATCAACGGCTACTGCTTCGTCGACTTATAACGGCTTCTCGCCGACAGCGGCAATCGACGGTGAGCACCAGGGACAGAACTGGCTGAATGGCGGCGGCTGGCATGGCGCAACCAACACCTTTCCACAATCGCTGGAGGTAGATTTCAACGCCAACAAGACGATTAGCGAGATAGATGTTTATACCGTGCAGGACAATTACGCGAGTCCTTCTGAGCCAACCGAGTCCATGACGTTTAGCTTGTACGGCCTGACCGCTTACGAAGTGCAGTACTGGAACGGAACGAGCTGGACGGATGTACCAGGCGGAAACGTGTCCGGAAATAACAAGGTATGGCGAAAATTTACCTTCTCGCCGATCACCACCAGCAAAATTCAAGTCCTGACACATGCGAGTGTGGATGGCTACACCCGCATTCCGGAGGTGGAAGCGTGGACGCCGGGAAGCACTACGACTAATGTCCGCTGGCTGGTAAGCGATCAACTCGGGACGCCGCGAATGATCTTCGATCAGAGTGGCAGCTTAGCTAATGTGAGCCGACATGATTATCTGCCGTTCGGTGAGGAGCTAGTTGCCGGTCAGGGTTTGCGCACGAGCGTGCAAGGTTATGGGGCGAGTGACAGTCTAAGGCAACATTTCACAGGTCAGGAACGAGACAACGAAACCGGGCTCGATTACATGCACGCGCGCTACTACTCTAATATGACGGGCCGGTTCACGGCGCCTGATACTCTGCTTGGCTCGCTAGTCAATCCGCAAACGTTCAATCGTTATGCATACGTGGACAACAATCCGCTGAACTTCTCTGATCCAACTGGGCATACGCGATTCGACGCGTCGTCAAATGGTTTCGCGGAGGCGATGAGCGACGAAGGTGGCGGCTACATGAGTCCTGAGAATCCCGACTTTGATCCGGAGTCAATCCTATCTGACAACATGCGGAGCGCACTGCATGATTATAACCAGCGCCTCCAGAATACACGCGATGCCAACGCAGCTAACGAAGCGCAAGGACGGGGCGACTTTGCTATGCGTGACCGCATTATGGATGGAAACTCGAGCTTGGAATATGAGGACTTCGGATTAGTAACAGTTTCTGCCGAAATCACAGGTATCGCTCCTGACGATCAGCACAACGGAAACTTGACTATGGTCATTATTTGGGACTCTGTATCTGGAATTAATCCAGATCGCTGGTTTGGGCACGTCTCCTACATCACTATGGACGATGATACATCCTATTCTTGGCAAGGTATTTGGAATTGGACCAAAGATCAGCCTTCGTCTAAATACACGAGTGAAAGATCTAAGGACTCGGCAGGCTTGGGATATATCCTGGATTTTGGCTCGACGAAGATAAACGAGAAGTTCCAAAATGCCCTCAAGCATGCCTATGATTATTCCTATTCGGGTTATGGCCCCATTAGCGATAACTGTGGAGCGGCTTTTAATAGAGCCATCAACGCCATTAGCAAAGACATAGGAGTTCCGATGAGTATTAATATCCGCCCGTCGGCAATCAGAGAGTATATTGAAAAGAATCTCAAACCGCGTAACTTTGTCGTCGGACAACGAGAATTCCCGAAGCACAATTGATAAGGAGCAGATCACACGTGTTTACTTTTCTTGAGAGGCCATTGGTTGTATTGTCTTGTGTCGCGATAATCATTATGGAAAACTCCTGCCTTCGCGACTCATACGAAGTCAAACTTTCTGGGCCCGTATCTATAGCTAATGAATGGGTCGAGTTCCATCCGCAGCCGCTTCTAAAAGCAGAAAAGGATTCACAGATGATTCTCCTCGACTTAGAGTCACCATTCCGAGACGACTTCTATGGGGAAGGGAACGGACCGAACAAAGGATCAGGAATTTTAATGCCTAACCGAGACGTTATCAATCCCGAGATAGAAGTAATTGATAAATACGGAAATGTATTCCATCTAGTCTACGCCGGTTCCAGGCGAACCTTTTGGCCGGTTTATAATCTTCCCAACTCCATCAAATGGCCACGAGACAGAGAATACACCACCGTAAGAATTCGTTCGCCGAAGTTCATCAAGTGCAAGGCAATCTATTGGTATTGTGAGTCTAATAAAGACATAAAGTGATCAAGCAAATTCCCTAACTGAAGCAACACTCCCTTTCATTATTTTGAATGAAAATTACATTTTGCCTCTTGGGAGGGTTAACACCCCCGCAACGAAAAAGGCCGCGCTGATCTTCGAGCGAGTCCATACCATCCCAGGCTTCTTGAAGCCTCTAACTGCTTTTTTTCCTCCCTAAACTTGTGACGGTATTGTGACCGCGATTCAACTAACGTCATAATTACTGTGTGATGCTAGGTATAAAAGCATATAAGGCTCTTGAAAGATCGCTGTAGCTGCAACCCTCGAAATTGGTTTGAGTTAAGGAAATTGCAGTGTTGGGATTCATTATCTCAACGCCGCCAGTTCGATCCCGGCCCCGCTACCAATCGAATCAACTATTAGCGCAAGCGCCAAACGAGTCGCGTCCGATAATTGCCCATTATGTAAAGAGTGTTCCCTCCTAACTCTGGCAACTGCGTATTGGACTAAGGCGAGATCCGCAATGAGCCGCGCGAAATGCTCAACCAGGCGATCGGCCATACTCTCAACGAAAATTAAGATCGCGAATTAACACCACGTCGGATTGCCACCCGCCACGCGTCACGGCCAGCATTTGCCCGTCGTAAGAATAGCCAAAATCGAAAATGTCATCGGGAAACTTTGTGATTTCCTGAGCGGGTCCGCCGTTCAACGATTGTTTGACGAGCGTATTCACGCCGTCCTGTTCGATAGCGTAGACGAGTGACTGGCCATCGGGCGTCCACTCGATACGGGTTCCGGAAAAGTCGCGTCCTCCCAAATCAAAAGTCTTGATCGGCTGGCCGCCGGCAAATGGCAGAATCAGCAGCGCTGCTTTCGATTCGTTTCTTCCGAGGGCGGCAATCATTTTTCCGTCAGGAGAAATGGAAGGGAAGAAAGCCGGGCGATCGGTTACCTGCGCCGGCTCGCCGCCATCGATCGAAGTTCTCCATACGTCCCAGTTATCCGTTGAGTTGTAAAGGATCCACCTGCCGTCCGGAGAAACCACGGGAAAATTCTTGCCGCCGCCGTTTGTCAGTTCGACCTGATTAGTGCCGTCGATATTCATGCGCCATACCTGGAACACGCCTCCGCGATTCGACATGAATACGATGTAACGACTGTTCGGCGTCACTGCGGGAGTGGCATTAATCCGCGCGTTGACTGTAAGTTGTCTTTGATCCGAACCATCGGGCTTCATCATCCAAAGGTCCTCGTTGCCGCTCACCCGCGATGAATAAATAAGTTGTCGCGCCGGCGTCCAGCAGAGTTTGTCAGTGGCCGCTGTAATCCTTTTGATGTTCTGGGGATCACTCCCTTGACCGATCCAAAGATCGGAAGCCCGGGCCGTCTGCGACGATACAATCTTGTCACCACTGGCAGTGATGCTGAGGTCGGAATACGAAATTGATCCGGCGGTAATTTGTCTGAATTCCATGCCCGGATAAGAGATCCGCCACAGTTGCAGATAGCCTTCGGCGTTTTTCCCGGCGGACATCATCAATCCCTGCTTTTGGGGCAACCACGCAATCTTGACGATGTTTGCAAACTTTTCGGCCGAGATCTGTCGTAAGGTCCCGTCGTTTACTTTGATTTCAACCAGGCTTACGTTCTGGCCGCCGCCGGCTGAATTCCCATAAGCGCAAATAAGCGAATCATTGTCCGGAGACCATACCGGCGCATCCAGCTTATCGGGATACTTTCGGGCCAGGAGGGTGCGCTCATCCGTGCCATCGAAGTTGGCAATCACGAGAGAATATTCGCGCTGCCCCTCGCCGTTTGTGGACGCTCGAACAAAAGCGATGTGACGATCGTCGGAAGACAGCGAAAATCTACCTTCCGCTGCTTCGACGATCTTTACCGGCACGTCGCCCAATAACGAAACCCGATAAAGCGAACCGGGACTACCCTTCACGAAGTAGAGGTAATCGCCACTGGGCGCGAAAGCCAATCCGTAAATCGGACCATTTGGCGAAACGATTTGAATATTCGTGTTGGTTGCCAGCTGTCGCAACCAAATGCTCTGATTGTTGACGAAGCCGCGGGTGTAGGCGAGATATTTTCCATCCGCCGAGATCGCGGCGTGCGGGCTCTCGCCCGTGGCTGTCAGCTTCTCGATCTTGAGCGGCAACCCTGCGACGAACTCCCTTAGATTCCCTTTTGAATCATTGAAATATCTCCAGAGCATCCCGCCTCCGGCGAGCACCAGAAGCAGCGCCGCCACGATCAGAGCTTTCTTTGAGTTTCGTTCGGACACAGGATAAACGGCAGGCTTTGCTGTCCAGGAAGTTTGCGGACCGTCCGCCGAGTCTATATTCCCCGCATTGTGAATGCTGCCGGTTTCCGAAGCGTGGTCGAAACTCTTCAGCGGCATCTCGCGGCCAATGTTGCCACTGCCGTTTGAGATCTCTTCGACCTTTGCGATGAAGCGATATCCGCGACGCGGCACGGTCTCGATGAATTGAGGCTTGCGGGCATCATCACCCAGCGACTTTCGCAGTTGCTGAATATTGAAAGTCAGATTCGCGTCTTCGACAAAACTGTCCGGCCAGAGCCGATTCATCAATTCTTCTTTCTTCACCAGGCGGCCGCTGTTCTCAACCAGGATCAAAAGCGTGTCAAAAACCTTCGGCGTCAGCGGCGCGGGCATGCCGTTTCGCAGCAAAACCCTTTGGTCCGGGTCAACCGTGTAATCCCCGAACCGATAGAAATGCTTGATTTCGAAAGACATAATCGCTCTTAGAATTTTCTCAGAACTTTCTTATCAATGTCTTAAGACTTTGCCGGCTGCCACGGGTACCTTCGGAAAATCTGGTTGGCGATCGGTCGGATTTTAGCAGCGCCCTTCAAGACCAGCAATCGGATGACCCTGGAAACTTTGACTGGCATGAAAAGACACCTTACCCTGCTCGCGCTCGCACTTATATCGCTGGCCTTCGCCGGCTGCAAGAGAGACGGGGAAGTTATGGCGATTCTGGCGACAATCGACTCTTTCACCACAGAACTCATTGGGCGGATTGAAACGGCGCCGAATCCGGCGGCCGGTGTCGACGATGCGCAGCATTATCTCGATTCGCGCAAGAAAGACGTGACGGCCAGGATGGAAGCGCTGAAACGGCTGCGGGAGTCGCAAATAAGCGATGAAACGAAACAGAAGATCACTACCAGTCTGGTCGACGACGCGTTGAGAGTCGGCAACCTGGAAATCAAATACGCCAGCCGTTCGATGGACGATCCGGCTTTCAAGGCCAAACTCGACAAGCTGGTTAGGAACTACCAGGCGCTATTTACTGAATGACGGGCTTAAGCGATGCTTGAATCAGATCAGTCTGGTGCGTTGACTAAGTTACGAAAGTCTAATCTGCGAACAGGAGACAAATACGATGCATACGAGAACGGATCGAAGCGTTTTGAGCGGGCTAATGGCAGGTGCTTTGTTGCTGGGTGTGGTTTTGGCGTGTGGCAGCGCCGATGAAACTGACCAGGCCAACAAGCTGGTGGCGGAAGGGAACTCGGCAATCGACGAGGGCAAGAAGTTCTTCAAGGATGCCGAAGCGAAGAAGACCCAGATGTTGCAGACCGATGTGTCGCGACTTGCCGAGGCGCGCACCCTTGCCAACGAGGCGATCCGCGGCTATGACCAGGCCGAGGAAAAAGCCAAAGCAGCCGCCGGAAAATTTCAAGACGCGTCGAAGCTGAAGATCAGCGACAAATTCAAGGAATACCTGTCGCTCAAAGTGAAAGAGTTCAACAAGCGCGCGGAATTAATCGAGGCGGCGCGCAGTATTCCCCAGGCTTTGATTGACAGCCAGAGCCGTTCCGCCTTTATCAGCCGGGCCAACGCGGCGACGCAGAAAGGTGACCGGCTCAATCAGGAGGCGAGCGATCTCAGCGATCAGGCGGACAAGATCCAAAAAGACAATCCCGATGCCTTCAAGAAATCATCATGACCTGGGGCAGGTTCTCAGGGATTCGCCAGCAATATTGAGCGGAGTGAGGGGTGGGATTGCACCCCCCGCCTTTGATCTCAAGCGGTTTGTTTCGCCGCACTCAACCACCAGCCTCGCAACCGCCCACGACCGTGTAATGCGGCCCATTGTCGACGGCGGCCGATCCGCTTTGTGAAAGAGGCACGGTGACTTTCGCGGTAGCCGTGCCTACATTGCCCGACGTATCAGTCACGCTGAAAGTGATGATGTAGACTCGGCCGTTGCCATTGCCCATCCGTTCAGAGCGGAGTTGCACTGATTTGCAGTCGCCGGCGATCACGATGTCGTTAAACGTGTTGCCATCTGCGATGCTGTTCTCAGGCTCGTCGCTCGTCACTTGGGTAATCAGCACGTTGCTGATGCCGATACTGGAATCACAATTATCACTGACCCCCGTGACCAGATCGGTTACGTTGAATGTCGTGTATTTGTGATTAGGAGGCCACAGCGTCTTATCAGTCGTTGTAATGACCGGCGCCTGCGTGTCGTTGACCGTGACTGTGAAGCTGCAAGTCGGGCCTACTGAGCTGGTGCACGTGACAAGCGTGGCTCCCACCGGGAAGAGGGTTCCCGAAGGGTGGTCACACGTGACTCTGCCGCAGCCTTCTCCGGAAGGCTCCCGGTAATCGACAACCGCTCCGCAGAGGCCGGTGTCATTCGGCACGCTAATGTCGGTTGGACAGGTAAGGGTGCAAAGAGGCTGGAGTTCAAAGGCGCCGATATCTGTGCCGTCGCTGGTTGCAGCATTGACGACGCCAGGGTCATCGAAGGTACGAGGACGACCCCGCTGATCAAAAGGGGCGCCGGCCGCCACGCCCGCATCAATTGCGGGGCTGCCGGCCGTGAGCGCCATCGTCTGGGTTGGCCCGCCGTTGTCTGCCAGGGCAGCCAGCATTGCGTCAGCGCCGGTCAGATCACCGGTGCCGGTGAAACCTGTGGCGTCGGTCGAGTTGCCAAGAAGGTTATGACCATTGCTGGTCACGGCGCCGTCGACATTCGGTCCCGGTGTAGGAGCACCGGTGGTGTCACCCAGGCCGTTGGCCGCAGTATTACCGGCGATGATTGTGTTTTCCAAGGTCACGCTGCCGGCGCCGACGCGGATGCCGCCGCCGGCACCTTCGGCCACGAGCTGCGGTGGCTTGTTCGCTCCGCCCTGATTGACGCCGGTGTTCCCGGCCTGAGCGTTGTTAAGGCTAAGTGTACCGTGCTTCATATTGATAGTGGCCGTATTGTTCGCGATGGCTCCGCCAAACGCGAAGCCGCCCTTGCCGTGAGCGCCACAATTAAGACCATCGTCGGTTTGTCCACCATTGCCCCCGTTACCGCCAATGGCGAAGTTGTTGGCAAACGTCGCGGTATCGACGATTAGGCTGCCCCCGTCGGCGAAGATCGCGCCGCCGCGGGCGCCGCCGGCTTCAAGAGAAGTGTGACCGCCTATGCAGGTCGAGCCGAAGGTATTGCCGCTATTGCCTCCGGTGGCGCCCGCCAGGTGGAACGTGGAGTTGGTCACCGTAACGTTGCCAAGGCTGTAGAGTCCGCCACCATCAGCGGGACCGGCGGGTTCACTTCCGTTGCCGCCCGTGCCTGAGTTACCACCGTTGGCGGCAGTGCTTTCGAACGTTGTGTTGTTAATCGTTACCGTGCCGGCGCCAACCCAGACTCCGCCGCCTTGCGCCGTTCCACCGAAGCCACCATTCTCCATTCCGTTTTGCGAGACGCTGCCGCCGTTGCCGCCATTCGCGGCGCTGGTGTCGATTCGCGACCCGTCGATGTTGAGCGTGCCGCCTTCGAAATAGATCGAGCCACCCTTGGCATTGGAACCGGCGCCGTTGTTGAAGTTGTTGCCGTTCCCGCCTACGGCAGAGTTACCAGTGAATGTGCTGCCGGTAATCGCTACGTTGCCGGTGCCGGTGAGACTCGCGAGGCCGCCGCCCAGGGCATCGAGGCTGGTGTGATCGTTTAGGACGGTGTCCCCCTTGCCCACTGCCTGACACGACTGGATGATTACGTTGGTGAGGGTGACGCTGCCGCCGTTGTTAAGGATGCCCCCGCCGAAGCGGTTGGTATTTTGTGCCGTCGGGTTGGTGCTCGCGCCGCTCGTGCCGTCGTCGGCCGCCTTGCCATTCTGAATTGCCAAATCCTGAAGCGTGACACTGACACCCGAACCTGTTATCTGAAACACGCGGTCTCGGACGCTACCCGTATTCAGGCCGGCGGCGTCAATGATGGTTGCATCAGGGCCTGACGAGCCGCCGCCGACGATGGCCACGGTATGAAGAGTCGTGGTGATGTCCAGGTCACCCGTTGCCGCGGCGTTCTCTTGCGTGGCATTGGTGAGTGTCAGGCTGTAGGTGGTCGCCGGTTGCAGGGTGATAATCACCGGATCCGCGCTGAGATTGGCGTTTGCGGCAATGATCGCGCCGCGCAAACTGCAATCGTTGTCAGCACTTGTACAAGCCGTGGCGGCGGCCGTATCGTCCGTCCGATCGACAACGAATTGTGTTGCCAAAGCCGGAATTAGATTGGAAGTCCTGGGAAACGCTCGCGCAACAGCGATGCGTTGGTTAGGTGAACTCGAAGATGCCATTTGAGTATACGTCAGAAATGCACCGACCAAAACGACGAGCGTCAATAGCGACCAGGCGACTTTTCTTTTCATTGTTATGCTCCAACCTAATGGGTTCTAGTTAGTTGTTTGCCAAGCTATAGAAATGGGTGACTTGTAATACACCTTTCGAGCATTGGCGGCAAGCAAAATCGCGACAAACCGAAGGCGATTTGAAACATGAGGAGCCGGCCAAATGCGGAAAGGAATGAATCAATCCGGCAGGCCGACGCGCCGGACCAGTTCTGCAAAGTGTGGGTCGGAGCGCAAAGAGTCCAGCGCCGGATCAACGCTCAGATACTGTAACTGCAAATCGTGCGACGTGCAGGCCTTCTCTAATGATGCAAATGCCTGCTCGCGCTCGCCTAATGCAGCCTGGAGCACCGCTAACCCGGCCGGGGAGACGTAATCACTGCCTGACTGTAACCGCTTAAGTATCGCCTGCGCTTTTGCGCGTTCCCCGGCTCTGGCGAATGCCGCGCCCAGAAGCATTTGCGTTCTCGGAGTATCTTCGCCCAGCTTAATTGCTTCCTGGTAGGCAGCGGTGGCTTCGGCGTACATTCCCTTCGCGGCGTAAGCAGACCCAAACTGGTAAATCGTTAGGATGTTGGGATGATTCAGGGCTGAGGCGGCTTTGGCCTCCCGGGTGAAGCGACGCACCCGTTGGTGGTCAGAAGTGGCGTCGGTTGGCAGAATCTTCAAAGCAACGTTTCGGCCGAGCTTGATGTCCTGCGCGAGATACACCTCTCCCATCCCGCCCTCACCAAGCCGGGAGCGGATTTCGTAGCGACCAAGTCTTGTGCCTGATAAGAGCGGCGAGCCCATCGGAAACTGTTGTTCTTACCATTAGGCTTTTGACACGGTAGGAGATATTGGTAGCGGGGGCAGGATCGAACCGCCGGCCTTCGGGTTATGAATCAACAACCGCAACTACCAATTTCCATCATGAGCCTCATAACAAACATAAACCGGAGCGGATTGCACCCAATCGAGTCGTCTATGTGCCCTATGCAGTTTAGGTACTTTATGAAGTCAGGCAAGGATTGGTTCCAAGGTCCGCGACCTCCATGAAGCGTTACAATGAGCAATTGAAACTGTAAACGGAACGTGATAGAAGGGACGGACCATGACGGTCAGAGTAGTACTGCAAATCTTTTGCGCCAGCGTATTGGCGTCGACGGCAATGATCACGACTTCGGCGCAGACTCCAGCGCCGACTCAGGGACCGACTCAGGGACCGACTCAGGCGGAACGCCAGCGAGGGATCGATCCCGAGTTCGAGCAACGTCAGCGAGATCTCAGACTCTTGGATAAGACGATGAGGCCCCGTGAAATCACCAAACCTACCAAGCGTCGTGACCCGAAGCTCGTTACCGCGGAAATCGCTGAAGACTTCACGCGCATCCAGGTCGTCAACAACGACCTGGCACAGGCGGTCTCAGGCTCCGCCCCGCTAAACCTCGAGTTCGTCGTCAAGTCCACTGCCGAGCTTGTGGAACGCACGAAGCGGCTGGGAGAAAATCTGGGACGCCCCGAGCCCGAAAAAGGGAGCAAGCCGCCAAAGCTGGAACCGGTGACCGATGTCGAACAATTGAAGCGCGCGCTCGCGACGCTGGACAAGCTGATCGCTGAATTCACGCACAATCCGTTGTTCACAGATGCCAGCACCCGAGACGCTGAATTATTCGTCAAAGCGCGCCGCGATCTCGCTGAGATCTTCGCGCTGAGCGAACATATCAAAAAGAACACCGAAGAGTTGACCAAGATAGTCAAGCAGTCTCCGTAAGCGGGTACTCCCGCGCCGGGATCGATCCTACTGAATCGGCAGAACGGCAAGGCAAGTTATTCGAATTCCCTAACATTTCCAGCTTAGCTGCCGGAGTAGGAGGGCAAGCGCTTGAGCGCATTATTATGTGCCTGATGTGCTATGTGCAGTTCATGAGGTTTGGCAAGAGTCTGGCAAGAAATTGCCCCAAGGTCTGAACCTGTCCGTTTCAGTTCGGGTCGCGGAGACTATTACTTAAGAAGCGCCGGTCGCCCGACTGGATGGTTCTGTCGCGTAAACATTTTCAACCGCTGGGCGCAAAAGCTCAGCAACGCTCCAGGCTTGCGCGATGCAACCGCGCGGTGTGTGTGGCGAGTCGCCGTCGAAGATTTCCGAAACCTGGCCCAAACCGGCTTCGGTCAGATGCTCATCAAAGTTCTTAAGCCATTCAATCGCGAACCCTCGACCTGCATTCTCACCAAATGTTTTGACGTACGCAGTGAAGTAGGAACCCATCAACCACGGCCATACTGTGCCCTGATGATAGGCGCCATCGCGACTCCGTGTATCACCTTCGTAACGACCGATGTAACGGGAATCGTTCGGCGAGAGCGTGCGGAGGCCGCGTGGCGTGAGCAGTTCGCGCTCGACTACGTGCAGAGTGCTTTTTGCGCGCGCTTTTGAAACCATTGAATTCGTCAGGCTGATCGCGAGGACCTGATTGGGCCTGACAGAAGTATCGCGCTCTTCGCCGTTCACTACGTCGAAGAGGCAGCCTGACTGCTCGTTCCAAAACTGTTCGTTGAAACTCTTGCGCGCGCATGTAGCCATGGTCCTGTACTTCTTTTCATTCACTTCGTCGCCGAACTTCTCTGCCAAGCCTTGCATCACGCGCAGAGCGTTGTACCAAAGCGCTTGAATCTCGACAGCTTTGCCGGTTCGTGGCGTAACCACCCAGTCACCCACTTTCGCGTCCATCCAGGTCAACTGCACGCCCGGCTCGCCGGAAAACAACAAGCCGTCTGTATCGACATGGATGTTGTAACGCGTGCCGCGCACGTGCCAGTCGATGATGTCTCGCAAAACGTCGTAGAGGTGTTCGCGAACAAAGCCGAAGTCCTTTGTGTAGTGCCCGAGCGCGCGCACGGCTTCAAAGAACCAGAGTGTGGCGTCGACAGTGTTGTATTCGGGCGTTTCGCCGGCGTCAGGAAAGCGATTCGGCAGCATGCCCTGATCGACGTGCTCGGCGAACTCGATCAAGATGCTCTTCGCGATATCGTAGCGTCCAGTGGCAAGCGTCAAACCCGGCAGCGCTATCATCGTGTCGCGGCCCCAGTCGGCAAACCAATGATAGCCCGCGATGATTGTCTTCTGTTCGCCGCGAGCAACGATGTATTGATCCGCCGCGTCTGTTAAGGCACGAACGAGATCGTTGTCGCGAGGCGCTGACTGCGTCATTGTCTGGCGACGTTTGATCTCAGACGCGCGATAAGCGTCGGCTTGCTTCGCGTCCCGACGTTCGGTTGAAGCGATGATACTGACGCGCAACCCGGATGTCTTCGCCAGCGCGGTTTGATCTATTGTAAACGTCAATACAAACGGGCTGAAGAGATCTTCGTGAAAATCAAGTCCGCGCTCTTGCTCGACTCGGTATTCGAAGTTGCGATACCAATCGCCGTGCGTCTCGATCTCGCCGGCGTCGTAGGCGAAGTATAACGTCGGCAAATCGGCATAGGGCGCAACGCTCGCTCGTCCGTTCTCAATTCCAACGTGCGAATTCAATGCGCTGTTTTCGTGCGTGGTGCTGTGATAGTCGCGAAAGGCGACGAGCGGTCGAATCTCAAACGTGTAACGCGAGCTGTCAGCTTGCGGTCGCTTTGACTGCCGGAACTCATACTGTACAACCGTCGTGTTCTCTCCCTGCACCATGAACACTGACTTCTCGATCTCGATTCCTTCGACCAGGTAAGTAAATATGGGGAACGGATCAAGGCGAAAGCCTGTTTGCAACTGGAAGCCCTGCGGGTGAACAGTTCCCGGATATTGATTGGCTGAGAGGTCGTAACGCTTTCCGTCAATGATGAGCGCTTCTTCGAACTTGGAGAGCAAAACGATGCGGCCAACAGGCGGCTTGGTGGCGGCAGTCAGCAAGCCGTGATACCGACGCGTGTTTAGACCGACGATGGTGGATGAAGCAAAGCCGCCAAGCCCGTTGGTTTCCAACCACTCTCGTGTCTGGGCAGCTTCGAGGTCGCGACAAACGTTCTGATCTAACTTAATCATGGCTACTCTTTCTGACGCTGAGTGCGCCTCTTAGCTATGCGGCTTCAGCTCTGTCGCGGACTACTTCGATTGCAGTAAGTCCTTCAGCCCGAGAAATGCCTGGTGGAGTTAAGTCCATGAACTGCACCAGGTCTTTGGAGAACAAGAGATCGAGAGTCCAGTCGAGTGCCACCCGTACTTTCTTTTCAAAGCGAGGCAGCTTGCTCAAGTAAATTGTGCGCCACATCCACCACGCGATGAAGCCTGAAAAATTCACGCCCATGATGCGCGCTACACCAGTGCGCCTACCGATCGAAGCGAGTGCTCCGATCGTTTTGAACTCGAAACGCTTCCGGCTGCCACCGCGTATCGCGGCAAGGATGTTATGAGCCGCTACCTTGCCCTGGCGCAGCGCATGTTGCGCCGTCGGCGGACACGGTTTGCCGGTCGCGCGATCGGGCACAGCGGCGCAATCACCTAACGCCCAGACGCCGGGGTTCCCGTTCACTTCGAGAAACTCGTTGGTAATCAGGCGTCCGCGCTCCTTCTCGCAATTCAGCATGCCTAGCAGCGGATTAGGCGAAGCGCCTGCAGTCCAAAGCAGAGTGTTGGTCTTGATCACCGTCCCATCGCTGAGCGCTACCTCACGGTTCAAAACACTTCTTACCGAGGTATTCATCAGAAACTCTACTCCGCGATCCGCGAGTTTCTTTTTCGCATAGATGCCGAGCTTGGGCCCAAGTTCAGGCAGAATTGCGTCCGTGGCTTCGATCAGAACGATGCGCAACTCAGCTTCGCTCAGTCGAGGATAGAAACCAATCGCCTCGCGAATAAAGTCGTTGATTGCCGCGATGGTTTCGACGCCCGCAAACCCGCCGCCGGCCACGACGACGGTCAACAGCCGCCCGCGCTGAGTGCCGCAACACTCAAAATCCGCTTCTTCGAGGTTCTTGATGAGGTGGTTGCGCAAACGAATTGCGTCGCTCAATGACTTCATTGTCAGAGCCTTCTCGGCCAGCCCCGGCAGCTTGTAGAAATTCGTCACTGAGCCGAGCGCCAGGACCAGATAGTCGTAGGTCAACTCGTGACCATGATTATCGTCGCTGTGCGCGACAATCACGCGCTTTTCCTTTAAATCAATCGACTTGATGTCGCCGTGGAAGAACTGCACTCGGCGAAGCAGCTTGCGCACCGGATTCACGATGTGTGTGAAATCGAGATCGCTCGCGGCTACGTCGTGCAGCATTGGCGTGAACAGAAAGAAGTTCTCGCGATTGACGAGTGTGATCTCGATATCAGGATTGCGAGCCAGCTTCTTTTCCAGGTGTAACGCCGTATACAAACCGCCAAAGCCGCTGCCAAGGATCAAGATTCGTTTCTTTGTTTTTGACTCAATGGGCATCGTTACACCGGCGCGACTTCGCAGAAGACTTTGATTGCGCCGTTACCGTTGGTTAGCTTCGCGAAGAGTTCCTGATAGTTCTCCAGGCCCTTGACGGGGTCAGTCAGCAATCGCGTGAGCCAGCCGGGATACTCGGCTTCCGCCTGGGCCATGTCTTTCACGCCCATTTCGAAATACTCACGGTTGGCGTTGACCGTGCCGACCATCACCTTGTTGCCCAGCACAAAGTCCAGATTGATCTTGTCGGCCGGGACTTCGATCTTACGGTCGCCGCCCGTGACGCTCGACAGCACCAGCACGCCGTTCTTGCCCAGGGCCTGCATGCTGTCGAACACGACCGGCGAGAAACCGGTGGCCTCGAAGATGATGTCGAACGGACCAAATTTCTTCGCGCCGTCTAGAATCGACAGCTCCTTTGTCGACTGATATGTCGCGCCGATGGCTTCGATCAGATCCGAGTTCAAGTACGGTTTTGGATTCAGACCGAACGTCGTCACCTGTAGGCCGCGCAAGCGCAGCACGAGTGTCGCCAGTAATCCGATCGTTCCCGCGCCCATCACGGCCGCGCGACGGGGACGCCACACGCGCAGGCGGCGCTGGATTTCGTAAGCCTGAGCAATTCCTTTTTCAACGACGGTCGTTGGTTCCAAGAGCACACCCACTTCCTTTAGCCCCTGGGGAATCTTCACGATGAACTCGGCGTCGTCAACATAGTGCTCACTCATGTAGCCATGTCGCAGATTGATACCGCGCTCAAAGTAGGTGTCGTCGGTGGTCATGTCGTTTGTGCCGATCAAATCGTAGATGCTCAAACCGGGCCGGCGCACAGTGGCGACAACGTAATCGCCGGGTTTGACCTCGACGACGCTTGCTCCGACTGCCTCAACCCGCCCAAAGCTTTCGTGACCGATGACCAGAAAGTCGGAGCCTTGGGGCGCATTGCCATAATCGGCGGCGTTGATTTCCTTATCCGTGCCATCGACGCCAACGCGCAGAACTCTGACCAGCACGCCACGGCCATTCGGCACCTCATCGAGTGAGGGCTTCGGCATCTCCGCGAGATGCACGGTGTTTGGTTTTCCGGGAAAGACTGCTATTGCTTTCATGATTGACCTCGTAGTTGCTTGATTATTCGTCAAGGAAAAATGTTCACGCCTGGCGCTCATTGCGGGCGAGAGCCCGCGCTCCCAGCTTCACGCGGCCGGCATCGCCCATTGGGTCTGAAGTCCCATTTGCTGAAGCGTTGAAAACACTCGCTTCGGTTCACCCAGGTCGTTCCACCCGACTTCGCTCACCTGCATTACTGCCAAATCGTCGGGCCGCAACGCGAGCACTTCATGTGAAAAGTTTGACGAAGGGATCCAGGAATACAACTCGCTCATCCCGCGAGCTTCCGCCGGAGTGCCAAAGGTTGGCGCGATTGCTGAAAAGAAATCGAAGAGGGCCGGCAACGCGCCTTGTGTCATCTTCAGAAAAGCGTCCACGCGTCCGACCATTACAAAACTGTTCCAAAGGCATCCGCGCTCCATCAATCCTCGCGCGACCAGACCGGACGGTTTCTCCCAGAACTTGCGCACGCGTGAAATCGAGCGCGGCAGTTGACCAAACAGCGAGCCGTCCGGCTCGATCCAACCATATTCTACTTCGGGACTTTCTGGCTTGATGCCCAACAGGGTGACTGTTTCCGGGTGCGTTCGCGCCGCGCTGAAAGCAGATTCGATGTGCGACATGAATTGTTCGTCATCGGCGAAGTAATGATCCGAAGGAAAGAAAGCGACGATTGCGTTCGGAGAAAGCTGAGCGAGCCGCAGCAAGCTGAAAAGAATTGCCGGGGCCGTGCCCTTGTTCTCAGGCTGTACCAGCAAGCGAGTACTGGGTTCATTCTTGAGTAGTGATGCATAGAAACGCTCGTGCGTTCGCGTTAGGACGGTTAAGGTCTGCTCCGGCACAATTGAGAGCCCAACCCGACGGCGAGTTTGATCCAGTAACGTCCGGCCGCCGATGATTGGGCAGAACTGCTTCGGCCGGTCGTCCCCTGAGATCATCCGCGTCAGCGACTGCAAACGAGTGCCATCACCGCCGGCCAGAATCACGGCCCAACGATCGCTGCCGCTTTTTCCGATGGTTTCATCGGTATTGCTCAGGTTGTTGGTGACTTCGTGCTCGCAAGAGAAGATTGCCATCGTCGCTCTCCTTATCAGGTTCGGCGCTTGGGATTTTTGAACCGCTTCAGCACCTGCTAGTTTCGATTCTTTGATTTCCTGAAGATGAGTCGGAGAAAGCGCGAATTCCTTTCACAAGAAATCAATGGAATCTGCGGAAACTACTGATTCCTGCCGATGGCTGCCGCTTGCACCTTCGATCGGTGCTCGCCGCTCTGCTGCATGAGCTTGGCGACCAGGCCGGTCCAACCAGTTTGATGGCTGGCGCCGACGCCTGAACCATTGTCGCCATGGAAGTATTCGTGGAACTGGATGAGGTCCCGCCAATTTGGATCGTTCTGAAACTTTTCGATCTCGCCATAAATCGGCCGGCGTCCATCCACGCCGCGCATGAAAGGCCGTGACAGGCGATGCGAGATCTCGGCACCGACTTCCCATAGAGTCAGCATGTTTCCTGAGCCCGTCGGACATTCAACCTTGAAATCGTCGCCGAGGTAGTGATGAAACTTCTGCAGCGATTCGACCAGGAGGAAATTCAACGGAAACCAAATCGGTCCGCGCCAGTTTGAGTTGCCGCCGAACAAACCCGTGCTCGACTCTGCCGGTTCATAGTCCACTCGATAGTCCGCCCCGTTAACATTCATCTTGTAAGGATGATCCTTGTGATAACGGGAGAGCGCGCGGATGCCGTAAGGCGAAAGGAACTCGCCTTCATCGAGCATAACCTTCAGCACCAGTCGCAATTGCTCCTGATCGACAATCGAAAGTAGTCGGCGCTCGCCGTTTCCGGGCGTGCGCATGCAAGCGACATTGCCCGTCAGGTCCGGACGGTCGTCGATGAACCATTCGAGGCGCTTTTTGAAATCCGGCAGCCGGTTCAATGCTTCGGCTTCCAGGGTCTCGATCGCGAATAGGGGAATCAGGCCAACCATCGAACGTACTTTCAGCGGAAAGTGTTCGCCGTCGGGTAGGTGCAGCACGTCGTAGAAGAAACCATCTTCTTCATTCCACAGCTCGACCCCGTCGTGGCCCAGATGATTCATCGCGTGCGCGATGTGAATGAAATGTTCCCAGAACTTGCTGGCCACGTCCTCGTAAACCGGATCTTCGCTCGCCAATTCCATCGCGATCGCCAGCAGGTTCAGCGTGAACATCGCCATCCAACTGGTGCCGTCTGATTGTTCGATGTATCCGCCCGTAGGCAAAGGCGAGCTGCGATCAAAAACACCGATGTTGTCGAGTCCGAGAAAGCCGCCTTCGAAAATGTTGCTGCCTTCGGCGTCTTTCCGATTCACCCACCAGGTGAAGTTGAGCATCAGTTTATGAAAGACGCGCTCAAGAAATTTGCGGTCGCCTTTGCCGTTCCGCTTTTTGTCGATCTTGTAAACGCGCCATGCGGCCCAGGCATGCACGGGTGGATTCACGTCACCCAATGCCCACTCATATGCCGGGAACTGTCCGTTCGGATGCATGTACCACTCGCGGGTCATCAGCACGAGCTGTTCTTTCGCAAACTCGGGATCGATCAATGCCAGCGGAATGCAGTGAAACGCCAGGTCCCACGCGGCGTACCAGGGATATTCCCACTTGTCCGGCATCGAGACGACGTCGGCGTTGTAAAGATTTTCCCACTGATGATTGCGACCTTTCAGCCGTTCTGGTGGCGGCGCCGGTGTTTTCGGATCGCCTTCGAGCCATTGCTTAACGACGTAGTGATAGAACTGTTTCGACCAAAGCATTCCCGCGAACGCTTGTCGCATGACGTTGCGCGCGTCGAGTGATAGATCTTGCGGAGTCACCGTCGCGTAAAACTCGTCAGCCTCTTGCTGCCTGTCTGCGAACACTTGCTCAAACTCTCTTCCGAAAATCTTTTCCTGATCAGTTAGCCGCAAACGAATTGTGGCTGACTCGGCTGGACCAACGGTGAGCGCGTAGTGAGCGGCAGCTTTCGTCCCCGTTTGTTCAGGATTCACCGCGCCCATCTTGCCGGAGATGACGTAATCGTGAAAGGCATCCTTGACGTACGGCGATGTGTTTGCGGAATTGAAGAGCCGCTGAGTGTTGGTTTCGTTTTCGGTGAAGAGCAGCTCCGGCGCGCCCTCGCAGTAAAGCCGGCGATGACCCAACATGGAATGTTCCAGTTCGATTGTAGCCGGGCCATTCCTGGACGAAGCGTTGCGCGCGACCGGCTTCGGATCATCGTTTTCGCCCCAGCTCCAGCGATTGCGGAACCAAACGGTTGGCAGCAGATGAATCTGCGCTGCTTCGGGGCCGCGATTCGACGCGGTGATCTTGATCAGAATGTCTTCAGCGTCAGCCTTGGCGTATTCCACAAGCACATCAAAGTTGCGATTGTCATCAAACACGCCGGTGTCCATCAGCTCGAATTCAGGATCTTGCTTGCCGCGGCTCCGGTTCTCTTCGACCAGACGCGCGTAAGGAAACTCGGCCTGCGGATACTTGTACAGGTATTTCATGTAGGAGTGCGTCGGCGTCGAGTCGAGATAAAAATAATATTCCTTGACGTCTTCGCCGTGATTACCTTCGCTGCCGGTCAAACCGAATATGCGCTCTTTCAAGATCGGATCGCGACCATTCCAAAGCGCCAGCGCGAAACACATCATCTGATGACGATCACAAATGCCGGCCAGGCCGTCTTCGTTCCAGCGATACGCGCGCGACCGCGCGTGATCGTGGGGAAAGTAATCCCAGGCCGTGCCGCCGGAGCTGTAGTCTTCTCGCACCGTGCCCCACGCGCGTTCGCTTACGTAAGGTCCCCAGCGCTTCCAATGTGCCTTGCGGTCACGGGATTCCTCAAGCCGTCGCTCTTCCGCGGTCAACCTGTTTGCGTTCTTTGTCATGGTTTATTTACTTCCTCGGAGTTCAGTCGTGCCACACTCAGGACACGTGTGTGCTTCCTGAAGCACGCCGCCAAATAACGGATCGATCGCCGTCGGATTATCCAAACATGTGCCGTAATCAACTTTCATTGCGTGATGATTCATTTCGACTCCACACTTCGGACACATCATTTTGTTGGTTTGCTCCATTGGCTGCTCCGAATCAAATCGAGATGTTTTCGCGGCCGTGCCTGAGCGTCTTGCTCATCCAGATCAGCTCGCCGAGAAACTTATCAATGCGCTTTTCATGAGTCCCGCGATCCCTCATGTTTCCATTTTCATCGAAAAGACTTTGCGCGCCGGAAAAGTTGCCGTCCCAAAAAATCGTCACCAGGCCGAGCTCCCGGAGCACGGGAGTTAGATTCTGAATCATGCGCGTGCCGCCAAAGCCACCTGCCGACACACCGCACACGCCCACGGCCTTGTGTATATACTCTTTCAAATTGGAATCGAGCACGTGCTTAAGAATTCCCGGATAGCCGTGGTTGTATTCTGGAACGACCAACACCAACCCATCCGCACGGGCTACAGTCTCTGAGAATTTAGCTTCCTTGATCGCTTCGCCGGCGTCATCAGTAGCAAACGTGAGATCGAGTAAATCGATCAGCTCAGTTTCGACTCCGCCGCGCTTCTGAACTTCGCCAAAGACAAACTTCGCGACGTTTTCGCTGGCGCGGCCCTTGCGCACGGTGCCCAGGATTACGGGAATGAAGAGCGGTCTGGCGTCCATTCAGTTCTTCCTGGCCGTTTGGCTCTTCGCTTCGATGAGTTCGATCACGTGTCCGTCGGGATCGCGCACGAGCAACCCCTTCGTAAAACCCAGATCGTCGCGGCCCAGTTGCACCAGACCCGGCGAGACGAACATCGACCGGTTCGCTCTTAAGTTAGCCGCCGCAGCCGCCGCATCGTTCACCGTCAAGGTCGTCTGCCAATGCACCACGTCGCTCGCGCGTTCGTCGGCCGGGAATGCCCGGCCGTTGCGCGGCGCCAGATATTCAAGAAATTCGATGCCCGGCCCGCCATTCAGCGTATGCATCGAAGTTATGCGGAGGCGCGCGCCAAAGACGTTGTTCAAGTGTTCCTGTTCGGTGCCGTAGTTTTCGCTTTCGCCCGCGATGCGCATGCCGAGCACGTCGCGATAAAACTTCAGACTGGCCTCTGTATCACTGACGACAATCGCCGTGTGATCGATGCCGAGAAACAATTTGTCACTTGAACGATGCCATTTTGCATCGCCCTTTCCCGCGGGAAACTCGAGAATCTCCAGGTTATGACCATCAGGATCATGAAAATAGAACGCCTTGATGCCGGCCGCATTCCTATTCCAATCGGGAAGTTTCTGCGGGCCGGAAGACGCGTATTCGACTTTGTTCTGACGCAGCCACTTATAGGCTTTATCCATGTCGCTGGTGATGATCGCGATATGCTGAAACCAGCGATCGTTGCTCCGCGAGTCAACCGGGATCGGCCGGCCCTTCGGTGCCAGATACTCAGTCAGCGTGATGAATTCCTCGCCGAGTTTCATGCGCACGATGCGCATGCGCAGACCGAACAATCCTTCAAGATGTTCGTAATCCTCGCCCGCGACTTCCACGTCTGAAACCTTTTCGAACGAGAGAATCTTCGCGAAGAAATCAACCGACCGATCTATGTCGCTCACAGTCATTCCCACGGCGTCAACGCGAGTAACCGGCGCTGGAACACCGAGACTCGTGGACGCGGGGATTGATCCTACCGATGCTTGTTGAGCTTTGATTAGCGATGGCGCAAGCGCCAGGGTTAGTACCAAACATAGAATGGTCCAGCCGTCACAGCGTCTCTGTGTCCCGGTTTCTCCGTGTCTCGATTTCATCCCAGACGCTCCTTCAGATGATCGGCGACGCGAAGCGCATTCGCCATGATGGTTAACGCGGGATTGACCGCCCCGCTGGACGGAAAGAAGCTTGCATCGACGACGTAAAGATTATCGACCTCGTGCGATTTGCAATTGCGATCAAGCGCTGAAGTTTTCGGATCGTTGCCAAAGCGAACCGTGCCGTTCTGGTGCGCGACCGCCGCCAGCGGCAAACGCTGACCGAGATAGAGATTTCGCGCGAACAATCCCTGATGACACTCGTAACCGTGCACGTCGCAGGTTCCCTGCTTCATCGCTTTCTGCAAGTGCGCTTTGAGCCGGTCGTGACCTTCCAAATTGTTGAGCGAGTAGTTGACCACGATTTCGCCCTGACGATTCAGCGTGACGCGATTGTTGGGATCGGGCAGGTCTTCAGACGTCAGCCAGAAATCCAGCGAGTGTTTCGCCATCAAATCAAGGGTCCAGCCCGGCGCGATCTTCGGCGCGCCCGCCCGCAGAGTGTCCGCGTCGAGCTTGCCCACGAAAGAAATGTGGCCCATCGGGTACGCCCAGTCCTTCGAGCCGAGATAGAAGTCGTTAACAGCCAGCGTCTTTTGAAAGACAGTCGGGTTCGGGCATTTCGAAAGCGCCATCAGGACAGAATTGATGTGACCCATGTAGTGACGACCGACCACGTCTGACCCGTTGGCCAGACCGTTCGGGTGCGAATCATTTGCGGAACGAAGCAGCAGTGCCGATGAATTCACCGCCCCGCAGGAAACGACGACGATGTCGCCTGAATACTCTTCGGCAGTGTCGTTTCTTTTGACGATGACTTTGTTGACTTCGCGCGCGTTGCCGTTGGTCTCTAACCTCATCACGTGAGCCTCCGTCAGCAGCGAAACGTTTTCATATTTTAGGGCCGGGTCGACGCACACTACTTGCGCATCGGCTTTCGCATTGATCAGGCACGGATGGCCGTCGCAGGTGTTGCAGCGAATGCAAGCGCTGGTTTGCGAATTCTTTTCGTCGATCATGATCCCGAGCGGCACGTGAAACGGCTTCAGGCCGGCGCGTTCGAAGTCTTCGGCCAGATGTTGAATGCGTGGCTCGTGACTGACTGCGGGATAACGGTACGGCGCACTGGCCCACGGCTCGGTTGGGTCTTCACCGCGATTGCCATGCACGTGATAAAGGTTTTCAGCTTGAGTGTAATAGGGCTCCATCTCGTCATAACTGATGGGCCACGCGGGCGAGATGCCACCGTGATGGCGAATCTCGCCAAAGTCTTCCTTGCGCATGCGAAAGAGCGCCGAGCCATAGAACTTTGTGTTGCCGCCAACGAAGTAATTCGTATGCGGATGCAACACCTCGCCGTCTTTGTCGCGCCACGACTCTTTCGTGTTGTACTTCCCGTCGAGGTTAACCGCACGGGTGCTCCAGTTGTCTTTTTCGCGCGGCACGTACGGGCCGCGTTCCAGCAGCAGGATGCGCTTGCCCGTGCCCGCTAAGGCATAAGCAAGCGTCCCGCCGCCGGCCCCCGTGCCGATTATGATTACGTCGTAGTGGTTGTTGCTTGTCATGTTGCGCTCCGTCTTTTACCAAGATGATGGAAGGCGAAGTTTGAAGAGGAACGGGCTCCCGAACACATTAGCGATTCATCGATTGCATCGAATCATTCATTAACGGCGCGGTGCCGAAGTTGACATTGAACCGCGCGCACCAGATGGTCACGGCGCGATACTTCGCCAGGTCGACATTCGCGGGCACATCGTAGTTCTGGTCGCCAATGTTTCCTTTCAAAGAGCCCAGCTCGATAAAGCCCGCGCTCTTCACGGTCTCGCTGTCCTTGGCATCTGCGGCGGCAACCAGATAAACGTGCACGTCCGGACCGTTCGAAGTTTCGAAGTTCGTCAGGCGCAGCGTGCGCTTGCCATCGCCAAGTTGAAAGATCGATGCAGTGCCTTTGGTCTCGTGGGCCCCCGCGTGAAAAGTACCTGAGGCCAGTTGCCTGGCCGGCATGTTAGCGGCTGAAGCGGTCGGAAACTGCTCGTTGACTTTTTGATTGATAAAGAGCCGCTCGGGCCGAAAGGCGTACCAGGCGCCGGCCGCCGCGACCAGAACTACTGCTACTACGATGAGTTTGCGTGATGACATTTGAGTTCTCCTTGCGAAAAGAAATTGATTTTGGTGATTCCGTTGAGCACTGATGACTCGACCGTTTCGGTTTCGTCATCCCTTAGTTCTGTGCTCAAGCTGTTAGTCGTTGCTGTGAGGCAAAACTTACAGCAGACGGAACGGAGATGTGGCCATCGACTCGGACCGAATCGATGCCAGCGGTTTGAGCAGACACTGGCGCGCCAAACCAGTTGATTTGCAGGAATCTACGCAGGGACAGACGCGCTCGGTGCAGCATTACCCACAGATTCTCTTGCGACACATTAAGCGCCTCGCAGATTTCGTCGGTATCCAGACCATCGACTTCGCGCAGAATGAATGCCGTCGCGGTCCGCGCCGACAACGAAGACAGTCCATGACTGAACACTTCCCAGAACTCTTTTTGCTCGATTAGTTCGTCCGGCCTGGCGCGCCATGCGACCGGAGCTGAATCGAGCCTCCAGTGGCCATTCTCCTGAAAGTCAAACTCATCGAATGCGTCCATATCGTTGAAGGGCCGCAGCCTGCTGACCTCACGAAACCGGTCGAGGATCTTGTGCCGAAGTATTCCCACCAGCCAGGTTCTCTCGGAGCTTACTCCTTTGAAACCGGCGTGACCCTTCATCGCGGCGAGCAGAGTCTCTTGCAGCACGTCCTCGGCTGCCGTTAAGTCTCGAAGGCGAAACATCGCGTGCCGGAATAGGTAGTCGCCGTGTTCATCAATCCAATTCTCGGGGTTCGACAGCTTCAGATCATGCGTCATTCGCCGCTTCCTCCTTTAGCCGTTCCGTAGCCGTTCCGCGATGAATGGAGAGTAGTTTGTCAGCGCCACGCCGCGAGTAATCAGATTCTGAAAGAGGTTCACTCCCTCACGATCAACGAACGAGACTTCTCGGAGGTCGAGGCTCAGATGTCGGCCGTCGCCCAGAAACCGCTCGCAGAAATCTCGGACCTCCTGGACCCAGGGCCCGGTCATCCGGCCTTCCAGTCCTAAGGTCACGGAATTTCTTGTTGTCCCTATTTCGGAAATTCTCAGCATGGTTTCGTTGCTCGCCGCAAAGACGGTGCAATACCCTGGCCAGGGCGGGTCAACGCTCGAATACTTAAAAGACTCCAGCAAAAAGATGGAACTGTTGTTTGGGCAGGAGGCGGCAACGACATCTCGTGGGACCATCGACGGGGCGAACCCACGAAGCCACGAAATATCGTTAGGCAGGACGATGGATGCCGAGCTTCTTTAGCCGGCTGCGGAGAGTGTTCGGATGCAGGTTGAGCGTGCGTGCGGCGCCGTTTTCGCCATCAATTTTCCAGCCCGTTTGTTCCAGCACGGAGAGAACATGACGTCGCTCGACTTCTTCGAGAGTTGATGGCGTCTCAACGCCAAATTCACTCAAAGGTAAGCAGGGGCTTGCCGCGGCTGCGCGCGCGCTCCCAGAACCGTTGCCAGTGCCGGTCGCCGGCAGTAACTCCGTCGCCAGGGTCAGCACGTTCGATCTACACAACACGACGGCGCGCTCGATGATGTTCTGCAACTCGCGAATGTTTCCCGGCCAGGAATACGAGGAGAGTTGCGTCATAGCGTCCTGGGAGATCGCGTCGATCTTCTTATCGAACCTTTGCGCAAATTGTGAGACGAAGAACATTGCCAGGACAGGTATGTCCACGGTTCGCTCGCGCAGGGGTGGCACCTGAATCGGAAAGACGTTGAGACGATAGAAAAGATCTTCGCGAAAGCGTCCCTTGAGCACCGCTTCGTGCAGGTTGCGATTAGTCGCGGCAATGATGCGCACGTCGACCTTCACTGATTGGCTGCTGCCTACCGGCTCAAACTCATGTTCCTGCAACACCCGCAGCAGTTTGACCTGCGTTTCGAGCGGCAACTCGCCAACTTCATCCAAAAAGATCGTGCCGCCGTTAGCAAGTTCAAAGCGGCCCATGCGCTTCTCAATCGCGCCAGTGAACGCGCCCTTCACGTGGCCGAAGAGTTCGCTCTCGACCAAACCGGCAGAGATGGCCGAGCAGTTAACCTTGACCAAAGCCCGGGCCTTCGTCCCACTGCGTATGTGGACGGCGCGCGCGATCAGTTCCTTGCCGGTGCCGGTTTCGCCCGAAATGAGCACAGTGGCGTCGGTCGGAGCCACCTGATCGACCTGCCGCAACAAAGCGAGCAGCGCGGGGCTGTTGCCGACAATCTCCTCGAAGTTGTGTTCGCTGCGGATTTCCTCCTGCAGGTACGCGTTCTCGGCCGCCAACTGATCGCGCAATCGGCGTACTTCTTCGTGCGCAAGGCAGTCATCCAGCGCCACCGCCACTGCGCTCGTCACCTGTTCAAGGAGACCCTGGCGCAAACCGCCGTACGCTTCCTTGCGCGCCGCCATGAAGAAAAGAACTCCCCGTGCGCGATCGTCGCTGACGAGCGGCATCGCGCACAGCGATTCCATTCCCTCGCTGGTCATAACGTCGAAAGTGAGAGGAAAACGCTCCCGCAATTCGTCCCGCGTGGAGGAAACCAGCCACTTGCGGTTTTGCAGCACCCAGTTGCACGCGGTTCCCTGAGCCGGCAAAACCTTAACTCGCGTTGGCTGCTTCTTCGCGCCGGTCGGGGTCAGGAGGTGTCCTTGCAGCCGCTCGCCCTCAATCGGAAGCTCGATACCAAAGCGGTCGGTCTCGAAAACATTTCGCAGGCACGCGGCCAGAGCCCCGAACAGCTCATCGCGTTCTAGATGGCGGCCGATCGCGCGGTTAACGTCGAGCAGGACCTCCATCTCACCGCTCAGGCCGCGGAGTCGTTCGTCTGTTTGCTGGCCTTCTATTTCGGCGCGGGATTCGTTTGACGGGATTGGAGCGATCATAGCTTCGGCCCCGATTTTCCTGTATTTGCAGCCTCGTGCTGGTAGGCCGGGAATTATAGAGGATGGCGGGAGACGGCGCAAAGAGTATTCGACTCAAAGGCGTTGGAGCTCCGCGGCCTGAAGCCAGAGACCCTGACGACGTTGTCCAAGGCGCGTGCGACCTGTCGCCACGGCCGGGGTCTGATCATTGTCGATGATCAAGTCGGCCGTTTCGCGTGGATTATCGCGCGCGAAATGGATCTTCTGTGCCGGAAAATAGATCGTCTCATAGGCGCGAATCGTCTCGGCCGGCGATAACCCTTCCTGCGCCCGTGCGAGTGCTCGCGCCAGAGCAGTCGGAAATGAACAGTCAACCCAGATAGTCAGATCAAAGAGGTTTCGATACTTGTGCTTAAACAGAAAAATCCCTTCCACCAGGACAACGCCGACGTTCCCAAAGGTGTAGCTGTACTTGCGGTAATTACTGGCCGTCTCTTCGGCGAAATCGGCCACGACATCCGCCGAGCGGTGATCACGCAAGGGCAGGACTAACTTTGCAAAGAGTTCATCGAACCGAATAGCATTTTCGTAGAAGTGTTCCGCGGGCTTCGCCGCGTTGAAGCGCCTGTCGGGCAGGTTAAGCCATCGATCAGCATTGATATTCGCCGCGGCGATTGAGTGAAGGGCCAGTCGTGCTTCAATCTGTTTAGCCACGTAACCTTTGCCGCCGCCGTCGATGCCGCTCACGCCGACGAGCAAGCTACGTCCTTCGGGTACGACCGCCCGTTGGCGCAGAATTTTCGCGACTAGTTGATCCATATTAACCATGTTCGTCCACCTCTGGTTGAAAAGGGCCGCACGGCTAATGTTTCGAAGCCGTCAGATTCACTCTCAATTCACTTCAACGGCCATCAGAGTTATATCGTCGTGCGTGAGCGAGCCTCCCGTATGTCGATGTATCGCAGCGAGAACGGCCTCTTTCAATTCGGTCAGGCTCTTGTTGCCAAACTCTTCCAGCACCGACATCAACCCCTCCTGTTCGAATAAATTCCCTTCAACATCTGGGCTTTCAACCACTCCGTCGGTGTATATGAAAAGGCGATCCCCTTTAGCTATGGAGATTTGCTCTTGATCATATGCGACATCGCTAAATATACCCAGTGGCATGTTCGCACGCCCGGCGCGGGGATGGAGGAGGTCAACCGCCTGCCACTGCTTGTCCTCGCGCCGTCGGATAAATGGCGGGTGCCCGGCATAAGAGAAGTACAAGTTGGAATCCGCGATGTAGTAACTGACTACTGCCGCCGTCGTCATCGCTTCTAACCCGTGCTGGTGAGCCATGCTGTTCATGAGGGTCAGTATGCGGTGTCCGTCGAGGCTGTTCATCTGCACCACGAGTCCTTCATAGAGCCACTGGCTGATATGATTGACCGGCTGCCCGTGACCGACCACGTCCGCAATCGCGATGCGGGTCAATAAGTCGTTGTCACAAACGCTCAGGTAGTAAATATCGCCGCCTTTGCCCCCGTCGCAAGCATGGCTGTAGAGGCTGGCCGTCAGCGCATTAGTGCGCACATCCATGCTGATGCCCTTGATACCGCCCCATACTTCAGAACAATGCATCCGGTACATTTGTGCAGTCCTTTCATTACGTTCCAGAGTGACTGATGATGTTGAAGCAGACCGCGGGCGTAAAAACGAACACGAAAAAGACGAAGATCACAACTCGGTTCGGAAAGAACCAAATCACGACCCGTGCCAGCAGCGCCACGGCGATTCCGCTCAAGTGAATCACTAGATAGTCCCAAGTGGTGAAACTCGACGCGGTATATCGTCTTGCCCAATTCGTAAACTGTGGCAACTCTTCCAACACGTGCAGGACACATAGGCAATTGGAAAGAGCCACACCGCCTGGCGAAACTTCAGCGAACCAAGACCGCGAATGATTTGCTCGAAATTCATTACGAAAACCTTAGGATATCTCCCTCTCCCAGAGGGTAGAGGGAAGGAAGGAAAAAACCAAAGCGGCGTCGCCGCTTCGCATTGCCGCTGCACTCCAAATTAACTACGGCCGCACTCCAGCGATATTCAGTCGCATTCGGTAAAGTCCACTCCGCGCGCAAAGGTAGAGTGTCTTACCATCAGCGTCGCCCCAGGCCATGTTGTGCGCGTGGCGCGGCGTGATGATCGTGCCAAGGTCCTTGCCTTCCGGTGAGATCACCCACAGTCCGCCCGGAGCTGAAACATACAAATTGCCTCTTTGATCCACCTTGATTCCGTCGAGACCGTCCTCGCCCGGTGCGCTGGTAAAATCGAAGAAGAGTCTTCCATTTTTCAGCGTGCCGTCGGGTTGAACCTCATAACGCATGATCGCTTTGTGCTTCTCGCCGATCTCGCTTGTGGGATCGTCGCCGGCGCGCGCATGTTGACCGGTCAACGTCCGTGGCCAGTTGCCGACGTACAGATACTTCTCATCGGGAGAAAAGGCGATGCCGTTGGGACCGGTGAAGTCTTTGCTCACGAGTTCCAACTTGCCTTTGTGGATTGAATAGACACCGCTGAACGGCAACTGCTTGCGCGCATCTTCAAAAGCTTTGGGAAAACCGAACGGCGGGTCGGTAAAGAAGAGCGTGCCATCCGATCGATAAACCAGGTCGTTCGGGCTATTCAGACGCTTGCCCTCGTAACTGTCGGCCACGATCGTTTGGGTTCCGTCCTTCTCGTCGCGCACGACTCGATGATTTCCGTGTTGATTTATCGTCAAACGTCCTTGCGGATCGAGCGTCAGACCATTCGAACCCGGCTGACCATACTCGGCGATGTCAGCGCCGGAGTAACCACTCGGCGTGCGGAAAACATCGAGCTTGCCTTCTTCGTTTCCATTAGGTGTGTATTTGTAAATAGTGTTGGCATTTGGATCGCTGAACAGCAGATATCCGCCGTCCTTGTTTACCCAAATCGGACCCTCGGTAAACTTGAAGCCTTCCGCGAGTTTGAAGACTTTCGGATTCGGCCCGACAACTTCATCCATCGCCCTGTCGTTGCGCACGACTTCCACGTTTACTTCGCTCGGCGTCAGCGCAATCGGGCCAGTTATGCCCTTGTAGAATTCGAGCTTCGCATAACGCATGTAGATAAAGTTAGTCGGCGGATTGGAGAGCGGACCATTGATGCCGAAAACCGCGAGCTGGATCTGCTGGCCGGGCCTTACGTTCCGGCCGACGACCAGATGATTCTCGGCATTCCAGCCGGAGATGACGGAACCGCCGGATTGACCCAAGGCGCGCGACAGCTCACCATCGACCCAGATTTCGGCATAGTCGTCGAGCGACGTATCAAACACCGCCGTCGATCCCGTCGGATCGAAATCGCCGATGCGCTCCGGCACCGTCAACTTGATGCGATACCAATTGAATCCCAGCCTGCCGTTTCCACGCCGCTGATCCAAAGTGGTCGGAGCAATGGCTTCCCACTTTGAATCATCGAAGTCGGCGCCGCCGGCGTGCGGTGTGTAGTCGTAAGTTCTTACGGGCGCGCCAGTCGGCTGTCTGTCGGCGCCAGGGCCGCGAAAGTCAACCTCGACTATTTTAGTGTCGCTATAGCGCCATTCGCCTTTCACGAGATTGACACCGTCAGCCGAAGCCAAATCAATCGTTGCCTCGGGCCTGCCACTGGGTATGTCCGCTGAAGTTTTCGTCGGCCGCTCGGTGTTCGTGGCGCTGGTCGAGACACTGGACAATCCGGCGTACGCCGACAACGCGATTATGAATAAGAAAAGAACTCTCATTATGTTGATTAGCTTTTGCGAACTCATTTGCTACCTCCTTCGATCGCCTTGGCGGCGCTTGCGGCCCCGACTTTGGCAATGTCTTCGTCCTCTTGCGGCGAGTTGCCGCTGACGCCGATGGCGCCGATTACTTTGCCGTTGACGATGATAGGAACGCCGCCCTGTAATGGTGTGGCGCCGGTTAGCGCCAGGGCTGCCACCCGCCCATCACGAATCTGATCTTCAAATACCTTGCTAGGCCGGCGAAAGATCGCCGCAGTGCGCGCCTTGGCAATCCCAACATCGACGCTGGCGACCTGGGTGTCGTCTAGACGTTCCAACACGAGTAGGTAGCCACCATCATCGACGACCGCAATCACCACAGTCGCACCGCGCTTCTTTGCCTCTGCTTCCGCGGCGGCAGCGATCTTCTTCGCTGCATCGAGTGTTAGGACTTCTTTGGTTGGCAATTGCGCTTTAGCTGCCACGGTCCCCAACGTAAGCAACAATGTCGCTGCAAGAATCTGAAATCGCTTCATGAGAATCCTCTTTTCAACTTAGGGTTAGCGAGCTGCGCTCGCTTTGCAGGCAAGATGCCTGAGCTCCTATCGAACCTTGATCGTGTAGTAGAGAAATGCTCCGCCAACTTCCTTGAACCAGTGCGGTACTCCCGCAGGAACGACGATCACTTCACCCTTTGACAACTGGCGTGTGTCGCCGCCTTCAATCCGCGAGCCGCGGATTTCGTTCGGAGCGATCTCTTTGGGTTCCACGGCGGTGCCGCCGGTGACGAACGTCGCCCTGCCTTCCATCACATAAATGATGTCGGTATCGAGCGTATGAACCTCGGCGAGGCCCGGTTTGTCGCGACGGCTCGTGTGGACCATATAGTTCCGGTTGGTTCCATCAAGTAGGACTGAGCCCTGCGAGAAGGACTCAGCGACTTGGTCCTTAGTGAAGAACAAGACGGACCCTTTGATGGTCTGAGTTGAGTCGCTCATCCTTGTGTCGCCGCCAAAGACGTTTGCGCCCGCTATGGCAATCTCCTCGTCCTCTTGCGCGCTTGAAGCACCGCTGACGCCGACACCACCAACGATCTGGCCACCGACGATGATCGGGATCCCGCCTTGCAACGGCGTGAACAAGCTATCTGGCAGAGCGACCATCGCGGTGCGACCATTCTTGATGATGTCTTCGAAAACTTTGGTCGGCCGCTTGAAGAGCACTGCGGTGCGTGCTTTTCCGATCGAAATACTTGCGCCGGCGGCGAAGGTGCCGTCGAGCCGTTCGAGCGCCATCAGGTTGCCGCCATCATCAACTACCGCGATGACTCCGCCAGGCGCGTTGTTCTTCTTCGCATAAGCGACCGAGGCGGCAATTACTTTCTTAGCGCCTTCGATCGTGAGCGTTAGCTTGCTGGCCGTTTGCGCGTTTGCAATCGCGGTCGACACCACCAGCGTCACGGCTGCGATTGCGATCTTCAGAGTCGATTTCATGATGGTCTCCTTCAGCGGCGGTGGCGGCCGGCGTGTCAATGGTCCGACAGGCCGGCGGCCATCCCACCCGTTGATTACATTTCCGGAGCGGGAGTGATCGTGACGCGAAAGAGTTCGGCATTCTTGTTGTAGATCCCTTCTCCCTTTGCACGCGTGACAACGCCGTGCTCATCCGGGCCGGTATTGGGCCCTTTCTGTCGCGGTCCCTGATTCGGCCCAATGCCCAACTCTTCGTTGACTTCTGTGCCCGCGTCCCACAGGATGAACTTCGCGGTGATGTCGCCGCTAACCGGCATGCCCTTCGCATCGAACAGCGCGATGCCGTTTTCATCCGGTGCATAAAATTCGTCGTTCGACTGTCCATTCATCATGGTCATTGAGAGCTTCATGCCGGGATTGGCCGTGAAGTTGAATTCATAACGATCTCCAGGGCGAATCGGACCGGGACCCATCATTCCCAATGGCGTATTGAAGATTCCGTGCAGCGACGAAGCGTGGTGACTCATCATGAGCGCACCCGCGAGTCCGGAAGGATCGCCGTCTTCAGCCTGCATTTCGAGGCCTTTGTTGGCTGGTCTTCCTTCAGTGAAGAGCCCCGACTTTTTGTCGTTCAAGACCCATAGCCCGGGTGAAAGCGCGAACGACCACCTGGTGCCGTCCGACGCCGTCTGACCATTGGGCGTTGAGATGTTCTCGACGCGGACGGTGAACTTTGTTGGTTTGGGTGCGCGATGCCGGGTTGCTGTGGCAACGGCAATCTGTCCTAGCATAGCCGCGGCGAGCAGTACCGCGTTGATTACTAGCCTGCGATGTTTCATGACTGATTTCTCCTTAAGAAGTTGGTTGATGTTTTAGCCACAGAGGCCCGGAGACATAGACAAGAAAGTGAGACTGTTTGCGACCACGTCCTTTTCGTTTATGTTGTTTCGCAATTGTCTGTTCATTCTCCGTTGTCTCCGCGCTTCTGTGGCCATGTTGCGTTACCCTTGAAAGTTGCATCGGAAGATGCAACGTTGATTGTTGTGGTGGTGCAGCTTGGCGCACACGACTGCGCGCCCCGCCCTGACCTTCTTGTAAACCTCAGCCGCCAGGAGCATTCCCAGCGGCGGCGCCGTGAAATAGATCCACAGCGACGTCCAGAGATGTGCCCCAAACGCCGAACCAAGCGTGCGCGCCGGATTCATGCTCATTCCGGATATCGGCGACTCGATGCTGATGTAAGTAGCGACCAACGCCCCGGCGAACAACCCGGTCCACCGCGCCAACCGCTTCGTGTTTGAAACAGTCAGAATTACCGACATCAGAATGAATGTGATTGCCAGCTCGGCGAGGAATGCCGGCTGCGGACCCTTCGGACCAGGGACCGTTACCGCATAGTTGACCGCCGAGTGGGCTACCAGGTTTCCGAGAATTGCTGAGGAGATCAAGACCCCGACAATGCCGCCCACGAACTGAAACAGAATGTAGAAGGCCGCGTCCCAGGGGGCGATTTTTCCGAGCCGGAGATAAGTCAACGTTACTGCGGGGTTGAAATGCGCTCCGGATCGTTTGCCGAGCGGCGAAAAGATAAGCGCCACCGCCGTCGAACCCATCGCGAAACCCATCAACACCCTTCGCACACTTTCATTTTGAATGCTCTGAGTGACCGGCGAAGCGGGGTGATAAAGCAGCACCGTAAAAGCGCAAGCCGAGATCATGAATAGGCCCAGCTCGGCTGCTTCTAACGAATATTCAGGCCAGTGTCTTTTCAAGGCGTCGATCATTTGCACGCTCCACCGATTCGAGGCTTTGAGCGGTTCTCTGAGAGTCCACGGTTCCGGCATCATCATTCGCCGGCGCAGGCTATCGAACACACTGATACTGTCAGAACCTGTTAGTTCCATTTTCCTAATCGCGCGAACTCGCGCGAACCTCACTCGTTTGTTGATGTAGCGCGACGGCGGGTTAGCCCATGAACGGATCGGTCAGGCCGGCGCTTATCAGACAGAATTTGTACGTGCCGGATTTGCTTGCGCCTGCCGCCTGTTTCGTAATCCTCAGCGCGCTCAATCGTCTGCGCTGGAGCCTTTTCTTTATCGCTAACCTTCGTCGCATTGTCTTTGTTTCCTGTCTGAACTCGTTCCTTGTTCACGCTAATAGTCGTAGCGGCCTTCGGTTCCTTACACGGACTCTCGTTCGCAAAGTGATTTAGAGATGCGCTGACGAGCTTCGGCCGGAAGCGTGACTGGCGACGCGTGGCCGATGGCTGCGGTAAACTCTTGCCGGCGCGCCAGGCGTCTCAAGAACTTGATCTGCTTGAGATAAGTCATACACCAGGCGCACACCCAAAGGTGCAATCTCAACTTCAGATATTCGATAAGACCGAGGCGCCGCTCAAGCGACTCGGACATTAGCGGCACCATTTCCTGGCAGGGCTGGAGCGTGCGCAGAAGCCATCGTCTGAACGTTCTCGTCGTATTTGTATAAACTCTCAAAATATTCCTTCTTCATTCGATCGCGAGAACTGAGTTTAATCCTCCATAATTGTCGGGCACTTTCATTCCGTTGCTGGGATCTTCAATCCAGCGCTGAGCGTTTACGATAAATTTGTACTGATAACGTCCTGTTTTCGGCGCTTTGATTTCAGCCAACCACAGTCCGGATTCGTCTCTTGAAAGCGGTGTCGTCGCGGCGTTCCAACCGTTGAAGTCTCCGGCCAGCGCAACGCTTTTCGCCTCGTCGTCGTGATAGACAAACACCAGACGGCCACGTTCAACGCGCGGCGGACTACAGCCGACGACATTCAGCCCATGCTCTTCGCGCCGGGCTAATTCAACCGCGTGGCGGGCGTTTATTACGCCATACCCCTGGCGAATTGCCGGTGCGGTCGTCAATCGATCCGCGGTCGAAATCAAAATGTTCTTGATTGCGCCGGGCGTCAGTTTGGGATTAGCCTCGATCATCTGAGCCACAATGGAAGTAACAATCGGCGCCGCGAACGAAGTGCCATCAACATGCTTATAATGCGTCGCCACGACGTTCTCGTCTTTCAGCAAAAGCTCAGCGGCTTGGCGAATAGTCTCAGGTTGCTGACGCAAAAGTGATTCGGGAAGTCCGGTGTGTTGCCAGACGCGTCCCGCGACTTCATTTAACTGATAGTCGGGCGCAGAAACGATTAGCGAAAGGCTTTCCGCTCTTCGATAAGCATCGGTGTTGGGCAGAATCGGCGCCGCTACCCACATCGCCGGCGCGATAATCTCGGGCTTGACCGTGCCGTCCGCCGTAGCACCAAAGCTTGAGTGATAAAGATCCTGCTCGCTGCCAGGTCGATTATTGTCATCGTACCCGCCAACCGTAATCACGGCGGGCGTGTTCGCCGGCGGAATCGGAGCCCGGTCAGTCGAGTTGCCCGCCGCGACCACGACCACGATCCCACTGCGGATGGCCTCTTCTGCCAGTTGATCGATTGTGCTTTTTGAGCAGGGAACGTCTTCGTCGCCGCCCAGCGAAATGTTCAGCACTCGGATGTTGAAGCGCTCGCGGTTTTCAATTACCCAGCGGACTCCACTGGCAATATTCTCTTCACTGATTCGGCCGTCTTTGCTGACTTTCACCAGCACGAGTAGCGCGTCCGAAGCAACTCCGCGATATTTTCCCTCAGACAGATGACCGTTACCGGCCGCGGCCACCGTTGTTTGTGTGCCATGCCAATGCCATGACTCAACCGGCCGATGCGCATCCGCGGAAAGTTCATCGCCAGTGATATCGTGAAATGCGTCGATACGGTCGGTCGGCGCGACCAGATCGGGATGAAGATAGAACCCCGAATCGAGAAAAGCGATAGTGACCCCTCGCCCAGTAAACCGCGGATCGGCATCAAGCCGCTCGGCAGTCGGAATCACCGCGAACCGATTCAGACCATGCGAATGATTGTGTGTTTCGATGTTAGTAACCCTTCATCATCAGTCCGAAAAAGTCCGACACACTTCAAGGCAAATTCCACCTTCAAGAGGTTTGTCGTGAAAATGAAGAAAACCTTACGAGGACGACATGTTTTCAGTCGTGTTGACCGAGGTTTTGTTTCATCCGCTCGCGGGCTTCGGTAGAGAGCGAGGGAAGAGAAGAGGAATCCAGGTTCGGTTCCTGCTCAGCTTTGGTGCGGATTGTGATTCGCAACAGTTGTAGTTGCTCGATGTACCAGACGCACCAGAGACAGATCCAGAGATGAAGCTTGACGTTGATTCGCTCGCGCAGGGTAAGCCGCCGCTCAAGTGATTCCGACATCGTCTTGACTGTCTGTTTGCAGGTGGGCAGACGGCGCAGCAACCACCACCTGATCGAATGCTTAATCTTGTCGTAAGCCTTGAAGTTCATTCTTAGTGAGTCGCCTCTTTCATGAACCAGTTGATCTCGATACAGTTTCGTAAGTGCAAACGCGCCCGATGCAGCATTACCCAGAGATTGTTGACTGAAATGCTAAGCATTTCGCAGATTTCCTCGCTGCTAAGGCCGTCAACTTCGCGGAGAGTAAAGGCGCTTGCCGTGCGCGCAGGCAAGGGAGAAAGGCAGTCGTTTAGAGTTTTCCAAAAATCGGTGCGCTCAACCAATTCCTCAGGCGTTGCATGCCACTCGCTGGGCGCGTGGTCGGCATTCCAATGATTGGTCCATTCGTCTGTCCTGGTAAAGAATTCGTTGTGCTCGAACGTTTCATCCTCGGTCTCTCCGATTGGCGCCTCGCGGGTAATCCGCCGGAAATGGTCCGTAACCTTGTGTTTCAAAATCCCTACCAGCCAGGTTCGCTCCGATCCTCGCCCTTGAAAGCCGCGGTAAGCTTTCAAAGCCGCCAAAAAAGTTTCCTGGACGCAATCTTCAGCCGCCGAGCCGTCACGCAGACGAAACAGCGCGTACTTGTAGAGGTAATCTCCGTGCTGGTCCACCCAGGCGCTAAAGTCCGGGGATTGACTCTCGGTTGCGCGCGTTGCTTCGCTCATAACGTCGGGGGGGTCGCGTCGGCCCAGTGCGGTTCAATGACAGTTCAGATGTATTATTGCACAGGTGCTTTGAGCCAAAAATGCAGGATCAGAATTATCACACTAGGCCATGAACCTTATCCCGTGTCGCGATTGCGGCAACATGATTGATCCAAACTCTCGCGGCTGCTCCAAATGCGCAATGAACCTCGATGCCGAGAGAATGATTCAGAGGTTCGTATTGTGCGGACTCCTACTAGTTGTGATTGTAGCGACGGCGATCGTCGTTCTATTCTTCTTGCGTAAATAGCCGTTCCGTCATCCGCGGATTTGTTCGATTTGAAAGTCAGTCTCGTGAAGTCTGGCAAGAGTCTGGCAGAGGTGTTGTCCCAGTGTCTGGTCCAATCCACTTGGTGGAAGTCGAATCTCGGTCTTCGTCGAAACGGTAGTTAGTGCCCCGCTTACTTCGTTTCGGTGATTAACACCGCGTCCCTGACAGAAGTTCCGCGAATGGCGGCGAGTTGTTTGCCGTCCGCCGACCATGCAAAGTCGAAGATTGATTCGGTTTTGAAATTGGTCAAAGGCTTCGCTTCGCCTTCGCCGTCCACAGCCATTGTCCAGATGTTTGCTTCACCGTCTCGCGAATCGGTAAAAGCAATAGCCCGTCCGTCCGGTGTCCACCGAACATAAAACGAAGCTTTGGTTTTTGGAAGCGTTAAAGTCTTGACAGGCTCACCGCCCGCCGGCGATATCACAGATATCCTGACTTGACCTTCCGGCCTGTCGACTGGTTCAAAAGCCATCTTCCCGTCGCGCGGCGAGACGTATACCTGAAATGCCTCGCTAGTTGAAACTTGAACCGGTGTGCCTCCCTCAATTGGAATTTTCCAGGTGGTTGGGTATTCCTTTTCAGTTGAATCGACGTAAATGACCCATTTGCCGTCGGGCGAAATATTCGGCGACCATTGTTGATGACCAAAGGTCAACTGTTTCTGATTACTGCCGTCGGCATCCATTCGCCATATGTGACCGAGGTTGTTACGCGTAGTAACGTAGACGATATACCGGCCATCCGGTGTCATTGACGGTAACCAATTCCGTTGATCCTTGCTCAATTGTTGCCTGGCGCTGCCGTCGGCGTTCATCGTCCAAATATTTCGGTTTGCAATAAAGACGAATCTGCCGTCGGTCGTCCAGCGAATACACGAGACTCCCAAAGCGGTCGTGATCTGCTCGGAGCGTGTGACTTCATGGTTTGGCATAATCCAAAGGTTCGCCACCGTTTGTTTTTGCAATGTTATCAGCGGATCCCCGTTGGCCGTCGCGCGGACCCCATAATAATCATTCAAATCGTTGGTGATGCGTTGGGGCTGGACATTGGGCGAAGCGATAAGCCATAGCTGATTAGGGAGGGTTTCTGCGTCGGAATATACGCTTCCAGAAACGATTAAATTCCCGTTTGATAACCAATCGACTCCGAAGATGTCATCCCAATTGCGGTCGCTCAATTCACGTTGTGAGCCGTCGGAAACGCTGATTCCGAAAAGTCTCAAAAGCTGTTTGCCGTTTTGGGATAAGAATCGAAGATGATCAGGATTCCATCAATCCTGATGATCGGTTCGCAAAGATGAGAGACGATTACCACGGTTTCCAGGAAGAAGAAGTACCTGCTCGATCCAATGCCGCCTAGGGATGGATTCGGGCAAAGGCGTGAGATGTGAATGATCGAAGGTGGTTAGCCTTCCGACATGTTCCAGGCCAACCGATCGAAATCCTCGGCGCGGTTTACAAATACATACCAAAGGAAAAGTGGAGCGGGCGACGAGGCTCGAACTCGCAACTTTCAGTTTGGGAAAGCTAACGTCCCTTAATCAATCCGTTGATTGTAAGATCATTTGAAATCAAATCTCTCAGTCACAATAGAGATTGAATCTGGCCACCTGCGCACGATTGAAGGTCGGTTTGGGTGCGCAAGTAAAGAATTGGTTTTTGCGAAAGGGTCTAACTCGATTGCATTAATCTCGTAGGAACTCGTGAAGCGCAAGGTGCGGAGGATTGCAGAATCTACTTAAGGCAAATACGTGATGTTTAGGCTGACGCGTCGAGACTCGGAGTCACGCAAAGTCTGGTAAGGTAGATATTCGTGAAGCCGCTAAGTCATTGATTCTATGGTAGCGGGGGGCGGGATCGAACCGCCGACCTTGGGGTTATGAAACCTCCAAAGCTCCGCTAACCTACCCTCACGATACCAGACAACCCAATATTAACCGAACTAGCATCCGTCAAAGTCATGTCTGGTTTGAATGGGTAACGAAAGAGATCACGTCATCTTCACGTCATCGTGGTCGTCAAGCATCTCGGATCAGTCCTTAGTCAGAGGACGTTAAACCCGAGGTAGAGCGGAAACTGGGTGCGAAGAGAATGAAAAACAAATCCGGAAATCTGTTACCTAAGATGCTACCTGGTTCTGTTTGTGCGCAGATGGTGCGTTGCGGCAAGCAGAACTGTAAATGTCAGCGCGGTCAATTGCACGGTCCTTACTCCTATTACTTTTCACGCAAGGGATCCACCCTGGTAAAACGATATGTCCCGAAAGCTGATGTTTGGCGGATACAATACGCCTGCGATAGGTATCGTGCTGTTGAAAAACAAAAGCGGGAGCTCATACGGGCACACCGAAGACAATGGACATCGTTCCGGGAGGAACTAAGAGAAGCGGCAAGCATGATCGCCGCAATGAGGAGGAAACATTATGTCTGAAGGACGCCAGGAAGTTAAGGCGTGTTCGGGCATTCCCAGGCCGAAAGGAATCAGTCCGGACGTTGAGATTCCCCCTGAGGGAGACGATTACATTGGGGTCGCCGCGAACTCCTTAGAAGCTCGTGTCGGTTATGGTTCTCTTCTCCGTCAATTGCAAGAAGCTTTTGTCGGGCGAGTAGCATTTTACCGCTCAAAGGAGGGCGGGGCTCTGAGTCCGGATGAAGCTCGCGCGCGCGCGTTTGAGCCTTGCGAGGACAAAGAGGAAGCGACGCGCTTGTATAATGAGTTAATGAAGGACCCGGTTGATAGGATAAGGTTTATCGACCTCGCGAGAATGTGGCGGATAGCGCCCGATCTTACTGAGAGTCTTTGGGAAATGATCAAGGTCGATGGCCGTGAGGAGTTTGAAAGCGGACATTTAGCAAGCCAGGCACTGACAGCGACTCAATTCCGTAAAACGGCGTGGGCTGTTGCTAGTTACTTAGGATTGAGAGAGTCATTTATGGAAGAATGGCAACCACAAGGGGGAATTCAGCTGAGCTTGATTGACATCCTTGCTCAATCTTTTTTGTTGTATCAGCACTGGGTGAAACAATCCGTACTTCGATCGCAGACCGAACTACGTAAGTCAAACCCCGGTTATATTCAATGGCAGGAACGCTTCAATCCCGATTCGGTCGACAACGGATACACTTATGGTCATTGGGATCTTCCTTATGTCAGCGAGCAAGCGGCTATAGAACACGCGACTCGCATGGCGGATCGGTGGCACCGAATATATATGAGAACACTTCGAAACATGCGAGATCTTCGTCGCTACGCCGTAACGATCAATAATGCTCAGCAGATAAATATTGCGTCTGACGGAGGACAGCAATTCAACGTTGAACGGTCGAGTTGATCGTGGCAGAGGCTGTTACGCGGCCGGCTCTAACGACGCCAACGGTTGTAACAATTGTACGTTTATAGGCGTGAAAATTTCTGGAAACCACCAAAATCATTAAGCAGGCGCGGGAGAATTTCAGAGTCAAGCGGGTTGACAACGAGGAGTATTCTGATAGACTCCTTACGTAAATGGAGGTATTAGAAAAAATGTGCAGTGGCATTCCAATGACTCCGCTTCGACCGACGGATTAAATAGCAACAGGTTATTCCCGATTTTGGCAAGTGTCTTGAAGTAGTCGCTCTTGGTGCTTTAGTTCAAGATCCTCAGCGCTGTCTTCCGTATATCCTTGTTCGACTCCTCAATCAACCACAAGAAATTATCATAAAGATCCTCGTTTTGCTCTTCTCTGAGTTTCTTTATGTGAACGCCAAACACAATTCCAGCGTCGGCTATCGACGGGCCAAACAGCTTGAGAACGTCATCCAAAGGTACGTATTTAGAGTAGGTAACATAGCCCACGGTTTCAAAGAACGCGCAAGTCCGCATCAAGCGAAAATAGGGGTCAGGTGAAGCTGCTGTGCGCATCTTTTCTAATTCATCAGGATACAGATCGATTGCTCGCTTCCTCTTCTCTTTCCTTTCATAACCGGGATAGAGTTCATCTGCTCTTTTGTTTACTCTGTCTATCACGCCTGCAATTTCTGCTCGTCCGTCAACCATGGGTTGGGAGCCAAAGCGTTCGTCCAGGCTCAATAATACCGAGGCTCGCGTAGCACGCTCCTGTCCCTTGGCGATATTAATCTGCGTTTGACTATCGTCTTGCATGGTTCTCAATTGCCGCCAAGCAGCCACCAAAGCCACGAGGGCAATGACAGCCAATGCTAAGTTGCCGATGTCAATATGATATTGAATGTTTTCCACGATGCCTCCGTGAAGGGTACGGCGTCCGACCCGTAAGCTGGCGTTAGGGGTGCGAGAAGGAAGCTTAGCCTCGTAGAGGACCAGCCAAGCTTGACATTTAGCAGAACCAAAATAGTTCAATTAAGTGTTTTGGTCAATGCGAAGACAAGAACATGCGAAAGCAAAACATTGCGAAGGCAAAATATTGGAAGTGCTAAAGCGTGGACTTGCGCTCTGTTGGGTTAGGTGGTTAACGGTGCCTATGTGATGCCCGGCCATTTATCCACTCTCATCAGCGTTATTCCTGGAGTTGTCTCTGCCGGTAGTGATCCGGTAACGGAGGATTACCGTCTCGGCCAAGTATCGAAGTCGCCGAGCACTTAGGCTTACTTCGAAATCCTCAACGGATTTCAACTTCGCCTGCTGAGACTCGGGTAGCGCACACTGCTGTCGAACTGTGTCTTCATGTGCGGTCGCGTGTTCATTGTTGATTATTTGGATGCCTATGATCTGCAGCTGGATGTACCAAAGGCTTGGGCAGAAGTTTTCGCCGTCCTAAAATTCAAGACTACTTCAGTGCTCGAAGATCTCGTGTTCTCCATGACTGCCCACATAGTGAACGATCTTCCTCTGGCTCTGATAGACGTGGGCTTGGCCAATCCCGCTCAGGTATCGCACATCCATGATTTTCATCGGATGAACGATGTTCTCGGAAGCAATGTAAAGGCCATTGAAGATGATGTCCTTAAAAGGTATGAGCCCGCCTTTAGGTGGCTCGACCATCTTGAAAAGGGCTACGACCAGATTCTTACGAACTACGGTTTTCGGCTCAGTAGAGGAATGGCCTGGTACAACGCCTGTCGTCTCCTCGACCCGGCTTCTTCGAATGAGGCTAAAGATTCGATTGCGCGCAGCGCGGTACAACTGATCGAGAATGTCCGCAATCCTCCCGGCTGGTCGCTCAGGATTGTGTTTCGTTTTGCTCGCTTCGTTGCCGCGCTGTTTCGCAGGTGGCCCAAAGCAGATACTCCATCATGAAGGGCTAGTAGGTTCCAATTCGCTGAACGAGCTCGGGAAAGCGTGGAGGCACAGCGTCCTCTGACCCCGTCGTATTAGCCGCCGACCGCCCATGGCTAGCAACAACCATATCTATTACTTCGAGATCGGCAAAGGAGAATGGACCGGCGATTTCAAGTTTGTCGTAACGGACTGGAATCAGTTTTGGAGAGCTAAGATAAGCCCAAAGAACCGATTCTCCACCATAATTCATCGTGGCGAACGCAAAAGTCACGTTGTTTGTTCGGCCCGGCACCCATTCGAACTCACCAACTCTGACTTGGTTTACGGGATAGGTTCCGTCGCTCAGATCGCCGACGCGCGAAGGACCGACGCAAAACAGCGGCGAGACGAAGCTCGCCAACTTGTCGGCGCATCTGTTGAACGGCGATGAGCCATCGTTTGCGCAGCGCTCCAACTTGATTGCCGAGGATATCCGTGTAGCGGGAGAGTCTCCAAATCAGGCTTCGAGACACACTTGCCTAAACAACTGGTCGAAACATGCCTAATAATTGGTTCTCCTAAAGGACCACTGCATGACATTGAGGACTTCTGGTACTGGTACCGTTACGACGAACTGCGCGAACGGCTGGACTATCGCAGCAACAGACCACCACTTTCGTCGCTCTAACCCCTTGCCGCTCTGTAGCTTTGTCCCTTATCAGATTTGATTGATTTCATAAGGCAGATAAAGATCTCACTCAACCCGCGCCGGTGCAACGATTGGAGACTTACTTACGCGCTGAAAACGGCGCTGTGAATAAAAGTTCTCGATCACTGCTCACTCACCGACCCTATGGTTGCGATCCGCTGACCATGTAATCAAGTGGGCTAGACGCATCTGTGGTTATCTGGCCGCGCAACAGTGCCTCAAAGAGTTTCGCTGTCTCTCTTGCTTCTCGCGGTAGATCAGGCTGCAAGATGGCGCCCTCCAAGAAGGTAAGAACTGCAGCCCGCCGATCATCGCTTGTAACAAACTCGTCGAGCTTCGGATGGATCCAACCACGGAAGTCACCCGATGATTGAGTGCGCCAGTGGTCACGCAGATTCGCCAGCCACTTCTCATTAGGTGACTCTCCAATGCGATCAGCCAGCAGTGCGAGTACCTGCTCCAAGTAATCGTCCAAGGACCAGAAGCCGCGCCCACGATATTCCACAAAGCTAGTACTCATATCTTCTTCGAGAGGCTCACTCTTTGACGTATATGATCTTCTCTTGCTGTTTCTTCGTTAGACCACCAACGAATTTCTGAATCGCGTTGATTTGCTTTCCTGATGCTCCTTTCAAATCGATGGCGACGTAATCAACGGACTTGTTCACGTGATGCACAATCGAGTCAAAGAACTTGCTGCCATTACCAAAGTTTTGGAATGCCTTCCCGCCTCCCATTGCGTCATATGTCTTCCCGGCGGTGCTGACGAACTCCTCGCCTACAAAGGGACTTTCGGCAAGACGCGTCCCCGTCTGTGCCGCGAGCCGAACGCCAGTGCTGACTTCAGTAGCAGTAAGCCGCGTTTCTGTAGCGATCGAGAGGCCAGGCGAACCTGGGGCAGGACTTCCAGTGGAAGCTTGGTTCAGATCCAGCGCGATTTGTCCTACTTTATCGGGATTTCGAGAAGCCCACATCAGGATCGCCGTTGCAGCTTCGGGACCATAAAGTACTCCTACTACGATCGCCGCACCCACCGCGGCACCGACACCACGAGCGTTCATCCGACTTCGAAACTCTTGTTCGCTTATTTTATGCGACAAGAAATCTCTTTCGTCTCGCTCAAAATTCAGGTCGCCACCAGTCTGTGGCTCCTGACCGTCAGGATCGATGAACCGCAGTGGATTGTTGAAGCAGTACTGGTATTTGTTCAGCGATTGAGGATTAGTGACTTCGGCATACTTGAGGGCTTGCTTTTCTGGATGTCCGCTACCTAACACGCTAATTTCTTCTGGCCCACCGGTGAACTCATCGGGCGAGGTGAACCTTCCCTGCGTCGATGAGTAGTATCTAGCGAGGAAGTAATCGAGTCCGGTTTCGTTATCTCTTTCTTTGAGGGTGAACTGCTGGCGCACACCATCGTTCGCGCTGTAACCCTGCGCAGTGGTTCTCCCGCCCGTCCCGGCGGTGAGTTCCTCACCGAACGGCAAATAATCATGCCGACTCACATTCGCCAGGCTGCCACTCTGGTCAAAGATCATGCGAGGTGTGCCCAGTTGATCGCTCACCAGCCAGTGTAGTAGTGTCGCAGCGGAACTCCCGCTGCTGCTCGCTGTTGAAATTGAATAAAACGTAGAAGGTGAGTTCTGATTGTTGTATTCAGCAGTAATCCAGTCC